>OLPH01000001.1_pt1 | contig 388242 bp, 306 predicted proteins | sample 1672951 | NCBI WGS metagenome assembly OLPH01 (sample SAMEA3136740, study PRJEB25190) | human gut metagenome | reverse complement strand
GGCAGGAACTACAGGACCAGCTGGCCGCCACGGGTGAAGCGGTGTTCCTTATCGCTCTGCAGGAGAAGCGTCAGGCGTTTTACCGTTCGTGCAAGCAGTTCCCGACCTTCGGGCGTGGCTGGTTGAACCGCTGCGACGATGCGTTCAGCGTGGCCCAGGAGCTTGTTTAGGGTTATTTGTTTCTATCCACGCCCCCTATTTGAGGGGGCTTTTTTTGTTGCCTGGGCAAAATAACGTCAGGAATTGATCAATTCAGGATGCTTTTCAATAAGGTCAAGCAATTTTGCGGAAGGGCCGCAGGGGCGCCGCAAGCCGTGTTCCCATTTGACCAGCGTGGAAGGACTGACTCCCAGCACGGCGGCAAAATCTTTCTGACTCATTCCCTGGCTTTTCCTTAACCGCGCAATGCTTTTTTCATTGCCTGTTTCGCGGAAAGGTGACGGAGAAATAGCTATGGACCGGGGCTGGGGGAGTTCCATTCCCTTTTCCAGATAACGTTCAATATACATTTCCGCCACTTCCTGAAGGTTGCGGTTGACTTCTTCCAGGGTTTCCCCGTGGGTGCAGTCCTTTTCAAAATCAGGCAGGGAACCGATGTAGCAATTATCTTCATCGCTCCACCGGATGAAACGGCTGTATTTCCCGGCAAGCGCCTTCATGTCCTGTTCAGTCATTTTCATAGTTGTTTTTCTTGGGGTTGCAAGGGAGCTTACGCTCCCTTGCTTTTTGCCTCTTCTATCTTCTCCCTGACGTGCTTGACCAGATAGGGCTTGGCATCGTCTCCATCATGCCCGCAGATGGTCGCTACCGTACCGGAGGCCCGATGCTCATACTGACGGTGGGAACCTTTGCCGCGGCCCGTATTGTCAAAGCCCGCCTTGCGAAGATCGGCAACTAGTTGTCGTATCTTAGGAGGCATGCCTACAATATAGTTGCACAATGTGAAAATAGCAAGGATTGTTTTCACATTGTGTCATTTTTTGCTGAGGCAGAACTATTGTCTTTCTTAGGATACCCAAGAAAAATATTCTTATTTCTCTTGTCTTGGCTTGTCTTTAGACAATTCCTTGGGACAAAGGGAAGATGGGAGTTTCATTTTATCCATGGAAATAGGACGGAGATATACTGGTTTTCTGTCACTATGTGTGATTAATTCCTTGTTCGACTTTCTCGTTTGTCTGTTGTTGATTGGCTGTTCTGGCATGGCTGTTTGATATGGCTTCAAAGGAAAGATATACAGTACTTGCTAATGCGAACAAGAATAAAAGAAATGCTGCGTTGTTGCAATATTTTACTATTTTATCCATTTTATTTGCTTCTTCATCACTTTTGGCAGCTTGTTTTTCATCTCCATTTTGTTGATGAGCTATTTTGTTAGCGTACTCACGATGAAGCGTTGCGCCAGCAAGGAATGAAATCATTACACAAGAAACAACTGCTGCCCACAAAATCAGTGATATACGAAAATGTATGGTAGAAAGTATTATATTTTCTCCTTTTAGCAGATATATTAGACCAATGGCGGAGGATGAAATTGTTATAGTTGTTTTGTCCCAATTGGCTTGCGCTCGTGATGAAACTTCCAACGCACGAAGCCTTTCTTGTTGTTGTATTTTATAGTTTTCTATAGTAAGAGTATTTTCAAAATCACAGCGAATTTTTTCAGTTTCATCTATTTGTTGCTTTGGGGCTTGTTCGGGGTTATTTCCCGTTGTAAAGGATAGATGGAAATTCATAATAAATATTTGCTAGTTCAATGAATAAATATAAAATTAAGAACTTTTTCTATTTGCTTTCTCTTACTATATTTTCACATTCATTTTTATTTAATAAAGATTATTTTTTGCGTTTTTTGATGAATAAACGGATAATAGGCATCGCAAAAAGTATCGAAAAAATTAGAAATACGATGCCCAAATGTCCAAACCCCGAAAGTCTTGATGTGCTGAAGAAGCATAGTCCGCTAACTACCAGACAAAAAATACCTCCTATGTAACGACAAATAGTGCGGTCTCCTACTACATGAGCCCAATAAGCAATAAATAGGTATCCCAGAATGGCAGGGAAAAGAGACAAGATAACAGTAGATGGTTCTCCGTATTTCCTAAAACAAGGTGTGGCTATAAGAGGAAGTGAGATAATCATAAAGATAGTGCCAACTCCTGTCCATATAGTCGCTGAGATTGAAGTATCAACATTCTTTTTTCTCTGATACAGTTGAGGCGCTACTTCTACCGGAGTGGAAAAAAGAGCGCCATAAGTGACCCATGCGGGAGCCCCTTCCGGGCAAACAGGAGTCTGGTTATCAATTGTTTCTTGGGATTTTAACGCCTTCAGATATTCAACAGGATAAGGCCCTGACACTTCTCCATTCAGAGATATAAAATAATTCGGCATAGTTGGCATTTTATTATCTTTTGATCAAGATACAACAAAAAAGCCTCATGACCTGGAGGCCAAGGAGGGATCAGATGGAGACAGTTCTTGGACACAGGGTTCAAGGAGGTCAAGCCTTCTTCCACCTGTTCAGGTTTTCCCGTCTCTTTGAAGCCACTTCTTGATGTAACTCTTCGAGTGTATTCGTTAAAAATATCATACCAAAAAAGAGAAAACAAGAGAGAAGGCTTCTGGAAATGGATCAAAAAGTCCAGCAGTTGTTAAGCTTGGTTGACAGGGGAATTTTAGAATGGGATTTCGTCATCCATATTGTCCCATGGGAAGAGAGAGCCTTCTTCTTTTTTTAAAAAATTATCTAAGTCTTTATTAATACGTTCTTCTGCCCATTTTCTCAACACGCTTGCAACCCATTCGCTGAAATTTGAAAAACCATCTATTTTGGCAGCTACCCTCGCATACAGAAGTGGGAAATTATCACTTACTACAACTCCCCAATATTCATCTGTTGGAATGTCAGATAAGGCAACCATTGAGGCTTCAGCTTGCTCCATTGTAAGAATGTTAAATTTGATATTTTTCTTTTTACATTTTTCCTTCTCTTGAAGCAGTAGTTCACGAGTTTTGCTTGTAAGTATATTAGTAATTATTGATATGTGACTTCTATTAATAGTAATCTCTGATTGTGGATTATAAAAAACATTCTCTATTTCAGCATTTAATGCATATGCCATCAATGAGGCATCAGCTTCATCAACCACCGCAATATAAAATTGTTTCTTGGGAATATTATACGCCTTTGGAGATGGATCGAAATCCGGATTTATAAAATGATAGCGATTGTCTTTATGATAATTTACCTGAAGTGCATCAATACTATCAACATTCTCTTCAATAATAGGATTCCCTCCGTAAAACCAATTTTTAACTGTTCCTTCTGACTTCCCCAACCAGCTAGCTAGCCACTTCATAGAAAGACCTCGGTCTCGAAGCCAAGCTCTGACATTCTGCTTATAGATGGCTTGAGGATCTTTTTCTTCATCCATAGATTTATATAGTGTGATTATATGTGATATGTCAAGCCATGTGCGAGTAATTTTTTCACATGCTAAAATATTTTGGTGGACTTTATGTGAGATTATATGATATCACATCACACATATGAGCAACATCAGCAATCTTACTGCTACGGAACTAGCACAGTCACTCCGAGTACATAAAAACACCGTTTCTATGTGGGCTCGCATGGGGATGCCCTGCATCTACATTGGCAGAGTCACGGAACCTCGCCGCGGAGCTCGCCCTCGTTACGATCTGGAAAAGGTGAAAGCCTGGCTGGAAGAACGGAGCAAGAAAAGAACTTCCGTGGCTTGAGTAAGCCTCTCGTCCGACATGCGGCCCATGTCGAAAACAACGAAGGCCACCTGCGCCAACAGGTGACCTTTAATAACGGGCGTGAGCCCAACTAACGTAAGTAAATGATTAATAATATCATCAACCACAAAACGCAAGGCGAAAATGCCTTGATGCCGCAGAACGGTGTTGTACCGTTCCAGAACGAAACCCTGAACTGCACGGTCCGCGCCGTGGTGAAGGACGGGGAACCCTGGTTTGTCGCAAAGGATGTTTGCGATGCGCTGGAAATTGGTAATGTATCCCAAGCCGTCAGCTACTTGGATGAAGATGAAAAGAGCAACATCATTACTAATGATATTGCTCAAAACGGAGGTCGCGCACCTCTCATCATCAATGAATCCGGACTTTACTCTCTAATTCTCCGCTCCCGCAAGCCGGAGGCGAAGAAGTTCAAGAAGTGGGTGACCGCTGAGGTCCTTCCCTCCATCCGGAAGCATGGTGTGTACGCCACCGGAGAGAAGCTGGAAGAAATGCTTGCCGACCCGGATACCATGATTCTGACGCTTCAGGCATTGAAAGCTGAACGGGAGAAGAGAAAAGCTCTTGAAGCAAAAGCTGCGGAAGATGCTCCCTATGCATATTTCGGACGATGCGTGGAAGTTTCCGAGGGCTGCATCCTGATTGGAGAATTTGCCAAGATTCTCGCTCAGAATGGAATGGAGACAGGACAAAACCGTTTGTTTGAGTATCTACGCAATGAAGGCATTATGGGGAGGCACGGCAATCGTCACAATGTTCCAGCCCAAGAGTATATTGAAGCTGGGTATTTCCGTCTCACTTACCGGGTTATTCAGCGTTCCGACGGTTCACAGCAGTCCAAACCGACACCGTATTTGACACCCCGCGGTCAAATATGGTTGATGAAGCGTTTGGGATTAACCATTGAGAATATACCTGCTGCCTAAGATTTTACATCTGGTGCGTGTATTCGAATTTGGCTCAACCAGCAAAAATTTCCCCGTTTCCTTTTGGAAACGGGGACTTGACCTGAGTTCTGCTGCCTCAATCTAAATCCAAGTTATGAAGACAACAACCCTACATCACCACAGAATCCTCAATGAGGATTATTCTCCCGCGTCTTCCAGCGCAGCACTACGGATGAACTCCTCAATAGTTTGCCCGCTGATTTGTGCGGCCTTGGAAATGAGTTTTAAATCATCTTCCGAAAGAGGAACCGCTACCGCTGCAACACCATTCAATATAGGGACAGAGGATGCTGTCTTGGCCGCTTCTTCTCCTTGCCTATTTATTTCTTTCCGGATTAGCTCAAGCTTGGCCGGAGGAATTATGCCTTTAGATCGAAACCAATCATCCACGGACGCCTTTTTAACAAAGCATTTCTGAGCCAACCATTCACGGCTTTTTTTATTTTTCTTTAGCCAAGATTTGATGAGTTCCTTTTCATTCTCCATGAGGAGAGTATGAGGAAAAATCCTCATTATGCAAGTAAAATATTTGATGCCTTTCCGCAAAAATAGATTGACTAGTGATGAAAAATCCTCAATATGGAAATATGAACGCGACAGAAAAACACGAAGAACGGATTTCCCTTCCCGCATCGGTCCTCCTCTTAGAGGAGGGAATCGCCCGGGGATTGGGAATAACGATAGGAGAACGCATGAGAGCCTTGGCAATAGCGAAAGCTCAAAGAGTGCTCACCTCGAAGAAGAACGTTGAACCCAAAAAGCCCGCAGCCTAATGGAAGAAGCCCTGATTGACGAATTTATCCGGCTCGGCTGGCACGAACTTTAATCTGCACTGTGACAATGAATTCACATGAAATGTTCCACCGGACAATCAGTCACGGCCCATATGCCGGGATGGTGGAAACAATTACAAATAAAAATTGTAAATTCGCGGTCCGGTGCTGTTGGTGCAGTTACCCCTCCGAAAGGGGTAACACTTACTACTCCGTTGTTACGGACAGTCATGGAGCATTGCATAGCCTTGATTTCCTGTGCGCTTCCTGTGCCCGTGAACACATCAATGGTATTCCGGACAGGGCAGGGAAGAGCCCCTATCAGTCCCTTGATCCCCGGAAGGAACTTCGCCTCCTGCAAGCCCGCAAGAATAGAGACAGGGCACGCCGGCACCAGGCCGTGACGCATCTGCTCTTTTGGCTGGTAATCGCTTTTGCCTGTGTGGCTGTGGCGGCCTTCATCGTCTGCGCCTCTTACACAATAACAAAAATCGTCTTAGGATAATGGACGCCAATGATCAACGTTTGATAGAAGGGTTGTTTGCCCGCATTGACCGCCTGGTTGCGATCATGGAAGGGAAATACTGCCCTGAAACAAGCGGTGAAACCTGGCTGCGTGCGGAAGAGCTTCTCAAACTGCCCCAGTTCCGGCATCGCAAGGGCCGCGTATGGCTCTATGAACTGGCGAAGACGTCACCGGATATCATGAAAAAGGACTGTCTGCCGCATCAAAAGCGGGGCGCCACCCTCTGGTGCGTGGAACGTATTTCCAAGGCCATGAAAGAGAATACCGCAAAAATCCTTTCTTTTGACGGTTTATCAAAACCGTCCCGCCCTCACGGCATGAGGAAACAATAACCATTAGAAAATACATAATACAATGATTACAAGCAATATTGATACTGCATCTAAACCTGTTCAGGCAAAGCCTTTTGATACAGGCGACAGGGTAATGTTAAATTCCCAGTTAATTATCACCATGCCTAACCGTGGAAGGACTTATCGTTTTTCTCCGGAAGATGAATTTGTCGTGGTGCGGCGCAAGGACGAGAGCAATTTCTACGTCGCCTTTATCAAGGCTCCCTGGCTGGGCGTCTTTGAGTTGAATGACGAAGGCTTCTCCTTGTGCGACGAAGACTAACGATTTCTTCACGCCTCTGTCCGGGGCGCGTCGATTGAACCTGATTAAATAATAATAGTTAATTGATAATAAATAAGATTATGATCGCTATGAATACGACTACAGCACTACTGGTAAACGCAGAACCCCTCTCCCGCGGCAACGGGAAAGGGGCGGATGTTGTGAATAATGGCAAGACGGCTAATCCTATCATTGCTCACAAGCCAGTAAGTACGACAGACGGGAAGCCCTGTCAACCGGCAAAGGCTGCCAGAACGGCCAAGAAGCCCGCCGCCCCCAGGAAGAAGCGGTACGATGAAGAGGATTTGATAGCCTTCGGAGAGAATGCTTTCATGCTCCGGGGCGCTGCAGAAGCCATTTTGGACATGTTCCATGCCTTGTTCTATGCCGATGACAACCAGGAAGAGGTTGTCAATGGCGTGAAGGGAGCCTTCGATGAGGCCGCCATTCTTCTGCAAAATGCAGCGAATGCGTTTGAAGAGAAGATTCCTTTCAAGGTTTTGGACAAGAGGCGGAAGACTTTTTTTGCCCTGACGGAAATAGATGAAAAAGACAGCGATGTTCTTGCCGCGATTACTGCTATCAATTCCGGTTTTATCCAGTGGGATGAAGGAAGTGTTTACGTGAAGGCGACACGTTGCGAAATGGCAACTCTTCTGCTTAACCGCGCATTGGAAAGCGCCAAGAAGTCCTTCTACCTTGCCGAAGACTCAACATCAAACCCCGCCCTTGCCGCAACGCTTGCTTCCATGAAAGGAGGGCACAGGTGATGAAGGTTGTTACCCTGAAGATTCCCATCTCACAATCTATTTATGATACCGCCAAATTTGCGGTGGAAGAAGGGGTGGCGAGAAGCGAAGAAGAGTTCCTGGCCCGCATTGCGCTCAAAGGAATTTTCTCTGATCTTTTTGAAGACGTGCAACCGCACTTGGACGACTATTTGGACGAGATGGTTAACAACGTCTATCCCGAGGAACTTGCCGGGGAAGAAAGGAGGACTGTATGACTTCTGAAGAGGGAACAGACGTTCTTCTGAAGGTTTACGAAAGTCTTTTCTTACAAGAAAGCAATCTGGTTAAGCTTCTGGAAAATCATTCGGGAGGCCTTATTGAACGAGACCGGATAATGTCCATCATGCGGAGACTGAAACGTTTACGTGCTGATACTTACGGTTTGGTTACGCAAAGGTGGCTTAATGCAAAACTTCATGGAAAGGAGGGGGGCGATGAAGCACCTTTATATTGACCAATCAGGCCGCGGCGTCCGTGCTGGAGTTGAAAATGAGGCAGTTTGCTTTCCTATGGAAACACCAGAACAGGAAGAACGCCGCTGCATTCAGGAGCTTTGCCGCATTAAGGGGGAATTGGGGCGTACAGGCCGCTACGGCGTGTATTTTGACCTTACAGGCCCGGAAATAGAGTTTTGGGTAGAAGAGTTCGGCAAGCCGGGCTTTCTGATCTGCATCAAACACCAGGACGCCGGCACGGTGCTGGATTACGTCCGCAAGAGGTGTGATGAACTACGTTTGATTGAACCATAGAACATGCCTAATAGAATCATCAGGGAAGGGTTTCTGACATCCGACAAGGTCGATAAGCTGAGTTGGGTGGAAGAGTGCTTCTATCATCGTCTTTTACTTGCTGTAGATGACTATGGACGGTATCACGCCGACCCTCCTCTACTGATCGGAAAGATAATGCCTCGCAAAATAGGCAATGTCAGTAACCAGGACATAGAAAAGTGGCTCACCGCTTGTGTGACCGCGGGTCTTGTAAGGGTGTACGGTGTCGAAGGGAAGCGTTATCTGGAGGTCTTGCAGTTCGACCAAAGGACCAGGGCGAAGAAGAGTAAGTTTCCTGCCCCTGATGAAGAAAAAACTGACGCTTGTCAGTCAAATGACGGACATGTGTCAGACATATGTCAGTCACGTGACCGTCATCCGCTCGCCTATACGGAGACGGAGTCGAATACGAATACGTATACGAAATCGGAAACGGAGACGGAGACGGAGACGGAGACGAAGGAAGCTGCGCCTGACGGCTCGCTTGCGGCTCCTTCTCGTTCTTCACTTCCTCTTCCTTCCTCACCGGAAGAGGTGGAAGCCTACCTGAAAAACGAGGTAGCCAGATGCCGCTTGAAGCTGCTCCCCAGGGACGTTTCGGAATGCGCCCTGCAATACTGGGCGGACCGGGGCGGCTCCGGCTGGGTGGACAAGTTCTCCTGCCCCATTGCCGATTGGAAAGCCAATGCCCTGGGCTACGCCCTGCGCTGGGCAAGAAATCTTGATGCCAAAGGGCAACTACCCGGAGAGGAAAGCGACCCCTTCGATCCAAAATTTAGAAAAAATATTTAACCCTCAAAAAGAGAAACCATCATGCATTTTACAGAAACACAACTCAACGCCGAAAAGACCGTTCTTGGCAACTGCATTGACGGCGCCGACAAGGTAGCCGCCCTGATCGAGCAAGGTTTCACGAAGGCTCATTTTGTCCTTCTGGCCCATCAGAAGGTCTGGAGCGCCTTTGAGACTCTGGCCAAGACTCCAGAAAAGGTCAATATCACCGACCTGATCCAGCACCTGGAAGCCGCCGGCGAGCTTGAATCCGTAGGAGGTCACGCCGGGCTTGTCGAGCTTTCAACCAGCTTTGCCTACCATTTCCAGTTCGAGCCCTCCGTGAAGATTCTGGTGGAAGCCAAGAAGAAGCGGGATGTGGAATCCCTGTTCATTTCCGGGCTGGAAAATCTTCAAAACCCAACCCTGAGCAAAGACGAAGTGCTGGCGGAAGCCGAAAAGGTGATGTCCTCCTTACGGGAAAGTTACGGAGTGGCCCAAGTGGCGCGTATGGCTGATGGCACACAGAAGGTGGTGGAAGGGTTGGAGTTTCGCATCAAGAATCCAGGACAGACCAAGGGGCTTCCTACCGGCTACCCCTCCCTGGACAGGATGCTGGACGGCTTACAGAACACGGCTATGGTGGTCATCGGAGCCCGGCCGGCCGTGGGGAAGACTTCCTTCATGACCAACATTCTGTACAATCTGGCCGCCGAAGGGGTGCCAGTAGGCATGTTCTCCCTGGAAATGTCCAAGGAGCAGTTGCTTGAACGCACGCTTTTTGGCATGTCCAAAATCAATGCGGCCAATCTGCGCCGAGGCATCAAGCTGACCAAGTGGCAGCAGGATGCTTTCACCAACGCGGTTCGCAAGGTAAGGAGCCTGCCTTTCTTCGTGGACGACCGGGGCGCCTTGAGGATTGACCAGATCCAGGCGACCGCCCGGCGCATGGTGGCGGACCACGGCGTGAGGTGCATCGGCGTGGATTACCTGCAGCTTGCCAATCCTACCGGACGCCAGGCGTCCCGGGAACGGGAGGTGTCGGAGATTTCCGCCGGCCTCAAAGCCCTGGCCAAGGAACTGAATATTCCGGTGATCGTGTTGGCCCAGTTGAACCGGGAAGCGGAGAAACGCGCCGGGAAGGAAGCCGGGGTTCCCCGTGTGTCCGATTTGAGGGATTCAGGGTCTATCGAACAGGACGCTGATCAGATATTGTTGCTCTACAGGCCTTACGTCATGGACAAAAACGCAGATCCGGCAGAGGCGAAAATCATCGTCGGCAAGAACCGCTTCGGGGAGATTGGTTACATTGACCTGAAATGGGACGCTGCCGCCACGACTTACAGGGAGGTTTAAAACATGATATCACTATTTAAGGTAGTGCTACAATTTGGGAAGCTTTTCAAGGGCTTGTGTAAACTCCTTGGCTCCAAAGTCGATGTATCCTTCATGGACTTCCCGGGAATCGTGCCCCACAATGGCTTGCACAAGAGCAGGGGGAACACCGGCGTCATGTAACATGGTTGTTGCCGTATAGCGGAGGCTGTGGAAGGACAATTCATTGACGTGGCGCCGCGTCTCTGTGCCGTTTCCTTCCTGCTTTTTGTATTTTTTGCCTGCAGCCAGAGGGTCTTTGGCAATAAGGCCACACTGGTACAGGATGTGGCTAAAGATATTTGACAGGCGTCCGGATCCCTTGCTTTCAAAAATATTCGCGCATTCAGGATGCAGGAAGTCCCCAGGAGCTTCTTTCTTCCGTTGCTGCAGGTGTTTTTTCAGCGCCGGAAAAATCGGAATCATCAGAGGCTTTCCCTTTTTCTGCGTGGTCATCCGGATAACGCCTCGTTTCTCGTCAACCTGGGACCACCGGAGCGTTGCCACGTCTCCCAATCTTTGACCGCCCGTATAGAGGCACGTTTTCACCATGGAGCGCCATTCCGGATTGCATGCGGCCATTACCTTTTCAAGCTCTTCCAATTCGAATTTCCGCCGTTTGACGGCTTTCCCCTTGTGAGGCTTGGTAATCGCCGTAAAGGGGTTGGTTTCAATAATTTTATAATCAACTGCCGCCTGGAACGCCGCGGAAACCAGCGTAAGAGCAATATTGGCGGTAGATGGTGAGACACGGGAAAGAAGATGGTTTTTGAAATCGTCCAGCATCAGAGGAGTAATGCGATCCAGAGGCAGGTTGATACGTTCTCCCATTGAGGCGCGAAATTTGTCAAAGGCTTGTTTGTAGTTCGCTATGGATGCGGGTTTAAGCCCATTGCGCGTAATGCGCCGCATGTGGTCATCAAGCCATAATTTGACAGAGGGCATTTCCATAGATTCTCCGGTCAATTCCGTGGACAATGCGGAAATGGCCCGGCGTAATTGATAGGCCGGCAGGTTTGCCCGCGCCGTTGATTCAAGGGCGTCCGCCAGGCGTTGTGCCTTGGTCATAGCCTGTTCCCTGGTCAGGACGTTCAGCTGCTTCCCCATGGACTCTGCGGCTTCTTTTACTTCCCTTGTTACCGTGGCGGGGGTATGCTTGATTTTGGTTGACAGCCGGACCAGTTTCCAGCCTGTAGCGGTTCTCACGCGGTATTGTGCGTACCAGTAAGGGCTGTTCGGCTTTTTATAGATGGAGGCCATGATTTAGTGGTATCAATAGTGTGCTCTTTTTGCAAGTTGTATCACCATGTTTCAAGATGTTTTTGTGTTTTCTGAAATTTCGTAAGAGCTTTGTTTAGAGTGGAATAAAATCAAAAAGGCCGTCTCCGGAGAGACAGCCTTTTTCTTGAAACTGGTAGGCCCGGTAGGAATCGAACCTACATCGTCGGTACCGGAAACCGATGTCCTATCCATTGAACGACGAGCCCATGTTCCCAAGGAACGAGAGAAATAGAATAGAAAAAACGGGCCGGATGCAAGTATTTTTATGCCGGTGACGGGATTGGCATGATGAAAATGTGAAACGGGGAAGTTACGGGCAGGGAGGTTTCCGGATATTCCGGGGAGAAGGAAGGGGGCATCAGGAGATTTTATGATGAAAAGAGAAGATGGCTGCCAGGACGGCCGCCACGGTAACGGCCATGATGGCCGCGAAAAGCGGCCAGAGATCCAGGAATCCGGCTCCTTCCAGAAAGATGCGCTGGATGAGTTCCAGTCCGTATCTCATGGGGTTGAGCAGCGTGAGATCCTGGAAGATTTCCGGCATGCTGGAGATGGGCGTGGCAAAGCCGGAGAGCATGACCATGGGCACCAGCAGCAGGAAAGTTCCCACAATAGCCTGCTGAAGGGATTGGGCGAAGGAGGAAATGCACAGCCCGATGGCCGCCGCCGTGACGATGAAGAGCAGCAGGGCGGCGGAGAGCAGCCAGATGGAGCCCTGGAAGGGGATGCGGAACCAGAACATGGCAACCAGCACCACGAAGACGGCCTGCATGATTCCGGTGACGACGGAGGCTGTTCCCTTGCCGAGCAGGATTTCCCCCGGGGTGTATGGGGCGACGAGAAGCTGGTCGAAGGTGCCTTCCTCCCGCTCGCGGGCAATGGAGAGCGCGCCGGAGAGGATGGAGTTGATGAGCACGAGCACGGCAATGAGGCCGGGAACGATGAACCAGCGTGTGATGAGGTTGGGGTTGAACCAGGCGCGGGATTCCGTTTCCACCGGGGAGGAGCCGCCGTTTTTGGAGAGCAGTTCCGCCCCGTAGGCGGCAGCGATTTGCTGGCCGTAGCTGAGGGCGATGGCCGCCGTATTCGTGTTGCGCCCGTCCGCAATGAGCTGGAGGGATGCGGGCCTCCCCGTCTGAATGTTGCGGGAGAAATCCGGCGGAATGGTGAGCCCCACGACGATTTCCCGGTTGTCTATCATGCGGTCAATGTCTTTTTCCGTGGCCGCGGCGGCCTGGCGCCGGAAGATTCCCGTGCCTTCCAGGTCCGCGATGTACTGGGCGGCCGCTTCTCCGCCGTCTTTGTCCAGCACGGCGTATGGCACGCGGGTGACGTTCATGGTGGCGGCATAGCCGAAGATGGCTATCTGGATGATGGGCGGGATGATGAGGGCCAGCCGGCTTTTTTTGTCCCTGAGCACGGCCAGCAGTTCTTTTCTGACGAGGGAGGCTATTCTGATCAGGAAGTCCATGGCGCTATTCGAGGGATTTGGGTGCTTTCATCCTGGCGATTCCCATGAGAACCACGGCAAAGACGCCCAGCGTGATGCAGCAGGGAATGATGACGGAAGGGATGTCCCCGGCCAGGAAGAGGGTCTGGAGCAGGGTGACGTAGTAGCGGGCCGGGATGAGGTAGGTGATGGCCCGGACGGCGGGTGGCATGTTCAGGATGTCATACAGGAAGCCGGACAGCATGAGGGCCGGCATGAAGGTGCCCATAATGGCGAATTGGCAGGCCAGGAACTGGTTTTTGGTGGCGGTGGAGATGACCAGCCCCAACCCCAGGGCCACAATCAGGAACAGGGCGGAAACCGCCAGCAGCAGAGTGAGGGAGCCGCGGATGGGGATGCCGAAGACGAAGGCGGCGAAGAGCATGGAGATAGCAAGGCTGACCATGCCCAGCAGGAAGTTGGTGGCGGCCTTGGCCGCCAGGATTTCTCCGCTGCCCACGGGCGTGACAAAGAGGCTTTCCAGCGTGCCGCGTTCATATTCCCGCGCCATGACCAGGGAGGTGAGGAGCGCCCCGATCATGGTCATGATGGTGACGATGACGCCGGGAACCAGGTAGTAGTGGCTGTCGTTGGCTTCATTGAAGCGGGTGCGCGTCTGCACGTCCAGCACGGGGGCTGTCCGCCCGCCCAGGGAAGACACCCAGGAGCCGACGACGGCCTGAAGGTAGTTGCGGATGAGGGTGGCCTGGTTGGCGTTGACTCCGTTGACGACAATCTGGACTTTCGTGGTTCCATTGTGAAGCGTGTCCGGCGCGTTGCTTTGCAGGGCGATGAAGGCGTCCGCTTCATGGGTGCGCAGTTTTTCTTCAGCTTCCCGGGTGGAGAAGACGCGCGTGGTCTGGAAATATCTGGAAAGGGTAAGCCTTGTTTCCAGGTCCGTGGACTGGCTGGAGGCGGGGACGGCCAGGTACGCGATGCGCACGTTTTTGATGTCCATGCTCATGCCGTAGCCGAAGAGGAGCAGGAGCACGGCCGGAAGGATGACCGCAATGCCCACATTGCCGGGGTCCCGGACCACCTGGTGGAGTTCCTTGACGATGAGGGCTCCTATTCTTTTGAGGGAGGCGGTCATGTTTCTCCTCCTCCTTTTTTCATGTGTTCTTCCGTGATGGCCAGGAAGGCGTCTTCCAGAGAAGCGGGTGCTCCGTCTTCACGCGGGGGAGCGTGTTTGCGGATATCGTCCGGGGAACCTTCCGCCAGCGTGGTTCCATCCATCATGATGAGCATGTTATCGCAAAATTCCGCTTCTCCCAGGAAGTGCGTCGTGATGATGATGGTGACGCCTTTTTCCGCCAGGGCGTTGATGCGCAGCCAGAAGTCGCGCCGGGCCAGGGGGTCCGCTCCGGAAGTGGGTTCGTCCAGAAAAAGGATGTCCGGGGAGTGGAGCAGGGCGCACGCCATGCTGAGGCGCTGCTTGTAGCCGCCGGGCAGGTGCGCGGCGGGGGCGTTCATGTACGGAGTCAGGTGGAATTCTTCTTCCATGGAGCGGATGGCTTCCTGCCGCTCCTTTCCGGACATGCCGTAGGCTCCGGCGAAGAATTCCAGGTTTTGACGCGTGGTCAGCATGCCGTACATGGAAAATTTCTGGGCCACGTATCCCACTTTCCTGCGCGCCCTGGCGGCGGCGGTCCGCAGATCCGCCCCGGCCACATTGAGCGTGCCGCCGCTGGCGGGCAGCAGCCCGCAGAGCATGCGGAAAGTGGTGCTTTTCCCCGCTCCGTTGGGGCCCAGAAGGCCGAAGACCTGCCCTTTGCGGACGGAGAAGCTGACGTGGTTGACGGCAATGAAACTGCCGAATTTCCTGACAAGGTCCGTTACCCGGATGACGGTGCCGCCGTTTTCCGTCCGCTCCGGTTCCGGCGTTCCGGCAGGGGCGGGGATGTCCTGCGGGGCGAGGTCCACTTGGCCGGCAAGCAGGGTCATGAAGCCGTCGGAGAAGTCCGGCTGCGCGGGGGCGGGGTGGTATTCCTCCAGCTTTTTCCGTGCGGGGTGGCCGTGGGGAACGATGATGCGGACGGTGTTCCCCTGCGGGGTGGCGTTGATGATGCCGGGCACGGCGGCCAGCCTGCTCTGGAATTGGCGCGCATGCAGCCCCTCCGGCGTGCGCACCGTCACGCACATTCCTTCCGCCCGGGCGATGACGTCGGCGGGAGGGGCGTCCATAAGCAGGCGCCCTTCATACATGATGAGGGTTCTGTTGCAGTAGGCCGATTCGTCCATGTAGGAGGTGCTGACCAGTACCCCCACGCCTTCCTCTCCGGAGAATTGTTTCAGGATGCTCCACAGTTCCCGCCGGGAGAGCGGATCCACGCCCACGGTGGGTTCATCCAGCAGGATGAGGGGCGGGGAGGAGACCAGGGAACAGCACAGGCCCAGCTTCTGCTTCATGCCGCCGGAGAGCTTTCCCGCAAGCCGCGTGGTGAAGCGTTCCAGGCTGGTCATGGCGAGCAGGCTGCGGAAGCGCTTTTCCCTGTCCTGGCCGTAAACGCCGTGCATGCGGGCGTAAAGCTCCATGTTTTCCCGGACGGTAAGGTCTTCATAAAGCCCGAATTTCTGCGGCATGTAGCCTATGGAGGCCTGGATGGACCGGCTTTTTTTCACGGAGTCCAGATTCAGGACGGAGATAGACCCGCCATGCGGTTTCATCAATCCCGTGATGAGGCGGATCAGAGTGGTTTTTCCCGCTCCGTCCGGCCCCAGCAACCCTACGATTTCCCCGGCGGACAGGCGGAAGGAGACGTCGTCCACCGCCGCAAAGGGGACGCCGGCGGAGTCCGGAAATATTTTCCGGATGTTCCGGCAGTCAATCAGGGGCTGGGATTCCGTGGTCATGGCCTGGGCTGTTCCGGGGGCTGTGTTCCGGCGTTCTGGTCCAGGGGGATGGTGACGGTGGCGGGGGCTCCCAGGCGCAGCCGGTTGTCCGGATCGTCCACAATGATGCGCACTTCATAGACCAGTGCCGTTCTGAGATCCGGCGTTTCCACGTTTTTAGGGGTGAATTCCGCTACGGATGAGATAAACCCCACCGTCCCTTTGAAGCCGGTGTCCGGGAAGCTGTCATTGCGCACGGTGGCGGAAAAGCCGGGCTTTACTTTGCCGAGCTGGGATTCCGTGAGGTAGGCCCGCACCCATTTGGTATGGTTCAGGGAGATGTTGTAAACGGGTTTCTGAGGGGAGGCCATGTCCCCCTTTTCCAGAATGCGGTTGCGCACCACGCCGTTGCCGGGGGCATAGAGCACGGCGTCTTTCAGGTTCTGCTCCCTGATGGTCAGGCTGGCTTTGGCCTGGTTGTACTGGGCCAGCGCCTGGGCTACGTCTTCCTCACGGGAACCGGCCAGCAGCAGTTCCAGCTGTTTTCTGGCTACGTCTAGATTGGCGGCGGCCACTTGCCGGGAGGCGACGGCGTCGTCCGCCTCCTGGCGGGAGATGGATTTTGTTTCAGCCAGCGCCTCCAGCCTTTTGCTGCGCATTCCGGCGTTGTTCAGCGTAGCTTCCGCGGCCTGCACGTTCGCCCTCGCCTGGGCTATTTCTTCCGCGCGCGGGCCGTTTTTAACGCGCAGGTAGTTTTGGCGGGCGGCTTCCGCTATCTGCCGGGCTTCGTCCGCGGCCTGCCGGAGCCGCACCGTTTCCAGCGTGGCGAGCTTCTGGCCGGGAACAACCGTGTCCCCTTCGTCCACCAGCACGGAGTCAATACGTTCGGAGATGAGGAAAGCCAGATCCACCTGGCGCAGGTCCACATTGCCGTAAAGAACGGCTTTGTCCTCGGGCCCGGACGGAGTTTTCCGGTAGATGAGCCAGGCGGCCGTTCCTGCCGCCGCAAGGAGAACCAGGAGGATAACCAGCTTTTTCATAATTTTATTTATACGCATGTATAATTTATTGCAAGTAAAAATGGAGCCCGCATGACGGAGAAGGAATTAGCGATTTACTAACGGAGGGAGAACAGGCATAATCCGGTGTCTTTTACTTTTCCCATTATCTGTTATGATGACCGCCACCGAGATACGCCAAAGCTTTCTGGACTTTTTCCGCGAAAAACAGCACACGGTCGTGCCTTCCGCTTCTTTGATGCCCCAGAGCCCCGGTTTGTTGTTTACAAATGCCGGCATGAATCAGTTTGTCCCGTATTTCCTGGGTGTATGGACTCCCCCGTGGACGCCCGCCCGCGCTACGGATACCCAGAAGTGCATCCGCGCAGGCGGCAAGCACAATGACCTGGAGGATGTGGGGTATGACTCCTACCACCACACGTTTTTTGAAATGCTGGGGAACTGGTCCTTCGGTGATTATTTCAAGAGGGAAGCTATCCGCTGGGCCTGGGAGCTGGTCGTGGAGCGGTGGGGATTCCCGGCGGAACGCCTGTACGCCACCGTGTACGCGCCGGACAAGAGCAAGGGCGACCCCGGAGAGTTTGACCGGGAAGCTTGGGATTTCTGGGCTGAGCTGTTCCGTTCCCGCGGGTTGGACCCGGACGTGCATATCGTGCACGGGAATGTGAAGGATAATTTCTGGATGATGGGGGAAACCGGCCCCTGCGGCCCCTGTTCCGAGCTGCACGTGGACCTGACCCCGGAGGGGAATACGAAGGGAAGCCTGGTAAACAAGGATTCCGACCAGTGCATAGAGATATGGAACCTGGTGTTTATCCAGTACAATGCGGAGAGCGACGGCTCCATGCGCAATCTTCCGGCATGTCATGTGGATACCGGCATGGGGTTTGAGCGCGCGTGCTCCATCATGCAGTGCACGAACGGATTCAAGGATTTTTCCCGCAAACCGTCCAATTACGCCACGGATGTATTCCGCCCCCTGTTTGACCGCCTGGAAGTTTTGAGCGGACGGAAGTACGCGGACGTGTATCCGGCGCCCGGTTCCAAAAGGGTGGATGCGGAGGACGGGACCCTTCAGGAGGCGATTGCCTTCCGCGTGATTGCCGATCATCTGCGCACGCTCAGTTTTTCCATTGCGGACGGCATTCTGCCGGGCAACAATGGCCGTAATTACGTGCTGCGCCGCATTCTGCGCCGTGCCGTGCGCTATGGGCGCCGCCTGGGCTTTACCCAGCCGTTTTTGGCGGAACTGGTGGATACGCTGGTGGAGTCCTTCGGACAGGTGTTCCCGGAACTGGCCGCCCGCGCCGCTACCGTGAAGGAGGTTTTGAACCGTGAAGAGGCCAGTTTTAATGAGACGCTGGACCGCGGCCTGGAATTGTTTGACGCGGAAACGGCTTCCGCCGGAAAGGTGAGCGGCGAGTTCGCCTTCAAGCTGTATGATACGTACGGGTTCCCCATTGACCTGACCGCCCTGCTGGCGGAGGAACGCGGCCTGGATATTGATATGGAGCGGTTCAACAGGCTGATGGAGGAACAGCGGGAACGCGCCCGGGCCGCCCGCAAGAGCGAGGTGGTGCGCGCCCTGGATTTGAAGACGGACGCCGTGACGGAGTTTACGGGGTACGATGTGGACGAATGCGCCGCTACGGTGCTGGAAGTGAGCCGCCAGGGGGATTCCCTGTTCATCATCACGGACAAGACTCCGTTTTACGCGGAAATGGGCGGGCAGGTGTCTGATGCCGGGTTGATTGAAATCGGCGGGGAAAGCTACCATGTGATGGCCGTCCAGCAGATTGGGAATGCCCGAGCCCATGTGGTGGAGGCCCGTCCCGGGCTGGAGGTGAAGCCCGGCGACCGCGTGCACTTGAGCATTGACGCGGAACGCCGCCGCCGCATTGAGGCGCATCACACCGCCACGCATCTTCTTCACTGCGCCCTGCATCAGGTGGTCAGCCCGGATGCGGCCCAGCAGGGGTCCTTTGTTTCGGAAGACCGGTTGCGCTTCGACTTTAACAGCAGCGCCGTTTCTCCGGACCAGCTCCGCCTGATTGAAGAGAAAGTGAACGGCTGGATTGAGGAGTCTCTTCCCGTGCACTGCACGGAACGCGCTTATGCGGACGTGAAGGGCAATGCCGCGATTGCCCAGTTCTTCGGCGACAAGTACGGGGATGTGGTGCGCGTGGTCCAGGTGGGCGGATGCAGGGATGGACTGGACGGGGTTTCCATGGAATTCTGCGGCGGAACTCATATTGCCAATACGAAGAATATCGGCCTGTTCAAGATTAAGAGCGAGGGTGCCATCGCTTCCGGCGTGCGCCGCATTGAGGCGATGACTGGGGACGCTGCTCTGGAAATGATACGGCAGCATGTTGTTGCCAAGAGCCTGGAAATCGCCAAGGCGGTGGAGAAGATCAAGGAAGTTAATTACGAGTTGGCGGACATGGGGCTGGAACAGGTGCCTGTCCCCACGATTGAAGGCAAGCCGGGGCTGACGGCCCTGGGGGCTTCCGATATCCGGACGGTAAATGATTCCCTGGCGCGTTTCGACGCCTCCGTGGAGCATTTCAAACAGACGGCTCTGGATGCGGAGAAGAAGCTTAAAAAAGCCCGCGCCGGGCAGTCCGCCGCCAAGGCAGACGCCCTGCTGAATGAGTGGCTTTCCGATGCGCCTTCTTCCCTGATCCAGGTGGCGGAGGGCGCCGGGGAATTGCTTCAGGAACTGCTGAACGGGTTGAAAAAGCGCCAGTATGCGGGCGCCGCCTTCCTGCTGTGCGTGGACAGTTCTTCCTTGCTCCTGGGCGCTTATTGTGGCAAAGATGCCATTGCGGACGGATTGTCCGCCGGAGATATGATCCGCGAGGTTGCCGCTCTTGCCGGAGGCAAGGGAGGCGGCCGTGCGGATCAGGCCCGCGGTTCCGCTCCGCAGGATGCCGATCCTCAGGCCCTGGCTGCCGCCGCCCGCAATATTATTAACGGATAAACCCCTTACCTGGGCCCTATCGGACACCAATCATGGACAAGAAGATTTTCCCGGACGAACCTGAGATTCCCATTTTGCCTAATTTGTTTACGGCAGGGAACCTGGTGTGCGGTTTTTTCGCCATTCTGACGATTTTTGAGGGAATCAACCAGGCGGACAGCGACGCTGTGGCTGCTTTTTCCTATTATCAGAATGCCACTTTTTTAATCTTCGCGGCATGTTTGTTTGACTTGTTTGACGGCCGTATTGCCCGCATGCGCGGGCAGGACGGCCCTTTCGGGCGGGAATTCGATTCTCTGGCGGATATTGTCTCCTTCGGCATTGCCCCGGCGCTGCTGGTAGCCAAGGCCGTCCTGTTCCAGCTGTCCCCTCCGGAGGTGGGTTGGGGCATCGGCATCCTGTATCTGCTGTGCGCCGCGCTGCGCCTGGCGCGGTTTAATTGCATGGCGGCCGCTCCCCGGAAGGAAGGCCAGAGCAGCGATTTTGTGGGTCTGCCCGTTCCGATGGCGGCGGGAGCCGTGGTCTCCACCATGTACCTGGTGATGTATCTGGCGGGCAGGGCTCCGGACGGGGCCATGGACCTGGGCGTCTTCAAATACGTGATTGCGCTGGCAATGGCGGGAGTCTCCATTCTGATGATGAGCCGGGTGGTCTATCCCAGCTTCAAGCATATCAACATGCGCACGCGGGGGACGATGTACGCGATTGTGTTCATCGTGCTGGCGGTCATCTGCATTTTCAAATTCCCGTGGGTGATGCCCGCAGTCATTTTTTCCATTTATCTGCTTTACGGGCTGGTGCGGCCCTGGGTGGCCCGCCGCTGGCGGAACAGGCTGGAAGCCCGCGATGGAGAATAGGAAGACTTTTAGAAAACTGTTCCTGCCTCTTCTTTGAACAGACCATGCTGCGCCGGATTGATGCCGGGCGGCGGTGTTTCCGCGGCCCGGTTCCGGGAATGTCCCTGGGTCCGGCTTTTTTAAGGGCGGGAACGCAGCCCTCCCTTTCAGGACCGTCCGCAATTTTCCTGCGCGGAGCGTGCGCCGGAACGGCCGGGGGATAAAGATTCGGCGTCCCGAGGAAAGACGGAGAAGGAGGGAAGGGGAGGAATCGTCCCGAAGGACCGGAGCTTATTTGTTTTTCTTTTTAAAATCGTCCGCGAAGGGGTCTTTTTTCGGGGCGGTGGGCACGGCGTGCGTTTCAATGTCCTTGGTACTCTTGACCAGCGTGATGCATACGGGCTTGCTGCGGTTGCCCATGGCGTCATAAGTGTAAAGGAAGCGGCGCACGAGTTCCTTGGTGCGGGAATCGAACATTTGCTCTTCTCTCAGGTTGGCGTTGCCGTCGTAGCCGTAACGCACGAAAAAGAGTTCGTTTTTCTGCCCGTCAAAGATCAGGCAGGAGCGCAGCTCTCCAAAAGGCCCTCTTTTGTACAGGGTTACGGAAACGAGGACATTGCGGATGTTGTAAGTGGTTTTTTTCATCCCTTTTCCGTCCCCTGTTTTTTCAAAGTAGCTGCGGGAACCGTCTTCATGTTTGACCATGCGGGAAGAAGCGGTCTGGACATTGAAATCGTCCTGGCCGGCGGCCAGGGCTCCGGACGTCATGAGCAGGGGGATGAAGAGAAGCAGGGGCGTTGTTTTCATGGTGAAAAAAGAGTTTCTGACTTATTAAAGTGATGTATAGTGGCTTTGACAAGAACGTAATTAGATGAACTGGCTTGTAAGGAGAGACGTATTGGATGTGGCGCGCGGAGGCGTGCTGATGGGAATTGTGAACGTTACTCCGGATTCCTTTTCCGACGGAGGGCGTTTTTATGCGACGGAACGCGCTGTCTCCCATGCAAAAGAGCTTGAACGGCAGGGAGCCCTTATTCTGGACATTGGGGGGGAGTCCACCAGGCCGGGGGCCGCGGAGGTTTCCGCGGAGGATGAGTTGGACAGGGTGCTGCCTGTGGTGCGGGAACTCCGTTCATGCACGGATGCCGTGATTTCCGTGGACACGCGCCATGCCGCCGTAGCGGCGGCTGTGCTGGAAGCGGGTGCGGACGTTATTAATGATATTTCCGGATTGCGGGAGGCGGGGATGGCGGAATTGTGCGCTGCGGCGCGCTGCGGCGTGGTGGCGATGCACATGCAGGGACGGCCTGAAACCATGCAGGACGCTCCTTCTTATGGGGATGTGGTGCGGGAAGTGCGCGGCTATTTTGAGGAACGTTATGATTTTCTGCTGGGGCGGGGGCTGGAACCGGAGCAGATCTGCTGGGATCCCGGCATCGGCTTTGGCAAAACGGCGGAACACAATCTGGCCCTGCTGTCCAACATGGACAAGCTTCAGGTGGCAGGCCGCCCGGTGCTGCTGGGCCTTTCCCGCAAGCGCATGCTGGGCGCCGTCCTGGGGGATGCGGAGCAGGGACGCGCGCCGCTGAGCACCGCCGTGATGACGGTGTGGGGGCATTTGCACGGCGCGCAGATTCACCGTGTCCATGACGTGGCGGAATGCGCCCGCGCCCTCCGGCTGATCCGGGCCGCTGAACCGTTTGTCCGCTGATTGAGCCATGGAATCCGCTTCTTCCCGTCCGGTATTGACGTCCCTGGCGTCCATTGCATTTTCCCTGGCGGTGGTGTTCCTTTTTCTGGCGGTACGGGGGATCTGGCCTTTCGGAGGCCGCTTCCTGGAGTATATGGATAACGGGCAGCTGGTTTATCCTACCTTGAAGTATTATGCCTCCGCCCTGATGTCCGGAGCGTTTGACGGAGCTTTTTTTTATGATGTCAATGGCGGCGCGGGAATCCGGGTGAGCCCTACGCTGCCGCATCAGCTGCTGATCCCCTCCACCTGGATTGCCGTGGCGATGGGGGATTCCTTCCTGTTGAAGGACATGGTCTGGGTGATGCTGGCGGATGTGGCCTGCATCTGCGTGACGGCTTCCTGGTTCCTGAGACGCGTGTTTCCCTCCCTGCCCGTATGCTGGACCGTGCTGCTGACGGCGGGTTATGCCGTGGGGGGCTTTTTCCAGACCAAGTACGGGTTCATGCAATTCCTGGACCATGCCGCCATGTTCCCCCTGTTTGCCCTGGGCCTTTACCGACTGGTGAACGGGGGAAGGGGCTGGCTGTATGCCGCCGGCCTCTTCCTGCTGGCTACCTCCCTGTACAGCGCTTTCATGGCCGTCGTCACCGGCTGGCTGTTCGCGTGGGCCTTTACGCTGCCCCTGAAGGGGACGCGGGAACGCCGCGTGCGCCTGGCCCGCGTGTTCTGGTACACGGCGGCGGTAACGCTGGCCACTTGTTATTACTGGCTGCCGATGGCGGAAATGAGCCGGGATTCCATGCGTTCCCTGTTTATGACGCCGCCCACGTTTTTTGAATTGTCATGGCCGTTTGACCCTCCCAAATTCCTGGAACGCCTTTACGCCTGTTTGCCGGGGATGTCATTTGCCGCTCTGGCGGCGGTTTATCTGGCTTGCGGGAAGAAGGCGTCCCCGGCGCCGGACAGAGGGAGGCGTCTGTTTATCCTTCTTCTGGCGGCGTCCGTTTTGCCCGCGTTTGTCGAACCCATCCACCGCGCCGCCCATTTATGGAGCTACGTGGATTTTCCCGTCCGGTTCGGTTTTATTCCCAATCTGGCGGTAATGTCGTTCTGCGCCTGGATTTTGTCCGGCGGCAGGCTGCCGGGGCCGTCAGGACGGCCATGGGGGTGGGGATGGAGCCTGGGGCTTCCCATAGCGGCTTTTTTCATTTCCCTGTTTGTCCTGAAGATGACGGCTGCGGATCTTGCGGTGCGTCTTCTGCCTTTGCTGTTTTTTGCATGCGCATGTTTGTGTTGGAGGCATGTGGAGGGCAAAAGGCTGGCGTGGTCCATCGCTTCCGTGATGATGCTGGGGCTGCCCATAGGGGCTGCCGCGTTCTGGAAGCAGGGGGAGGAGGAGAAAGCCTCCGTCCAGGCGCTCAATGCGGAATGGCTGGCGCGCGGCATGAAGGGGTATTCAGGCTTGCTGCGCGTGAAGGACAGGGACCGCCTGATGGTGGAAAACGCGGATTGCCTGGGGCCTGTCCCGGGCATTGGCAATTTCCGGCATACGACGAGCATCGGGCATTTCCGTTTTCTGAAAAACCTGGGATACCGGGATGAATTCACGCGCACGTACGGCCAGGGAGGCACTTTGTTTTCCGATTTGCTGCTGGGCCACGGTTTTGTGCTGGCGTCCCGGCCCATGGAGGGAATGGAGTGCGTGCTTTCCCGGGAAGGCATGTATTTATACAGGCTTCCGGGCGCCCGCTGGGGGCTGGTGGTTCCCCAGGGCGCGCTGGGGCTGCGTCTGGATGGGAACGCTGATGTGTTCAGCAATCTTAATGCCCTGCACGCCGCGCTCTGCCCATCGGCGGAAGGCCCCCTTTATGAGGCCGTAATAGTGAGGACGGAGATGAGCGGCCCCTTTTACCGGGCGGGCATTCCGGAATATCCCGGCGCGGTATACGGGTTCCCGCAGACGGATACGGCGGAACTCCGTGTCAATGGATGTGCGGTGCCCGTCATGGCGGAGGCGCAGAAGACATCCGGAGGAACGAGCCGCACCTATAACGGGGTTTTGGAATTGAAGCGTGCGGCCGTTGCCGGGGAAACCGTGGTGGAGGGGAGGATGCTGCGGACCGTGGAGACGCCCCTTCTGGCGGCTGCGGCGTGTACGCCGGAGCAGGATGTTCCGGTTCTGGGGAAAGAGCAGGATAAGTACGGGATGGAGGCGAAAGGAAGCGGTGGCCATGTGGAGGTGGCGCTGAATGCCGGGGAAGGGGAGGCTCTCATGGTGCCGGTCGTGTATGACCGGGGATGGAGAGCCCGGCGGAACGGGATGGAGGCGCCTGTGGAAAAGGTGGGGGAATTGATGGCGGTGCGCCTTCTGAAAGGGCAAAACCGGGTGGTGTTTGATTATTATCCGCCTTTATTGAAAGGGTCCCTGCTGTTTTCCTCCGGAGCGGCCGCCGTCTTCCTGCTGTATGCATGGTGGGCGCGGCGGCATCCGGAATCCACGCTCAGGAGGATTGTTCTGGCCTCCGGATACAGGCTGTTTCAGTGCTGTGCCGCCGTGGTGCTGGCGGCTGTTTATATGGGGTCAATCGTGTTGTTTATCGTGCAGTCCGTGCTGTGACGGAATACCCGGAAGGCGGGGAAAGAGGCCAGGGACTGCGTGCGGGGGGATGCTGGTGTGGAACAATATCCGCGGGGCGGTACCGCTCCCGTTTTTCCGGTTACCGGATTGGCGGGAAAAGGCTTTCCGTTTTGAAGGATGGTTGACAGGGGAATCTGGCGCGGTAGAGTGGTTTCATGCAGTCTTCCTATTGTCCGAGTCCTTATCGATATACGCGCCGCGTAACCCGTGAAGTCATGGTGGGGAATGTGGGGGTGGGCGGTTCCAATCCCATCCGGATCCAGTCCATGCTGACGTCCGATACGCGGGATACGGATGCCTGCGTGAAGGAGGCTTTGGAGCTGGCGGAGGCAGGGTGCGAGATTATCCGCCTGACCGCCCAGACCAAGGCGTATGCCGCCAATTTGGAGAATATTTCCCGGGAATTGCGCGCTGCCGGCTGCCATGTGCCTCTGGTGGCCGATATCCACTTCAAGCCGGATGCCGCGATGGAGGCTGCCAAATGGGTGGAGAAGATTCGTATTAATCCGGGCAATTTCGTTGATAAGAAGAAGTTTGAAGTGCGGGAGTATTCCGACGCCGAATACCGCGAGGAGCTGGACCGCCTGAGGGAAGAATTTACGCCCCTGGTTCTGTTTTGCCGGGAGCATGGCCGCGCGATGCGCATCGGTTCCAACCATGGCTCCCTGTCCGACCGCATTCTGAACCGCTTTGGCGATACGCCGGAGGGGATGGTGGAGAGCGCGATTGAGTTTGCCCAGATTGCCCGCGACCTGGATTACCATTCCCTGGTGTTTTCCATGAAGGCTTCCAACGTCAAGGTGATGGTGGCCGCTTACCGATTGCTGGTGGAGCGCATGAACGCCCTGGGGCCGGATTGGAATTATCCCATTCATCTGGGGGTGACGGAAGCCGGGGGCGGAGAGGACGGCCGCATCAAGAGCGCCGTGGGCATCGGCTCCCTGCTGACGGACGGCATTGGGGATACCCTGCGCGTTTCCCTGACGGAGGACGCTGTGAGGGAGGTGCCCGTGGCTTACCGCCTGTCCAATCCTTTCCAGCCGTCGGAGCGTTCCGATGACCCGGTTTCCTTCCCTGAACCGGAGTTGAGCTATGATCCCCTGAAGTTTTCCAAAAGGCAGGGTGGGCTGGCGATGTGTTATGGCGTGCGCCTGGGCTGGGAACAGCCTGTGCGCGTGGCGGTTCCTGACGCCGGGTTTTACGCCCTGCAGACGGAACGGGAGGCGATGGGGGACATGATGCCTGAATTATCCCTGGGGCAGCTGGATGCCATTGAGGTGGATCCCCGGTGCGATGCCGATCTGGAGCCGTTGAAGGAGCTGGCGGAACCGTCTATTGTTACTGTGAAGAACGGGCTGGCTATGGAACCTGTATATGCGTTCCGCCTTCTGGCTGCCCGTATTGAGGACAGGCACCTGATCCTGCTGAAGGATACGCTGGTGCCCGGTTCCGTTTCCGGGGAAGACGTGCCGCTGACGGCTGCCCGCAATATCGGCTCCCTGCTGTGCGACGGGATTGGAGACGCTGTGCTGATTCAGGGCGAGTCGGACCCCCGTTTGGCTTCTTTCCTGGGATTCAATATTTTGCAGGCTACGGGAACGAGGCTGACGCGGGCGGATTACGTTTCCTGCCCGTCCTGCGGGCGTACCCTGTACAATATCCAGGAGGCAACGGCCCGCATCCGGAAAGCCACGGAACATCTGAAAGGGGTGAAGATTGCCGTGATGGGATGTATTGTGAATGGCCCCGGCGAGATGGCGGATGCGGATTTCGGTTATGTGGGCGGCGCGCCGAACAAGATCAACCTGTATGTGAAGCATACGCCTGTGAAGTTCAATATTCCCCAGGAGGAGGCTGTGGAACGGCTGGTGGATCTGATCAAGGAGTATGGGCGGTGGGTGGACCCCAAGTGAGGTTTTAACGTTGAGGGAACTTTTTTGATGCGGAGAGTGTTCATCAGCGGCGGTCACGGCGGTTTGGCGCGGGCCATCGTGGAATGTTTTTCCGCTGCGGGATGGGAGACGGATGCCCCGAGCCATGCCGTACTGGATGTGGGAGACCGTTCCGCCGTACGCCGCTGGTTTGATTGCCATGCCGCGTATGATTTGGCGGTTTGCGCCGCCGGAATTACCAGGGACAGGCCGTTCCTGAAGCAGACGGAGGAGGAGTGGGACGAGGTAATGAATGTGAATGTGACGGGAGCCGCCTGGTGCGGCCGATGCGCCGCCGCCGCCATGGTGCGGGAGAAGAGGGAGGGGCAGGTGGTGATGATCGGTTCTTATGCGTCGCTCCGTCCGGCTCCGTCCCAGGCGGCTTATGCCGCTTCCAAGGCTGCTCTGGCGGGCCTGGTGAAAAGCCTGGCGCGGGAATGGGGAAAGGATGGGATTCGCGTGAATCTGGTGTTGCCGGGGTTCATGCTGACGGAGATGACGGCCGTGCTGCGGGATAGCGTGAAAGAGGCGGCTTTGTCCCGGCATGTTTTGAACCGGTTGAATACGCCGGAACAGGCTGCGGCGTTTATCCTGTTTTTACAGGATGTTCTTACGGCGGCTTCCGGCCAGGTGTTCGATCTGGACAGCAGGATTGTTTAATAATGGACAGCGGATTTATTATCCGCGTTCAAGCCTTAATATTGAAGAAGAATAATTTAAGAAAAAATTTGATACACCAGGGACATCCGGTTCCCGTTGAAAACATGGAATTCCAAACACGGAAAGAGGAATCTATCCATGTTTACACACTTTCCAAAAGACCGGAAAAACCTTGTTTTTCAAGATTTCCTGTTTTCAAAATCATAGCAGGCTATCTTTTTTATTAAAAAAATGATTTTCTTGGAAATATATCATCAGCAGGGGAGAACGCGGATAATAAATCCGTAGAAATGTTTCTCCATGAGTTTGCCGCTGGCTGATGATGAAGAGAAAGGAAAGCGTTTTTCCTGTGGTTGTCCGGAATATATTTCTCCGTCCCGGAATTATGGAATAGATGCCTTGCGCATTGTCGCCATGATGATGGTTTTAATTCTTCATCTTTTGGCCTCCATTGATGTTTTGTCTTTGGAGAACCATGGGTCCGCTTCCTATAATGTCGGGTGGCTGCTGGAGATTGCCGCTTATTGCGGTGTGAATTGTTATGCGTTAATTACAGGATATGTGTGCTGCGACGGAACGTTCAGGTATGAACGTGTGGTTTCCTTATGGTTCCAGGTTGTTTTTTATACATGGGGCAGTTTGCTGCTGGCTCTGTTGTTTTTCCCCCAGGAGGTTCAGTGGAGCAATATTCTGCATTCCCTTTTTCCCGTTTTATCCGGCCAGTATTGGTATGTGACGGCGTATGTGGGGCTGTTTTTCTTCATTCCGTTTCTTAACGCCCTGGGGAACAGGCTGACCAAATTACAGTTCCAGTATCTTCTGGTTACCGTTTTCGTGCTGTTTTCCGTTATTCCCACCCTGCTTCACACGGATGTGTTCCCGGTGGAAGAAGGGTATAGCATCTGGTGGCTGGGCATCCTTTACATGCTGGGGATGTATGTTAAAAAGCATGGCTTGCTGACGGAAATGAAAACGCGTCCGTTATGGATGTTTTATGCCGGATTCGTATGTTTTGCCTGGGTTTTCAAGATGGTTCTTAACGTGGTGTCTCCATACCTGATTGGGCAGATCAAGGGCGGTGGAATGTTTATTCGCTATAATTCTCCTTTTATTGTAGGGACGGCGGTTGCCCTGTTGCTGATTTTTTCCCGGATGCATTTTTCATCCCGAAGGGCTGTCTCCTGTATTTCATGGCTGGCGGCAGCGTCGTTCAGCGTTTATGTGCTGCATTGTAATGCTTTGATAGGAAAATGGTTTTTGTGGGATGTCTTTGAGTGGGCAGCGTCTTCTTCCTCAGCCCTGATGGTTGTGAACGTGTTGGTAATAGCCGCCGTGGTTTATGCCGGATGCGCCTTGGTGGACTCCGTGCGGCGTTATTTATTTAAGCTCATGAACGTGGAAAGGGGCGCCCGGGCGGTGACGGGCTTTTGCGGAAAGCTGGGGCATGCGTTCCGGAAGATATGCCGCCGGATAGATTCGCATCCCTAAGGATGAGGGAATGTCCTGTTCCGGCGGTTCCGGGCGGTTTTTGTCTGGAGCTGGGCTAGTTTTTATTATCGCTTTTATCCAGGAGGGTTTTAAGCCAGGGAATGACCAGGTCTTTTTTGAAGAAATGGTTGCGCGGGTCCACATTGGCGAAACGGAAAAAGGCGTCTCTGTCCAGACCTGCGGGCAATTGGCTGCCGTGCCAGCGTTGGGCAGGGTCCGCAAACCGGGGCTGGTGATGGTACTGGAAATGATCCGGCGCCCCGGCCATACGGTAGGCTGCGGAGATGAGCTGGAAGTCCCTGTCCAGGCCGCCTTCCGTGCAAATGACAGGGCGCGGAGCGAGAGCCGCCACGATGTCCGGGAAGTCGAATTGTTTCCAGAAGCCCGGAATGAGGTGGCGGATGGAGTTGGGAGCGGAACGCACGCCCCTGCCGTTGGGCATGGTCATGGTTTTGGCGCGTTCCAGCGTGCGGCACAGAAAGTCGTTATATACGAAGGCAAAGATATCCGGGTTCAGGCTGCCCAGAACCATCATGGGTTCCGTTCCCAGGGAGAAGCCGCTGAGGATAATATGGTTTTTTTGCGCCCAGGGGCGTGTTTTCACCCAATCCAGAATACATTGGTCCGCGTAGGAGGTGTAGCCCAGCCAGCTCCAGTCCATTTCCAGCAGGAAGCGGGCCAGGTTTTCATAATCGTGTGAAGAACGGCCTGCGGCGTGTTCCGCGTCTCCTTCTTCACCCGTTCCGGCATTGTCCACCACAATGGCCGCCCATCCCTGCCTGACATAATGGAAAGCCATGGCGTTGTTGCCCGGCTGCTGTACGGAAGGCTGGTCCAGATCCGGTGATGTTTCCCCCGCCAGCTCTTCCTTGGTCTGGTCTGACCCGGGAATGCAGAATAGCACGGGAACCGGATTTTTGTCTGAAGCGTTGTCCGGCAGGAGCACCAGGAACGGTACGGCGGCTCCCGGGAAGGGATAGGCTTCCCATTTTTCCACCCGGTAGTGTTCTCTTGGCACGGTTTTTACCAGAACGGGGGCGGGGATATCCGCCTGGGGGGGGAATTTCATCAGTTGTTGCATGGCTTCCCGGACTTTTTCCCGCCAGGCGGGGAAATCCTTCGGAGCCATATCCGGGGAAAATTCGCATGCCGGACGCAGTTTTTCCAGCATGGTCTGGACGATGCCCCGGGAGGAAACATGCCGCTGGTCGCTCCGGGATGAATGAAGCACCGCCCAGTCTGCCGCCCGGAATTTTTCACTGGGCGGGGTAAGGGAGAAGGAGGGAAGAGAAAGGGATGCCAATAGAAGAGAGAAAAAAACGGCGGGCTGAATAGTCATGAAGCCAGATTGCCATAAAAGAAGCTTCCATTGCAAGGTTGCAGCGGTGGTCTTTTCAGGTTGTTCCTGACGCATCGGAAGCTTGAGTTTTTCCGGGCAGGGCGGTAGTCTGGCCGCCGTCATGATGGCGGGGGGTAAGAGTCTTGGAAGCCCGGAACCGCGGGTATGCGGCCTGGGCCTGGCTTCCGGCTTCGGCATGGGGGCGGCAGTCCATCTTGCCGGGGTAAGGGAAGGGCGCAGAGTGTTGAAGCCGTTGAGCGAATTGTGGGGCGAAGGTAATCCCTGGGGCGATGTATTGAGCGGATGGATTCCAGACAGGGAATTGTTATGCAGCCGCAGGAACGGCCCTGCTTCCCAGCTGGCGCTGCTGTTGGCGCGCCAGGCCGTGGAGGACGCCGGATGGGGAAGGAAGGAATTGAGGGATGCCGCCCTGATTGTGGGCAGTTCCCGCGGGAATGCTTCCGGATGGCTGAGCCCGTGGCCGGGACGGCGGCCCATGAAAATTTTGGCCGTTCCCAATTCCCTGCATAGCGAACTTGCTTCCTGCGTCAGCATCGAATTGGGAATTTGCGGGCCTTATCACGTGCTGGCGAGCGGCTGTGCCGCCGGCCTGGATGCCGTAGGCATGGCCGCCATGCTGATGCGGCAGGGAGTTGTTAAGAGAGCGCTGGCTATCGGTCTGGATTTGCCTTTGTGCCGGGAGCTGCTGGGGACGTACTGGGCCTCCGGCATGCTTTCCCGCAATGGTTTGAATGATCCCTACGGCCCTCTGGCCGACGGCATGTGCATTTCCGAGGGAGGGGCGGCCATAGCCCTGGAATTGTCTTCTGCTCCAGGTATTTATGTGAAGGATTATCTGGTGAATTCCGATGCCTATAGCCCGCTGGGCATGCCGGAGGACGGAAAGAGCATAGCCGCCCTGCTGGAGGCTGCTTTGAAAAGTCGGGATGGAGCGGTTCCTCTGACCGTTTGTCCCCATGCCAGCGGCACGGCGGGGAATAGCGTGTCCGAACGGGCTGCTTTGAAAAGGGTTTTTAAAGACGGACTGCCGGATTTGAGGATGATGAAGCCGTGGACGGGGCATGCCATTGGAGGCAGCGGAATTTTGGAACTGGCCCTGATGCTGGTCTTTGCCAGGGAGGGGGTATTGCCTCCCAATCCTCCCTGGGCCACCTTCCCGGAAGGCGGCGCCTGTTCTGCGGAGGAGCTGCCGTTGGCCGGGGGGCGGATGCTGGTCAAATCCGCCGCTTCCATGGGCGGCCATAATGTGGTGCTGAGTCTGGCTGTGGACGGTTGAATATTGTTGAATAGTGAACGCTTATGAAGAATCCTGAACAGTTTTTGTCAGAGTTGAAGTCTGCGGGGCTGCTGCGCGTCCTGCGGGATGTGGAATGCCTGCCCGGAGGAATGGCCCGTCTGGCGGATGGCCGGAAAGTGGTCAATCTGGCAAGCAACGATTATCTGGGGCTGGCCCACCATCCGTCCCTGGCGGAGGCTTTTTCCCGTGCGGTGCGGGATGAAGGGGCCGGAGCCATGGCATCCCGCCTGGTGACGGGGACGCGGCGGGAACATTCCTGTCTGGAAGAGGCCCTGGCCGCTTTGAAGGGGACTGAAGCGGCGGTCAGTTTTTCCTCCGGTTATGCTACCTCCCTGGGAGTGATTGCTTCTATTGCGGACCGGGAGGATACGGTGCTGATGGATAAGTTGTCCCATGCCAGCCTGATTGACGGGGCGCGTTTGTCCGGGGCGCGTTTGTCTACGTTCCTGCATAACGATATGGAGTCATTAAGGAAAAAACTGCAGCATTTGCGGGACGCGAATCCTTCCGGCGGGATTCTGGTAGTGACCGAATCCGTTTTCAGCATGGATGGAGACCGCGCCCCCCTTCGGGAAATTGTGCGTCTGAAGGATGAATTCGGCGCGTTGTTGCTGGTGGATGAAGCTCACGGATTCGGTGTGCTGGGAGAACACGGGGCCGGACTGGCGGAAGAGCTGGGTGTTTCCTCCCGGATAGATTTTCAAATGGGGACTTTGAGCAAGGCTGCCGGGGTAAGTGGTGGATATGTGGCCTGTTCCCGCGCCTGGGCGGATGTAATGGTTAATTCCGCCCGGTCCCTGATTTATTCCACGGCTCCGCCTCCCGCTTTGGCCGCCGCCGCCCTGGCCGCGGTGGAAGTGATCCGCAGCGGGGAGGGAAAGGAATTGCGCCGCCGTGTTTCCGTGCTGGCAAACAGTTTGTCCGCCGCACTGGGGATGCCGGGAAGGCCTCTTTCTTCCATTTTCCCTGTTGTGGTGGGAGAGAACGATGCTGCCCTGGCTGCGGCGGATGCCCTGCTGGAACAGGGCTTTCTGGCTCCCGCCATCCGTTATCCTACGGTTCCCCGCGGAACGGCCCGGTTGCGCATTACGGTAACGGCTGCGCATGAATCCGGGCAGGTCACGCGGCTGGGGACGGCGTTGAAGGAGCTGCTGCATGGGAAGTAACGCAGGCGTTGTTTTTGGTTCTCCGCATTGGAGCCGGTTCCTGTTTTTATGCGGGGCCTGCCGGAAATGGGATTATCCTCATTGATGCCGCCATAAAAAAGGAAGAAGGATATCTGATGCCTGGCGGAACGGAATGACATCCGGATGTCCTGAATGGCAGAGCTTGCATCTTGACAGGGAAGTTTTCTTCCAGTAAGGGGAAAGAATGAAGGTTCCCAAAGGAATTTTCACTGAACCCTATAAAATAACGTCATGATGAATACTTCTGATTCTTCTTCCCCTTCGTCCTGCTGCAGCGGTTCTCCTTCCTGCACGGCCGCTCTTGTTCTCGGCATTATCGCCCTGGTATTGGCATTGATCGGTTTTTTCCCGTGCCTGGGCTGGATTACTCTGATTCCTGCGGGGCTGCTTGCCATTATTGCACTGATCATGAGCATTGTGGCTGTCAGTAAAGGTTCGCCCAAAGGGGCTCTTGTTGTTGCCATTATCGCGTTGGCCCTGTCCGCCGTTGCGGGAATTGTCCAGGCATGGATGGCCAGCGCTACCGTGACTTACATGGAACAGCACCAGGATTATGTGGAAAAGAAGGCTCTGGAAATTCAAAAGGAGCTTCGGCAGATGGAGCAGGAAAACAGGGAGTCATTGAGGCGGTCCGGGGAGGTGGATGGAATGTCCCCCGCGGATGGAACAGGCTCCCAGGATTTGTAGTTCCTGAACCTTTTTAGGAAGATCGGCGATGAATGGCGGGCGCTCTTCATGGCGTTCATGCCGTGATAGCTGGGTAGTCAGGAAAGTATGGCTGCCTGTATGGGCTGTTCTGTCCTGCCTGTTGCTGGCGCCCTCCCTCATGGCTCTGGCAATTAGCCCTGACAGGATGAATTCTCTGGCGGTTTCTGTTGCCGTGTCGCATCGTGAATGCCCGTTGTGCGGCATGACGCGAGGGTATGCGGAAATGGCCCGTGGGGATATACGCGCTGCCTGGGGATGGAACCGAGGAGCTCCGGTCTTATTTATGGCAGGACTGCTCAATGGAGGGGCTGCCGCGGTTTATTTGGCATGGTGCTGGCGGAGAAGGGCGGGAAGCCGGGAAAAGGAAAATAGTTCTCCCGCGTAGCATGCCGCAAGGGGGGAACCGGCATCCCCTGTCCCCGGTAAATGACACGGCGGAAGTTTTGAAGCGGGGCCTGGGAAGTTCTTCTGCCTCCTGTTTATTCCCTGTAACGGGGCTGGCGTCTGGTGGGGGGACGGAATGATGTTGAGTTTTTATTGAATGAATTCCATGCCAAATTCCTCGTAGTGCCGAAGATGAAGTTCCCCGGCCCAGGTTGAGTGTTTTGCCGGAGGGAGCTGCGTTGTTCCTGAAAAGGAGAGGGGAATGCGGCGCCGGCGTTTCATGCCTTAGGATTATTTTTTGTCAGGAAGGGGAATAGCTTTTCTGGGAACGGCCGGTATTTCCGTTCATGAAAGGAGTATCCGTGGGTGTGGAATATTTTGATTTTTCTTTATTTCGGTATTTTGTTGATAATGTTGTTTTCTATTAAGTTGTGTAATTTTCTAACATTTTTATTCTAGGCCCGGTTGATTTTATATATATAGTTTTTGGATATTGTATGAATATTTGCATGTCCATCTATAGATCAATCGAATTGCGGAAGAATACATCCGGAAGTTATAAGGTCCGGCTGACTATCGACCGGGGAAGCAAGTTCTGCGGCGCCAGGAAATCTCTCGGTCTCGGCACCCATCGGGAGGATTGCGCCCTAAGACGTGCCTACCTGATGCGATGCCTGCTGTTTCATATGGGATGGTTTCCCGGCGGAAAGATTGCCGTCAGGAATTCAGCCGAATGCGGTATCAAGGATGTGGTTTGGGACAGCATGGAGTGTTCGGAGGATTCCGGAATGTTCAAGCTTGCCGGCAGGGGAGGCCGCATGGCTGCGGATGAGACCATGGCCATCTGGTTCCAGACGAATGAAGACGGGAAGGTCCAGTGCCTCCGTCTGCTCATTTCCGGATGGAGGAAGGATGACCGGGCGGATGATTTGAGGGTGCTGATTCAGGGAATGCGGCATTGCGCCTCGGAACAGCGCCAGCATCCCTGCCGGATTTTGAATATTGAAATCGGCGCCGGCTCTTTCGCGGCATCCCGGGATGAATGTGTGCTGAAAGGATAGGAAAACGGATTGTCCCAGATACCAGTTTATCCTGGTTTTATTCTGAAGACGCCACATTCCGGTTGGGAAATCCGGCTGTATGTCCGGCATGCCTGGTCCGGAGTTTTTTGGCCGTCATTGACGACGGGAAGGTTGTCCGTATTCCGGGCGAGGCGAAGGCGCGGGAGGAATGGTGTGCTGCCTGCCGGGAAAGGGAGTTTTGTTTTTCCTGCATAAAAAAACCCCCGGATGGAATGATTGCCATCCGGGGGTTTGTTTAAGGGATCCGGCTATTTTTTAGCGGGCAGTTTCACCTGAATGTGAATGTCGCGCAGCTGACGGTCTTCCGCGGCGGCGGGGGAGTCGCTCATCAGATCCGCTCCCCGGTTGTTTTTCGGGAATGCGATGACTTCGCGGATGGATTCCGCGTTGCAAATCATCATGACCAGGCGGTCGAGGCCCAGCGCAAGGCCGCCGTGGGGCGGAGCGCCGAAGCTGAAAGCGTCCAGAATGTGGCCGAATTGTTCGCGGGCCTGTTCTTCCGTGATGCCGAGCGCCTTGAACATGGCGGACTGCAGGTCGCGTTCATGGATGCGGATGGAACCGCCTCCCAGCTCCGTGCCGTTGAGCACCACATCGTAGGCCTGCGCGCGAAGGTCTGCGGAGAGTTCCCCGCTGAGCAGTTTTTGTTCGTCTTCCTTGACGGGGCGGGTAAAGGGGTGGTGGATGGCGACCCAGCGCTGCTCTTCCTCATCCCAGCCCACCAGCGGGAATTCAATAACCCACAGGAAGTCGCGTTCCTTGTTGTCCTTGAGCAGTTCCATGAATTCGGCGCATTGCAGGCGCACGCGGCCCAGGATATCGCAGGAGGGTTCCCACGGGCCGGCGGCAAAGAGAACGAGGTCTCCTGTTTCGATGTCCAAGGCTTCCGTGAGTTTTTGTTTTTCTTCGTCGGAAAGGAATTTGGAGATGGGGCTTCTCCAGTCTTCCTCGCGCACCTTGATGTAGGCCAGGCCTTTGGCTCCGGCTTCCACGGCAGTTTTCGTCAGGGCGTCAATCTGGCCAACGGAGGCGGAACCGAATCCCTTGGCGTTGATGGCCTTGACCACGCCGCCGTTGCTTACGGCGGAGGCGAATACCTTGAAGCCGCTGTTTTCAAAGATGGAGGAGACGTCCGTCAGCTTCATGCCGAAGCGGCGTTCCGGCTTGTCGGAACCGTACTGATCCATTGCTTCCTTCCAGGTCATGCGGGGGAAGGGGGTGGGAATGTCCACGCCCAGGGATTCCTTGTACACGCGTTTGAGCAGGCCTTCCACCAGGTTGTAGATGTCTTCCGGCGTGATGAAGGAAGCTTCAATGTCCACCTGGGTGAATTCCGGCTGGCGGTCGGCGCGCAGGTCTTCGTCACGGAAGCAGCGGGCAATTTGGAAATAGCGTTCCATGCCGGCTACCATGAGCAGCTGCTTGTATTGCTGCGGGGCCTGGGGCAGCGCGTAGAATTTGCCGGGCGCCAGGCGGGAGGGCACCAGGAAGTCCCGTGCGCCTTCCGGCGTGGATTTGGAGAGGATGGGCGTTTCAATTTCCAGAAAGCCGTGCTCGTCCAGATAGTCGCGCGTGGCTTTGGTGACGCGGTGGCGGATCTGCATGTTGCGGGCCATGGCCGGGCGGCGCAGGTCCAGAAAGCGGTATTTGAGGCGCAGGTCTTCGTTGGAGAGGGCCCGATCCAGCTGGAAGGGGAGCACGTCAGCCTTGTTGATGACGTTCAGGGTGTCTGCGGAGACTTCGATTTCCCCGGTGGGGAGGTCCGCATTGGTCGTGTCCACCGTATCCGTTTTCAGGCGGGCGGCCACGGTGCCGGAAATCTGGATCATGTCTTCGGAGCGGAGCTGCTGGGAGGCTTTCGCCACATCCTGATTGACTTCCGGGTGAAAGACTACCTGCGTGATGCCGGAGCGGTCGCGCAAGTCGATAAATATGACGCCGCCATGGTCCCGGACGGAATCTACCCAGCCGATGAGGGTGGTCGGCTTGCCGATGTTCGCAGCGCGCAATTCGCTGCAGGTATGAGTGCGGTATGAGTTCATCTTTATTGAAAATGGAAGAAGGGGAAAGAACGGTGTCAATTGCTTCCGGTGAGTGAAGCCACGGCGTCAAACAGGTCGTCCATGGCGACGGGGGATGAGGTGCGCGCGCCCAGGTCGCGAAGTTCCATGACCGGGAATTCATCTCCCACGATCAAGGCCGCGCGGGCGCCGGATTTGACGGCCTTCTGGAGCTGTCCGTTGACTTTGGTGAGCGTGAGGGGAAGGTCCACACTGTATCCCTGGTCCCGGAGGGCGGAGGCGATGGCAAGAACTTCCGCGCGGCGGCTTTCAGATGCCTGAACCATGAAGATGTCGCAGCCTGCGGAGGCCAGCGCCGCATCTTTCAGCGCCCTGGCATGGGGCGTCTGTTCAATAAGGTGGGTGATGACGGCATCCCCCATGGCAAAGCCGGTTGCCGGCATGTCCACTGCGTTGTTGGAAAGGGCGCCTACCAGCGTGTCGTAACGTCCTCCGCCGGCTACGGCGCGCAGGCTGCGCTGTGTGTCAAAGATTTCAAAAACCAGACCGGTGTAGTATGCCAGTCCGCGCACTACGGATAAGTCCAGCTTGACATAGCCGTCCAGCCCGCGGGCCGTCAGGTCTTTCATCAGGATGTCATAGCGTTCGGACGCTCCGGCGGGCGGGTTTTCAATGAAGGCCACCAGATCGCCGCGGCTGATATGAAAGGCGTCCAGCTTGCGCTGGCATTCTTCCGGGCGGTCACGTTCAAATTTGTCCACAATGCCGAGGAAAGCGGGAATATCCTGTTCCTGCACGCCGTGTTCCGAAGCAAACCTGATCCAGGCTTCCCGGTCAGAGACGCGCACAATGAAGTCGTTTTGCGTAAAGCCCAGTTCCCTCATGCAGTCGATGGCCAGGGCTATCAGTTCGGAATCCGCCCACGCGGAGGCTTCTCCCAGAATGTCCGCATTGAATTGATAAAATTCGCGCAGACGCCCTTTCTGGGGTTTTTCATAACGGAAGCATGAGCCGATTTCAAACCACTTGAGCGGTTTGGTGTATTCGCGCTGGTAGGCGGCTGCGATGCGTCCCAGGGAGGCGGTGAGTTCCGGGCGGATGGTGATGTCCCGGTCCCCCTGGTCCGTGAAGCGGAAGAGCTGCGTGGGCAGCTCGCCTCCGCTCTTTTTAAGATAAAGCTCCGTGGCTTCCACAGTCGGGCCCTCCCATTCTAGGAATCCGTAACGATGCGCCACCTTCTTCCATGCGTTGAAAAGATAGTTGCGCACGGCGCAGTCCGCCGGTGCAAAATCGCGGAATCCGGGAAGTGGTTGAAAGCGAGCGTCTGGCATAACCTGGAAAAAAGGATGTTGTCTGAGGACGAAACAGTTTACAGAATTCCTATGCCTTGGCAAGTCCACATGCTTATGATGAAGGAATTTCGGTGGAAACCAGATGAATGACCCTATGCAGGAGGATGGGGACGGTTATTCCGGTTTTACATGAAGTGAGGGAAATGGGAAAAGGATTAATTATTGGCGATTTTAGTGTTTTTTAAATGATCCGGATTTTTTGCGCGGGCTATGGGGAATGAAGGTTTAAGTGCCTGCGGATTTGTAACCGGATGTCAAACAACGATATTGAACAGCAAGGGGAAATGATAAGAAGGTGTTCTCAAAAGTTTTTCTGCGTATGGAGCATTTCATCTTTCCCTTTATAGAAAAATATTTTCCTCTCGCTTTAAAAAGAAAACCGGGGCAGTTTTGTTTGATTTCATAGGAGTATGACGTGAAACGAATGAGTTTTTTTTCTCTTTGGGAATCTAATATCAGTATTGATTATGTGTAAAGAATGTGGATGCGGGGGGGAGCTCTCCCATGAAAGTCACGGCCACGGCATGGACGTCCATGTTCCGGTGTTGGATGCCAATGACCGGCTGGCAGAGCGCAACAGAGGTTTTTTTGCTGCAAAAAACCTTTTGGTTATCAATGTTTTTTCTTCTCCGGGGTCAGGAAAGACTTCTCTGTTGCAGAAGACGGCGGAGATGCTCCGCGGCCGTGTGCGCATAGGGGTTATCGTAGGGGATTTGGCGACGGATAATGATGCGGAACGCCTGAGCCGAGCGGATATCCCCGTGGTGCAGATTACAACGGGCACCATGTGCCATCTGGACGCCCGCATGATTGCGGAGGCCATGAAGAAAATGCCTCTGGACGATCTCGACGTTTTGATTATTGAGAATGTGGGCAATCTGGTTTGCCCGGCTTCCTATGACCTGGGGGAAGGCGTGCGCGTGGTGCTGCTTTCCGTGACGGAGGGTGAGGACAAGCCGTTGAAATATCCTCCCATGTTCCATTCTGCGGATGTTGCCCTGGTGACCAAGTCCGATCTGGCGGATGCCGTGGATTTTAACCGTGACGCCGCCCTGGCCGCGCTGAACAAGGTGGCTCACCATGCGCACGTGATTGAGGTTTCTTCCAAGACCGGCGAAGGAATGGAGGCCTGGTGCGAGGAGATTGTGGAACGTGCGCGCCGCGCCCGGGAAGGCACGATTCAGCATCATGGCCATCACCACCATTGAACAGGCCGCCGCGGCATTGAAATTTGAGATAGCCGGCATGGTTCAGGGGGTCGGCTTCCGTCCCCATGTGTACCGTTTGGCGGTACGGCACGGATTGAAAGGGTTTGTGCGCAATACGGAGTCCGGCGTGGAGATTCATGTGGAAGGGGAGCCCGGCGCTCCGGAGCGTTTCTGGACCGCTCTGATGGACGGCCTGCCGGAGCATGCCCGGGTTTATGGAGTGGAGCGGACCGTATGCGAGCCTGCCGGTTTTGAGGAATTCCGCATTGAGGAAAGCGATTCCACCCCCGGAGGCGTTCCGGTGATGCTGCCGGATCTGGCTCCGTGCCCGGAGTGCCTGGAAGAAATGCACGACCCGTCTTCCCGCCGGTATCATTATCCGTTTACCAACTGTACGCACTGCGGTCCCCGCTATTCCATTATTGAGACAATGCCGTATGACCGAGCGGGCACCAGCATGAAGGGGTTCCGAATGTGTCCGGAGTGCCGGAGGGAGTACCAGGATGTGGAGGACAGGCGTTTTCACGCACAGCCTATCGGCTGCCCGTCCTGCGGACCTTCCGTGAAGGTGCTGTTTTCAGATGGTTCAGAACTGGGGTTCGGCCATGGGTTTGATACCCCCGCGGCACAGGTGGCATGGGTGCTGGCGGACGGTTTGATTGTGGCCCTGCTGGGCGTAGGAGGTTTTCAATTGCTGGCGGATGCTTCTTCGGAAGCTGCCGTCAGGCGTCTCCGGCGGTTGAAGGAGCGTGACGCCAAGCCTTTTGCCGTGATGGTGCCGGATGTGGCTGCGGCGGAGAGGCTGTGCCGCCTGTCGGAGGAGGAAAGGCGCCTGCTGGCTTCTCCGGCCGCCCCCATTGTGCTGGCCCGGGGGAGGAAGGATGTGGATCTGGCGCCTTCCGTGTGCATGTTCAGCCGTTTTGTGGGGATAATGCTTCCGTCTTCCCCTCTTCATGCGCTGCTGATGGATGTGTGGGGAAAGCCTCTGGTGGTGACCAGCGGGAACCTGAGCGGCGAGCCCCTGTGCGTCTCCGTGGAGGAGGGGCTGGAGAAACTGGGCCATGTGGCGGATGTGTTTTTGGTGCATGACCGTCCGGTAGTGCGGCCCGTGGACGATTCCGTGGTCCGCGTTACGGACGGCAGGGCCATGATGGTTCGCCGCGCCCGCGGATATGCCCCGCGGCCTGTGTGGCGCACATCTGCGGCGGCTCCCGACGTGCTCGCCCTGGGGGCCGGACTGAAGAATACCATCTGCTGGCTGAAAAGGGGCGTGGCTGTCATGAGCCAGCATCTCGGTGACCTGAGCAGTGCGGTTTCCCTGAACGCTTTTGAGCGGACGGTGGAGGCGCTGGGCAGAACCCTGGATGCCGTTCCGCAGGTAATTGCCGTGGACGCCCATCCGGACGGCCCCACTTTTGCCCTTGGCCGGCGTCTGGCGCGGAAGTGGAATGCAACGGTTGTCCCTGTGCAGCATCATCAGGCTCATGTGCTGGCCTGCGCCGTGGAAAATGAAACGCCGTTTCCCGCTTTGGGCATAGCTTGGGACGGGACGGGGTTCGGTACGGACGGAACGGTATGGGGAGGGGAATTTTTTGTGTTGGAGGAAGAGGGTGAGCCGCGCAGGGTGGCCCGCCTCAGGCCGTTTCTTCTTCCCGGTGGGGACGAAGCGGTTCGGGAACCTTCCCGGTGCGCCTGTTCCCTGGCCCGTCAGATGGGGCCGTGGCGTACGGACGGGCTTGATAAGCGTCTGGAGAGGGGGCTGCCTATGCGGAAACGCGAAGTTCTGGAGGCGATGATGGCCCGGAATATCCATTGTCCGTCCACCTCGTCCATGGGGCGGTTGTTTGATGCCGTGGCTTTCTGGTGCGGTTTTGACGGTGCGGCGGGGTGTGAGGGCCATGCCGCCATGATGCTGGAATCATGGGCCGCGGAAGCTTCCGGGGAAAAAATGCCGGGGGACGCGTATGAATGGGTCATGCATGAAGAAGAGGGATTGCTGGAACTGGATTGGCGGCCGTTGATGAAGTCTGTGGATGAAGATTTGTTGGAAGGCGTTTCCCGCGGCTGCATCGCCCGCAAGTTTCATGAGAGCCTGGTGAATCTGGTCTTTGACGTGGCGGAGCGTTTCTGCCTGGATAGGCTGGTGCTGGGCGGCGGATGTTTTCAGAATGCCTTTTTGCTTGAAGGACTGGCGGGAATGGCCCAGTCTAGAAGGTGCCAGTTGGCTCTGCCCCAGCGGGTGCCGTGCAATGACGGGGGAATTTCCCTGGGGCAGGTTGCGGCGGTCGTACGCCAATGGAAAGGATAGAATATGTGTTTGGCCGTTCCCGGAAAGATTGTGAGCGTCAATGAGACGGACCCTTTGTTCAGATTGGGGGTGGTGGATTTTGGCGGCGTGAGCCGTGAAGTGAACCTGGCCTGTGTGCCGGAAGCCGTGCCGGGGGATTACGTCATCGTTCACGTGGGCATGGCCCTGAGCGTGCTGGACGAGGAGACCGCTCTTCAAACCCGCAGGGAAATGAGAGAAATTGTGGAAAATACGGATCCGCTGTAGGGAGGGGCGTTTTCCGAATTCAAATAATGATTTATGCAGGAGGAAGCCCGGCAGCTGATTGAAGAATTGCGCCACGCTGTGACGCGTCCGTGGGCGGTAATGGAGGTATGCGGAGGCCAGACGCATGCGATTGCTTCTCTGGGGCTGGAGGAGTTGCTGCCTCCCGGCCTGCGCCTGATTCATGGTCCCGGCTGTCCGGTCTGCGTTACGGCGGTGGAGTTGATTGACCAGGCCGTGGAATTAAGCCTGAGGCCCGGCGTGGTTTTGTGCAGCTACGGGGATATGATGCGGGTGCCGGGCTCCCGCGGGGATTTGTTTTCCGCCAAGGCCGGGGGAGGGAACGTGCTTTTGATGTATTCTCCGCTGGAAGCGGTCGCTTATGCCGGAAGCCATCCGGATACGGAAGTGGTGTTTTTCGCCGTAGGTTTTGAGACGACGGCCCCGGCTACGGCTCTTGCCCTGCAGCAGGCCCGTGCACTGGGATATGCCAATTTTTCCGTTCTCTGCGCCCATGTGTTGGTCCCCCCGGCTCTGGAATGGCTGATGGACCAGGATGAGGGAAGGCCGGACGCTTTTTTGGCTCCCGGCCATGTCTGCGCCGTCACGGGGGAAATGGATTACGGGCGTTTGGCCGCCCGTTACCGGACGCCCATGGTGGTGACGGGGTTTGAGGCTCCGGACCTGCTCCGCGGCATTCTGATGTGCGTCCGCCAGCTGGAAGCCGGGGAATATGCAGTGCGGAATGCGTACGGACGTTATGTGAAGCCCGGTGGGAACAGGGCGGCACAGGAAAGAATGAATGAAGTTTTTGAGCCGGAAGACCGCCATTGGCGCGGTCTGGGGCTGATTCCCGGCGGCGGCATGAGGCTGCGCCGTGAGTGGAATGACATGGATGCCGTTCTGCGTTTTGAATGCGGAAAGGGGAGGCCGGGAGCGGATGAAGCTTCCGGATGCCTGGCCGGGCAGGTGCTGAGGGGGCTGATTCGTCCTGGAGAGTGCCCTTTTTTCGGATCGTCCTGCACGCCGCTGGCCCCGCTGGGGGCTCCCATGGTGTCCGGGGAAGGGGCTTGCGCCGCTTATTATCATTATAAAAGAAGTTGATGTCATGTTTGAGTGTCCTGTTCCGGACCCTGTTTCCGACCGTATCCAGATGGCTCACGGCGGCGGAGGCCGCTTGATGAATGAGCTGATCCGTTCCGTGTTTCTGAGCGCCTTCGGGTGCCCTTCCGGAGGCGTGCAGAATGACGCCGCCGTATTGGAGATTCCTCCGGGGAGGCTGGCGATGACGACGGACAGCTTTGTGGTGCAGCCTTTGGAGTTTCCCGGCGGCTCCATCGGTTCGCTGGCGGTGCACGGAACGGTGAATGATCTCGCCATGAGCGGCGCGGATCCGTTGTATTTGACGGCGGGCTTTATTCTGGAAGAAGGGCTTCCGCTGGAAGTCCTGGCCCGCGTGGCACGGGATATGGCTGCCGCGGCCCGTGCGGCGGGCGTTCGTATTGTGACGGGGGATACAAAAGTGGTGGAGCGCGGAAAGGGGGACGGCATTTACATTAATACTGCCGGGGTTGGCATCGTGCGCCATGGGTTGGAGATCAGCCCTTCTTCCGTTCGTCCGGGGGATTCCGTGCTGCTCAGCGGGGATTTGGGGAGGCACGGCATGACGATTATGAGCCTGCGCGCCGGGCTGTCTTTCGGAGACGGCCTGGAAAGTGATTCCGCTCCGTTGCATGAATCCGTGGCCGCCGTCATTCGTGCCGGTATTCCCGTGCATTGCCTGCGTGACGTGACCCGCGGCGGGTTGACCGCCACTCTTGCGGAGATTGCGGAATCTGCCGGCCTGACAGTGAAGCTGAATGAAATGTTCATTCCCGTGCGTGAGGATGTCAGGGCGGCGTGCGGGCTGTTGGGGCTGGACCCTCTTCAAGTGGCCTGTGAGGGACGTTATCTGGCTGTTCTTCCACGGGAGCATGAGGAAGAGGCCCTGAACCTGATGCGCGGCTGCAGCGTATCTGCCGGAGCCTGCGTCATAGGCCGGGTGGAGGAATTGGGGACGGCGCCCCTGCTGATGACGGGACTTCTTGGAGTGGAGCGGGTGTTGACGATGCCTTCAGGAATGCAGCTTCCCCGCATCTGCTGATTCCTGGTGCTGCATGATTGGCGTTTTGTGGCAGGGAAGCGGTGGAACCCGCTTCCCTGCCGGTCCGGTGTTTCATAGGGGTGCCGGAGCGGCTCTGTGCGCTTCCGGGGGAAAGCGCAGCCGGCTTGATATGGGGAACTGGTTGTTGGGAGATGGTTCAGGAGGGAGTGTCTTTACCTGTCCCGGCATCGGGCAATGCTTTTAATGCCGCTTTGGCCTGTGCATGGTCCTGGGAGGCTGCCTTTTCCAGCCATTCCCGGGCAGTTTCCAGGTTTTTTTCCACGCCGAATCCGTACAGGCAGATGATTCCCATGTTGTATTGCTCGGAGGCGTAGCCGGCTCTGGCGGCGCGAAGATTCCTGTTTTGCCATTCCCTGGCTTCCGCTTCCGTGAAGTCTTGGCTCTTGCAGAATTGGTCCCACGTTTTTCCGAATTTCATGGCAGCCCTCGCAAATCCCGACAGGGCGGATTTTCTGGTGTATTCATCCGCCAGGCGCATGTTTTTTTCCACTCCGTCGGGTCCCAGCCTGTACAGGTGGGCCAGTCCCCAGTATCCGTTGGGGCTGCCCAGATCCGCCGCTTTTTGGAAGAGCTGCAGCGCGTCCGGGTATTTTTTATGGGACATGGCGAATACCGCATTGGCCAGGAAGCGTTCCGCTTTGATGAATTCGTAAAATTCGGGAATAGCCGCCCATTCGGATTTAAGTTTGTTCCTGTCTTTCCTGGATTTGGGAGGCATGCCGGAAGGCGGGGATATTCGGAAAACGGGAATGTAGCCGGAAGCGCCCATATTGGCCAGCCCGGCCATCAGAAAGCAGCCCGGCTGGAGGCGCCACATGTGCATGTACAAAACGCGCTCTGCTGGCAGAGATTCCTTCTCAATCCAGTCCGGCAGGTTCATGGGGGGGCCGTAAAGTCCCGTCAGGCCGTTCAGCATGCGCTTGTACAGGGATTTCAGGCGCGTATCGTATTCCTCTTTACCCGCTTTGGTGGTGGAGTAAAAGGAAACGGCTTTCAGACCTCCATCCTTTCCGTACTCGAAATGCAGGGAGAAGAAAAGGCCTCCAATAGGTTTTTTCGTCTTGTAGGCTCCGTTCAGCCCTGTACGGCTCAGGTAGGCGTCTGTTTCCGGCCCTTCCAGGGATTTGCAGGTTTTCAGGGAATTCAGAAGCTGGGATTCCTGCAAACCTGTTTCCAGGGGTCCGTAAAGAGGCGAGGCGGCGCCGCAGGAAGCTGTATAAAGCACAGCCATGTAGCGATAGCAATTGGTCAATTTCATGGAGTAGATAGGGAGGGATGGAAGTGGTGCTTCAATAGCGGATTAGGAATCCGAATGAAGTGTTCAAAGATGTTTTTATGAAAAGCAAGTATATTACAATCAATAGTTTATATTTTGTTCCAACAAATTTATTTTGTTGAGGGTTGTGTCCGGGAAAATGATGGATGATTTTGGAGAAATGCATTTGGTATGAAAAACTGATATTGACGTCGGATTCCTAATCCGCAGTGTTTAAAATAGGTTGAAAAATGTTGGTTAACCTTTTTGTTATCAGCATATTAAAAATATGCATCCTGTTTTCCTGAAGTGAAAAAGGCGGAAAGGCGCGTCTGTTGTCCCGCCTCATTCTTCCGTTTTTTTTTTACATGGAAATCGTTATTATTTTTATTAAAAGTCTTTCTGAATATTCATTCATTTCCGTTTTGTGTATCTCATATGCATGCATTGTGGCGGATTTCAAATCCGCATGTCAGCGAAAAAAGGAATTGGTGTTTCCTTATTGATTTTATTATCAATGGATAAAATCAATATTGGGGATTGTTTCTTTCAGGATGCGTTGTGATTTTTTTCTTTCTCTATACGATGAAAGTCCTTTTTTCTCAAAAAATTTGATTGACTGCGGATTTGAAATGCGCAGATGAACTCGCATGGATTGAGAGCGTTTGATATTCAATGGGCTGTTTCTTTTTTTGCAGTAATACGCAGTTTTGGAAGATGTCCTGATAAAAAAAGAGGGCTCATGATACGTACCCGTACGGGAAAAACGGGAAGGCCGTGGCGGAATTGCTCCGGAGCGGCTGTTGATTCTGCCGGGGCTGCGAGCATAACCGGATGTTTGTGACGGTTTCGTTTCCGGCCGCATCTTGTTTGAGGAAGCCATTCCGCTCATGGTACCGGTACATGAGAATTGATGTGGTAACGGATACGTATGAACCTGATGTAAATGGAGTGGCCCTGACGCTGGGGCGTCTGGTCGGCGGCCTCCGGATGCGCGGGCATCTGGTGCATGTGATGAGGGCTTCTGAACGGAATGGCTCTTTCAACCCTGGGGAGACGGCTATGCCGTCCCTTCCCCTCCCCATGTACCATGAGGTGAAGATAGGGCTGCCTTCTGCAGACAGGTTCCGCGCCAGATGGATGAAAAAAAGGCCGGATGTGGTATACGTGGCTACGGAAAGCCCCATGGGAGCGTCTGCCGTGAAGGCCGCCCGTACGCTGGAGGTTCCCGTGGTGATGGGATTCCATACCAATTTCCACCAGTATATGAAGGATTACCATTTCTCCAGACTGGAAACGGCCGCCGTGAATTACCTGCGCAAACTCCACAACAGGGCAGGGATGACAGTGGTTCCCACGGAGGAAATGCGCCGTACGCTGGAGGGGATGGGGTTTGAACGCCTTTCCGTCATGGGGCGCGGAGTGGATGCCGTCCTGTTTGATCCCGCCAGGAGGGATGCTTCCCTGCGCCAGTCATGGGGCGTCTGGCGGGATGAAGTGGTATTTGGCGTCGTGGGGCGTCTGGCGCGGGAAAAGAACCTGGTGACGGCCCTGGGGCTGTACACGCGCTTGCAGAGGGAGTTTCCGGATTGCGGCATGAAAATGGTGGTGGTAGGGGACGGCCCCATGATGAACAGCCTGCGCAGTGAGTTTCCTGATGCCGTTTTTTGCGGAATGCGCCGTGGGGAAGACCTGGCGCGCCATTATGCCGCCATGGACGTTTTGCTGTTCGCCAGTGAGACGGAAACTTTCGGGAACGTTTTGCTGGAAGGCATGGCCAGCGGTTTGGCTACGGTCAGCTACCGGTATGCCGCTTCCGCAGATATGGTGCTGGACGGCATCAACGGCCTTCAGGCGGAGAAAGGGGATGAAGAGGGGTTTTATTCCGCCATGCGCCGTCTGCTGGAAGACGGGGAGATGATCCGGAGGCTTGGGAAACAGGCCCGCAGGACGGTGAATTCCAGAACTTGGGATTCCATCCATGACAGGTTTGAAGAACTGCTGGCTTCCGTGGCCCGGGAGGAAAACGGGACCGGCTGCGCCCGCCCCCCGCGGGATGCCGTGCTGGAATGCCGCACGGTTTTTTTGTCGGACCTTCATCTGGGAACGAAAGACTGCAAGGCGGACGAATGCCGGAAGTTTCTGAAACATGTCCGGACTGGAAAAATTGTGCTGGTGGGGGATATTGTGGATGCTTGGGCTTTGTCCCGCGGCAGCCGCTGGCGGCGGAGGCATACGCGCTTTGTCCGCACCTTGTTGAAAAAGATGGAACAGGAGGATGTGGAAGTCCTGTACCTGCGCGGAAACCACGATGATATTCTGGAAAAATTCCTGCCTTTTCATCTGGGCGGTTTGAAAATTGCCAGGGAGTACGTGCACCAGGCTGCGGATGGAAGACGCTACCTGTGCGTGCATGGGGACGGTTTTGACGCCATTTCCACCAATCACCGGTGGCTGGCGATGCTCGGCTCTCTGGGTTATGACGTTTTGCTGATGGTCAACCGGTTTTACAACAAATACCGCGCCTGGCGGGGCAGGGAATATTATTCCGTTTCCCGCGCCATCAAGGGCCGCGTGAAATCCGCCGTCAATTTTATCGGAAAATATGAGGAACAGCTTCAACGCCTGGCGGTAAAGAGGCAGTGTGACGGCATCATCGCCGGGCATGTGCATCATCCGGCGGATACCATGGTGGGAAAGGTGAGGTATCTGAATTGCGGGGACTGGGTGGAAACCATGAGCGCAGTGCTGGAATACGGCGACGGCCGTATGGAAACGGTGCTTTACAAGGATTTTATGAAGCGCCTGGCATATGGCAAATGCGGAACCATGGAGGACGCGGAAACTTCTCCCGGCACGGGGGATTCATGACGGAACGGCCTTTATCCGGTTTCCCCCGGAAGTGGGACAAAATGACTTTGTGTGACATTTTGTCTCTTTTCTGGTGTGACATTATGTCCCGTTTTCCTTTGTCGGGAAAATAGAGGAATGAAAGGAAAAACAGCGTAATATGATTATAATATGACATTTGCGTTTATTTTTCAGTATGCCTTGCCAGATTGGCATGCCATTTGCAACAAAAGAGGCAAGAATATGAGTTTGCCTGCATGATGCTTCAGGTCATGAGGAAATCAAATCTCAACGAAATCCATTCAAAACAATCTAAAATAACGATATGGCTAAAATATTAGGAATCGACCTTGGCACGACCAACTCGTGCATGGCTGTGATGGAAGGCGGTCAGGGTACCGTACTTGAAAACAGCGAAGGTGCGCGCACCACTCCCTCCATTGTTGCTTTCACCAAAAGCGGTGAACGCCTCGTGGGGCAGGCCGCCAAACGTCAGGCGGTAACCAACCCGAAAAACACCGTGTTTTCCTCCAAGCGCCTCATCGGCCGTAAGTACAGTGAACTGACGGAAGAAGATAAAAAGGTGCCGTACGAAATTGTGGAAGCTCCCAACGGAGATGCCTACATCCGCGTGGATGTGGGCGGTGAAAAGAAGACCTTTTCCCCCCAGGAAATCGCTTCCATGGTGCTGGCCAAGCTGAAAGCCGATGCGGAATCCAAACTTGGCGAAACGATTACGGAGGCCGTGATTACCGTCCCCGCCTATTTCAATGACGCCCAGCGCAACGCGACCAAGGCCGCCGGTGAAATCGCAGGCCTTAAAGTGCGCCGCATTATCAATGAACCGACGGCGGCGGCCCTGGCCTACGGCTTGGACAAAAAGTCCAATGAAAACATTGCCGTATATGACCTCGGCGGCGGCACCTTTGATATTTCCGTGCTGGAAATCGGCGACGGAGTGTTTGAGGTGAAGGCTTCCGACGGCGACACCCACTTAGGCGGCGATGACTGGGACAACGCAATCATCAACTGGATTATAGGCGAGTTCAAGAAAGACTCCGGCATGGATCTTTCCAACCAGCCTGACGCCATTCAGCGCATCAAGGAAGAAGCGGAAAAGGCCAAGATCGCCCTTTCCTCCACCCAGAGCTATGACATCAGCCTGCCGTTCATCACGGCGGACGCTTCCGGCCCCAAGCATATCCAACTGACGCTGAGCCGTCCCAAGCTGGAACAGCTCACGGAAGACCTTCTGGACCGCACCCGCAAGCCTGTGCTGGACTGCATTGCCGCGTCCGGGTTGAAAACCGGGGACATTGACGAGCTGGTGCTGGTGGGCGGCATGACCCGCATGCCCGCCGTGCAGGAAATGGCCCATACGCTGGCCGGCAAGGAACCCCACAAGGGCGTGAACCCGGATGAAGTGGTGGCCCTGGGCGCCGCTATTCAGGGCGGCGTGCTTCAGGGGGACGTGAATGACGTGCTTCTGCTGGACGTGACTCCTCTGACCTTGTCCATTGAAACGATGGGCGGCATCGCCACTCCGATGATCGAACGCAACACGACCATTCCGGTGCGCAAGAGCCAGGTGTTCTCCACCGCCGCTGACAACCAGCCCGCCGTGGATATCCGCATTTGCCAGGGCGAACGCAAGATGTTTGAGGATAACAAGCTCCTCGGCAACTTCAAGCTGGACGGCATTTCCCCCGCTCCGCGCGGCGTGCCGCAGATTGAAGTGACCTTTGACATTGACGCCAACGGCATTCTGCATGTATCCGCTAAGGACAAGGGCACCGGCAAGGAGCAGAAAATTTCCATCCAGGGCTCCAGCGGCCTTTCCAAGGATGAAATTGAGCGCGCCAAGCGCGATGCGGAAGCCCACGCGGAAGAAGACAAGAAACGCGCTGAGGAAATTGACACCATTAACCAGGCTGACTCCCTCTGCTTCTCCGTGGAGCGCCAGCTTAAGGATATGGGGGACAAGCTGCCCGCAGACCTCAAGCGTGAAATAGAAGACAAGGTAACGCGTCTCAAGGAAGCCGTCTCCAAGAAGGACATCACGGCGATCAAGGCTGGCAAGGAAGACCTGGAATCCCGTCTGGAAGCCCTGTACAAGGCGGCGGAAGCCGCCCAGCAGTCCGCCGGGGCAGCCGGCCCCATGCCTGGCGCCCCTGCCGAAGAAGAGCCTTCCGACGGTCCCCGCAAGGCGAAAGGCCGCGTGGTGGACGCTGAAATCGTGGACGACGATAAATAAGCAACCCCCTTCCCGCCGGAGGGGGAAGCAATTCCCCCTCCGGCGGAACATTACATCCCGTATTACTCATCTACAACAACATCAAAAAACATACTATGGCAAACATCAAACCCCTAGGACAACGTGTGCTGGTCAAGCGCATTGAAGCTGAAACCAAGACGGCCGGCGGCCTGTTCCTGCCGGACACCGCCAAGGAAAAACCCCAGGAAGCCGAAGTGATCTCCGTAGGCACCGGCGGCCGCGATGAAAAAGGCGCCCTGATTGAATTTACCGTGAAGCCTGGAGACCGCGTGCTTATTTCCAAGTACGGCGGCACGGAAATCAAACTGGACGGGGAAGACTACCTTATCCTGTCTGAAAACGATATTCTGGCCATCATCGGCTAAATGGCACCACACACACATTCAACATCATTTTAAATATTTAACATTATGGCTAAACAAATCCAATTTGACGAAACCGCCCGCCAGGCTCTGCTCCGCGGCGTGGAACAGATTGCCAAGGCTGTCAAGAGCACGCTGGGCCCTGCCGGCCGCAACGTAGTGATTGACAAAAAATTCGGTTCCCCCCTCATCACCAAGGACGGCGTAACCGTGGCCAAGGAAATTGAACTGGAAGACCCGTTTGAAAACATGGGCGCCCAGCTTGTCCGGGAAGTATCTTCCAAAACCAATGATGTGGCCGGCGACGGCACCACTACCGCTACCGTGCTGGCTGAAAGCATTTACCGCGAAGGCCTGCGCAACGTTACTGCCGGGGCTAACCCCATCTCCCTCCAGAGGGGCATCATGAAGGCTGCGGATTCCGTTGTGGAAGAACTCAAGAAGATCAGCAAGCCTGTCGACTCCAGCAAGGAAGTGGCCCAGGTCGCTACCGTCTCCGCCAACTGGGACGCTGAAATCGGCAACATTATCGCGGAAGCCATGGACAAGGTGGGCAAGGACGGCACCATCACCGTGGAAGAAGCCAAGGGCATTGAAACTACGCTGGACGTGGTGGAAGGCATGCAGTTTGACAAGGGATACCTGTCCCCCTACTTCGTGACGAACGCGGAAACGATGGAAGCGGTGCTGGAAAACCCCTACATCCTCATCCACGAAAAGAAAATCAACAACCTGAAGGACTTCCTTCCGCTGCTTGAAAAAGTGGCCAAGAGCGGCCGTCCCTTCCTGGTAATCGCGGAAGACATTGAAGGCGAAGCCCTCGCCACCCTGGTAGTCAACCGTCTGCGCGGCGTGCTGAACATCTGCGCGGTCAAGGCTCCCGGCTTCGGCGACCGCCGCAAGGCCATGATGGAAGACATCGCCATCCTTACCGGCGGCAAGTGCATCACGGAAGACCTGGGCATCAAGCTGGAAAACGTGGGAATCGAAGACCTCGGCCAGGCCAAGCGCGTGGTTGTTTCCAAGGATGAAACCGTTATCGTGGAAGGTTCCGGCAAATCTTCCGATATTGAGGCCCGCATTTCCCAGATTCGCCGCCAGATCAAGGACACCACGTCCGACTACGACCGCGAAAAACTCCAGGAACGCCTGGCCAAGCTGGCCGGCGGCGTGGCCGTCATCCACGTGGGTGCCGCTACGGAAACGGAAATGAAGGAAAAGAAGGCCCGTGTGGACGACGCCCTGCACGCTACCCGCGCTGCGGTGGAAGAAGGCATCGTTCCCGGCGGCGGCGTGGCGCTGATTCGCGCCCAGAAAGCCATTGACACCCTCAAACTGGAAGGTGACGAAGCAACCGGCGCCCAGATCGTTTATCGCGCTGTGGAAGCCCCGCTCCGCCAGCTGGCCTGCAATGCCGGCCGCGAAGGAGCCCTCATCGTCGCCAACGTGAAAGGCATGAAGAATACTGCCGAAGGTTACAACGTGGCCACGGACAAGTATGAAGACCTGCTTTCCGCCGGCGTGGTGGATCCGACCAAGGTGACCCGTTCCGCTCTGCAGAATGCGGCCTCCATCGCCGGCCTGCTGCTTACCACGGAATGCGTCATTGCCGACAAGCCCGAGAAGAAGAGCTGCAGCTGCGGCTCCGGAGCTTCCGACATGGGCGGCATGGGAGGAATGGGCGGCATGGGCATGATGTAAGCCCCGTCCGTTTCTTCGAGACCAAGGCAATCGGCTTCAAGGCTCCCCGGTTTTTCCGGGGAGCCTTTTTTAATATGCTTCATCAGGAGCCGGTTTCGGGAAAAAAGCTGCACAGGATGTTCAGAATTTAGAAAAATATTGAATGATTATAGAACATATTTGTCTAATCATAACATGAAAAAGCTGCATAAGAACATATTGTTTGCGGCGGCGGTACTGGCCATGCCTTCTGCCCTGGCCGATATCCCGGAGTCTTCCGTTCCGGCTGCCGCCGTTTCCAGTATCAAGGGTGCTTATCCGAACGCCGGTCCCATTGAATGGGACTCTGAAATGCATGGCATGGAAAGGATCTACGAAGCCGAATTTAGAATTAACGGATTCCAGTTTGACGTGAAGATTGCTCCTGATGGGAAAATTGTGAGGATTAAGGAAGAAGTAGCTGCTTCCTCTCTTCCGGAAGCCGTCCGTGCGTCCGTTTTGAAGCGTTATCCGGGATGCCGGATTAAGGAAGCGGAAAAAATTACTGAAGGAGAACTTGTCCGTTACAAAGTGGAAGTTGCGGACAGCCGTGACGATTATGATGTGCTGATTGCCCCTGACGGAAATATCCTTCATGTGGATCGTTAGGCTTTTTGTTTTTTACATTTAATGAAAGCGGGAGGAGGGCGGATGAATCCGCTCTCCTCCTTTTTTGAGGATCGGAAGCAGGGGCGTATGGGAAAATGTGACGGAATGTTCACGTTTTAAAACGGGCGTGCGGGAGCGGCCTCCTGTAATAGAGGGCCGTTTATTACGCATATGGACCCGATCTATTACTTTATCATAGGACTGATACTGGTGTTATCCTGCTTCGACCTCGTTGTCGGAGTTTCCAATGACGCCGCCAACTTTTTGAACTCCGCCGTCGGTTCCAAGGCCGCTCCGCGCAGGACGATTGTGCTGGTGGCCGCTTTGGGTATCATCATCGGCTCGCTGTTCTCCAGCGGCATGATGGAAATCGCCAGAAGCGGCGTATTCATGCCGGCCCGGTTTTCCTTCCATGACATCATGTTGATCTTTCTGGCGGTCATGTTGACGGATGTTATCCTGCTGGACGTTTTCAACACGTTCGGCCTTCCCACTTCCACCACGGTTTCCATTGTTTTTGAACTGCTGGGCGGAGCCGTGGCCGCAGCTCTCTTTAAAATTTGGTCCGGGGAACCGGGCGTCGCTCAGGAATTGTCCAGCTACATCAATTCCTCCAAAGCTCTGGCGATCATCTCCGGCATTTTTTCCTCCGTTTTTATCGCTTTCATTTGCGGGATAACGGTTATGTGGATTTCCCGCCTCATCTTCTCCTTCAACTATCAAAAATCCTTCAAATACCTGGGCGCCGTCTGGTGCGGCGTGGCCCTGACGGCTATCACTTACTTCGCCATTTTCAAGGGGCTGAAGGGAAGCACGCTGGTCACCAAGGATATGATCCGCCACCTGGACGCCCATATCTGGCTGTACGTTTGCTGCAGCCTGGCATTCTGGACCGTCCTGATGGCCGTGCTCCAGAATCTTTGCAAAGTCAATATCCTGAAAGTATCCGTTCTCGCGGGCACCATGGCCCTGGCCCTTTCCTTTGCCGGGAATGACCTGGTCAACTTCATCGGAGTTTTCATGGCGGGGCAGTCTTCTATGGAAATTGCGGCCGCCGCCGCAGCGCAGGGGGCGGACCTTACCACTCTGTCCATGGGCGGTCTGATGGCCCCCGTCACGGCGGATTGGCGTTACCTGCTGGGGGCGGGCGTCATCATGGTGCTGGCCCTCATGTTCTCCAAAAAGGCGCAAACCGTTACGGATACGGAAGTCAATCTGGCGAGGCAGGGCGGGGGAGTAGAGCGGTTCGGCTCCGTCCCCCCGGCCCGCATGGCGGTGCGCTATGCCCTGAATGCTTCCCGCGCGGTGGAAAAAATCATGCCCTCCTGCGTCGGGAGGTTTATTGAAAAACGCTTCCGGCCTGTGCCGGAAGGGCCGGATAACGGTGCATCTTTCGACCTCATTCGCGCTTCCGTGAATTTGACGGTGGCTGCCCTGCTGATTTCTCTGGCCACGTCCCTTCGGCTTCCTCTTTCCACCACATATGTGACGTTCATGGTGGCGATGGGTTCCTCCCTGGCGGACAAGGCCTGGGGGCGGGACAGCGCCGTGTATCGCATCACCGGAGTGATTACGGTGATTTCAGGGTGGTTTTTTACGGCCTTTGCCGCGTTTTCCATGTGCTTCATTGTGGCGGCCTGCATCCTTTATGGCGGTCTCTTCGGCATCATCGCCATGTGTTCGCTGGCGGCTTTTCTGCTTCTGAAAAGTTCCAGGCTCCATCGTAAAAGAACCCAGGCTGCAGCTCAGGCGCAGGCCGCCAATTACCGGGATCCGGCTGCCGCCGCACGCTACAATGAGGAAATTATTGAACTGATGAAGCGCATGGCGGAAATCTATGAAATGAATCTGGAGGCCCTGAACGTGGAGGACAGGAAGCGTCTGAAAAAACTCCGGAAAGAAGCGCGCGGCATCCGCCGTTCCCTGAGCGATAAAATGGCGATGGAAGTCATGCCCGTCGTCCGTGAACTCCCGGACAAAGAGGCCGACCGAGGCAAGCGCTATGTGCAGATGGTGGAATACGCTACCTCCGTCTTTGAATCCCTCTCCAACATTACTACGGCCAGCCATGCCTATATAGACAACAACCATGAAGGGCTGGATTTGGAAAGGATAGAGCTTCTGCGGGGAATGAACAGCCGTGTTTCCTCCCTCTACCCCCGTTTCCGGGAAATGATGGAAAGCAATGACTATACCGGGTTGGACGAATGCCTGGCAGGCATGGACGCCCTGGATGAGGAATTTGCGGAAGCCGTCAAACAGCAGATTATTCTGCGTCCGGAAGACGCCTCCGATATGCGACGGGCGCTTCTCTATCTCAACCTCCTTAATGAAACCCGGGCAATGATCCGCAAAGTACTTCTTCTTGCTAAAATCCAGAGAAAATTTGTTCTTGGCTGGTAGCCTCTCCCTGTAATTCACGTCCGTGCCGGCGGCGAATGCTTCCGGCGCGGACATCTTGCCCAGACTGTTCCCGTATTGGGAGTAGCTGCCAGGTCTTTTTTATTCACACGGAACAAGGCTTCTTTACGGATAAACCATGTCTTCTGCCTGTGGGACAATGTCTTGAAAGGCCGTTTCCAGGCGTTGCCATGTATGTTGCCGTCTCAAGAAAACAAAAAACGCAAGCTTTGATAAACAATAACTTGCGGAACAAATTGGTACGGGCGATGGGAATCGAACCCACGTCTCAAGCTTGGGAAGCTCGCGTCCTACCATTGAACGACGCCCGCATGAAATGCGGATGCCTATTTAGCGGCAGAAGGCCCGGATGTCAAGACCACAGAAAAAACGTATCCTCTTTTTTTGTTATTTTGACGCAGTAATGAAAAAAAACTTGTCTTATCCCGTGATTTGAACATAATGCGTTCGTTGCGCGGGTATAGCTTAATGGTAAAGCTCCAGCCTTCCAAGCTGATTATACGGGTTCGATTCCCGTTACCCGCTCCATTTTTTTATTAAATTCACCTGCTAAATACTTCCTTTATGAAAGCCAGGTTCGTGACAAAGGCGGCGCTTAGTGCGCTGGCACTTGCGTTTGCGGGTACCCTTCCCGGTATGGCTCAGCAAACTGCTTCTCCGGCAGCCGCTCCGGCTGTTGATCAGGTTAAAGCCTCCGCTGTTGAAAAGGCTTTTATGAAGAAAATGGCAGATATTGTTCAGGCCGGATTGAAAGCCGGTGCTCTGGATATGAAAGCGGTGTCCGGAGTTTTGAACGATGCCGCTAAGGCTGGTGTGTCCGATCATGTGATGGGTGCGATGGTATCCATGGCTGCGGGCGCTTTCCCGTCCAACGCTCCTGCCGTTGCTTCCGCCGCTGTCCGGAGCTACGGGCCCGGGGTGAAGGAAGAACAGGTGCGCAATGTGATCGCTTCCGCTGTTTCCTCCCAGCCCCATCCGTATGCATCCGTGGCTCCCATTTCGGAAGCGGTTGAAAAAGCTTTGGGCAATTCTCCGGTAGCCGGTACTGTTCCTTCCATTGCTGTGGCCGTGGCTGCCCAGACTCCTGATAACCCCCTCTCAGGGGTAACTGTCCAGGAACATGGCCTGGTAAAGCCTGTTGAAGATGTTGCCGGGGGCTCCCTGGTTCTGCCGGGCGGTCTTCCTGTGGGCGGCACGCCCACCAGCCCCGCTCCCGTGTCCAATGCTGCTGGCAATTAACCTGATTCTTATTTAATAAAATAGCATGAAGAGTCTTTTTTATCTCTCCCTGGTGGCCGCCGGCATGTTTGCCGTCCATGCCAACGGGCAGTCTCTGTACACGCTGGCGGGTCCGGTTGGTCTGGAAGAGTCCCTTCCTCTCAAGTGGTTCTTCAACCTGGCGGGAGGGTATGACGACAATGTCAACGCCTCCAATTATAACAAGCAGGAATCCGCATTCATCAGTACGGACATAGGGTGCTCCCTGGCCAACTACGATGCCGTAACCCAATATTCTTTCTCCGCCAAGCTGGGGGGTATTTTTTACCTGAAAGACCTTGATGGCGGAACGAATGAAGCCCTTTCCAATTCCACGCTGTCCGCCAAACTTTCCCATAGTTTTGACCAGACTTTGCGTTATAACGGCAGCGTCTCCTTTGCATGGCAGCCGGAACCCAACTATTCCAACGGTATTGCCAATGCCCGCCGGGACGGCGACTACATTTACGTGTATGTTTCCAGTTCCGTGAGCAAGGCGTGGACTTCCCGCTATTCCACGACGCTGGGTGCCAATTTCTCCATGATCGACTATCAGGAGGATTCCGCCAAGACGGATAACCGCGATTATGTTGGCATGAATTTCACCAACCGGTACAAATGGACGGAACGTCTGGCTGTTTCCCTGGGCTGGACGGGTTCCTACTGTAATCGCGAATACGGCAATAACGAATTTTCCAACTTCGTCATGGCCGGCGCTGAATATGCGGTGAGCGAAAATACTTCTGCTACGCTGCGCGTAGGTCCTCAGTTCAAGTATGTCGAGAACTACGGAACAAAAACCTATCCCTCCGCGGAATTCGGCTTAAACCACCGCTTGAGCGACCGGTTCATGCTCGGAACGTTCGTCCGTTATTCCAACGAAGCGGTGAATACCTATATCCCTTACAACGGCGCCAGCTATTACTCCAATGAAACGTGGCGTTTCGGGGTACACAGCACGCTGAAGCTGACGCACCGCGTCAGTCTGAATTGCGGAGTAAACCTGATTGCCAGCGATTATACGCGTCCGAGTTCCATCAGCAACAGTGACACGTCCAACCTGACTTTCAATGCTACCGCCGGTATCAAGCTTCTGCTGACGAATGCCTTGGCCCTTACGGCCCAATATTCCTACACGAACGGTTCCTACAGCGGCTATAACTACCCGATGCCTTCCTACAACCGCAACGTGTTCTCCTTCGGCGTGAATTACAGCTTCTAAGTCTTGACTGACCATTAATGCCTTTACTCCTCTAATTGCGAATTTTCATTCACAATTAGAGGAGTTTTTATCTTACTGCCTTACTATATTCCATGAGTGCCCAGGATCAGCAGAACAGTGATCGCATCGTACGCAATATTGACTATTTGCAAGTTTTAAAAAATCGCTGGAAGGAAGTCTTTCTTGTTTTCCTTCTGGTGCTGGTCATTTCCGTGGTAGTGACTTTCCTGATGCCGCCCTCCTACCGGGCGACCAGCCAGTTTCAGATTAAACTGCCCAAGCCTGTGATGGATATAGGCAGGGGGGGGGACGTGGTTGCCACTTCCAACGTGACGGCCAACTACATTCCCATGCAGTATTCCGTGCTGACTTCCGCCGAAGTGCTTAAAGTGGTATCCAGAAAACTGAACCTTGCCGCGGAATGGGGGATGACGGATGAAATGGCGGCGACTAATCTGGCCGGCATGATTAAGGTGGCCCCCGTGCGTGCCACGGACCTTGTGGACGTCATTGTTTCCGGTCCGGATCCCAAACTGGTGCAGAATATTGCCAAGGCGGTGCCTGAGGCGTACAAGCAGGACCGTGAAATGCGCGAAAACCGTCTGGTGGAAACCGCCATCAAGAGCCTGAAGGATGTCCTCCGGGAACAGGAGGATGCCGTCAATGAAAAAATGATGGCTCTCAAAAAGCTGATTGCGGAGAGCTCCTACCTGCCTACGTCCTGGAGAAACGGTGAACACCGCAGCACCCTGACGGCCGGTATGGAAGAAGAGGAATTCCGGAATGCCAAAGCGCAGGCCATGGATTTTGAAAGGAGGGAAAAGGAACTGGCTTCCTATGTGCAGGAATTGCAGCGTCTGCCCGACGACAAGTTGCTGGATTACGTGATCAGTTCCGACCTGCTGAATGCGGAGACTGTAGGGGCGGACGCTCTCCGTAAGACCTATGCTGAATTTTCCGACAAGCTCAAGGAAAAGGAAAATCTGAAATCCCAGAATATCGGCGCCAGGCATCCCAAAATGCTGGCGCTGCTGGAAACGGAAAGGATTCTGGGGGATAAGCTGAACAAGGAATTGATAGGCCTGCGTTCTTCCCTGAAGAGCAAGCTGGAAATGGTTGCCGCAAGCCGGAAGCACTGGGAGGCGACCGTTGCCCAAAAGGAAGAGGATCTTCAGAAGCACGTCCTGCAGGTTCCCATGTATGAACAGGCCAGCCGTGATTATGACGCTGCGCTGGACCAGCTTAAGGAACTGGATTCCCGGTACAAAGATGAGATTGCCCGTTTGCGCGTACCCCGTGAGGCAATTGAAATGTATCAGCTGCCGACCTATCCTGCTGCGCCCTACAAGCCGAATGTGACCATTAACCTGGCGGTGGGAGCGGGTGCCGGTCTGTTGCTGGGCATCGGATTGGCCTTGCTTCTGGAATTCATGGATACCTCCGTGAAGACCATGGAAGATGTGGAACGGGCTCTTCAGGTTCCCGTCCTGGGCATTATTCCCAAGAATGTGCCTATTCTGCATTCTTCCGATGTCATGGGGCCGGATGCGGAAGCCTACCGCATTTTGCGGACGAACATAGAATTCAATAAGAAAGGGCTGGAAGAAATTTCCCTGACCTTTGTTTCCGGGAGCGCCGGGGAAGGGAAGACCACCACCCTGTGCAATCTGGCCTATATTTGTGCCCAGGGGGGGTATGCCACCCTGATGATTGACGCCGACCTGCGCCGTTCCAAGCTTCATCGGTATTATGAGCTGGATAATGAGGTAGGGCTGACTTCCTACCTGCTGGAAGATTATCCTCTGGAGGAAGTCATTTTTCAGACGCCCATTGAAAACCTGTACGTCATGCCTGCGGGACCCACTCCCTTTGACCCTTCGGGCGCCTTGAATTCCCGCAAGTTTAATGAATTGCTGCAGGAAGTGAAGCAACGTTTTGACATTGTGCTGGTGGATTCCCCTCCCATCCTGGGGGTCAGTGACTCCGCCGTCATTGTAAGCGAGGTGGACATGACTCTTATGGTTGTCCAGCCCCGCAAGCTGCCGCTGAAAGCCCTGTTGAGGCAGAAGCAGGTAATCGAGTCCGTGGGCGGCAACCTGGCCGGCGTGGTGATGAATAATGTGGACATTACGTCCGATCACCAATATCAGTATTACACAACTTACTATTCCTATTATTCTGCGGATGGCGCTTCCTCCGGAGAGAACGCGGATGCCTCTTCCATGAAGAAGGTGGAACGTTCTGGAAAGGCCAAGGAGCTGGCAGCCACCCAGTCCCATGATAGTGAAGATTTGTATTAACCCATTGCTCCATGAAAAAATATATTTGTTCCATCCTTTGTCTTATGCTGGGCCCGGCGGGGCTGGGCTCCGCCCAGTCTCCGGATGCCGTGCCGCCCCAGGGCACCATTGAAATCCAGGTGCGCGGCATTCCCGCCGACGACGCTACCGCTATTTCCGGGCAGTATTTGTTGGACGGGAACGGAACGATACGCATGCCCCAGCTCCCTCCGGGGCAGGATGTGCTGCGCGTGGTAGGCAAAACGGCGCGCCAGATTGAAGACATGCTGATGGCCGCCTACAAGAAGGCGGAGTTGTACACGGCCCCTACGTTTCTGGTGAAGGTGCAGAGTTCGGATGCGCGGCTGACGGAACACATCGTTCTGGTAAGCGGCGGTGTGGCTATGAAGAAGAATGTTTTGTGGCGGCGCGGCATGACGCTTCTGGAGGCGATTGTGGGCGCCGGCGACATCACGGACTGGGGATCCCGCTACGTGCAGGTGACGCGCGGTGGAAAAACCGTGACGTATGATTATTTTTCTATTAAGGACAGGGCGATTCCCATCCAGCCCAATGACCGCATTTTTGTTCCTCAGCGCGGGATTTTTGAAGGGCGCCCGGCAAAACTTCTTCCCTGAGGCATTTTTCCCATACCCGGCTTTCCGCAAGGAAGCCGGGTTTTTTTATTGGGCCGGTTTTCATGATGGGGGAAATATCGGAAAAAACGCGGATGGGGAAACGGGGGGCGGAGTGAAGGGGCGTGTCGTCAGCGGTTGATGAAACCGGGAGGTCTTCTCATGCTCCCTTCTTCAGGATTCTTGCCGGAAATGGATGTTTTCGGGGAGGCCGTATGGTGGAATCGCGGAGGGAAAGAAGTTGTTTCCTGAAAGCCTGCGGCATCGGAAAGGAACGCCTGGAAAAGAGGGAAAATTTGTTTCCAGACCCTCTTGTTTATGGGAATGGAAGGCTGAGATCCGGAAAAGATTAAGGGGGGTAAGTTTCCCGATGGGCGCGTAGGCCCTTTTCACATGATTGGCCGGCATGGTCTCCGGGCATATATTGCGGTGAAATGAGTTTAGTATGAATGTAAAAAACAGAAAAACAAAGAAAAATGTTGAACATTCTTAAACTCAATGCATTTTTGGAATCTCCAAAATATGTTAGAGTTTCGTGCGGAACGGCTGCATGAGGCTTCGTAAATCCAATGTGAAAACTCGTTAATCATGATATACCGTTTTAAGAAAACATTCATCGGCGTGGGAGGGCGTGAATACATTAGCAATCCCAAATTGAGCTTCCCGGAACATGTCAAAATCCGCCGCCGCGGAACGAATCCCAGGTCCGGCCAGCCTTACACGGAGGCGGGTAGCGCATTTGTGGAGACATCCGCCGTCGCGGCACGGCTCTGCTGCAGCGCTTCCGCCGCGCGCCAGTATCTGCACCGCCACGGTGTCCGTTTCCGGGTGGTCCGCAAGGGTACGGGCCCCCTGGCCCTGTACTGGCGGCGGCTGGATGTGGAGCGGGTTCTTGCTGGCCGGGAGCCCGTGCGCCGCCGCGTGCCTCCGTGTTATATGGATATGGCCGGGGCTGTCAGCATGCTGGGAGTAGTGCGCAGCTATGTTTACAGGCTGGTGAAAAAAGGGCTGCTGCGTGAATACAGGTGCAGGATGAAAACAGCCCGTGGACTGCGCGTGCGCTGCTTTTACCACCGGGAGGATCTGGAACATGTCAGGCTGCACGTGCTCCAGAAAAGATGACGGAAGCGGTTCCGGAGGATGCGTTTTTGGCTTGCGCGCGGGCCGGATTGTGTCACGTTAAGGGCATGATAGCTTTTCTGCGCGGCACGGTGGCGGAATCATATCCCCAGCGGTTGATCCTGGATGTTCATGGGGTGGGGTATGAAGTGATTGTGCCCCTGTCCACGTTTGACAGGCTGAATCCCCTTCCCGGCAGGGAGCTGACGCTGAAAACCTACCTGCATGTCCGGGAGAACATGCAGGTGCTGTATGGTTTTGCCACGGATGCGGAAAGGGATATTTTCCTGCTGCTGATTGAGCGTGTTTCCGGAATTGGCCCGGCAACGGCGATTGCCATTTTGGGTTCCCTGTCCGTGGAGCAGTTCAAGCAGGCGGTTGTGGGCGGAGACGTTTCCGGCATTGCGCGGGCCAAGGGGGTGGGCAAGAAGACGGCGGAACGCATCGTCCTGGAACTGAAGGATAAAGTGGGCCTGGCCGCCACGTGGGAAGCCCAGGCTCAGGGCGCTACTTCCCAGGCCGCCGGGGACGCGGAATTGGCGCTGATTGCGCTCGGGTTCAAGCAGGTGGAATCCCGCAAGGCGATAGCCGCCCATCTGAAGGACCATCCGGATGCGGACGTGGACGAGCTGATACGCGCCGCTTTGCGCTCCATGAATTGAAGGAGCTTCCGGAGGAAGGTGCTCATTTTTGCAAGTTTTTGATTTTCATGAGAGAACATGTCCGCCTGGCGGACTGTTCCCTGTTTGCGGAAGCTGGGGAACATACTGCCATGATGGGGGAACAATAGTGTTGACGGCTGGTTGAAACGTTTTTAAACTTGCAGCGTCCATGGTACTTGAATAAGTCCGGGACTAGTAATTAATCAAATCTGAAGCCCTCAATCTTATGGCCAAATACGCTATTAACGGTTTTGGACGCATTGGTCGCAACGTACTGCGCGCCATGTCCAAGGAAGAACGCAACAAGGTTGTTGCCATCAATGACCTGACTCCTATCGAAACGATCGCCCACCTGCTCAAGTATGACTCCACGCAGGGCAAGTTTGACGGTGAAATTTCCATCGAGGGTGATTATCTGGTCGTTGACGGTCACAAGATCCTCATCACCGTGGAACGTGATCCCGCCAACCTTCCCTGGAAGGATCTGGGCGTGGACGTCGTTCTGGAATCCACCGGCCTGTTCACCAAGCGCGACGCCGCCAAGAAGCACCTTGACGCCGGCGCCAAGAAGGTTCTTATTTCCGCCCCCTCCCCGGATCCGGACCTGACTTTCGTTCTGGGCATCAACGACAGCGAATACGATCCTGCCAAGCACGACATCGTTTCCAACGCTTCCTGCACCACCAACTGCCTTGCTCCGATGGTGAAGGTGCTGGACGACAAGTTCGGCGTTGAAAAGGGCATGATGAGCACGATTCACTCCTACACGAACGACCAGCGCATTCTGGACCTTCCGCACAAGGATCCCCGCCGCGCCCGCGCCGCCGCGATCAACATCATTCCGACGACCACCGGCGCCGCCAAGGCCATTGGTGAAGTAATGCCGAACCTGAAGGGTTCCCTGAACGGCGCTTCCTTCCGCGTTCCTACTCCGACCGGTTCCCTGACCGACTTTGTGGCCGTGCTCAAGAAGGATGTGACCGTGGAAGAAGTAAACGCCGCCATGAAGGAAGCCGCTGAAGGCCCGCTGAAGGGCATTCTGGCTTACTCCGAAGAAGCGCTCGTTCTTCAGGACATCGTTTCCGACCCCCACTCCTGCATCTTTGACTCCGGCTTCACGTATGTGGTCGGCGGCAACCTGGTGAAGGTCTGCGGCTGGTACGACAACGAATGGGGTTACTCCAACCGCGCCGCCCAGGCCATGAAGAAACTGGGCGACAGCCTGGGCTGCGGCTGCTCCTGCGGCAAGTAAGTTCTTTCGGACAACGCTTGCTCTTCAGTTGCACGACAAGTCTTGCCGTCCGCCTGTTTCAACTTTCCGGCTTTTCTGGCCGGGTTTGCCGGGCGGGCGGGGATTTATCCGGGAGGGCAGAAATGCCCTCCCTTTTTTATTCATTGAACCAGACAATATAAACCGATATGGCTAAACTTACTGTTCGCGACCTTGACGCCAAGGGAAAGGAAGTCCTCATGCGCGTGGATTTCAACGTCCCTCTCAAGGATGGGGAAATTACCAATGACGCCCGCATTGTGGCTGCTCTCCCCACCATCAAGTTCCTGCTGGACCAGGGCGCACGCCTCGTCCTCACCTCTCATCTGGGCCGTCCCAAAAACGAACCCGATCCCGCTTTTTCCCTGAAGCCCGTTGCCGCCCGCCTTTCCGAATTGCTCGGCAAGGACGTTAAATTCGTTCCCGCCGCCATTGGCCCGGAAGCGGAAGCCTCCCGCGCCGCCATGAAGGACGGTGATGTGGTTCTGCTGGAAAATGTCCGTTTTTATCCCGGTGAAAAGAAGAACGATCCGGAGTTCGCCAAGTCCCTGCTGGGCAATGCCACGCTGTTCGTGAACGATGCGTTCGGCACGGCCCACCGTGCCCACGCTTCCACGGAAGGCGTGACGCATTTTGCGGAAAAGAGCGCCATGGGCTTCCTGATTGAACGTGAACTGGAATACCTGGAAGGCAAGCTGGAAAACCCGGAAAAACCCTTTGTGGTGATTATGGGCGGCGCCAAGGTGTCCGACAAGATTGAAGTGCTTTCCAAACTGATGGAAAAGGCTGATACGTTCCTGATTGGCGGCGCCATGGCCAATACGTTTCTGGCGGCTGAAGGGTATGACCTGGGCGCTTCCAAGATTGAAGGGGACAAGCTGGATCTGGCCCGGGAAATTCTGGCGGCGGCCAAGGCCAAGGGCGTGAAGTTCCTGCTTCCTGCAGATGTGCGCGTAGCCATGAAATTTGAAGACGGCGCCGAAACCTTCTGCACGGCTCCTTTCGCTGAAGGCGGCAAGGTGCCGGAAGGCGGCATGGCCATCGACATCGGCGATAAAGCCATTGAAGAGTTCTCCGCCATCATCAAGGATGCCAAGACCGTTCTGTGGAACGGCCCGATGGGCGTGTTTGAAATGGACTGCTTTGCCAAGGGAACCAAGGAAGTCGCGGAAGCCCTGGCGGATTCCACCGCCATTTCCATCGTAGGCGGCGGCGATTCCGTGACGGCGGCCAAGAAGTTCAAGGTGCAGGATAAGCTTTCCTTCTGTTCCACGGGCGGCGGCGCTTCCCTGGAACTGCTGGAAGGCAAAGTTCTTCCCGGTGTGGGGGCCTTGACCGACAAGTGCTGCTGCGGCAAGTAACCGTTCATGGCCGGGCGGATTGTTTTCGCCCGGCGTTCAGAATGGGCTTTTTTATTACCCGCACCCGTTTTCGGGTGCGGGATTTTTGATTTGCCGACTTCCGTTGAAAAAGCGCGGGAGCTTTGCGGTTCCGGCTTTTTGAAGAAGGTGGGAATCCATGCTCATGCCGTCTTTCCGTTCCGGAAAGGAAGGCAGTCTTTTTTTGGGCTTGCTCTTAATATGGTCCCCGGTAGTCTGAGCATGATGAAACTGCTGCATTGTTTCCTGGCTGTCCTTTGGTGGTGTTCTCCCGCTCCGGCTGCGGATATTCCCGATGCGGAGAATGCGGAATATGGCGGGTATCCCGGGCGGTACATGCTTTTGGATTCTTCCTCGCCCGACCGGCAGAGCCTGTCCACTCCCGTAGCTGCCTATGTCCATGACAATGGGATGGAAGTAGCTCTCATTGGTGCTATTCATGTGGCGGAACCGGAATATTACGACCGGCTGAATAAGCTGTTCCGCAGGTACGATGTGCTGCTTTTTGAAATGATTGGAGGAGAGGGCCTCCGGCGGGAAGAGGAACTGCGCCGCAAGATAGACCGCAGCAAGCCGCTGGGGGGGCTGACTTTGGAAGAGGCGCGGGAATGGAACCGGATAGTGGAATGGAGGAAGAAATGCGGGCAGGAGGAAAAGTCTTTTTTAATGGAGCTGCTGGGAGGCGCCTACAAGGAGTTGAGCGACATGCTGGGACTCCAGACCCAGCATCAGGGCATTGATTATTCCGCAGCCCATTTTGTCCATGCGGACATGACGCTGGATGAATTCCGCAAGGCGCAGGCCAGAAAGGGTGAAAGCATTGCCGGCCTGATGCTTAAATCCGTCTTGTCCTCCCTGGTTGAGAAAACCGGGACGAACCGGGCCGGTGAATTTGGATTGATGGCGGATTTCCTGGCCGGCAATAAAACGGGGTTGAAGAATAAGCTGATGGGCATGATGGCCAATGCTCCTAATGGTCTGGAAAATACCGTGATTCTGGAAGGCCGGAACGCCAAGTGCATGGAAGTGTTTGATCGTTGGAGCGGCAAGGGTGTGCGCAGAATAGGCGTCTTTTACGGAGCGGCGCATCTTCCCGGCCTGCACGGTGCTCTTTTGGAACGCGGCTACCGTCTCAGGGAGGTGCGCTGGCTTCCGGCGTGGAGCACCAGGGAGAAGGGTGCGGACGGGCAGCGCGGAGAGGGCTGAGTTTTTTACTCTTTTTTCGAGACGGGCGGTGTAGCGGCGGATGAACATGGTTTTCCGCCGCTCCGCCTTTAAAGAGGGAAGAAGAGGGGGGCGTTTTTTCCCTGCCTGGGGCAGGATGCCGCTCTCTAGGGGGCAGGATGCCGCGTTCCGGAGGGAACCATGCGGACGATTCCTCCGCCTTTGATGCGCATGGTGAAAGAAAGGGCATTTTCGGAAGTGACTTTCCGGGTTTCCACGCTCCATCCGTCATTTTTTTCTGCCAGATCCCGGAGAATGGTGGCCTGGTATGCCGTGTTTTTGTCCAGGAAATTCAAAGGAATGGAAACGGTGCGTTCCCTGCCGTCTCCGTTCATCAGAGCAATGTACCACTGGTTTCCTGACCGCCGGGCGAAGGCGGCGCATTCCCCAATGGCAGACGGCGGAAGGACGATGGTTTCCTCCCATACGGAAGGGATGTTCCGGACAACTTCCCGTTCAGGGGAATCCTTCGGGAAAGCAGCTTCCATGTCCGCGGGGTTGGAGACCCAGTGAAGAATGGGGGACGTATAAATGATATTGGCCGCCATTTGGAGGGTCCAGGAAGAGCCGCGCAGCTTGGGGCCGTGGCCAAAATAGCCTCCCGTGAAATCGGCGTGGCCGGAGACCAGGCGAGTAAAGGGCAGCGCGCAGTAGTGCTGCCCGCCAATGGCGGCCCAGATGTTCTGTTCTCCGCCGTAAATGCCTTCCCGGCTCATTTCGTGCGGCCAGGAACGTTCCTCCCCCGTGGGGGTATTGGCTCCGTGGAAGTTGACCATAAGCTTGTTTTTCGCCAGGTTTTCCGCTACGGCGTCGTAGAAGTCCAGGCGTTCCTGAGAGGCGGAGTCCATGAAGTCTATCTTGATTCCCCTGATTCCCGTTTTGGAGAGTGAGCTGAAAAAGCGGCGCATATTTTCCCAGTCATTGGCGGGGTTGTTGACGTCTGACCATCGCACCCATACCCAGATGCCTACGTTTTTGCCGGCGGCGTAGCTGGCCAGTTTGGCCAGCTTGTCCATGCTTTCCGGAAGTGATCGGCCCCATTTTTTCCACCCTTCGTCAACGAGGTGGTATTCCCATCCGAATTCGGCAGCCATATCGACAAAGGCATATTGGTCGTTTTCCAGGACATTCCCGCGGTCCCACCAGGTCCAGGTGGAGCGGCCCGGCTTGATCCAAGGGGCTTTGGAGCCTTCCGGAAAAAGATTTCTGTCCGGTTCCGGAGCCAGGGAAGGGATGACGTCGTTCCGGACCAGTCCGTTCAGGTCGTCATTCACCAGGATGACGCGCCAGGGCATTTCCGAGGATGAGGGGGCGGAAAAGCCGCCGGGATCCTGGAAATATACCGCACGGCATGCTCCATCCTGGAGGGAAAATTTAATGCCGCTCCATTTCCTGTTGAAGTTGGCTGCTTCCTGTATGAGCGCAACGCCTCCGTCCGGCAGTTCCGCCGTAATCGGCATGGTGCGGACACAGCTGCGGGGATTGCCGGGATCTTTTTTGAAATCCGTTATTCTGGAAGGAGACCAGACCCCCTCGCAGGGGCCCAGGGCGGAGGAGGCGTCCTGGGTCCACAGAACGGTTTTTTCTGGAAAGGCGAAGGAGGTTTTTTCTTCACTGATATTCAGCGAGGGCGCTTTCTTCACCTCTTCCGTCCACTCATAGCGGAAGGCGACCCCGTTGTTGAAGACACGGGCCCGGAGCCGGAGGGAGGAGTTCTTCCCGGAAACCACGTATTCATTGAAGCAGACGGAAGAGGTGGGGTATTTGCCCCGCGTCTCGAAGGTGTCGCGAACGTTATCCTTCACTTTTTCCACATTCCATCCCGTGATGCCTCCGGCGAGGTTTTTTCCATTCACGACGACGCCCAGACCGGATGGTTCCAGAATCGTTTTGCCGCCTTTTTTCAGAGAATGGGCGGCCTGGCTGCCCGCGTGGAGCCTCCAGGACAGCCGCCCGTCCGGAGATTGCAGGGATGCGTGCGTTTCCGCCGCCTGTCCGGTGCTGGTCAGGAGGCATCCTGCCGTACTGCTGAGCATAATGAGTGATTTTACAAGCATATCTTTATCAGAATACGTCCGTCTTTGTTCATTTATTGCAAAACAGCGAAGCGGAAATTGGAACATCCATGTTCCGGAGGAGGGAAAATGTCGTTCCATTGGAGGCATCCGGGCAATTTCCGGAATAAAAAGGGAAAGCCTTTTTTCTTCCCACATGAATTTGTAGCGGTATGCCGTTTTTTCGTGAAGGCCAGGGATTATTTATGAAGAAAAAATAATAGATATCTTATGTTCCTGTGCAGATAGTTGCAGGAAAATACCGGATTGGCAGGGAGCAAAAGAATAATCTTTACAAAATAATAGGAAGCAATAGAATAAAGCGCATTGCAAATATAAGGATGGAGCGTAGCGGTTTAAATAGTGATCCTGTTTTTTCGGATCAGGATGAGCATTCCGATAATGTTTCTGTACGCAGCTCCTCCAAATTACTTCCTCCCCCTTCCTGGAACGAGTCTTCCGTTTATTCCAAGGAACTCCCGGCGGGAGCAACTTTGGAACATTATAAAATCCTGAAGGTGCTGGGCAGCGGAGGGTTTGGCATTACCTACCTGGTGCGGGACACCATGCTGAAGAGAAAAGTAGTTCTTAAAGAAAATTTTCCTTCTTCTTATGCTTACCGGGATCCGTTTACAGGGCGCGTGATACCCAACAATGAACACGATGCCGAGTCTTTCCAGTGGACCCTTTCCAACTTTTTAAATGAGGCCCGTGTTCTTGCACAACTGGATTCGCCCGGTATCGTACGGGTTCTTTCCGTGTTTGAGTGTAACGGAACGGCTTATTTTTCCATGGATTACGTTCAGGGTCTTCCCATGGATTATCTGGGAGAGCAGCAGCTTCTTGCGGGGAACTGTTATTCCGAGGCCAAGTTGAAGGGGCTGCTGGTGCACATCCTCCAGATTTTGGATTACCTTCATAAAAAAGGCATCTGCCACAGGGATATCAAACCGGGAAATATCCTGCTTACGCAGGAAGGGGCTCCCGTCCTCATTGATTTCGGCGCGTCGCGCCGTATCGAGAGCAACCACACCCAGACCGTTCTGGCGACACGTGGTTTTTCTTCTCCGGAGCAGGCGCTGGGCAGAAAAGATATGGGGCCCTGGAGCGACCTTTATTCCCTGGGTGCTACATTTTATTCCCTGCTGAAGGGCTTTGCGCCGCCCAGAGGGGAGGAACGGCTGATCAACGACACCATACAGCCGCTGGCCGCATCCTCTTCGTTGTCTTCCAATTATTCGAAAAATTTTCTGAAAACCATCGACAAGGCCCTTTCTCCGCGTGTGGAAGACCGTTATGCTTCCGCAGAAGCGTGGATGAAGGATCTGAGGGTTGAGGGAGGCGCCGTTTCAACCATTCAGTTCTCCCCCGAGGAGTTCAAATCAGCCCGTAAGCGTTTTTTCAATTTGTTTGCCTTATCCTCTTCCCGCATTATGTCGGAAGGGCAGGAACATTTGAGGACGAGACGGAAGATAGCGTTTGGGATGATTATTGTCTTGGGAATTGTGGGCGCGCTCCTGGGATATTCTATTAACTGGGGAAACAGAACGGAGAATGAAGATGCTTTAGGGCTGCATTTTCCCAGTGTGATGTCCACTCCCATTCCCCAGATTATTTCAGATTCAAGGGATGTGTCATTGTTAAGTTCCATGGATCATTTTGACGTCAGGCTGGATAGCCCGTCCTTATCGCGTCATGCTCTGCCGTCCGTGCTGCCCGACCGTTTTTCACTTGCGTGCGTTCATTTAAGGGTGCTTCAGGAAGACAAGATGTGCCCGCCCCTGTATCTGACCATACGTGATGAGCAGGGGAAGCTGGTTTCCCGGTCATTTAACGGTTTTTCCTTCACCTTGATTGAGAGTCCAGTGCTTACAGGATTCCGTTTTGTCGATCTCCCGGCGCTGAAAGTGGATGCCCCTTACAGATTCAGTTTTGAGACCAGGGATAATGTTCCCCATCCTTTGAAGGTGGTTTCTTCCCAGATTACGACGCTGGAGAGCGGGAAAGTCCTGAAGCCCCATTTCAAATTCATCTGCGCGGCGTATGATCCCAGTGTGAAAGCTTCTCTGGACAGCCCGGAGAACAGCAAACTCCGGGAAATGCTTATCGCTTCCCGGAAAAGGAACCGTACGGAAATTGATTCCATCGTACTGACGGAGCGGGAGAAGGTTCAGTTGCGGAAATTCGCTAGGGCGGGGTATCCTTCCGCCCAGTATAAAATAGCCCGTCTTATTTTCGAACGGGATGGAAGATATGGGGAAGAAGGTGGCGCCTGGCTTTATAAGGCAGCCATGGGCGGCTTTATTGTCGCTCAGAGGGATTTGGCGTTTCTTCTTGTAGGCGGTAAGGAGTTTTTCCCGGATATTCTTCAGTGTCCGGTCAGCCTGTCCCAGAACTATTCCCAGGCGGTTGATTTGCTGTTGATGTCTTTTACGGCGCAGGATCCTTCCGCCCTGTACATGCTGGGCATTTTGTATTCCCAGGGGTGGGGGGTGGATTATTCCGCAGAGATGGTCATGAGGCTGTCCAAACTGTTGGCCGGTTCCGGTTATGATTTGTCGCGGCTCACTTTGTCCGCCCCCATTTTAGCCCATTGGGAGCTTCTGGGTCAGCAGGAGGGAACTTATACGCGGATGTGCTGTTCCATTCCGGACAGGAAGATGAACCAATTTTCAGGCGTGCGTCTGGTGCGGACTTCCAAAGAGGGGGGAAGTCTCTTTATTGACAAGGTAATTCTGCTCAGGGACGGGCAGGAAGTTATGTCCCGTTCTTTCCGTTCGGCTCTTACCCAGGAATCTCCTGTTCTGGAGGTGTCCATGAATATGGATGATTACGCAGAGAATGTAGAGAATTTCGAGTGGTCAATAGAAGTGATCATGGCTCCGGCCAACACATGCGGCATCATGGAAATGATGCGGAAAAAGGAGCTTTCCAACGGTAAAGAGAAGCAGATTTGATGGAAAGCTGCCGGAGCGGTTTGGCGGATACGCGGTTTCGTATTCCTGCCGCAAACCCGTTCCCGGCATGGAAAGGGGCAAGAACTGTTTTCCGGGTTTTCATGTTTTCCCATGGGTGAATTCAGCCACGAGATGACCGCAGCGGATTTAAATGTTTTTCAGCATGTCCAGCGTTTCCCGGAGTTTGTCTGCGGGAGCGGCGCTTGCCAGCCGCGGGAATTTGTTGGACAACAGGATAAAATCCCCGTTTCTGGTGAGCATCAGGCGCTGCCCGCTGATTTCCACCATGGAGATGTTGGCATGGGATGCCAGGATTTTGATTTTGTGGGAGTCCAGCAGGTGGCGCACCGTTTCCGGCGCGGGGCCGAAGCGGTCTTCCCAGGCGCGGAGCAGATTGTCCGCTTCCTTAAGGGTCCGGACGGCGGCCAGATCCTTGTAGGCGGAGATGCGCAGGGCCGCGTCACTAATGTATTCCCTGGGAAGGAAGGCTCCCAGATAGTCCTTGCGGGATTTTGCGGCGAACTGCGTTTCGCTGTTAATGATAAAGTCCGTTCTTAGAGCCGCATCCGGACGGGGGGCCGTGCGTTTGCCCTGCATCTGGGCGATGGATTGCTGGAGAAGCTGGCAATACAGGTCAAAGCCTATGGCGGCGATGTGGCCGCTCTGCTGGGTTCCCAGCAGGTTGCCTGCACCGCGTATTTCCAGGTCCCTCATGGCAATTTTGAAGCCGGAACCCAGTTCCGTATACTGTTTGATGGCGGAGACGCGTTTGCGGGCGTCTCCCGTGGTGGCGGCGGATCTGGGGAGCATGAGGTAGGCGTAGGCCCGGTGGCCCGCACGGCCCACGCGGCCGCGGAGCTGGTAAAGGTCCGCCAGGCCGAAGCGGTCCGCGCGGTCAATGATGATGGTGTTGGCGTTCGGGATGTCGATGCCGGATTCGATGATGGTGGTGGCCAGCAGGATGTCCGCTTTTCCCTGAACGAAGGTGCGCATGACCTTTTCCAGTTCTTCTTTAGGCATTTGGCCGTGGCCGATGACGATGCGGGCCTCGGGCACCAGGGCCTGGATGCGGTCCCGGAACAGTTCGATGGTTTTGACGCGGTTGTGCAGCAGGAAAATCTGTCCTCCGCGCTCCAGCTCGCGTTCCATGGCCTTTTTCATGATGCGTTCGTCGTAAGGGCACACGCTTGTCTGGACGGGCTGCCGGTTGACGGGCGGGGTTTCAATGGAACTCATGTCACGTGCTCCCATCAGGGCAATGTACAGTGTGCGGGGAATGGGCGTGGCGGACAGCGTCAGCACGTCAATTCCCTTGAAGCGTTCCTTGAATTTTTCCTTGTGCCTGACGCCGAAGCGCTGTTCCTCGTCAATGACTACCAGGCCCAGGTTTTTCATGGATACGTCATCGGAAATGAGCCGGTGCGTGCCTATGACGATGTCCACAGCTCCCGTTCTGAGCCCTTCCAGCGTGGAGCGGATGTCCGCCGCGCTGCTGAAGCGGCTGAGCATTTCAATACGTACGGGGTATTCGCTCATGCGTTCCTTGAACGTGCGGAAATGCTGTTCCGCCAATACGGTGGTGGGGACCAGCACGGCCGCCTGGCGGCCTCCCGTCACGCATTTGAAGGCGGCGCGGATGGCAACTTCCGTTTTTCCGAAGCCCACGTCCCCGCAGATCAGGCGGTCCATGGGGCGGGTGGATTCCATGTCCGCTTTCGTCTGGGCGATGGCGCGGAGCTGGTCCTGGGTTTCCCGGAAGGGAAAGGAGCTTTCAAATTCCCACATCCATTTGCTGTCCGGGGGGTGGCTGTAGCCTTTTCCTGTCTGGCGTTCCGCCTGGACGTTGAGGAGCTGGGCGGCGTAATCCGCCACGGATCGTTCTGCGGATTTTTTGGCGCGCTGCCATTTGGAGTCCCCCAGTTTATTGAGTTCCGGCGTTTTGCTTCCCAGGCCTATGTATCGTGAGACCAGGTGAGCCTGGCTGAGGGGGACGTGCAGGATCGTGTTGTCCCGGTAGAGGATGTTCATTTCCTCGTCTCCGGAGTCAGGGGAGGAGGAAATGTTGATGAATTTGCCGATGCCGTAGCTGGTATGCACCACCAGATCACCGGGATTGATGTCTTTCAGGGATGCCTGCGCGCGTGCCTTGCGCGCCTTGTCTTCCCGGCTGGCGCGGCGGCGTGCCGTAGCGGACTGGTACCTGCCGAACAGTTCCGAGGAAGAGAGGACGGCCGTTTTCGCTTCCGGGATGCTGAACCCTGCCGGAAGTTCTCCGCGAAGAGGGGTGATGGACAGCAGAGCAGGCGTTCCGGCGCAGATGTCCCGGAAGCGTTCTTCCTCCCCTTCATTGGGGAAGAACATGCTGACATTCCATTTCCGGTCCAGCCATTCCCGGATTTGGCGTTCCGCCAGTTCACGGCGCATTTCCTGCATCACGAAGTTCCCCGCCTCAAAGCTGCCCAGGGGATTGTCATGGATGGCAAGGGAGAAGTCCTCTTCCCCCGCCGCATTTTCCGGGGGGGAGGTGAGGATGCATACGTTCCCCCGTTCCTTGCAGAAAGGGGCGGTAATAACCAGGTCGCCCGGTTTGATCCAGTCCCGCAGGGTTTCCGCGCCCTCGGCTTCCGTCAGTATGAGGTTGACGTGTTCCGCCTTGCGGAAGGAAATCTGGGAATCCACATCAAATTCCCGGATGGATTCAATTTCGTCGTCAAAAAACTCCAGGCGCACGGGGTGGGAGGACTGGAGAGGAAAGACATCCAGGATGCCGCCGCGTCGGGACCATTGCCCGCGGGAAATGACCTGTGGAACACCTTCAAATCCCGCTTCCTCAAACTGCCGTATCAAGTCGTCCGGTGCGTGCGTCTCCCCCGTTTTCAGGGTGATCCCCTGGTTTTGCATGCCGTCGGGGGACGGAACCTCATCGTTCAGGCTGCCTTCCGTCAAAATGATGGTTTGCCCGCCCGTGCGGCTGGAAGAGATGCGGTGAAGGATATTCAGACGTTCTGCGGCGAGCTCCGGGTCCCCCATTTCCTCCCCCAGGGCCACCTCTTTTTCCGGGATGAAGAGGTGGTGGCGCACTCCCCAGGTTTCCAGTTGGGCTGCAAGGGCTTCCTGAGCCCTCAAATGGGGCGCGACCACCCAGGCCCGGGCGGTATCCGGAAGGGTTCTGATGCACAGGGCCGCTACAAACGGCACCCCGGGCAGGGAAGTATGGTCGAAAACCGCCTGTTCCTCCGTGCCCAGTTTCGCCAGTTCCCGGTGAAAGGGGGCGGTACGGGCTACCCTGTCCATCAGGGCGTATATGGAAGCTTCTTCTGCCATGCGTGTCTGTGAATCCCTGTTGGGGGAAGTGTGCCGCCTTTCCCTCCCGTGTCAACGGTTTTTCAGGGCACAAACCGCCCTTTGTTTTCCGTCGGGGGACTGTTTCCACGGCACGCGCGGCACAGTTCAGGAAGAGGAACGGAAGCGGATTTTAACGCCAGCCTTGCGCCATTTCTGTTCAATTTCTTTGGCCAGTTCTTCATAGCTCCGTCCGTCAAGGAGGAGTTTCTGGGCTTCCTTTTCACTGGTTCCGGATTGAATGGCTTTCATGTAATTCTTGATGCGCCGGGCATCGCCCTTGCCGTCCATGTGGTAAAAATAGTAGGCCATCAGGGCGGCCAGGCCGTAGTTCAGGTTGGCGTTTTCTCCCGTGAACTGGGAATAGGGCATGTTCATGTAAGCTTCCAGGCCGGGCGCCTCAAAGTCATCCCCAAGGGCCCGTCCCCCCGTATTTTTTTTGCCGTATTCCGTCACGCGGGAGACAATGTGGGATCGGTTGGCTCCAAAGTTGAAGCGGCCTCCGGCATAGGGCGTCATGCCCATGTATTCCGCGGAGCCTTCACAAAACCAGCTGGCCTGCTTGGCCTGCGAAGACATGAGCTGGTGCGTCAGTTCATGGATGAGGGTGGAAGCGTCCTTGTCACGGTCAATGACGTATGTGCTTCCCATGGTTTTGACTCCCAGGGAATCGAACGGAACCAGAATTCTTCCGCGGTCCCCTGGCCGCGTTGTCCCCAGGAAGATGCCCGCCGTGCCTTCGCGTCCGCCGTTTTCCAGATAGGTGCTGAATTTTTCATACAGGTAGGCGGGGAATTTGGCGGAGTCGTCATGGGCGGGGGAATTCCCTATAGGAAGGGTTTTGTTGGCCAGGTGGGTGGCCTCAAAGAGGAGGCCCAGGCGCTTGATCATGCCGGTGCCCAGCTTGGCGTCGCAGATGAAGCGGAAATGGGGTGTTTCATAAATATATTCTCCCGGTTCCTCCTTGATGGTTTCCACTTTGAAATTGTCCGGGCATTTGACGCTCCTGGGCCACGGCAGGTGGTAATTGTCCGCCGTATTGGAGGGGAGTGCCCCACCTTTTTCCTGTTCCGCGATGAAATCCCTGTCTTCCCGGGAGAGCTGGGTGAGGGGAATAGAGACGGTTTGGCCGCCGGAACGTTTCAGCACGGCTTTCTGGCCGTCCAGCCTGATGAATTCTGCTTCCAGTTTTTTCCCTTGGAGGTTGGTCCAGGTGCGCCCCTGTGCAAGGGGGGTAAGGAAAAGGGCGAACAGAGTTCCCGCCGCCAGGCAGAGGCGTGCGGGCTTTTTCATCAGGGGCAAGACGGGAGGCATGAACATAATTGCGGTTAATGTTTGGGACGCGGCAGCATCAGGAGCAGCAGCCCGCAGAACAGCATCAGGCATCCTGCCGCCGCCAGGGTGGTGGTCAGCGGAACGCCCTGGTCCTTGAACCATCCCCCAAAGAAGGAGATGAGGGCGCCCACGCCGGCGGATGTGAGGTTGAGGAGGCCATAGCCGGTTGCGGAATAACGCTCGTCGATATGGGAGCGTAGCACAGGCATGAGGGTGGCGTCCAGCGATCCCTGCGCCAGCCCCTGCGTGGCGACCAGACCCAGCATGAGCACGAGCGGGACGGTGATGTCCCAGCCGAAGATGCCGGGCAGCAGCGCCAGAACCACCAATGGGCCGGATATGGTGAAGGTGATGCCCGGCACCAGGGCGCGGGCGCGGGCGTTGCGCCTGTACCACATGTCCGCCAGGATGGCACCTCCCAGCACGGCGACGTATTTGGCCACGGAGCTCCACAGGGTGGCGGCGGGGCCCGCTTCTGCGGAGGAGAGCTGGTATTTGTCCTGAAGCAGGGTGGGATACCAGGTGAGAAGGAACCAGTTCCCGGCTCCGGCAAAGGCCACTACGGCCAGCAGCATCCACATGGGGCGTCCGCTCAGCAGGCTGGAAAGGACGGCTCCGGTGGAAAGTTTGGAAGCGGGTTCCTTGATGGCCTGTTCGTCATTGTCCACATTGAGCAGCACCGTTTTTTCCTCCGGTACGGACGGTTTTTTTGCCTGGGCTGTATCCGCCGGGGCCTTGGCCGGATCTTTCAGGAACAGGATGAGGATGACGGCGTACGCCACGCCGATGAGGCCGAACAGGGCGAACGTCATGCGCCATCCCGTCCATGAAGCCATGGTGGCACCGAAGCCGGCTACGGCCATGCCTACATAGATGCCGCTCATGTGCAGGCCCGTAGCGATGGAGCGCGTGCTGCCGCGGTGGTAGTCCGTAATCAGGGCCAGGGCGGCGGGGATGTAGAATGCCTCGCTGATGCCCATGGCTCCGCGCGCAATGAGCAGGGAAGCGTAATCTTCCGCATGGCCGGTCCACCATGTGACCACGGACCAGACGACGAGAGAGCAGAGGATCATCAGCCGGCGGCTGTAACGGTCCGCCAGAAAGCCGCCCACCGGGCTGAGCAGGGCGTAAATCAGCAGGAAAACGGAGGTGACCATGCCGAACTGGGCTTCCGTCTGCGGAATGTCCCGTACGATGGGTTCATGCAGGGCGGAAAGGAGCTGGCGGTCAAAATAGTTCAGCATGACCACAAACCACAGGACAATGACGGCTACCCAGGCCCACAGGCCCGGCTTGGTGTTCGGGTCCGTGACAGAGGCAACATTTTTAACGCCGTTGCGCACGGCGGAGACGATGATGATCGCCAGGACGATGATGGTCAGAATGAGAACGGCGTAATCAACCGTGCTCATTTCAAAGTGGTAACCTGCGGAGGCGGAGGCGTTTACGGGAGTCCGGACGCCCGGGGCCGTTTCCCCGCTGATGGTCATGATTTCAGAGCCCCTGACAACGGCGGGAACCGTGGCGATGCCCACGGGCCATTCCCCTTGGCGCGTCCATGTGTTTCCGATGACGTCATAGACCAGGATATCCCGGGACTGCACCACGGGCCTGGACGGGTCCGGCGAGTTGCCGCGCTTGTCTCCTCCGATCAGGAGAATGGAGTTTTCCCGCACCGGGGCGGGACCCGCGGCGGCGGCTACGGGCATTCCCGGTCCGGCAAGCTGCTGCCTGCCGGAGGAGCCCCATTTGGAAGGGTCCTTGGACGTCATGTCGTAGCCGATCATGTCGGAAAGATACGTCCTGGAGGTTTCTCCGGAGTTATCCCTGGACAGGGAACAGCCGCCTATGATGAACAGGGTGCTGTCGCAGACGGCGGCGGTGGAGAGAATGCGCCCCTCTCCGGGAAAAGGGGGAAGGGAAACCCATTTCATTTTATCCGTGTCCGGCGTGGTGTCCAGCATGTAGATGGTATTGAGTGCGGTTTCCGGCTGCTCCCGGTCTCTGCCGCCGATGACGAACAATTTGTTCCCGTGGGCGGCGCAGGAGGCTTCCGTTACGGGGACGGGAAGGGGAGGAAGCTTTTCTACGGAGCCGTCCGTTTTAATCAGCAGGGCGTCTTTCAGGATGCCCTGAGCATTGTGGCCTCCGGCCACAGCCAGCCCCTTGCCCACGCTGGCAAAGGCGGCGTAACCCAGCGGGACGGGCAATGTTCCCGCCTTGCTCCACTGGCCGTTGCGAAGCTTGAAAATATCCTGGTAGTAGGTTTTGGGGCCGCGTTCCTCCGGAGTTGAGGCGCCCGGCGCAGCCTGGGGGAAGTTGGCGCCCCCTGCGGCGATGACGGACTGGCTGCCGTCGTCTTCCGTGACGGTTCCGGCAACCATGCCGGCGCGGCCTGCCGGGTCCGGAAGGTCGGGAACAGTTCCGGACGTCCGGACATCCACGGAAAAGGAGGCGTCAGCGGCCGGAGCCGCGATGAGAAGCAGGGCTGCCAGAGCGGAGCCGCAAGCCTTGGAAATTCGGGTAAGGGAGCGTGTCATGTGCATATGTTGAGAGGTTTAATTGGATTCCGGTCAAATCAGGGGAGGGAGATGCTCCACACTTCAGGAGAGCGCCTGCCGGGTTTGAGCTCTCCGTTCACGGCCGCGAAACGATCCTGCCACGCGCAACACGGAAGGACAGCCCTGGGCGCGGCGATGGGGCCTGCGTCGTGCCATGTCATGTCTGCCGTGTCCAGGCACAGGGATTGGTTATTGAAGCCGGGATTAGTTTGGGGAGTGTATTTTTTTCCGGAGCCGTCATCCCCCCCAAGCAGGTAAATGACGCCGTTTCCGGAAACCGGGGCCGGGGTGGGGGCTGCGGCGATGGCGTAAGGCATGTCCGGCAGGCGCGTCCATCCGTGTTCCGGAGTATAGCTCCAGGCTTCCTTCAGCAGTTCCCGGACCTGTTGGCCGTCCTGTTCCCGCAGGCCGATGCCGCCGAGCACGTACAGGGCTCCGTCTGTTGCGGCCATCTGATGCAGGAAGCGGCCGCGGCCCGGCAGCGGGGCCTGTTCCAGCCATCCCTGTTCCGTCCGGCGTGTGTCCAGCATGAAGACCCGGTTGGTGCAGTCCTGCTCGCCGGGACGTTCGCACCCTCCTGTAAGATAGACTTTCCCGTCCAGGACGGCAGCCGCCGTATATGCCAGGGCGATAGGGAGGGAAGGGAAAGGATGCGTGGTGACAGTTCCCTCCGCGAGGTTCAGCAGGTAAACGTCTTTCCGGTGCCCTTCCTTGCCGCAGCCGCCGATGCACAGCAGGCCTTCCCTGATGCCGGCGGAGGCGCCGTATGCATAAGGCACGGGCAATGTTCCGGCCTCTTTCCATTCGTTTTCCCCCGGAGAGAGCGTAAAGATACGGTCCGTCCACGTTTTGGCCCCTCCTTCAAGCATGGGCTTTTCCGGGAAATTGGTACCTCCTGCACAAATCATTATTTCTCCGCAGGTCCCTGCGTACATGCCGGCGAAGCCTTCCGGATCGGGAAGGGCGGGTAAAGGTGTCCAGGATGAAGAATAGCGGCTCATAATACGTGTAAATGACTCGCCATATACTAGCTAAAAACCGGCGGCTGCGCCAGTATTAACCTCTGGTCCTATTTTTTTGAATAAATTCCTTTCCTTGCGCCTCTTACCAACGTAGAAGAGGTTGATCATATGAAAACAGGAACCCGTTTGTTGATTTTATGCCTCCTGGCTCCTGCCGCCCTGGCGGAAAATATGTCCCTGCGGTCCGGCAGGGTGCTGAAAGACGCCGTTGTGGTGTCTTCCGGAGATGATTTTGTCAATATCCAGTACACGGACGGGGTGGCCAAGGTTTCCTATAAAGATTTGACGGATGCCCAGCAAAGGGATTACAGGATGACGCCGGATGAAGTGAAGGCCAGGCTGGACCAGCGAAGGATGGAGGAAGCGGCGCGCAGAAAGAAGGCGGAAGAAGCCAGGAAGGCGGCCGATGAAGAAGCCAGGAAGATCCGGGAATCCCTGTCTGAGGCGGAGCGGCATCCCCGCTACCTGGAAGGGGCGGATATTTCCCGCATGTTTTTGCTGATGGGGGAACTTACCAAGGTGGAGGCGGAGGTTATGGCTCTGCAGTGGAATGCCCTGGAAGCGGACCGTGTGGGTTTGCCGGAAGACGCCCGCGTTTTCCGCGCAAGGGCGGCAGCCTATCAGGAGCAGATAAGCGCCATCCGTAAAAAAAGGGAAACCGCGGAACAGTATTGGCAGGATTTGGAGAAGAAATACCTGGCCTTGAAAGACGGTACCCAGAAGAAGATTGCGGATTTGAATAAGCAGGTTTCCCAATTGCAGGGGGAAGTGAGGGAGGTGGCCAGCCAGCCGAGAACGGAACGCATCATTGTCCCTCCGATTATCAGGACGTGGAATTATCCTCCTCCGCCTGTCATTATCCGGCCCCAGCCGCCCCCTCCCCGTCCCGTGCCTCCGCGTCCGATGCCTTTGCCCGTAAAGCCGAATTTGTACAGAAGTTAAAGATGCTCCGGAGCGTTCCCTTTTCTGTCCATGGGCCTGTGCCGTTTACTGGAAAAAGGGACGGACGGATGGGAATACGGGGAACAGGCCGCCCGTGCGGCTGCCGCCAAGGCCTGCCGGAACATTCCTTTGCCGCGGAGGGAAAGCATCAGATTCCGGGCAGGGGGAACAGTTTCATGCGGCCCCCCTGGAAGGAGGCCAGATGCCTGAATCCTGCCTGCCGGGCCAGTTCCCCGGCCCGCTTGAAATCCCGCCCTACATCCTCCGGCCTGTGGGCGTCTGAACTGATGGTGAGGGGAATTCCCGCCTCCGCCGCCATTTTCAGGAATTGCCCGTCCGGATATTGTTCCCCGCACTTGTTGTGCCAACCGGCTGTGTTAAGTTCCAGGCAGGCTCCGGTTTCCCGCATGGCTTCCAGCGACGGTTCATAATAACGGCGCAGGTCTCCAGAAGGGCGGAAGCCGAATTTTTTAATCAGGTCCGCGTGCCCCATGATGTGGAACATTCCGGAGGCGGCCATGTTCCGGAAGCGTTCCCAATACTGTTCCCATGCGTCCTCCACATCCGTCCGGTGCCAGAAATCCATTCTGTGGGGATTGTCGAATTCCTCCTTTTCCCCCAGATAATGGACGGAACCGATCAGGTAATCCCATGCGTGCAGGCCCTGCAGGTGCTCTATCCATGGTTCGATGCCGGGAAACCAGTCGCATTCCAGAGCGGAACGGACCGTCAGTCCGTGCAGCGCGGCGCATTCACGGGCTTCCGTGAGCCAGTCCAGGTAGGCCGGCATGTCCGCCTGCTTCATGCGCCAGTCGTCAAAAGGTTCCCCAGGCATCGGGGCATGGTCTGAAATGCCGTATTCCCGGAGTCCGGCTCGGATGGCTGCCTGCACATATTCCTGCGGAGTGCCGGAGGCGTGCAGGCACAGGGGGGTATGGGTATGGTAATCGCAGTACATGGAGGGGAATGCCCATGCTAGCATGGCGGAGCGGACGGTTCAACCCGGAGGGATGTCTTTGTTCATTATTTGCCGTCTTTGACTTTATGAGTTGATTTTATGGACAGGATTTTTTAGAGTTGCGTTAAATAGGACACGTGACATATGAGTGATTGGCAAGGCTTTTCCCCGCTGAATGATTTTACAGGGCCGCTCCTGGATAACCTGAAGCGCCACCCCAAGCGCATTGTTTTTCCGGAAGGGGAGGATGTCCGCGTGCTGCGCGTGTCCCAGCGCTTTGTGGAGGAGCAGGCCGGCGCGCCTATCCTGCTGGGGAGGAGGGAAGTCATCACGAGAATGGCGGAAATGAACGGAATTTCCCTGAAATTCGTCCGTATCATTGAACCGGGAAAAAGCTCGGATCTTCAGATGTTCTGCGACCGTTATGAACGGGCGGAGCAGATGTTCGGCAACGGGTTGCCTATGAACACCCGTGAGATTGTTTCCGAACCGGTTCATTTTGCCGCCATGATGGTGCTCTACGGCCAGGCGGACGCCATTGTGGCCGGGAACATGAAAAGGGTGGCTTCCGTTTTCCGCGCAGTAAACAAGTACAGGCAGGATCCCGTTCCTACCAAGCCCCTGTTTGCCATTTCCATTGTGCTCGTTCCCGAATTTTCCAAGAAATTCGGCGGCCGCGGCGTCTATTTTCTGGCGGATACCGGGGTAAACCCTGAACCCACGGTGGAAAATATGGCCTATTTTGCCGTAGAGACGGCCAAAATGGCCCGCCACATGCTGGGTAAAAGCGTTCGCGTCGCCATGCTGAGCGCGTCCACTTCGGGCTCCGTTCCGGAACTGGCTGCGGACCGCACCAGGGCCGCTGCGGCGCTGGCGAAGAGCATGGTGCAGAAGGATTGCCTGAACAATGAAATCTCCATAGAGGGGGAAATCCAGATTGATGCCGCTCTGTCGTCAGATTCCTACAGCGTGCGCGTGCACCGCAACTCCATGCTTCAGCCAAGTGAGGTTTGGGTCTTCCCGACTCTGGATGCTGCGGATATCTCCAAAAAACTGTTGTGCATGATGCCGTCCGTATATAACTATGGCCTTATTCTGGGCGGTCTGCTCTTCCCGATTGCCCAGCTGCCGCGGCTGACGGATGAAGACAGGATGTTCGGTACTGCGCTGGTGGTGGGGAATGAAGCCATTAAATTCCACCTGTTGTATCCGCAGGGGGTTGCTCCGCTTTATTGACCGGGCGCGGCGTGTCCGTGACCAGCAGGCGCTTTTCCTTGCGTACGGCCAGTTTTCCGCCGGGCAGGGAAGTTCGGGAAGGGCCGTCCGTATTCAGGATGTCCATTACCCGGAGTACGGCGTCTTCTGTCAGGTCCGGAATATGTTGCCGGCGCAGGTAATCATGCACGGCGCATTGTCTCAGCTCCGCAGGAAGCAGGTTGATTTTCGGCAGGAACAGGCGCCCCTGGGGATCTGTCAGGTTCATGGAGTCCAGCGCCTGGGAAAGCGCCGTGCGGATTTGATTTTCCAGGCGGCAGGCACGTGAAAAGGGAAGGCTGGTGTCCCGTTGGAACAGCGCATTCAATTTGGGAATAATCTCATGGCGCAGGGCGTTCCTGGTATATTCGGCAGACTGGTTGCTGGAATCTTCCCTCCATGGAATATGGCGATGCTCCAGATAGGAGGTGATATCCTCCCGGGAAAAATCCAGCATGGGGCGTACGACGGTCAATCCGTTGGCCCAGGTGGAGACGGGGAACATGCCGTGAATGCCGGAGGCTCCGCGGCAGAGGTGAAGAAGGGCCGTTTCCTGCTGGTCGTTCCGGTGGTGGGCCAGAGCCACGAGAGCCCCCGGGTAACCGGCGGCCCATTTCAGAAACGAGGCCTGCCTGGCTTCCCTGGCCGCTTCTTCAATGGCTATTCCGCGGGTATGGGCCATACTGCGGACATTGACGCGTTCCCGGACACAGGGAATACCCAGGGAGGCGGCGTAACGGAGCACAAACATTTCCTCTTCCTCCGCTTCCGGACGCAGCTGGTGATTTACATGGCATGCAACCAGATTGCATCCCGGCATGCCGGACAGCAGGGAAAGCAAAGCCATGGAGTCCCTCCCCCCGCTGATTCCGGCAAGGACGGGGCGGCCGGAGCGGAGGAGTTCCGCGGACTGGCTGTCAAAATGGTCCGGTGTCAACATGGTGCTGCTGCGAGTGAATCAGGAAAAAGAGATCAAAGGAAAGCCTGCAAATAAAAACCCCGTTTTCCGGGAAGGAAACGGGGTTGGAAAATTGCTGAAGGCAGTTCTTACTTGTTGAGCTTGGGCTTGCCTCCGCTGCGGCGGACGGTGCCGAAGCGCTTCTGGAATTTGTCGATGCGGCCTTCCGTGTCCACAAACTGGTTCTTGCCGGTGAAGAACGGGTGGGAATCAGAGGTGATACCGCAGGAAACCACGAAATGTTCAACCCCGTCAATAACTTCCGTCTTGGGAGAACGAACAGTGGAACGGGTGATGAAGCGGCGTCCGGTGGTGATGTCAACAAAAACGACCGGATTATACTGGGGGTGAATATCTTTCTTCATGGTGATGTATTGCGTTTCCGACGCAAGGGGAACGCAAGTATAAATATGTTTCATTGCATGTCAAGCATCCCCGCGTAAAAATAAGGAAGTTTGTGGATGACGGTTCGGGAGCTTGCGGAAGGAACGGTTGTGGAGATGATATGACGGAAAAATGGAGCAGGTGTTGAAGAGGCCCCCCTGGTGGGCGTGGTTTTCCCTGATGGGATTGGAAATCCCTTCTGCCGCCATTGCCTGGGCTTTTGCCGTCAGCCAGTCCCATCTGGTGGTAGTTTCCTCCCCCTGGCTGTATCAATTCCTGTTTGTGGCTGTCTGGTGCGTCAATATGCTGGACCGGGTGCTGAAAATATTCCGGGGCGGTTCCGCTGTCTACACGGATGAATGCCTGCTTTTTGCCAAAAAGCATTGTTTCGTTATCTCCCTGCTCATTATGGTGGCGGCCGTGACGGGGCTTTGGATCATGTTTTTCCAATTGGGTGTGGTTATTTTTCAATTTGCCTTTCTGCCTGGCGTCTGCAGTCTGCTCTTTCTCTATTTCTCTTCCAACCCTCATCAAAAAGGGAGCCTGTCTTCCGGATTCGTCATGGGGGCGTTTTTTGCCGCCGTTTCCTTCGCTACGGGTGCCGGAATACCGGCCTACTTTTACGGGACGGTAGGCGGCGGCTGGGGAGGCCAGCTTTCCGAACCCACCTGGTATCTGGTAGCGCTGGTTATCCTCTGCATGTTCAGCCGCAAACGGTGGAGTGAAGAAGAGGATGAGGACGGGCAGGATTCCGCCGACCGCGACATGGTATCCCTGGTATGGATGGGGGTGATAGTCATTTACGTCGTATTCTGTCTGGCAGCCGCCGCCAGGGAATATACCGGGGATGCGTGGATTTATTATGGGCTGGCAATGGCGGGGGCATTCATGTTTGTGCTGGACAGGCTGAAGATGAACATGCCTCCCCTCCTCCTGCACACGCTATCCTGGGCGGCACTGATTTTCCCATTGCTGTTGAGCGGTATTCTGGCGCAGGCTTCCTCCTGATTGGCTGGGCGGATTCCTGCTATGGAGCGCGGCAAAATACAGGGAAGTTGAAAAAATAATATTTTGTGGTTGCAATATTGGGAAGAGGATGATAGATTCTGCCCCGCAAGCACGTTCTGCGTGCAGGCAAGTGGCTCGGTAGCTCAGTCGGTAGAGCAGGGGATTGAAAATCCCCGTGTCGGCGGTTCGATCCCGTCCCGAGCCACCATTTTTTCTCCCAATTTCTAATCCCTCCTTTTTATACGGGAAGTAGCTCAGCCTGGTGGAGCGCCTGCTTTGGGAGCAGGATGTCGCAGGTTCGAATCCTGTCTTCCCGACCATTTTAAAGCCTGTGGATCAAATGATTTACGGGTTTTGTTTTTTGAGCTGTTCCCTGGTGGTTGTCCGTAAAATAGGTGGAGTGGAAGCGGGGCATGCCTGGAAAGATGAAAAACACCCCTGTTGCGGCGGGGCGGCCGAACCTGCAGCCAGTTAAAAAAGCCGGAAATCTTTTGTGTCCGAAACAACGCGGACAGAAAAGCGATGCAAAGTTCTTGTAACACCCGTGTGCTGACGAAAGCCTGGTCCCGGCGGCCCGGATTTTTTCTGACGGCGGGGCGGATGAATAAGATTTGTTAATGTGCCGGGCTGAAAAACGGTGTAAAGAAAACCGCCGCGGGGTGGGAAGTGCGGCAGAATGGAGAAAATGATAGATGATAGAAATAGTTTTATTTCTTTTTTAGTATATAATATTCGGCCAGGACGCCCTGATTGACTGTGCCTTCTTTGTCTGACAGCATTACTTTGCTTCCATCGAGTATTTTATAATAAGATTTTTCATTGGAAGAGGATTGGGCCAGTTCAATCAGGCGGCCATTGATGAAATGATAAGAGCCTTTTGATTCGAAAATAGCGTCTTTTTCTCCTATGTATTCGCTTCTCAACACATAAGTATTATCGTTGTTTAATGTTAACGCCGTCCTGATTCCTTCACAATCGGCAGCAGGAAGAATTCCTTCATAAGTGCCGCAAAAATTTAAATTCTCCAACTGTTTTTCTGTTTTTGTTTCGCCGCTCTCAATTCGAGAATGATGATTTTGGGGGGAATCACAGCCGGTTATGGCAATTAAACATGCGGTCCATAAAAAATTTATTTTCATGACAAGTTTTTTTCAGCTGGTGGTTTGTGACGTGCGATGCTTGATCCAATGGGGCAGGGAAGGGAGTACGTTCGTTTCCTGTTTTTCCGGTTTTGCCGTAATATGATGAAAGTCTATGGAAGGGGCAAGATATTTTCTTTTCATGGAGCCCGCGAGTATTGATGAATGCCGGATTAAGTAATTTATCCCGTTTTTATTCAACTTTGCCGGAAGAAGAGTTTTCTAACCGGGATTGAGTGTTTTGTAGTCCGTTTTGCGAAGATGTTGTTTTTTTTGAGGGGAGCCGAGTGTCTGGGGAAGCCCTCTCTTTGCAGATATTGCCGAGAAGGCTGGATTTTTTGCTTGAGATTAGGAAGAAGGCTTGCAGAGTGGCTTGATGAGGCCCGTCCGACAAAAGACATTTTCCGTTTCCTGGCTGGCGGGGTTGAGGTGGTCGTTTGGCGGGTATGTAACGGGAACACTTCTGGCGGCGGGTGCGGGGGCGCTGGATTTTCCCTTGCTGGCGCAGGTGATGCTTTTGGCCGCGGCGGTTTGTTTTGCCGCCTCTCTTGTTTGTGCGGGAGCGTGTTTCCGGGGCAGCAAGATTGCCCGGTGGTACTTGCTTCTTGTCCTCGTGATGATTATGGTTGCGGTTCTGTTTGGGAATGGAGGCGGTTAATTAGTCATTTGTATATCTTTTGATTGACCGCGTGCGCGCGTATGTATACTTTCCGGTCATGCTCCTTCGATTCTTATCGAGTCTCTTTTTTGCGTCCGGCATTGTTTTGACCGCTCAGGCGAATACCCAGCCTTATCCGGATTCCGATTCTTCTGACGGATACGATACCGGTTTTTATGCAGAGGCTTATTCCGGCGGCTACGACAGCGCTCCGGCTCCGGCGGGGGAATCCGCCTCCAAGCCTGTTTTCCCCACGCAGTCCTATTTTGAATTGCTTGGCCCCATGGATTCCAGAAACGGGCGCGGAAGCGTGGATATCCAGAATTGGATGACGGATTTGAATTTGTGCAGGATGTCCAGCGGTTCCTGGAATTTTTCTTCTACGGCGGCCTTGCGTCTGAGCTGGTTTAATGGAAAAGGAGCGGATGAGATGGATGTGGACCGGCTGTACACGATTTGGCTGAATGTGAACGCCTCCTATGCCATCACGGGGAAGACGCGCCTGGTTTTCGGTGTGACGCCCCAGATTTCCACGGATTTCGATACATGGACGAGCCATAATATTTTCTTGGGAGGCCATGTTCTTCTGGCAGGCCCCTTGAACGACCGGTTCAGCTATGGAATCGGCATCGGCTGTTATCCGCAGCTTGGGGATTATCCTTTCCTGCCCCTTATCCAGTTTAAATGGGAAGCTTCCCGCAATTGGACGCTTCAGCTGGAAGGGGCCCGCCTTTCCTATATCAACAAGGTGAGCGATGGGTTGAAGTGGGGACCCTTCGTTTCCGTGGTGTCCGGCACATGGACGATTCACCATGACCGCCGCGTCCGCCAGTTTGCATGGATTTCCGGCGTCGCCGGCATAGGCGCCGATGTGGGGTTGGGTCACTGGGGCAGCGTGCGCCCCAGGCTGGTGGCGGATGTCGGTTTTTCCTTCGGGAATTCCGGCACTATCAAGACAAGCAACGGAAGCCATGATTTGGAAAAATACCATTATGACCCCGGTTTTTATTTGCGTGCGGGGCTGCTATTTGAGTTTTGACCGGCCAACAGGATTAGCGAATACATGACAAAGGCCTCCGGTGCGTTGAATGTGCCGGAGGCCTTTTACATATGGGGACGTTTGAAGCCGGGACGGTTCCCGGAGGCAGTCAGGCTTCTTCAACGGAGGGTCTGCCCACGGAGTGGTATTCAAATCCTACGGCCCGGAGGTTTGCCGGGGAGAGGATGTTTCTTCCGTCAAAGATGATGCGGTTGCGCATGACTCCGGCGAGTTTCTGCAGATCCGCATTCGCATATTCGCTCCATTCCGTGGCGATGACCAGAACTTCCGCATCCCGGGCGCATTCGTACATGTCTTCCACCAGTTTGACCCCCATAGGGTTCAGAATGGGGGCCGCCGTGTGCATGGCTTTGGGGTCCGTAGCGGTGACAATGGCTCCTTCCCCGCAGAGTTTTTCACATAGTTTCAGGGCGATGGATTCCCGGACGTCGTCCGTGTTCTGTTTGAAGGCAAGGCCCCAAACGGCTATCTTTTTGTCCTTGAGGACCCACAGGCGGTCCCGAATTCTGTCCAGGAAGTGGATATGCTGGGTATCATTGATGTGTTCCACTTCCTCCAACAGGGTGAAGGGAATGCCCAGCGTGCGGCTGATGTTGATGAAGGCTTTGACGTCTTTCGGGAAGCAGGACCCGCCGTAGCCCAGCCCCGCGTTGAGAAAGTGGCGTGAGATGCGTTTGTCCATGCCGATGCCTTCCGCCACCAGTTCCACGTCTGCGCCCGTTTTTTCACAGACCTTGGCGACAGCGTTAATGTAGGAAATTTTCAGAGCCAAGAAGGAGTTGGCTGCGTGCTTGATGAGTTCCGCGGAGTTGACGTCCGTTTCCAGAATGGGGGCATGAATGGGCTGGTAAACGCGCTTGATGACGTTCATGGCCTTGTTCCGAGTGGCTCCAATGACAATGCGGTCAGGGTGCAGCAGGTCGTCCACGGCGCATCCTTCCCTCAGGAATTCTGGATTGGAGACAATGTCGAACTGAACATTCGGCCCCGCATAGTGCTTGATGGTCTGGCTGACTTTTTCCCCGGTTTTGACGGGTACGGTGGATTTGTCCACAATGACCTTGTATCCCATTTCTGGTTGGAGCGCCTGGGCGATTTCCCTGGCCACTTTTTCAATGTAGGTCAGGTCCACGGAACCATCCGTATTGGGCGGCGTGGGCACGGCGATGAAGATGACTTCGCTTTCCGCAATGGAAGCGGCGATGGAAGGGGAAAATTCCAGCCGCCCCACGGCTACGTTTTTTTTCACGAGCTCTTCCAGCTTGGGCTCGTAAATGGGGATGGCCCCGGATTGAAGAGTACGTATTTTTTCCGTATTATTATCCACGCAAATGACGTGATGGCCCATTTCGGCAAAACAGGTGCCTGTGGTCAGCCCCACGTAACCACTGCCGATAATTGTTAAATTCATAGTGTTAGCGTAAATATTGGTAAAAACTTAACTGTATGGAAAAGTAAGAGCAGTCAACCCCTGAGCATTATGGGATAGGGAATTTTTTCTGTCAAAATAAAAAGTTCCTGATTGAGCGCCTCCTTTCCTTGTGGTATAACCGTGACCAGACAGGAAAATATCTGTTTATTTTAATTTGAACGTTATGAAAACACCTATCACCGTTACCGTTACAGGAGCCGCCGGCCAAATTGCCTATTCCCTTCTGTTCCGTATTGCCTCCGGCAGCATGCTGGGGCCGGATCAGCCGATCAACCTGCGCCTGCTGGAAATTCCCCCGGCCATGAATGCTCTGGAAGGGGTGGTGATGGAGTTGCGTGACGCCGCGTTCCCGCTGGTTAATGAAATTGTCCCGACCAGCGATCCTGATGAAGCGTTCGCCGGCGCCAACTGGTGCCTGCTGGTAGGCTCCGTTCCCCGCAAGGCCGGTATGGAACGCAAGGACCTGCTGGATATCAACGGCAAGGTGTTCATCGGCCAGGGGCAGGCCATTGCCCGCAGCGCCGCCAAGGATGTGCGTGTGCTGGTGGTCGGCAACCCCTGCAATACGAATGCCCTTATTGCCATGCACAATGCGAGCGGCGTTCCCTCCGACCGCTTTTTTGCCATGACTCGCCTGGATGAAAACCGTGCCAAGAGCCAGCTTGCGGAAAAGGCCGGCGTCCATGTGACGGAAGTGACCAACATGGCCATCTGGGGCAATCATTCCTCCACCCAGTACCCTGATTTCACCAACGCCAGGATTGGCGGAAAGCCTGTGACGGAAGTCATCAAGGATACGGAATGGCTTAAGGGCGATTTCATTACCACCGTGCAGCAGCGCGGTGCCGCCATTATCAAGGCACGCGGCGCTTCTTCCGCCGCTTCCGCCGCTTCCGCAGCCGTGGATACCGTCCGCAGCCTGGCTACCCAGACTCCGGAAGGCGACTGGTATTCCGTGGCCGTTTGCTCCGACGGTTCCTACGGCATTGAAAAAGGTCTTATCTGCTCCTTCCCGGTCCGCACCACCAAGGATGGCGGCTGGGAAATCGTGCAGGGGCTGCCGGTTGATGCGTTCTCCCGTGAAAAAATTGACGCTACCGTTAATGAACTGAAGGAAGAACGTGACGCTGTTTCCTCTTTGTTGAAGCATTAATGTTGATTTGCTCTTGCGCCGGGTTTCCCGTTTTCGGGAAGCCCGGTTTTTTATGTCCTGAAGATTCCATAAACCTCATTTTCTGCGGGACAGAAGTTTTCTTCCGTGTTAAAAAAAACGATGGATGCAGCATCCGCTAGTTTATGGATCAGGACCGCATATTATACAGGGGAGAGGCTTTTACGCTGACCGGAAATTCCTTGCGCCAGGATGCCGCGCATTGGGCGGAGGTACAGCCGGACGGTCAGGTGAAAACCATGAAAAACGGCCGCTATTCCGAGTGGAGCATTGTTCCGGAAGCCGGGAACGCCCCGCATTACCGGGGAAATTTTGAAGTGCTTAATCAGGCTTACGGCCTGGCGTTGCATGAGGCTGGAGCCCTGCTTAATGAAGAAGGAACGTTCCGGACGGGAGCCAACTGGCCTACTGTGTGGACCCGGGATATTTCCTATTCCACCCATCTGGGATTGGGGTTGTGGAATGTCCGTGCCTGTATGAACAGTCTAAATGCACGGGTCCGGAACGGGGAGGTGGAGCAGGATACCGGCACGGGCGGTTCCTGGCCCATTTCTTCCGACCGTGTGGTGTGGGGGATGGCTGCGTGGGAAGTTTACTGCCTGACGGGGGATGCCGACTGGCTGTCCCTTTCCTGCCGAGTGATGGAAAAGACATGCATGAGGGATGAACAGGTGCTTGCGGCCACGGGCGGCTTGATGAAGGGGGAATCGTCCGTGCTGGACTGGAGGGATCAGAGCTACCCTGCGTGGATGACTTCTGCCGATATTGGGGATTCTTGCAGCCTGTCCACCATGCTCCTGCATGCGGAGGCCCGCAAGATTCTGGCGCGGATGTTCCGGGAGCTGGGGCTGGAGGAGAAGGCCCGGGAGTGGGAGGAGAAGAGCGTTTCCCTAGCCGCGGTTATTGAGCGTTTTTTCAGGATTCCGGAACATGTCCTGTACGGGCAGTACCTGTACGGGCGCGGGTATCCCGTACTGTCGGAGAAGGTGGATTCCCTGGGCAATCTGCTTTGCGTCCTTCTGGGGCAGGCTGGCGGTTCCCATGCCACCGGGATGGTTGCCTCCCTTCCTCATGGCGTTTATGGCATTCCCTGCATCCATCCCCAGATGCCTGATAGCGTGCCCGCCTACCATAACCGCGCCATGTGGCCTTTCCTGGAGGGCTATTATGCGCAGGCCGCGGCGGCGGTGGAGAATGAATCTGCCCTGGCGCTGGCGGTCGCCTGCATGGTCCGTGCCGCCCTGTTGTGCGGCACGAACAAGGAAAATGTCCTTCTGGAAACGGGGCTGGATGAGGGGCTGCTGCTCAGTTCGGATAGCCAGCTCTGGAGTATTGCCGGCATGCTGGGCTGTTTTTACAAGGGATTGTTCGGCATCCGTCTGTCTCCGGATTCTCTGGAATTCCGTCCTTGCGTTCCAAAGTCTTTTGAAGGCGTTCATGAGTTGTCCGGGCTGGAATACCGCGGCATGACGGTAGATGTGTTTCTGCAGGGCTGCGGGCACCGGATAGCGCGGTGCCTGGTCAACGGGCAGGAGGCCCCTCCCGTCCTTTTGCCGGGCATGAAGGGGCGCGTTTTTGTGAAATTGGAGCTGGACGGCGGAGAAGAGGATGAAGGGGCGGTGAATTTAACCCGCATGGGCAGCAGCCTGGAGTCTCCTGCGTGGAAGGCGGCGCGCCATGGTATTGCATGGGAGTCTGTGGAAGGAGCCGATTATTACCGTGTTTACCGGAATGGCATCCCTGTGTCTCAAACGGAGTACTGCCATTATATCCCCGCACCCGGCCGGGGGGACGTGTCTTTCCAGGTGATGGCAGTCGCTCTGGATGGGAGGGAGTCTTATCTTAATGAACCCAATGATTATCCTTCTGCGGATTCCCGCATGGAGACGCGCCCCTGCGGCTTGAGCGGGGATGAAGTCTGGTTTTCCCGCGTCACGGAATCCCCGGACGCTCTTTGTTACAATGTCAATATAGATAAGCCCGGAGTGTACCGGGTGGACGCCTTTTTCGCTAACGGCACTTATGATGTTTCAGACGGGAATACCTGCGCCCTGCGCAGTCTGTACCTGAACGGCAGGCGCGCAGGCACGCTGGCTTTCCCCCATACGTCCCGTTCCGGAAACTGGGAGTATTTTATTTATTCAACGGCAGTGGAAACGGTGATGACGCCCGGTCCCTGCCGTGTGGAAGTGGTGTATGATTCCTTTTCCGAAAATATGAATCGTCTGGTGAATGATATGGTGATAAAACACCTTCGGTTTACCCGTATATCCTGATATTAGTTCATGAATGTTATGTCGAAACGTTTTTTTGCCTTGTTGCTGATCCTGGGGTCCGGGATATGGAGTGTTCCTGCCATGGGGATGGATGAGGAGTCAGCTTCCAGGGCATCTGTTCCTGCCTCCTCGGACAGGGAGGGAGCGGAGTTTACCCGTCTGCCCGTCAGCTGGACGGTTAATCCCAGGGATGCCGCCAATGCCCGTGCCGCCTGGAAAACGCTGAGCGCCTATCATCGGGGCAAACCGAAGTCTTCCAGAAAATTGCATGTGGTTTACGTAACGTTCAAGGACAGGCCTGCCCTTGAAGGATACCGGGAACGGTATGATCATATTCTGAAGAATATTCAGGCATATTATGCGGACCAGATGCAGGCCAACGGTTTCCCTCCGCTCACATTCCAGCTGGATTTGGATGAACGGGGCAAGCTGGTTATTCATGATGCCTATGTGGATAAACCCATGAGCGAGATGAGCGTGCAGAGCTCCGGCCCCGTCTCCCGGGAAGCCGCCAGGAAGGTGCTGGCTTCCAAGGGGATTGATATTGAGAAGGAACATGTGCTGGTCGTTTGCCAGCTTCCGGACGGCGTGGGTCCTTATTACGGCGGCGGCTTCAGCCACCAGGGCACGGGGTGGACCTGTGACCAGGAAGGGCTGGATCCCGCCAGCTTTCTGGATACGGAAATGATGCAGGGCGGCCGTTTCAAGGTGACCAGGGGAAAGAACGCCACCATTTACATAGGCGGTACGGCCCATGAATTGGGGCATTCCTTCGGCCTTCCCCACACGGGCGACGGATGGAATTACCCCGACGCCGGAGCTTCCCTGATGGGCCATGGCAATTCCACCTACGGCGACGAGCTGCGCCATGAAGGGAAGGGCGCCTATTTGGCGCCGACGGATGCTTTGAAACTGGCCAGTGTTCCCCTGTTCAACGGGGTGGAGACGGAACTTCCCGCAGACGCCTCCTTCGGGCGTATGCTCGGCAAGTATGTCCCGGGGTCTTTTGAACGGCTGGAGGCCATTCCCGTTAAAGACGGATTGCGGCTGAAAGGGAGGGTTCATCTGACGCGCCCTGCGTATGGCATTGTTGCCCATTTGGATCCGCCCGGAGGTTCGGATTATGATTCCAATGCCGTGGGCGCTTCTCTGGATGAAAAGGGAGAGTTTGATCTCACCATCTGCAGGCCGGGATATAAGGGTGGTTTTATAGAAATGCGGGTGGCCGTATTGAATTGCGACAGCACGCGCAGCATGATTACTCTGCCCGTGTGGATGGATGCCCGGGGAGCCAAGGCCCCTTCTCTGGCCCAGATCGTTTATTTCGGGGATGTTCAGAATCTGTGGATACGGGGCCGCACGGAAGAAGCCCGGAAGGCGCTGGCGGAAGTGGAACGCAGGCATGGTTCCCGTTCTGAAGTGAAAGAATGGCTCCCTGTCTGGAAGCGCGCTCTGGGGCGCCAGGAGCCCGCGCTGGAAGTTGTTCCGGCGCAGATTCCTGCGGCAACCGCCAGTATCAGCCTGAATGACTGCAAGCCTTCCGTAGCCCAGGTGGGGTGGGCCGTTCCGTTGTGGGATGTCCTGTTCCCGTCGGATTTGGGGCCCGTGCCTTTCTTCCGGACAATCGGAAGGCCGGAACGTTTCATTCTGGCTCATGCCCCGGCTGTTTTTGCCTATGACCTGGATGGGCGCTGGAAAGAGTTCCGCGCTGATGTGGGGCTGCCCTTCGGCTCCCGCGGCAGCGTCAAATTCAGCGTGTATTTGGACGGCAGGAAGCTTATGGAATCCCCTGTGCTCAAGGACGGGGACTCCATTCCCGTGAAGACGGCGGTAGAGGGCGGCAGGAAGCTGGAAATCCGCGTGGATGACGCCGGAGACGGCAATGCCGCCGATTGGGGCATTATAGCCAACGGCATGCTGACCCGGTAAATTTTCTGCCCCCACTGGCGGAGAAATGTGACATTAGGCTTGTCTTTTGCCCTTTCTCATAGTGTTCTGTGGGCTAGCCATGATTGGGACGATTGCAAAGCTATGGGGTGCGGCGGCGCTGGTTGCCGGGGCTTCCCTGTTTGCAGAAACGGCTGCGGAGCAGCCGCCCGTCCCTTCCTCTGAAACCGGGCAGGAAAATGCCGGAGGGAAAATGGCGGGCAATCTGCTTTCCGGCACTCTCATGCCGCAGATTCCCTCCAATATTTCCATTACCAATGACGGCGCCATCAGGGTGGAGGAATCCAGGAAGGTTATTTTTGAAGGACCGCATGTCCACATGGTGACGGATACCGGGGTGGAGGTATTTGCGGATTATGCCCAGGCGGATATGGACCAGGGCAAGGTGTTTCTGAAAGGGAACCTGGCCATTTACCAGAGTGACGGCAGGACAAGGACCAACAGCCTGGTACGCGCCGACAGCGCGGAGTTTGACTGGGAGAACGAAGTGCTTCTTACGGATGCCATCCGTGCGAAGATGGAGGGATTGATTCTGCGCAGCGGAAAGTTTGAATCCCGGAAGGATGCCGCCGGCAACACTTACCTGGAAGCCCGCAATGCCTCCGTCACGGCGGAAGACATCAGCGAACCTCTCACCTGGATTTCCGCCGACAGGATACGAGTGTATCCGGAAGACAGGTTTTCTTTCAAGAACCTGACCCTTTATTACGGTGGCGTTCCCTTCTTTTATTTCCCCTACCTCAGCCATTCCCTTAATCCGGAAGTTGGCTATCTTCCCATCCCCGGCATGCGCTCCATCTGGGGGCCTTACCTCCTGAATGAATACGGGTTCCTGATGGGGAAAAAATGGTCGGACAACGGCATGCCTTCCGCGGATTACCTGGGAACCCTGCATGCAGATTACCGCACCCGGCGCGGTTTCGCCTACGGATTGGACATCCGCGACGTGCTGCTGGAAAAGGATTGTCCGGACATGACGGGGCTGTCCTTTTACAAAACCCATGACAAGGGGGTGAAAATCAACGCCGGTGATGATGAGTACCGTGAGCATCTGGACCCGGACCGATGGAGGTTCGCGCTCCAGCAGATGTGGAGCCACAGGGTGAATCTCCGCACGGACTGGCGGTTGAAGGCCAACATCAACATGTTGAGCGACGAGTACATGCTCCGCGATTTTTATCCGGAAATTTATCAGCGCAATTCTTCTCCGGACAACACGGTGCTTCTTTCCCGTACGGACGATACGAATGATTTTTCACTGTTGCAGCGTTTTGTCCCCAATAATTTTTACATAGCGGACCAGCGGACGGAGTTCAGTTATGAGCGCATCAAGTCCCCCGTATTCCGTTCCCCCGTCATGTATGAAAGCCGCACCAGCTTCGCTTTCCTCAAGCAGTACGTTCCTCCGTTCATGCGGACGGAAATCCGGAACATGCTGGACGGGATGGACCCCGGAACTTCTTCCTATGATTACTGGGCCCGAATGCTGATGACGGACAGCTACAGCAGGTTCCACTCCTTCCATGAGGTTTCCGTTTCCAAGAAAATCATGGGATTCCTGAACCTGACCCCCAAAGTGGGCGGAGGCTATACGGGATATTACGGCGTGGAGGACTACAAACCGCTCAACCAGGGAATTTTTTACGCCGGAACGGATGCCGATTTCAAATTCTCCCGCCGTTATTCTTCCGTATATAGTGATTCCTTTGGGCTGAACGGCATGAACCATATTGTTCAGCCCCATTTTACGCTGGCGTATGTCAAAACCAACCGCCTGAGCGAGCTTTATCCCCAGATTGACGGCGATACCCCCACGACCAATCCCCCATCCTTGAGCATAGGCAGGTACACGGAGATTGATTCCCTGTCCACGGGGCTTGTCTTCCGGTATGGATTGCGCAACATGCTGATGACCAGCCGGGACGCTAATTCCCACCGCTGGTTTTCCTGGGATGTGTTCATGGATGCCTATCTGCATGATCCCGTCAACCAGCGGGATTTTTCCAACCTTTTTTCATTCATGCGCTGGAATCCCGTTCCCTGGATGGAATACCGGTCGGAAATGCAGGCTCCCGTTTTGGGTAAGGACAAGATTTCCGGCTGCCGTGAATACAACAACTCCCTGCGTTTCATGCCATGGCGTTCCACGGAGCTTGTCGTGGGACACCGTTATTTGAACCAGCATTCCCTTCTGGAGGACAGCAGCCAGCTGGATCTGCGTATTTTGCAGCGCTTTTCGGAAGCCTGGGCTTTCAGCGGCAAATGGCGTTTTTCCCTGTTGGACGGCAAGCTGGACATTCAGGAATACAATGTGTACCACAATATGGGATCCTGGTATTTGGGCGTGGGCGCTTTCGTTCGCAAGAACGGGAACAAAAACGAATTCGGGCTGGGCATCAGCTTTACCATCCAGCAGACCGGGGATTATATGCCGGTCAAATTCCTTTGATGTCCGGAAAGGACACGGTTTTTTGCGAGGTTTTTCCCGGAAGCTTTTTCCTTTTTCAGAGGATTCGCGTTTCGAGAATGGGTTCTGCCCGGTGCGGGGTGTTGTTCCGGAAAGGGAAAGATATGTAGCTGGTCGGCAAGAGGCGGAAAGCCATGCGGTTGGAAGGATGGAGAGCGGCCTGTTTCCGGCGTGCCGGACAGGAAGAAAGGAAGAAGAGGCAAGGAGCCGCTGCCGCGCTTGTGCCGGAACCTTGGCTTGCATTCCGGCAGGGAAACGGGGAAAATGCCAGGGCATGGAGCAAGCTGCGGCGGAAAACCGTCCGGCTTCCTGCACGAATAATCATAAATGAATATGAACGCTCAGGAATTGATCGAGACGCTGGAATGGCGTTACGCCACCAAGGTATTCAATCCGGACCGCCGCATTCCGGCGGAGGACTGGGAAGCCCTTCTGGAATCCCTGCATTTGAGCCCTTCCTCCCTGGGGCTTCAGATGTGAAGTTCCTTGATGTCCGGGATCCCGCCGTGCGTTCCCGGCTTAGGGAAGTTTCATGGGGACAGCCCCAGGTTACGGACGCTTCCCATCTGGTGGTTTTCTGTGCCCGCAGGGATTTCAAGCCGGAAGACGTGCAGCGCTATCTGGAACGTATTGTGGAAGTGCGCGGTGTTGCCATGGACTCCCTGGACCAGTACCGCGCCCGCATTTTTGAACTGGTGGGGTCCAAGTCTCCGGAAGTGCTGAAAGCCTGGCTGGAACGGCAGGTGTACATCGCCCTCGGGTTCATGATGAGCTGCGCCGCGGATCTCCGCGTGGACACCTGCGCGCTGGAAGGGATGGATCCGGCCGCCTATGACCGCATTCTTCATCTGGAAAATTCCCCTTATTACACGCTTTGCGCCCTGGCTCTGGGTTACCGGAATGAAGAGGCGGATAAGTACGCCCGTCTGGCGAAAGTACGTTTTGACCGGGATGAAGTCATTCCGGTCATCTGACGGAGTTTTTTACTAATCCCCGGTTTCAAGCAGTAGCCGCATGTCTTCCGGCAGGGGGGCTTCCGCGGTGAAGGTTTCTTCATCAAACGGAAATTCCAGCCGGCAGGCATGCAGCGCGTGGCGCGGCAGAACCAGCCGCTCCTCCAGTTCCCGGCTCCATCCGTGCTGGATGTATTCCAGATAGCAATGTTCGGACGGACCGTAAATTTTGTCACCCAGGATGGGATGTCCCAGGTGCGCCAGATGCACGCGTATCTGGTGCATGCGTCCCGTTTCCGGAATGCACCGAACCAGCGCCAGGGGGCCCCGGCGTGTATTCCATGTCCGTTCTTTCCGGAAAACGGTAGTGCATGCTTTTCCGGCTGGGTGCACGGCCTGTTTGACCCATATGCGGCTTTCCGCGACTTCCCCCTGTCTTAAAATGGGGGCGGTGCATGCTGTTTCCGTCCATTCAGGCCATTCCTGCACGATTGCCAGATATTCCTTGTGTATCAGGCGCCGCTGCATGGCTCTTCCCAGCTCTCTGGCCGCCCTTTTGTGTTTGGCAACCAGCGTCAGACCGCTGGTTTCCCTGTCCAGTCTGTTGACCAGGGAGAGGGCGGCTCCGTTGGCTATTTCATAGCTTAGCAGGGCTTCCACGCCTTCCAGGAGGCAGGGTTCCTTTTTCCCGTTGGACGGGTGGACGATGAGGGGGGCTCCCTTGTCCACCACAATCCAGTCCCCGGATTCCGCCGCCACCTCAAAGTGCGGAAAACAGGCAATTGGTGCTTCGGAAATGGGAATCCACATGGCGGATGGGAGGTTTACAGCGCATCCGGACGGATAGGCGCCCATTCCCCCGGTTTCAGGTTCAGGCTGTCCAGATGCAGGGAGCCGATGGAAACACGGCACAGAGATAAGACGGGAGCGCCTACGGCAGCCAGCATGCGGCGAACCTGGTGGTATTTTCCTTCCGTAAGCGTCAGCAGGGCGCGTCGCGGTTCCCGGATTTCCAGAAGGGCGGGGGCGCAGGGGCGGGTTTCCCCGTTCAGCGTGAGGGTTCCGGAGGCGAACAACTCCACGGCTTCTGTCGGAATGTCCTCCTCCGTGACGGCTTCGTAAACTTTGGCGACGTGATGGCGGGGGGAGGTCATGCGGTGGATGAATTTTCCGTCGTCCGTGAGGAGAAGCAGGCCGGAAGTTTCTTTGTCCAGACGTCCTACGGAAGAAACCGCAGGGTTCCTGTGCCGCCACTGGAAGGGTAGCAGGTCGTAAATCAAATCCCCCTCCCCGTCGTCATGGCTGCAGGTGTACCCTTCAGGTTTGTAAAGGGCGGCGTACAGGCCGTCCGGGAATTCCACAGGTTCTCCGTCCAGCAGGATGCCTTCCGCCTGCACCTTGTCCGTGGGGGAGGAGCATGGTTTTCCCTTGAATGTAATGGAGTGGCGTTTGATCCAACCCGGCGCTTCCCTCCTGGAACAATATCCGTAGCGGGATAAAAGGGCATCCAGTCTCATGCGGCATATTTTTTCCTAACGGGAACAAAAAACAAGGTTGAAGTATGCCTCCCCGGCTGATAGCATTAAACTATTACATGCGGGGCCGCCCTGGTGGTGCGCTGCCGTTGTTCACCATTTACGCTTATATAGTTCCATGATTGAAACGATTACAGAAGAACAGTTGACTCCCCAGCAGGCCGAATTTTGGGTGCGCGCCCGCCAGGCGGTGGACATGAACAATTATCCCTATGCCGTCAGCCTGCTCAAGGCCCTGGTAAAGCAGCTCCCCGGTTTTCTGGAAGGCCGCAAGGCGTTGCGCGCCTGTGAAATCAAATTGAATCCGGAGGCCAAGAGAGGGGGGCTGTTCAGCGGCATGAAAATCAGTACCAGCAAGCTCACTTCTTCCAAGAAGGACGCGGCTACCCAGCTTTCCGCTCTGGAAGACGAATTGGAAAATGATCCTTACAGCATTCCGGTAAACGAGGCCCTGTACACGGCTGCCATGGAAGTAAATTTCCCGGATCTGGCCGCTTTTGCTCTGGAGACCGTTCGCCAGGGGCATCCCGGCAACAAGAAAATGCTCCACATGCTGGCCTCCCATTACGTTTCCCGGGATATGCCGGCCCAGGCTGCGGAAGTGTACCATGACCTTGTGAAGCTGGATCCCACGGACAGTGTGGCCGTAAAGAGCGAAAAGGACTGCATGGCGCGCGCCACGATGCAGCAGCAGAAGTGGGAGGAGGCTAAAAGCTTCCGGGACGTGATGAAGAACTCGTCGGAAACGAACACCCTGGACAAGAGCGACAAGAAAGGGCTCACCCGTGCGGAACTGGAAGAGCGCCTGGGGCTTCTCTCCGCCCGTTACGCCCAGAACCAGCAGGATCTGGCCGTCGTGCGCGACATTGCCGGCGTTTATGAACAAATGGAAGATTGGGCCAATGCCTATTCCTTCTATAATTACGCGTTCAGCCTCAGCAACAATGATATTTCCCTGGAAAACAAGGCCTCGGAAATGAATGAGCGATGCCGCAAGGCCCAGGTGGAGGAAATCCGCCGCCGCGCTGCCGCGGAGCCGGATAATAAGGAACTTCAGGAACAGCTTGCCCAGTTCAGCAAGGAAGCTGCGGAGCAGCAGGTGGCCTTGTGCCGCCAGCGTGTGGAAAACAACCCCACGGACCCGCAAACCCGTTTTGAGCTGGGCCAGGCCCTCTTTGACTGCGGCAATTACACGGAAGCCATTCCGGAACTCCAGCGCGCCCGCAACAACCCCCATATCCGCATCCGCGCCATGCTGTTGCTCGGCAAGTGCTATGACGCCAAGAACATGCATGATATGGCCCTGCGCCAGCTGGAGGAAGCCAATAAGGAATTGATAGAAATGAATGACACCAAGAAGGAAATCCTTTACATGATCGGCTTGCTTTATGAAAAGCAGGGCAAGAAGGGGGAATCCCTGGCTGCATTCCAGCAGATTTACGACGCCGAGTACGGCTACCGCGACGTAGCCAGGCGCGTGGAATCCTCTTACGGCAATTAGGGGGTTCCCGTTTTGCGCCCGTAATGGGACGCCGTGCTCAAAGCCTTTGCCGGAAACGGCAAAGGCTTTGCTGTAGGAAGGTTATTTTTATTTCTGCGGACGGGAACCGTAACAGCTTTCATCCCGGCGTCCCGGCGGGCAACGGAGAGGGGCGGGCGCCCCTGTGTTTTTTCTTGTCCGTTCCGGAAGGAACTGAAAAAATGAAGAGAGAACGAGCCGATGCAGGCATTGCTTACGATTGACGTTCAAGGTGATTATTTTGCGGAATGCACTGCATGCCGAGAATCCTGTGAGTATGTTGGCAGCTGGTTAAGTATGGATATCACTAACGAATACGAAAGGATGCCGGATATTGGCTGCATGGGAAAGATTGGGGGTCTTTCTTATGAAATGCCAGGGAGGGAAGTCTTATGATTCTTTTGATTGGCGGCAGCACGCATACAGGGAAAACACTCGCGGCGCAGCGGGTGCTTGAAAAATATTCCTATCCCTATTTATCCATTGACCATTTAAAGATGGGGTTGATACGCAGCGGGATATGCCCTTTCTCCCCTGAAAGCCCCGATGAAGAGCTGACTCCCTTCCTCTGGGGCATTATCAAAGAAATAGTAAAGACCGCGATTGAAAACGGCCAAAATTTAGTGGTGGAAGGTTGCTATATTCCCTTTGACTGGAAGAAGGATTTTACGCAGGCCTGCCGGGAACGGATACGGTATGTATGCCTTATTTTTTCAGAAAATTTATTCAAAGGCATTATCATGATATCCTGAACCATGAGAATGCGATTGAACGGCGCGTAGAGAGTTCTCCCGTTACGCGGGAAGAGTTGCTGCGTGAAAACAGGGGCAATCTTGAAAAATGCAGGTTCTATGGCTGTGACTATCTGTTGATTGACGAGTCTTATAACGTGGAGATCATGTTGTAGAGAACAGAGGCTTTCCATTGTCCGGGGAAGGAAAGAGAAGGTTATGCCAAATTGCTTTGTTTATAGGCGCAGGCGGTAAGAGAGAGGTTCTTCCCCCCTTCCCCTGTATTTTTTCCAGAACTGCCCGTGTCAGAGCACCTTGGAAAAAAACTCCTGCAGCCTGGGATTGGCAGGGCGGTCGATAACGCGGTCCGGAGGCCCTTCTTCCACAATTTTCCCTTTATCCATGAACAGGACGCGGGAAGCAACCTCCCGCGCGAACCCTATTTCATGGGTAACCACTACCATCGTCAGTCCTACCTGCGCCAGCTCCTTCATCAGGGAGAGCACTTCTCCCACCATTTCCGGGTCCAGGGCTGATGTCGGCTCGTCAAACAGGATGACATCCGGATTCATGACCAGGGCGCGCACGATGGCGATGCGCTGCTTTTGGCCTCCGGAAAGCTGGAGGGGATAGGAGTGCCTCTTGCCGTACAGCCCAATGCGCTGGAGAAGGGCTTCCGCCTGGTCTGCTGCCTCCTTTCTGCTGGAGCGTCCCGTTTTAACCGGGGCGATGGTGATATTTTCCAGAATGGTCAGGTGCGGGAAAAGGTTGAAATGCTGGAAAACCATGCCTACGTGCTGGCGGAATTGATTGACGTCCGTTCCGGGAGAGGTAACCAGCTTTCCCTTGAAACGGATTTCTCCGGAGGTCGGTTCCTCCAGCAGGTTCAGGCAGCGCAGGAAGGTGCTTTTACCGGAACCGGACGGGCCTACGATGAAGACCACTTCACCCCGGTCAATGTTCGTGGTGACATCGTTGACTGCCGGCACGGAGTTGAATTCCTTAACCAAATGGCTGATTTGGAACATGGGAGTGTTTCCGGGATGTTCATTCATTGTTTTTCAGTTTTCTTTCCAGTTTGCCGAGCATCCAGCTGAACAGCATGACCACGGAGAGGTAAATCAGGGCCACGGCCGTCAGCGGCATGAAGGCGGTATAAGTCTGGCTCCGGATGATGTCGCCGCCCTTGGTCAGGTCCTGGAGGGCAATATAGCCGGAGACGCTGGTCTCCTTCAACAGTACGATAAATTCGTTTCCCAGGGAGGGAAGTACATTTTTAAAGGCCTGGGGCAGGATAATGTAAATCATGGTTTGGGCATATCCCAGGCCGAGGCTGCGCCCGGCTTCAAATTGTCCTTTGTCAATAGACATGATGCCGCCTCTGATGATTTCCGCCACATAGGCGCCTGAGTTGAAGCCGAAGGCCACCACGGCCACCAACACTTTGCTGACATCCACGGAGCCGAAGATGACAAAATAGATCATGAGCAGTTGAACGACCACCGGCGTGCCGCGGATGACTGTCAGGTATAGTTTGCAGAGGGTATTCAGGAAACGGAGATTGCCCGTTTTGTCATGCGTGGCGCGGATGACGGCCACCACAAAGCCAACCAGAATGCCCAGCAGAACGGAAAAGAAAGAGACCTCCACCGTCACCAGAAAGCCGTTGGTCAGGTATTTCCAGCGGCCTTCCTGCATGAAATTGACATAAAAGGATTCTTTCAGGTTCAGCCATATATTTTCCAGCCAGCCCCCTCCGGAAGCGTGTTGTTCGGGACCGGCAGCGGATTTAACCTGCATGGCCGCATAAGCGTTCCGTATTTCCTCCAGCTTTCCGGAGGCTTTCAATGCTGCAATGGTGCCGTTAATATCCTGAAGGAGAGCCGTATCTCCCTTGCGGACGGCAATGGCGTAGGATTCGGAAGTGAGGGGCTCCGGCAGAATTTCCAGCCGATCATTGCCCGCTACGTACATTGTTGCCGGATCCTGGTCAATGACGGCGGCGTCCACCTTGCCTGCCGCCACGGCGGCCACAGCCAGCGCTCCGTTAGGGAAGCGTTCCGGCTGCTGGATGTTCCGTGTGACGTAAATGTCTCCCGTGGCCCCGTGCTGCACTCCGATTCTTTTACCGCGGATATCTTCCCGCTTCCGGATGGGAGAACCTTTGGGAACGATGATAACCTGAGCGGCTTCCACATAGGGAATGGAGAAGTCCACTTTCCTCCTGCGTTCCGGCGTAACCGTGATTCCGGAGGCGGCTACGTCCGCCTTTCCGGAAACTACAGCCGTAATCACGGAATCAAAGCTCATGTCTTCAATGACCAGCTCCCTGCCGGTGCGCCGGGCTACCTCCCGCATGATTTCCGGGTCAATGCCCAGGATGGCGTTTCCGTCCCGGAATTCGTAGGGAGGGAAAGTCGCTTCCGTCACCATCAGGATTCTGCCGTTTTCCGCCGCTGGTGCGCCGCAGCATAGGAGAAGCCAGAGCGTCAGCAGGGCTCCGAGATGATTCAGAAAGGAAATGAATGGCATGAAAGCAAGGGGGAAAAGGTGAAGTCTGAACCGGCGGGGTATATGATTTACCTGCCTGCAACGCAATAAAAAACTGTTTCCTCCCGGTTCCGGTTTGTCCTGTCCCACGGCAGGGAAGCGGAGTAGCGGGCCGGACGGAGAGGAAATGGCAACGAATATGAATGGCATGAACCCGGAAAATACCCAGGATTTTTTTGTTTATTAGCAAGAGGGAGGGAATATATCTTGTGATAATTTTCCCGATTAATTTTTCCAAAGGGAGGGAGGATCAAACTTCCTGCTTTGGTGGCGGTGTATGTTTGGTTTTGGAAAATTGTCATGCATCCGGAATGTGATGCATGGCAAGGTGCATGGCGGAACCATAGGGCTGGGTGGAATACCGCGCAAAGCAAAAAAATTTGAGGCCTTGCAGGATGAAGTATTCTGCAAGGCCTCACGAATGGGAAATTGGTCGGGTTGACAGGATTCGAACCTGCGACCCCCTGCACCCCATGCAGGTGCGCTACCAGACTGCGCTACAACCCGATGAACTCGGACCGACCAGGGTCGTGTCTTGTGACGGCGAGGTGTATATAGGAAAACTTTAGTGTTGGCAAGAGTCTTTTTTCATAGCATACCTTTTTTTGTCATGAAGCAAGTTCAAGTTGCAGTCGTCGGGGCCAGTGGCTACACCGGGCAGGAATTGTTGCGCATCCTGCTGAACCATCGCGGGGTGAAGCTGGTGTGCGCTACTTCCCGCCAGTATGCCGGTCAGCCGTTGTGGGAGGTTTTTCCCCGTTTCCGTCAGGTTCCGGGTTCCGGCCTGAAGTTTACGGATTCCGATGTGGAGGCGATTGCCGCCACTGGGGCGGAGGTCGCTTTTCTGGCCCTGCCTCATGGCGTGGCTGCTTCCTATGCCCGCGGCCTGGTGGACAGGGGCGTGCGCGTGATTGACCTGAGCGCGGATTTTCGCCTGGACAGCCCGGATGTGTACGAAGAGTATTACGGGAACCCCCACCCGGATACGGCCCTGATGCAGGAAGCCGTGTACGGTTTGCCGGAGTGGCGCCGGGAGGAGATTGCCCGGGCGCGCATTGTGGCTTCCCCCGGCTGCTATCCCACCAGCATTCTTCTGCCTCTCATTCCCCTGTTCAGGGCGGGCATGCTGGAGCCGGAGGACGTGGTGGTCTGTTCCGGCAGCGGCGTGAGCGGAGCAGGGCGCAAGGCATCCATTCCGCTGCTGTTCTGCGAGTGCAATGAGAGTTTTCATGCCTACGGAGTACCGAAACACCGCCATTTGAGCGAAATTGAGCAGGAGCTTTCCCATGCCGCCGGGGAAACGGTGGTGATGTCCTTCACCCCCCATTTGATTCCCGTTAATACGGGTATTTGCTCCACGATTACGGCCAAAGTGAAAAAAGGGGCGGACCCCGAGTCCGTCGGCCGCCTGCTGGAAGAAGCCTATGCCGCGGCCCCGTTCGTCCGCCTTCTGGGGCGCAACCAGCCTGCGGATACCAAGAATGTAACACGGACGAACTGCGTGGATATTGGCTGGGCTTATGATCCCCGCACGAACCGCGTGATTCTGATGAGCGCAGAGGATAATGTGGTGAAGGGCGCGGGTGGGCAGGCCGTTCAGTCCTTCAATATCATGTGCGGATTTGATGAAACGGAAGGCTTGTGGGTTCTGTAGCTTTTTGATACGCTGAAAGGCACTTTCAAGACGATGAATGATTCATCCTATATTCCGGTTGACGGGGGCGTTTGCGCGCCCCAGGGCTTTTTGGGGAGCGCCGTAAGCTGCGGCATCAAGAAGCCTACGGCCACGCGTCTGGACCTGGCCCTGATTTATTCCACGGAACCCTGCGTTTCCGCAGGAACGTTTACGACCAACCGCGTGCAGGCCGCCTGCGTGAAGGTGAGCCGGGAGCATCTCCGGAAAGGAAATATCCGCGCCATCGTGGCGAACAGCGGGAACGCGAACGCCTGCACCGGAACCCGGGGGGTGGAGGACGCCAGGGGCGAATGCCGCAGCGTTGCTGAGCTTCTGGGGCTGGAGCCTGTAGAAGTGGCCGTATGTTCCACCGGCGTGATTGGCCTGCCAATGCCTATGATGCGCATTTACCCGAAGTTTCCGGAATTGGCGGAGGGGCTTTCCCGCGACAAGGGGCATGAGGTGGCCCAGGCCGTGATGACCAGTGATACGAAGGAGAAAATTATTGCCATTGAGTTTGTAGTGCAGGGCAAACCCGTGCGCATCGGCGCCTGCTGCAAGGGGGCGGGCATGATCAATCCCTGCATGGCGACCATGCTGTGCTTTATCACGACGGATGCGGGCGTTTCCCGCGATGTGCTGGAGCTGTGCGTGCAGTCCGGAGTGAAGAGTTCTTTTAACTGCATCACCATTGACGGAGACATGAGCACGAATGACACGGTTCTGGTGATGGCGAATGGGGCATCCGGCGTGAAGCTGGAAACTCCGGAAGATATTTACGTATTCCAGCAGGCTTTGGCCCATGTGATGCTGGAACTGGCCAAGCACATCGTGCAGGACGGAGAGCGGGTGACCAAGTTCGTCACCGTGCATGTGACGGGAGGCCGCACGGAGGATGAAGCGAAAAAAGCGGCGGAAGCCGTAGCCAAGTCTTCCCTGGTAAAGAGTTCCTGGAACGGGAATGATCCCAACTGGGGGCGCATTATTCATGCCGTGGGCTACTGCGGAGCAAAGGTGGATGAAGAGAAGATAGACATTGACATCGCCGGTCTGGCCGCCTGCCGCGGCGGCGTGCAGGCGGATACTCCGTCCGACGATTTGCGGCAGGCCGTGCAGGTTCCCGCGTTCCAGGTGGATATCAATTTGAATCGGGGCGAGTTTTCCCATACGGTGTATACCACGGATTTGTCTCCGGAATATGTGGATTTCAACCGTTCCGAGTATGCATACTGGAACCAGGCCAAAGCGGACGGCCTGACCTGTTAACCGTTTCTGTCATGGCGCGTGGCAAATGCCGCCAGGGAAAGGCGGGGGGAATGGCCCCCGCCGCCGGGATGCTGATGGAGGTGCGGCGCCTTCTGGATGAAGGCGCCTTCCGCGCTTCCCGTGCCCAGCGTTTCTGTACCGGTGCGGCGGATTGCTGCCGGTTCCGCCTGACCGGGGAGACGCCGCATGTAACGCTGGGGGAGGCATGGGTGGCCTGGAAGGCGTGGCGTGCTTCCGGCCGCACCCGGTTGGAGCTGCCTCCGGACGGGAGCTGCCCTTTCTTGAGCGGGCAGGGAAGATGCATGATTTATGAAGGCAGGCCGTTGGCGTGCCGCACTCATTTCTGCGTACCGGCCGGGGGCGCCTTGCCCCGCCGGGAGGTTATTGACCTGATCCATGCGCTGGAAGATATTGACGCAGCGCTGGGCGGCGATGGCGCAGCCCGGCTGCCGGAGGCCGTGGAACGGCTGTCCCGAAAAGGCCCGGCGGATGGAAGGAAGAGGCGGCGATGATGATCCGGGGGTGACGGCAGTCAGGCGTCTATTTCCAAGCGGAAGCACATTTTTTCAGGCCATGGGAACATGTTTTCCCTTCGTGTGTCCATGGCTGGACCTGGTTAGAGGATAGAAGTAAGCAGGAGAATGCCTGTTCAGGCCTCCGAGTCCGTTTGTTTCTCTTTTTCCTGTTTGGAGGCCAGATGGCGCAGGGCGCTGGCGGCCTTTTTGTTGCCGTGCCGGACGGCTTTCTGATACCATTCTTCCGCCTGTTTATCGTCCTGCTCAATACCGTAGCCGTGGGCGTAGCAGTTGCCCACATTAAACATGGCTGTGGCGTTGCCCTGTTCTGCCGCCTTAAGGTACCATTTCAGGGCTTCTTCCCGGTTGACGGGCGTTCCTTTTCCGTTCAGATGGCACCACCCCAGGTTGAGCTGGGCTGTTGTATGCCCCTGTTCTGCGGCTTTGGTGTACCAGTGGACGGCTTTGGCCATGTCCACTTCCATGCCCCGGCCGTTGCCGTAGCACCATCCCAGCGTGTATTGGGCCGTAATCTGGCCCTGAAGGGCTGATTTGTGATACCATACCAGCGCTTTGTCCAGATCCGGCTCCACGCCGAAACCGTTTTCATAGCACCATCCCAGATTGTACTGGGCCGTAGCATGGTTCTGCATGGCGGCTTCTTCGTACCAGTAAGCGGCTTTCCGCGGGTTTTTGGGGGTTCCGCTTCCGTTGCCATAGCACCAGGCCAGGTTATACTGGGCGCGGGGGTCTCCCTGTTCCGCGGCCTGCTTGTACCAGTATACGGCCTGTTCCCAGTTTTTCCGGCTGGGGCTGTTGGCATAAATCCAGCCGAGGTTGAGCTGGGCTACCGCGTGGCCCTGTTCCGCCGCTTTTTTGTACCAGCCGATGGCCTGGTGTTCGTCTTTTTCCACTCCCAGGCCATTGACATAGCAGAACCCAAGGTCAAATTGCGCGGTGGGGTGCCCCTGTTCGGCGGCTTTCCGGTACCAGTAAAAGGCCTTGTCGTTGTCCTGAGGGGCGCCGATGCCGTTGGAATAAGCCCATCCCAGGTTGAGCTGAGCTGTAACGTGGCCCAGTTCCGCCGCCTGCTGGTAGCAGTAGAAGGCTTCCTGCTGGTTTTCCGCCACCCCGCGACCCTGTTCGTAGTTGATTGCCAGCTGGAACAGCGCCTGGGCGTCTCCTTTCAGAGCTATTTGCTGAAGGGTTTCTACGTCGACGGAATAGGTGGAGACGGTGTTTTCCTGCTCGCCGTGGTTGTGGGAAGCGTCATTCATTTCACAGGTAACCGCACTGGGGAACACTGGGACAATTTTTGCTCTCCTGAACTTGTGCGCTCGCCGATTCTGCACATTTCCCCCATAAGAATCAAGACCCGTTTTTATTGGGGCCGGAGTTCGGAAAGCTTTACCGTCCAGCGTGCCTGCGGCGGGACAGGGCGAGGAATGAACCTCCAAGGAATAGGATTCCGGCGCCGGGTTCCGGGATTCTCAGATCCCCCAGCGGAGCGGTGAAGCTCTGTATTTCCCCCAGGCGGATGCCCGTCAGTCCCGCTTCTTCGTAATTATAACTGTACACGTCGTTTTCTCCATCCATGCTGGTCAGATAAATGTCGCAGTGGGAAAGGCCGTATTCATCCGTATAGTCGTTCACGACTACTTTCTGGCGGAACATTCCCACCGCATAGTCGTCCGAGTCCGTCAGGTAGATAACCAGATTGTCGTCTTCGTCCGTGTCGTAGCCCCACATGGTGATGGCGTGGCCTCTCCCTTCTTCGCCGACGGTCAGAGTGGTTCCCCAGTTGTTGTTGATGCTGTTTGTCAGCTTCTGGTAAACGCCGCTTCTGGTGTCTCCGTCCCAGAAGCTGTATGCGGAAAATAAGGGGTTGTCAACAGCTCCTCCGCTTGAAGACTGCGGGACTGTCAGTCCCAGCTCTTTCCAGTATCCTCCGGAAGCCGTCGTCGTAGAAAGGCTCGGATAGGCGGTGGTATCCAGCATTCCGCCGTTGATCCACCAGTTGTAGGCTTGTTCCACGGAGCCTCCGCTGTTTGTCCAGCTCGTGGAGATGGTCTGGTAAATAGCCAGCTGGGCGACCTGCGGCATGACATCGTAAGTGGCGGATTTCCCGTTGGGCGTGGCGGATTTCAGGTCGCTTCTGGTATCCTGCCACCATTGGAGAACGTTGGAGGCCGCCGCCGCCCAGCAGATATTCTGATCATAAGGAAGGTACAGCCATTCATTGGGCCGTGCGGAAACCGGAGGATTTAGCGGATTGGTGGGGTGGGGCTTGGTCCCCCATGTCCATTTGGTTTTTTTATTGCAATCATACCATCCGCCGGATTCGGAGACGTTTTCAAGGAATACGGGCGCGGCATGAAGCGCTCCGGGAAAGAGCAGTGCCGCCAGAGCCGGAGAGAGGGAGCGGAGAGTCATAGGAAAAAAGGAATATGTGTAATTCCTTTTTTGTTAAAAAAAGCCCGGGAGGGTCGTCAAGATAATAAATAGGGGAAGGAGGCGAATAAACCCCGGAGAGGCAGATTTTTTTCCGAAGACGCCGGGAACGGGATGTCCGGGGGACAGGACAGATGAATGATTTTCAGGGGCTACCGTTGTTAACGGGGGACGAGCCAGGGAGAAGTGGGCGCTTCCGGATTGGACGCTACATCTGCGGGGGAGCCCTCGGCCACGATATTGCCGCCGTGCCTGCCGGCTCCGGGGCCCATGTCCACCAGGTAGTCCGCGGCATTGAGCAGGTCCTTGTGGTGTTCCACGCAGAGGATGGTGTGTCCGGCATCCCTCAGGCGGAAAAGGGCTGCCAGGAGAAGGGCCACTTCATTGAAGTGGAGGCCGCTGGTGGGTTCGTCCAGAATGAACAGGGCCCGTTTTCCGTCTTCCTCCAGTTTCCATGCCGGGGCTTTGGCCAGTTCCGCAGCTATTTTTATGCGCTGGGATTCTCCGCCGGAAAGGGTGTCCGCCCTGCGGTTGAGACTGAGGTATCCCAGCCCTACGTCCTGCATGCTTTTCAGGATGGCGGCGGCTCTGGGCAGGGAGGAAAAGAATTCCGCCGCTTCGTCCACGGTCAGGGCCAGCGCCTGGGCAATGGATTTCCCTTTCCAGGTGACTTCCAGCGTTTCCCTGTTGTAGCACTGCCCCTGGCAGGCGTCGCAGGGCATTGCCACGTTTCCCAGAAAGTTCATGTCCACTTCAATCATGCCCGTTCCCTGGCAACGTTCACAGCGGCCTCCGCGAATGTTGGGGGAAAAGCGCGCCGCCGTATATCCCCTCTGCTTGGAAAGGGGGAGCTGTGCGTAAAGGGGGCGCAGCACCTGGAGCAGGCCGGTAGCGGTGGCCGGTGTGGAGCGCGGCGTTTTGCCGATGGGCGACTGGTCGATGACGACGAGACGGTTGAAGTGTTCCGTTCCCTGCACGCGGCGCGGAATACCCTTTTTCCCGGAGAGGTCTTGCCTGACTGCGGGGATGAGGCAGTCCCGGACAAGGGTGGATTTTCCTGAACCGGAAGGGCCGGAGATGCAGGTTAGTGTGCCGACCGGGATATTCAGAGTGACGTTGTTGAGGTTGTGCTTGTCCGCACCGGTCAGTACCAGACGCCCCGCAGGAGCCGTCTTGCGTCCGGAGGCGGGCATATTTCGCTTGCCTGAAAGCCATTCTCCGGTGGGGCTTTCGGCATTTTCCAGTATCTCCGCAAGGGAGCCCTGTGCCAGAATACGGCCTCCGTTGGTTCCGGAGCCGGGGCCCATGTCCACCAGGTGATCCGCCGCGGTTAGAATTTGTTCATCATGCTCTACGACCAGTACTGTGTTGCCCTGGTTCCGGAGCGTCCGGAGAGCGCGGAGCAGGCGGTCCGTATCGGCGGGGTGCAGTCCGGCCGTGGGTTCGTCCAGGATGTAAAGGACTCCGGAAAGGCCGCCTCCCAGCTGGGAAGCCAGGCGCGCCCTCTGCAGTTCGCCTCCGGAGAGGGTGTTTGCCTGGCGGTCCAGGGACAGGTAGGAGAGTCCCAGCTCATTCAGGAAGCGCACGCGTTTGTTGATTTCCTCCATGAGCGGGGTCAATGCCGCCGCCAGGGAGGAGGGCGTTTTCAGTCGTTCCAGTTCTCCTGCCATATCTTCCAGAGGAAGAGCCGTCAGTTCCGCGAGATTGTAGGCCCGGTCCGGCGCAGGCATGGTGACGGCCAGGGCCAGAGGGGAAAGACGCTGGCCTCCGCAGGCGCGGCACGGACCGTTTTCCTGTTCATTCAGGCCGGTTCCCCGGCAGGAGGGGCATGCCCCCAGCGGGGAGTTGAAGGAAAAATGGCGGGGCGTAAGCTGGGGCAGAAGGAAGCCTGTTTCCGGATTGCGGTAGCGGGTGTGGAAGGCCCGGATTGAGGCTTCCTCTCCTGGTATGGTGATGATGGCCCGAACCTCGTCCGGATTGATACGGAGAGCCGTTTGCAGGGAATCCGCAATGCGCGAGGCCGTATTTTCCCCTCTGACGATGAGGCGGTCAATGACCAGGGCCGCGTCCGGAGGCGGGGGGACGGGGGAACTTATTTCTTCAATATCCCGCATTTCTCCGTTCCAGTAAACCCGGAGGAAGCCCTGCCGCTGGAAGTCGCCCAGCGTCGCTGCGGGATCCTGGGCCAGCAGGTTTTCCGCCGGAGCGGCCAGAATCAGGCGCGTGTGTTCCGGCAGGGAAACGAGTTCCTCCGTAATCCGGTCCGGGCTCTTGCGTTCCAGTTCCTTTCCTGTTTCCGGGTCATGGGGCGTGCCGGCAGCCGCGTAAAGGATGCGCAGGTAGTCCAGAATTTCCGTGATGCTCCCCAGCAGGGTGCGGGAACTCTGCTGCCTGGCGGATTGCTCCAGGCACAGGGCCGGGGGCAGCCCGGTAATGCTGTCCACTTCCGGTTTTTCCGGTTGATCCATGCCCTGCCTGGAGCGTGCCGACAGGCAGTCCAGAAAACGCCTACGGGATTCGGAAAAAAGCGTATCAAACGCCAGGGAAGATTTTCCGGAGCCGGAAGGGCCGCAGAATACGATGAGCTTGTTGGACGGAAGATCCAGATCCAGGTTCCGGAGGTTGTGCTGGCGCGCGCCGCGGATGGAGATGGGAAGATTCATGTCACGTAAGGCGGGTAAAGGCTCCCTGGTGCGTGCCGCCTTCCTCAATGATGAGGCGGCGCGCCGTGATATCTCCCAGGAATTTGGCGTGCCGGTGGATGGTGACGGTTTCATCCGCCGTAAGCGTTCCTTCCAGAGACCCCTGTATCCAGATGTTTTCCACGCGGATGGTTCCTGTGACCAGCACCGTCGTCTTTTTTTCCACCACCATCCTGCGGGCGGAGATGGAGCCGGAGATGTGCTGGTCCGTTTTGATTTTGCAGACGCCGCGGCACAGGAAGTCGCCGGAAGCCCTGCCGTATAAGACCAGGTCACGGCATTCGATGTTCAGCCCCTTCAGGTCTGCATTGGCCTGCACGGTAACGCTTCCGCAGGTCTGCACCTTGGTCCGGTGCGTTCTGCTGTGTAAAATGACGTCGTCCAGTTTGATATACGCGGAGCAATGGCCGCACCTGGCGGAAACTGCCGTGGCGGGGACGGAGGTGCTTTTGCGGCAGGAGAAACATTCCACCTCCCGGGCAGGCGCCGGGCTGCTTTCCGCAGTTGGGGGGAGTGTCCAGGGCGGTGCCGGGGAGGGGTGGCTGATTTTCCCGGAGGGCGCGGTGCTGATCCGGGGGATGGGATGGAAGGTGGGGTTCATGGAACAAAGAGGGCGGCAAAAGAACGGACCGTTCTTTTGCCGCCCCTGAAAGTAGCAGGCGGAGAGTTTTTTATTCCGCGTCAATATCCAGCGTGCTCTGGCTGGCCGGAGCATGGGTTTCCGGCTCCGGAGCGAAGGCATGGACGGAAGCCGCCTTCTTGGCGGCGGAAGCCCCTGTGGCTCCTACCGTGGGGGCGCCTACGGTAGAATGGCCGATGAAGATTGCACCGCCTTCAATAGCCAGGGAGGCGGCCTGGATGTCACCTACGAGTTCTGCCGTGCTTTTCAGTTCCACGCGGTCCGTGACTGTTACATTGCCGATGACCTTGCCGTGGATGATAACGGATTTGGTATTGATTTCCGCCCGGATGACGGCGTTCTGGCCTACGGAAAGCACCCCTTCGGAGGAAATGTCGCCTTCCACGGTGCCGTCAATCAGCAGGTCATCGGAAAAACGCAGGGAACCGATTACCTCCACATCGGAGTTCAGCACATTGCGGGTCAGCTGCTGGACACGGGTGGTGGGGGCGTAGGAAGGCGCGGCTTCCGCAACCGGTTCGGGGATGTCCTGGCTCTTGGCTACATCCATCCAGCTGGGGGTGGATTCAGGATTTTTATTGCCCTTGGGGGCGGGAACGGTAGTGAATGATCCAAACATGGCGTTAAAAAGAGGGGGTGAAAGGTAAGATGGGAGCTCTTGAAACTCGTCCGGTTTAATGTACATCACCCGCATGTGGATGTGAAACAATTTTCTCCGGCAGGGATAAAAAAATGTGTCTGTTTTTTATCGTTGCGCTGCCTTGGGCGTTCCGGTAGTGTGTGACCGTCTTTCCGCGATTGTTTTCTGTGGATATTTTCGTTTTGAAATGAGTGATTTATTTGAAAAAAAGCTGTTCCTTTCTCCGGCCGCGCGCAGGCACGGCGGAAAAGCGGGTTTTGCGCTGGGCCGCATTCTTTCCGTCATCTTTTTCGTGATCGCGCTGGGAATGTTTTTCGGCGGTCTTTTCTTCTGGCTCCAGAAGCGCCAGGCATCCCTGGATTCCGGAGCGGCCGCGCGGATTTGCGCCACGCCGGAGATGTTGTCCGGAGAATTGAAAGCCGCTCTGAAAGACAGGGTGGACTATAGTTTCTGGCCTCCTTATCACATTTCTCCGATGGAAAAGCAGGACCTGCTGCGCAACTGCCTGGCGGAGGCACAGAAATATCTGAGCGCCGCGGATGTGGTTCAAAAATCCTCTTTTGTGTGGAAGTCCCTGCAATCGCTTCCTTTAATGGTCAGGCATTACGCCATGTCTCCGCCTGAGGCGATTGTCAGCAGGCCTAAGGGGCCTAAAAGCTTTGCCGTGTTTGAGGTGGAGGGGCATCCCTGCGCCCAGCTCCTGGTTGGTTTTGAAAAGACTCCCGATATGGAATTCTGTTTTTTCAAGGATGAACAGGATGGTTCCTGGAAGCTGGACTGGCAGCAGTTTGCCCGCTTTCAGCCGATGAACTGGGAGGATTTTGTACGGGGAAAAGGGGAGGATATTGCGGAATTCCGCGTATGGATGGTTCGGGAGCGCATGTCGGAAAATAAGGATGACTATGCATTTAAGCTGATTGCTCCCGGGATGAACGGTTCCGAAGAGCGCAGCATTGCCCGGCCCATGGTGTATGTCCCCAGAAAATCGGAAATGGGCAAGCGTTTGTTCATGTTGTTTAAGATTAATGAGGAGATGGAACATTCCCCATACCGGGTGTTGAACGCCAATGACGAGGCTGACATGCTCCGCGCGCGGGTTCTTCTTTCCCGCAGCAAAGAGCCCAACCGCAAGGGGGAATATTCCTTTACGCTGGTCAGGCTGCTGGGGGAAGGCTGGTACGGCCTTTCTTTCCCAGAATAAAAAGGAAGGATTGGGCCGGCCTCTTGCTTTGCGGGGGATGGGGATGCGTTTTACCGGCGATGGAAACGGGGAGGGGGCCCTTCATGTGGGCGCCTGGGGCGGTGGGGCCGGAAAGGGGGCGGGCATGGCGTAAGGCGTGCGGCATGATGTCTGCGGCAGACGCCCGCCGGCCAGAAAGGGCCGTGGTAATGCGGCCTGGGGTTCCATGCAGGAACATGGCAGCCGCGGTAGATGTCCCTGATGACGTAAATGGGTGCGCCTGCAGGGGTATAGGCGTAAATGGGCCGTCCGCATGGGGAATATCCCCAGATGGGGAATCCGGAGGGGTCATACAGGAAAACGGCCTGCCCTGCCGCAGGTACGCGGATTTCGCCATGCAGGTGAATCCCGGCTTTCGCAACGGGGGAGGAAAAGGCCAGGAGGGCAGATATGGCGCTTCCGGCGCAGCAGGCAAGAAGATGGTTTCCGGCAGGGTTGTTGTTCATCGGTTTTTTGAATGGTGGTTGACGGCAGTTATCCGATAGAGCGGAGTCCCCGTCCCGTTTTGTGTAATTTTCCATGCCCGTCATTCAGGGAGGGGGTAAGGGGAATACCGTCTTGACCTGGAGGGGAGCCCCGGGCAAAGTGACCGCGTGACGAGATTCAGACCATGCATTGATTTACACGACGGGCGCGTGAAGCAGATTGTGGGCGGAACCCTGACGCAGGATGGCGTTTCATTGCGCACCAATTTCGTCTCCGACCGCGGCGCGGCATGGTATGCGGATTTGTACCGCAGGGACGGTCTGAGCGGAGGGCATGTGATCAAGCTGGGCCCAGGGAACGACCATGCGGCGCGGGAGGCCCTGGCGGCATGGCCGGGAGGCCTTCAGGTGGGCGGCGGCATGACGCCGGAAAATGCGGAGGAATGGATTTCCGCCGGGGCCAGCCATGTGATTGTTACTTCCTGCCTGTTTGATGCGGAGGGAACGCTGCGGATGGACAGGCTGAAGGATCTTGTTTCCGCAGTGGGCGCGGAACGGCTGGTGCTGGATTTGAGCTGCCGCAGGGTTCAGGGAGGCTGGGCCGTGGCCATGAACCGGTGGCAGACTTTGACGGAACTCCGGGTAACGGCGGAGACGCTGGATGTTCTGGCGGAACATTGCGCGGAGTTTCTTATTCATGCGGCGGATGTGGAAGGGCTCTGCACCGGCATTGACCGGGAACTGGTGGAAATGCTGGGAAACTGGCGCCGCCTGCCCATGACATATGCCGGAGGCATCAGCCGCATTCAGGATATTGACGAAATAGACGCTTTGAGCGGCGGAACCATGGATGCCACGGTGGGGAGCGCTTTGGATTTGTTTGGCGGCGGTTTAATCAGGTACGGGGATCTGGTGGCCAGGCAGCGCGGGAAGTCCGGCATGGAAACGGTATGAAACTGGCTCTGAAAGTTATTCCCAATGCGAAGAAGAGCGAGGCCGTGGGATGGGAGGAAGATCCCCGTGCCGGCCGCGCGCTGAAACTGCGCATTGCCGCGCCTCCCGTGGAGGGAAAGGCGAACAAGGCCGTCGTCCTTTTCCTGTCCGCTTGGCTGGATATTCCCCGTTCCTCCATCAGCCTGCTGCGCGGGGAATCCTCCCGGCTGAAAGTGGTGGAATTGCCGGACGGATGCGAAGGAAAACTTGCCCGGCTGCTTTCTGCGGAGGATGTTTCCGGCGCTTAGGAAAGCCGTGTGGAAGGCAGGCATTTTCTTTATGGGTAGAAGGGTTGCATCAGGCGCGGTCCATTACGCGTCAAACGTCATCCATGTCTTAGCAGGCCGTTGACGCATCCGGTAAAAGAATTTACATTGCCCGCATGAGCGACGAAGAGAAAGAGAAAAACGCGGAAGCGGAAGAGCTGGAGGCGCAGGAACAGGTGCAGGATGCTCCTGCCGAGGAGAAGGTGGCGGAACCTTCCCTGGAAGAGGAATTGCTTAAATGGCGGGATGCCGCCATGCGCACTGCTGCGGAATATGATAACTACCGCAAGCGCATGGTGAAGGAAAAGGAGGAATGCGCCAAGTTCGCCAATCAGCGCCTGCTGGAAGAACTTCTACCCGTCATTGATAATTTTGAAATGGGCATGGCCGCCGCCAGCGCAGATGCCTCCTCCATGATTTACATCGGCATGAGCATGGTGAAGAAGCAGCTGGACGAATTTCTCGCCGGCAATGGCGTGAGCGCCGTGGAGCCTGTGGTGGGAAGCATGTTTGACCACGCCACGGAGGAAGCTCTTCAGCGGGAACCCTCCGACCAGCCGGAAGGCACCGTTCTGCGCGTTATCCGCAAGGGGTATATGCTGAAAGACAGGCTTCTGCGCCCGGCGAACGTGGTTGTCGCCCATACTCCGGACCCCGAACCGCAAGTCTGACCGTTTTTTTAACATTCACGCCACATGGCTAAAAAAGATTATTACGAAATTCTCGGCGTTTCCAAGGACGCTACTGACGATGAGATTAAGAAGGCCTATCGCAAGCTGGCCCTAAAGTACCATCCGGACCGCAACCCGGACGACCCGTCCGCAGAAGAAAAGTTCAAGGAGCTGGGAGAGGCCTATGAGGTGCTTTCCGATGCGGACAAGAGGGCTGCCTACGACCGCTTCGGCCATGCCGCCTTTGAACAGGGCGGCCCCGCTGCGGGCGGCGGTTATGCCGGGGGAGGGTTCCAGGATCCGATGGATATTTTCGCCCAGATGTTTTCCGGAATGGGCGGTTTTGCGGATATGTTCGGAGGCGCCGGCCGCGGCGGCCAGAAAAGGTCCACCAAGAGACCCGGTTCCGATTTGCGCTATGATTTGGACATCACGCTGGAAGAGGCTGCGAAGGGATGCACCAAGAAGCTTGAGATTGAGCGTCTGGTGACTTGCAAGACCTGCCACGGCACCGGGGCCAGGGATGGAAAGGAAGCGTTCAAGTCCTGTCCTACCTGCCAGGGGCGCGGCATCATTACCCAGCAGAGCGGCTTTTTCGTCCAGCAGTCCACCTGCCCCACCTGCCACGGCACCGGGGAAATCATCTCGGACCCATGCCCCGTCTGCCGCGGGGAAGGGCGCGTCAGGGAGGATTCCCACATCACCATCCGTATTCCTGCGGGCGTTGCCACGGGCAGCCAGCTCCGCATCGCCGGGGAAGGGGATGCCGGGGTGCATGGTGGCCCTACCGGGGATCTGCACGTGTTTATTGACGTCAAACCGCACGATATTTTCCAGAGGGAGGGCAACGACCTGAGCTGCACGGTTCCGGTTCCGCTTTCCCTGGCTGTTTCCGGCGGCAGGCTGAAAGTGCCCACGCTGGAAGGCGCGGCCACCATCAAGCTGCCGGAAGGAACGCAGAACGGCATGATCTTCCGTCTGCGCGGCAAGGGGGTAAAGGCCCTTCGCAGTTCGGACGTGGGGGATATGCTGGTGGAGGTGGAGGTGGAAATCCCCTCCCGGCTTACCAAGGAGCAGATGGATAAGCTGAACGCGTTTGCCTCTGCCCTGGATGAAAATCGGAACCAGCCGGCTTGCGTGGAGTTTGCCGACAAGGCGGCGCGTTACCTGAAGGGCAAATAAGGTCCGTTTCCCTTTTTCAGACATGGCCCGCTTTTTCCTCCCGCCTTCCGAATGGGCTGCTCCCGCCTGGGAGCTGCGAGGGGATGAAGCGCACCATGCCGCTAGGGTTTTGCGCCTGAAGCAGGGTGACTCCTGCATCGTGTTTGACGGTTGCGGGCGTGCGGCCCACGCTGTGGTGGCGGAACCTCCGCGCAGCTCCGGCGTGCTGCTGGTTCCGGGGGAGGAATGCCCTCCTTCTCCCCCCGTGGCCCATTTGACGCTGTGCCAGGCTGTTCCCAAGGGGGCCAACATGGATCTCATTATTCAAAAGTCTGTGGAACTGGGTGTTTCTGCCATTGTTCCGCTCGTGACGGACCGCACGATCGTGCGCCTGAATGCCCGGGAGGCTGAGGCCAAAAGGCAGAAATGGCAGCGCATCGCCTTGGAGGCCTGCAAGCAGTGCGGCCAGAACACGCTGCCGGAAGTGGCGCTTCCCGTTCCCTTTGCGGAATGGCTGCGCGGAGGAATTCCGGAAGGACTGAATATTATCGCCTCTCTGGCGCCCGGAGTGCGGCCGGTCAGGGAAGTGCTGGAGACCGCCCGTTCCCGTTCCGTTCGTCACGCTTCTCTGCTGGTGGGGCCGGAGGGGGATTTTACGGGCCGGGAGACGGCCATGGCGTTGGAAGCGGGGTTTGTTCCCGTCACGCTTGGCCCTATCGTTCTCCGGGTGGAGACGGCCGCCTTTTTCAGCCTGTCCGCCATGCGGTACGCCCTGGACTGAGTTTTTTCATACGCATTCCCATGTTCAAAAATATCATTTTCGACTGGTCCGGCACCCTGGTGGATGACCTGGCCCTGACGCTGGACGCCTCCAACTACGTCTTTTCCCAATACGGGAAACCCTGCATGAACAGGGATGAATTTCGCGCGGAATTCCAGCTTCCCTATCCGGACTATTATGCCCGGGTGTTGCCCCACGCGGATCTGGATGAACTGGAAGACCATTTCCGGTACGCCTTCCGCGTTTCCAATGCTCCGGTGGAAGTGCTGCCGAATGCCCGGGAATTCCTGGAGTTCTGCCGCGCGCGCGGCGTGCGCTGCTTTATTCTTACCAGCGTGGACGCCAAGGAGTTTGATACCCAATGCAGGGAGCTGGGCATGATGGAATATTTTGAAGCCATTCATGCGGGCATCCGCCATAAGGATGCCCACATTCATACCCTGCTGGCCCAGCACGGGCTGCATGCCCATGAAACCGCGTTTATCGGGGACATGCAGCATGATGTGGAAACGGCCCACCACGCGGGCATCACATCCATTGCCGTTTTGACCGGCTACAATGACGCAGCACAGCTTTCCAAGGCCAGGCCGGACATGATCGTCCCGGACCTGCTTGTTCTGCGCACGCTGATGCGCCGTTACGCGCTCCCTTCCGATACGCAGGATTCCATCAATATCAATGGTCTTGAACTGGATACCTTCATTGGCGTTCCGGACGAGGAGCGCTCTTCCATGCAGACCCTGAAAGCGGACATCTCTTTTTATCCGGAGGAGGCTTTGTCCGGCCTGAACGATGATTTTTCCAGAACCGTCTGTTATGATTCCATTGCCCGTGCGCTCCGGGCGGAGGCCATGGCGCGTCCACGCAAGCTGGTGGAAACGCTGGCGGAGGATATGGGAAAGGTTTGCCTGAAGGAATTCGGCGCGCGGCACGTGGTTGTTACCCTGCGCAAGTTTATTCTGCCGCGGACGGACAGCGTTTCCGTAACGGTGCATGTTTCCCGGCACCGGTAAGAAAGAGGTTTTCTACCGGATGTCCACCGCCTTTTCCTCAGGGATTTTCTTCCCGTCTTTGGTGAAAGTGTTTTTCTCCGCCTTGACGTCACCGGTATGGCGAATGCGGATGGCGGTTCCGTTCTTGAGGTCAAACGTGTTTCCGGTAATGGTGATGTTCCGGTGAACGTCCCCTTCCGGCCGTGGAGCGTGCGGCACGATCTGGATGACGGCTTCTCCGCATTGGATAAAGGTATTGCGGGAAATGGTCATGTTCCTGACCACGCCGGATTCATACCAGCCGGAGGCGTCATCTTCCACCAGGATGGCGGGCATGCCCGTTTTTTCAAACCGGCACCGTTCAACCAGCACCGGCTTCCTGGTGGTGAGCAGGAAGCCCCTGGTGGGAATGTGGCGGCATACCGTATTGCTGATGTGGACGGACGGCGTCCATGTGACGTTTTCCACAACATCGTCAGGCTGGATGTTCCCGGGATTGGGATGTTGCAATGTAAGTTCTATTTCCTTTTCATTGAGTTGTTTGACGCCGGAAACGGTATTGGATGCATAAGGCACCAGCGTGTTGCAGGAAACATAATCGATCCGGTCTCCTGCGGCAAAGGCGTCAAAGCCGAAGGTCTGGGGATGCATGAACCGGACGGTGATTTTGTTGGGGGCCGGCCTGTCTATAATGCGCAAGTGGGTTCCATGAACATTAACGGCGTCGTCATGGGAGGCTCCCAGCACGCAATCCTTGACGATGATTTTTCCCCGGCATCCGGAAAAGTGCAGATTATCCGCCCAGGAGGAATTGGTGCGGAGGGAACGGGGGCGCGGGGCTATTATCAAGTGGCTGAACATGATGTTCTCGCAGAACTGGGAAACGACGCCCATGCCGTGCATATAGTAAATATGGCAGTTATTCCAGAGGATGTTTTTGCTTCTGTATTGAAAGAAGCCGCAGCAGTCCCTCCGGGTATTGCGGTTCTGGTAGGATTGGCCCGGTTTCATGGTTGGTGAGCCTTCCTTGAACGTAATGCTGATTTTTCCGGGAGACAATTCTCTGATGACTGTTTTCCCGGGGTCGAAACGGCCCTGGAAAGTGCCGGAGGCGGAATCGAAAATTTTGGAATACCCTCCCATGCGGAATTCCCAGCCGGGTCCGTGCCAGGTCAGGTTTCCATCCTTCACTGTGTACAGGATTCCGTCCGGAATAGTTGCTTTCATGGTATCCCCTTCAACTTCCGTGACCAGAAATTCCCCCATGGTCGGATGCAGGTAATCAAACCCCAGGCCGTTCAGGGAAACGTTTTCCGCATGTTCCATGCAGACAAAGATGGCTTTTCCTTCCAGCAGGATGTCGGTGGCTCCCGGCTTTCCCTCCAGGCGTATGTTTTTGGCTTCCATCAGGCGGATAGCCATGGCCTTGGGCTCGTTGGGCGCATCGTTGGTGTTGGAAATCTGCGGTTTTCCGGTCATCAGGGCACCGTGTTTGAAGATATGCCTGCCGGGCATGAACCGGATGGTGACCGGGGCCTGTTTGGAACCTTCCCCCATCAGCGCCAGGGAGACGGCATGTTCCCCCGGATGGATGACGAGCGTATCTCCCCGCGCCATGATGAGACGGTTGGCCGGCGCCATGCTTTTCCACGCCGTGGATGGGGCCGTTCCCGGATTGCCGTCATTTCCCTTGTCCGGGTCTATATGCCAGACATGGTTTCCTGCGGATTGCGTGCGCTCCGTCCGTTCCGGATAATCCGCTGCCGGGCATGGCCCTGTCAACATTGCGAGAATAAAAAGCAGGGAGGCCACGGGGTTTTGCATGCTGCAACTCCTACAGGAACACGGTTTTCGGGACAAGGATAATTCTTGCAGGGCCGGGGGAAAAAGCCGCAGCTTTTCCATGGCTCACCTGGGAGGCCCCTGTTTTTCATCCTTTCTGCCGGGGCGGGAAAGAAAGCCTACCAGCTTGTCATAATACGCTTTGGATTTGTCGTAGTAGGATTGAGGGTCAATATCCAGTTTGGTGCGGAACAGGAGCCAGAGCTTGTGGAAGGTGTTGACGCGGTAGCGGATGTCGAAAATACGGAAGCCGCTCGCCTTCATTTTGTCCAGAATGGTATGGTAAATGAGCGCCATGGCCTGCGCCGGAATAAGGGCGGCTTTGTCTTCCGGGCTGAGAAGGTTGTATTCCCTCTCCGCTTCCGCAAAGAAAGTTTCCGCCAGATCCGCTTCATATTTCAGCAGCTCCTGAAGCCGGGGGGAATACACCCTGCAGCGCAGGTCTTCCAGGGTGTATCCAAAGCGGTCCATATCCTCCTTGGGCAAATAAATGCGGTTGGACTTGCCGCAGTCTTCCGCCACGTCCCGGATGATGTTCACCATTTGAAGGGCATGCCCCAGGGCAATGGCGTACGGATAGGAGGCTTCTCCCGCCCCCATGATGCGGGCGGAGGTGAGGCCCACGCAGCAGGCTACGCAGTAGGTGTAGTCCAGCAGTTCATCGCGGCTGCGGGGCTGCTGCTGGCAGATGTCCGAACGGCAGCCTTCAATCAGGTGCAGCATGGGAGTGGTGTCCAGCTCCAAATCCTGGATGAGGGCTATGATGTCCTCCTCCAGTTCCGTCAGTTCCAGGCCTTCTCCGCCGTTGATGACCTCCACCCAGCGGTTCAATGCGTCGTGGCGTTCGCGGGGAGTCATGCCCGGTTCGTCCACGATATCGTCCACCGTGCGGCAGAAAGCGTAAAATTCCGCCATATGGCGGCGTTCTTCTTCAGGAAGATCAATGAGGGCAAAGGCCAGGTTGGACTTGGCCTTGCTGGTGATGGTTTGGGCTTGAGTCATGTCTTGACGGAAAAAACGTGCCTGCGAAAGGGATAAAAATCATGGAATAAGGCCCCAGTGGGAAGTAAAGGGCCACAGGCAGAAGCTGGCGGGGCCTACGATGTTGTACTGGCGGACGGGGCCCCAGTACCGGGAATCAAAGGAATTTTCGCGGGTGGAATTGTCCCCCAGCGCCACGTATTCACGCAGATAGGGGCGTTTGCTGTCGTTGGACAGATGAACGGTTCCCCCTTCCGTGATGTAAGCTCTGCCGTCCAGCAGGCTCAGGGGGGCGGGAAGGGCCACGTAGCCGCAGGGCTGGTAGGGGGGCTTGCCGGAAGCGACCCTCTGGATAGTCCATTCCGTGGCTGGTTTGCCATTGACGATTAGCTGGGAGTCCTGAATGGAGAGGGTATCTCCCGGAATGCCGCAGAGGCGTTTGACGTAGTGGGTTCCTCCTTCCTGGCCGGTGCTGCTTCCCTTATTGGCGATGCCTTCGATGCCGCGTGTATCAAAGACGAAGACTTCCCCTCGTTCCGGCTTGCGGAAGTGGTAGGCCATTTTATTCACCACGATTAGGTCCCCGGCGTCAAAACGGGCATTGACGATTGTGTCTCCGGGCAGGTAGCTTCTGAACGGGGTGTGCCGTTCGGCTTCAAAGCGCGGTTCCTGATTGAGGAAGTAGCGGCGCGTTTCCGCTTCCGCTGCCGGGATTTCCAGCTTGGAGCCGTCATCGAAAATCACGTTGGTCACCGTGAGCAGAAGATACTTGGTGGCAGGTTCGAAACGGACGATTTTCTTTTCCTTGGAGGCCGTTTCGTGCACATAGGAGCCGCCGTACAGGATCATGTCCCCGATTTTCTGCATCAGGGTGGGATCCCCTTCCTGGGGAAGGGCGCGGATTCCGTTCAGGGAGGGCTGCATGGAACCGGTCGGGATGCGGAAGGGCTGGACTACATAACAGCGCAAACCCAGGAAAATGGCCAGAATCACGAACAGAACTTCCACGTTTTCCGCCAGGGCGGAAGGAATCGCTCCGGGGATGGATTCCAGCGTGGATTCCAGTTTGGCGGTAATGGTTTCCGCCTGCTGCCTGTCACCCCGGTAAAGGGCCGTTTTCAGCAGGTCGCGGCTTTCTTCAAACTCCGCCAGGCGTTCGGGAGGCAGAAGATCGCGATTGTAGTTGATGTAGCGGCGCACTGCTTTCAGGGCCATACGTCCTTTCCGGCGCCATTTGGGCGTGAACCAGGCCAGAGGATGATCCAGAAGAAACACCAGAACGGCGTTTGCAGCCGGAAAGCAATCGTAAAGGGCAGCTAGGATGGACTTGTGCGGGCTATTCATGAAGTACGGCATTCATGATGCCCCGTCCGGAGGCGTCATGGAAGTTTATTTTACGTTACGGAAGCCCCATTTTTCCAGGATTCAGCAAATTTTTTGGGTCCAGGGCGGATTTGACCAGTTCGTGCAGGTGGTAGGCGCCTTCCCCCACGGCTTTCCGGAACCATTTGGCCTTCGCCAGGCCGATGCCGTGTTCCCCGGTAATGGCGCCTCCGTGTGCCAGCACCCAGTGGAACAGCCTGTCCACACAGGCGTCCGCCAGGGCTTTCTTCTCTGGATTCGCATAATCGTCCACCATGATGTTGGTATGGATGTTGCCGTCCCCGGAATGGCCGAAACACGCGATGTCCAGCCCTGTTTCCCGGTTCAGGGCCTCGCAGAATTCCACCAGGGCCACCAGGCGCGATCTGGGGATGACGATGTCTTCGTTGAGCTTGGTCATTCCGGTTGCTTTCAGGCTGTAGGAAAATTCCCGGCGGAGTTGCCAGATGGCTTCCGCCTCCGCTTCCGTGTCTGCGCGCAGAATTCCGGTCGCGCCGCATTCTTCCAGCAGGGTGCATAGGGAATCCAGTTCCTCACGCACGGCGGGCCGCCTGCCGTCCACTTCCACAATCAGGTGGCCGCGGCAGCCGGAAGGCAGGGCGCTGTCTCCCAGATAGTTCCGGGCGGCGCGGAGAGTGAAACTGTCCGTTATTTCCAGGGCGGAGGGAAGATGCCCGCTGTTCAGGATGCGCTGCACGGCGGCAGCGGCCAGCGGGAATTGCGGGAAGCCGGCGCTGAGCGCGCCGAATGCTTCCGGGTGGGGGATGAGCCTCAAAACGGCCCGGGTGATGATGCCCAGCATTCCTTCCGAGCCGATAAAGAGGTCCCCGATATCGAACCCCGTTTTGTTTTTATGGGTGCGTCCGCCGCATTCCACTACCTCTCCGCTGGCAAGCACCACGGTCAGCCCCAGCACGTAAGCTCTGGTGACTCCATATTTCAGGCATCTGGGGCCGCCTGCGTTCGTGGCGATGTTTCCTCCGATGCTGCATTCCTTTCTGGAGGCCGGGTCCGGCGGGTAGAACCATCCCAGAGCACGGGCTTCCCGCTGGAGATCCGCTGTGATAACTCCGGGTTCCACCACGGCAACGCCGTCTTCCGGGGATATCTCCAGGATACGGTTCATCCGTTCCAGGGAAAGGCTGATGCCTCCGCGCACGGGAACGCACCCTCCTACGTATCCCACCCCGCCGCCGCGGGCCGTAACGGGGATGTTCATGGAGGATGCGTAGCGCAGCAACAGGGAGACGTCCTCCGTACTTTCCGGGAAAACGACTGCCTCCGGCAGCACGGAGGCGTACCATTTGTCCCCGGCGTGCGCCGCCAGCACATCCGGGGCTCCGGAAACTTTTTCAGGCCCCAGAATGCGGGAAATGTCTTCTTTCAAAGACATGGATTATTTGAGAATGGGGGTGCAGAAGCAGTCCGGGCGGTGGAAATCCGGATTGCCGGAAAGGTCGTCCGCCGTAGTCAGGAAAATCTGGTCCGGAGTGTCCAGGATGAACGTGGCTGCCAGCTTGCAGTCGCGGATGTCCACGCCGCGCAGTTCGTTTAGCGGAATCCGGGCCATGGCGCACCATCCCTCGTCCGTCAGAATGCACTTGGTATCCACGGCCAGCGGAGCGGGGATGTCTTCATTGGCGCGGCGGGTATCGGAAAAGGCGCAGGCCCACCATGCGCCGTTGGGCGCAAGGTTGAATTCCCAGTAATTGGTGCCGTCTCCCGCGGCCATGAACCATTCCGCCAGGTCGTACCGCCATAGCTCCGGCTGGAACTGGCCGGGCCGGGCTTCCGGATGGATGGTGGCTGCCTTGCTGCGGGAAGCCAGAAACCAGAGGAATTCTCCGTCCGTGGCGAAGGCGAATTCCGCACTTGGCTCCACATCATAGCCGAACCAGTCGTTGACGAGTTCCTGGCGGGGCAGGGAGGCAAGCTGGTCGAAGCTTCCGTTGAAGGCCCATTGGTGAATGATTACTTGCATACCACCACATTTGGACAGTTTTCAGGTTTTATCAAGCCAGAACGTCTTACAGGCTTGGATATTGACGTGATTTCTCCATCATGGGGGCCGTCATGCATTTTCAAAGGACGCTGAATCGGTTTTCCCGCGAAAACGTTCCCGGGTATCTGGCTGTGTTCATCGGCGGTTTCGGGGACATGTTTGCGGGTTGTTTGAGCCGTGTGGAGAAAGGATTTCCCGGTTTTTTGCCGGGTGTGGCGTACGCAACGGCTTATTACCACTGGGACGGAGGCGGCTGCGGCGTGTTTTTTGACAGGTGCGGAAAAATAGCGGTGGAGCTGGAAGAGCTGAGACGGAGATATCCCGGGCTGCCTGTCGTGTTGATAGGACACAGCTACGGAGGCTCCTGCGCGGTGGAAGTAGCCAGGCGCCAGTCGGTTCAGGCTGCTCCTCTTTGCCTCCTGACGGTAGATGCCGTGGCGCGCAGGCAAAAGAGCGTGCGTCCGGCCTGTGTGGAATGGTGGGGGAACGCTTACCTGCAGGATGGCGGCGGCTTCATGGACGCGGTGCCCAGAATAGGCGGACGCTGGGGACATTGCGCCGGGGCTGATGCCAATCTTGCTTTTTCCGGCTACAGTCGTGACCGGGAGGGCCGCCTTTATTCTCACCGGCGTCCTGCGCCCATGCTTTATGAGCCGCCTGGGGAAGAAGCATGCAGCCTTTTTCAAGCCGCTGCCTCCTGGCTGGAAAGAAATCTTCCGGACTGAACTGCCGGAGCCGTGCTACCGGTTCAGTTCATCCCACTTCACCAGTTGGGAAAGAAGTTGGCTGATAAGGCGTTCCGTCTGTTCCCTGGCTTTCTCTTCCGGCACTCTGATCTTGTCCCCGTACGTGGTGGAAATCTGGAAATAGCACCAGCGTTGGTCCATGCCGTGCAGAACCCTGTCTTTCATATCCATCAGGGTGCGGATCAAATGGTCTTCCGTCATGTGGCGGTGGCCGATAAATACGTAATAATGCATACTGTCCAGAATGACAGGTTGCGGATGGTCCGGAGCGATGTTCTGCTGGGATTTCAGCTTGGTCATTCTGATGGTTCCGCGGCCTTCCACGGGAACATCCACCGTGGTCCCCGTCAGGTTAAAATGGCCCTGGGCCGGGAGGCAGCGTTCCGGACGGTGGATGGAGTTGTTTAAATCATGACCGGATTTAACGATGGAAACGCGGCACAGAACGGGTACGGTTTCCGTCGCATCCAGGCTGATGGGGAGTTCCTGCACGTAATCCGCTTTGGAAAATTCCGTATCCGGGGCCAGGATGTCCCGTTCCTGTTCGGATTCCTGCCGGCGCGTGCCGTGCCAGCCGTACGGATTCATGCCTGTGGGGAGATCCATGCTGATGGAGGAGTCCTGCACTTCCCCCCTGCGCGGCATCAGGTAAGTGCCGCCGAGCATGACGGCCAGCAGAAAAGGGATGATGAGAATTTTGAGCGTTTTAATATTCATGGCGGCGGAAACGCTTAATGGGACTTGTTCATTTTAACAACCAGCTTCTTGCGCTGTGACGGCTTCCAGATGAGCTCCCCGGCCAGCAGGGAGTGGACGGCTGCCAGGCCGAAAAGGCTGATGGGGAAAAAAAACAGCAGGCCGGACCAGTCATGCCAGGTTTTTGACGCAAACTCGGGATTTCCGTATTCCGCCATCACCACGATGCTGGTGATGCGGACACCGTTGCCGATGACGGCCAGGGGAATCGCGCTGAGGAAGAGCACGCATTTTTCCCAAAATTTCAAGTCGGACAGGTAGGCCCAGGCTGCGGACAGCATGAGCAGTGCCATCAGGGAACGCATGCCGCTGCACCCTCCTGCAATATTGAAGGCATCCCAGTGTCCGCCGGTAGAGCGGATATTGGTGCCCTGCAGATAGGTATCCACCCCGAAGATGCTTGCCCCCCAATGCCCCAGCTCCGTCGCGATGATTTGAAGTCCCACCGTAGCCTGCTGGAAGGAGGGCAGGGGGATGCACAGCCAGAAAAAGAGCAGCGGGAAGGCGCACAGCCTGGCGGTCTGCGGTCCGGCCAGATACCAGGCCCCGCCCAGTAAAATCAGGGGAAGAGCGCCTACGGCCACGCGAGGCTGCCCCACGCGGAAGGAAAGCATCAGAAGCATGATCGCCGGGATGAAAAGAATCAGGCCGCGCCAGTCCATGCGTCTGGGTGCCTGGGCAATTTTCTTTCTGGCATGGTACAGCATGAAGACGATGATGGGCACCACCAGCCAGCCGTGTTCATAATCCGTTTGCTTGTTCCAGGAGGAAATGAGCCACTGGATGCTGTTTTCGTTTCCGAATGAACCGAATTCCGGGAATGCCAGATAGTTCAGCGTCAGCAGCAGCGTGCTTACGGCCAGGGCGGCGATCATGGGGGCGGTCAGAAATCTCTCTTTGCCATCAGGAACGGGGGAATCCATCATGGAGAAAAATCAAATTGTGAGAATTAAGTATTGCGATTATGCGGACCTGTGTTCAGAATGCGTCCGCTTTTCAGTTTCCGGTATGAAGATTATCAGCGGTACAGCACACAGAGAACTTGCGGAGCGCATTGCGCAAAGCGTAGGCATTCAGTTGACGAACGTCACGGTGAATACTTTCCCCGATGGGGAAAGTTTTGTAAAGATAAATGAAAACATCCGGGGCAAGGATGTTTTCCTCATTCAGCCCACCTGCCCTCCCACGAACCATAATATCATGGAATTGTGCGTGATGGTGGACGCCGCCCGCCGCGCCAGTGCCGGACGCATCACGGCTGTTGTTCCTTTCTTCGGGTATGCCCGCCAGGACCGCAAGGACCAGCCCCGCGTTCCCATTACCGCCAAGCTGGTGGCCAATCTGCTGACAGCCGCCGGAGTGGACCGCGTGCTGACTATGGATCTCCATGCCGCCCAGATCCAGGGATTCTTTGATATTCCGGTGGATCACCTGTACGCCGCCCCCGTTTTAATCCGTCACCTGCGCGAACATTATGTTAAAGACCTCAAGAAACTGGTCGTCGTCTCCCCGGACGTGGGCGGCGTGAAAATGGCTCGCGCGTATTCCGACGCGCTGGGTGCGGAATTGGCCATTGTTGCCAAGCACCGCGTCAACGCCACCCATGTGGAAGCCATGAATGTCATTGGTGACGTGGAAGGGCGCGATGCCGTTCTGATTGACGACATGACGGAAACCGCCGGCACCCTGTGCGCTGCCGCCAATATCCTGAAGGAACGGGGAGCCCAGCGCGTGTTCGCCTGCGTTTCTCACGGCGTGCTGGGGGACATGGCCCGCGAACGGATTTCCGGTTCCTGCATTGAACGCGTTCTTACCTCCGACACCGTTCCCATGGCCTATGGCCCCAAAGTGGACTGTGTCAGCGTGGGAGACCTGCTGGGCCATGCCGTGCAGCGCATACATGACGGAGAATCCGTATCATCATTATTTGACATTTAGACAATTTTAGTGCAGAGTCCTGCGCCCTGACCTGAGTACCGGTTTACGCGGGTTCGGAAATCCCGGCGGGGCCTCTGCCTGAACCCGATTAGGAAACATCATCAATCAACACTCAATATTGCCTCTATAAAACATGGCTACATCCCATTCCCTCAAGGCCGAAACGAGAGCCTGCGGCTCCGGTAATTTGAAGCAACTCCGCAGCCAGGGCCTGGTTCCCGGCGTGGTTTACGGTCCCGGTTTTGACAACGTCAATATCCAGGTTGACGCCCGTGAATTTGCCCGCATGCTGGCTTCCGCCGTTTCCGAACACATCCTCGTGGCCCTGGATATCAACGGCAAGATCGTGAAGGTTCTCCTTAAGGAAGTGCAGCACAACCCCATCACCAACGCCTGCCTGCATGTGGACTTTCAGGCTGTGACCGATACCACGGTCATCCATTCCATTGTTCCCGTCATTCTGGAAGGCGATTCCGCCGGCGTGGCCCTGGGCGGCGTTCTGGACCAGACCATTCACGAACTGGCGATTATCTGCCAGGTGAAGGATCTGCCGGAAGCCATTACCGCTGACATTTCCGGTTTGAAACTGGGTGAAAGCCTGCGCATTGCCGATCTCAAACTCCCCTCCGGCGTAACCACGGAACTGGCCGGGGATGTGATTGTGGCTATTGTGGAAGCTCCCCGTGTTTCCGGCGAGGAAGCGGCTCCGGCTGCTGAAGAAGCTGTTGCCGAGAAATAAGTTTGATACGCCTGTTTCTTCTTTTACCGGGTCCGGAGCCGTTTTTGCGGCTCCGGGCTTTTTTTTGTCGCCAACAGGGCATCTTTTGGTAAAGTGCAGGATACGTATTTGCCTGATCAATCTGGAAAAAGCCTTAGATTTATGAACAAGTCCCTCATATTGGTGTTGACCGCATTCGTTCCGCTTGCAGCTGCAGATGAAGTAAAACTCAAGGATGGAACCGTTTACAAAAATTGCACGGTAGAAGTGGAAACGCCGGAAAGCGTCAGCCTCCTGGTTCCCGTGTCCGGAGGTATCAAGGATTCCGTAACCGTGAAGAGGGATTTGATTGAATCCATCAGGAAGGCGACTCCTGATGAACTGGAAGCTGCCCGAATCGGCAAAATGTATGCCAAACCGGAAACCATGAATGCCGGGGATTTGGAAAAAGCCTTGGCGGACCTGGACAAGACCATTAAGAAAAATCCCCAGGGCCTTGCTCATGACGCCGCCGTCAAGGCAAGAGCCAGAGTAGTGGTTTTGTTGGAGGAAAAGAAATTGACGGAGGAAGCCCGGGCCGCCCAGAATGCCAGGGAGGAGGCGGAAGTGACCGTGCGCACCAAATACGACCATGAGGCCAATAAGCTGCTGAAGCGTTTCAAGGCGCTTGCCGTGCGCAATCCATACCAGGCCATGGCCGTGTATGACCGCTTGCGCGACGGTTATCCCGGTTCCGCCGCCTTGGCGGATGCCTATCCGGATGCCGCCAGAATCGCCGGACAGCTCAACCGTAAGCTGGAGGTCATGATCGCCGCCAAGGAAAAGTCCTTGGAGAAGGAACGTGAAGCCCTGAGAAAGGAGGAAGAGAAGCGCCGGGGAAATCCCAAACTGACCAAGGAACAGCGCCAGGTGTTGATGGATGCTTTCCAGAAAAGGCAGACTGCCATCCGGGAACGTGAAAACCAGCTCACGGAAGTGTACCGGGCTTTGCGCAAGAAGGTCAAGGAACGCGGGGACCGGTGGTTTGAACCTACGGCAGGTTCTTTGGAAGCCATGAGAGACCTTAAGCTGGTAGCCGCTACGGATGCGGAACGCTTAAAAAAACAGGACCCGGAAAACGGAGCCGGTTCCGCTGCGCTGGAAAAGGCCTGGAATCTGTGTGACGAGAAAAAATTTGACGAGGCTATGGAGGTTCTGACGGAACTCCGGACCGCCCAGGTTCCCAGGGAATACTATGAGGAACTGACGGAAACGGTGCGCGTGGGGTTGCGGGAACAGCGCGCCCGTGAACGCGCCGAACGTGCGGAAGCGGCGCGCAAAGCCCGTGAAGACCGGGATAAGAAACGCCAGGAGGAAAGAGAGGCGGCCGCCAAGGCCAAAAAGAAATAATTCTGCCGTTTTCCGGAGAAAACGCTCCGGAGGAATATGGCGGAAATGGCGTTTACGGACGGGATGGATCAAGTATGTGTTGATTCCATCCTGCCCGTCAGGCTTTCCGGCCGTTGATTTCGCGCAATTCGTTGTCAGAGATTCCTGAGGTTTTTCTGTCGGAGCGGGGCCGGAGGCGTGTTCCTTTGACGGTCTGCATGTTTTTGCGGGGAGAAGAGGGCAAATCTTTCCCCATGCGATATTTCCTGCTTTCTTCCGCCGCGTCTTCAGTATAGAAGTGTTGCATGAGGAACGCTTCTTGCAAACGGGTCACGGGTGAAACGGACATCAGCATGGAACTGAACCTGGACGGCACGGGATGCGCCGCCGTCGCAACGGGGCATGCGTTTTTTGACCATATGCTGGATTTACTGGCCCGCCATTCCCTGATGGACCTGACCCTTCAGGCCCGCGGAGACCTGGAAGTAGACGCCCACCACACGGTGGAGGATGTGGGAATCGTTCTGGGGGAATGCATTAAAAATGCACTGGGGGACAAAAAGGGCATTGTTCGCTACGGCTGTTCCTACCTGCCCATGGATGAAACTCTTACGCGCGTGGTGATGGATTTGAGCAACCGTCCGTATGTAGCTTTCCGTATTCCGGAAGGCGGTTTGCCGGATGCCCCCAACTTTCCGCTGACCCTTTGCGAGGAATTCTGCCGTGCGCTGGCCAATAACCTGCGTTGCAACCTGCATGTGGAAGTGCTTTACGGCAGGGATGGCCACCACATTGCGGAATCTGTCTTCAAGGGCATCGCCCACGCGTTGCGGCAGGCTGCGGCGATTGATCCCCGAGCCGCCGGGACGCTGCCTTCAACCAAGGGAATGCTGTAAAATACATGAAACTTGGCGTGATTGATTACGGTGCGGGCAATCTCCGCAGTGTGCTGAACACCTTTGAGGCCGCCGGCGTGACCGGTCATCTGGTGCGTACTCCGGAAGATGCGGCGGGCGTAACCCATTTGGTTCTTCCCGGCGTGGGCGCCTTCGGCGACTGTGCAGAAAAGCTGCGCCGCCAGAATCTGGTGCCCCTGGTCCGGGCATGGATAGAGCGGGACAGGCCTTTTCTGGGCATCTGCGTGGGCTATCAGGTTCTTTTTGAAAGCGGGGAAGAAAGCGGGCAGGTTCCCGGACTGGGCATCCTCAAGGGGCGCGTGGTTCGATTTTCAGAATCGGAACTCAAGGTGCCTCACATGGGGTGGAACAGCGTGGCTCTCACTGATCCCGCCGATCCCATCTGGAAAGGCATGGGGAAGGAACCGTACTTTTATTTCGTGCATTCCTATTATCCCCAGCCGGAGGATGAATCCCTGATTGCCGCTTTCTGCACCTACGGCGTGCGTTTTGCTGCCGCTGTCAGGCACGGCAATCTGGTCGCCACCCAGTTCCACCCGGAAAAAAGCCAGAAACTGGGCGTGAAACTGCTGAAAAACTTTATTTCCCTGTGAGCCGGAAATTGCCGGCTCACAGACTGCCGCTCTTCTTCCTGACAGCAAGGGGCAAGGAGGAGCGGCGAATCAAATGAAACGTCATTCTCGAAAAGCAGCCTTATTAAAAAGACGCCGGGATTAATTTCATTGAAACCCTTCGGACGGCACCTCCGTAGACCTTCATGGCTCAGTTTTTCCCTGTATGGAAAATAGCCAGGGCAAGAGGAGTGGCAAATTTATTTCTTACTGCCGGTTCTGGTCAATATTGCTTAGGGGGCGGGGAATATTTGTTGAGCGGGGGGCAGAGGGGGGAAGGGATGGTAATCTATAAAAAAAGAACCGCCCCTTCACGGAGACGGTTCTTTTTGATAAGAAAGCAAGGAGCGGATATTTCGTCCGCATGGGCCGGATTTTAGCCGAGCACCTTGTAATACTGAAGGTGAATCTGGGGATTCAGGCGAAGGCGTTCGCGGATGGGCCTGATGGCGGAAGGTTCCGCAGAGAACGTGTAGGTCACATACTGCCCGGCGGAAAGGTGGTTGGATTCGTAGGCGAATTCGCGGCGGCCGGCGTTTTCCGTGGCGGTGATGTCGGCGCCTTCTTCCTTCATCGCGGCGGCTACGGTGCTGATCAACTCCTCGACGGGAGTTTCCGTACCCTTCATGTTGAATACGATAAGAGCTTCGTAATTTCTCATGGTCTTGTGATAATTAGAAATGTGTCGTGCGAACGGTGCGCACCTTGCGGGCAAGTAAGGTGCAATGATTGCCTTCAGAAAGCAAGCCTATTTTTTACCTTGTTTCCGGGAACATGCCGTTTCCTGCGTTTTACTCTCCCCACGGCGCGGAAGAATTGTTCTGCATGGCGTTTCCTGCCGTTGTCCTTAGCGGAGGAGGGCGGGATTTCCGGTGAGGAATCCGGAAAAGCGGCAGATAGAGGCGGCGGAGAGTTTTTCCGGGCTTTCTGTCCTGCCGCCTGAACAATGGTGCCGATTCCAAAAAAGGATCATGACAAGGAGGCCTTGGAACTTTACGCCGCAGATGAATTAACGGTGCGTTATTTTTTGGAATCAGGAAGAAGGAGAAAGGGTTTCTCCCTGATGGGAGTGATATTCCGGTACTGGAATTCACCCCCGGAACGGGATGGTGCAGGTATGGCGGGAAAAATTCCGGAAAGAAGAAAAACGTTAACGCCTCCGCGCCATCTGTACGGCCAGCTGGAAGGCGTGGATGGTGCTGGACGGATTGGCTTTTCCGGTTCCCGCCAGGTTGAAGGCGGTACCATGGTCCGGGCTCAGCCGGGGGCGGGGAAGGCCCAGGGTGACGTTGACGGCGGTATGGAAGTCCACCAGCTTCAGCGGAATCAACCCCTGGTCATGGTAAGGGGCCAGCACGGCGTCATAGTTCCCTTCCACGGCATCCCGGTATACGCAGTCCGGGACGGAAGGCCCGTCAAATGCAGCATCCGGATGGATCGCCCTCAGCCGTTCCACGGCCGGGGCAATGATGTTCCCGTCCTCATCGCCGAAAGCGCCGTGTTCCCCGGCGTGGGGGTTCAGGGCTGCCAGGGCGATACGCGGGCGCATGATTCCCTTGCGGATGCAGAAGTCTTTCAGCAGGGTTCCGATGCGGACCAGTTCCTCTGTTTCCAGCAGGGAAGGCACGCTTTGGAGGGAAGTATGAATGGTTGCCAGCCCCACCGTCAACCGTTTCCCGGTCAGGCACATGGCGTAATTGTCCGTTTTCAGGCGTTCTGCAAAGAATTCCGTCTGCCCCGGCCAGCGGAAACCTGCCTCATGCAGGGTTTCCTTGCAGACGGGGGCGGTGACAACAGCGTCAACCGTTCCTTCCCGCAGGGCATGGGCCGCCTGTTCCAGATGGTCGAAGGCGTGTTTGGCGGATTCCGCATTAGGCCTTCCCGGGGGAAGCTCCACTCTCTTGCCGATGAGGCGGTATTCCGCATCTTCCGGGAGTTCTCCGGAGGCAAGCGCGGCGGAGATGACTTCCGGGCCTATGCCCGACTGGTCGCCCAGCGTGTATCCAATGACCGGTTTCATAGTGCGGCAACAGGAGGGATTACAATTCCGCGGGTTCCGGCATTCCGGCAGGGGAAGCGGGAATTTCTTCCGCAGGGGAAACAGGAGTTTTTTCTGCCGGAACAGCCTGCAGGGCTGCCGCCCGTTTTTCCATGTTGATGACCTGTGTCGTTTTTTCCGGTTCGTCGGGGTTGCGGAGTTCGAATTCCAGGTGGGAGTTGGTGGACCAATGGTAATAAATGGTGGCGCCGAGGGCTGCCAGCACCAGAATCAGGAGAATGGAACCGAAGAAGGAGCGCATGCCTCTACTGTGTCCCGGAGGAGGGGGGAATTCAAGAAATTATCAAGACCGCCTGCGTGGGCGGGCAAACGCCGTTAACTGCCGTGTATCTTCATTTCCTGGAAGAGGAAGGAAGGGTAAGTAAAAAGAGGCAACCCGGCATGAGAAGATCCGGGACAGTTCAGGACAGGATTTTCATCGCGAGGAACAGGAGCATGAGCAGGATGGCAAAGCCGATGATTCTGCCCGCCATGCTGCCGTCTTTCCCGTCCTGGATGCACATGGGGCAGTTTTCCGGGCCGTTCATGCCGCTGCATCCCATGCCGCACGCGCCGCAGGGAAAATCCGCCTCCCGCTCCTGTACTCGGTCTTGGAGAAGGAGTTCCAGCTCGCGCACGGAAGGCTCCACACCGTAGACGACGATTTCCCCGTCAATGGCGAGTGCGGGAAGCGGCGTCCCAATTTGTTCCGGAACGGTCTCTTCAGCCTGCACCTCCGGATTGACGCCCAGATGGGCCAATGCCTGGAGGGTATTGGCACGCAGGGCGTTTCCCGGGTAGGCCCGGCTGTAAAAAAGCTGAATCCTGGTCATGGAACTGGGTGTGTCAGGAACGCTTCCGTTTGGGAAGACTCTTCTTCCAACAAATAGGACGGGGCTCCAAAGGTCAATGCGTTTTTCCGTGTCATGACATATAAGTGTTGCACGGAAAACATTTTAGACTTTTCAAATGAGGAGGGAACGGGCACTATCCCGCCGGTCCCGCCATGAAAAAGCTATCTCTATTCCTTTTGACCCTGGCCTGTGTATTCCAGTTTTCCGCCCAGGCACAGGAACGGCCCAGTTACATTGCCATTGAGGCCAATTCCGGCAAGCTTCTTTTCAGTTCCAACGCAGAAGAAAAAAGGCCCGTGGCCAGTCTTTCCCAAGTAGCCACCGCCATGGTGGCTTTGGACTGGGTGGCCCGCACGCGGTTGCCGCTGGACACTTTCATTGCCGTGCCCCAGGAAGCGTTCGGCCTCCGTGCGGGCAATCCCATGGATCTCCAGCCGGGAGACCGCCTGACGCTCCGGGACGCTTTGTATTCCACCCTGCTGGGTTCGGACAATGTTTCCGCCCTGACTGTTGCCTCCTTTGTGGGGCGTGACCTGGTGTCCCGCCGGGGCGGCGGCACCCCCATTGCCGCTTTTGTGGCGGAAATGAACAATTTGGCCCGTTCCCTGAGGATGGCCAAAACGCGCTTTACCGCTCCCCACGGGCTGGACGCCGGCAACTCCGTTTCCACTTCCTGCGCGCTGGATATGGCCTTGTTGGGCGTTTACAGCATGCAAAATCCGGCTTTTTGCTACATTGTTTCCCAGGCGAGCCGGCGCATTGAAGTGCAGTCCCAGACCAAGGGCAGGACGATGTACGATATTTCCAACAACAACAGGCTCATGAGCGCTTCCGGCGTGGACGGCATCAAGGCGGGCACTTCCCGCGCCGCCGGCCCCTGCCTGCTGCTCAGCGTGACGCGCAACGCTATTTCCCGCCGAAGCCCCCAAACGGGGACGGAGGTGATTTATCCGCAGCGTATGATTATTGCGGTGCTTGGTTCTGCGAACCGCTATTCCCTTGCCAGGGAGATGATGAACACCGGCTGGCGCGTTTGGGAAAACTGGCAGGCTTCCGGCATGGACATGAAGGATCCCAAGGAATTTGTCCAGCTTCCTGTGAAATCTGCTCCACAAAGGAGATAGGAAGTAGACGGGGAAGGATTTTTCTGCTATAAGGAACTCCGAATATGAACATCGGTGTTTTGAATAGCGGGGGTGACTCCCCCGGGTTGAATGCAGTTATTGAAGGTGTTGTGGGCGCGGCTTCCCGTCGCGGCTGGAACGTTGTGGGTTTTTACGACGGTTTTGAAGGGCTTTTGTCCGAGGAAGGGGACGAACGGTTTGAATGGCTGACCCCTGCCGCCTGCCGCGGATTGCGAGCCAAGGGGGGCACCATTCTGGGAACCGTGAACAAAGGAAACTTCGCCATCAAAGTAGGCGTGGACCAAAAGGGGGCGATTGAACCCGCGGTGCTGGAAAAAACGAAGGCTACTGTCCGCCGGCTGGGGCTGGATGCCCTGATCGTTGTGGGCGGAGACGGCTCCCAGTCCACGGCTCTTTTGCTTTCCGAGATAGGGCTCCCCGTAGTTGGCGTGCCAAAAACCATTGATAATGACTTGGGCGCAACCGATGTCACTTTTGGCTTCTACAGCGCCGTTTCCATTGTTTCCGAGTCTTTGGACCGTCTGGAAACCACCGCGAACGCGCACCAGCGCATGATGGTGGTGGAAGTGATGGGACGGCATGCGGGATGGATTGCCTTGGAAGGCGGCATCGCAGGGAGTGCTGATATTATTCTTCTGCCGGAAATTCCTTTTTCCCTTGAAAACGTGGTGGAATGCATCAAGGCGCGCAAGGCTGCCGGGCAGAGGGAAATCCTGGTGGTGGTATCTGAAGGGGCCCGTCTGGCGGACGAACTGGTATTGCTGGATGAAAAGACCCAGGGGGAAGTTCGCCTGGGTGGCATCGGCAAGGTGATTGCCAAGAAACTGGAAGAAGCCACTGGGATTGAAACCCGCTCCTGCGTGCTGGGCCATATCCAGCGCGGCGGTTCTCCCTGTTCCTATGACCGGATTCTGGGAACGCGGTTCGGCAGTTATGCCGTGGAACTGGTGGAAAAGCGCCAGTTCAGCTGCATGGTTGCTCTCCGTGGGACGCAGATGACTGCCGTACCCATTGAGGAAGCTGTGAAAACCTTGAAGCTGGTGGATCCCGATTGTCAGCTGGTGCGCACGGCCCGCGATTTGGGCGTATGCTTCGGGGACTGACGTTCTCCGTCTGCGTCACGGGAAATTGATTGTACCCGATAGGGTTTTGATTGCTTTTCAACCGTATCCTGGAATCAGGATACGGTTATTTTTTGCGGAAGCACGCCGTATTCATTGGGGCCTGGCGAGCTTTTAAGAAGCATCATGGACAGGAAGAGGATGGAAAGCAGATCCATCAGGCTGGACACCATTCCCAGGTAGTCCAGATAGGGGGCCATGTCCTCCGGGACCAGGCGCAGCAGGAAAATCAGCAGGAAAGTGATGATGAAAATAAGAATGGGAATCAGGATGAATTTTCCGCTCAGATTGCTGTCATGCAGGCGGCGCACGGCGACCGGCAGATTGAAGAGGATATTGAGCCCCGCCACGGCTGCCAGAAGCTCCAGGGAAAGCATGCTCAGCTCTCCGGATTGGTAGAAAAAGTAAAAGGTGGGATTGAAGCAGGAGTGAGCCAGCAGGATCAGAGCATCTTGCGGATGGGCGGCATATAACAGGATTTGGAGGGAAGGAGAGACATAAAAACCCGCCGGCTGGCTGTCAACGTCTATCATGCTGTAGCCCAGCGGAAGGAACAGGAGGACGGAAAGGAGGAAAAAGGACCAGAATTCCGTCCGGGACGCGCGGCCTGCCACCGTATTCAATTTCCGCAGGCTGATGAGCCAGTAAAGGTAAAACGGAGTCAATGGCTGCTCTTTCAGTTCTCCGGCAGGGGGATCAGCCGGTTGGGGCTCCGGACGGCGGCTGTATTTGTTGCCGTCCGCCTTGCTTTCTCCCAGCGTCAGATAAAAAAAGATCAGATGCCCCAGCCCGAAGGGAATGAAAAGGGAAAAAAGCCAGAGGCCGCTCCTGCCTGTATCATGCAGGCGTCTGAACGCGGCTGATATGCTTGGGATGAATAACACCGCCCACAGGAGGATGGTTAAGGCGTCTCCGTAGATGCTCAGTCTTGTATCAGGGATGTGCAGCCAGTCCGTCAGGATATACCCCGCCAGGGCTGGAATCAGCGCCAGGAGGGGAAGAGCCATGAACCACCAGAATTCCGCACGGGAAGCGCAGCCCCGAAAGTCCGCATAATGAAGAAAACCTTTTTTCCAGCAGGAGAGGGGGGAAAGGAGGGAAGATGCCTGCGTGGAGGTTGGAGGAACGGAGGAAACAGCAGGAGAAGCAGGAGAAGCAGGAGAAGCAGGAGAAGCAGGAGAAGCAGGAGAAGCAGGAGATTCCGGCATGGATGAAAAGGGGGTTTCCGTTTAGACTCCCTGATGCCGGGGAATGCTCAATGCGTCTGTGCCCAAGACATGGAAAGTTCTCTCCTGCAGCCGGTTCAGATCAGGACAATCGCCATCAGCAGCATTCCGGCGATGATGCCCATGATGGAAATGTGATGGTGTCCCCAGCGTTCCGCCATGGGCAGCAGCTCGTCAAAGGAGATGAAGACCATGATTCCCGCGACGGAGGCAAAGAGAACCGCAAGTACGGTAGGTGTGAGGAAGTGGAACAGGAAGAACATGGCGATGGCCGCGCCCACCGGTTCCGCCAGACCGGAGAGAAAGGAATAAAAGAGGGCCTTTTTACGGCTGCCCGTACCGTAGTAAAGAGGTACCGCCACGGCGATTCCTTCCGGAATGTTATGGACGGCTACGGCCAGGGCGATGGAGGTGCCCAAAGTCAGGGAGTCCAACCCAGCGGCAAAGGTGGCGATTCCTTCCGGGAAATTGTGGATGCCGATGGCCAGGGCGAACAGAATGCCGGACCTTTTAATTCGGGATGAGGAAAATTCACCGCTGGCCTGTCCATGGATGTCTTCCGGGCCGCGCGCTTCGTGCGGGTTTTCGTCTTCCGGAACCAGGTAATCAATCAGAGCCGCCACGGCAATTCCCCCGAAGAAGGAAGCAATGGCGATCCAGGAACCTGCCGTATGGCCTTCGAACTCTATCAACCTGTGCTGGGCTTCTCCCAGCAGTTCCACCAGGGAGATATACACCATGACTCCGCCGGATAATCCCAGGGCAAAAGTAAGTGCCTTTGTATCCGTCCTTTTCATGAAGAAGGCGATGAAGCCTCCTATGCCGGTAGCAAGACCAGCCAGCGTGGTGAGCAGGAAGACAACGAGGATGTGGTCGGCGGAAAGGTCCATGCGTGCACCTGCCGGGCAGGGATGACCCCGGCAGTAAAGAAAGGGGTGTATTATTTTGCGGGAGCCGTGGGAACGATCATCTTCGTGGCCCGGATGGCGCCGGGGGGAAGGGGGGGCTCTTCCCCCGGCTTCAGGAGGCCCCGTTCCTTCTTGATTTCAGGCAGCTTGTCCAGAAGTTTGCTGAAAGCTTTTCCTTCAAAACTTTCTGGGAGGAGCGCAACGCCTTCTTTGAGAGGCTGTTCCAATTCATTGACCCTGTTTTGCTGCATGAGTAGGTACACTTTTTGCATGAGAACAGCTTGTTTGACTTCCGGAAGAAGCCCGTTCTTTTTCAAGTAGCTGTCCATGATGGAAAGCGCTTCATCAGGATTTTGATCCGCCAGAATGTGGATGTTTTTCTTCCGGAACGTATCGGCCCATTCCAATTTCTGGGCATGGAGCAGATCGTCCCTGTGCAGTTTGGCGAGAATTCCGGAAGCGTCCTGCGGGTCCAGTTTTTCCAGTTCTGCCAGAGCCGGCTTATAGAAAGTGCGGATGCTGGATTGGGGAACCGTTTTCAGCAATTGAACCAGCGTGTCCCGCCGCTGCTGGTCAGTGAGCTTTTCCGCCAGCTTGTTTGTCAGGGACTGCTGCGTGTTGAGTGCTTCCGCCGCTTTTTTTGTATCCTGCATGACCTGGGCAGGATTGGCGTAACCTACGACGGTGTGGATGGGCCGCCCCTGGGCATCCGCAAACACCAGCGTGGGGAATCCGGTGATGCCGTAGGATTTTTTATAGGTTTCCAGAGAAGTTTTTGTCTGCGCGTCCTGCTGCTTTTTACGTGGGTAGTCCAGTTCCACGGGAATAAAGGAACGGGAAATGGCTGTCTGGATTTCAGGAAGGGAAAGAGCCTGCTTTTTCTGCATGATGCAGGCTCCGCACCAGTCGGAACCGGTGAATTCCAGCATTACTCCCTTATTCTGTGCGGCGGCTTGCTGCATGGCTTCCGCAGGGCTGGTACTCCATGTTTCGGAGGCGCCGGCACTCCAGGCGAGGAGTATGGCTGCGAGGGGATGTATGATTGTTTTCATGGCAGGAATGTCATTATTGCATGGGGGGAAGCGGAGAATGGGCGGGGGGAACCCACATGTTTCCGGAAGAGGAGCTGCCGGAATCTCCGGTGTGGGTAGGTGTTTCAATTTTCGGTTTTCCGGCGGGCGGGTCCAGATCTTCCACCACCACTTTCTTTTTGGCGGGCTGGGGCACGGGGGCGGCAGCCGGGGCCGGTGAGGGTGCCCTGCGGATAACGGGGGATTTGAGGGAAGCATCCGTCTGGTTCATGGCCGTAATATTCAGCGGGTCGCCGTAGGCCAGCATTTCCCGGATGTCGTCAGGAAGATCTCCGGCAGGAATGGAGGTGCTTCCCTGTTCGTGCATGATACGCACGAATTCATTTTCCACGCGGGTGATTTCCACATTCAAATAAGTTTTGCCTGAATGGGATGTCTTCAGAATGTCGAACTTGCGGCCGCGTGCCTTGGCTCTGGCGTGTTGGCGGTAGCGTTCGAAGTAGGAGCGGATTTCTCCCCGGATGCCGGCTACGCGCATTTTCTCTTTCTCAATGGATTTTTGCGTCTCTTCCAGGTCGGAGGCCGTATGTTCAAAGATATCCAAAAGGCTGAGCAGCTGTTCCTTGGGAGCGGTCCTGTTCCGTATTTCCCTGAGCTGTTCCTGCTTCTTCAGCAGCTGGGCATGATTGTCCTCCAAAGCTTCCCGAGCATCTTTGACAGGGTCTGGAAGCTGGGAAAATTTTTCATAAACAATATAGCCGGCACTGATGACGATAAGGGCGAACAGCCCCAGGCAGAGGTTCCAGAAAAGAGCGTCTCCCCTGGCTTTCCGTTCGGAATCCTCCTGCCGGGCGGATTCTTCTTCCGCAGCGTGTTCCGAGACGACGTCCAGGGAGGTTTTCAGACGTTTTTTGGCTGCGGGGGCGGAGTTTTCATCCTTATGTTCTCCTCCATTCTCCTTCGGAGCAAAGCGGGTTTCGTCTTCCGCAGGGGGGAGAGTTTCGCCGGACGGCTGTCTGGGAGCGGGGGCGTCGGTCATGGGATGCGCGGGAATGGAGGTTAGTCTACCGGGTGGGTTTGTTTGAATTCAGCCAGTTTGGCCGCATACGCGTTATATTGATATTGCAGGGCATGGAATTCCTGCTTGCGCTGCGCCAGCGTTTTGCGCATGTCTTCAATGTCAAAGCACAGGTGCTCGAAGTCGCGGCGTTTGGAAGGCAGGACATCTATATCCTTCACCGTGAAGGGCGTCGTGATTCTTCCCGGGTTGGAAAGCCTTTTCTGAAGATTGTAATTAACGCGGGCATCGTGGGATTCCGCCTGGCTTATTTCCTGTTCCGTCTGGGCCAGTGCGTTTTTCATTTGCTGGAGCTGGGCCTGGAGCTGCTGGTGTTCCTGGGATGAATTCCCCGTCAGGAAGGAGGTCAGGGCTTCATTCGTACTGCTGTCGCACGAAGTAAGGGCCAGCGTGAGGGCCAATGCCGGACAGGTACGCCTGGTGAATCTCACGATGTTGAACATGCCGGGGATTATGAACCTTAACGGAGGGGAAAGTCAAACTGTTCATGCGCCCTCCGGAACAATGATTTTTCTCGCATAAAACGCGTATGCGGCTACAATGCCCGCGGCATGATGCAATTATCGGAGATCGGAGGCCATCTGACGGCCAGAACGGGTATTGATGATTTGATGGAGGATTTGTTCAAGGCCCTCCATTCGGGAGACGCCGGCCTGTGCCAGTTGAACGGCGGGAGCCCCGCCGTTATTCCTGAGGTGACGGAACTTTGGCGGCGCAGCATGGGGGAACTGGTGCGAAATGGCAAATTTGACGTGCTGGTGGGCCATTATGCCCATCCGGGCGGGGATCCTGCCTTTATCCGTGCCCTGGTGCGTTTTCTCAATGAACGTTGCGGATGGAACCTGACGCCGGAAAATGTGGCGATTACCCAGGGCGGCCAGATGGCCTGCTTTACACTGTTCAACATGCTGGCGGGCCCGTGCCCGGACGGTGCTGTGCGTGAAATCCTTTTTCCCCTGTGCCCGGATTATGTGGGATACCAGTCCCAATCCCTGTGCGGCGGCGTCATGTTCCGGGGCGTCCGGCCCGGCATCCGCATGCTGGACGGGCACACGTTCAAGTACGTGATTGATTTTGACCGTCTGGACATACGTCCGGAAACGGCCGCCGTCTGCATGTCCCGGCCTACGAATCCCACCGGGAACGTGGTGACGGATGAGGAATTGGGGCTTCTGCGGGAAATGACTTCCCGCGCCGGGGTTCCCCTGATGATTGACAATGCTTACGGGCCTCCGTTGCCCAATATTTGTTTTGTGCCCGTAACCCCGGCCTGGGATGAGAACATGATCCTGACCATGAGCCTGTCCAAGATCGGGTTGCCCGGAACGCGCACCGGCATTGTCATTGCGCGCCCGGAGATCATTCGTGCCGTCGTGAGCATGGTGACCACGTCATCCCTGTGCCCGAACAATCTGGGCCAGGCTCTGGTGACGCCCTATCTGGAAGACGGCACTCTGGAGAGAGTCTGCCGTGAAACCCTCACGCCGTTTTACCGAGGCCGGGCGGAATTCGCCCTGTCCCTGCTGCCGGAACTTTTCGGAGAATCCATCCCCTGGCGCGTTCATAAGAGTGAGGGCGCCATGTTCCTGTGGCTGTGGTTTGAGGGATTGCCCATCACGTGCCAGGAGCTTTACGAACGGTGCAAGTCACGGGGCTGTTTTGTAAATCCCGGCCATCACTTTTTCTTCGCCCTTCCGGAGGAGGGGGAACCTTGGCCGCACCGTCATGAATGCATCCGCATCAGCTTCACCCAGACGGAGGAACTCCTGCGCAAGGGGCTTTCCATCGTGGCGGATGAAGTGCGCAAGGCCTACTCCCGTTCTTAATCCAAACCTGACCCGTATCCATGAACAGCATGACCGGTTTCGGCAGAGCCGCCGCCCAGACAGACCGTTATAATATCCTTGTTGAAATATCAGGCGTAAACCGCAAACAAACGGAAATTGCCGTCAATGTGCCGCGCGGCTATGCGGAATGGGACGCCTCCGTGCGTTCCATCGTGCAGGGGGTTGTTTCCCGCGGCCGTGTAGGCGTCTCCATTTCTGTGGAGCGTCTGGAGGAAGCGGATGGCTTCCTCCAGCTTGATGAGCAGAAACTGGCCTCCCTGGCGGAGCTGCTGAACCGTGCGTCTGACCTGACAGGTCAACCGTTGCCCCTCCAGGCGTCCGACCTGCTGAGGCTGGATATCGTTACTTCCGCAGCGGAAGCATCCCTTTCTCCGGAAGAAGCGTGGCCGATGGTGGAAAAGGCGCTCAAAGCCGCCTTGAAGGATTTTATTTCCATGCGTGCGGCGGAAGGCGCCAACCTGAAAGCGGACGTTCTTGGCAAGCTGGATGTCTTAGAGCAATTCCGCCTCCGTATCGCGGAACATGCCCCTTCCGTGCCTGTCAGGCTTCGGGAGGCCATGCTCAAGCGCTTGGCTGATGCCGACCTGTCCGTTTCCGCGGACGATGAACGCATCATCCGGGAAGTGGCCCTGTTTGCGGACAAGTGCGACATTTCCGAGGAAATTACCCGTCTCTCCTCCCATTTTGACCAGTTCCGCACCTTGTGCGGTTCCTCCGCTCCTGCGGGCAGGCCTCTGGATTTCCTTTGCCAGGAAATCTTCCGGGAATTCAACACCATCGGCTCCAAGGCGAACGATTCCACGCTGGCCCATCTGGTTGTGGCTGCCAAGACGGAGCTGGAGAAAATCAGGGAACAGGTTCAGAACATCGAATGACAGCCATGAAACAGCCATTGGGAACATTGCTGGTGGTATCCGGGCCTTCCGGTTCCGGGAAGACGACGTTGTGCCGCCGCGCGACGGAAAACGGTCTGTGCGTGTACAGCATTTCCTGCACGACGCGCCAGCCCAGACCCGGGGAAGTCAATGGAGTAGATTACCATTTCCTGACTCCCGCCGAATTTGACGCCAGGGTGGAGCGGGGAGACTTTCTGGAATATGCGGAGGTGCACGGCAACCGCTACGGTACGCTGAAAGCGGATATTTTGACTCTTCTGGAACAGGGGAAAAACGTGGTGATGGATATTGACGTGCAGGGGGCTGGGCAAGTCCGTTCCTGCCGGGAGGGCATTCTACCCCTCTGCTATGCGGACGTTTACATTTATGTGCCGCAGGCGGAGCTTAAAAACCGCCTTTGCGGACGGCAGACGGATGGCGCTGAAACCATTGCCCTGCGTCTTCGCAATGCGGAACAGGAAGACGCCTGCCTGCCGCAGTACCAGTACTGCCTGGTTTCCTCCGACCGCGAGACGGATTATGCTTCCTTTTGCGCCCTGCTCAAATGCCAGTCCATGCGGGTGGGACTGATGCGGTGATAAGGTCTTGCCTGTTTATCGAGAGACTGCGTTCTCTCGTTTCGTCCCCCGTCACATGGCATCCGGGATGGCGGCTCCGGTTCCGAGACATTTGGAATTGGTTTTCTTCCCGTGCCTATATGGTATGTGATTCCCTTTCCTCTGATCCGGCCTGCGTGAAAAAACGCGGGTTGAAATTCTTGACGGGCAGGATACTCATAGGCTCTTTGAATAATTCAATGTTGAAATTATCCTCCAGGCAAAGGTGTCCCGGTAGGTCAGATACTGCCCCGTTTCCTTGTATCCGTTAATTGCCTTTTTGACTAAAATGTTTGACTGTCAGTTGAACGTGGATGGATGAAACTACTGTTTCCCGTTGTTCTCTTCTTAAGGAGAAGGATAATGTAAAATAGGAGCCCTGCTTTTAGACGAAACAGGGATATTGTTTTTTGTTCCCGTGGGAATGATGGCGCCTTTGACCGGGTGCTTGGTTTCCTTTCCGTTGACCGGGCCTTCCAAAGCTATTATCGCTCTACTTGAGCGGATACAACCAGCCGATGGCGCAGGTAAAAATGACCCAGAGGAGCAGGTTGAGGGGGAGTCCCACTTTGACGAAGTCCTTAAATTTGTAACCGCCCGCATTGTACACGTAAGTGTTGGTCTGGTAGCCGATGGGGGTGGAGAAGCTGGCGCTGGCGCCGAACATGACAGCCAGAATGAAGGGAATGGGGTTGGCGTCGAATTGCAGGGCCATTTCATAAGCCAGAGGCCCCATGACGGCCGCTACGGCATTGTTGGAGATCATCTCCGTCAGGATAGAGCAGATCAGGTACAGGCCGGAGATGGCGACCAGGCACCCCAACGGGCCTATATTATCCACTACGCCGAAAGCAATGGCTTTGGCAAGCCCGGTTTTGCTCATGGCTTCTCCCACGCACAGCATTCCCAGAATCAGAAAAATAATGCCCCAGTCCACCGCCTGGTAGGCTTCCTTCGGCTTGATGCAGCCGGAGATGATGACGATGAGAGCTCCGATGTAGGCGAGATAGAAGGGATTGAAGCGCGCGAAGAATTTGAAGAATTCCCCGTATTGCTCAAAGGAGCCCAGCAGGCCGATAAAAATGAACAGCCCCATGGCCAGGATGGCCCAGCCCTGTTTGCTGCGGTTGTGCGCTTCCGCAGGACGCTGGCTCAGGGGGATGATGCGCTGCTTGGTCAGGATGCGGTTCATTCCTTCCTGCGGTCCTTCCAGAAGAAGCGTGTCCCCTGCCGCCAGCTTGGTGTTCGGCCCCATGTCCGTGATGTTTTTGCCCTGCCTGTGGATGGCGAGCACGAAGATGTTGAATCTCTGGCGCAGCTTGAGTTCGGACAGGGACAGCCCGGCGAATTCGGAATTGTTGGCGATCATGCCTTCCACGATTTGCACATCGCGCTGCTCCAGCGTTTCCAGCCCGCGGCTGTCATCCCAGCCCAGGTCCACGCCTTTGGCTTCCCTCACCTGGTTGACTTTTCTGGCGTTGCACAGGAAAAGAATGCGGTCTCCTTCTTCCAGGTTGATGTGCTGCAGCTCTTCCTGCATGGAGAATCCCCTGCGGCGAACTTCCACGATTTTGGTGCCCAGCAACTCGGTTTGCATCAGGTTGATGGGAGTGGTGCCGATGTGGGGGGAATCCGCGGGAATTCTGACCTGGAGCAGGAAATCGCGCTGGATGCCGCCCGGAAGCATGGTGGACAAAGTGGGGCGGGATGGAAGCCATTTGCGGCCTAATGTCCAGAGGTAGAGCAGGCCCGCCGCCGCATAAATCAGGCCCATGGGCGTTACCGTGAACATCTGGATGCCGTCATAACCCAGTTTCTGCACCTGGCCGAGCACAACTACGTTGGTGGATGTTCCGACCACGGAGCAGGTGCCTCCCAGAATGGTGGCGTAGGAGAGGGGGATGAGCAGCTTGGAGGCCGCGATGTTATGATCCCTGCAGAAGGCCAGCACGATGGGCATCAGGATGACGACCACCGGGGTGTTGTTGACGAAGGGGGAAACCATGAACGCTCCCAGTGTAATGACCAGCAGGGCGGTCAGTTCCCTCCCCTTGGCTACCTTGTTGAACAGTTTGGAAAGGTCTCCTATTAATCCCGTTCTTTCCAGGGAAGCACTCAGAATGAACATGCACACCACTGTCAGCGGTCCGCTGTTGGCAAAGCTGGACAGCACATCACGCGTGCTCAGAATTCCCGTGAGCATGAGGACGGCGGTGCCTGTCAGGGCTGTGATTTCCACGGGCATCCATTCCTTGATGAAGCTGATGAATAAAAGGACCAGCAGAATGCCTACAATCCATTGCTGGGCGGCCGCTGATTCCAGCCAGCCTATGACGGAGGCGGAGTTGATGTTGAGAAGAGGAAGCATGGTTTGAAAGTTGAAGGTGTGGGGAAAGGGTCCAACTCTCCTACTTTCCCGGCTTCTATCTGTCAAGCCGCAATAATTTTCCGGAAAGGGTTTGAAAAGGTTCCTGCGCTTTTTTATTGTTGGTGCGCCGCATGGATTCCCCCATAATAACAAGGTTTGCTCCCAGCCCTACAGGCAATCTCCATCTGGGGCACGCCCTGGCTGCGTGGGAAGCCCGTTCCCTGGCGAACCGTTTTTCCGGGAAGTGCGTGCTGAGGATGGAAGATATCGACCAGACGCGGTGCCGTCCGGAGTTTGTTCAGGGCATATTGAAAGATCTGGAGTGGCTGGGCATCCGCTTTGACGGTCCCATGATGGTTCAGTCTTCACGCTTCAGCGCTTATGAACACGCTCTTCAGACGCTGAAGGACCGGGGCGTGCTGTACCCCTGTTTCTGTACGCGCCGGGAGATTGCGGAGGAGGTGGCCGCCATGGGTGGGGCGCCGCAGGGGGGCTGCGTGGACGTATATCCGGGAACTTGCCGGCTGCTTGACAAGGGGCGCAGGAAAGAGCTTCTCAAATCCGGCAAACCTTTTTCCTGGCGGCTGGATTGCCGTGCTGCGGCGCGGATTACCGGTCCCCTGCTATGGAGGGACATGCGGTTCGGAGATCAGGTTTGCCGTCCAGAAGAACTGGGGGATGTGATTCTGGGCCGCAAGGACTGCGCCGCCAGCTACCATATTGCCGTGGTTGTGGACGACGCTGCCCAGGGAGTTACCCATGTAAGCCGTGGTGAGGATTTATTCCCTGTGACGGGCATCCACCGGACGCTCCAGGCCCTGTTGGGGCTTCCTGTTCCGCAGTGGTATCATCACCGGCTGGTGAAGGATGCTTCCGGCAAGCGGCTTGCCAAGAGGGACAGGAGCCTGAGCCTTCAGGAAATGCGTGCCGCCGGGATGCGGCCGGAAGACGTGTTCCGACTGATGCGGGAGAGCTGAGGGATTTTCATTCCCTTATAGGCGGGGGGGCGTTGTTCCGCCGGGAAAGGCAGGGGTCAGGCTGTGGCTTGCGTTTTTCCAGCAGCCGGTCGGATGGTTTTCTTTCCGATGCAGAGCAGGCATGCATAAGCCGCCGCCAGGGTCAGCAGGAGAAGGGAGCTCAGGATGGCCAGCAGATTCAGATGCCCCAGCGGGATGAGCCATGCGTGCGGCATGGCTGCCGTTCCTGCCAGTATCTGGGGAAGCCAGATGAAAGCCGCCTGGGAAAACAGGCTGACGGCTGTGAAGGCCAGCCCCGCGGCCAGGGTGAGCCATACCGCCGGAAGTACCGGCAGGAATGTTTCATGGATGTTTTTTTTCATGGCCCGTGCCGTTCCTGCGAATATGGAAACGAGAAACAGGGGGGCCAGCAATGCGGCGGCAGGGAGGGTGTCCCAAAGGAGCCATGTGCAGAGGGGGGAAACGGCCGTCAGGAGGCCCGTGCTCTTAATCAGGAGGCCCCGGGGCGGCGGGGCTGGTGCCGCGGCGTGGTTCATATATCCGTTAATCGGGCCAGACATTGCCGGGCGTGCTTCCCTGGGTAATGACGACTTCCTGGCCTATTTTCAGGGTGAAGTTTGGCGTTACTTCCTGCTGTACTTCCACAAGTTCGTTCGTATCCTTGAGCTTGACGCGCACGCGGATCATTTTGACGGCTTCCACCCTGCCGTCCACGATGGAGCCTGTGGCGGAAGCCAGTTTTGAGGTCCCCATGCCGATGATGCCGGGAGTCATGGCCTCCGCCGCCGTTCCGGCCATGTTGGCAAAGGTGCCGTCGTCCGTGGAGGTAAGGACGTTGATTTCCTTGATGCGGACCACGTTGCCCAGCTTGATGGTCGTCACTTTGCCGGTGGCGATTTCCAGATTGCTTTTTTGGGTGCAGGAGAAAAGGACAGGGAGAATAAGAAAAGCGGGAATGAATGGAAGCGGATTCATGATGAACGTAGTTAACTACGCTGGCGGGGTTAAGCGTTTTTCAGCGTGTGGGAAGAATTGTGTAGGTAGCCAGATACAGGAGCAAATGGAGGGAGGAGAGTGCCAGTACCCTGTTCATGCGGCTGTCCGCGGGCGTTTTGCGGATTAGGAGCATCAGATACCCGCCGAAGAGGATGGAGGGTATCCACATCCACCACGTATGGGACAGGTTCAGGTGAAGGGCCCGGCTGGATGTGGGCAGCGTGATGTAGGCAGCCAGGATGAAAGACTGGGCCATGGCGCGCGCCTTTCCTTCCCCCAGCCGCACGGCCAGCGTGTGCTTGCCCGTAGTGAGGTCTTCCTTTCTGTCGCGGATATTGTTGACGGATATCATGACGGCGCACAGGAGGCCGCATTGAATGCCTGTTACGATGCCGGCATTGTACACCGCAAGCGATTCCACCAGCGTGCCGGGCACGACGGGTGCCGTGCCTATCTGCACCAGAATGGTTCCCAGTACGGCAACCAGTCCGAAGAAGAGGATGACGAATATTTCCCCCAGGCCCTTGTAGGCCAGCGGCCACGGCCCTCCCGTATAGCCATAGGTGAAATAGAGGGACGGGATGCCGATGGCGAGGATGGGCCAGCCGCGCAGTTCGATAAGGGGAAAGGCCAGAAGGCACGCTCCCAGCAGGAAGAAGAGGCCGATGAGCATGACTGTTCTGTGGGAGAGGGCTCCGCTGGCCGTCATGCGCACGGGCCCGGTCCGCCGTTCCGTATCGGCGTGCTTGGCATGGTCAATGGCGTCATTGAAAAAATTGCAGGCAATCTGGAGGCACAGGCAGGAAGTCAGTGTCAGGAGGGCCAGGGACGCATTCCAGCTGCCGGTCAGTTTCTGCACCACCATGCAGCCTGCCCATACCGGAATCAGGGAGGCGGTGAGCGTCTTGGGGCGTGCCGCCAGAAAGGCGGAAGTAATAATATTCATGTGAGGGAAGGCTCCGTAATCAGCGGAGGATGGGGCCGAGGCGGCGGAGGGTTTCCTTAATGAGTGAGACGTGCCATTGCCCGGGGGCCGTTTCCTCTTCTCCCAGGTAGCCATATACCAGGCAGGAACCCAGTTGAGAGTAAAGCAGGCGGGAGACGGGTCCCATGGGCCCCATTCCCATGACGGCGATCGGCCCCTTGGGCTTGGTGAAAAGCTGTACTCCTGTCTGGATGTCCGAGGCCAGGCAGGGCGTGAATGCAAATTTGACGATATCCGCCTTGTAGGAGCGCGCCTTTTTTTCCTGTTCGCGCAGGTAATCCACACCCGGAGTGATTTGGAAATCATGGGTGGAGCCGATGATGATGACGTCCCGCTCCCGCGCTTCCATAACCAGTTCCCTGGCGTGGCGCATGGCCTTGATTTCAATGTCCATGGCGGCGGCATATGGCATATAGGCCCGGAGCAGGGCAAAGCGCTCTTCTTCCGGGATGCGGCGCAGCCCTCCTTCCTCATGGCAGCGCACGGTGACCAGCAGGGGCATCTCCGGCCGGAACTCCATAACCTGTTCAGTCGTGAGTTCCGGGGGAAGGGCATCCACGCGCAGTTCTACTAGATCGCACTGGTCTGTTAAATCTTTTCCTTTCAGCGTTTTCCATAGCTCCCACGAGGTAACGGACGCAACGATTTTCGGCGGATAGGCCTGATGTTCACGTACAATCTGCTGCATACATCCTACTATCCCAGCAAAGGAAGGAAGGTCAATCTTCTATTGATGAGTTCCACTTCATTTTGGGGCCGAGTATGTCAGTTTGCCTGCCTTTTCCCCTTTTGGAACTGTGTTTTTCTTCCTGTGCCAGCCCTGTTGACCGGTTTCCCGGCAGACGGATTGACGGATGTTGGCGCCGGCTGCCGTTCAAGATGCCGGCAGGGCTGTTTCGTATGGTCCGTTTCCTTGTTGTGGCGGAGGGCGTTATTTTCCTGCCTCTGCACGTTAAAAACATGTTGAGAATGGAGGTCCGGCTTGAAAAGGGAGTTCGGATGGAGCTAGGTGAAGGCCATGAATATGCTTTGGTCAAGGTTATTGCGGATGGGGCGGAATCCCTTTTGGGCGGCTTTGGATGCCGTGCTGGTGGTAAGGACGGAAAAAGATTCGTCCGGACATCCGGAATGGTCCTGGAAGGCGTATGTCCCGCATGGCGTTCCGGTTTATGAATTGCCTCCGGTGCCCGTTCCTCTTCCGGAAGGGGATTGGGATAAGGAGCGGTTTCGTAAGGAAAGACGGAAAGCTGCCCGGGTGTTGGGTCACCAGGCCGCTTTAACGCTGGCTTCTTCCTTCCATTTCTCCCGTTTCATGATTGTGGAGGAAGAGTGCCGTTTCAGGCTGCCGGTAATAGGTTCCACGGCGCGGATGCTTGGGCAGCTGCTGAAAGGCTGCCGGGAAAGAACTGCTCTGTTTTTAAGTGAGCCGCGTTTGTCTCCCCATACGGCCTGCTCCGTGGCGAAAGGAGAAAAATCCATCCTGCTGCGCGTAACGGATATGGCGGCATCAGCTGCGTATGTGATGGACCTTTCCTTATGTGAACGCATTCTTTTATCTCTTCCGTCAGATCAGAGGGTCTGGCCATGGCTGAGGTATTATGGTTCTCTGGAGGAATGGTTTGCCCGGTATCTGGGACGTTATGGTGATTTGTATGCTCTTTCCCCTGCGTTCGTTTCCTGCGGAGAGGGCGCTCCCATGCCCGCCCTTTGCAAATCCCTGGGCCATTTCAATAATGCACGCACCAAATATACGGATCTGTCTTATCTGGTGAATCCGGCGGTCAATTCATGGCGCTGGCTGAAAAACGTGAACATTTTTTCTGGCAGAAAAAGGCTTGGGTGAGAACCCCGGGATGCGTTTTGCTCCGGCTTCGCCGGATTACCGTTTGCGGGGGATGAACGTCTGCATGGCTGGGGCTGCCGCCTTACGGCAGAGCTTGAAATAGGGTGTTCCGTGCGCCCGTCATCTCAAAAGCAAAACCCCGGACCGCAGGCGGTCCGGGGCGGCTCCCTTTTTCCGGAGGGAGGATGCCGTGATATTAGAGGGGTTAGCTGGCTCCTTCGTCGCACAGGATCTTGACAAAGCCTTCCTCCTGGAGGCGGGTGGCGCCGCAGGCGAACTTGGCCCGGATTTGCAGGGCTTCCTCCATATCGTCGCGCACGGAAAGCTTCACTTTGAAATCATTCCATATGCCAAACTGGGCCTTGCTCTTTACCCAGGCCAGGCAGGAACGGACTCCCTCTTCTGTTTTGGGAAGCCTCTGGGTGCGGATAAATTTGAATCCCATGAAGGTGTCTATTTTCCCTTCCACCAGGGCTTTTACATTGTTGAAGTCATAACTGCTGACCTCCGTTTCCCTCAGCAGATTCATGATCTGGGAACTGGTTACCGCAATGACGAGCTGGTCTCCGAACTGCGGGGCATCCTGGTTCCAGGCTTCGTTTTCCTCAAAAAGCTGGAGGGCTGCGCGCAGCTTGGCCACGGTAAGGTTGCTGGCGGATTTGGTGCCGCTGTCCACGTGATCCACGGCTATTTGCTGGCTTTCCTTGAATGGAACGGCGGTCATGCCGTCTTCTCCCACGTAGTTCGTATCCAGGAAGCCGGAGATCATCACGTCGTCCATGCGGCGGCCTGCTGCGGCCTGGAGACCTTCAATCGTCTTGCTGACGGGAAGGTCCATGTCTCCCAGGCGGGTGGCGTCAAATTCATCGTAGCCAATGGCTTTGGTGAACGTGCGCGGCCGCATGGACCGGCGTGTGGTGGGAGCCTCGTTCAAAACGGTCTGCCCCACCCGCGTGGTTTTTTCCGTGAAGTCCAGAATGCCGAATTGATCCAGAAATACTACCTTGCCGCTCAAGTCGCGCATGACGCTGACATACTTGTCCAGCCGGGAGGCGTGCTGCTGGAGCAGGGTGCCCCATTTTCTGGTGTATTTTACCTGATAATTATCGCTGATAGTTACTGCCATGATTGCAAATATAATGATAGTTTGAATGCAGGAACGGCAATTTGGATTATCGGGTCCGGAATAACCGGAGCGGTCCTGCCGCAAGCGGGACGCGGCCATGTCCCCTGCGGGATTGCGGGCCGGTCCCATCCAGCGCTAACGTGTATGGACTACAAGACAGAAAAGCGCACCACGGCAGAATCGTGATGCGCTGTATAAGGAATGAAAACTTCGCCTTCCCGCTGTTAAAGAATAATCGCGTGCGTCCGCGTAGCGTGATCCGGGCCGAAAAGGGCCAGCATGCGGCCCGTTTGCCCTTTTTCCATGCGGTAGGAGTAAAAACGTTTGGTATCCTCCGCCGTGTCCAGCCCGGAATCGTGAATCTGTTCTTCCGGTACCCCCGCTTCAATGAGCTGTGCCTTAATGGCCGTAGGAATGTCTTCCTCATAATGAGGCGGGCGGATACAGGGGGAAATGACGGCAATCAGGTTGGACGGTTCCACCCCAAGGCATTTTTTCATGGACTTGATGGTGTTGGAAACGATGTTGCCGGCGGTTCCCGCCTTGCCTGAATGAATCAGGGAACGGTGGCAGTTTTCCTTGTCGTACAACCACACGGCGGCGCAGTCCGCCACGTAAATGGCAAGCACGCAGTCGGAAACTCCGGAGCAAATCAGGCCGTCCACGCCTTCCACAGGATAATTGGAGCCGATGTCCCCCACCAGGGCAACTTTCGTGCCGTGCACCTGTTCGGCGCGGCGCAGGTCTTTCCACCGCCAGCCCAGGGCTTCCACTTCCGCCTTATGGTACGGTTCCAGCCGTTCCAGCACGGTTTCGCGGTCTCCGGTGACGTCTACTCCCGGAATTCTCTCAATGAATTGGACGATTTCTCCGGGATAGGACTGGATAGGCTTCAAGAATGCTGGCGTTTCCATAATTGATGGATCAATAAATGTCGTTGGGGACATCTTGTCGTTTTGTATTACCTAGTCGAGCAAAATTTGGCGTAAAATGTCACGGACGCCGCCCGGTGACTGAGAAAAGATTTTTTTCCGCCTTTCCGGAGTGATATGAGCAATTCATGCTGCGCAGGTATTCTTTACTTTCCACTTTTTTTGCGGGAATGGCCGCCGTGTTTTTTTCCTTTGCTGCCTCCTTGGCCCAGGAGGCTTCTCCGGATGCCGGGCAGCTGCTGAAAAGGGTGCGCCAGGGGGCAACTCTTCAGGAAAACAAGGACATTAAGGGGCAAATACGCAAACGCAGCGTCAAAATTCCCTTTTCCATGAGTCTGCGCGGCAATCTGATAGCCTTCCAGTACCAGCTCAATAATGTCTGGAACAGGTTCGACCTGAAATTCAAGGACCGCGGCCAGGAGATCCTTTCCTGGAAGGACGGGAAAGCCGGTGTTTTGCCGGTTGCCCAGTATGCGGTGCCCATTGCGGGGACGGACGTAACGTACGAAGATCTTTCCATGCGCTACCTGTACTGGCCCCAGGCAAAAATTGTCCGGGATGATGCGGCGAGCACCGTCAAGGGGCGGGATTGCTGGATTGTCCAGATACCGAATCCTAATTCCGGGGTGGGGCAATATGCCTGGGTGCGCGTCTGGATTGATAAGGAGAACGGCGCCATGTGGCAGGTGGATGGCATTGACCGCCGCGGGGAGCTGGCTAAAAGGTTCATGATTGATTCCGTGATGAAATTGAAGGACGGATCCTGGTTTTTCAAACGGATGAAGGTGGAGGTCCGGGATCCTTCCAATCCGCGCAGAACGGTCTCCGTCAGCTACATAGATATGGACAGCCCGGAATAGCCTTCCGGTTCCCGTTCCATTCCCCGCGGAGCTTTCGGATTATTCTTTCCGGGGCATGGGGGCGGATTCCTTTTCATGCCGCACGGATGGATGATTTAGGACGTGACAAGAAGGCGGGATGGGCGTAAATCCTCCAAAAACCTGTTATGAAGAAACATTTATTCCTTGCATGTGCCCTGGCGTTCGGCCTGTCCGCCTGTTCCCAGCACCAGGAGCAGCCGGCGGAGTCCGGTTCTCCGGTGAAAACGACCATTTCTCCCGTGACTGCTCCTGGGAAAAAGCCGGACCGGCCGGCCGTGAAATTGCCTCCCAAGTCCGTTCCGGTGCCTTCCGTAAGCCCGTCCTATAATAATACTCCTCTTTCCCCGCGCATTCCGGGGGTAACGGTCAACCGTGTGGCTGTGCCGGACAAGGTGGTGGCCCTCACCTTTGATGACGGTCCCCATGGAACGCTGACCCCCAGGGTGCTGGACATCCTGCGCGACAATAACGTCAAGGGTACTTTCTTCATGCAGGGCTGCAATGTGAAGGCCCATCCCCAGGTAGTGCGCCGCATGGTCAATGAGGGGCATGAAGTAGGCAACCATACATGGAATCACGTTTATCTGAGCAAAGTGCCCCGCGAAAAAGCGGAATCCCAGCTCCAGAGCACTAATGAAGCCATCCGCAACGCCTGCGGCGTTGTCCCCGTGGTCATGCGCCCCCCCGGCGGCTATACGAATGCAGGCGTGGCGTCCTGGGCCCGCCAGCGCTTCGGCTTCACCACGGTCATGTGGGATGTGGACACGAATGACTGGCGCAAGCCCGGCTCCTCCGTGGTGGCCGCCCGCGCCGTGAACGGCGCCAAACCCGGCTCCATCATTCTGGTGCATGACATTCACGCTTCTACGGTGGCGGCGGTGGACGCCATTGTGAAGGGATTGAAAAACCGCGGCTATGAACTGGTGACCGTTTCCGAACTTATCAGGAGAGGACGTGCCGCCGCCGGCCATGCTCCTTCCATGCCCGCGGCTCCTGCTGTCCCGGATTCTTCTCCCCTTGTCGTTCCTGCGATTGTGGCTCCCGCGGAGCCTGTTCCCGCTCCGGCGGAGACGGTGGCCGGCATGTAATCCCCGGTGTTTTTCCTTTTCCTTTCAACCCGGTTTCCCTGCGGAAACCGGGTTATTCATTGCCTTTCCGGAGCATTTTTCCCACCGCCCCGGAAAGGAGGCTTTCCCCTTAACGGGCACACGCACAGAAGGCTTGACCTGCTGGTGAATTTCTCCACAATCCTTTGCCGTATTATTCACACCCAATCCGGATTGAAATGTCTATGAATCTCCTGGCATCTGCCGATACTCTACCCGCACCTGGCGGAATGTCCGCTCCTCTCGCTTTTATCTACGATCTCTTCAATAACCCTCTTTTCATCTTCATTGGCGGTCTGGTGTTGCTGGGTGTGTTTTTCTGGTATCTGGGTTCCGACCAGGACAAGGTCAAGCGCAATGCCGGAACGATTTTCATTATCGGCATTGCGTCTTTTTCCCTGTTCTCCCTCTTCCAGCAGGGGTTGAAATACGGCATTGACATTGCCGGGGGCGTCTCCTTCACGTTGAGCGTGGAACCGAATATCGGAGACGACGGCAAGCCCATTCCCCTGACGGACCAGGCCATGGAACAGGCATGCGTGATCCTGACGGACCGCCTTAACAGTACCGGGGCCAATGACGTCATTATCCGCCCGAAGAAAAAAGACAACCTGAATCTTATAGAAGTTCAAATCCCCGCTGCGGATCCTGCCAAGCGCGAGGAAACCAAGGCCATCCTGACCAAAGTAGCCAAACTTCAGATTCTCCCTGTCCACCCGCGTAACAACGAACTGGTGGCGGAGGGGCGCATCCGCGTTCCCGGCTACAGGATGTATGAATATACCTTCAAAAACGGCAAGGGTGAGGACGTCACGGAAAAAATATTCCTGGAAAAGCGTGAATCGCTGACAGGCAGGGATATCGTGCGCGCCGGAGTGGATCTGGCCCGTCCCGGCCACGTCAACGTCACCCTGAGCAACGAAGGGGCGGACAAGATGTATAACCTGACTTCCCGCATGCAGCTGGGCCACGACCGCATGGCCATTGTGCTGGATGATGTGGTCAAGAGCGCTCCAACGGTCCAGGCCATTCTTTCGAAAAGTTTTGAAATCAGCGGGCTGGATGCTCCCGGAGAGGCTGAAGCCCTGACGAAGGTGCTTTCCAACCCCCTTACCAACAAGCTCAATTTTGAGTCCGCCAGTGAAATTTCCGCCTCTTTGGGGCATACGGCCCTCCTTCAGGGGGAATACGCTGGCATTACGGGATTGATCCTCTGTTTCATCATGATGATCATCTACTACCGCTTTGCCGGTTTGGTGGCTATCATGGGTCTGACGATCAATGCCCTGCTTCTTCTGGGAGCCATGTCTATCTTCGGGTTTGAGCTGACGCTGCCGGGTATTGCCGGTATTGTGCTGACTCTGGGCGTGGCGGTGGACTCGAACGTGTTGATTTATGAACGCCTGCGGGAAGAAAAGGAAATGGGGCGCCCCTTCCGCGTGGCTATCCGCAACTCCTTTGACAAGGCGTTCTCCGCCATCTTTGACTCCAATATCACCTCGCTCATTACCGCCGTCATCCTGTACTGGATGGCAACCGGCACCATCAAGGGGTTTGCCGTCACGTTGACAGTAGGCGTCATCACTTCCATGATTGGGGCGATTCTCGTTACCCGCGTCCTGTTCTACTGGGCGGATACCGTCGGCATGATGAAGGATCTTAAATTCCTCAACCTCTTCAAGAAAAAGACGAATATCGACTTCATGAGCCAGAAAATCTGGTCCTGCTCTCTTTCCGCCATTCTGCTGATGATATGCATTGTATTTGGCGCCGTAAAGGGCAAGGATTGCCTGGGCATGGACTTTACGGGCGGTTCTTCCATTTCCTATCTGGTGAACAAGGGTGACATCTCCTTCCGGGAAGTGGAAGGCGTGGTCAACAAGCTGTCCCTGACCCAGAAGGCTACGGTGCAGGAGGTGGCGGAGTCCACGGACAGCAGCAAAGTGAATATTCTGATTAATTTCTCCGACCATGCCCAGGACAAGGAGGCTATCACCACGGCATTGGACAAGGCGTTTCCGGTTCTGGACAACGCTCCGTTCAGTGAAGAAACCATCGGGCAGTCCATGGGGTACGATACGCTCATTACTTCCGCATGGGCCCTTTTCTTCGGCATTCTGGGAATCATGGTTTACCTGACGGTGCGGTTTGAATGGACCTTCGCCATTGGTGCGGTCATCGCCCTGACGCATGACGTCCTGCTGGTGCTTGGCCTGGTGATTCTCAGCGGAACGGAGCTGAATGTTATTCATATTGGCGCGTTGTTGACGGTGGCGGGGTACTCCATCAATGACAAAATTATCGTATTTGACCGCATCCGCGAATTCCTCCGCTTCTCCGACCCGAATGAAAGCGCTTCACAAATCATGAACGAAGCCATTAACCAGACGCTTTCCCGTACTATTTTGACCTCTCTTTCCACGCTGGCCGTGCTGGTGTGCCTGTACTTCTTTGGAGGTCCTTCCATGGAAGACTTCGCCTGGACGATTTCCGCAGGCATTTTGATTGGTACGTACTCCTCCATCTTCATCGCTTCTCCGGCGGCTCTTTTCTTCTCCCGGAAGCATGGGTTGCATGAAGAAGTCAAACAGGCCATGAAGGCCGGAGCCTGAGGTTTGGCGTTGAGCCGTTAAACCTCTGACCGGGGAAGGCTGAATGCCTTCCCCGGTCTGTTTCTTGGAAAGAGAGGGAAGGGGAAAGGCTCTGTATGGAATAACCTCCGTGTTCTTTCCCCGTCCGCCTCTTTCGCTTTTCCTGTTTCCACCATATGCGGCTACGGCTTCCGCATGGCTCTTCTGTCTCGCATTCCTCCCTCTTTTATTTCAGGCATAAGAAAACCCCGCCTGCCGTTAGGCAGACGGGGCCGTATCTCTGGTTTCCTGCTATGTATTTCTGCGGGTGAGATTATTCATCATCCCCTTCCTCCTGTGCCGGGGCGGGAGGGGGAGGCATGTCGTTGTTGCCGCGGGCTGCCTTTCTGGCTTCCCTGCGCGCATCAAGAGCCTTGGAAGCGTCAGCGTTGAGCTGGGCCATTTCAGCCTCATTCAATTTTCCGTCCTTGTCGGCGTCATACTTTTCTTCAATCAGGATCCATCCGGCAGCCATGATCGGGGCGCGGTTGGGGTCAAGCTGGGGACGGGGACCGTTAGGGCGGTTGCCGCGGAGGCCCCGGTTACCGTCTTCACGGCGTCCTTCACCGCCTCTGCGGCCTTCCGGTCCTCTGGGAGCGCGGGGGCCTTCAGCTCTGGGGCCTCCCGGACGCCTCGGACCGTCCATGTTGGGCATTCTCGGTCCTTTGGGGCCACCGGGAACGGCATGGTGCGGGCCGGGCTGGCCGTGATGAGGGGGAATGGACTGCAATTCTTCCGGGGAGAGCTTCCCGTCGCCGTCTTTGTCAAATTTTTTGATCATGGCGGCGGCGTGGGCTTCCTGGCGGGCTTTCATTTCTTCCATGCGCTTGGCAGCTTCCGGATGGTTTTTTGCCCAATCTTCCCGCATGGCTTTCTTTTCCTCGTCGGAAAGCTTGCCATCGCCATCCTTATCGTACTTCTTAAGAATTTCGGCTTTCCTGGCTTCCTGGCGGGCTTTCATTTCTTCCATGCGTTTGGCAGCTTCCGGATGGTCCTTAAGCCATTCTTCCTGCATAGCCTTTCTTTCCTCCTTGGAAAGCTTGCCGTCCCCATCCTTGTCAAATTTCTTCAGGATGGCGGCTTTCTTGGCTTCCTGGGCCTTCTTGACGTCGGCTTGCAGAACGGCTATTTCCTCGTCGGAAAGCTTTCCGTCCTTGTCGGTATCGTATTTGGCCAATACCAGTTCTTCTCCGACAATCATGATACCGGGATCGATTCTCTTCATCTGAACTCGTTTTGGCCCCTGGCGGTCTCTGCCTCCGGCATGGTGGCGATGACCTCCCCTTCTTTCAGGGGGGGGCTGCATTTCAGGAGCATCGGAAGGAGCCTCCGGAGCGGGAGGCGGCGGAGCGTCCTGAGCGAACGCGGAACATGCGGCGAAAGCCGCGGCGATAATCATTTGCTTGGTCATATCTTTGAATGGTGAGGTTTGATGCGTTTCGGAAAGGAGCGTGCGCTGCGGTGTTTCAAACAGGCGGAAACGTCTCCCTTTGCTAAAAGGAACCCCTGGAATTCATTCCGGTTGCAAAATAAAAAGGCAAATGCGTCGGAGAGGGGGTGCGCCGCTGTTTTTATGACACCTGTTTTCTTCCGGGGTAAAGAAGGGTGAACCCATTGAATATGAAGGAAATCAGTGAGGGAATACAGCAATTGGGCGCGAGCGCGTGCCGCCCGTGTCATAGCGGAAAAAATTATTCGCCGGAAATAAAGCGGATGTAGGCCTGCCACCACTGGCTGCCGCCCAGCAGCCAGATCAGAGCGGCGCTGAGAAGAGCGGGGCCAAAGGGGAGGTTTCTGCCGAACCCCATGCGTGAGGCGGCAGCCTGTACAATCCCCAGCAGGGAGCCGAGGAAAAGGCTGAACAGGGCGCCCTGCCAGCCGCCCGCGCATCCGGCCATCATCAGAATCCAGGCGTCGCCTGATCCCATGGCTTCCCTGCTGGCATGGATATCCGTCAGATTTCCCTCCACGCTTTCCAGTCTTTCCAGAAGAAAAACGTCCCCGTTTTCCATCTCTATCCTGTCGTACCGCAGCGTGACGGAGCAGGCAGGGTGCGTTTTGCCGTCAATGGTGACGGAACCTCCGGAAAGGACGGCCTTGTCCGTAGACCGGTGGAAAAGCATGGACCAGTCGTGAGGCTGGCCGTTGACGATGAGCTGAAGTTCCTCCCGCTCGGATTCCGGTTCCCTCAAACTCCACGGGGCGGGAACGTCAAAATGCTGTTTCCAGGTGCCGAACAGAAGCTTCCCCAATTCAATCACCAGCCTGATGACCGCATACCCTGCCGCTCCTCCCAGCACGGATGCCGTGAAGGCGTCCGTCCAGGTCATGACATGGCTGTCCGGCAGGAGGAAAGGGTAAAGGGCGCAGGCCCCCGTTCCGGCCAAGGCGCCGATAAATGCCTGAGAGCGGAAGACAATCAGATGTTCCGCGTCAATGAACATGATGACAATGGCCATGGCAGTCCACAAGCAGAGCAGGACGGCTGCTCCTGTGGAAGCGTCCGCGTATTTCCAGCCGATGGCCGCGAAGAGCAGGGCCGTGAGCAGCTCCACAAAGCAATATCGGAAGCTGATGCGCGTTCCGCAGCAGGCGGATTTACCCCGGAGAGCCAGCCAGCTCAGAACCGGAATATTCAGGAACCAGGGAATGGGTTTTCCGCATTCCGGGCAGAAGGAACGCGCCGGATCGTTGACGGAGACGCCCCGCGGCATACGGTAGATAACCACGTTCAGGAAGGAGCCTATGCAGGCCCCCATCAGGCCGAAAACCACGGGAATCACCCATGCGGGAAAGGCGTCAGGCATGGGTGGGCGGGGAATAGGTTCGGCTGGGCGTCTGGTTGATGCGGTCAATCAGCAGCCTCAGTCTGCCGTAGTTGCCGCGTTTGATGGGGAAGACGAGCCGGGGCAGGCGGTCCAGGTGTGGTTCGTCCGCTTCATCCGGCAGGGGGCCGCTCTGGATCATTTTCCCCCCAGGCAGAATCAGGTCTGAAAAGTCCCGTTCCAGATGTTCCACCCACTGGGCGGGAAGCTGCGCATTCAGCCGGATGACGATGGAATCTCCGACAAAACGGTAGGAGTGGAAAATCCGGTAAAAACGGTCGATGTGTTCCATGGCTTCCGCCGGATTTTTAGTGACATGGATGAGATGAAGATCGTCTGCGGAAATCAGTCCGGAATCCACCAGTTCCACGCGAATGAAGGCCAGCCAGTTCAGCCAGAAGGTTTTGCCGGGGGAATCCAGAAGGACGATCGGGTAAATGGTCGCTTTTCCCGTCTGGATCAGAGTGAGTGTTTCAAACACTTCATCCATGGTTCCGAAGCCTCCGGGGAATGCCACCATGGCGTCGCTTTCCGCCACGAAGTTCAGTTTTCTGACGAAAAAGTAATAAAAATTAATGAGTTTGTCGCTGTGGGCCACCACATGGTTGGAGGTCTGTTCATACGGCAGGGTGATGTTCAGGCCGAAGGAGCGTTGTTCTCCCGCCCCTTCATTGGCTGCCTGCATGATGCCCGGTCCGCCTCCGGTAATGACCATGTAGCCGTGTTCGCTGGCTTCCCTGGCGAATTCCCTCGCCGTTTCATACGCCGGTTCGTCATTCCTGATGCGGGCGGAGCCGAAGACGGAAATCTTGCGGATGTGGCGGTACGGGGCGAAAACGCAGTTGGCGCGGTACATCTCCCGCCCGGAGCGGATCAGGACGGTAAAATCATGGTCCGAGGCGGCGGACTGGGCCATGTTGATTCCCGTTTTGATATACTCTTGGAGGTAGCGGGGATCGTGCCTGGTGGAGGCTATTTCGGAAAGCTTTTTGACGGCGCCTTCCAGAGTCTGGTAGCTGGAATCCATGGACATGGTGGAGGGGCGTTTCTTGTCTTCACCTGTAAAATCCCTGTTGTCCAAAAAATCAGGATGCTTCATGAGTTGGTATGATAGGTTTGCCCTACTATGCCAGATGACGTACATTAAGTCACAGAAAATTTACCGGCGGGCATGAAAAGAGTTGATTGTTGAAAACAGATCGTTACATTGCTCCCCGCACGGGCGTTCCCACAACATGCCGTTGGTCCTTCAGGCGCATTGGCCGCCATGTCCGTGTTGAGGGGAAACCCGGTACATTACATACGATTATGTCGGAAAACGAAACCACTACTGCAGAAGAAACCGCCGTTACCACGCTGGCCCGTTTTGAGGTTCCCAGCCGTCTGGAAAAAATTGAAGATCCGAATGATGCGAATCATTTGACCTTTGTGGCGGAACCGTTTGAAAACGGTTACGGCCATACGCTTGGCAACTCCCTGCGCCGCGTTCTTCTGGGTTCTCTTGAAGGCGCCGCCATTACCTCCGTCCGCATCGCCGGCGCGCAGCATGAATTTTCCTCCCTGCCCGGTGTGGTGGAAGATGTGACGGAAATCGTGCTGAACCTGAAAAAGGTCAAATTCAAGCATAACGGCAAGGAACCGCGCCTGCTCTCTCTGCGCGTGCATAAGCAGGGCGTTGTGACTGCTGCCGATATTGCCGACGACACCGTTTACCAGGTGGTCAATCCCGATCAAATCATTTGCACTCTGGACCAGGACACCATGTTCGAATGCGAATTCCAGGTTCGCGTGGGCCGCGGTTTTGCCACCGGCGATGAAAACAAGGTGCCGGATATGCCCATCGGCGTGATTCCGATCGACTCCATTTTCTCTCCGGTTACCCGCGTGAAGTATTCTGTGCAGAATACCCGTGTGGGGCAGATGACTGACTACGACAAGCTGATCCTTGAAGTCTGGACGGACGGCCGCATCGCCCCCGCAGACGCCATGCTCCAGGCTTCCGCCATTCTGCGCCATCACCTGGACGTATTCGTCAACTATGACGACAAGCAGGTCAACTTTGAGGAAGCTCCTTCCGCCGTCCAGGACGAGGAAACGGCCCGCCTGCGCAAGTTGCTCAACATGAGCGTCAACGAAATCGAGCTTTCCGTGCGTGCCGCCAACTGCCTCAACAATGCCAATATCACGACCGTTGGCCAGCTTGCCATGAAGAGCGAAAGCGAAATGCTCAAGTACCGCAATTTCGGCAAAAAATCCCTCAACGAAATCAAGGACAAATTGCTGGAACTGGGTCTCTCCCTGGGCGTTCAGGTGGATCCCTCCCTGCTTACCGGTCCCGTGCCGCAGGCCAAGCCGCGCCTGGGTCTGGAAGAGGAAAGCCCCGTGGGCCTGGCAGACCTGATTGCCGCCAACATCGAAGACGACGACGACTAAATCTCACAAAACCAACACACATAGAAAAATATCATCATGAGACACGGTGTAAAAACCTCCAAGCTTCAGCGCAACGCTTCTCACCGCAGGGCTCTGCTCGCCAACCAGGCATGCAGCCTCATCCTCAATGGACGCATCACCACCACCCTGGCCAAGGCCAAGGCCCTGCGCCCCTATGTGGAAAAGCTGATTACGCTTGCCAAGCGCGGTGACGTGCATTCCCGCCGCCTGGCTACCGCCACCATTCATAATACGACCGCCGTTAAGCGGCTGTTTGATGAAATCGCTCCTCTTTGCGCGGAACGCAAGGGCGGCTATACCCGCATCGTCAAGCTGGGCCAGCGTCTGACTGATTCCGCCCTTGTGGCCATGATCGAAATTATCGATCTGCCCCGTGAGGCTGCCGAAAAGGAAGAAGCTCCCGCCACCACGGAAGCCACCGCCTAAGACGCACCTCTGGAACATCCTGTTAATACCCCGCTCCGGCCTTTTGTGAGGCCGGAGCGGATTTTTTATTGGCAATAAGGAAGTTATGGCGATAATATCGCTCTTGCTTCTTTCCTGCCGGAACGTTATAATCCAGCTTTAACTATGGACGCAGTATTATTGTTTTCCGGACAAGGTGCCCAAAAAGTAGGCATGGGCAAAGATTTGTATGACCAGTATCCCGTCGCCAAAGCCCTGATTGAACAGGCGGACAAGGCGCTTGGAGAATCCCTTTCTGCCGTCATGTTTGAAGGCCCCGGCGAAGAACTGACGCGTACCTGCAACTGTCAGCCCGCCCTCTACGTACATGGCCTTGCCTGCCTGGCCGTCTTGAAGGAGCTCGTTCCCTCCCTGAATCCTGTGGCTGCCGCCGGCCTTTCCCTGGGGGAATTCACGGCTCATGCCGCTGCCGGGACCTATTCTTTTGAAGAAGGCCTCCGCCTTGTCCAGAAGCGCGGCGCGTTTATGGAGGAAGCATGCAACGCCACGAAAGGCACTATGGCCGCCATGATCGGCGGCACGGATGAAAACGTCATTAAGCTGGCGCAGGAATGTGACGTGGATGTTGCCAATTTCAATTGCCCCGGCCAGACAGTCGTTTCCGGTACGGAGGAAGGTGTGGCCAAGGCTGTAGCAGGGGCGAAGGCCGCCGGCTGCAAGATTGCCAAGAAGCTCAATGTGGCGGGCGCCTACCATTCCCGTCTGATGCACAGCGCTATGGTAAAGCTGGCGGAAGAACTCAAGAATATTTCCTTCGGTACGCCGTCCATGCCTGTTTATTGCAATTATGAAGCCCGGGTAGTGGAAGGTCCGGACGACATCCGCAGCATGCTGGAACACCAGGTATGCGGATCCGTGCGCTGGACGGCTTCCATGCAGAAGCTGGTGGACCAGGGCCACCGCCTTTTCATTGAACTGGGGCCGGGCAAGACACTGGCCGGCATGATGGCTCGCATCTGCAAGGAAGCTACGGTCATCTCCATTGAAGACGTGCCCAGCCTGGAAGCCGCCGTTGCGGAGCTGAACAAATAATTTCCCTGAATAAAAGGGGGTAAGCCGCCGGCCCGTTGGGGAGCCGGCGGTTTTTTGTTGGCGTGTTCATGGCGGGGTTCTGTCAAATAGGCAATATCCCATGGAACAGGGGAAATGCCTGCCTCCGTGCCAGCGGCCCTGCTCCTGCGCGGGCATTTTCCTCATGCCGCCGGTGGGAAGATGCATGAACATCAGCATCGTTCCCATGAAAAAAGCGATGGCGGGCACGAACAGCGGTTTCCATATAAGGAAAAGTGCGGGCATGATGGAATGCGCCGCTCCTCAGGTCAGAAGAATCAGGGCAATGAGGTAAAACAGGAGGCCGCTTTTAGGAGGCCGGCAGGAGAGCATGAAAGCCGAGGCTCTGAGCCGCGCCAGGCGTTCCTGGCGGCGCAGCCCCCTGCATCAGGCATGAAAGGAATTCCGTCAGGAAACAGGCGTTATGGAATAGAAATTCCTGATTTCTAAAGAAGTTCCGTCAGAGAGCGGATGATACTGGTCGCCAGGGAAAAATCCGCCTGCTCCGTTACCCTGTTTGGAACCGAGATGACTGGCATTCCTGCGCGGTGTGCGGCTGTAGTGCCGTTCTGGGAGTCTTCCAGCACCAGGCATCCAGACGGAGATTTACCCAGGTTTTCCGCGGCTTTCAGGAACAGGGCCGGATCCGGTTTGACGGGGAGGCCGTCGTCGCGGCAGACGACGGTTTGAAAATAGGGCATGATGCCCAATCTGTTCAGCCAGCCGTCCACCCAGCGGTGGGAAGAACTGGAGGCCACTCCCATAGGGGTTCCGGCTTCCCCCAGGTTCCGGATGAGTTCTCCGGCGCCGGGCAGGAGGCCGGCATGTTCCAGATCCCGGACGATTTCCTCCTGGCGGCGGCTGTTGACGGTTTCCCAGTCGAAAGTGCGCCCCGTCAATTTCTCCAGATGTTCTCCGGGATTCCAGTGGGTGTAACCGCTGCCCAGGCATTGGTTGAACAAATCCAGGGGAAGAGGGTGGCCGCAGGACGCGAAAACCCGTTCCCAGGAGGAATAAATGGCATATTCCGTATCCACCAGCAATCCGTCAAAATCAAAAATGACGGCGTGTGCCCGCCGGAGCAGTTCACGCGCTTTCAGAACGGCTTCCCGGGAATCGGCAAAGTGATCAGGAATGGTCATGGACGGGAGTCTTTTTCAAGCCTCTCAATAATTCCGAGAAGCTTCTGTGAGCCAGCTTGGTTTGAAAAAGGCGGATGGCGATGATGGTGTAGATAATGTTGGGCATCCATGCTCCCAGCCAGGTGGGGAGGTAGCCTGCGGAGGCCAGGGTGGGGAAAAACTCATACAGGAACAGCATGGCTGCCGCCAGGAACAACGCAATGCCGATGCCGGACATGGCGGAGCGCCTCTGGAACGTGATGGCGGAGGGGATGGCAATAAATGTCAGGATAATGCAGGAAAATATGCGGGCGATCCTGACGTGCCATTCCGTCTGCAGGCTTCTGAGGTACCTGGCATTTGTCGTGCCGGACTTGATGAGTTCCTGGAGAGCCGGGGTTCCCTGTGTATCCACGCGGACGTTGGGTGAAATCAGTTGCCAGGGTGTTTCGGGATAATGCTCTTTCAGCGTTTGGTATTCCTGTCCGGCAAAAACGGGAACATCATGGAGCTGGCGGGGTTCCTCCTGGGAATAATTTCTTTTGATGGCCTGCCGGAAGGTCCATGTCCTGGAGGCCGGATCCCAGGTGGCTTCATCGGCAAACAGCTCGTATTTCATCTTTCCGGGGGCGCTGAACTGTTCCACCCGCACCTGCCGGAAAGGATTGCCGGGGGAATCAATTCCGGGAGGATTGCCCAGATACCAGATGCGGGATTCCGCATCATTTTTGTAGATGGTGCTCTGGGAAGCATGGTTATTTTTGTTCTGGCTCAGGGAGGAGAACATCAGTTTCCTGTACAGGGCGGAGTTGGGTGCCCAGTGGAACCCGAAGATGCCGAAGTAGATGGAGGCAAAGACGGCACCGATGATGATGGGGGTGTTGATTCGGAGCAGGGACCGTCCGGACTGCAGCATGCCGGTGATTTCTGAGGATGAGGAAAGTTTGGTAAGCGCCCAGAGTGTTCCCAGGAGAAGGGTATAAGGCAGAATCAGGTTCAGGATCATGGGCAGCTGGCTCAGGTAAAAGCGGAACGTGCCCATGAGGGGTGCGTCCAGGTTCATCAGGTCTCCCACATTGTCCGCAAAATCTCCGATAATGTAAATCAGCGTCAGGATGGCCGTACACATGATGAAGGCCGTGAACCAGGTGCGCGCCACATACTTGTCCAGGATGCTCGAACGGTTGTACAGGAACATTCCCAGCGCGGGGAGAAAGCAGCCCAGAAGGATGAGCCAAGGCCGCAGGAGCTGGGAAAGGGGATATTCGGACGGCGTACCGGGAATTTCCCATTGCATCTGGGACCATTCCCGGGGCATTAGAAACCAGGCTGCCGCTCCTCCCAGCGCAAGCAGGAGGAGAAATGCGGACCATTGGCGGAAATGTCGGGCCTGGATTGCCATGAAAAAAGAGGGTGGGGCAAGAATGCCAGATCGGGAGCGGGAAATAAAGCGTTATTTGGCCGCCGGACAGGGATAAAAGGCTGCCTGAACCGCATGTATGTGCTTGCTTCGTGAACCTCAGTGCGGTTCCGCTCCTTAAAGGGAGGAAGTGGCTGCTGGAGATGTTCCGCCTGATAGAAGTTGGCTGTTGTCAACGTAAACTGGATGAGATAAAATCTTCCTGACAACTGTTTCCCGGCAACAGCCTTTCCATGTTCAAACGTCTTGTTCAATTGTTTCTTCTGTTTTTTCTGGCTGCTGCGGGTGTTCTGGCGTGGTTTGCTTGGTACGTCTCCACTCCCCTGCTCATTCCCGTGGGAGGGGAGGAACCCGCCTCTTCTCCCGTTGCGGGTTCCCTGGTGATGGAACCCGTGGAAGCCGTTTCATCCGATGGCACGGCTATTGAAGGTTATCTGGTGAGCCCGGGGCGTCCGGAGGCTTTGTCTCCGCGCCAGAGCCGCGTGCGGGATACTCTGAAATTGCGCGGGAAAATGCCGCATTTGGAGGCAAAACCGGAGCTGGTTGTGATAGCCGCTTCTTGGAATGAGGGAGTGGAAAGTTCCCTCCCTCTGGCGGAAGGGCTGGCAGGAGCCGGTTACACGAGCCTGATATGGAATCCGCGCGGGAAGAACAATACCCGTCAATTCTGCACGTACGGATTAAGGGAATATGCGGATGTAACGGCGCTTTTGGACGCCGTATCCCGGAAGCAGGGCGGATTGCCTCCCGTGGCTGCCGTGGGGCAGGGATTTGGTGCGGCCGTGCTGTTGAAAGCCGCGTCTGAAGATCCCCGCATCCGCTGCATGGTCAGCATGGACTGCTTTCCTTCCCTGAAAACCGTGGCTGTCCGGGAGATGGAGCAGGATTGGGGCAAGCCTCTGTGCTATGCCGCTTATTGGCTGCTGGATGCCGGGGTGGATTGGCGTGCGGGGTTCAGTACGTTTGACGTGGCTCCCGTGGATGATGCCCTGAAATTGGATTATCCGGTCATGGTGGTTTGTACGAACCAATATTTTTTCTCCACGCTGGAAGATTGCCTGAGCATTTACGATTCCCTGAAAAATGAGAAAAAACAGCTTTATGAATCCATCCGGGAAGGGGAACCGTATGGCACCCGGGAACGGACTTTCCTGCATTCCATTGAAGGAAAGAAGGGGGAAAAATTTGAAAAAATTTATAAGGTCAACGTCTATGCGGGGGATGACGAGCTGCAGGCTGGCATTGCGGAATGGATTCATGAGAATACGCGTATGCCCATGCCCAGGGTGTTGCCTCATGAGTCTTACAGTGCGCCCGTTACGGGTACCGCTCCTTCCGGTTCATGAATTGTTCCTTTCCTTTTGCTGATGATCCCGTGAGTGCGAATCAGGACAACAACCGAGAACTCCGCGAAAACCGCCGCAGGCGCAGCCGTTTTATTCTGCCCGCGCCTCGCCATCTGGCAGCTGTGGCGGCAGGGGCTCTCCTTGCCGCCGTGCTGGTGCATTACCTGGGGTTTATCGTTCTGAGCTGGTTTGATCTGGGCATTCATGTGCACAAAGCCTCCGCCGTCCAGGAGGACAGAAAGCCTCTGCCTGAAAAAATAGTTCTGAAGGCGGACGACCGTCCTGCTCCGGATGTAGCGGAAGCCGTTGAAAAACCGGATATTGAGCAACTTGAAGAGATTCCCCCGGAATTGCCGGATTTAGAGGATATGCTTCCGGAGCAGGTAGTGATTGCTCCGGGGGAAACCAGCTTTTCCGCAGATCCGGTAAGTCCTTCCCCCCCGGAATCCCTTTCCCCGAAAATGCCGCAGGTGGACATGAATGCCGTCGCGAAGGGGTTGCCCGAACCCTCTCCGCCTGAGATGCTGAAATCTTCCGCCAGTCCGGTTACAATCAAGACGGCTGAACCGGATATGGTGAATCCGGATGAATGGTATAACAATAAGCTCAAAGGGGCGGGCGGTCAGGATGATTCCCATTTGCCGGATGGGAGCAAATCTCTTTCCCAGCTCATGGCCCAGTCCTCCTTGGGCAAGGACAGCGGGTACAGCAGGCTGGGAGCGGATCTTCTTTTTGAATACAACAAGGCGGTGATGAAAAATTCCGCCAGGCTGAGCATGCTTCAGCTTGCGGGACTGATGATGAAAAATCCGGATACGATTTTCATTGTGGAAGGTCATACGGACAGCTTTGGTTCCGAGGAATATAATGCCGTGCTTTCCCTGATGCGTGCTAATGCCGTCCGCCAGTGGCTGAAGGATAACGGCATAGCTCTGACGCGCCCGAATGGGGAATGCAGATTGTACATACGCGCTTGCGGCTCTTCCCGTCCCGTCGTTTCCATCAGGGGAGACCGGGATGCCCAGGCCGCCAACCGGAGGGTGGAAATCCACATGCGCAAGCCGGGAGAGGAAATACCCGCCGGGAGCCTGCCCCTTACGTATGCGGTGGATATGAGCACCCCTGTCGCCCGCCAGGTGCGTGCCGGAGTGGGCGCCCGCGCCGGAATTCCCTCCTCCGCGGCAGAAAGGAAAGCGCCCCCCGCAGGGCGTTCATCTTCTGCCTCCCCGGAACGCCGGGAAAATCCTGCGCTGCGTCAGGAAGTAATTCCTGAGGCGGAACCCATTCCGGAAACGATTCCTTCGGCAGAGCCTGTGGAGGAACGCATCCCTTCGGCAGAGCCGGTAGAGGATGACATCCCGCTGGCTGAACCCGTCGTGTGTGCGGGGAGCCGCGCCGTAGTGAAGGGAGGTGCCGGATTGAGATGGAATTGATGCGTGTCCTTCCGGTTCGGGCGCTGCCGAAACCCGAACGGCTCCGGTATCTTTTCTCCTTTGATTTTGACGATACTCTGTTCACTCTTGGAGGCCCTGCGGAAGAAAGGAGCATTTTTTTCAGAACCATGCGCATGCTCCGGTCGCAGTATGGTGTTCTCTGGGGCGTTAATACGGGGCGCGACCCTGTCTACCTGAGGGAAGGTCTGGCGGATATGTTCCGGGATGATGCGGAAGCGTTTGCCCCGGATTTTACGGTGACGATGGAACGGAATGTTCATCTGGCGGATGCGGAGGGCAGGCTGATGCCCGGCGCCGCGTGGAACGATGACTGCGCTGTTGCCCATGACAGCTTGTTCACCCGTTACGGCGGCATGCTGGAATCATTGATGGGCCAGCTGGAAAGCCGGTTTTCCGGGCTGGGACTTCGCAGGCAGGACAATGACGCTTTTTCCCTGGTGGTGGATGATGCCTGCGGCCTGGATGAAGTTTCCTGCGTCATTCAGGATACGGTTGGTCCGTATGAGGAAATTGTCACGCAAAGGGCAGGTCCCTACCTGCGTTTCAGCCACCGTGATTACAATAAGGGAACATCCCTTTCCTTTGTTGCCTCCCGGTTCGGCATTCCGTCTTCCCATGTCGCCATTTTCGGCGACGGGCACAATGATCTGGACGCCATGCGGCACTTGCCGGAGGCATTCCGGTGCTGCCCTTCCAATGCGGCGCAGGAAGTGAAAGACATGGTTGCCCGCGGCCATGGATACATTAGCCCGGAACCGCGCACCCGGGGCGTTCTGGACGGCCTGGCACATGGAGTGTTCCCTTATTTCGGGATGAAGGCGGAGGTTTTGAAGGAGGATATTTGAAAACGGAGCTTTCGGATGCTGACGGGAGATCGGCTTTCAACATGTTTCTTTCATCAAGGCGCTCCCGGAAGGGGAAGAATCGTATTGACAAGGAATGCCTGCAATGCAGAAATGGGAAAGATTCTTTCCCAATCCCGATTACATGAACATTCCCTCTTTTTCCCGTAGCGTTTCCAGAGGTTCCGCCGTGGGCTGGTTTTTAGTGTTGCTGCTGGTTTGCGGTGCCGGAGCCGGATATTATCTTTACCAGGATAACCTGGCAAAAAGAAAAGCGGCCCAGGAATTGACCGCCGAACGTAAATTGAAGGAGAAGAAGGCCAGGGAAGCTGCGGAGAAACAGCGAATAAAACGGGAACGGGAAATCAGGGAGAAGAAGGAAAAGGAACGGCTGGTGGCCCAGAAGGCTTATGAGGAAGCGCAGGAAGAGAAGGCGCGGCAGGCGGCGGAAGCGGCCCGTAAGCTTCAGGAGCAGGCCGAACGCGAAGAACGGGAAAAAAGGAGAAGGGAGGAGCTGGAACGGCGCGAACGTGAGGAAGAGGCCCGCAGGCAGGAGGAAGATACTCCTGTGGAGGAAGAGCCTGAACCGGAAGGGCGTTTTCCCCAACCCGTGAAAAACCGGATGCCGGAGCTTTCCGTTTATTCTATTCCTTGCAGGGATGATATCCAGACGGAAAAAGACAAGCTGCTGGAAACATGGTCCTGGGACAAGGCGGAAAAAATGGAGGGTATGGAGGAATTCCCCACGGGTTCCTCTCCGTGGAAAAAAGGGAAAGACGCCGGACGCATGCAGGCGCTTCTGGAAAAATGCCGGGAATGGAAGGATGCCAAACTTGCCTCGCTGAAGGCGTGCCCGGCGGCGAAGGATTTTCCCGGCGTTCCGGAGAATGGGGCCCAGACGGTCAGGCGGACGGTGGAGATAGATTCCAATATTGGAGGCTGGCATAGTACGGGACTGTATGCGCCGCCCGGGGCGGAAATTTCGTGTTCCCTGTCCGGCGCTCCCAAAGACGGTTCGATCAGCGTCCGCATAGGATGCCATACGGACAGCCTTCATAAGCTGGATGAATGGAAAAGAGTGCCGGAAATAACCATGCAGGTTCCGGCTGGCCGTGGGCGCGTGAAAATGGTGAATCCGATGGGCGGCCTTGTTTATGTGAATGTAGGCCAGCGTCCCAGACGGGGAAAGGTCTTCAAGGTTCAGATTTCCGGAGCCGTGCCTTCACCTCTGTTCGTAATGGGGAAGACCACTCCGGAACAATGGGCCGAACAATTGGAAAATACCAAGGCCCCGTGGGGGGAAATCCGCATGCCCCGGCTTATTGTCACGATGCCCGTGGAACAGCTGAAACAATGTCCGGATGTTCAGAAGACGGCGGAATTTCTGCAAAAAAACATGGCTCTTCAGGACTGGATTATGGGATGGGATACCAAGCCGGACCGCCTGCATCATCCGATGCGCTTTGTCGTGGACAGGCAGATATCCGCCGGGGCCGGGCATTCCGGTTATCCCGCCATGGCCACGAAGGACTGGACGAATTCCATTGCCACCGGTTCCATCATCCATTCCGGAAGCTGGGGTTTGTGGCATGAACTGGGGCATAACCACCAATCCCCTCCCTTTACGATGGAAGGCCAGACGGAGGTATCCGTCAACATATTCTCCATGGTGTGTGAAGTGATGGGGACTGGAAAAGACTTTGAATCCTGCTGGGGCGGCGGCATGGGGCCGTACGGCATGAGCGCGGAAATGAAAAAATATTTTTCAGGCACCCAGACTTACAATGAGGCTCCCAACAAGGTGCAGCTCTTCTTCTGGGTGGAGCTGATGTACTATCTGGGGTTTGACGCCTTCCGCCAGGTGGCTCTTCAATTCCATGACAAGCCTTATGACAACGGCGAACTGAGTGATGAAAAGAAATGGGAATGGGTCATGAACGCTTTTTCCAAGGTCACGGGAAAGAACATGGGGCCTTTCTTTAAGATTTGGCGTACGCCGGTTTCCGAACGCGCTACGGGCAGAATGAAAGACCTTCCCGCCTGGCTTCCTTCCAAGGATTATCCGGCCTGTTATACCGCAGAGGAATAAGAAGGTTCTGGAACAGGGGGGGGAGGAGGCGTTGCCGCACTCGCTTCTGGACGGTTCCGCCGGCTGGGGCTAGGATGGCGGAGCTGTGAAATGGCTGAATGACTGGCTGGGCTTTTTCAAGCCCCTTCAGGTGCGGAACCTGCAAATATTCTGGTCAGGGCAGGCTTCGGCCCTGATTGGAATGTGGTTGCAGGTGACGGCCATGGGTATTCTTGTGTACGATATTTCCGGAGGCTCCGCCACGGCAGTGGGGGTGTTGGCTGCCTTGAACGCTCTTCCTTTCTTTCTGGGCGGCATGCTGCTTGCCGGGCTGGGGGACCGTTTTGACCGGAGGAAACTCCTCATAGCCGTGCAGTGCGTCCAGTGGCTGGTGGCTGTAGCCCTGTTTCTGCTGACTGTGCTGGATATGCTCCAGCTGTGGCACTTATACGCCGCCGGGCTGGTGATGGGCGTCAATCAGACGGTGGGTTTTCCCACACAGCAGGCTTTTGTGGGAGACCTGATACCGCGCCGGCAATTACAGGAGGCCGTGGGCATGTATTCTCTGGTATTTAATACGTGCCGGGCTATAGGGCCGGCGCTTGCCGGCTACATTATTGCGGAATGGGGCGCCGGAACCGCCTTTGGCGGCAATGTGGCGGCAAGCCTTCCGCTGGTTGGCTGCCTGGTTGCCTTAAAGGGACGCGTTGCGGATACCTCCGCTCCCAGAAAACAGCGCGGCGCAGGAAGGAAAGCATCCGGCCTCAAGGCGGTGCTTGCCACGCGCAGCCTGCTTTTCATCATGATCAGCGCTCTGATTCAGAATATCTGCGGGCAATCTCTCTATCAGATTGTTCCGGCATTGATGCACGGAAATCCCAGGAATACCGGCCTCATTCTGGGTGCGGTCGGAGCCGGAGCCATGGTGAGCATCCTCTTTGTCCTGCCGTTTGCACGCAAAAGCGACAGGGTGGGAGCCAAGCTTTCCTCAGGCACCCTGTGGATGGGATGCGCACTGTGCGTGGCAGGCGCCATCCCGGTGGTGGAAGTGCAGGCCCTCTGTTTCTTTTTTGCCGGTTTGGCCACTTCTTCCCTCTTTGTTACTTCTTCATCCGCCGTGCAGCTTCTGTCGCCCCCGGAACGCAAGTCGGCCATTCTGGGGCTGTTCAGCATTGTCACCATCGGTGTGCAGCCGCTGGCGGCCATGGGGTGGGGAGCTGTGGTGGATGCCTGGGGTGTCCAGATGACGATTGTCGTGGCGGGGGGGCTGGAAGCCTTGTTTTCCATTTGGATGCTGGGCGTTCCATTTTGGCGTCATTTCAAATTTTCTCCGGATGATTGTCCGGAGACGACATAGCGCCTTCCCTTCCATTTGCGGCAGGGGAAGGCTGTCGGTCCTCATGCTGCGGGGAAAAGGGGTGCATGTAGGGTTTCCCCCCCGCGGATAATTCCGGGATGCAGCCGGCCAGGGAAGAGGAAGCAGGTTTTGGAAACGTCAGGAGCAGGAACCGGCTGTTAGCCGTCCGTTTCTGCCTCGTGTTCGGAATAGCTGATGCCCAGCATGCAGATATCGTCGGCCTGATTGGTGCAGCCGGTAAATTTGGCTACGCAGGTAAGGGCCTGATGGACAAAATCCTTGGTGCTGTGGGGGGAGGAATTATTGAAATAGTCAATCAGCCTTTCCACGCCCATTTCTTCCCCGTCCTGGTTGGCTGCTTCCGTCAGGCCGTCCGTGTACATCAGGATGCGGGACCCCGCCAGGAGCGAAAACTGGGCATTATGGTACGTAGCGTCATCCAGCAGCCCCAGGGCGATTCCTTTGGGCAGCGGCATTTTGCGGGCGACTCCGTCCGGTCCCATAATGATGGGATGCGGATGCCCGGCTGTAGAAGCCGTCATGACCCCGGTTTCCAGATCCAGGTAAATATAAACGGCAGAGGCAAACATGGTGGTGTTCGCCCGTTGCAGGATTTTGGCGAGCTGGTGGTTGAGGGAAGTAAGGAAAGCCGCCGGGTTATCCGCCAGGTGGGACAACTGTTCCATCAGGCCGCGGAGCATGGAGGCGATCAGGGCGGCGCGGATGCCGTGGCCCATCACGTCACAGACAATGGCGCCGACGCCGGAACTGCCTACGGGAAAAGCATCGAACCAGTCTCCTGCAACCCCCTCCGAAGGAGTGAAAATATGGTGAAAATCCGCATGGCGGGTCAGGCCGTGTTCCGTATGGGAGCGGGAGGGAATTTCGTAGGGAAGCAGGGCGAACTGGATTTCCCTGGCCAAATCTATTTCCTTTTCCAGAGTTTTGTTGCGTTCCTCCAGGATGCGGGCCGTTTCCGTGGCCTTGATTTCAGTCTTCACCAGTTTGGTGACATCACTGGAAATACCTACAATTCCCTTTAGCTCTCCGTTGCGTCCGTACCACGGGAACTTGCTGATTTGGCTCCAGGAATCATCCTTGTGGAGCCATGTCTCATGATGAAGGCGGGCGCGGATGGGGCGTCCGGTAACCATGATGTCCATTTCCTCCTTGCGGGAAATATCGGACATCGTTTGGTCAAAAAAGTAATCGTCCGTGCGTCCGGTCAGGTCTGCCGGCGTCGGTACGCCCAGCTTATTGGCTGTGGCGGTATTCGCCAGGACGAAACGTGATTCCCGGTTCTTGAAATAGATACTGTCGGGAATGTGTTCAATCAGGGTATGAAACAGGTCCCTGTCCTCCGCAGCACGCAGTTCCGCCGTTTTCCGCCGGGTAATATTGACCCATACGCCCACCAGCATAACGGGCCGGCGCTGCTTGTCCCTGCGGGCGAGTCCGTTGACGCGGACCCAGCTCCAGCTTTTGGAGTTCAGCTTCTTCATCCGGATTTCAATGCGCATGGGCACATGGGAGTGGCCGTCCAGATAACGGCGCACTTCCTGGGAAAAAAAAGCCTGGTCTTCCTCGTGTATGGTAAGCTCCGGCTGGGTGAAGATATTGGGGGCTTTCTCCTTGCGGCTGGCCCCCATCATGGTCAGGCAGCGGTCCGTGTAATGAATGACGCCCGTTTTAATATTCCAGATATAAAATCCTTCTTCCGCCGCCGCCAGGGCCATTTTGATTTTGTCCCAGGTAAAAACTCTCTGGGCGGAATGTCTGTTGCGTGAGGGCGGCATTGCAGTTGCCCTTAATCTAACGATAAAACCGCTGTCTTGGCAAGAGGCAAAATAAAGGAATCCTTTCTGAAAGGAGGCCTGGCCGGGGGAACGCGTATGAAGGACACCGGCTGGTTTTTAAGATGGACTCCTATTTTTCTTTTTCCTTTTCCTGGGATTGAAGAAATTGCAGTTCTTTCTTCAAAGCGCTTCCTACGCGGTGCTTTGCCAGATAGACCTGGGCAATCGTGACGCCGAGCTGCCGGCGGACCTTGGCCGCGTCCCACTCCCGCAGGACATAATAGTCAAAAATCTGGAACTGCTTGGGCGACACTTTTGCTTTGACGCGTTCCAGAGCCGCCTGAAGAAGGTTATTCTGCCATTCCCGTTCCCATACCTGGTCAAAATTATTCTTCCCTTCATCCGGGATTTTGTCGATGGGGTGTTCCAGGGTATCCGTGGCATCAGGGTTCATCAGCATGGCCGTGTCCTTTTTCCGCTTGCGGAACTGGTCATTGATGCGCCAGCGGGTCATGTTCCATAGCCAGAGTTTGAAGGAACCCTGTTCCGGTTTGTAAATATTTTTCCTGCTCTGCTTGGCGATGGAAAGAATGGTTTCCTGTACCACGTCCCAGGCCTCGTCTTCCCTTAATCCGGCCTTGAGGGCGACGGAATAAATAAGCCGCCAATATGTCCGGTAAAATTCATCCCAGGTACGCTGGTCTTCCCAGTTTTCCAAACGCGCGATCAGGCTTTTCCTGGTATGTTCCGCGTATTGGGAAAGTGTCTGCTCGTCAGGCTGGGACTCGTTATGGGGTTGCAATGGGGGCACATTCATGGTTTATCATGAACTACGGATGGAAGTGAAGCGAAAGCCGAGTAATAGGCCGGAAAATTCTGCACGGTCCAGCCTGTTCATTCACTACGTCCGTCGTGGAAAAAATCTTTCAGGGAAACGGACATGATCAGGAAAACGTCAAAACGCAGGGGAACCTCCGTCATTGCGGCCCTGATTGCGTTGTGCGCGGTGGTGGGGTACGGTTTGACGGAGTGGGCGCCGCTGGATAATGAACCGCAGGCGGTTCCCTCCCGCCAGAGGGAAGAGCGGCAGACGGTTCGGGAGAAGGTGGAAATCCCCGACAAGGGGGAGCCCGTTCGTTTGCTGACCATGAACGCCGGCAACTACTTTGTGCCGGAAGACCCGAGGAGAAGCAATTTTCAGGTAAAATACAAGCCTGTGGAAGCCCGTGAAGCCGTGGCGGAGCTAGTTCGCCAATCGGGGGCGGAAATCGTGGGGCTGTGTGAAATGGGCGGGGAGGCTGCCGTTCGTGACTTGCAAATGCGGCTGAAAAGAAAAGGAGTTCATTTGCCGTACAAAGTTCTTGTCATGCGGGACGGGGAGGACCGTGGTTTGGCCCTTCTTTCCAAATACCGCATCGCGGATGACCGTTCCGTAACGGACATGCCTGTATCCGGAGAGGCGAAACGGAAAAAGACAATGCTGCGGGGCATTTTGGACGCCACGGTCAGCATGCCGGACGGACGGCTGTTCCGCCTGGTGGGCATTCACCTGAAATCACGCCTCAGCCGTGACGGTTCCGCAGAGGACACACGGAGAAGGGAAGCCTACGCCCTGCGGGACTACCTGAATGAAGCTCTTGCCTCTCAGGACGGCATGCCTCTGCTTCTGTACGGAGATTTTAATGACGGCCCGTCAGACAGCGCCGTGCAGGTCATCCAGGGGCCGGCCAAAACGGAATACCGCCTGAACCGTTTGAAGCCCAGGGATTCTCGTGGTGAGACCTGGACCATTTACTACGAAGACGGTGACACCTACCATTCCTTCGACCATCTTTTCCTGAACAATACTCTGAAAAAGCGCCTCGGCCGCAAGCCTCCCATGGGCATCCTTGACTCTCCCCCCTCGCTCCAGGCCAGCGACCACCGCGGCGTGTGGGTGGAATTAAGATAAGCAGGGCCTGATGTTTTTTCAGCAGGGGAGATGGAAAGGGAAAAAATGAAGGCTTTGGAAAAGGAGGACAAAAAATTCTTTTCTTGTCGTTCCGGCCTTATCCTTCTTGAAATGCGGGAGTTGGACCGACCGGATGTTTTTCTTTTCCGGAAGGATGGCGGAAGCAGGGATTTCCGCATGGCGATTCCTTGCCGGAATTTTGTTGGACAGGAACATATCAGGCATTCCAGTTCCTCAAAAAATGATTGCCGTGTCCGTCTGAAACGGGTAGCATGCCAAAAATCGTTGTTCAATCCTGCATCATCTGTATGAGATATTTTTCCAAGCATTCCGGAATGGCTCCGCGCTGTTCCTCGCCGGGGAGCAAGGGGTTTACCCTGGTGGAATTGATTGTTGTCATTACCATTATGGTTGCCATGATGGCCTTGGCCGCCAGCATGTTGAGGGGCGGGGGCAGGGGGCAGGGGCTTCAGGCCGCCGTTGAAATGGTGGACGGCATGGTGCAGGAGGCGCGGCTGGATGCCATGGGCAAAGGAACGTGGAGCCGCCTGATTATTGTGAGCACTCCCGATGACGAAGCCCGCAATATGCGCACTTTGGGCGTGATGTCCAAAAATACCCGCACCGGGAAATGGCATCTGGTGAACCGTTTGCAGACTCTCCCCGCCGGTTTTTACGTCAGTCCGGCCTACAGCACCCTTCTGGAAGGCTCGAAGAAAGCCAGAGGCGAGAAATCCACGGCCCGCGGTTTTGCCAGTCGTGACGGGCAGGATACCGTCAACCTTCCCGGCAACAGAATGACGGATATTTACTTCATTGAATTTGACGAGGAAGGCCGCATGTCCCAGCCGAACGCCCCCACCCGCCTGGTGGTGGTTGCCGGTTCCGCCGGAAACGGCAAGGAGGAGAGGCCAACCCCGATGGTGGACGGCAAACCGGGTCTGGCAGGCGGCATTGTGATTTATCCCAAAGGCAATATCAGCCGTCTGAGGACGACGGAGCAGGTGATTCCCAATTAGTTTCTGTGATATAATACCGGATTTCCCATTTTATGTTGACCAAGTGTATGAAACAGTCTCGTGCCAAGGGGTTTACCCTGACGGAAGTGGTGCTTGCGATCGGCGTGGTGGCCGTGCTGATTGTAGTGTTCATGGCCATGTTTATTCCTGCCAGAAGGACGGTTCAGTCCGCCCTGACTATTCGTGAAGCGGACCGCATCGTCCACGCCCTGACGGCGGAACTTGGAGAACTCCGCAATTCCGAGCGTGCCGCGTCCAACGCCAGAAAGTCTTCCTCCTCCAGATATGTTTCCGCTTTTGACAAGGCGTTTTACTGGATGCAGTTCACGTCCAGGCCCGCTACGACCATTCTTGTTTACAATTACAGGGCGGATTTGACCAAGGGGGCCCGCAAAGACGGAACTCCCCAGCCCTGGCTGGAGGATGGCGGAAGCATTCCCGGCAAAAATACTGCGGTGGTGACAGGGGTCTGCCTGGCGAACAACAAAGAGCGTTGGGATGATTTCAAGGCCCTTGTCGGTCCCGTCTTCGCCGTGCGCATGACCCAGCTGGTAGTGGAGCGCATGGATTCAAGCTCCTACGGGTACAAGCTGGCTCCCAAGTACGGGACGATTTATAATCCTTACAACCGCGGCAAGGTGATTAAGGAACCTTCCCTGTATGTTTATACGCCGGAGAAAGGCGGCGGCCTGAATTTGCCGTGGGGGGCGGAAGTCCTGTACCAGGCGGAGTTCTTCCAGCTGTTGAATACGGACCCCGAGCGTTTACAACATCTGACGTGGGAAAATTTAAAGACTCCCGTGTTTACGCGCAATCTCGCTTTCCGCCGTTAGCGGGCATTATCTGAAGACCTCTGAAAAAACATGAAGACATTTGCCAAAATCAAATCCGGCGCGTTCACCCTGATTGAGCTCCTGGCAGCCATGACCATCACTACCGTGCTGGTTCTGGTAATTGTGGCCCTGACTTCCCGCGGGGTGGATATCTGGAGATGGGTGCTGCAGGATGTGCGGACCACGACGCTTGCCCGCACGGCCATGGATACCATGACCAAGGATTTTGAAAGCATGCAGTTCCGTTCCGGGAATCCCTTTGAGTGGATGCTGGTGCAGCGGGACAGCGATTTGGTTTCCCGTGCGGGAAAGACCAAGGTTTCCAGGAAAAAGGGCCGCTCCTCCTCCCTGAATGAAGCCCGCGTGAACCTGATGACCATGGGGCCGGAAGGCGCCAAAATCACGAATGCCTCCCAATTGGTTTTCTTTACCACGGCTACGGACCGCAATCCGGCCAAGTCCAGTATGGACATGAGGAATGACCGCATCATCGGTGATGTGAATTGCGTGGGGTACAAGCTTCTTTACCGTGACCAGATTCTGGACCAGGACGCTACGGCGGAGTCTGACGGTTTTCCCGTTTATTCCCTGTACCGCAACTTAATCAGCGCGGAGGATACCGTGCGTAACCTTCTGGGCCAGCAGGATCTATGGTCCGCTTATGCACGGTACCAGCAGGATGAAACCGTCCCTTCCAACTTCCTGGTGGAGAATATTGTGGAAATGACGCTGATTTTTGAAGTGGATTACCAGAAGAAGATCGGCAATTCCGGCAGCAACAAATCGGACAAGGATGCCTCGCAAAGAGCATCCGTGCTGGTTCCGGTCATGACTACGGGCGCCAACCGTCTCGGCTCCTGCACCCAGATGGATGTGTATGGCAATCGCCTGGACATCATAGGCAGCAGCGTGAATATTGATGATTTGAAATCCGGCCGCGTTACTGCCGTGACAATTTCCATGACGGTGGTGACGGATGAAGGCATGGCTCTTGTGGACCAGATCCGGCAGAAAAAGCGTCCCGCTCCTTCTCCTGAAGAATTTTTCGAACGTTATACCCGGTCTTTCACCCAGAGGATTGCATTGCCGATGAACCGTTAGGCTTGTATCCGGGAAACCCGGGAGGGCGGAATCTGCCACTGTTGCTTTTTGCCTGGAGCGTTCCTGCCATTAATTGTTCTGTAGTTGCCATATGTTGGGTTTCACAAATATCGTCGGCAATTTATCCCCTCTGCCGGAATTAGTGCTGTGGCGCGATCCTGTCGCCAGAAGCGGGGAGGAAGCCATGGCCGTGGACGAAGCTCTGCTGGAATGGGGCAGGAAGCCTGTGCTGAGGGCGTACCGCTGGGCGGAACCGACCGTGACTTACGGTTATTTTGATGAGGAGGCCACGGCGCGCGCCATTTTTCCGGGTGAGGAGCTTCATTTTGTCCGCCGCTGGACAGGGGGGGGGATTGTAGACCATCGGCAGGATATTCCCTTTACTCTGGCCATGCACCGCAAGGGAGAAAAAGAGCGTCCTTCCAGCGCGGTTTTGTACCGTTGGATTCATGGGGCGCTGGCCCGCGTCCTGAGGGATTGCGGGGTGGAGTGCGTGATGCTGGACGGGGATGCCCCGGACGGAGGGCGGGCCTGTTTTTCCAGCCCCGTAACGAGTGATCTTGTCCTTCCCGGCGGGGAAAAACTGGCTGGCGGCGGCCAGAGAAGAGTCCGCGGAGGCGTTCTTCACCAGGGGAGTATCCAGAATTGTCTTCTCCCTTCCGGATGGGATGAATTGCTGGCCGCCCGCCTGGCGGAAAAGCATTCCCTGTGCGTGGACGCGGAATTGTTCCCCGGCATGAATGCCCGCGTGGAGGAACTGCTGGCTTCCAAATACCGTACGGAAGCATGGCGTTCCGGCGTACGGCATGGGCGTCCGTCTCAGCCACGGTAATTCCCCCCCCTTTTTTCTTTCCGATGAATTATCTTCCAGATCCCGGCCGCTATAGCCACGCAGCCTACCGCCGCTGCGGGCGCAGCGGGTTGCTGCTTCCTCCCGTTTCCCTGGGGCTTTGGCATAATTTTGGCGCTGCGGATGATTTTGAGAACGCCCGTCGGCTTATTCACGGCGCGTTTGATGCCGGTATCACGTATTTTGACCTGGCGAATAATTACGGACCTCCTCCCGGTTCGGCGGAAGAATGCTTTGGCCGTATTTTCATGCAGGATTTGTCCCGTTTCCGTGATGAACTTGTTATTGCAACCAAGGCGGGGCATCTGATGTGGCCCGGCCCGTATGGGGATTGGGGATCCCGCAAACACATGCTTGCCAGCCTGGACCAGTCCCTTTCCCGCATGAAGCTGGATTATGTGGATATTTTCTACGCGCACCGGTATGATCCGGAAACTCCCCTTGAAGAAACGGCGGGAGCCCTTGTTACGGCGGTTCGCTCCGGAAAGGCCCTGTATGCTGGTATTTCCAAGTTCCCGGCGGAACAGGCCAGGCAGATGTGCTCCATGCTTGGGGAGGCCGGCGTTCCGTGCCTGGTGCATCAGATCCGGTACAATATGTTTAATCGGGAACCGGAGAAATCCGTTTTTCAGGCTGTTCGGGAAACGGGTACCGGGTGCGCCGCTTTCTCTCCCCTGGCCCAGGGGATGTTGACGGACCGTTATCTGGAAGGCATTCCCGAAGATTCCCGCGCGGCGGGTTCCTCCGTCTTTTTAACAAAGGAGCGGGTTCTTCAGCATGGGGATAAAATTCGCCGCCTGGCCGCCCTGGCCCGGAGCCGGGGCCAGAGCCTTGCCCAGATGGCTCTGGCCTGGGTGCTGAAAGATCCCGTAGTGACCACGGCCCTGATTGGAGCCAGCCGCCCCTCGCAAATCAGGGATTGCCTGAAAGCACTGGATAGTGCGCCGTTTACGCCGGAGGAGCTCTCTTTGATTGACGCAGATGCGGATAGATAGGCACTGTTTTTCCCGTGGTGCTGGTCTTTCTGCTGGAAGGGGCATTTCCCGTTCCGGACACAGGTTTTTTCTTGGAATAAAGTAGAGCTGGTGTTATGTTTTTACCACTTTAATTTAAAGTGTACTGACAATGATAACCATCCAGGATTTATTTTGGCTCATCCCATCGGCTTCCGTGCTGGCCCTCATTTTTGCGGGCATCTTTTTTTACCGCATGAAAGCGCAGGATGAGGGGAACGAGGTCATGAAAATGATCGCCCGGCATGTCCGCAGCGGCGCCATGGCCTACCTGCGGCAGCAGTATAAGATTGTCGCCATTTTCTTTGTGCTCATTACTGTTGTCTTCGCTTTTCTGGCCTACTGCCTCCACATTCAGAACCCCTGGGTTCCCTTCGCTTTCATTTCAGGCGGCTTTTTCTCCGGTCTGGCCGGCTACATCGGAATGAAGACGGCTACGTATGCTTCCGGCCGCGTGGCGAATGCCTGCCGCCATTCCCTGGATGCCGGGCTGCAAATAGCTTTCCGCTCGGGCGCCGTGCTAGGCCTGACCGTCGTGGGCCTTGCCATGCTTGATATCGGTGCCTGGTACTGGGTTCTGGATTGGTTTTACGGGGACATGGAGCTTTCCATGCGCCTGGTCGTCATTACTACCACCATGCTGACGTTCGGCATGGGGGCTTCCCTCCAGGCGCTGTTTGCCCGTGTGGGCGGCGGCATTTTCACCAAGGCGGCGGATGTAGGGGCCGACCTGGTGGGGAAGGTGGAGGCCGGCATTCCGGAGGACGACCCCCGCAACCCAGCCACCATTGCGGATAACGTGGGCGATAACGTGGGGGACGTGGCCGGCATGGGGGCGGACCTTTACGAATCTTACTGCGGTTCCATTCTGGCTTCCGCCGCTTTGGGGGCGGCAGCTTACATGGCCGTTCCTGAAATGGCGATCAAGGCCGTCCTTACGCCCATGCTGATCGCCGCCCTCGGCACCATTCTTTCCCTGTTGGGCGTGTACGCGGTGCGCGTGAAGCGCGGCGCTTCCCAAACGGAGCTGATGGCAGCCCTGAACCGCGGCATCAACTTGAGTTCCTTCCTGATTGCCATTGCTTCCGCATTCCTGCTCCAGCTCATCGGCCTGGATAACTGGGCCGGCATCTGGGGGGCCATCGTCACCGGCCTGGCGGTGGGCATCGTCATCGGCAAGAGCACGGAGCATTACACCTCCCATGATTCCTATCCCTGCCGTAAAATCGCCCACAGCGCGAAGACGGGGCCGGCCACCGTCATTATTTCCGGCATCGGCATCGGCATGATTTCCACCTGCATTCCCGTAATTACTGTCGTCGTGGGCACTGTGCTGGCTTACGGCCTAGCTTCCGGGGACTGGCATTTCACCGGGGCGGAAATGAGCAAGGGGCTGTATGGCATCGGCATTGCCGCCGTCGGCATGCTTTCCACGCTGGGCCTGACATTGGCGACGGACGCTTACGGCCCCATTTCCGACAACGCCGGGGGTAATGCGGAGATGAGCAAGCTGGACCCGGAAGTGCGCCGCCGCACGGATGCCCTGGATGCCCTGGGCAACACGACCGCCGCCACGGGCAAGGGATTTGCCATCGGTTCCGCCGCTCTGACGGCATTGGCGCTTCTGGCCTCCTATATTGAAGAATTGAAGATTTCCATCCTTCACTGGAGTGAGGCCACGGGCAATACCATTTACAAAATTAATGATGCCGTAAGTGTGGAGGTTTCCAAAATCTCCACTGCTTCCCTGTCTGATTTCATGGGCTATTTCCAGGTAACCCTGATGAACCCGAAGGTGCTCATGGGGCTCTTCGTGGGGGCCATGATGTCCTTCATGTTTTGCGGGCTGACCATGAATGCCGTCGGCCGCGCCGCGGAAAAAATGGTTAAGGAAGTGCGCCGCCAGTTTAAGGAAATCAAGGGAATCCTGACCGGAGAGGCAGAACCGGATTACGTGCGCTGCGTGGAAATTTCCACGGCGGGAGCGCAGCATGAGATGATCTGGCCGTCCGTACTGGCGGTCATCACCCCCATCTGCATGGGTATCGTTTTCGGCGTTCCCGGCGTGTTCGGCCTGCTGGCCGGCGGCCTGGCTTCCGGCTTTGTGCTGGCCGTATTCATGGCTAATTCCGGCGGAGCGTGGGACAATGCCAAAAAATATATTGAGCAGGGCCATGTGGGCGGCAAAGGCTCGGAAAGCCATAAGGCAGCCGTTATCGGCGATACGGTGGGCGACCCCTTCAAGGATACGTCCGGCCCGTCCCTGAACATCCTGATCAAGCTCATGAGCATGGTGGCTATCGTCACCGCCGGCGTGAATATAGCCGTGACCCTGTTCTAAACAGAAAGATTCTTTCACGGAAAACGGAGGGAGTCCGCAAGATTGGCGGACTCCCTTTTTTTCTGGCTGAAGGGAACCGTCCACTGGTGAGCGGTTTTTTAATTTCCGCTTCTTTCAAAGGCTCTCTGAAAGACTGTTCCTAATAGGGGGGAGGGGGTAAGTATGATTTTTTAAATCATATTTTTATTTGTATCAGATTTTATTTTTATTATTATAAAAAATAACAAAATGACTGACAGAATAGACCAGCTGGCTTTTTCTTCCTTCCGGTTTTTATTCTGCTGTCTGGCAGTTTTTTCCGGAGTTGTTCCCTTGTGGGCCTCGGATGGCCCGGATGATGACATGAAGGAGACGGAAGAGGAAGCCTGCGGCCCCCTCCAGATTAAATCTCAGACAGAGTTGTGCTCTGCGGATTATTATATCAAGGGAGGAATTGAACAGGACAAGGAAGACGATAGAAAAAGAAAAAATATAGGAGTCGGGGAGAATATCTCCTTTCTTCTGATCGGCAAGCCCAGGGGAGATATCAAGGAACTTATTTGGAGTATCAAGGGAGACGGATTTCAACCGACAGATAATGAGTCATTTAAAGGTGAACAAAAGATCGCCCTGAGCGCCAGAAAAGATTTAACCAAAGATACCCGCGTCACCATTACAGCCAAAACCGGTGAAGGCAAAGAAGCTAAAATCACCGTCAATATCAGGATTCCCAAGAAGATAACGAAGGAAAAATATGAGGGACACATGGATTTGGGAGATGGCTTTTCCGCCAATACGGCCGATCTTAAAATATCCAAGGGGGAACACGGTGTCTGGGGATTTGTTAAAGTGACGCTTTTTCCTACTGACGTCAGTTTTAAGGGAGTCAAGGTGATTGAGCGGGATGGGGGACTCATGTGGGAAGGAAAGAACGGGACTCCCCCGCGGCCTCAACCGGAACTGGCAGCCGAGCATGTAACCTGCAACATGGCCGCTCCCATTCAGGATAAAAATAATTTTTATGATATGGTAGGGGACAATCGCAATATTGAGGAAGTTCTTGAAACGATTCGCCGATCCAAACATAATCCTTAACAATTTTGGTTTGTATGCAACTTCCATATTCATTGGGGAAAGGGAGGGAAAGGCAGTGAACAACAGGATTCCATTTTTTTAGGAACGACAAATCAAAAATACCGTATTGAAGCCATTGATCAAAATACCACAAAAACGGTTGTTGAGAAATTCGGCATCACCTTTACAAGAACCAGCAATGAGGATTAAAAAACAATGAACCTGTTACCTCCTTTATGCGCATGTGCCGTCTGCCTGATGATCGGGAAGGGCAATCAGGCCTATTCCGATTCTCCCCTGGAGAGCCCGGCGTGCATCGACCAGTACAAACAGCCGTCCGCAACCATTCGGGAACTCTCCGGTTTGCTGAAGGACATGCGGCTCAAATCCTTCTATAACGGGGCCAGGAAACATACGCTCACCTTTAGTTTGACGACACAGGATAACATTGATACCGTGCTGAAAGAGAAAATATGGCATTGTTATCTGGTAGCCTCGGCACCCCTTTTTACCTACAAAACGTACCGGGAAATCGAGCCGGATGTTGATATGGGCGATGATAGGGCTGATATTCACCACAAATCCAGAGTCTGCCTCCTCATGGAAAAATATATCGGCCTGGTCCGGAAGACGAATAAAATCAAGGAACCCGTTAAAAATCAGATCATCCGGCGCCTGTTTCTTCCCTATTACGCGCGCATCCTGAAACAGTACAAAAACGCGCAGGAGCTCAATCCCTACCGGAGGGATGCCCAGGGAAATCCCGTCCCTCCCCTTTCCGACAAGGAAAAGGAATTCCGGAAGCGTGAGATAGAAAGAATCAAACGTCTCCCCGTTCAGGAAGTCCTCAAACTGATGCGTGAAGGTTCAAGCCACCGTTCTTTTATCGAGACGAGAAATGAAGTATTTGGAGACGAAGTCAAGCATCTTGAAAAAGCCTTGATGAAACTGCTTGTTTCCGAATTCCCCGGTCAATACGGCAAGGTTGAGAATTTTATTCTGGAAGCCGGATATTCAAAAGAAGACATCCCCGGTTTGATTGACCGCACCGTGGGCAGGGACGAAAAGACGGATTTCCTTTATAAAGGGAAACATCGTCAGAAACATGACAAGCTCTACAGGGAAAAGAAGTGATGGAGTCCAGCCCCGAATGTTCAAGACGCTCTTTCTCCCTTTCCTTTTTGTGAAAAGATATGCCGGAAACCGGGGGGAGTGAAGAAGGCTCGAGTCCGATGGCAAGGCTTGCAATAACCGGTTTCTGGAAAGGGAATTCTGGATTCGTAAAAAAGGAAAAGAAAAACGTGTTGCGCCAGTTGGCAGCTCCGTTCCGCCAGTGGGAGTGGGGCGGGCGTTTCCTTTGAAAGTTTGGAAGCGCCGGAGAGGCGTCGTGTCTTCTCTGGGCAGATTGAGAAGCCAATACGGTTTTTTCGCCATTGACGGAAAGTTTTTTTGACAAAGAAGGGGCAGAGGAGTAATAAACGCGCAGATGCATTTCAGCACTGTACAGCCCTTTTTTAGCAAGAACCGTTATTATGGCAACGGCTATTGGTGGCGCGTACCCATGTCCGGACGGGGGAATCCCGAGGTGCAGTAATAGCATTCAGCTATGACCATTTTTCAAGAACTGCTTTGATTCCTCCGAGAGTCAAAGCAGTTTTTTTATTTTCAACTTACATCATCATCCATGCAAACACCATCCATGATCACTCTCCAACAGCGCAGCCGCCGCCTGAGCGCCGATCTGGAAACCCCTATCAGCCTGTTTCTGAGCCTGACTCAGAACAAAATTCCCGGACTTCTACTGGAAAGCGCGGAAGTGGACGGCAGATGGGGGCGCTACAGCATCATCGCCTGCGATTATCTGATGACCGTTTCCTGTGTAGACGCCAGGCTTTCCCTTTCCATCAAAGACGACCGTCTGGCTTCCCTGAAGGAGCTGGAAGGCATGCCTTACCTGGATGGACTGCGCTCTCTGATGCAGCGTCTGGAGCTGGTGGGGGACGATATGAGGCAGGCTCCCATTACGCGGGCTTTGTACGGCTATTTCGGGTATGAAACCGCCGCCCTGTTCCAGCCCAGGCTGGCGCAGGCCATTCCGGCTTCTTCCGCAGAGTCCTGCCTGGTGCTGGCCGGCACCGTGATTGTTTTTGACCATTTGTACAATCGCCTTACCCAACTCAGTCTGGGTGAACACCGGGATTTGCCCCATGCCCCGCTCCATGGGGCGGAGGAACCTTCCGTCGGGGAAGTTTCCCGCACACCGGACCAGGCAGCCTACATGAAGGGGGTAGAGCATATCAAGGAGCTGCTGCATGACGGGGAAGCCATCCAGGTGGTGCTTTCCTCCCAGGCTTCCGCGGAGTTCCACGGAGACGCTTTCATGCTGTACCGCCGCATGCGCAGCATTAATCCTTCCCCATACATGTTTTTCATGCGCCTGCCGGAGGTGACGCTGTTCGGATCTTCTCCGGAACTGATGGTGCGCTGCACGGACGGCAAGCTACAGCTTTCCCCCATTGCCGGAACGCGCAGGCGCGGCAGGGATGACGAGGAGGATGCCGCTCTGGCTGCCGATCTCCTGAAAGATCCGAAGGAATGTTCGGAGCACGTCATGCTGGTGGATCTGGGCCGCAACGACCTGGGCCGTGTCGCCAAGCCCGGTTCCGTGAAACTGGAACGCCTGATGGAGATTGAACGTTTTTCCCATGTGATGCATATGACTTCCCGCGTGACCGCCCAGGTGAACGACGGGTTGGACGTCTTGGACATTCTTGGCGCTGCCTTCCCGGCCGGGACGGTTAGCGGAGCCCCCAAGGTGCGCGCCATGGAAATCCTGGCGGAGGAAGAGCCTCTGCCGCGCGGACCGTACGCCGGATGCATCGGATGGCTGGGATTGGACAAAAACGGCGTCCACATGGATTCCGGCATCACCATCCGCAGCATGTGGGTGAAGGATGGGCGCATCCACTGGCAGACGGGAGCCGGCATCGTATATGATTCCGATCCGGCCGCGGAATGGCAGGAGTGCATGAACAAGGGTAAGATTATTGACGTTATTTTGAAAGGAGAAGACCATGTTTCTGTTCATTGATAATTACGATTCGTTTTCGTGGAATCTGGTGCAGGCGTTTTATGCCCTGGGACGCAAGCCCGTGGTGCATGCGAATGACGATCCTCGTATTCTGGAACTGGCGACCAGCCCGGAGCTGGAAGCCGTGTGCATTTCCCCCGGCCCCAGCCATCCGCGCAACGCCGGGCTGTGCCTGGAGTTCCTGAAACGCCTCCCCGCTTCCGTTCCCGTGCTGGGCGTGTGCCTGGGACACCAGCTTCTGGGCTACTTCGCCGGGGCGGAGGTTTCCCGCGCTCCGTATGTCATGCACGGCAAGAGTTCCGACATCATCCATGACGGCGCGGGGCTGTTTTCCGGGCTTCCCAATCCCATGACCGTGGGCCGCTACCATTCCCTGGTGGTCCAGTCCAAGGAGGACGAGCCGAATCCCCGCTTTACCGTTACTTCCCGCGGGCCGGAAGGGGAAGTCATGGCCCTGCGCTACAATGACCGTCCGTGGGTGGGCATCCAGTTTCATCCGGAATCCATCCTGACGCCGAACGGGCTTCAGCTTCTGGGCAATTTCCCGGATAACGTTGTGCCTTCGGGGCAGAAGGAAAAGCGCATCAGCCGCATTCTGGACGCCCTGGCCGCCGGACAGGACCTGACGGCGGATATGGCTGCCGCAGGCTTTGCGGACATCATGGATGGCCGCATGACTCCGGCCCAGGCGGGCTGCTTTTTGATGGGGCTCCGCATGAAAGGGGAAACCCCGCTGGAAATGGCCCACGCCGTGGGCATTGCCCTGGGCCGCGCCAACCGGGTGGAAGGTTTGGAAGGCGACTGCATTGACGTGGTAGGCACGGGGGGAGACGGCCGCAACTCTTTCAATTGCTCCACAGCCACGGCTCTGACGCTGGCCGGAATGGGATACAGGGTGGTGAAGCACGGCAACCGCGCCGTGTCCTCCTCCTGTGGTTCTGCGGACGCTCTGGAAGGCCTGGGATTCCCGCTGGACGTAGCTCCGGAAGATGTCCGGCGCCTGTTGGACGAGCGGAACTTCGCTTTCCTGTTCGCGCCTAATTTTCATCCTTCCTTCCGCAATGTAGGCCCCATCCGCCGGGAGTTGGGCATCCGCACCCTGTTCAATCTGCTGGGCCCCCTCATCAACCCGGCGCGTCCCACGCACATCCTGCTGGGCGTGGCCCGTCCGGAACTCGTCGAGCTGCTGGCGGAGACGCTCCGCCAGTCCCACATCCGCAAGGCTGCCGTAGTATATGGCGCCGGGGGATATGACGAGGTGACGCCGCTGGGGCCCACCAAGATGATGATCATCCACAACGGCAGGCTGACGCCCATGTCCCTGGATCCCCTGGATTACGGCATCCAGCCCTGCAATCCGGAGGAACTGGCCGTTCATTCCAAGTCGGAAGCCGTGGACGTGCTGAAAAACATCCTGGCGGGGAAAGGCCCGCGTGCCATGATGGACATGGTGATTCTGAATGTGGGGGTAGCCATGTTCCTGCTGGAGGAGCACATGGACCTGTCCGTCTGCATGGCGAAAGCACGGGAAGCCGTCTGCGTCGGCATAGGAAGGAGAACGCTTCATGCTGCTTGACCGGTTCCGGGAAGCCAAGGCGGAGGAAATAGCCCTGCTCACGGACATGGCCTCCCGCCGGGAACTGCCGCGCCCGTGGAAGGGGCGCCGGCCGGATTTCCTGAAAGCCATTGCGGAACCGCCGGACGGGCAGCCCGTGGCGGTCATTGCGGAGTTCAAGCAGTCCTCTCCGTCGCGCGGTGTCATCGCCACCGGGCTGAAACCGGAGGAAGTGGCTGAACAATACGCTGCGGCAGGCGCCTCCTGCATCTCCGTGTTGACGGAAGAACAGTTTTTCGGCGGCCGCATCGGATATTTGGAACGCATGAGCCGCGCCGGGCTTCCGCTTCTCCGCAAGGATTTCATTTTTCATCAGCTTCAGGTGATGGAGACGGCTTCTACGCCGGCTTCCGCTTTGCTGCTCATTGTCCGTCTGACGCCGGATGCACGGACGCTCCGTGTTCTCAGGGAGCAGGCGGAGGCTTACGGCATGCACGCCGTTGTGGAAGTGTTCGACGCTGTGGATCTGGAAATTGCCAGGGACTCCGGCGCGCGCATCATCCAGGTAAACGCCCGTGACCTGGACACATTGAAAACGGACAGGCAGGCCTGCCTGGACATGGCGAAATTCCGCCGTGAGGGGGAGGTGTGGATCGCCGCTAGCGCCATGAGCGCAGGGGCTCATCTCAGGGAAGCCGCGGAAGCGGGGTTTCAGGCCGTACTGATGGGAACAGCCCTGATGGACGGAGGAAGGCCGGGTGAAAAACTGGCGGCAATTTTAGAAGAAACGATATGAAGAAGCATTCATTTGCAATCAAGGTGTGCGGAATTACCCGCCAGAGCGATTTATCAACCGCCATGGGGATGGGGGCCCATTTCTGCGGCTTCATCTTTCATCCCGGAAGTCCGCGTTATATTGCGCCGTCGCGCGCGGCGGCCCTGGACTCCGCCCTGATCCGCCGCGTGGGCGTTTTCGTGAACCAGAACGCGGAGGAAATCATGGATATCATGAAAACGGCCCGTCTGGAATTCGCCCAGCTTCATGGCGCCCATTCTCTGGACTGCGCGCGCCGCATCGGTCCGGAAAAAGTGATCCGCGTATTGTGGCCGGACCGGTATGAATCCGTAGATACCCTGCAAAGGGAAATGGAGCTATGGGCGGACAGCTGCGCCTGGTTTCTGCTGGATGCCGGCAGCCAGGGCGGCGGCCACGGCGTTTCCCTTGACTGGACCTCCCTGGCGTCTCTGAGTTCCCCCCGGCCCTGGTTCCTGGCGGGCGGCCTTTCCTCCGCCTCACTGAACAGGGCGCTGGAACAATGCTCTCCGGACGGCATAGACCTGAACTCCGGCGTGGAAGCCATCCCCGGCCAGAAAAGCCCGCAAAAACTGCTGGCGGCCCTCAAACCACTCACCCCTTACACTCCTTACCACATCGCATGAAGAAAGAAGGATATTTCGGCAATTTCGGCGGCCGCTTCGTACCGGAAGCGCTGCGCCCCCCGCTCATGGAGCTGGAGGAAGCCATGGACTCCATCATGCCGTCCCGCGAGTACCGGGATGCGCTTCAGGATCTGCTGGTCAATTACGCGGGCCGTGAAACTCCCCTCACGTTCTGTCCCCACCTTTCGGAAAAACTGGGCTTCCGCCTGTGGCTGAAACGGGAGGACCTGCTGCACACCGGAGCCCACAAAATCAATAACGCCCTCGGCCAGGCCCTTCTGGCCAAAATGATGGGGAAAACGCATCTTATTGCGGAAACCGGGGCGGGGCAGCACGGCGTGGCTACGGCTACGGCGGCCGCCCGGCTTAAAATGGACTGCACCATCTTTATGGGCGCAGAGGATGTAGAACGCCAGTCCATGAACGTTATGCGCATGAAATTGCTGGGAGCGACGGTTTTTCCGATTGAGAGCGGTTCCCGCACGTTGAAGGATGCCATTAACGAGGCTCTCCGCTACTGGATTTCCCATCAGGCGGATACCCTGTATTGTTTCGGTACGGCGGCGGGCCCCCATCCGTTCCCCACATTGGTCAGGCAGCTTCAATCCGTCATTGGGCGGGAGGCCCGCGCCCAGATGCTGGAGCGTGCAGGCAGGCTGCCGGATGTGGTGGTGGCATGCGTGGGCGGCGGCTCCAATGCCATCGGCATGCTTCACCCCTTTGTGGAGGATGAAGGCGTCCGTCTGGTAGGGGTTGAGGCGGGAGGCACCGGTGAGCCCGGCTGTTATAACTCCGCCCCCATCAATCTGGGCAGCCCCGGCGTGCTGCACGGTCATGTGACCATGCTGTTACAGGATGAGAACGGGCAAATACAGCCGTCCCATTCCATTTCCGCCGGGCTGGACTATCCCGGGGTAGGCCCGGAACATGCCTATCTGGCGGAAACGGGCCGTGTCCATTACGGTGTGATTTGCGACGCCTCTGCTTTAAACGCTTTCCAGACGCTCACCAGAGAGGAAGGAATCATTCCTGCGCTGGAATCCTCCCATGCCGTGGCCTGGGTGCTGGACCATGCGGAGGAACTGCCGCAGGGGGGGGACGTCCTGGTCAATCTCTCCGGCCGCGGAGACAAGGACCTGGGAATCGTTAAAAAATATTTGAATCTTTAAGCCGCATTCTTCCATGAATAATATGCAGAAATCACCGTTGCAGAAAGCCGTGGAGAGGGCCCATGCCCTCGGCAGGCGTGCCGTTATCCCTTTCATTACCGCCGGATTCCCGGACAAGGAATCCTTCTGGACGCACTTGTCCCGTATTGACGAAGCCGGGGCGGATATTATTGAGATAGGAGTTCCCTTCTCGGATCCCGTAGCGGACGGCCCGGTTATTGAACAGGCATCCCGGGATGCCCTGGCCCGCGGCGTCAGCCTGAAGTGGATTCTGGACGGCCTGAAAGCCCGCAAGGGCGGTTTTTCAGCCGAACTGGTGCTGATGGGATACGTAAATCCCTTTTACCGGTATGGCCTGAAACAGCTTGCCCTGGATGCGGAGGAGGCGGGCGTCAGCGGTTTCATTGTACCGGATATGCCGCTGGAGGAATCCGGAATGTTCCGGGAGGCTTTCAGCCCCCATGGCCTGACGCTTGTCACTCTGGTGGCTCCCAATACTTCCGTGGAACGCATGCGGGAATACAAGCCTTATACTTCCGGCTTCGTTTATGTGGTCTCCGTGCTGGGAACCACCGGTGGGAAAGCCAGCCTGGAGCGGAGCGTTACGGAAACCATGCGCCGTGCCCGGTCCGTTTTTGATGTGCCGCTGGCGCTGGGCTTCGGGCTTCAGACGCCGGACCAGCTGGAAACGCTGCCTGAAGATGCCCTGCCGGATGCCGCCGTGCTTGGGAGCGCTCTGCTCAGGCACATTGGAGAAGGGAAGGACGCCGGGGAATTTTTGGAAAAATGGACCAGAGGTTGAACTGGATGTTTCTCTCTGGTTTTTAAGGATGGGCCTGCACAACTTATTGTGCAGGCCATTTTTATTTTATCTGGTAATGAACGGATAAAATACGGATTCGCAATCCGCTTCACTTTTATTCACATATTATTCAATTTTTAACAGAATTATTATATTGATAATGAATATGTTACATATCTTTAACATAATCTGCTGGCGGGAATCCCGGATTTTTTTGACGGAGAAAACGTTCCGGGTATTCCGGAAAACCGTTGTAACTGATTCTTTTCCTTTGACAGCGGATTGCGAATTCCTTATTTATATTCACAATCATATTTCCCTTGCCGTGTTGTGGGAAAGGTCCTTATTTGTTCATTAAATACCTAATTATCAAACGTTTCATGAAATTACACCTCCCTTTGAATTTATTGGCTGCCCTGATGACCTCCTTTTCCGGAGTAACGCTTGGCACCGCCACGCTGGCAGGAGTTTCTGGTCTTTTGGTGACAGCATCACAGTCCTATGCGGCGGATGTCGCCTTTGACGGAACCCAGGTGAATGTGGCGGCGGGAGGCTCGGCCTCCTATGATGTCGGTACTGTTACGGCTTCTACTACCTTGAATTTTGCCGGAGCCGGTACGGCCGCCATCACCAATTTGAACGGGACGGCTCCGGAAGCCATCCTGACGGTAAACCGCGTGGCCAGCGGGGGCGCCAGCCTTTCCACCCTGACATTGAACGGGGCAGGCACTTTCAACGGAATCATTTCCCTTTATTCCAACACGACGGGGGGATCTCAGAACAACATCCTGAACCTCAACCACGCGCAGGCCGCCCAATACGCCACGATCAAACTGGGCGGTTACGGTTATACGACGGGCGCTTCCGTCCTGAAAGCTGGCGTGAACACTTCCATCAGCAAGCTGGAGCACAACAATGCCGCGGCTTTGATTACCGGGGAGGGAACCACGCTGACCATTACGGGGGATTCTTCCTCTTACGGCGGCAGTTTCGGCGGCACCGTAACGGTGGACTATACGGGGGGAGGCACCTTCACCCTGGGCAATTCCGACAAGAATACGGCGCTCTCTCCCGCGGCATCTCCGAACGCAACCCTGAAAATCAGCAGAGGCACTCTTTCCCTGTTCTCCGGAAATGTCACCTGGTCCCAAAAACTGGTCATGGGTGACGGTACCACACTGAATATTCAGGACGGACCTCCCGTGACGGGTGCTGCCTCCTACAATGCCGCTTCCATCAATAGCGGCGGTTTTAATTTTTCCGGAGCGGTGACTCTCGGCAGCGGCGTCAACCTGACATCCAGCTGGGGCAAGAACGTAAAATTTTCCGGTGTTCTCACGGCGGCAAGCGGTTTTTCCATCAGCGGCGGCGCGAATGAATATACCTATTACAACCTGCTCAACACCGCCAATGAAATTGGGGGGACGATCGCCATTACGCGCAGCTTTGCCTCTCTGGGCATCGGTGCTTCCGGCTCCCTTGGGACTGCCGCCGTTACTACTTCGGCCAACTCCCAGTACCTGACCTATTACGGCACTGCGGGGGATGTGGCGGATGTCATTGGCAATTCCATCACCGGGGCAGGCAACTTCGTCGCCCAGTCGGGCTGGGTGCATCTTTCCGAGAACGTGGCGCTTACGGGAACCTATACCGTCAATTCCGGCGCCGTCCTCTCCAGGGCCGGTTCCATTAACGCCGCGCTTGCCGGAGGCCGGCTGGATGCGGGCGCCGGAACCATGACCGTGACGGGACTGTCGGGAAACGGCACCATCTCCGCCTCTGCGGGCACCATGAATTTCCAGAACGCCTTCACGGTAGGGGAAACGATGGGCATCCTCGCCAACGGTTCCGGGACGATCACGGGCAATGTGACGGTGGATGGAGGCCGTTTGTATTATACTTCCATGGACAATGTCGGCAGCGTGCTGCAGAACGTGACGCTGACTTCCGGCCTCATTGATTTCTCCGGTTTTCAGGAATTCCAGGACTTGTTCGGTTCTGAAGCCCTGGTGAACACCTCCTATAACCTGGGCGTTGATTTGGGGAACGGCTTTACTCTGGCGGATGTTGACGAGTCCCTGTACACAATCAGCACCGTGGACGGAAAAACAGTCATCACGTTTACGGCTTCCGGCGCCCATGAGACCGTCTGGGACCCTGCCTGGGGGCTGGAAGAAGCTCCCTCTTCCGCAACAGGTACGCTGGTAAACCAGCAGTCTTTGTCCCTGTACGGCATCCGGGCTTCTTCCATGCAGGAGGGGTTCGGTTCCGTGAATGCCGTCACCGGAACGGGAGACCTGACAGGAGTGACCCTGGCCGGCGGCTACTACAATACTGCCACCAGTGCCACGGCTACGGAAATCACCACCGGCATCTGGACGGATGTGCTGGGGGGCAATTACAATCTGATTATCGGCGGCAGCTATGCCAATAACTGGAGCGGCTCCGGCAAGTGGAACGTTACGGGAGACGTCCATACCCAGATTCAGGGGGACACTGCCGTCAATTGGGTTGTGGGAGGCAACTACAAAGACGGCCAGGCGGCAGGCATCACGGGAAACGTTTACGTATCCGTGGACGGGAATGCCGTCATCAAGGGCAGTTTGATAGGCGGCGGCACGGCAGCCCATAATTCCGTAAACAACCTTGACGGCAGCACGTACGTCGTCGTGCGCAGCATGCAAAGCGTCACGGACGAAACCATTTCGCTCAACTCCGTTGTCCGGGGCTTCATCATTGGCGGCAGCACTTATGAAGCCAATTCCTCGTCCCGTGCCGCCATTACCGGAAGCACCAATGTGACGATTGATTTGGGAACGGCCTCCGGCAGTTTTGTCAAGAGCATCGTGGGCGGTTCCTATTCGGGAGGTTCCGGGGCATATACGGTTGGAGGCGATTCCAGCGTCAACATTACCGCCGCCAGTGACGCCGTCTTTACCGGGGCTATTTACGGCGGCGGGTTCAGCTCATCAGGAACATCCACCGTCAGCGGCAATTCCAGCCTGACGCTGGATGGCGGTGCGTACACGGGTGCTCTTTACGCGGGTGGCGGAGGAACAGGGTCTTCCGTAAACGGGGACGCTACCCTTACCGTTAAGAAAGCAGTATTCCGGACGGGCAGCTCGCTGAATGCGTCGGGAGGCACGATAGGCGGCACCTCTTCCTTGCTGCTGGGAGGTTACGGCAATACGGCGGATCACGCCATTTCCTTCTCCAATACGGCTGTGGCCGGTTTCGACATCGTGACCATGTTCCAGGATTCTTTCTTTACGGGGAATCTGAACATGACCGGTTCCAGCGTGCTGGCGCTGGCGGGAGGGGCAGGAACGGGAATCAATCTGGACGGCTCGTTCTCTCTTTCCGCTGAAGGGGAACTGAACCTGGATCTTTCCGAATTCGGAACCCTGACAGACGGCATGTCCGTCCTTTCAACTACGGGCCTGTCCAATATATCTTCCATTAAGGCTTCCTTTGCTGACGGTGTGGCTGGGTCCATCACCATTTCCGACAACGGCAAAGACCTTGTCTATACGGCGGGAACCCTCCTTTTGTGGGAGGGGGGTGAAAACGGCGTCTGGAGCGCGGAACATGTCTGGACGGACGGCGGCGCTCCCGCCACATATGCGGATGGTATGGCGGTTTCCTTTGCGGACCAGGCCGGAGTCACTAACTCTGTCGTACAGTTGGATACTGAGGTTTCTCCAAGTTCCATGCTTGTCCGCAACTCCACCACCCGTTATGAACTGACGGGGACGGGAGAAATTACCAATACGGCCGTCACCAAGGAAGGCACGGGAACGTTGGTCCTCGGCACCTCTTCCATACTTGGCACGGGTACTACTGTGGCTGTGTCGCAGGGTGTTCTGGCTTTTGGTTATGATACGGCCCTTCCCGGCACGGGGGTAACCTGGAATACCGGTTCCTTTTTGGGTGCGGCCAATGGAGCGACGGTGACGGTGGATTTGGGAACCGTCACTAACCCGGTATTCTCCCTTTCTCCGGATGCCAACTCTTTCATCACTCTGGCGACTCCGTCCGACATCGTTTTCGGCAATGCCATTACTGGGGAAGGAACTGTCCGGAAAACCGGCACGGGCTTGCTGAAACTGACGGGGAGCAACTCCGGCCACATCGTGGTGCAGGAGGGCAACCTCCAGATAGGGAACGGAACCTCATCCATCCGCTGGGGAAGCGCGGGTTCTTCCGTCACCCTGGAAAACGGCACGTCGCTGATTATTGCCGGCAACAGTTCGGGAACCTCCCACCATACCATCAACTCCGATTTGATTTTGGGAACAAACGCGTCCGACGCCGTTTCCCTGAAATGGGTGGACGCCTCCCAGGCAAGCGCCGCAGACTATCAGCATAGCTTCACCGGAACCGTTACCGTCAACGGGGCGGTCTCCCTGGTGGGCAGGGACAACTGGGCCAAGGAAATGGGCTTCACCGGAACGCTCACCGGAGCCGGTTCTCTGACTTACAGCCGCGGAGCGGGCGACGGCAGGTACAATTCCAACGGAAAGCTCATCATCAGCGGAGACGCTTCCGGATTTACCGGAATGATCACCATGAATGCTTCCAACGGCTATAGCGCCGGGCTGGATCTGCGCACTTCCATCTCTCAGGGTGGCGTCACCCTGACATCCGGAACGGACACGACCGGATTCGCTTTCATGCGCGTGCTGGGGGATGTTGAAATTGCCTCTCTGGATGGAACGGAAAATTCCCAGGTGGGAGCCGTAGGCGGTGCGCGCACGCTGACGGTGGGAGCCGGCACGTACAACGGCACGCTCACAGACCGTGGTGTTGCTCTTGGGTACGGAGCCACTTCCATTTCGTATGACGAATCCGGCGTCCTGTCTCTGACCAAGGTCGGCGAGGAAACGCTGACGCTGGGCGGGACGGTCAGCTACACGGGGCTGACGGATATTCAGGGGGGAACGCTCGCTCTTACTGCTTCCGGAGCTACGTCCCTGGGGAATATCACGATGGCGGCCAATACGCGGATGACGACTGCGGGCGCCCTGAACCTGGCGGTCAACTCTACGCTGACACTGGATATCAGCTCCGCCCTCGAAGTGGGCGGCGCTTTCGGGGCCGGAACGTTCAATCTTACACTGAACGGGCTTGAAGGCATTACGGATGCCGGGGAATATACCCTGATTTCCGCCGCCAGCGGTCTTGATGCCGCCAGCGCCGTCTTTAACTGGGCCGGATATACCGGGGACGAAACGCTGATTTATGAACTGGAGCAGACGGGAACATCCCTCAAGCTGGTAGTGACTTCCGCCGGGGACGTATGGATCTGGCAGGGAGCGGAAGGAGTGACCTGGAGCGATACGAACACGGGCGCCATGTGGGGCATTGAAGGTTCCACGGATACGGCTGCCGGGAAGAATCTGATCTTCAACAGTACCGGGGCGGGAACCGTCACCCTGTCCGGAGCGGTGAATCCTGCTTCCATCACAGTCAACAATGCTGCCGGCAGCGATTATGTCTTCGTTTCCGACGGCACCGGAAAAATCGCCCAGGGAACGCTGACCAAGCGCGGCGAAGGGAAGCTGGTCCTTAATTTGGACAACACGGGCTGGAACGGGGATATTTCCGTCCAGCAGGGCGAACTGGTAGCCCAGGTCGCCAATTCCCTGGGATCCGGAGCCATTACCGTTACGGACGGCGTGCTCACTCTGGCTACGGCGGACGTTCAACCGGGAATGGGCATGATCAACCTGCAGGGCGGCCGCCTCAATTTGGCTTCCGGCTCTTTTGCCACGGCGTTTACCGCAGACAACATGACGTGGACGGGCGGTTCCATGACTCTGGGCGAGGAAGTGGCCGCCACCGTCGCCAAGGCTCTGGCCAATGGAAAAGCCGTGGAATTGGCGGACGGTTCCGTACTGACGGTCAGCGGGGCTAATGATAACTCGGCTCTGAACCTGAATGCCTCCGGTTCTGGTACCGTTTCCGTGGGACTGGGAACCAGCTATGGGGCCAATGTCCTGAATATGAGCACGGAATTCCAGGGGATCCTGTCCGTGACATCCGGCTATTTCCAATTGAATAACGTAACGATGGGGGCGGACGGCATCTTGAAACTGGCGGATTCCAACGTCCGTACGGAATGGAACGGAACAGCCGGAGGAACGTTTGCCAATGACGTTGTCTTTACGGGCAACCAGGTCTTTGCCACCAAGGATTTCACCTTCAGCGGCGATTTGAGCGGAACGGCGTTCTCCACCCAGGGAGCGGGCAATATTACCCTGGCGGGCGGCGTCAACCTGGACGGTCAGCTCAAGGTGCACCGCGGCACGGTTACCGTGAATTCCGCCGATGTGGCCAAGCTGGGGGACAGCATTGACATCCAGAACAATTCCACGCTGGCCTTTGCCCGCGATTTCTCCTACGGAGGCGTCATCAGCGGTACGGCCGGCAGCACGGTATCCGTAAACGCCGGAACGCTGGAACTCACCGGAGCGAACACCTTCCTGGGCGCACTCTCCATTGCGGGCGGCGCTACGGCGCGGCTGGGTGACGGAAGTGTCTGGGCCGGGTCCCTCTCCGGAGCTGGTTCCCTGGTTATTGACACTGCTGGAGAGATAACGCTGGCGGCCGGCAACACCGGGTTCACCGGTTCCACGACGCTCTCCGGAACGGGCACCGTCACCTTGGCGGGGGCCGACTCCCTGGGGTCCGGACGGGTCACCGTCAATAACGGTGTTCTCAATCTGTCCTCTCTGGATGCGGCCAACGTTATTCTGATTACGAAGGGAAGCCTGGCAAACGCGGAAGCCAAAACCGCCGGAAACGTGGAAGTGGCCGCTTCCGCCGGAACGCAGGGAGCCCTGAATACCATCAATCTGGGCGGCCTGTCCGGCTCCATGGTCGGCTCCATCGTCATGGAGGATTACTCCCGGCTTACAGGCGTTTCCGGTGCTCTGGACATGACGGGCAAGACGGTGACGCTGAAACTGGATTCCGGCAGCCTTACAGCGGGCGGAACTACCGGACAGGGCGTTATTGATGCGGACAGCCTGACGCTTTCCGCCGCCACAACAACCATCAACCTCAGCAACCAGGGTGTTCTGGACCTGCTTGCCGCCAACCGGGATTCCACTGACGGCGTAGGGCTTGTACTGACAACGGGAACCCTGGCTGTGGATAATTTCAAGCAAATCGGATTCTCTCCTCTCCTGGCTTCCCTCGGCTATACCGTGACGGAAGTCCTGGGTGCGGACGGGACGCTGATGGTCAGCGGCAATACGGACCTTGTCTATCTGGTGGACACCACCCCCAATTCAGACAACCCCAATATCAGCGATTACGCCGCGCTGGATCCCTACAAGGCTGTCGGCATTAATGGCACCACGTTTCATGTGAGCCTGAACGGGGCTCCGGAAGCCTCCCGGAACGGGGACGGCCTGAAAGTCAGCAACCTGGTTGGCAGCGACGGTGCGCTGACCGTGACGAATACGGCGGATGATGCGGCTTCCAACCACGCCGTGGTGGATCTGGTTCAGGATGTTGACGCCGGCGGCAACAGCTACGGCGGAACCATCAGCGGGGACCATGTGGATTTTGTCAAGAAAGGTGCGGAAACCCTCACCGTAGAAGGAAACTTCACCGGGAATGACTCCAGTCTCAGTTCCTCGGAGGGAAATATCATCCTGAACGGTGCAGGCAATAGCCTTACTACGCTGGAACTCGCGGGCGGAGACATAACGCTGGGCGGACGGAATGACGGCGCCTCCCGTGTAACCACGGTGGAGACGCTGGCTGCCGGCGCGGGAGGGGGAACCCTGAATTTGGGTAACGGAGCCCAGATGGTTCTTACCGGCCAGCAGGCCGGCAGCCATGTCACGGAAGTGACTATCTCCGGGGACGGTACGCTGACCTTGGGTGGTACGGGAACAGACTCCTCCCTGACACTGGGCAACGGCTCTTCCCTGAACGGTGTCCTGCTGGATATCCGTGAAGGGTCCGCCCTGTCCGCTGCAACCGGTTCCGTGAATACCGTTTCCGGACTGGAGGGCGGCGGAGCTCTGAAGCTGAGCGGTGCGGAAATGACGATCAGCTCTTCCGATTCCCATACCTTTACCGGTACTCTGGACGGGGCATCCGGAACGCTCAACGTCAAATCCGGCAACGGAAGCGTCCAGACTATCAAGGGTGCGGGCAATGCAGGTTATCACCTGAATGTGAGTGACGGCGGCGTGCTGACCCTGGCCGGAGCGGCAGGGGAGGGCGGCAATCCCGCCCAGGCTTCCTATCAGGGGATTACCGTGAACGGCGGCACGCTCAATATCGGCAGCGCAGACGATCCCAAAACCCAGCTGACGCTTGGCTCGGACGGCTTGAGCGTGACGGGGGACAGCACGGTGGCCATTACCACTTCCTCCACAACGGTGGACGGCCTGGGCAATCCCTTTGTCACCTCCAGCGGAAATATTACGCTGGGAGACGGGACGGGGGAAGTCACGCTGGTCATGAACAATCTGGATACCCTGGTTTCCGGGAGTTCGGAAACGCTGAATATGGAATTGTTCAAGACAACGGACGGCGCGCTGGTGTCCCTGGGTGACAATGTCACCCTCCAGGACATGATTCTTGGTTCCATGTATGAAAACCTGGAGCTGACCACCAATGACAGCATGACGGCCATCATCCTCACCGGTACGGCGCGCACGGAAAACATTTTCCGTGACTCTTCCCTGACGCGGAATGCCGCTACTGGAGCGGACATCCTTTGGAATTCCCGCTATCACATGGAGGAAGGCTCTGCCTTGCGCGATTTCTATACCTCTGTTCTTCTTTCCCAGAATTCAGGCGACTATTCCGGCGCCGCCCGCAAACTGGCCGCCGCCGCCGGCAGCACGGTTACCAGCCTGGGCATCGCCCAGCGCGACTCCCTGCGCGACCAGATGGGCTGGATACGCAACCGCGTGGCGCAGATGGGCGTTAACCCTGCATATGTCCATGAAGACATGCCCTACTTCCATATGTGGATGCAGGGAACCGGGTCTTATGCCAAGCTGGACACCAGGGGGGATGAAAGCGGCTACGAACTCACCACCTGGGGAGGCACGGTAGGCATGGACGTGGATATCAACGACCGCCTCACTGCGGGAGCTGCGTTTACAGCCAATTACGGAAGCCTGACGGCCAGCGCGGCGGATACGGCGGACGGAGACCTGGACAGTTACTATGTCAATCTGTTCGCCCGCTACCAGTACCGTAAATGGTCCCATCTGCTGATTCTGACGGGCGGCTGGAATGATGCCTCGCTGACGCGCACGGTGAATTACGGTACGGGGTCTTACCAGGCCCGCGGCAATACGACGGGAGCCGGTTTCGGCGCCATGTACGAGTTGGCGTATGACATCGCTCTCAATGAAGACAGGAGCGTGATTCTCCAGCCTTTGTTCAACGCTTCCATCGTGACGACCCGCATGGACGGCTATCGGGAAAGCGGTTCTGCCGGAAATGCCGGACTGAAGGTGGAAGACCAGGAACTGACTACGGCTGCTGTCGCTGTGGGTGCCCGGCTCTCCGGACTCATGGGGTCCAACGTCTTCGGGCGTGAAGCGCTGGGAGAAGTACGGGTGAACGTTTCCCAGGATATGGGAGACCGCCGCGGGCAGGCTAATGTGGGCTTCCTGGCAGATCCCTCCTATACGCGTCCGGTGTATGGCGCCAAGGTCGGAAGCACGGCCTTCCAGATTGGCGCGGGGCTGAGCGTTCCCGTGGGCACCCAGGGCGTCATTTTTGTGGACGGCAACGCGGATATCCGCAGCGGTTCCAGCTCCATCAACGGGAGTATCGGCTACCGCTACAACTTCTAAAGGAAAAAACGTCGGCCAATTGGAAAGCCGCTGCGGAATCATCCGCAGCGGCTTTTTTCATGAATGGGCGGGATTTCTTTAAGGATAACTTCAAGCTTGGGTTGACGTCCCTGATGGCTGCTTACTTCCATTCCCATTCAATGGGCGTTTCCAGATCGGGCCGCAGCGCCTGGCGCACAGGGCAGGACAAGGCGGTTTTTTCCAGCATGGCGCGGAGAGGGTGGCTGCCTTCCAGGGGCATGATTGCCTTCAGTTCAATTTTTTCAATTCCCTTGGATGATTCCGCCGCACGCGCCAGAACGCGCATGCCTTTCAAATCCACTCCTTTTCTGGCCGCGACCACGGAAACCAGGCTCATCATGCAGGAGGCGAGCGTGGAACCGAGCAAAACCCCGGGGGAGGGGAATTCTGCGCGGCCTTCAAAAGAAGCGGGCAGGTCCGTGGCAAACGTAACGTTGGAAGGAATAAAGGTGGTTTCGCAGCGGAATTGTCCGACGTTCTCCGTTTCGGAGGTGTAATAATGATCAGTCATGAAGGTGTGACAGCGAAAACCCTGTTCGGGTTCATCCGGTTCAGGTTATTTTCACGTTGAAGAGCCGTGAAGTTCCGCTTTGCAGGGAACCTGGCCGTTCCTTCATGACATGGTTGATTTTTCCCTCTTGCTTCCGGTTCCCGGCATCACTTCTTTTTAAGCGTTGCTCCGCCGTGTCTTCTTGCGGCGGGAAAAAGCTTACGCCGTCCCCTTCGGCTTCCTTGCCTCCAGAATGCGCCGGATGGGTTCCGCATAAAGTTCCGGCTCCAGCAGGAAGGAATCGTGCCCCTTGGTGGAAGCGATGGTATGGAATTCCGTGGGAATATGGGCGGCTTCAAGCTGCGCCGCGAAATCCTGCTGTTCCGCCGGGCGGAAACAGCAGTCTGTATCAATGGAAAAGATAAGCGCGGGAATCCCTGCGCGGCGGAAGCCTTCCAGGGCGGTTTGAAATGTTCCGTCCGGGGTGTGGTCGCGGATGTCGAACTCCGCCCACATATCCGCAATACGGATATAGGCGTTGGCGTCAAAGCGCTCCGCGAACTTGGTTCCCTGGTGAAGCATGTAGCTTTGCGTGCTGCGGGTGGGGGTCATCCACGTGAGCAGGCCGTAGTTGCCTCCCACCTCTTTTCTGGCGCGCTGTTCCAGCCCTTCCTGGTAAACAAATGATTTGTGGCCGATGATACGGGCGAACGCCAGCCCTTTTTTTGGCGCCGGTCCCCGGTAGTAATCCCCCCCTTGGAAATCCGGGTCAAGCTCAATGGCCAGGATTTGTTCAAACAGGGACAGGCGGTGTTCAATGGAAGCCCGGTAGCCGGAGCCGATGGAGATGAAGCTCCGGACCCGTTCCGGGAACTGGCACGCGAAGCTGAGGGCGATCAGGCCGCCCACGGAGGGGCCCATAAGATGAACGCGTTCTATGCCCAGGCTGTCCAGCAGAAGGGCCTGGAGACGTGCCTGGTCTGCGGCCTCCACATGCGGGAAGCGGGAGCCGTAGGGCTGGCCGTCCGCAGGGCAGGGGGTAGCGGGGCCTGTGGTGCCGTAGCAGCCTCCCAGGTAATTGGCGCAGATGATGCAGAAGCGGTTTGTGTCCAGCGGCTTGCCGGGGCCGATGATGCTGTTCCACCAGCCCTCGTGGTTTTCCGGTTTCCAGAGGGAACCGATGCCCGGGACTTCCGGATTGTAACCGTAGGCGTGCTGGCTGCCGGAAAGAGCATGGAACAGCAGGATGGCGTTGTCTTTATTCGGCGTCAGGGTTCCGTACTGTTCGTAGGCGACGCGAACCTTGTCCAGCGTAGCTCCATTTCTCAGGGAGAAGGAGTTGGGAAGATCCAGGAATTTGGTTTGGACGGCAGGAAGCTGCATGGATGTACGGAAAGGGGCTTGGTCAGCAAAAAAAGACCGGCACCCGGCGGGCGGCGGTCTTCTTGAAATCTGTGCTGGGCCAGGGATTACTTGACGCCCTTTTTGGAAAGGCGCGTGCCTGCCGTAGCGCCCTGGCGGGCCTTGAACTTGGGATTGCTCTTGCAGATCACATACAGCGTGCCCTTGCGCTTCACGATTTGGCAGTCTGCGTGGCGGCGCTTCATAGAGGCTAAGGAAGAAAGAACTTTCATGGTGTATAACTCCGGTTTGGTGTTCGGTTCGGGAGACGGAATATACCGGTTAGTTAAGAATTGTAAAGTCATTTCTTTGCCAAAAGTAAGATGCCGTCTCCGCAGAGATGCTTTTATGAGGAAGATGCAGTAAAGCATGGGATGGCTTTGGATTCCGCACCGGTGGAAAAATTTAGGGAAGACGTCATTTAGCCGGGAAAATAAAATGCGGGAAGGGATCTCTGCCGGGGGAATAAAGGGTTTGTGGACCGGAGGGGATTCGTATAACATCTTTTCCGGTTTTCCTTATGACTGATTCTTCCTCTCCTGATTCCCCCCCGGCTTCCCGGAATACGTTTGCCCATCATTTGGGAATGAAAGGGTTTCTGCTCATGGAAGGGCTGTTGAAGCTCGTGGGCATGAAAACGCTGTACCGGCTGGGGCGCGCGGCAGGGGCCGTGGCGTGGCATCTGCTTCCCCAGCGCCGGAACATTGTGGAAAGGAATCTGCGCATCGTTTTGGATCCGGCCCTGCGCGGAAAGGAACTGCAGAAATTAAGCCGGGAAAATTTCAAAAGGACCATTGCCAATTTTTTGTGTTCCGCGAAGACGGCCACCCTGACGGATGAGCAGTTGAAGCATTGCGTGACGGTCGGAGGGCACGAACAGTTTGCCGCGCCTGTGCTGGAAGGGCGCGGGCAGGTTTGCGCCATAGCCCACTCCGGCAACTGGGAGGCGCTGGCGAGAATACGCGCATTTTACCCGGAGGTGGAGCGTTACGGGTCCATGTACCGCCAGTTTGACAATCCGCTGATGGAGGAATACGTGTACCAGCGGCGCACGGAACGTGGAACTCAGATGTTCTCCAAGGAGGGAGGCATCAAGGCTCCCATGAAAATGCTCAAGGAAGGGGGAGCCCTGGGCGTGCTGAGCGACCAGTTCGTATGGGAGGGGGTGTATGTCCCCTTTTTCGGCAAGGTGACCGGCACGACTCCGCTGCCCGCTCTGCTGAGAAAAAGGGCTGGCGCGGACATGGTGGCCATAGCGGTGCGCACGGATGCTCCCGGCCACTGGATAGCGGATATGGGGAATGTGGTGGATTTTTCCAGGTCGGACGGTTCTCTGGCGGGGGACACGATTGAAGTGAACAGGGGGCTGGAAACGTTGATCCGGGAATCCGTGCTGGATGTGTTCTGGATGCACCACCGCTGGAAATCCGTTGACCGATTTGCCCCGCAGGATAAAAAAACGGCTGCGCTCCTGGAAAATATGGAGCTGAAGCCGTACCGCATTCTGGTAGCCGTTCCCGGGGCGCTGGATGAAGCCCTGGCGACTGTTCCCCTGATTCGTGCCCTGAAAACAGTCCGGTGCGACATGCAGGTGAACGTCATCTGCCCGTCTGCCCAGCTGGGGATATGGAAGACGGTGCCGGAAGTTACCCATGTGCTGCCGCACGATTCCCTGAAGCAGCTTCGGGAAGCTTTGGCGGCAGATGAATTTTACAATGAAGGCCCGCTGGATTTGGGCGTCATGCTGGATGGAGATATGGAAACCCTGAAAGCGCTGGAACCGTATGGCCCCATGATGTTCTCTGGGCTGGACACGCATCCCGGTGCCCGGAAGTACAAATTCCGGGTAAAGGCCCCCGTCCTGCGCGCCGCCCCCCCGGTGCACCGGGTGCAGCTTTATCTGCAATTGGGTGGGCTGCATGGGCTGGACGTCGGCAAACCGTCTTTGTTCCCTGTGAAAAAAGCGGCCCTGGCGGAAGGCGCCCCCATTTTAATTGCTCCGTTTTCCCGTCTTGGGAGCGCCAGTGAATGGAGCAGGGAGCAGTGGACGGAGCTGGTTTCCCTTCTGCCGGGCAGGACGGTGCTGGCGGCTCTGGAAGAAGACCGGGAGCGCGCCGCCGCGCTGGCGGAACATTTGAATGTGGAGCTCGCGGTGGGAACGCCGGAGGCTCTGTTCTCCGTGATGGACGGAGCTGCGGCGGCGGTAGCCGTGGATGGCGATTTCCCGTCCCTCTGTTCTTTCCGGGGGCTTCCGGTGGTGACTCTGTTTTCCACCCGGCTTCCGGATGTGTACCGCCCTATGGGCACGTTCAACCGTTCCCTTTACAGCCACCAGTGCTGTTCCCCCTGCTTCCGGGAGACATGTGACCGGGATGTCCCCTGCAACCGTCACATTGCCGTGCGGGAAGTACTGGATGCTTTGCGGGAAATTTCCGGGAAAGAATAATTTGGGAAAGGGGGGGAAGGTTCCTGTATCCGGGGTTTGCTGCGGTTGATGGCGCCAAGGCGCGCAAATCCGGTTAATGCACGCAATCCGGAAAGCCTTCCCGCCGGAAAACGGCGCGTACCTGTTCCGCCAGTTCTGCGGACGGTTCCGGGACGTCCTTCAAGGTATAATCCAGCTTCAATTCATCCCATTTGAATCTCCCCATCTGGTGGAAAGGGAGCACGTCCACGCGTTCCACGTTGCCCAGGAGCGCCGCATGGCGGGAGAGTTCCTCAATTTCTTCCAGATTGTCCGTAACGCCGGGTACCAGCACATACCTCAGCCACACGGGCTTGCGGAGGGAGGCCAGGCGTTCCGCAAACTCCAGCGTAGGGCGCAGTTCCCCGCCTGTCAGGGCGCGGTACCGTTCCGGATTCCATGCCTTGATATCCAGCAGGACCAGGTCCGTATCCGCCAGCATTTTTTCGTCTGCATTCGCGCCCAGATGGCCGGAGGTGTCCAGGCAGGTGTGCAGCCCAAGCTTCCGGCAGCCTTTCAGCACGGCGCCGGTAAAATCCGGCTGGAAGAGGGGGTCCCCGCCGGAGAGGGTAACGCCGCCGCCCGCCGCCTGCAAAAAATCCCGGTAACGGGCTATTTCCCTGAGGACATCATCCGCGCTCCTGAGCCGGCCCCGCCGCACGTAGGAGGTATCCGGATTGTGGCAGTAGCGGCAGCGCAGGCTACAGCCGGACAGGAAAAGGACGAAGCGGATGCCGGGGCCGTCCACGGTGCCGCAGGATTCCACGGAATGAACCAAACCGGTGACGGAGTTTTTCCCGTCCGGAGCACGGTTTTGTGGAAAAACCTGCGGCATCCGTTTGTCTTTCGGGTTAGCGGGTGTGGAAGGTGCGGTTGATGACTTCCTGCTGCTGTTCCCTAGTCAGCTTGATGAAATTCACGGCATAGCCGGAAACGCGGATGGTAAGCTGCGGGTATTTTTCCGGGTGGTCCATGGCGTCGAGAAGCGTTTCCCGTTCCAGTACGTTCACATTAATGTGGTGGCCTGTAGCGGCAAAGTAGGCGTCCAGCAGGGAGACGAGCTTGACGCGGCGTTCCCGTTCCTCCTTGCCCAGGGCCTGCGGAACGATGGAGAAGGTGTAGGAGATGCCGTCCAGGGAGTCGTCATAGGACAGCTTGGCTACGGAGAGCATGGAGGCCACGGCTCCGTTCCTGTCCCTGCCGTGCATGGGGTTGGCGCCGGGAGCGAACGGTTCCCCGGAGCGGCGGCCGTCCGGCGTGTTGCCCGTCTTTTTGCCGTACACCACATTGGAGGTGATCGTCAGGATAGACTGGGTGGGCAGGGAATTGCGGTAAGTGTGGAGCTTGCGCAGTTTTTCCATGAAATTGCTGACCAGGCTGCATGCTATGTCGTCCACGCGCGGGTCATTGTTCCCATAACAGGGGAATTCCCCTTCCGTCTTGAAGTCCACAATCAGCCCTTCTTCATTGCGGATGGCTTTCACAGTGGCGTACTTGATGGCGGACAGGGAGTCCGCCGCCACGGAAAGCCCGGCGATTCCCGTGGCCATCGTGCGCAGGATTTCCGGATCATGCAGCGCCATTTCAATGCGTTCATAGCAGTATTTGTCGTGCATGTAGTGGATGATGTTCAGCGCGTCAATGTAAGTTTTGGCGAGCCAGTCCTGCATCTTGTCGTACAGGGCCATCACTTCATCATAGTGGAGAACTTCCTCCGTATAGCGGGGGGAGGGCGGGGCCACCTGCTTGCCCTTGAGTTCATCCACGCCGCCGTTCAGGGCGTAAAGAAGGCACTTGGCGAGGTTGGCGCGCGCTCCGAAGAACTGCATCTGCTTGCCGATGCGCATGGCGGACACGCAGCACGCGATGCCATAGTCGTCGCCCCAGTGCGGACGCATCAGGTCATCGTTCTCGTATTGGACGGAGGATGTTTCAATGGAAACCTTGGCGCAGAAGCTTTTGAAGGCTTCCGGCAGGTTCCGGGACCACAGAACGGTCAGGTTCGGTTCCGGAGCCGGCCCCAGGTTGTACAGGGTCTGCAGCATGCGGAAAGAACTGCGGGTGACGAGGGTGCGGCCGTCCTCTCCCATGCCGCCGATGGATTCCGTCACCCAGGTGGGGTCTCCGGAGAACAGATTATTGTAATCCGGCGTGCGGATGAAACGGACGATGCGCAGCTTCATCACGAACTGGTCGATGATTTCCTGAGCTTCCTCTTCCGTGATGAGCCCCTGTTCCAGGTCGCGGGTGAAATAAATGTCGAAGAAAGTGGAAACACGGCCCAGGGACATGGCCGCTCCGTTCTGTTCCTTCACGGCGGCCAGGTAGCCCAGGTACGTCCATTGCACGGCTTCGCGGGCGTTTGCAGCGGGGCGCGTGAGGTCGCAGCCATAGGAGGCGCCCAGCTGGGCGAGTTCTTCCAGGGCGCGTATTTGTTCGCTCATTTCCTCACGCAGACGGATCAGCTCATCCGTAAGGGGGGAATGTTCACGGTTTTTGAGATCTTTGCGGCGTTCGGCAATCAGCCTGTCTGTGCCGTACAGGGCCACCCGTCGGTAGTCCCCGATAATGCGGCCGCGGCCGTAGGCGTCCGGAAGGCCGGTGATAATGCCGGCGGAACGGGCCGCCCGGATGTCGGAGGTGTAGGAGTCGAAAACGCCTTCATTGTGCGTCTTGCGTATCTTTTTGAAAATATCCGCGGTTTTCTCGCACATCTTGAACCCGTAGGATTCCAGGGCCTGCTGGGCCATGCGCAGGCCGCCAAAGGGCATCAGGGCCCGTTTCAGGGGGGCGTCCGTCTGGAGGCCTACGACCACTTCCAGTTCCTTGTCAATGTAGCCGGGCTTGTGGGATGTGATGGAGGATACTACTTCTTCATCAGCATCCAGTACGCCGCCGTTGTCTATTTCCCGTTTCAGCAGGACTTTCAGTTCATCCCATAAACGAAGCGTGCGCTGGGAAGGGCCGGAAAGAAACTCTTCATTGCCGGAATAGGGTGTATAATGATGCTGGATGAAGTCCCGTACGTCAATGGACTCCGTCCATGCTCCCGGCTTGAATCCCCGCCATTCCTGCGGAAGGGCGGTGGATTCCGTCAAGTCTTTTACTATGCTGATCATAAATGGAATGTAGTGAAGAAGACCGGAGAAAAACGTTCCGCAACCCCTGAAAGGCCGGAAACGGCAAAACTCCGCGCCGCGTAATTATATCGTGAATTCCGGGGGACAACAAGGCTAATTCTTTGTGAACGGAATATGGGAGCGTTGGCTTGGCATGTTTCACCTGTTTGTCCGTTGCGGAACGGGAGATGAGGGGGGAAATACGATTGCGGGAAAGTGGCGGAAACAACGTATTTTTCTCCAATCCCGGCATTGCTGAAGAAAATGGACCGCAAGTACGGCAAACTGCCCTCTCTCTGATGGAAGTAGAATAAGAGGGGAGATCGCTCCTGTTCCAGGAGAGGCCGGGAGATGGATGAAATGGAATGCATTTTGGAAAAGGCCGGACGCGGTGTTTGCCTGGGGTCTTATGATGGCGGGATTTGCCGGACGGGCAGTGGTCTTTTTTATTCCGCCGGCGGAAGTGCCGCCTGCGGTCTTGATCGCCCGACGGGATTTGCTTAAAATGAAAACCGGTTTCACTTTTTTATCATGAAGTTCCTATCCTGCATGCTCACCATATTGCTGGTGGTTTACTGTCTGGTGTTTTCTGCATCTTCCGTTCCGGCCCCCGTGTTGCCCGCTACCCTGAAGCCGGAGCCCCATCAACGGGACCCGTATGATTGGAATGCCCGGCATGAAGCCGTTAAAAAAAGAAACCGGACCGTCAAACCTGAATACGTGATGATAGGGGACAGCATTACCCACCATTGGGGAGGAGAGCCTTCCGGTGACGGAAAAAATACGGGAGCGGGTTCCTGGGAGAAATTATTCGGCCCGCATGCGGCGACGAATATGGGCTTTGGATTTGATTATGTGGATAATGCCTATTACCGTGTGCAAAACGGGGAGCTGGACGGCATTTCTCCGCGGGTCGTCATTGTGTTGCTGGGAACCAATAATCTGGGGCACCGCAAGGATACGCCGCAGGCATGTGCGGACAATATCAGGGCTTTTGTCCGCCTGGTGCGCTGGAAATGCCCTTCTTCCAAAATTTTGTTGCTGGGCGTTCTCCCACGGAAGGAGAAAAACCTGGCGGAACCGGTGAAGCAGACGAACAGGCTTCTGGCGGGGCTGCATAACGGAAAGAGCATTTTCTTTGCCAATCCGGGAAAGGCGCTTCTTTCCGCAGACGGCGTTTCCCCGAAGAATGAATTCATGAAGGATGTGGTGCATCCTAATGCCAGGGGGTATGAGGTTTTGGAAAAGGAACTGGCCGTGCTTTTGAAAAAGCTTGATGCAAAATACCGGGGAGGGAAGCAGTAGGGAAAGCGTCCTGATGAACGATCTTTTGGAGGAAAGCGGGAATTGCGCTTGAAGAGAAAGCCCCGGTTGAGGAAATATACGGCCTTTATTTAGTTTATGAAAAACCTGTTGTTTGCATTGTTGACCGGTTCCTTTTGTTGCTGTTATGCCCAACAGAAGGCTGCACCCGTTCCGGAGCCTGAAGTTGTCGCCATTCCGCCGGCTGATGCGGGGCGCGGCCTTATCCGTGTGGACTCCCGTGAAATACGCCATTATTCCGGTACCCGCAAGGAACCGGATTACCTGGTGAGCAGGGATAACGGAAAAACATGGGAAATGAAGGCCGCTCCGGCCGGCTATCCTCCCAACTACGGCGGCATTCCCAAGGAATCCCCGGCTATTGCGCGCAACCCTCTGACCAGGGAATTCATTCGTGTGCAGCCTATCGGAGGCTTTGTTTTTCTTTCCAGAGGCGGGCTGGACGGCAAGTGGCTTGCCGTCACGAATGACGGCAAACTGGAAGAAGACTGGAAAGACCCGGAAAAGAGGAAAAACCTGAAAAAACTGGGCGGCATCATGCGCACCCCCATTTTTGTGAACAAGGGCCGCAGGGTGATCGTGCCGTTCCACAACATGGGCAGCGGCACCAAGTTCCATATTTCCGATGACGGGGGGCTGACCTGGCATGTATCCAGGAACGGTGTTACTTCCCCCAGACATGAAGCCAGGCCTCCCCACCAGGGCGTCAGATGGTTCAACAATGCCGTGGAAGCCACGGTTTTGGAAATGAAGGACGGTACATTGTGGGCGCTTGCCCGCACTTCCCAGGATCAGGCATGGCAGGCTTTCTCCAGGGATTACGGGGAAACATGGAGCAGCCCGGAACCTTCCCGCTTTTTCGGCACCCTGACCATGAACACGTTGGGTCGCCTGGATGACGGAACCATCGTTTCCCTGTGGACGAATACGATGGCTTTGCCTGAAAACGCCACAGCCGGCAACGGAACGTGGGAGGACGTGTTCACGAACCGTGATTCCCACCACATTGCCATGTCCGGGGACGAGGGCAAAACCTGGTACGGGTTCCGGGAGATTATCCTGGACGAACACCGCAACCATCCCGGCTATGCTACGCTGGATGGTCCGGAAGACCGCGGCAAGCACCAGAGCGAAATGGTGCAGCTGGACAAAAACCGCATCCTTATTTCCCTGGGGCAGCATAAAAACCACCGCCGCCTGGTTATTGTGGACCGCCGCTGGGTAGGGGCCAAAACGCGCGCCACGCAGACGGGGAAAGATTTGGATTCCCAGTGGACTATTCATACTTATATCCCCCAGAAAAAAGGCCATTGCAGTTATAACCGCAAGCCTTCCGCAGAGCTGATTCAGGATCCGTCCGGGGGCACGAAGAAGGTGTTGCAAATCAAGCGTCTGGATGATCCCGAACTGGTCAATGAAAAATCCAATGTGGATTACCGGAACGGCGGAGCTACCTGGAACTTTCCGAACGGGACCACGGGGTTGGTCAAATTCCGCTTCCGTGTAGCGGACGGGGAGCAGGCGGATGATTCCGGCCTTCAGGTCTCTCTGACGGACCGGCTGTTCAATGCCTGTGATTCCACTACGAAGGATTATGCCCTGTTTACCTTCCCGATCAGGCTGAGACCTGCGCCCCATCTGTTGCTGGGGATGAAAAAAGTGCCTTTCTCGCCCGGCGCGTGGCATGAAATTTCCCTTCTTTGGCAGGGTGGGCAGGCCGTGGTGTCTCTGGACGGAAAGAAGGCCGGAACGTTGAAAATGGCTAATAAGTCCCCTAATGGAGCCAGTTATATCCATTTCATCAGCACCGGGTCCCAACCGGATGCCGGCATTCTGCTGGATACGGTGAATGCCCGGGTGAAGTAAGGATCGGCGGGATTCAATGGTTTTCCTTCTTCAGAAGCGGTGGAGCGCTTAATTCCGGCAGGTATTTCAGCACCATCTGGAGATGTTCGTTTGACCGGTTGCCTATCCTCTGGAGGGCTGTGCGTCCGTATTTGTCTTTCAGGGATGGGTTTGCGTGGTGGTCCAGCAGAAGACGCGCAATACCCAGTTTCAGTCGGTCCAGGGAATCGTCTCCCAGCAGCATGCCTCGGCAGCATGCCATGAGGGGAGTTTCTCCGGCGGCGTTTTGATGGTTGACGTCAGCTCCCTCTTTGATGAAGAGATTGACCAGATCCCTGATTTGAGGGAGGCTGGACACATCAATGAAAGCCAGCTGGCGGCACAGGTTCAGCAGGGCCGTGTCTCCCGCGGTTTCCGGCAGGGTGGTGGACGCGGGCATGGCCGCATTCACATCCGCTCCGTATTCCAGCAGAATATGTGCAATTTGCAGTGCGGCGTTCGGAGTGTTCAGGTTCAGGGAAAGAAGGGGCGGGGCCATTTCCCCGCGGAAATTGGGATCGTACCCGGCTTCGCAAAGCTTGCGGACCAGCAGGGGGTATCCGGCGGCCGCGGCCCATGTGAGCAGACTTGTTTTTTTACCTTTCAATTCAGGCTGGAGGGAAATATCCGCACCGCATTTCAGAAGAAACAGGGCCGCTTCCTCATAGGGTGCTCCTCCAATACCGGCTACACAGGTGATGACGAGGGGCGGCCAGCCCAGCGGCCCCGGTTTATTCACATCCGCACCGTATTGAATCAGGAGATTAAGGCAGGAGAGCCTGTTATGCACCGGCAGGGGCGTGGAGTCGTCCATGCCTGGCTGGCAGGCGTAAGTCAGGGGGGTATTTCCCTGTTCGGAGTCCGGAATGGAGGGAAAGGCCTGTTGCGGCAGGATGATCTGGACGTTCGGGTCCGCATGGCGCTGTAAAAGGCGGTTCAGCAACTGCACTTCTCCGAGCCCGGCGGCAAGATGCAGCAGGGTTTCATGGGATGGAGTGATGCAGCGTCCGTCTGCGCTTTCCGCCGTGTCCCGTATCATCTGAAGCCGTTCCCTGATTTCGTCCTTCATATATTGGCGCATGGAAACTTCGGAAAACATGTGCCAGTCAATATGGCGTGAATTGAGGGAAAGCCCGCGGTAAATGAAACGTTCCGGGCTTCGATGGGCTGTGAAATTCGCTGCGGTAAGAATTTGTTCTTTTTCCGCTTTTGTCCAGATAGGGTTGAAATTCCATTCCGCGGGAGAAGAATCATTCCTGTTCAGCCAGAAAACGGCGAAAGCCGCGGCAAGAGAGGCAAAAAAGCTCAAAGCTCCAAGAAACCAGAGAGTTTTCTTTCTTAAAGTCATGTGTATCATAAGCAGGGGTACTGCGAAAGGCCATGATGCAGGAATCCATAACTCCGGGCAATGAAAAAATAGTATGAGCAAAGAATGCCCGGGGCAAACCATGTGGGAATTCGGGTGGCGGATTGCAAATTCGGAGGAGAATTTTTTCCTCTTCATCTGGGAAAAAAGCTCGTAGATAAAGAGAATTACGAAGGAAACGGAAAATATGGTGTCATGGGCCGGACTTCACAAAAATTATGGAGTTTATGGCGTGGATCATTTAACTCCAATTATTTGAATTGTATCCGAATTTGCAATTCGGTGTGATACGCTAAATATTGCGGATGTGCGGATGGTTTCAAATTATTTGCATTTGCCGCTGCTGCACTCACGGTAGAATGAAGGAAGCTGAAACTTATGGAAGAAATGGAGATTCTCCCGTAAAATGATGAAGAGAACTGTATCCTTGCTGCTGGCCTCCTGGTCTTTCCTTTCGCTGTCCGCTCCATGCTGTCTGAAGCCGCTCTTGCCCTGGAAGTAAGGATAAACGATGATTCTGGCAGCGTTATGGATTCCGTCAAACTTATTGCGTCCGATATGGATGGGACGCTGCTTAATGGAAAAGGTGAATTGGACCCTGCGTTTTTTCCCTTGTTTAGGGAACTTGAGCTTCGCGGCATTCGTTTTGCGGCAGCAAGCGGCCGCCAGTATGACGGATTGCTCCGGACCTTTGCCCCCGTGGCGGACCGGATGCTGTTTATTGCCGAGAATGGCGCTTATGCGGCGGCGGGTAGAAAAGAATGGCTGCTTCTGGACATGGATCATGAAACGGTAGCCGGTTTGATTGCCGGGATCAGGTGCATTGAAGGAACCTGCATCGTCCTCGCAGGGCGGGATTCCGCATATATTGAGGACAAACAGCCGGAATTCGTCCGGGAGGCCCGCAAATATTACACACGCTGTCAAGAAGTGGGGGACCTGCTGGACGTGCGGGGAGACAAACTTTTGAAAATAGCAGTATATGACTTCCTGGGAGCCGGGGAAAACAGTTATCCCCGGCTGAAGCATTTGGAACATGGCTTCCAGGTGGCTGTCTCCGGAGAGAAATGGATGGATATCAGCCGGAAAGGGGCCAATAAGGGGGCCGCTCTGGAATTGATTCAGAGGAAACTGGGAATTTCTTCGGAGGAAACGATGGTTTTCGGGGATCAGATGAATGACGCTTCAATGATACGGCAGGCGCGTTTCAGTTATGCCATGGCGAATGCCGTGCCGGAAATCCGTTCCATGGCCGCATTTGAGGCGCCGTCCAATGAGGAAAACGGAGTGATGCAGGTGCTTGGAAATATGTTGGACGCCCATTCTCCGCAGGGAAGGGCCGGGAATTGCAGGAAACCCCGTCTCTAATTGCCGGGTAATGGAATAAAATCAGGGTTATGTTGATGTTATTGTCAGATTTTTTTAATATGCTGGCGATGGCCGTGTTCGCTTGCATTGGCGGTGTTTTTCTGGGAATGGGCTTTCTGCTGCTTAAATTGGCGGGAATTTTTTTCGGAATATTGGCGGGGTGTATTATTCTGATGGAAGCGGCCGGAAGGTGGATTTCCCATTTGATGGGGGCGTGAGTCCGTTATTCCCGGCAATGAAGGGGATTCCTGTACGCTTTCCGTGAGGGGAGAGCTTTCTGATGGCTAGGCCATTGCCGGCTGCTGTTGTTGCCGGTTCATTGCCGAATGCTGAAGTGGAAGGCTGCATCCTGCCTGGATTCTGCGTGTTAAAACCGGATAGCGGAGTTTTGTGATAAACAGACGTTTGCCGTAAGATGCCCTGGAAGACAGAGCCCCGCAGAAAGGAAGTCCCAGGGATATGAAATGCCGGGCGTCCCCATGGAAGGGACTGTTGCCTTTGTACTGTTTGACAGGGCGGGAGACGGAATTTTACCGTCCCTCCCGTCAGCATGAAAGCTGTTGTCCTTTTTAGTTTTGCTTTTCCGCAATGTCTGTGGTACACCCGTGCCAGACGTCATGAATCAGGAATTTTTTTCAGTGCTCGTGCAGGTGGCGGCCGCCTTGGGGCTGGCCGGCATGATCTTGTTGCTCAGTATCTTGATGGGCAAGCGTTCTTCCGTGCGTAAACCGGCGGACATTCCCTACGAATGCGGGATGATTCCCATGGGGGAAGGCGCCCCCATGTTCTCTGTAAAATTCTATATGGTGGCCATGCTCTTTGTCATTTTTGACTTGGAAGTGGTATTCCTCTACCCCTGGGCCGTCAATTTCCGGGACTATATTATGATGAATCCGGAATCGTTCACGGCCATGTGCATTTTCATTGGCATTTTGCTGGTGGCCTACCTGTATGCGCTGGGCAAGGGTGCCCTGAACTGGCACCACGATCCCCGTTGACCGTTTTTGTTCCCTTTTACCAACGCCGTGTTCCATGAAGGAATACGGCGTTTTTTATGTGAAAGAAAAATTGCCTTGGAAAATGGCGGGGGAGAAATATCCGTAAATCCTGTCCTTTTTCCGGATGCCTGTTTGCGTGTAAAATCTTATTGTACAAAAGATGATTTCTCTTGCCAGAAGAGGGGAATAGGGATAGCGTTTGCGCGATCAGGAAATTCATCATGAATGTGCCTCTTCCTAAAACGACGCAAGGTGTTTACCGTCTGTCGGTCAGTACCTTTTATTTTCTTCAGGGTTTGGTGTTCGCCAGTTGGGCATCCCGCATCCCGGACATCAAAAGTGCACTGGGGTTGAACGATGCCGACTTGGGGTCCGTTCTCTTTGCCGTCCCGGTGGGGCAGATGTCCGCCATGGCGCTATCCGGTTACTTGGTTGGCCGTTGCGGCAGCCGGAAAATACTGATGGCGGCATCCGTCTTTTATCCTGCCGTGCTTGTATGCCTAGGTATGGCGGGGTCTTTCTGGGAACTGGCGGCCGGGTTATTTTTCTTTGGGGTAGCCGCAAATCTGACGAATATATCCGTCAATACGCAGGGAGTGGGAGTGGAACGGCTGTACCAGTGCAGCATCATGGCCCGGTTCCACGGTTTATGGAGCCTGGCGGGTTTTTTCGGAGCTTTGCTGGGAGCTGCCATGGTGGACTGGCATATTTCTGCGGAAACGCATTTCATCGCCATTTTCCTGATATGCATGGTTATTCTGGCCGTTTTTTCCCCCTCTCTTCTGCCGAGGGATGCCCGGCGTTCCTCCTCCCAGGGAGGCGGCATGTTCCGGAGCATGGATGCTTATGTACTGGTCATCGGGCTGATCGCCTTCGGAAGCATGGTGAGCGAAGGAACCATGTTTGACTGGAGCGGCGTGTACTTTGAAAGCGTGGTAAAACCTGGCCCGGGGCTGGTGCAGATGGGATACGTGGCATTCATGAGCACCATGGCCCTGGGGCGTTTTACGGCAGACCGCCTGGTGATGCGCTTCGGGCCTGTGCGGGTTCTGCGCGCCAGCGGCATCCTTATTGCCTCCGGATTGCTCGTCTCCGTCCTGTTCCCGATGCTGTGGTCCGCCACGCTGGGCTTTCTGCTGGTGGGTTTTGGCACCTCTTCCATTGTCCCGCTCTGCTACAGCATGGCCGGGAAATCCCGGAAAATGATTCCCAGCATGGCGCTGGCTTCCGTTTCTACCATCGGCTTTCTGGGGTTCCTGATGGGGCCGCCGGTCATTGGTCATATTGCCCATGCTTCCTCCCTCCGGTGGTCTTTCTCCCTGATTGCCCTGGTTGGACTGGGGACGGCATTCATTGCCCCTTTCCTCAAGAAATATAGGTAATCACTGTTAATGATATGCCTATATTGTGAAATGGTGCGCCTGGCAGGACTCGAACCTGTACGCCTTTCGGCACCAGATCCTAAGTCTGAATCAGTATTTTAATTATCAATTGGTTAAGTTTTTGTACACAGATTGTACACACTTTCGGTTTGTCAATGAAAATGAGCTATGGGATACTTTCAACCGTGAGGAGATCCCGGAAAAAACATTATGGTTCACATATCTCTCTTACCTGTAGAATGCACCGGGGAAAGAAAAAATGGCTGGTGCGCAATATGTCGGTACGTCCGCATATTCATCGGCTCTTTGATACCTATGAAAAGGCATGGGAAGCCTATCAACGGCTTCTGCATCAGTCCTTGGAGGATATGTTGCCGGAATACTTGCGAAAGCAGGAGTGGAGGGAACATGTTGATGAACATGATTACAATGCCATTCTTTTATGGCGGGAATTTAGGAACATCTATGATGAAGTGACCCAACAATCCTCCCTTCCTTTGTATTTGGTAGTACGGGAAGCCTTGAAAAACCTGAAGCAGGAAATAGCCAACGGTGCAAGTTATGGCCGGAAAGACGCTGATGGTAACTGGATTGTAACGCGAACGGACCAGGAAAATCTGGATCGACTGGAGGAACTGACAAATTTGTTTTCTCTGACCAGATTCCTTGCCAATAAAACAGAACAGGTTAAGGTCGATTTTAAAAGAAAGTTTGGTCTTCTTGCAGAACAATATCGAGAGGTTATCGACAAAAAACTTGAATCAAATCTGGTCAAGAAAGCCCATCATGACAGCATGGTCATGGAACTGCAAAAATGGGCACAGGGATGGGAAGACCTTCCGCTCAATCAGATTACACCGAACATGATCGAAGAAAAGCTGGCTTCATTCCGATATCGAAAACAACCGCTCAGCAACGCCACTAGACGACGTTACCGCACAACCCTGCATGGATTTTTTGTCTGGGCGCAGAGCAGGGACCTCATTGCATATAACCCGGTCAAAAGGACTCTTGCCCCGAGAGCTGAATCTGTCGAGATTGGCATTATCTCCTCGGGCGATCTGAAGAAACTTCTACAGGCAGCGCTTGATCATGACAAAGGCATGTTGTTTCGCTTGGTCTTGGCCGCCTTTTGTGGCCTGCGGCGCTCCGAATGTGTCAGAATAACGCCAGACGCCATTCTTGATGAAAAGGATGAAGTATTTGTCTCGGCATCTATAGCCAAAACTGGGAAGCAGCGTTTTGTACCACTTCCCACAGCAGCCAAAGCATGGCTCGCTTTGGCGAAATATGAACCACCTCCTGACGAAATTGACAGATTACATGAGAACCGCTATGGGCGTTGCCTCAAAAAACTGGCAGAAATTGCAGGAATTGTTCTGCCTCATAACGCCCTGCGCCATTCATTCGCTTCATATGCTGCCGCCAAGACACACGACATTCCCCGGGTGTCCATGTGGCTGGGACACACGAGCTCCAACATGACGGAGAAGCACTACCGGGAAGGTGTGCGAGCAGCCGAGGGCGAGGCATGGTTCAACATTTTTCCGGAAGAAGAAACGAAATAAATGCGATGTAGTCGACGATGTAGGCTTGCTTAGCCTGCATGTCGAGAGCGTCGTTGGCAGCTCCCTGAACTTTGTTGGCAATCGTATCGATTCCCCCTGTAGGAGGGGCTCCGGCTTTCGCAGCCGCAGGAGCTATGCCTGGGGAAGGTGGGATTGTCGGACCTACGGGACGCCGGGCAAGTTGGTTTGGCGGCATCTGTGGGGCTTGCTGTGGAGGCATTGAAGCAGTTTTATTCCAAGGCTGTTGAGTTCCCCATACTAATCCGCCAGAAGAACGTGCGAGAGGCTGAGGCGAAGGCGCTCCTTGAATCTTGGGTTGTGCGTTTGCAGTCCTGTAAGATGACAAGTACTGCTGAGCCTCACGACGTTGTTGTACCTCTTGCTGATTGAATTGTTTAACCTTATTTACCGCAACCAGGGGGCTAGCAAGAGCCGCACCGCCGGGAATCATGGTCGCCAAATTAGTAACAGCATTACTAGCCGCATCCTGCCACGACGCATACTTATCGAGATCCTCATCGCTGAAATCTTCATCCGGGTCAGCGGTGTAACCGGCTGGAGCTGAGCCTGTATTCGCGTAGGATGTTTGAGCTTCAGCTTTCGGGTCACCCTCGTTTGGAGGGGTGACTTTATTTGCTACGGAAGAGCTTATTAGCACGCCTCCGAGGCCTCCTGCTCCCATACCGAGAACGCCTGTCAGTGCGGTAGCTGTGTCGCCTGCACCAAGATGGCGTGCCAGGTGAGCCGCACCTGCACCGCCTCCCAGGGCTCCTATGGTACCACCCACACCAGATCCGAGAGCTTTTACCAACAGATTGGCAAGGCCGGGAGATGTGGATGCTGCTTTTGCCAAGGCTGGAAACTCAATAACATTGTCAAGTTGTTGAGACTCTGTAGGTTTATTCACCGTCTGCTGGGCTTTCCATTCCTCGTACGGAACAAGCTTGCCTGTCTGCGGATCGCGCTTGAAGGAGTTGGCCCGTACGTTCTTCCGGGCCTGGAGACGTACGCCCCGGTTGAGTCCTTCGATGAGGGGGGGCTCATTCCGGGCATGTCGATGGGCAGCTCGACTTCGGCGGCCGTGTTCGGATCTTTCTTGGAGCCGGGCAGCTTGAGCTTGATTTTGCCCATCTCTGCCTTGGGGTCTTTGCGGGTGAGGTACTTGCCGGTGGCAACGGCTCCCAGGAGGCCAAGGAGAAGGTTGAGATTTCTGGAGTTGGAAGCTAAGACTAAGTTGGTCTTAGCTATAGAAGTGGCTCAAGTAGTGCGCTGTATCATACGCATAGCGTTATGATACAGCGCACTACTTGGTAATGGGAGAAAATTATTTTGGGTTGGAATGAACTCTATATTTCTCATAATGACTCATATATTGTGCATATTTCTTGTTTTTGCTTACTATATGATACATATCTCTCTCATGAAAACCACATCCCCATTGCCGGGGCCAGTGAAAGTGGCACTCAAGAAGCTGGGAGCAGACATCAGCGATGCCCGTAAGAGGAGGCGTGTCCCCACGACACTTATGGCAGAGAGAGCCTTTATCTCGCGTTCCACGCTTGGACGTATAGAAAAGGGCGATCCAAGTGTCTCCTTGGGCAACTATGCCGCTGTTTTGTTTGTGCTGGGGCTGACTGACCGTCTCAAAAACCTTGTCGATGCCAATAACGATCCTGTAGGCCGAGCTCTTGAAGAAGAACGTCTGCCCAAACGTATCCACCTTCCCAAGACCCATGAGTGATACTCCCATCGACGTATTTATTGACCTGCCTTCCTTCCCGGGGCCGGTACAAGCGGGCAGGTTATGGTCGCACTTTCGCAAAGGGCGTGAATCTGCCTCCTTCGAATACAACAAGGAATGGCTCGCAAATCCGCACAGATTTGCTCTTGAACCACTTCTCCCCCTGGCTGACGGTACTTTTCATACCAATCCCGGGCAAAGTGTATTCGGAGCGATTGGCGATTCCACTCCTGACAGGTGGGGGCGCATTCTGATGCGGCGGGCTGAACTGGCTCGTGCACGAACAGCCAATGAAAGCCCCCATACGCTCTCCGAACTGGACTACCTGCTTAGGGTAAACGACGAAGCAAGGCAGGGAGCGCTGCGCTTTTCACAGGATGGAGGACAATCGTTCTGCGCTCCTCCGGGGTCAACACCAATTCCGCCTCTGGTCAACCTGTCCCGTCTGCTGCATGCCGCTGATCATTTCTGCCGGGACGATGAAAATGCAGAAGACCTGCGATTGCTCCTCGCTCCCGGTTCTTCTCTCGGAGGAGCTCGGCCGAAGGCATCGGTAAAAGATAAGAAGGGGAATCTCTGCATTGCCAAGTTTCCCCGGCACGATGATGAATACAACGTTGTTGCATGGGAAGCCGTCGCCTTGACTCTTGCCTCCAAAGCCGGGCTTCAAGTCCCGCGTTTCGAACTGGAGAAAATAACTGACAAGGATGTCCTGATCATCTGGCGTTTTGATCGCACCCGGGAGCAGCGAAGAATCTCCTACCTGTCGGCCATGAGCATGTTGGGAGCTAGGGATAACGAGCAACACAGTTATCTTGAAATCGTAGACGCCATACGCCAGTATGGCGCTGCGCCCAGACAAGACTTGCGCCAGCTATGGCAACGGATCGCCTTCAGCGTCATGATTTCCAACACGGACGATCATTTGCGGAATCACGGATTTCTTCAGACGGGAGGAACAGGCTGGTCTTTATCGCCACTGTTTGACGTAAACCCGACTCCTGAAGATATACGCCCTCGCTACCTCAATACGGCTATCGACTGGGAAGATACATCCGCATCTCTGGATGTCCTTCTTAGCATCGCTCCCGAATGCGGGATTAAGACCTCTGAAACGAATGACCTGTTGGAACCGATTGCCCGGGCTGTCAGTCAGTGGCGTCAGGTTGCGGAATCATTCGGCATCAGCAAACAGGAGCAGGATCGCATGGCATCTGCCTTCGAACATAAAGATGGCTATGTGGCAGTATCCTAGTAGGATAAAGTAAACCATCGTGTGTCTACCAACAGTAGCGAGTAATGCCCTAGTTCTCATATGTTGAGCTCGGCAATAATCTTATCCGCTTCCTACATGGTAACGGTTGCAGTAATGAGGGACGGTATATGGATAGTAGAATGGGTTATTCGTCGAGAATCTCATGAAGATTAAGCCATGAAAGTAGAGCCTGGCGCTGATCTTCATACCAATCATTTGTCAAATAGTAGTTACGCCCACTGATGATGACAGGATCACTATAGTATCTTTTGGTATTTTTGATGGAGGAAAGCAACGAAATACTAAGAGAGTGTCCCTGAAACTCTTGATGATAATACCTAGGGGAGAGCAAGGAATCCAACATTTTATCATCAATTTTGTGTGTTGAGAAATATTCTCTCAACACACGTTGGGCAAAGGCGCCAATTTTTTCTTCACCTCGGCGATTTTCCTTTGAAATTTCGATGTGCTTTGTCTTTTGCCGTTTGAGCTGTAGCGTCTTCCAGTTAGCAGGATAGCCATTGGGTCTCTCAGGAATACTCTCTTCGTCAGGTTTCCAGCCAAAAATTTCGTAGGCTCGAAATTGGAGGATCTTTTGAATGGAAGGAGAATGGTCACTCAATGAAGCAATTGCCCTCGGTAGCAGAACGAGGTTTGCATAAACTGTGTGGTAATTTGTATTGTAGCAGGTATTTTCCCATACGTGGCAGGTTTCATATCCCTTCGGCACGATGCCATACCAAACCTTCATAGCAGCTTTCATCTGTGAATTGGGATAATTATTGCTGTCCAAATACAAATATTGTCCTTCCTGCCACCCTAAACTCTCTCCTGGTTTTTTACGACGAATGTGCGGATGTTTGGCACAACAACCATCCTGCCTTCTACACTGGTCATGCAATTGCTGAGGGGCCCATAGTGCTAGAGCAGCCACGAGAGGTCCCAAATCGATGTTCAATTTGCAAAGATGGGCTTCCAGTTGACTGTCTCCTATTAGTTCATTCAAATCCATAGTAGTCCAATAATAAGGTTGCTAATCTCTAATACGAAATTTTCTAAAAGTTTCAACAGGTAAATATTATCTCGTTAGTTTCCTGATATTGCTCGAAAAAAACGTCACTATTTAAAGTAATTTCGCCTAATATTCAAGGGCTCTTGAGAGAATCTCGGTTCTCCTGTGTTACCTGCTTGAAGCAGAGAGCTGATAAAAGCATGGAGACAAGAGTTTCAAGACGGTCAAGCAGGAGTGCATAGCATATGCCTTTGAGCATAAATATGGTTATGCTGCGGTATTAACGTAAGCTATTCTAACCCTTCCCTAACCGCTCGCTTTATTGTACTCAACTCCCGTATTCATCCTCGATCTGACAATGTCTACGCCGTTTCCGATAGCCACCGTCAAAGCTTGTGCGGATGGTGTTCTTGCCATCGAAGATGAAGTACGATATCAATGCATCAGGCAACAAGTACGTCCATGAACAATCAAACTCCCATCTCGGAAACTGCCCGCTGGGGACTCAATGCTCTCCATCGGGCTGTCAGAAAAGAAGTGGAAAAGAAGAGCAAGCTTGGACAGTATGTTATTATTTCCCGTCAGGGAAAAACGGTTCGCATACTGGCGGCGGATGCCCTCCGGGAGGCGGATAATGCCCAGCACTCCGCGCGGTAGAAGTTTTCTTGAATTTCCTGTCCTGTTCTCCTCTTCCGAGGCAATTTTTCGATGTTTTGTAAACAGGGTTGAGCTAGAGGCTGTGGTGATAGAGGCTTAGCGATTTCCCGGAAAAAGGCTCAATAGTCGAGAAGATTCTTGGTCTGAGTTCCCACAAGCCAGGGCGGAGATGTAATCTCGATGTTTATCTCGTTGTCTGGTGATTTCTGAATCTGATTGTTTCAGATGACGTACGGCATATCGATGTTTACGAGTCGACTAAAAGAAAAGCAATTTTTGCCTGGGAGTATTTGTCCATCTCGTCGAGGAGGAGCTGCTGGGTTTGGTAGTTCTCCTGGAGCTGGGTGTCCATGTGGGGGATTTCGGAAGATACAGCCAGTTTGGATGCGGCTGTCATCATATCCCGGTTCCTCTCTGCTTCATAGAGAAGTAAATCCGGAATCGGAAACCGGAACCTCCCTGTGACAGCTAAAAAACAGCTCGGCTTCATGATGAAGAAGAGCTGCTGAATGGAGGCTTTACCCATTCCTGGCTTCCAGCGTCCTGACGATCGCCTCGGCTCCACGCTTGTACACAGTTACCGCCAACAGCTCTCCGTCTCGAAAGACAGCCCAGAAGCGGGTTCCCTTGTACTTTTCAATCGTCAGCATCAGGCAACACCTCCTTTCCGGGGTGATGGTGTGAGTCGAGCAGATGTCTCAGTACGGCCCCGATATTGGATTCATACATGTCCCGTGTGTGCTTGTTGCAGACGACAGCATAAAGGCACCGGGCATCAAGGATGTCGATGCCTTCACCGCAGAGCCGGATGCAGCTTTCAAGGGTAGCCTGCTCCGTCTCCGGAATCGGAGAATTCAGCAGAATGCTTTCGTCGTCGTTCAGAGTCTCCTGCTGTTCTTCCGTCAATTCCGGGAGGTTCACCAGAGCCGTCATGGACGGCCCGTGAATCGTCAGCTTGCTCAACCCCAGCGAAGGATCGTTCTGATGTCTGCTGTAAAGCGACACTGCCTTCCCGATCCGGGTCAATAGTTCCGTATTCAATTCCAGATACACATACGGAGCGTCCGTATCATATCCGCTCGTGGAACGCAGTTGCGCGATGATGGACATCGTTTTCATGTCTCGTTTTCTTCCTTTCCTGTCGAGGTCACTTGCAGAAGAAGGCGATGACGCCCAGGATCAACAGCACGGCGAGCAGGTATGGAGCTACGGCCACCAGAGCCGACAGGATACCGACGACAATCGGCCCCAGCAGGCACAGCAATACGAGCGCCACTAGGGCGATGATAATATCTTTCATGTTCATGGCCGTACCTCATGCTGTAACCTTTGTCCGTGATGATCGACGAACCGGAGCGGCAGCGGACACCCATTGCCTGAGCGCCTGCCGTCCGGCATAGGTAATCAGCCAGCAGTCTGGGCGAAGCAGGAATTCTTCTTCCTTCGTGCGGATGATGAACTCCCTCCCTGCCAGACCACGGACAGCATGCCTGACGCTTTGCCGTTCGATACCGCAGCATTCTACCATGATCTCCTCGTCACTGCGTTCAAAGTCGCCGTGAAGGTACAGGAGAATGGACAGCTCCAGTCCGGTCAATGAGGGAGTTCGCCCCATACGCTTCACTCTGAGATGATGTTTTCTTCTCATGGTCGTCTCGGGTCAGTTGTGCAGGGTGTAGCTGTCAGCCAGATCCCAGAGCTCCCGGTTCAGGCGCGTGTTGCCGTCAATGCCGTTGAGCGCACGCAGGGAACGTCGACGGTAAGCATCTCCTTCCTTTGGCTTCAAAGGTGCTCCTCCTCGAATCAGGTTTTCCTGAACCCGGTTGAAGCACTGCCAGACGGTAGCCTGACCTCCTGCCGTAAAGCCGATGTCGTTCCAGCGCCGGGGCGACAGAAGGGCTTCGGGACGTATTCTGTCTTCGTAGTCGTCTCCCATACGCAGCTGTGCCGCTTCATGAACGAAGTCCACCTGCCGCCTGTAGGGGAGTTCGACTCCCTGCATGCGGAGGATGTCGTCCATAATGCGAGGCGTTTCGGAGGCCAGCCGGAGACTGGTCGCAATCACCTCGTCCCCGGTATGGCCCATGTGGCGGATGTTGATCGCGGCAATACGCGCCCCGACAATCAGGCCGTTGGTGCAGATCAGCCGGAAGATCCCGGCCATGAGCTGGTAGGAACAGCTGCCGTTGTGGCTGTTGATCATGACCACTTCGATGCGTTCGTTCCGGGTGCGTTCCAGCACGTCCCGATGGGCGAAGCGAATCAGGTGTTTGCGGATGGGAGTGCCGTCCGGTTTCCGGGAGCGTTGTTCCTGGGCTCCGACGACGAGGAACCCGGCTTCTTCCATCTGGTCGAGCAGTGAGTCGGAGGAAACGAAGCGGTACTTCTTCGAGCGGCTGTTGTCCTCGCGGTCGGCGAAGACGGAGGGTGCGACACGCCGGATCTGGACCCTGTCCAGCGGGCTGTTGTCGCGATTGCGATAGAGTTCGCGTGTGGATGTACGAGTATTCATATTCATTGATGATTGGTTTGTTGCAACAAAAAGCCCGCCTCCCGGAACAAGGCCGGGAGGCGGGCACAGACAGAAAGCAGAGAATCTACTTCCTCAGGGATATATGACGTGAGGAGAGGGGGATTTTCAGAGTAAAGAGTTCAAAAATAGGACACCTCATCTATTATGTATTGATTTACTGAGCCGTTCTTGCTGATAAATTGTTATGTCCCGTCGTCCTGTCTGCAAATCCACTTGATTTAGAAAACCCATCAATGTAGCTTGTGGGGGTTGGTTTGTAGCATTGTGTTCTCGTTTTTCAGAAGCCTTCGGGCTCTTACAGAAAATATAATGAATGAAGACTATGGACGAAAAATGGCTGAACGCGAGCAATGAACCGATCTGCAAGAGCATCAATCACAGCAGTAAGGAGCGGCCATGACCGAACTAATATAGCAATAACGAACAGATGCTGAAACTTTCAATTCTACTTAAACAGAACTTCCTCTGCTGTGACGCCAAAGGGCTTGTCCCAGAGCAAAATTACGGCTACTTATTCTCTAAAATCCCTGACAATATTCAGGAAGAAGCCCTCAGATTACCCATGTGGCACAATCAAACAGTAACAAGAATAGGAGGCAAATAATGGCAAGAGCGGATTTACTCCTTCGCCTTGTCCAATCCGGCGTACAGGGCGACAAGGCCAGCTTTAGAAAAATCGTCGAAGCGATCATAGCCGAAGAACGAACCAAGCAGCACAAAGTGCTGGCCGAAAAACTTGAGGAGTTTCTCAACGCTACAACAGCTGAACGCCCCATCACCAATGGCGGTGTTTCTATGCTAGATCAACGCATGGGCAATCTGTTCCATGAGGTCATGCCCCAGCGAAAGCTTTCCGATCTCATTTTGCCAAGTGAGGTGCAGCAGATTTGCCAGAGTCTGATTCAGGAACAACACCGGACCGATTTGCTCAGATCATATAACTTAGAACCCCGCAATCGTGTGCTTCTTATTGGACCTCCGGGCAATGGGAAGACATCGTTGGCCGAAGCTATTGCAGAAGCACTAATGGTTCCTCTGCTTATAGTTCGTTATGAGAGTGTCGTCGGCACATACTTGGGCGAGACAGCGGTCCGCTTGAAGAAACTGTTCGAGTACGCTTCTACTCGAAAGTGCGTTCTTTTCTTTGACGAGTTTGAAACACTTGGTAAGGAGCGCGGTGATCTTCACGAAACTGGTGAGATCAAGCGCGTGGTTAGTTCGCTACTCATGCAAATCGACAACTTGCCAAGCCATGTCATGGTTATCGGGGCAACCAATCATGCCGAACTACTGGACCGTGCGGTATGGCGACGCTTCCAGGTTCGCATGACGCTACCGGGTCCAACACGGGCACGCTTGACAGAGTGGGTCGAAAAGTTCGAACGTCGAGTCAAGATACCTTTGGGATATGCTCCTAGTACGTTGGCAAAACGCCTCCAAGGGTCTAATTTCGCGGAAGTCGAAGAGTTTGGCATGACCGTGTTTCGTCAATATGTGCTAGAACAACCTAATGTCGACATGAGGGATATCGTATCCAAAACTCTTCAGAGTTGGTCTGCAAGATCAGTTACCGTAGCGCAACAGGATAAACAGGAGGTGAAAGATGCCTGAACGTCCACTACTCCTTTTCCCGACACCTCAACTGGCCGATAGAACAAAACAGTCTCCCCAGTTCGGACGCGTTCATAAGCCCACCGTAACGCGACAAGGTCAACGCCTTTCGCCGATATTCAACCAATTGCAGACAGCGTTTGAAGCCCGTAAAGTTGAAATTCAGCAAAACACTGCAGGTATCGATCCAGAACAGGTTTTAGTCATCGAGATCATTGGTAGCGTGGACAATTTTTCCAATGCCGTGAAACGTATTAAGGGGCTCGAGTGGATGGGGGAACTCGAAAGTACCGAGATTGCACCCGACCAAGATTTTTATGATGAGAATAATCCTGAAAAGAAGCTGAATGGCCGCCTGTATCTGGTAATGACCAATCAGCGAGCCCTTGATGAGATGCTAGCCTTGTGGCGACACTATCAAGCTGATCCAAGCATGAAATTCGAGCGTGGCCTTACAAAGTTCCGCGACGTGTTCTTGCACCTGAAAAATATCCGTCGGTGGGATGTTCAGGACAGGCTTTTTGAAACTGGCGTAATTGATATCTGGCAAGAAGATCTTGAATGCGACGGTGATCGGGTCATTCCGTTTGAGGTTGAACTTTGGTTTCGTGGAAACAATGAGCTTCGCGTAGTCAGCGCGAGTCAAGTTGCGAACCTCGTTCAGCAAGCAGGAGGTCGAATACTAAGCCAGTCAGTAATTGAGAGCATCGCTTATCATGGACTCTTGGCCGAATTGCCAGCTCACGCTATCCGAGATATCGCGGAGAATCCAAATACAGAGCTTGTTAAGTGTGAAAACGTCATGTTCTTTAGACCTGTTGGACAAATGGTGGTCGGAGACCCCCCTGCCGAAGGTGATGTGGAAATAGGCCAGTTTGAAGAGATGCCACTACCTACTGGCAATCCTATCGTAGCTCTTTTTGATGGAGTTCCGATGGTGAATCACAGTTTGTTGGCGGGTCGTTTGATAGTTGACGATCCAGATAACTGGGAAGCTGATTACACGGCTTCGGAGCGAATTCATGGCAGCTCAATGGCATCGCTCATTGTCCATGGTGACCTGAATCAGCCACAGCCTCCTCTCTCCAGACCGGTTTACGTTCGACCTATCATGAAACCGCTGGGCGGGTACAGTACGCTTCGACCAGAAGGGATTCCGGAAAATTGCCTTGTGGTCGATCTTATCCACAGAGCAGTTAAGCGATTATTCGAAGGAGATCAGGAGGAAGCCCCGGTAGCACCTCAAATTAAAGTAATCAACTTGTCAGTCGGTGACCCAGCTCGCCAATTCACCCACTCAATGAGCCCGCTGGCGAGATTGCTAGACTGGTTGAGCGTGAAGTATGGCGTGTTGTTTGTCGTCAGTGCCGGGAATCATCCAACATCAATTTCCTTGGGAGTACCTCGGGAAGAATTCGATTCATTCCAGGCTGACGAATTTGAAGCAGCTACAATAAGGGCTCTGTACCGAGATGCACGGCACAGGAGACTTCTTTCGCCAGCCGAAACGATTAACGGTATCAGCGTTGGGGCAGTACATCAAGATGAGGCACAAGTTGCCTACCAAGGAAACAGGATAGATCCCTTCAGTTCTCTATTGCCCAGTCCTATTTCTGCATTTGGCAGCGGTTATCGACGCGCAATAAAACCCGACGTTATCTTCTGTGGAGGGAGACAGTGGTACCGGCATCCTTTTCAGTCCACTAATCCCGTAACAATTGAGCCAGCTATTTTTCTCTCTCCCCCTGGTAACAAAGTCGCCTCACCCGGGAGCCTTGTTGGAGAATTAAACGCAACCTCCTACACTTGTGGAACGAGCAATGCGACTGCTTTGATCAGCAGAGCCGCAGGCATTTGTTACGACTCTTTACAGCAAATCTTCAATGAGCAAGCGGATGAAGTCGACCCATCAAATTATGAAGTTCCCTTGTTAAAGGCTATGTTGGTTCATGGTTGCTCGTGGGGCGATATAGGTTCAAGCATTTCCGAGGCACTTCGAACCCCTGAAAATGGTCGCCAGCTCAGAGGACTGATTAGCCGGTGGATCGGTTATGGCATGCCGATAGTGGATCGTGTTCTGGATTGCACAGAGCAGAGGGCAACGGTGTTGGGTTTCGGGCAACTTTCTGATGGCGAAGCTCACGTTTTCAGTTTGCCTTTGCCTCCATCACTGGGATCGCGCCCGGAGTGGCGACGCCTGACTGTTACCTTAGCTTGGTTGTCCCCTATCTCGGCAAGCACTCAAAAATATCGAACGGCAAACTTATGGTTTGAAATGCTCAATAACAGCTTAGCCCCAACTCGAAGTGATGCAGATAGCCGAACCGTACGAAAGGGAACAGTTCAACATGAAGTATTCGAGGGCCAACAAGCGGAACCGTTCATCGATGGAGATGTTATCGAAATCAAAGTGAATTGCCGTAAAGATGCTGGAAAAATCCAGAGTCCTATTGCATATGGTTTAGCCGTGTCATTAGAGGTAGCCGAAGGCGTCGATATCGCTGTTTATAACGAGGTTAGAACTCGAATTTCACCTGCGATTCAGATTCAACAGGTAGCAAATCAAGGTTGAGGGTAGTTAGCAGATGGAGTTGCTTTGGCAATACAGTACCGTTCATAATAGTTCTTCCAAGGACATCGAAAGGCTGACTCGTAATCTACTGCCTTAGGCCGTGTGACTGGGGGGCGATGACGCCTCATACTGGAATCGGTAGCCATTAGCCCTGCTTCTACGCCTAAAGGTATTTGCGAAGAAAACTCGTAAGGAGCCATAAAAAGAAACATTGACAAATTTTTGACCCTCGTGATTGTGAAATGTTCAGATCAACATGTTTGATCTGACATTTGGCTCTGTACATTATAACTTTTCTGTCTCTTACCTGTAATGAACTGGTACATTAAAAAAAATTCTGCTGTTTTAAGATTTCTGAAATTTATTGACTGCCAAAATGGAGGTGGATTGAAGAGCGTCCGTTGGTACAGAGGTCATAGGGATGCGACATGGGATTTGCTTCCATCTATATTAAGAAACGTTGAACCGGTAACTGAAATGATATATGACGGAATTTGTCAATATAGCGCTAGCTATAAAGAAAAACGGTTACTATCCAAATTCAAAAGAGAAGGAGCAGCCTTTCTCAATAGATCATACACAAACATAGAGTGGTATCACTTGGCTCAGCACCACGGGTTGCCTACCCGACTGTTGGATTGGACCGAAAATCCTTTAATTGCTTTATGGTTTGCACTCCAACCCGATGAGTGTGGAGATAACTCTGGAGAAAGTTGTCTTTATTGGATTAGCCCGGGATCTTATGGTTCATATCTGGGGGTTGATAATTCTCTCTGGTGCTATAATTACAAAGAAAAGCAGGAAATAGAAGAGGCTTTTATCAATTATGTATTCGGTGATGCAGAAGAAATTAGAATAAAGGCTCCGGACTTCGAAACAATTGCCGCCGAATATCCCGGACACATAATAAATTGCACGAAAAAAGAAGACCTAAAAATCATTGCAGCTCAATCTTTAAAATCATTTCAGAATGTTTCTGGAAAGATAATCGCCCTTACTCCACGTGTTTACAATCAAAGACAATCTAGACAGTCCTCCTTCTTTACCCTTCACCTGCCACCCGTAGATTCACCAGATAAAAGAGAAAGCTCTGTAATCACTGTTCATGAGACACAAAAATTTATCATTAAAGAAGAAGAGAAAAACGAATTAAGAGAATACCTATACAGTCAGAACCTTCGACGTTGGGACATTTTTCCTGATTTAGATAATTTGGCTAAAGGCTTGAAGGAAGAAAGCACGAAATGGGATTACATGTAAAATACACTTCGTTCTACTAATCCCAGCTAAAAAGAAGCCATACCTCACGGTAGACTTCTGAATAACTACTTTCTCTCACTTCTTATAGCACCCGGAGCATTCTTTCCTGTACTGGCACCAGGAACATTGCATCCCGAGCTGGGGATGGAAATGCTCGGTGGTGATGCCTTCGTAGGCTATCTTGTACAGGTTAATGATGCGTTGCTTGCGCTGTTCGTTGGCTGGTGGAGTCTTGACCCGGATCACCTGCGGTGTCTTTGTCTTGATCAGATAAATCAGATCCAGTGATGGTGGCGTGTCTCCTGTCGCCTCTTCGATCATCATCTGGTAGGTGACCAGTTGGAGTTCGTGATCAAATGCTGCATGTCCGGCATCCGGCTTGGCGGCAGCGGATTTGTAGTCCACTGCCGTCAGGTCATGCTGGACGAGGTCGATGACGCCTCGTACGGGAACCGCCAGTCCGGGTATGGTGGCGGATAAGCCGACTTCCACTCCCAAGGGCATCTGCGAAGAAACCTCGTCAGAGTCCATGTAGGCTTTGACGGTGTTCCATGCACAGGAACGCACTTTCTGGCGCGTTTCTTCGTCTGCATAGTCCACGGGATCTTCCGTCTTCTCCAGCTCCAGAAAGTGGGCGGAGAAGGCTTCTTCCATGGTTGCCTCACTGCTGTCCTCTCCCCGCCATCGGGCGAGGTTGAAGGACTGGAGTGTTGCGTGGATGGCCTTGCCGACATGCAGGGCAACCGTGGTCGGTTTCCGTATCTGCGCCACTTTCTCAAAGAAGAATCGTAAGGAACACGACAGGTACGATTTGGCCGACGAGGGTGACAGATAATCCGGGCGTATGGTAGAGGGAGAAGAAGCCTCCGAAGGAAACTTCTTCATCAATGTGATAGCCGGGTTCAGGGAGTATGAACGTATGGGGCGGGTTGCGGGAGCGATCATGGTCAGTACGGGTTGGAGTTGCCGACATAAGTCGCAGCAGGACGACGGCTGTAGTTGTTCCTGCCCGATGCCGAACGTTTGGATGATGAGCCGGAGCGATTCATCAGCTCGTCGATCAGCCCGGAGGCTTCCATGCGGTTGAGCATGGCAACGGACTTGTTGAATCTCCGGGTAGCCAGTTCGTTCAGGGCAGAGTCATCCAGTCCGACCTTCCCGGCCAGTTCCAGGATGAGAGACTGTTGCTTCTCCGAGCACTTCCATGCGGGAACGGTTGCAACAGAGGTCTCGGGAGTGCTTGCAGGCGGTGTTTGTTTCACGGATGATGTGGATATCATCTGTGAGCAGGAAGCCCCAAGGACAGGCCTTTGCGTGACCTGTGAGCCGTAATGTTCGTCAGGAACAAATCCTACCTGTTGGATCTGGGCATCGACGGCGGCCTGAAGGGAACCATAGAGCCGTTCTGTCTCGAATGGCAACTCTGATGTGTTGCTGATTTCGGTTTCGATGGATACCTCGAACTGGTGGGAGGAATACCCCGGTAGCCCGAGGCGTTTACTGTAGTTGGCGATGAGTTTGATAGCCATGATGGTGGTTCTTTCGTTGTTGATGGGTGGATATAGTAAAGCCGCCATGCCCGGTATGGGAGCATGGCGGCTTTGTGAAGGATGACAGACAGGTAATTACCTGTGTCTGATATATATGACGGTAGGAGAGGTGTTATTTCAGATGAGAAGGAACTTTACATCCCTCTGCCACGGGAACGTAGACATGAACTTGTCGTACCCGGCCACATGTATCGTGGAGGCAGACTTGGTCAGCTGATGCCAGTAAGAAAATCTCATGTCGATATTTTACGAGTCGGCTAAAAGAAAAGCGATACCCCAGTACAGAGCCTCTGTACCGGGGTATTGGGGGGTTATGGATGTGACATGAAAAACACATCGGGGCACCACGGGAAACAGAATCCTCGTGTTTTGTCTTCTGCCTCGTAGTGCATGAACATCACAACGCCCGGCGAGATTTCGTCCATAACAGGTTCCCCTCGTAACTTGGCACGCAAATAATCCTTATCTGATTCACCAAGAATGATTTTGTATTCAAGGCTTTGGATATGATCATAAGCCGCTATCCGAAACGACATATGCCATGCAAATGACAGTATTGTAATAATCCCCAAAACCCACACAGTGATCTTTGCACTCCGGGGCCACGGTTGTTTAGTTTCTTTCATGATGATCTCCTTCCTTTGAGTTGTTTGTATATCCAACTACCACTTCATAGGAGCAGGAGATTCTTCATTGTACCTTCTATGATAATAAATCGGGTTTGCCAGCCACCATATCCCTTGGATGAGTGCAAGGACAATTTCGAGCATGTATGAAATTCCAAATAATGGACTAGGGGAGCCCCATGCAGCAGCGGCTATCACGATATATATAATTCCCCATCCCCAGCTTCCATTGTAGAATTTATGAACGCCAACAAACCCCAGAAAAATAGCCAGCAAACCTGCAATGATACTACTTTTATGGCTCACTTGGAGATGAACGGATTCAGCATGCTCAGGTTGTGGTATTTCTCCTTCTTTCATTATGGAGTGTTTCCTGAAATGACCAATACCCTTGCATACAGAAACAAAACCTACCAAAATAAGAGGTCCTAGAAATCTTGCTTTGGGCCATAAATTGAGGCATATCACGCAAATCACAATTAAGCCGACTCCTATTGCCGTATGCAACCATGCATCCTGCAGGAACGGTGATATTTTCCTTTCCTGTTCATTGTTCAATGCAACGGACACCGGTGGAGGAGTTGTCCTCTTGGGCAATGAAGGAGGTAGCACATACCAGGAGAACGTATCTGTACAAATTTTCCATGTATCCCAGCCGGGGGCCCATATCAGAGAGTCTGGCGGGAGCTTCCTGTCCCGGTAGAGCTCTTTTAATTCTTCCTCCGAGAATGGCCCTTCCTGGGTACCATTGAGTCGCGTTATATGGTAAGAGGTCATAATTTTTCTATCAGAATTTATCAACTGCTCCCTTGGTGAGTGTAGTCATTGAACCATTCCGTATTCCGGGTCGTTGTCATCCTACTGAACTTCCACATTACGGGAGGTTTATGAGATATTGGTTTACTTACTATTGTCTTTTTGCATTGAAGGCTCCGTATTGCTGTTGCAACCCTATAGAGATTCCATGCAAGGATGGATTTACCAAATAGGTTCCATTTATTTCTTCTCCGGCAATAACTCCTTCCCATTGGATGCCCGTCATAATGTCGTTATCGCCGGGAGAGGTGAATGTAATAGAATCCCCATTGGTCATACCATTTATTTCACCACTCCCCCCCAATTCATCACCTTTGATGGAAATATAGCCGGTAATTATATTCCCATTTTGTTGTATGCTTATTTCTATCGGAGCGCTGGCACCATATGTTGTATTTATACATATTCCTTCCCATATGCCCGAAACTGTATCCCCAATACTGGGTCGTTCCATAAAGTTTTCAACAATTCCAGTTATGTACTCAGCTGGCAATGGTGGACGAGTTGCCGATATTGGCAAGGATGGAGGTGCTGCATACCAGGAGAATGCATCTTCGCAATCTTTCCATGTATCCCAGCCAGGCATCCACACCAAAGATCCTTGTGGAAGCTCCCTCTTCCGATATAGTAGTTCCAGCTCTTCCTCCGAGAAGGGTCCATCCTGGATACCGTCTGGTCGTGTTATATGATAATCATTCATGATTTCTGTCAGAGTTTACCAACCGCTTCCCTGATAGGTGCCGTCGTTGAAACGTCCCGCATTCCGGGATCGTTGTACTTCGCCTGCTCCTCCGCATTGCGGGCAGGTCATGCGATATTGGCTTGATTCCGCACGGTTCCAGAGAGACCTTCCGCTGCCCGGGGTTACAACTCCGCTTCCTCCGCACTTGTTGCAGACATCCATGGTATTGTCCTCGTGGAATTTCTTGGTTGCATTGACCATCTGTTGCCATTGATAGTCCGAACTGCTGCCTTCGTTCCTATTTTTCTGTATCCATGCATCTGATTCATAGCGCGAGTCAGCAGGTTTCTTCGTTCCAAGTGAAATGAGCACGATCATCAGCATCACGCCAATGGCACAGACGGTATAATGGTTGATTCCGTAGGTTTGCCCCTTTACCTGTAATGCTCGCAGACCCCAATGATGGATCTGATTCAAAACCTCCCGATGCTGTATTCGATCTGACAGGTTCCTGTATCCCTCTGTTTCTGATGACTTGATCTTGCCGGAAGGGGAAGTTTTCCTGTCTCTCTCATCATGAACAAGAGGTACATCGGGACTGGATGGCATTCCTTTTGCGTCGAATCCCGGGGGAAGAGGAGGAAGGTTGGATCTGGCAATAAACCATTCAAAGGCGTCTTCACAGGAACGCCATTGATCCCATCCTTCTGTCCAGACGTAAGACCCGGGAGGCAGAGTCCACTGATGATAGAGCCTTTTTAGCTCGTCTTCGGAAAAAGGTCCTTCCTGTGTGCTGTCCGGTCGAGCAAGGTAATAGGAAATCATAAGCATCAAAGTGTAGATTCATGAACTGAACGAGAGAAAGCGCATCAGAGGAATAATGGCAACAGTCCTCCCAGAACGAGTATTGAAACAAGCATAAGGCCCAGGATGGCAAAGGAACGTTTCCATGAGCATTGAAAGTTCCGGGCAACCACAAGGATGATCAGGATTTCAACGAAGAGAAAGAGCCATGATTGATTCACCCAATTGCCAAGCATATCGAAGATGGCCAGACCAACGCACCACGGGATCAATGTTTTACGGCTTATTGTAACATCCTTGGGAGAAAGCAGAACAATATACCCGTATAACAACAGACCGGATATGATGCTGATGAGGAATGGAATCGCAGGTAACGAGGGTGTCGAAGTTTTTATAAGCTCGTAGTATTCATTCAGCTCCCTTTGTGCTCCGGCATCGCCTGCATCGGCTTTCTGCTTCAATTCATTCAAGTACCACTGATTATTGCGATTCGCCCGGGCAAGCTGTTGCCGCAGCATGTCAGCTTGTGCGGTATCTCCTTTGCCCTCGGCCACAGCGATGGCGTTCTCCATCTGTGCCGCTCCTACAGCTTGCTGTCCTGCCGTAGTAGCACCTCCCATGTACTGTTTGTACACTTGGTTGCCGTAGCGCTTCTTTGATTGTGCGACACTTTTATCCAAGTCTGCCTGCAATGCACTCTTTTGCGGAGGTGCGCCGGGCTCATCTTGAGACAACGCATTGTGGGGATAAAAAAGGCAACAAACGCCCAGCAGCAGAACGGTAAGAATTCTTTTCTTGATCCAAGATCCTTGTATGTGACGTATCGTATTCATTGTAATATACTTTGTGTTTATACTCCCAAAATTACTCCTGCCAAAGCGCCCCCGACAAGAGTCAGCCCTATGCAGATGCCAAGTACTCCGAATGATTTCCCCAAGGTGAAGTTCAAGAGCTTGTGAGCCACTAGGACAATCGCTGCCAATTCCAGTAAGACGAGGACCTCGGAATCTATCATGGCAAGAATGAGATCGACTACAGCGAATGCAATGGCAATCGTTTTGAAATCCTTGATTGCCGCCGGTTCTTTATGCTCGGACAACCAGTAGAGCGCCAGGAAGATCGAATAACCAAACAATCCGGAGCAAATCAACGTAAACAGAATCTCCCTGCCGGGTTCTGTTTTGCTAAGCTCCCGAGCGCTCTTACTGACAAGGATGGCGCAGGAGGACAATAGGGAGGTAGTTACAATGGTCAATCCTGTCGCCAACCCGATTTTATATATTTCATTTCTCTTCATATGATTACATGTCGTTGGTTATTGATTGCAGAATATGCTTCTTAACCCGCTTCCAGTTGCGGCAGGACAATGTTCGAATACCGGAGTCCGACTGACTGATCAGGATGCCATGGGTGGCCCGTTCTCGTTCCAGTACAAATCGGCGCTCCTTCTCGCTGAGAGATCCGGGATGAGAGACCTCGATGATCACCGGGATCATCTTCCCGTCGGGGAAACAAATCATGCACCTGTGCTCTACCGTCTCCATCCCGCCCGGCCAGACAATGACTCCGGCGCCTTGCACCTCCTCCAGGGAATGCCATTGAAACCCTTCCGATGAATCATGCCCATTGCAATCCGGGTGGCGGCAGTCCGCACAGCGATACCCCAGCGGCTCTCCGCATAAATCGTCCACTAGAACCTTGTGCCCGACAGCCAGTCCTCCCTGCCTGTCGGTTTCCAGGCTCTGGACGACATAACGATGCATGGCCCGTTCGACGAGCATCAGTTGGTGCCCTCCGCATTGAGGGCAGGTGAACTGGATGATACTTTTCATTGCTGGCATCTCGTTTACATTGCCTGTATATCTCTTTTTTACGATTTTAGTCAACGTAAAAATCTCACTTTAATCTCAAAAAGAGGAATGTTGTATAACCATATTGCCATTACTGAGCGATAGTGATACATTCCGAAGCATGGCAGGAGTGAATCAGGATGAGCTGAAAATGAACGTCAAGCTGTGGCTCAAGGCCAACAACTTCGACTACGCATGGCTCGCCGAACGATGTTTCGTGACGGAAGCGACCGTCCGCAACTGGATGGCTCAGAAACCCATTCCCGCCGCCAAGGAACACATCATCCGGGAATTGATCAAACAGCTCCCGCTGACTCTCCCGAGCCGGGTGCAGGTGGAAGAGGAAACGTTGATTACCCTGAAGCTTGATCCGGATACCCGCAAGGTTCTTGAGAAGAAGGCTTTCTCCCAGGGCAAGACCTTGAAGGAATTCCTGGCCGACGAAGTGCCGAGGCTCGGCAATCCCCCGCTTGCCTGAGCTTATGGAAGCTCCCGACTTTGCTCTCCCTCCGGGAACCTTGCTCGGTAATTACAAACTTCTCAAGGTACTGGGCCGGGGAGGTTTCGGCATCACCTACATTGCCTGGGACAATCAGCTCAGACGCAATATCGTTCTCAAGGAATGCTTCCCTCTGGGGCTGTGCAGCCGGGATTCGAATACGGGAGAGATCATCCCGTTACCGCACGCACCCCGGCACACCTACCGGGCAGCCATGGATTCCCTCCGCAAGGAGGCGCAGACACTTGCTTCCCTGAACCACGAGCGAATCGTTCGGGTGTATGATGTCTTCGAGTCTCATGGCAGTATCTTCTATGTGATGCCGTGGCTGGAAGGAGGTTCCCTGCGGGAGCGTATGGACGAAGCCGCTACAGGAGGAAAAACCATTTCTGCGGATCAAGCCCGGGAGTGGCTACTTATGGTGCTGGCTGGCCTGGATTATCTGCATGGCAGGGGGATCTACCACCGCGACATCAAGCCCGGCAACATCCTCTTTGACGAACGGGGGCTGCCTGTATTGATCGACTTTGGTGCGGCGCTCAACAAGCCGGAAGTGACCTGCACAGTTACACAGGGAGAGTTCTCGTACGCTTACGCCTCCCCGGAACAAATCACGGGAAAGGGAGAGATTGGCCCATGGACGGATTTCTACGCCCTGGCCGCTACTTGGTATGGACTGATCTCCAGCATCCCGGTAGAGCCAGCTGATCGGCGACTGATGCAGGATGATGTTATGCCTCTCTCAGGCATGGCACTCACCGAACCATGGCTTCGGGAACTACTGACATCCATCGACCGGAATCTGCGGCTCAAACCTCAAGAACGTTGCCAGGCCGCCGGGGAGTGGAAGGAATGGCTGCAACAGGGGAAGCCGCTCAGAACATCATCCAGATTGGTTCTTCTCACACGCTTGCTAATCGCAGCTGTCGTTGTCTTACTGGTTGGCGTTGCCGCCTGGGGAATATGGGGGACCATACAATCCTCCCAGCCAATAAACGCCTTGCCGAAGACGCACGAAGCAGCCATGGGAAAAACAGATCCAGCCTCAAAGTCGCCAAAGGAACTCAAGGATGCACTTTACCAAAAAGTACGTGCCCATTATAAGCTGGATGATTATCTCTCCCGGTTCCCTGAATTTGAACAGAAGGCTCATACTATTCAATCCGAATGCTTCAAGGAATTAGATGAGTTAAAACAAGAGTTGGAAAAGAAAATCCCCACTATTACCACACATCATGAGGCCTCTTCCTATTCAGTCGCCATCAGCAAACGATATAAGGCTTTGTGTAATAAATGGGCCACAGCACACCAGACACTATCTACCAAATTCCTCAATGAGCTCATCTTCCCTCTGGCTCAAATAACCGGTCACGTCATCGAAACCTATCCTGCCGCCAACATGGAAGAAGAAGCCCTCCTTCCCGCCATGGAAGACCGAATTTACAAAGAATGTAATGATCTTCTCGTGGAAATGAATATTCTTTTGGACGGCTTGAACGAAAAGATCCATGACAAACGCACCGAACAGGAGCTTTCCCTGTTGGATCAAGTGCAAAAGCGATCCAATGAGTTACTCCAAAAGGAGGAAGAAAAAGCGTCTGTAGCTAGCCCTACCTCGATTGAAAAGGAAATCCATCCTTCCTTCTCCGACAATGGTTTTGCTTCATATTCCACTAAAAGCCTCAAGCCTGGCGTCATCCTTCAATTCGATGGGTTAAAAGTCATCTACACAGTCAATATCGGTCACAACATGACGATAGATGACAAAGAGGTCAACGATTGGCTAACTGCGCGAGCCCATCTTTTACCTATTTCACAATGGAAATATCCTAAAAAAATAACCAATGAGACGAACCTGTCGTTTCTCTGGCTGAGTCAGGACGAAAACTATTTCACCCCATCAAAAGGAAGCAATTACCAGTACGATGGACAATCCATGTTGAAACAGTATTATCAACATGTTTCTGCCTATACTTACCATGATAAAAAAGCTACGAGATTCCTCATGTTACTGGGTATGCTCAAAGGATTCTACGTCGATCAAAACAACCAACAGGCCTTCCCCGGATTTTGGTTGCCGTTAAGCCAGGGGATTTATTCCAAATGGACAACACTACCCAACGGTCTCCCCTGTAACTTTCTTAATGACTTCCCCATAGCTCTGTTGGAATACCTATGGGAACCTACCCATCGGATCAACTATTGCAAGGGATTCCCCAAAGGGGCCTTTAGCAAAGAGGATATGAACCTCAACTACGAATTTGACATCAAGTGGCAAGATGATTTCCCTACAAAGGTAACTATCACACTGGATCTCACCCCTCTCGAAAAAAAGTTGTATCCGGTGACTCAAAAAAAGAAACAATTGAGCTATAAAGCCATCGAGTTGTAGGGTTTTCCATAAGATAATCACGGCAAAAAGAAAGCCCTCCAAGGAACGGGTAAACGAGAGCCTGTTTCATTGACCGGTTTCCCTTGCCTTTTAGTACACGCCTTCCCATGAGACGAAGCAGTTCGTTAAGCTTGTCTTCCCACTCATGCAGAAATATCTCACGGCGGTTCTTTGCCTGATCCTCGACAAAGTCCAGACACAGGGAGGTCAAACGATTGAAATCGCTGATTTCTTCCTCGTTAAGGTAGTTCTTTGCAACAGTGATATCACTGGCATGGATTCGGTCTCCAACCCAGCTGGTCAACCCCATGTTGGGCGCTGATGCGTCTGCCCGCATCATCATCAATTCCGCAGCACTGTGTCCGGTAATGGCGTAGTGCAGTTTGTTCTGAATCGAGCTGAAAAACTCCGTCGTTTCCTTTCCGGACGGCATATAGTCAGCCGCCATGGCAAAAACATCCTTGATGCGCAGGTACATGCGCCGTTCGCTGGCACGAATGTCCCGAATACGCTCAAGCAATTCATCAAAGTAGTCCGGCAACGGTGTCGTTCCGGGAATCGGCGGGTTCTTCAAGCGTTCGTCATCAATGGCAAACCCCTTGATCATGTATTCCTTCAGGCGCTGGGTCGCCCATATGCGAAATTGAGTGCCCCGTATGCTATTCACCCGGTAACCGACGGAAATGATCATATCGAGGTTATAAAACGTGATGGAACGTCTAACCTGACGCATACCCTCCTGGCGAACTTGTAAGAAATCCTTACAAGTTCCTTCCCTTTCAAGCTCAGCATCTTCATAGATATTCTTCACATGCATGATGATATTTTGCACGGATGTCTGGAACAGTTCGGCCATCATCTGCTGGGTCATCCACAACGTCTCATCATGGATGTGAAGATCCAGACGGATGTTGCCATCCGGAGAAGTATACAATAACAGCTCTCCGGGAACCGGGGTTTCGTCTTCTGTCGGCAGATGGGTCATACCTTGTCTTCTTTTCGATCAATCCATATTGCAACCCGAATAACGGCAGTCATTCTGGAACAACAAGCCCAATGGAGCATAGCAAAACCGGCATGCATGCAAAGCTCAAAGCTCACATCATCCGACAACTTTCATCAAAAGTCATCGCTCCCATGGGAACATTTCTTGAAACAGCTCCGACCATTATTTTAGGAAAATGCATAAACTTGAAATAGACAAGTAGGTTATTTTAGGTTAATCATGACCGTATGAAGAGGAAGCATACGGGAGAATATGAGATTACGGCGGTAGCGGGAGAACGGGTGAAGGCTTTTATTCCTTCTCCCTTGCCTCCCATCCCGGGAATAGACATCAGTCCCGAATTACAGCAATCGCATGACCAGGCTTTGATTGCGGTTGGTGAGCTCAATTCCCTGACTTCCCTTCTCCCGGACTACTCACTTCTTTTGTATTCCTACGTCCGCAAGGAAGCCGTCTTGTCGTCAAGAATTGAAGGCACCCAGTCTTCACTGTCGGACTTGCTGGTGTCGGAAATGGACGGGATTCCCGGCGTTCCCCTGGAAGATGTCACAGAAGTCAGCAATTACGTTGCTGCCATGCAGTACGGCCTGGACAAAATCCGGGAAGGTCTGCCCCTGTCGTTGCGGTTGATCAGGGAGATGCACGAAGTCTTACTAAGAAAGGGACGGGGGGAAGGTAGGAATCCGGGAGAGTTCCGTAAAAGCCAGAACTGGATCGGCGGGACAAGGCCGGGCAATGCCATTTTCGTACCGCCACCTCCTCACCGGGTTATGGAATGCATGGGTAAGCTGGAACTGTTTATTCATGATCCTGCGTTTTCATTGCCCGTTCTCATCAAGGCGGCGTTGGTGCATGTGCAGTTCGAGACCATTCACCCATTCCTTGACGGAAATGGTCGCTTGGGACGTTTGCTGATCACTCTGATGCTTTGCAATTCCGGCATCCTGAAAGCCCCAATTCTATACCTCAGCCTATTCTTCAAAGTCCACCGTCAGGAATACTACCGTCTTCTCAGCGACGTAAGATCAACAGGGGACTGGGAAGCGTGGCTCTCCTACTTCCTCGAAGCCGTAACACTGACATCCCGGCAGGCCGTGACGACCGCCAAACAAATTGCCCGGCAAATATCCGACGACCGGAAGATCATCGAACAAACAGGCCGTTCCTCGACAACGACATTGCTTATTTTCGAATGTTTTACACGAAAGCTGATTGCCGACAGCAAATACATTGTTGCGGAAACCGGCCTGAGCCCGGCTACCGTCAACAGTGGTTTGGCTCGTCTTCAGGAGCTGTACATCGTTGCGGAAATAACAGGAAAGAAGCGCGATAAAATTTACAGTTATGCCCGATGCATGGAGGTGTTGAATCGGGAACTTGAGTACGATACGAAAGAGTAATATTCCTAAATTTGAATCTAGGAGGTTTACATGAATAAAAATTCCTTGAAATAGCTGGATTTTGAAGATAGTAAAGAACTATTATCTCCTTGTGATATAGATCTTTTTGATCTATATCACAATTTTCATATTTGTATAATATTGGGAATTTTTCAAGATGGCTTGTAGAACAAGATAACTTTGATAGACTAGTGTTCCAATGCAGAGAAAGTTGTCGCCCGTATTGATTGAATTAATCCAAGATGCATGTTGCAAAGTATTTTGGTATAAAAAAGATTTATTAAGATTCCTGCGATTACATAAAGTACCAGATAATAATTTTTATCTATTAGAATCAATGACAAAAGCGGAATTTCTGGGCATTTTATTTTGTGATTTGAATAAAAACGACTATCATCATGACTTAATTTATAATATAGGAGTTGATATTATAAATATGAGCTCATTCCCACACCTTGAAAAACTAGAGAATAGTGAACTCAAAATAAAAGATGCACAACAATCTATTAAAAATTTAAAGCCTCATATCGAAAAAATAAAAAATATTTTTTCTGATGAAGAACGAAAAGAAGCTAGACGTTTAGCGGAAGAAAAATTACGGATAGAGAGATCTTTGTTTTTAGGAAAACTAAAGGAGCTAAGTACAGAATTAATGTCTTTATCAAAGACGCAATTAGGAACACAAAAAGGTGGGTATGAGTTTGAAAAATGGCTATATAATCTTTTTATTTTATTCGATTTGGATACTAGAAAATCATATAAAGAATCTTCTGGAAGACAAATAGATATGGCGTTTTCACTTGACGGCCAGAACTATATAGTTGAAGCAAAATTTACAAAAAGCCAAACATCGGTATCTGATGTCGACATTTTTAATGGGAAATTAAAAAAATTAGCAGACGGAACAAGAGGATTTATTATATCAATTAGTGGATTTGAAAAAACAGCGCTGATATCTGCTTCTTCAGATAGAAGTTGGATACTAATGATGGACTATACTCATATATTTTCATTGATTTTAAACGATAGAATTAGTCTTCCTGATGTGTTAAAACGAATTATAAGAAATGCCTCGCAAGTTGGTAACTCGTATTTACCTGTATCTGATTTTTAACCTTACCTTATATGGTTTTATAAGAATTAAAATAATACCATTTACACTAGATATTAACTAAAAGAAAGCCCCTCATGGGAGAGATTTCCTGATGTTGCCAGTCCTACACCTGCCACACATCCTCCGGGAGCGGAGTCAACGATACTCCGTCGCCCGGCACTGACATGCTGGCCATGCGGACGCTCCGGCTCAGCCATGCGAACAGTTCCGGGAACTTCTGATCATTGATCTGCATGGGAAGACGGCCCGGTCTGATGCTGCAAAGCTCCGACAGATCGGCACGGCCGATACCGAAGACGAACACACTGAACTTGCGGGCAGTAGAGAGTTCCTTCAATCGTCCCTCCAGCTCCCGGTGCCGGGTGCTGGTCGGTACTCCGTCCGTCATCACGACGAGCCAGGGCTGGTAGTATTCCACCCCATGTTCCCTATAGGTACGTTTACGGTTGTCGAGTTCGGCCAGAGCCAACTCGACAGCTTCACCCAGGAGCGTTTCATTCTCCTGTGACGTGGAGATCTTCAGGCCTGTGTCAGATTCCCGGATCGGTCCGAACTCCTTCACCGTCGCCACCGTCCGGGCAAAAGTCATGACCGCTACGTCGGCGGCCAGCTTGGCCAGAGGATCGGCAAGAATGTCGCTGACGAACCGCTGAAGACCAGTATTGAGCTCATCCATCCGGGTGACAAGGTTGTCTCCTGTGACGATATTCCAGTTGATCCCATCGGAGCTTTCCTGACGGACAATGTGTTGGTTGTCGCCCCGGACAATGCCGTTCATACTGCTGCTGGCATCCAGCAGGAAGAGAACGGGAAGCCGGGCGTTGGTGTTGTTGCTGAACTCGCGCATGGCGGCGAGTTGTTCCTGTCTGGTTGGGTGTGTTGATGATGATATAGACATGGTTATTCAAATTAATCGTTGATGGTTGGATTCCGGGTTGCCTGATTCAATGCGCTACGACGCCTGATGCAGAGCCTGCACAGGGGACGGGCATGAGATTGCTGTAAACGCCGTGCGACATCGTCAGGAGTCTCCCAGAAGCGAATGCCGCAGTCTGAGCAGATGTTGGGTGTCATATTCTCCAGCAAACTGCGGGGCGGACAGGAACGGTCGTGCAGAAGATCCCGGTACATGGGATGATCCCTCCTACCACCCGGTTCCATATCCCTGAGGTATTGATGAAAACAACGCGCCAGATACCCCGGCATGACGCGTGGACGCAAATCGCGACGCTGGACACAGGTAAGATTGTGGCCTAGGGCATCGCGAAGCTTGCGTGGGAGATACGACCAGACATAGCGTCCGGGGGTATCGGGCGGGTAGATTCCCGCAGGTGGCTTGTACGAAGCAAACGCATACGGCAGTTCTCCCTTTCTGGCGGATTCCCGCATGTCTCCTTCTCCCCCTTGTCGGGCGAAGGGAGACAGACCGAGCGTCAACGTCATGAAGAGCAGGACGGACAGGGCGTAGACATCGTGATTACGAGTGCGTAGGAAGCCTCCATAGTTGCCGTGGAGCTCCGGAGCCCGGAACCGTTCCGTGCCGACAGTACAGGGATAGTCTTCGATCTGCATACTGTCGACATCCACCCAGCAGACGGAGCCATTGTCTGACACCATCACATTGCCGGGATGAAGATCCCCAAGGATCACACCATAACGGTGCAGCGTGTGGACGGATTCCGACAAGTTCAGGCACAGCCTAGTCAGATCGCAACGGATCCATGAGGGGAACTGTATCTTCAGCAACTCCGCATAAAACGCAAAAGCCCCGAGCGGAACACCGTCCACCCGGGGCATCAGCACGCCGACAAAACGCCGCAGTTCGTCGTACAGGATCTCGCGCGGCCACGCCACGCACGGAGAACGAATAGGCCGGGAACATATCAACCGAAGCTTCTGCTCTCGCCAACGCATCCGTTGTGGTGGATGATAGAGCTTGGCAACGAGAGTTGTTTCTGATGGCAGATGAACGGCAAAGACCGATCCTTCACCGCCTTCCGCGATGTATCGCCCGAGAACGATTCTTTTCCCCCGGTCTGAGAATAAAACATCTCCAGTCGAATACTTCCCGCCATTGCCGCAGAGCGTTTTGTTCAGACGTCTTACCTGACGGTGGAGTGTGTAGATAGATATAAATTAACACAATATATTGACATTGTATCAATTATATATAACTCGCAAGATTTCCGTTTTACAAAGCGGCCCAATGTGCCGTTCATTGTGTGAATCGTATGACAGAAATAGCTTATGAAATAAGGCTATAAACAGCCTGAAAGTGTACACACTTTGTACACAGATTGGGGGCGTTTTATGAAATTTGCATCTATTACAACACTCAAAAGAAATCCTCTCCAAACTATTTGTTTTAAGAGGATTATGAAATGGTGCGCCTGGCAGGACTCGAACCTGTACGCCTTTCGGCACCAGATCCTAAGTCTGGCGCGTCTACCAATTTCGCCACAGGCGCAACGAATGGGCGGACGCACTCTGCCATACCAGGCTCTGGCGTTCAAGATTAAACAGGAGTTTTTACCTTTGACGCGCTTATGGGAAGCACCTGTGGTGAGAACCCATAGGAAAGTTAGCTGTCCTGTTGGGGGTCTGCTTTCTGGCGGCATTTTCCATTCATGGGCGGATGTCTGGTTCCCCAAAGGCACATTTACTCCGGATTAGAAGGGGGGGCATTGAATACGTCCTGGTTTGTCTGCCGGTAAAGGATGGAAAATCCTTGGTAGCTGATTCTGTGAAGGAGGTTCTGGAGAAAGGAAAGTTTTATCCCAAGCCGGTGTTGGCCGCCGGTGATGGTTACGGGGCGCAGTGTTTCGCGTATGAGGAGGGCGATACTGATACCAAACAACGAGGCGTGAAATTAAGAAAATTCTCGAGCCAGTTAAAGCAGTCCTGAACCGGAGGATGGAATATCCCAAATATTTTCCCGGGCAGGTTTATCCCATGATTTGTGCCGGAAAAGGAAATAGTTTCACGAACAGAAAGTCCAGCATCCCCAGGCACAGGGCGATGCAGACGGCTTTTTTAGGGGACAGGAGAGGCGTTGTTTTCAGCCAGGCGACGATGCCGGCATGAACCGCCAGAGAGATGCCCACAGACCACCAGAAGAACGGAATGCCCGTCATGGCGAAGAGGGCCGCCAGCGGGTAGGTAAATGCCAGAAAGAGTTTCATGACAGCTTCCCATTCATGCCCGCGTACCATCATCAGCTGCTTGGACAAAAGAGAGACATACAGGCAGGAAGGGACTACAACGCACAGGATGAGGGAAACACCCCCTTTTTTTGCATACCGTTCTTCCTGTGTGGGAATGTACATGCCGCATATACTGGGTCAGGAGGGGAAAATTGTCAAACATTGTCCTAGCCCGGCGGGGCGGGAGCAATATACTGACGGCATTGCGTATGTCGTCTTTTGAGTTGAATTCCTCCTTCAAGCCTTCCGGAGACCAGGAGCAGGCCATCGGCAAGCTGCTCAAGTCTCTGGAGGTGGGTAACAAGCACCAGGGGCTCCTGGGAGTGACCGGGAGCGGCAAGACATTCACCATGGCGAATTTGATTGCCCGGATGAACAGGCCCACGCTGGTGATTTCCCACAACAAGACGCTTGCCGCACAGCTTCATTCGGAGCTGAAGAGTTTTTTCCCGAATAACGCGGTGGATTACTACGTTTCCTATTTCGATTATTACCAGCCGGAGGCGTATATCGCCAGTTCCGACACCTACATTGAAAAGGATTCCGCCATTAATGACGAGTTGGACCGCCTGAGCCTGAATGCCATGAATTCCCTGATGACACGGAGGGATGTGATTGTGGTGGCATCCGTTTCCTGCATTTACGGCCTGTCCACTCCGGAGGATTACAGGAACCTGACGCTGCGCATGCGCGAGGGGGATGTCATGGACCGGGACGTGTTTTTGAAGCATCTGGTGGAACGCCTGTTCGAGCGGCAGGATTTTGATTTTACCCGCGGCACGTTCCGCGTGCGCGGTGAGGTGGTGGAGGTGTTTCCCGCTTATTCGGAAGGTGAAGCAATCCGCGTAGAGTTTTTCGGCGACGAGGTGGAACGGGTTTCTTTGATTGACTCCGCCACCGGGCGTGTGAGGGAACGGCTTGGGAGCTACACTTTTTTCCCGGCCAAGCAGTATGTGGCCGCTCCGGAGAAACGGGCGGCGGCGTTAAAGGCTATCCGGGAAGAGCTGGAGGACCGCGTAGGCTGGTTTGAGAAGCATGGGCGCCTGCTGGAAGCGCAGCGGCTTAAATTGCGCACGGATTATGATTTGGAACTGATTGAAGAGCTGGGTTTCTGCAAGGGGATTGAAAATTATTCCCGCCATTTGTCCGGCCGCCTGCCCGGAAGCGCCCCATCCACCCTGCTGGATTTCTTTCCCAAGGATTCATTGACCCTGATTGATGAAAGTCATGTGGCGGTGCCGCAGCTGGGAGGCATGTACGAGGGGGACCGAAGCCGCAAAAATATTCTGGTGGAGCATGGGTTCCGCCTGCCCAGCGCTCTGGATAACAGGCCTTTGAAATTCCATGAGTTTATGGAAAGGCAGAACCAGATTGTGTATGCTTCCGCTACTCCGGGGCCATTTGAACTGGTAAATTGCCGTGCGGATAATAAGACGTATATCCCCGTGCGCCGTGCCGCCAGATCCGGAGAAAAGGCTCCGGAAGGGTTCAAAGGAATTTTGTTTACCTCTCCCAAGGACATTCGCGTTGCTCCCAGCCCATCCACGGAACCGGTAGAAAAATTTGACCCAACCAGGCGTTCTACACCCCTGATTGTAGAGCAGATTATCCGGCCTACCGGGCTGCTGGAGCCGAAGATTACCATCCGTCCGTTGAAAGGGCAGATTGACGAGACGATCGCCATGTGCAATGAACGCGTTGCCAAAAATGAACGCGTGCTGGTCACGACGCTGACCAAGAAGACGGCGGAAGATTTGACGGAGTACCTGAAAGGGGTAGGATTGAAGGTGTCTTATATTCACGCGGATGTGGATGCGATTGAGCGCGTGGAGATTTTACGTGCTTTGAGAGCCAGGAAGATAGACGTTCTGGTAGGCATTAACCTGCTTAGGGAAGGGTTGGATTTGCCGGAGGTTTCCCTGGTGTGCATTCTGGATGCGGACAAGGAGGGGTTTTTGCGCAATGAGACATCCCTGGTGCAGACAGCGGGCCGCGCCGCGCGGCATTTGAATGGAGAGTGCGTCTTGTTTGCGGATGTGATGACGGATTCCATCAAACGGCTGGTTGAGCTGACGGATTACCGCCGGGGTATTCAGGAAAAATACAACCGGGAACACGGTATTGTCCCCCAAACGGTGAGCCGTTCCGAACAGGGGCAGTTGAAGTTGTACGCAGAGGATGATGGAGAGTCCTTCCGCGTAGCGGAGGATGAAGCCGTGTATGGTTTGGAAGAGCGCATTGCCAGGCTGGAGGCGGAAATGAAGGAGGCTGCTTCCCATTTGGAATTTGAACGCGCCGCCTTGATTCGGGATGAAATCAGGCAGATGCGCGGAGAATATGGAAAAGGCAGGGGATAATATCCGGCGTGATTAATTGGGGATGAGCTTTCTGGTAGGATGGCATGCTGTTTTTTCGTGATATTTGTCCATCTTATTCTTGCCCGTCATTTGACGGTGATTTGGATATTGGGTTTAACAGTTAATTGCTTAAAGAATTCTGCTGATGTGACGTCAGTGTTCCGGACCGGAGTCTGCTGTCAACGTGAAATATTCTAAGAAGGCCTTACGCCGATGGGGGAGTATATGAAGGGCTCTTTGTTCCAGTCTTTTCTTATATATAAGAATTTCTCATGATAAGCACTTGCCGAAGTGGCAAAGGGTATGGTGGATGACAGAGGATTCCCTGGCTGGCAGTAGTAGCTGTCTGATCATCCTTTGCCGGTTATGTTCCCCATTTTATTTCTTGATGCAGCCGGCTGCGTCAAAGGCGCCGGGCAATGTATGGTCAGGAAGGGCCCATTTGCCATCGTCTGAAGAAAAGATTTGCATAAAAAATACTTGCGTATTTGGAAAAAGCCTGTAATCTCCTTCCACCATGACCCGCAAAGGTGGTATCAATAAAACCCGCAAGGCAGTCGCCAAGCGTTTCAAGGTAACCGGCACGGGCAAGGTACTGCGCCGTAAACAGGGCAAGCGCCACATCCTCCAGAAGAAGTCCAGCAAGCGCAAGCGCCAGCTTGGCAAGGTGGCTCTGGTGGACGAGACGCAAGTCTGGGCAGTCAAGCAGAACCTGCCTTTCGCCTAAACCGCGGAAACGCTCGACTAATGCCGAGCTTTCCCCCCGCTGAACGGGGGGCCTTCATGCAGCCTTCTTCCGATGGGAAGATAAGAACAGGCGAGACTGCAGGGAGGTGAGGAAGAACAGTCTGTTCAAGATAGAAATAGAAATAAGCTATGCCACGTGCCACTAATGGACCGGCCTCTCGCAAGCGTCGTAAGCGCATTCTCTTGCGTGCCAAGGGTTTCCGCGGTTTCCGCAGCAAACTCTTCCGCTACGCCAAGGATGCTGTTTACAAGGCTTGGCAGTATGAATACCGCGACCGCAAGCGTCGGAAGGGACAATTCCGCCGTCTTTGGATCGCCCGTATTTCCGCTGCCGTCCGCGACCGCGGTCTGACCTATTCCCGCTTTATGGAAGGCTTGAAAGCCGCCAATATTGATTTGGACCGCAAGGTTCTTGCCGATTTGGCCGTCTCTGACGAAAAGGCTTTTGACGTTATCTTCGCTCAAGCGAAGAAGGCCATTGAAGCCAAGGATGGCGCCGCTCTCCGCGCCTGAATGTGCGGGAGTTTCCATCTGTTCAGTAAACGTTAACCGACAGCCTCCGGAAATAATTTTCCGGAGGCTGTTTTCATGTCCGGACATGACAGTTCCGGCCGTTGGCATTTTCCTGTAAATGACTTATGGAGCAGGTGTTCGCACGTTCATCATTTAGTGCGCCAGCCAGTTTCTCTTATTGCAGCGTCGGTTTTCCCATGCCGGCTGGGAAAAATCCTGTTTCCGCCAGTGCGCATTTTTGTTAAGAACACAATGGCTCTTTAATCATTGCTTCCAATTCCGGAGGCATTTATTGCAAAGGCTGTTCAGGGGATTCGGACAGAAAAGCGGGCTGCGGCGTTTGATGCCCCGCCGGTTTTTCTCCTGGTAAAAAAGGCGCTTTTATTCGTCCAGGTTCCGGGCCGGGATGATGCCGCCTCTCCCAGAGGCGCCGCTCGAAAAAAGGGGACGCGGTCTTTTACTTGCGGCTTCAGAATTCCCGGAAGGTAAAGGCTGTTTTCTGGGCTGTCAGGCACCTTTTGAAATCCATTTGGAATATCAGCATCCACTTTGTCATTAGGACATCTTTGAAGCTTGTTCACCGGAGAGTCCCGTGGTAACTTGGACGGCAAAAACTACCATGGATAGCATTCTTTCCGTCCTTGCCACCATCGCCATTATTTTCGGCGTGGTGATGTTGTTTAACTTCATGATTTTTATTCATGAACTTGGTCATTTTTTCGCTGCCCGCTGGCGTGGTCTGTATGTGGACAGGTTTCAAATCTGGTTTGGCCGTCCCATCTGGAAAAAAACGGTTAACGGCGTGCAGTGGGGGCTGGGGTGGATTCCGGCCGGAGGTTTTGTATCCCTGCCGCAGATGGCTCCTATGGAGGCCATTGAAGGACGTGCGGAGCTTCCCAAGGATTTGAAGCCGGTTACTCCCTTGGACAAGATTATCGTGGCCGCCGCCGGGCCTGCCGCTTCTTTTCTGCTGGCTGTGTTGTTTGCCGTGGCCGTCTGGATGGTGGGCAAGCCGGATGTGGAGATGGGGGTGACTACGGTCGGTTTTGTTGCTCCGGACAGCCCTGCGGCTCAGGCCGGCATTCTTCCCGGCGACAAGATTGTGAAAGTGGACGGCCATCCTGTGAACAAGTGGGCGGGCAATATGGAAGGCGTGCGGGAATTGATCATGCTGGGCGAGCATGACCGGGTGGTTTTTACGGTGCAGAGACCTGGACATGAAGGAGAGATGGAAATTTCCTGCGGATTCCGGATTCCGGAAACGTCCTGGTGGCAGCGCTCCGGCATGCGTCAGGTGGGGTTGATGCAGGCCATGCCCTGCGTGATTGGGGAAGTGATCCCCAATTCTCCTGCCGCCCTGGCCGGATTGAACCCGGGCGATAAGGTTGTGGGTGCCAATGGAGAACGCCTCTGGAACCCTGCCGCACTGGATGTTCTGCTGAAGAAGAATGAACCGCTCTTGCTGGATGTGACGGACAGGGCCGGGGTTGCAAGGCAGGTGAATATCCAGGGGAAGCTTCCGGAGAATTGGCACAATGGTGCGGACGGTTCCCTGCTCAAGGGGGCCCAGCCTATTCTGGGCGTGAGCTGGGACCTGAGTTCCGTGGGCCGTGACGTTACCGTCCATCCTTCTCCGTGGGCGCAGATCAAGCAGAGTCTGAAATGGATGGGGGATACCCTGGCGAAGGTGGTGGCTCCCGGCAGCAACGTGGGCGTGGAGCATCTTTCCGGACCTGTGGGAATTGCCAATCAGTTTTACAAGATGTTCTCTCTGGAGGAAGGGTGGAAGCTGGCTCTGTGGTTTTCCGTGGTGTTGAACGTGAACCTGGCGGTTCTGAATATTCTGCCTCTTCCGGTAGTGGATGGCGGCCATGTGGTCATGAATGCCATTGAATTGGTTTTCCGGCGTCCCCTGAATGTAAAAGTTCTGGAATTCGTCCAGTTCGGCTTTGTGTTCCTGCTGATGGGGTTCTTCCTGTTTGTGACATTCAAGGATGTGGGGGATTTCTTTGGCAAGAAGCCGGACAAGCTGCCCACCCCGGTATTCAAGGCCGTCGCGGATTAGTTGCGGACGGCGTTTTTTATCCCGGCCTGTTCCATGAAGCAGTCACTGGCGGCGCGTTTCCTGTTCCGGGCGGTGGTGTTGGCGTTTCTAGTGTATGCCATGCTGCTTACCTGGTGGACTCCTTTCACTGGGGACAGCTTCATGCATTCCGTGTTCGGGGCGGACCACCGCCTTGCTTTTCAGCCCGTGCTGGAGCGGTGCTGGTGGTCATACATGCACTGGAATCCCCGGCTGGGAGAGTTCCTCGCTATTTTTACAGCTACGGCGGGAAAATGGCTTTTTCTGGCCCTCAATCCCTTCGTGCTCCTTTCCCTGGCGTTGATGATGTTTTTTCTGGCGCGGGGAAGAAGGGTCAATTCCGGAAACTGGCGGGATGTTCTGCTGTTTATCGTGGGAGCACTTCTTTTGCTTACGTCTTCATCCAGGCCGGGGATCACGATGTTCTGGCTGTCCGGAGGGACCAATTACGCCTGGTCGGCCGCCATCTGGCTGGGTTTCCTGTGCCTGTACCGCTCCTTATGGGCTGGAACTTCCCGGATTAGGGACACTCCTTTTTCCTGGCTCTGGATAGGCGGCATGGCTTTTGCCGCCGGCATGACGAATGAGAACCAGATTCCCGCTTCCCTGGGCATGCTGTTCGTGTACTGGTGTTACGCCCGCTGCCGGGGAATGGTTCTTCCCCGCTGGTTTTTCATTGGCTGGGGATTCCATGCGCTGGGAGGGGCCTTTCTTCTGCTGGCTCCGGGCAATGCGGCCCGCCTTCATTCGGAGACGGCGGGCGGCGCAGCCGTTCTCCATTCCTGGGGGGAGCGTTTCAGTGCCATTCCGGAATTGGTAAACGCCTTTTATGAATTCATGCCGATTCCTAAAATTTTGCTGGCCGTTGCCGCTGCCGCTCTGATCCTGCTGACTGTGGAAGCGGGGATAAACGCCTGGCGGGGGAAGGCCGGGCGGCGTATGTGCGTCTCCCTGCTGTTTATTCTGGTGGCTCATGCCATGGCTATCAGCTTTTTTGTACGCGTGATTCCGGCATGGCACGCCATGTTTTCCGCCACGGTATTGATGATGACGGGAATTCTGGGATTGTACGGGGTATGGATGGATGCCGTGCGAAGGCGGTGGCTCCCATTCTGCGTGCTGCTGGCGGCGGCTGGTCCGGCCCTGTGGGTATGCTCCGGATATCTGGATGCTTTTCCCCGTATCCACCGCCAGTGCGAGGAACGGAAAATGTTCATCCGCCATGAATTGGAACAAGGCAAGAAAAACATTACGGTTCCTCCTTATGATTCCGTTCCTTTGGCCCCTTATGTTTCCGTTATGTGGCGCATGAGCAGCGGGGATCCGGATGAATTTATCAATCGTTCCGTAGCCCGGTATTTGGGGATTGAAAGCATCCGGGTGGCTGTTCCGGAACCGTGACTGCTTTATTCTGGCCGTTTCACAAATCCTTTCCGTTTTTTATTTGAATGCGGGCAAATGTCCGCGGATTAACAATCCGATGAATGCCAAGTTGTCTTAATGAAAACATATTTTATTCATATTAAATATGTTATATATTTCTATCATATTGATGGAAGATGATTTATCCCAAAAAAATAAACGTAATACATGATTAAGTTTTCATGATTTGCCATTGACACCGGATTGTTAATTCGGTTTACTTCGTTTTACCATGAAGAAATCCTTGTTGTCTTTAGCTTTAATCTCAAGTACCTTGCTTGCCGTAGAGGCGGCAACGGTGCAAATTGATTTCGGACGCAGTGACGCCACGACGGACGGTGTGCTCAATATGAATTATGATAGTGCCTCCGCCGCTTTGGGTAGCATGCCGGGAAGTGTTTCTTTGGCATGGAGTACGGCAGAATGGCCTGTAGGGGATAACGGCCATACCACCACCAAGACAGTTGAGGAAGAAGCCGATTGGAAAAATCCTTTCAACGGCAGCATGCCTTTCAGCTTGGGGGACACTTTTCGTGACGGTCTTTTAACGCAGACGGCCGACGGGTCCGGCTCTTTCACCGTAACGTTCAGCGGTCTTGCCGCCGGGGAGTATGCCTTGTCCATCTTTGGAGGTTTCACAGGCAAGGATGTATTTGCCGGTCAAACCTGGACGATCGGAAACGCTGATGCTTCCAATGCCGTCTGGACAAGCTTCGGCACAGACGCCAGCGGGAACTGGGCCGAAATTTCTTCCGTGACGGGCGATAATTCCGGAGTCCTTACTCCGGCGAACGCTTCCACTTCCAGCGCTACTGCCAATAAAGGGCTTTATGCTACGGTAGAGAATGTCGTGGTAGGGGAAGACGGGACGCTTACCCTTACGATTCAGGGGGATGGGAGCAAGGGGTACGGCCTTACAGCCCTTAATTACCTTTCCCTGACGCAGGTGCCGGAACCCGCTACGGCAGCATTGAGCCTGCTGGGCGCTGCTGCCCTGTTCCTGCGCCGCCGCAGGGACTGACCGGAAAGAACAGACCTTTGTTATCAACGCCGCTCCGTAATTCACGCGGAGCGGTTTTTTTATTTGGCGTTTTTCCTTTCCCTGTTTATGCAGCAGGTCGTTTCTATCCCGGCCTGTTGGCCGGAGCAATGCCTGCCCCATTCCGGAGAAGAGCTGGAATTGGAATGAGGCGCGGGAAAAAGCGGGAAAACGGACTTGTCCGGGAATAGGGGGTTATTGAATGGGGATGGTTTCCTTCAAGCAGGTGGAGACGATGGTGCGCGTAATGCGTTCCAGCGGTATTCCGGTAATTCTGGACACGATGCGGGCGTAAGCGTTCAATTGGTTTGCATGGCGCTCGCGCAGTTGCTCAGGGGTATCGGCATGGTCCGTCTTGAAGTCCACGATGCGGGCGCCGCCTCCATCAAGAATCAGCCTGTCAATGATGCCGGAAATCCAGTTATTCCCGTCAATGGCTTCAATACGCTGTTCCTTCATGATGCGCGCCGTTTCCGGAGGCGTGAAAAGTTCGCGGATGGATGGGATTTCCATGCACTCCGCTACGATGCGTTCCGCCTCCGTGGCAGGGTGGAGAGCCCATGCCGGTTTGTTTTCATCATCCCAGCGGGTAATCCGTTCAAACACGGCATGGACGGCGGAACCAAGCGCGGCGGCTTTCCCTGCGCCCGCGTGTTTTTCTCCCTGAAGCGGGGAGGCTTCCTCCGACAGGCCGGAAGGGGATATCCGTTCTCTGGCCAACGGTTTTTGCGGAGGCCATTCCAGCGCGTTTTTCTCCGCGCGTTTTTGTATGCTTTCCGGGAATTCCTCATACCACCCGTCAAGACCGCGGGAGTACAGGCATGACGCTCCGGATTCCGGAAGTATGTCTTCCATTCCCCAGTTGAGGGGCCGGATAGAGGAACGGACTACTTTCCACATGGAATCTGCCTCCGTTTCTTCCTTGTCTTCCCGGTACGGGAGGATAACGTAGGTAGCCCGCTTGGCCCGGGTAAGCGCCACATACAGCTTGCAAAATCCGTCGAATTGCTGCCGGGCGCGCCATTCCCCGTAAAGTTCCCGGAATTGCGGGATATTCATATAGACATGCCGGGAGGGGGCCAGGACAATGCCTTCCACACCGCCCTCCCCGTTTTTTTTGATAAAATGGGTCAGATGCCTTCCGTCCGCAAAAGGTGTATCCCTGCCGATCTGGGGCAGGATGACAATGTCAAATCCCAGCCCTTTGGATTTGTGGATGGTCATGATGCGGACAATTCCCGCGGCGGGGTCTTCCCGGCGGGTCAGGTCTTCCATGCGCCTGATCCATTCATCCAGGGAAACGCCTTGTTCGTCCACCTGTTCCGCCTCATTCTGCCAGACGGCCAGGCGGTCGCGGTGGAAGTCCGTCAGTTCCGCCCCTCCCCGGAGCAGGCGCTGTTCCAGTTCCTCCATGACGGCGGCGTAACCGTCCCGTTCCAGCAGGATGTGCCATTCCTTCCACCCCATGCTTTCCGGGCCTCCCTGCGTGATGAGGGGCCGGAGAGGGGAGTGGGTGAGCAGGCCGACGACAAAGGGGTCTCCCGGCATCAGCAGCCAGCGGAAGAAGTACAGCAGGTTTTTTCCCAGCGGAGAGTCTACACCTACCGGAACGTCGTCACAGACTTCTGCGGGGATGCCGTGGTCCGTCAGCCAGCCCTTGATGACAAGAGCCTGGTTTTTCGTACTGACCAGTATCGCTGTTTCCAGGCCGCGGCGCAGGGCACCTGTACGCTCCAGAATATCGGCCGCCGCCTGGCATACCAGGTCGTTGTTGGCGGAGACGTTTTCCGCCTTGGGCGCCTGCCAGATTTGGGAGGTGCCGGGACGGCCTTCCAGATGGGGGGCGCACCGGTGCGTCGGATATTCTCCCCACTGTTCCAGGGCGGCGGGTTCGCACCCGGGCGCTGTCCGGGCATAGTCGCAAATATCGTTGACCAGATCCAACACAGGCTGGACAGAACGGTAGGAAGTGGACATGCCGCGTTGTTCCAGTTGAAGCTGTGAAGAAACGGAGCGGAAAAGCTCCGGGTCTCCGCCGCGCCATTGGTACACGCTTTGCTTGATGTCCCCCACCACGAAAATGCTGCTTTCATTTCCGGTCTTGGATTCCGCCAGATCATCCAGAAAAGGCTTGATGACGCGCCACTGGGGCTGGGACGTATCCTGGAATTCATCCAGCATCCAATGGTCATAACGGCAGTACATTCGGTATTGCAGGTCCCGTTTGAGTTCCGGCGTCATGGTGCCCCCTCCCAGCATGCGCGTAACGTCGTGGAACAGGAATCTCCCCCTGTTGCGGACCAGGGAGGAATATTTGCTCTCAAACAGGAGCATCAGCCCGTGCGTGGCGCGGGTTCGGCGCAGCGTGTGCAGGGTTTCCATGCGAAGCCAGCTTTGGATGAGTTCTTCCAGAGCAGGCGTCCAGAAATCCCGGAATTTTTCCCGCGCCTCTTCCACGGTAATAGCCCAGGCGGAACCGCCCTCTGTACGGAAGCGCACGCGGCCCAGCCTGGCGTATTGGGAAAATCCGTTCAGGAAGCGCAGGAACAGTTCTTTGTTTTTTACGCCGTTTTTCCCTTCCGGCGCAGGAGTTTGCTGAACCTGGAAAATCAGGGAATGAAGGACGGAATCAAATTGTTCCAGAGAGACGGGAGGCGCCAGCTCCTCCGGTGTGAAGCCCAGCGTGACGGGGTTTCCCCACATCCCGGCATCCGGCACATCCAGAAAAAGTTCGTGATAGGTGCCCAGGCGGCGCATCATGGATTTCTCCGCGTCTGCGGCTTCCGCGTCAGAATCCGCCCCGGAAAGGAAAGCGTCTTCAAAATCCTTCCTTCGCTCCCTGTTTACGGAGCATTCCCGGTACAGGGAGAGCAGGGCTTCACGGCGCGCCAGTTTCTCTGCCGTGGGGTCAATCATACTGAAGCCGCTGACTCCCAGCTCAAAGGTACTGGCGGAGGCGATTTGGGCAAACAGGCTGTCAATGGTGCAGAGGTTGAGTCGCGCCAAATTCTGTACCAGGATGTGCAGTAAATGGAGGAAGCGTTCCCGATGCAGGTTTTCCTCCTTCCATGCCTCCGGAGCGCCGGGCCAGAGACCGGGCTCTCCGTCCGTTCCCTTGATAACCGCCCAGAGCCGTTCTTTCAGCCGCGCCGCGCCTGCCTCATCCGTGGCCCCCGCGGCCAGGTCTGTCAGAATGCGGTCCTTGAATTCTCCCGCCGCTTTTCGGGTGAACGTAATGGCGATGAGGCGTTCGGGGTGGTTGCCGCTGTTCAGCGCCAGCAACCCCAGGAAACGCAGGGAGAGCTGGTAGGTTTTTCCCGTTCCGGCGGAAGCGGAGATCAGCATGTTGGTCAGGGGCGGCATCTTAAAAAGGAAGGTGGGGGGTGAGGCGGAGGCCCAGCAGATCCTGCAGGCTTTCCCTCCGGGAAGTCATCAGGTCCTTGAATACGTCATAAGAGGGCGGTGTCCAGCCCAGTTCCTCCGCAGTGATGAGACCGCGTCCTTCATGAAGAAGTTTCATCAGCTCCACCGTCCAGGAACAGGCGCTGTCCAGCGCGCATTCCTCATACCCGGGCATGGTGTCGTGGAGGGTGTCCCAGGAGGAGATTCCGATGTCCATGGGATTGGCGGGAAGGGCGTAATAAGCCGCAGAGGGATGGCCCCCGTAGGTTTCCGAGGCCCACAGCACATAAACGGGTAGCTGCAGGTCTTTCCAGCGCGCGTGCGCCAGTTTCCCGTTTTTCAGGCGTTTGGTGTAGGGATGCAGGGCTGGGGAAAGCAGGGGCAGGGCGTCCGGCCGTCCGAGCGGGTCCAGATGCTTTTTTTCACAGGAGGAGGCCGCTCCCGTTTTGTAGTCAATGACCCGTATGCGCCCGTCCGCATGGCGGTCAATGCGGTCAATGCGGAATTTCATGGGGAAGCCGCCCAGTATCCAGTTTTCTACCTGGCGCTCAAAGGCAATGCAGGACCATCCTTCCTGAAGGGCCTGCAAATGCTGAGCGGCGTAAACGGAAAGCCTCTGTTCCATGGAGCGTTTTTGCAGCAGCAGGGGCATGAGGGGGGAGGGGCCGTATTGTTTCCGGAAGGTTTGTTCCAGTATTTCCGTGATAGCGTTCTGAAAGGAGGCTGCGTTCATGCCGTCTTTCAGGACGGCGTGTTCCCGGCAGAAACATTCCAGCACGTCGTGCAGCATGGTGCCCAGCTCGTTGACGGCCATGTCCTCTTTGTCCGGCAGGAATTCTTCCTCATTCATGTGCAGCGCCTCCCGCATCCAGAAGCGCATGGGGCAGGCCAGGAACCTTTTGAGGACGGAGGGGGAGAAGGCCAGCCCTTTTTCCTTCCACGGGTTTTTGTAGCCGGGCGCCATCGCGCCGATGTCCGCAGCGGTCTTCCAGCCTTCCGCGGGTTGAAGATGCCAGTTTCCGCGCTGGTAGGGCAGGGGAGCGGGCACATCGCTGATTTCCTGGAAAAGCCGTTCTACGCGGTGCGGCAGCTCCGCCTCCGGGCAGCGCATGAGCAGGGAGGAAGGGGTCAGAGGATCGTTCCTGCTGCTGGTCCGGGAGAGAAGGATGGTGAGACTGCCTTCCCGTTCGCGGGAATGGAGCAGGGCGGTCAGCAGAAAACTGTCCCGGGCTTTTTTCCGGTTAAAGGAATCAATGCCCAGGGTTTCCCGCAGTTCCTCCGGCATAAACTGGTCGGAAACGCCTCCTTCCGGTACGGTCCCTTCGTTTAGTCCCGTGAGAATGAGGTTTTTTTCCGGGCGGAAGTGAACTTCCATCCAGCCCAGGGAATCCAGCGCCGCATGAGCTTTTCTCCTGTTTCTGACGCGAAGCGGCTGGAGGCATTTCATCAGGAGCAGGAGAGCCGTCTCCGGGCTGGAAAACGCGGTGGAGCGCTGTTGCAGACGCATGAGTCCGGAAAGGCAGGAATGGAACATTTCCATGGCTTCCGTCTCCGGGCCATAGATGGCTGCCAGGGCCGGGAACCATTCCATCAGCCGTTCCCCCAGCATTCCCGGTTCCGCCATCCGGTTCCGCCATTCCAGAATGGCCTGGATGGAAGGAAAGGCGCCGGGATAAGCCTCTTTCAGCCTGGAAAGCAGGTATTCTTCCGTTTCCGGAAGGAATTTCTGCTGGATTTTGTCCAGCGCGGCGCAGCAACCCTGCTGGCCTTTTATTCCCAGGGAGGCGCAGAGCAGGGAGGAGCGCGCCAGGGAATAGACGGGGCGCGCCGTCCCCTTTTCTTCCAGTGCCCGCCGAAGGTTGCGGAGCAGGTCCATGACACCGCTTCCGGCAAAAGGCTTCCCTTCCGGATTGTGGAGGCCCCAGCCGTATTGGCGAAGGGCTGCGTCCAGGGCGACGTTCATGTCAGGATCGCAAACGCCCAGGGCGATGTCCGGCGTTCCTCCTTCCGCTGTGCGGGCGATGATGCGGCACGTTTCTTCAGCCAGCCGCGCCGGGTTGGCCGCAATTCTGATTTGACCGTCGCGGATTGGGATGGGGCGCCGGGACCACTCTTCCGGCAGAGGGCATCCCCAGGAATCAAAGGAGGCGGCTTCTTCTTCCGGCGCATGTATCCATATCTGGACGGGTACGCCATTTCTTTCCGCATGCTGGAGGGCATGGCGCAGGGGGGGCGGCACCTCCGCTGTGCAGGCCAGAATAATGTTTCCACCTGTTTCCCTCAGGGAATTCAGCAGCCGGGGCGGGGCTTCCGCCTTCATGGCGGTCCTGTCTTCAAGCTTCCAGCTTTCCAGTTGTTGCGTGCATTGTCCCTCCAGCCTTTCCATGTCCTTCCAGCGTTCGTCTCTACCCGCACAGGCATGGTGGGCCATGATGCAGGAGACGCCCTGGTTCGCCATGGCGTGCCTCAGGTTTTGCAGGCTGCCGGCCATTTCCAGCATGCTGGAAAAATCCTCCGGCATGGTGCGTGGAAACAGGCGGGGATAAAGGCGGTGAGGCGTTTTCCCCAGGGCCAGGAGCCACCCGGCCAGTTCTTCCGGAGCGGACGCCGTTTCTTCCTTTTCTTCCATCCGGGGGAACTGGTCTGCCGGAATGACCTGGGGAGCAAAGATTGCCTGTGTACGGGAAATGGAGGCAAGGTATTCCCTCAGCTGCCTTCCGGATTCCCGTGTGGGAACCAGCACCAGATGCCGGTGGAAGTCATTTCCCAGGGAAAGCAGGCGTTCCGCCACAGCACGGCAGGCCGGTTTGTCCCAGGATAGAAAGAATCGGTTCATGGCAGGGAAGCAGGATTCCCCGGAAAGGGGGAAAGCGGAAAATTACCTGGGCATGCTACATCAGGATGGCGGGATTTCCCATCTATTTTTTTCATTATTGCCGGGGCGGCGCATGGTATGCCGTGAGGTGAGTCGGCATTGGGCCGCATGTTGGCGGCGAAGAGAGGAATTATTTTGCCTTTCCGGCAGGGTGTGGAGGCGGAAATTCGGAGGAATGACGTGTTTATTGTTCCTGGACGGCCCGTTTTCCCCTGGTTCCGGTGACCAGAAGCACACCTGTGAAGACCAGCAGGACGGAGAGGACTTTCATCCATCCGAAGTGGTCCATGCCCCACATCACCGCTACGGATGATGCGATCACCGGCTGGCAGTAATTGTACATGCTGACGGCGGTGGGTTTCAGCCTCTGCTGGGCGAAAGACAGGCAGATATAGCTGACAAAAGTAGCCAGAGCCACCACGTAGGCAATGCCCAGCCATGTTTGTGCGGGGAGGGCGGAATAGTGGATGGACCCCACTTCCCGGAAGGTGAAGGGGAGGCAGGCGGCTGCGGCATACGTAAACACCCATTTCAGCAGGGTGACGGGAGAGTATCTGCCAATCAGGTTCTTAAAGAAGACAAAGTAAACGGCTACGCTGCACTGGGAAGCTAGGCAGAGAATGTCCCCCAGCAGGTTGTTGTCTCCCGGGAGGGCCGCCGCACGCCCTCCGCTGCCGGAAACCAGCAGAATGGCTCCGATGGCGCTGGCGCAGACCCCGATGATTTTTTTCCCCGTGACCATTTCCCGGAGGACGAACGCCGCCAGAATCATGGTCAATACCGGTGTAATGGTGGTGATGATGGCCGCATCCGCCGGGGAAGTGAACCCTACGCCCACCGTGAAGGCCATCTGGTTGAAGATGATTCCGAACAGGGAGGCGTAAAACAGAGGCAGCCGATGCTTCCTCTCTATGGGTTCCCCTGGCACGAAAGCGGAGGCCAGCCAGAACAGGATGGCCGCTCCCAGCAGGCGGAATGTGGCGAGAGAAGCGGAACTTACTTCTCCCTGCTGCATGACCAGTTTACTGACGGGAGACATGAGGCCCCAGATGACGGCCGCCGCTCCCATCGCGATATGTCCTTTCAGCGTTTCTGACGGCATGGTGCGGCCCGCTGCGTGGCGGGCCGCATATTCTCCGCTTCCGCAAGCGGATTGCAAGAGTTTTATGGGTGTTCCCGGCAAAGATAAAAAACGGAAGATGGTTTCTCTGTCCGTCAGATAATTCTGCGCCTGGAATGAATATGGGAGTCAACGCGGCAGGCATGGTTCCGGCTTCAGGCGATGCCGGGAACTGTTCCCTCTTTTTCCGGGGAGCCGGATGAAGAAGGCCCGATGAAGAGAGCGTTGTGGTTTAATTGCCAGAAGGCTGCGGATTCCCGGCGTGAAATCCCCTCCATATTGAGATAACGCGTGCGGAGCAGAGACAGGCTGGAGTGCCCCATGTCCATTTGCAGGGAGGAAAAATCCCTGAATTGCCTGGCGTGGTAGCTGGCGAAGGTGTGGCGGAGCACGTCCGCCTGCCATGGCCTGCCGGTCAGGGCGGAGAAACGCGCCCTGACCTGTCGCCATTTTTGTTTCCAGTTGGCGGGGGTGACGGGCATGTCTGCGGGCCTCCTGACGCGTTTCAGGATGCTGGACAGCGCGGGCTGGAGGCTGACATGGCGCGCCCCGCCCGTTTTGGAGTGTTGCGGCGGGATGGAGATTACCTTGTCTTCCAGGCAGACGTGTTTCCAGCGGAGCCGCTCCACTTCCGCCGGGCGGATTCCCGCAAACAGCATGATGCCTGCCGCCGCCAGACATTCCCCGTGGTGCATGTCCCCGGCCAGGCGCAGCAGCAGGGAGCATGCCTGCACGGGCAGGGCGGCAATGCGGCGTTCCTTGATGACGGGGATATCCACCCCCGCCGTTGGGTTGCGTTCCGCCCAGCCGCGGCGTATGGCGTGGGAGCAGACCGCGCTGAGGGCCGCCCGGCCATTCAGAAAGCGTCGCGGCGTGCGGAAACTGCCGTTGAGCCATTCCCGGCAACTGGCGGCATCCAGCCCGCGCACCTGCCGCCGGGCCAGATCCGGCCTGTCCCGGAGCAGTTTGCCCGTCAGAGTGCGCAGCCCTTTTAAGCTGACTGGGCGCAGACGGTCTTTTTTACTCTCCAGCATATCCTGCGCCGCCTGGGCTACGCTGACGCTTTGTTCCATTTCTTCCAGGTTTTTTGCCCCCAGCAGGATAATGCGGCGCGCTCTTTTCAGGGTTCCCCTGCCTCCGCGCAGGCTTCCCGCGGTTTCCAGAGCCTGCATGCCCAGCATGAAAACTTCCGCCGGGCTGACCTTTCCGCCCGTCAGCAGGGCGCAAACCTGTTCCCATGGTTCCTGATGATGTTCCATACGGGATGAAATAATGGATGTTGGCGCAACATGTGCATCAAGCTCGAAATGTTGAAAATGAAAGGAAAAAAGAATGAGTGGAATGAACAATATTGCTGCTATTTTGTTGGATGGCTTCTGTATATAATTTATAATAAATGCATACGGAAATAAGGTAGCATGTTGCGCCAACATACTCTGAACGGGTGCTGACTCCTCTTCAGATAGAACAGGCCGTTGCGGAAGCATGGGAAACGTGGAAGCATGCGGACGGGGATTCCCTGATTTTTGACTTTCTCCTGGCCTATGGGCTTCCCAAATCCAGCGTCAGCCGCCTGAAAAGCGGCGCCTTAAATGCGGCCGCCCGTCCGGGGGATCTGCTGTGGAAAAAAAAGCTTTTTTACAAAAGGGCGGAGCCGGGGCTGCTGATGAGCGCGGTTGACGCCTGCCGCCGGGATCCGGAGGTATTGAAGTACGCTCCCCGGTTCATCATCGTCTGTGATGGCGGTTCCTGGGCCGCGGCGGACATGAAAACCGGGGAAGCCCTGGAATTCCCCCTGAAGGATCTGCCCCGGCATTATGACTTTTTTCTTCCCTGGGCGGGGCTGGAGAAGACGGTCATCACGCTGGAGAATCCAGCCGACGTTCGCGCCGCGGAGAAGATGGGGAAAATATTTGACTCCCTGAAAAAAGATAACCCGGGGCTGGACAGCCACGCCATGAATGTGTTTATGGCGCGCCTGCTGTTCTGTTTTTTCGCGGAAGACAGCGGAATTTTTGAGGAAGAACGGCTTTTTACGGATTTCATTGAACGCGCTACGGCTTCGGATGGATCCGACCTGCGGGAACAGCTGGAACGGGCATTTGCCGTCATGAATCTTCCGCCGGGCAGCCCGGAACGCGCCGTCGTCCCGGTTTCCGCGGCGCGTTTCCCTTACGTCAACGGCGGCCTGTTCCAGGGGGTGCACGCCGTGCCGCGCTTTTCCTCCCGTTCCCGGAAAGCGCTCATTGACGCGGGGAATCTGGATTGGTCAGACATCAATACGGATATTTTCGGCAACATGTTCCAGGCCTGCGTGGCACCGGACAAACGCTCCTGCCTGGGGGAGCATTACACTTCCGTTCCCAACATCATGAAGGTGCTGCGCCCTTTGTTCCTGGAAGAGCTGGAAAACGCCGCCCGGCAGGCCCGGGGCCATGAAGCCCGGGCCAGGAAGTTTATTGAGAGGCTCAGCAACATCCGTTTTTTTGACCCCGCCTGCGGCTCCGGCAACTTCCTGATTGTGGCGTTCAAAGAAGTGCGCCGGCTGGAAATGGAGGTGCTGGAAAGCGTGCCCGCTCTGCTGCCCATGCCCTCCGTTTCCATCAGCCAGTTTTACGGCATTGAAGTAGATGACTTTGCCCATGAAATCGCCATGCTTTCCCTCTGGCTGGCGGAACACCAGATGAATCAGGAGTTTTTTGAACGCCTGGGCAAACGGGTGCCTACCCTGCCGCTCCGCCCCAATGAGCACATCGTGCTGGGCAACGCCCTGCGCCTAGACTGGGAAACCGTGTGCCCGAAGACGGCTCCCGCTCAGGCTGCGCCCCTTTGGACGGTGGAACCCCTGCTTCAGCGCGCCGCGCCAGACGTCAGAGAGCCGGAGATTTATATCTTCGGCAACCCGCCGTATCTGGGTGGTAAAAAGGAGAATGAAGAGCAAAAACAGGAACAGGAAAATATATTTTCCAAATACGGCAATAATTATCGAGATTTGGATTATGTTTCCTGCTGGTTGATGCTGGCTGCCGAGTATATGCAGCATTCTTCCGCCAGATCGGGGTTTGTGTGTACCAATTCCATCACTCAGGGTACACAGGTGCCGAATTTATGGAAGCCCATCTTGGGATTGGGTGTGGAAATTGGTTTTGCTTACGCATCGTTCAAATGGAGCAACAACGCGAAATATCAGGCAGGGGTTTCTTGTGTGATCCTCGGCCTTTCCCACAGGGATGAATGTCCTGATAAAACGTTTTACCAAGAGAATAAAAAAATGAGCGTTTCTAATATTACGCCTTATTTGACCATCGGGAAAACGGTTTTTGTGGAACAGCGCAATAAATGCCTGAATAAGAATTTTCCCGCTATTCTGATAGGAAATGCTCCGGTAGATGGTGGCCATCTGATTTTGACGGAGACGCAAAAAGATGAATTAGTGGAATTATATCCTGAATCCATATGTCTTATGAAGAAGTATATGGGGGCTGATGAATTGATTAAAGGGAAAAAAAGATATTGTTTATGGATAGAAAATGATCAATATCAATATGCTTTGAGTATTGATAAAGTATGTCAGAGAATAGATGCCGTGAAGTCATTTCGTTTGCAAAGTAAAAAAAATGCAACAAAAAGACAGGCGTTAAATCCTCATCTATTTATGCAACGGACTTATAAACCAACTGAAGCTATCATTATTCCTGGGGTTTCAAGTGAAAAACGAGGGAGAATACCTATGGGTTATGTAAACGATAATGTAATTATCTCTCATCCAGCATATGCTGTTTATGATGCTAAGCCGTGGGTATTTGGCATTCTATCATCTAAAATGCATATGGTGTGGGCATTAATGACTTGTGGACGTTTAGGGACAGGACTTCGTTATTCCGCCACGCTTTGCTACAACACTTTTCCATTGAGGGAACTGACGGAGGGAGAAAAGGCACGGGTGACGGAAGCGGCGCTGAGGGTACTGGACGCGCGGGAGGCGCATCCGGAAAAGACGCCGGCGGAGTTGTATGATCCGGACAGGATGCCGGAGAACCTGAGGAAGGCGCATGACCGGCTGGATGCGGAGGTGGACCGGCTTTACCGGGTGAAGGGCTTTAAGGATGACGGGGAACGGCTGGAATGCCTGTTTGAGCTGTACCGGGAAATGACGCAGGGGCAACAAACGGAATAAGAAACATGAACATGATGCAGGTCAACTACGGGGCCACGGGGACCAGCACGGCGGTGGACGCGCTGGGGATGCGCGATATGCAGGCGCGCGCGTACGCCAAAAGGCGTGAGCGGTATCTGCTGCTAAAGGCGCCGCCGGCATCCGGCAAGAGCCGCGCGCTGATGTATCTGGCTCTGGATAAGCTGGAACGGCAGGGGCTGCGCAAGGTGATTGTGGCTGTGCCGGAACGGACGATTGGCGGTTCTTTCGCGCCCGTACGGCTGACGGAAAGCGGATTTTTCGCGGACTGGACGCCGGACTTGCGCTACAACCTGTGCACGCCCGGAGCGGATGCCGGCAAGGTGGCCCGTTTTGTGGAGTTTATGGAGAGCGAGGCCCGCATCCTGATTTGCACGCATGCCACGCTGCGCTTCGCGTTTGAAAAGCTGGCTACGGAAGCGTTCAGCGGCTGCCTGCTGGGGATAGATGAATTTCACCATGTGTCCGCGGACCGTGAAAGCAGCCGGCTGGGCGCTCTTCTGCATGACGTGATGAGGGAAACGGACGCCCATGTGCTGGCCATGACGGGCTCCTACTTCCGCGGGGACAATGTGCCCATTCTGCTGCCGGAAGATGAAGCCAGGTTCAGCCGGGTAGTGTATACGTATTATGACCAGCTGAACGGGTACAGGCATTTGAAATCCCTGGGGATAGGCTATCATTTTTACCAGGGCCGTTATCTGGACGCCCTGCCGGAGGTTCTGGATACGGACAGGAAGACCATCCTGCACATTCCCCATGTGAACAGCGGGGAATCCACCAAAGAAAAGTATGATGAAGTAGGCCATATTCTGGATATCATGGGCACGGTGGAGGGAGAAGACCCGGAGAATGGCCTCCTTTACGTGCGCCGCCGCGCGGACGGGCGCGTGCTGAAAGTGGCGGATCTGGTGAATGATGAGGCCGCCCACCGCAACAGGCTGGTGGCTTATCTGCGTAAAGTGAAACAGAAGGATGAACTGGATATTATCATTGCCCTGGGCATGGCCAAGGAAGGCTTTGACTGGCCCTGGTGCGAACATGCCCTGACGGTGGGTTACCGGGGGTCTTTGACGGAGATCATCCAGATTATCGGCCGCGCCACGCGCGACTGCCCGGGCAAGACCCATGCCCAGTTCACCAATCTGGTGGCCGCCCCGGCGGCGAAGGATGAGGAAGTGACGCTGGCGGTGAATAATATGTTGAAAGCGGTGACGGCCTCCCTGCTGATGGAGCAGGTGCTGACCCCGGAATTCAAATTCCGGGCCCGTGCGGAGAGCGAGGACGAACGCAGGCCGGGGACGATTCACATCCGCGGATTCAAAGAACCGGGCACCGGGCGTGTGAGGGATATCGTGGAGAATGACCTGGCGGATTTGAAAGCCCGCATCATGCAGGATGATACGGTCAGAAAGCTGATTGCCCATCCGGATGCGGACCCCCGCATCGTCAATAAGGTGCTGGTGCCTAAAATCATTGCGGAACGCTATCCCGGATTGACGGAAGAGGAACGGGAAGAAGTGCGTCAGGCCGTGGTGACGGATTGCGCCATCAGGAGCGGGGAAATCAGGGAAGAGAAGGATTCCGTGAGCGGTCAGAGCCGGGAATTTATTAAGATGGGTGAAAAATTTGTTAATGTTAATGATTTGGATATCAACCTGATAGACGGAATTAATCCCTTCCGCGGGGCATTTGAGATTATGTCCAAGCAACTGACAGCCCCCGTTTTGCGGCTGATACGGGATGCCATTGCGGAAACGCGCATCACCCTGGGGCTGCAAGAGGCCGTTCTGCTGTGGGAATCTGTGCTGGCTTTCAACAAGGCGCGCGGCAGGGAACCTGACCCGAACGCGGAGGATGCCAATGAAGCCACTTTGGGGCAGGCCCTGGTGCTGATACGCAGGGAAAAACGGAGGAGGGCGCGGCATGGATAAGGAAGCGCTGGAAAGAAGGCTTGCTGCCATTTTTGAGGAGGCGGAGGAAGCCGGGATCCACTTGGACGGCAAGCCGGAGCGAGTCCCTGTGAGCAGGGGGGACAGGCTGGCGGAGTCTTTTGAGGAGATCTCCCGTTTTGTGGATGAATGCGGGAGGGAACCGGTCAAGGGGCTATCCATGAATGAACGCAGGCTGGCCGCCCGGCTGGAACAAATCCGTCAGGATCCCGTCAGGGCGGCCCAGCTGCGCCCCATTGACCGGCACGGGCTGCTGCCCCAGCCGCCTGCCACGGTGGAGGAGGTGTTCCATGATAAGAGCATGGAGGCTCTGCTGGAGGATGAAGACGCTGCGGATATTTTTGACGTGAGCGCTCTGCCCCGGCGGGAGCTGCCGGAATATATTGCCAAACGCGTGCCATGCCGGAATTTTGAGCGGTTCCGGGAGCTTTTTGCGCGGTGCCAGCGTGAACTGAATGAGGGTAAACGCCATACTTCACGTGTGGCCAATGGGCAGAAAAATGTGCTGGAACAGGGAAATTTTGTTCTGTTGAAAGGGATGCTGGCCTATATAGCCGATAAGGGAGAGACTACGTATAACCGCCGCAAAGAACGGAATAACCGTTTGCGCGTGATTTTTGAAAACGGAACGGAGGCCGATCTGCTGATGCGCTCCCTGTTTTGTGCCTTGTATGACAGCGGCCGCCTGGTCAGCGAGCCGGATGAAACGGAATTGAAGCTGGAAGGCCCCGTGAATGAAGATGACTGCCTTACCGGCTGCGTGTATGTGCTGAAATCCGCCAGCAGGCTCCCGGAAGTGCGGGCCATTCCTCATCTGTACAAAATAGGGGTAAGTTCCGTGCCGCTGGAAGAACGTATTGCCCATGCTCGCCATGAGGCGACGTATCTGATGGCGGATGTCATTCCCGTGCGGAAGTGGGATTGTTACAATCTGGATGCCCGCAAGGCGGAAAACCTGCTTCACCATTTCTTTGCCGCCGCCTGCCTGGATTTGGAAATCAGGGATGGGAGCGGGCGGCTGTACCGTCCGCGGGAATGGTTTTCCGTTCCTCTGGGGATTATTGAACAGGTGATTCCTCTGTTGCTGGACGGCAGCATTATTCATTACCGGTATGATCCGGAGTCCATGACGTTGGAAAAACGGGCGGGAGACGGAAAAGGGAGGTGAGGGGGAAGGCAGACAGGCCGCTCTTCACCTGACCGGCCTGCTTCCAGAGGCGCCCGGCGGCATATCCGCCAGGGGCCATCATGGAATGACGGATATTTCCAGAAGGTCTTATGGCATGGAAATGCCGATTTTGTGTTCCCGGCTGTTGCCGCGGAGTTCCGGGGCGTACATGGCCTCAATGACGGCCGGAAGGGTGCTGAAGCGTCCCGGACGTTCCGCGCGCAGGCGGTGGCTGATCTGGTATTGGCCCATGGGCAGGGAGGAAAGGAAGAGGCGTATTTCCTCATCCCCTATTTCCCTGTAGCCGGAAACGGTTCCCAGCCGGGCGTAGCCGCTGGCGGTTTCCCGGGATTCGCAGCCTGCGGGCTTGGGGTCCAGGAGCATGAGGTATTCCACGTCGTTCTTCGTTTTCACGGTCATCACCACTTCAATGATGTCGCCGCTGGCGATGACGTCCCCGTCTTTCAACAGCGTGCGCCGTGTCAGGTCTCTGCCCTGGGAGACGAGCTCCCCTGCATCCGTCTGGGTGTCCTTCACGGAACCGTCTTTCACCGTTTCCTTCCGGATGCGGTAGTAGGATCGTTCCACAGTGACGGCATTCCCCGCGGCGGGAATGGGATCTTCCAGAGAGAAGTAGCTGAGGGTGGCATTGGCATAGATGTTCCCGCTGCCCTTCTTCCTGCGGATGGTGATGACGTGGCTGCCGTCCGCCAGGTCTTTCCCGCTCATGCGGAAGGCGTTGTCAAAGGTGAACAGGGTTTCTTTCGTACTGGCGATTGTTTTAACCGGAACGCCGTCGTAAAGGATTTCCGCTTCCATGTCCTCCATGCCTTCCCTGGTCTGGAGAAGGTAGGCGGACAGGGCTTCCAGACAATCCGCCGTATCTTTGGTGGAGTCCCAGTAGGAACCGTTGGCGCGGTTGTCGAGCAGCCATTTGGCCAAGCGCGCCGTGACGGGATTGCCGGGGTCGCTCTTGGCCATCAGTTTCAGGTAGGCCGCCTGCGTGGCCGCTCCGCTGCCGTACCACCGCCACCAGTAGCCTTCATTGGGAAGGCGCAGCCAGGCGGTTTGCAGGGAGTCGTCCTGCTGGAGGAACTGGGAAATGATGGGCATTACCTTCTTGAAGTCGTCCATGCGGTGGGCGTCCAGCAGGATTTCCGCCAGTTGAATCTGGCTGATGACGGGAAGTTCCAGCCTGTCACGGAACAGGTAGCGTTCCATAGGCAGGTTTTTCACGCCGCATTCCGCCAGGACGGAGTAGACCAGGGTATCCGTCGCGGAGGCCGTCAGGCGGTAATCCCCCAGCTTGCGGATGGCTTCCTTCTTCTTCGGGCCGTCCGGCAGTTGTTCCAGTTTCCGGAATTTGTCTCCTTGTTCAAGAAGAGCTGTCTGGCGTTCCTGATAGTTTTTCAGCCAGCGGACAGCGCCGGAAAGCATGCCTTCCGGCACGTTGACCGTGTTTGAAGCAATTTTCAGGCCGTGAGCCACGAGGGCCGTCATGACGGGATCTCCCTCTTCCGCCCCTCCGAACCATCCCCAGGAGCCGTTGGAGAGCTGTTTTTCCCGGAGGGAGGAGATTCCCCTGGCAGCCATCTTTTTCAGCGCGGCTTCATCATAAACGGGGTTGCGTTCCAGTTTTTTCATGACGCTGTCATGGAAGGCCTTGTTCCTGATGTCCCGGGGATTCAGGCTGCGATGGCTTTTCAGCGCCGCTCCGAGATTCAGGCCGAGTTGCTTGAGCGTGTCCGTCACGACGAGGGCGGGGAGGAAGCGGTTGAGCGTCTGTTCCACGCAGCCATAGGGGTATTCCGCCAGATAGGGCAGTGCCTCCACCATGCTGAGGGCGATGCTGGGGGAGACCTTGACGACCAGTTCGCTTTCCTCCCTGCGCCGCTGCTGCGGCAGGGAAATGGAAAGTGTCTTTTCCTGTTCTCCGGAGAGCACTGCGGCGCTTTCCGCATGGAGCTGCTTCATGCCGTGCACCAGTACGGGGAAGTTCATCTGCATGGCGTCTCCGGTAGAGCCAGCCGATGCTTCCATGGCGACGGCGGCGGTTCCCTCCCTGACGGCGGCAGCCCACCAGTTGACGACTACCTGCCCCTGGGCAGGAACGTCCACTTCCCGCACGGCGGAATTATCCGTATCTGCGGAAAGCCCCTTCACGGCCGGATCGTCAGCCGGGAGAAGTTCCAGGCACCCGTCTTTCAGGGAAATGGAAACGCGGGCGCGGACAGCCTTTCCCGTCCGGTTGCGGACCAGGGCGCTGAGCATCACGATGTCTTTTTCCACAAAGAAGCGCGGGGCCTGCATGCTGACCATGAAGTCCTTCGTGGTCAGGAATTCTGCGGAAGCCTGCCCAACCAGCAATCCGGGGGTGATGACCCAGGCTGAGGCCTTCCATGTGGTCAGGTTGTCCGGCATTTCCACGGGTACGGCAACGTTTCCTTCTTCATCCGTTTTGAGCGTGCCGCACCACTTGATGCAGTCCGCAAAATTGGTGCGCAGTTGAATGTGCGGGGAACCGTTTTCCTGCGCGTCCGCATTTCCCTGTCCGTTTGCAAGGGACTCGCTTTCTGCGCTTTCTTTGTCCGCGGCCATGGCCATGACCGGAACGGCGGCGGGGGCGGCCGCTCCTGTAGCCAATGCGCGGCTTGCGGCAGCATCAGCACCGGAATCGAACACTGCCTCCGCAAAGCCGTTAACGGTCCCTTTGGCCTTTCTCGCCATAGGTCCGTAATTTCTGTAGAGCAGGGATTGGAAAGAGGGCTGGCCCGGACCGCGATCCTGCTGCGTGCCGGAAGCCGTCATTTTTTTCAGGCTGAGGAAGCCGGTTTCGTTCAGTCTGCCCCATACGGTTTTGGAGATGTCCGTAATATTGGGGCGTGCGATGTATTCCAGAGCCTTGTCATAAACGGCCAGGGCGACGATGCCGTTACTGACGGGTTTGCCGTCAGGCCCCTTGACCTGAATGGTGACGTTGCCTTGTTCACCGGGCCGGTATTGGGATTTGCCCGGCACTACGGAAGGAGCCAGAAGCTGTCCGGCGGGCGGAATCAGAAGTTCGGCGGAAGCCTCATGAAGTTCTCCGTTTCTGACGGTGAAGGCGTTGACTCCCATATTGGGCATATCTTCCCGGGTCAGGCGGCATTCCACAAGGGCTGTCTGCCGGTCCAGGGAAACCAGACGGCGGGATTCGTTTTTCCAGGAGTTGCGCAGGAAGGTCCAGACGTGGGCGTCCGGATAATCAGAGGTGACGAGCAGCCTGGCCGTATCTCCCGGAGCGTATTCCTTTTTGTCCGGAGTGATGGAAAGGGGATTGATTTTAAAAGGATTCTGTTTGCCTTTGCCGTAGGAAAGGAACTGGAAGGTCTCTTCTACCTTGTTGCCGTGCCCGTCCTCCAGGGTTGTGGAAAGGGCATACAGGCCGGATTCCCCGGTCTGGAAGGACAGGGAGGCTTCCCCATCTTTTCCGGTGGCGATGTCCCAGGTTTCCAGAGTTTCCCGTTTGCCGTCCGCACGGATATGCCGCAGGACGCAGGTTCCCCTTGCATGGGCAATTTTGGCGCCATCCGCCGTGGCCGCGGTAATGGATGCCTGGACCGGCGTTCCGGCGGGGGCATAGCCGCGGTTCAGGGTGGTGAAGATATTGAACGGACGGAACGTGGCAATGACTTGTCCGGAAGCGGAAACTTCCCGCAGGGAGGCGTCCGTCACGCTGACGGAAACGCGGTAGGTGATGTTGTTGGAGGGGAAATCCCGGGCATCCTGCGCCGTGGATAATTCTACGGATGCTTTTCCGTCCTTGTCCAGCGGCACCGTCTTTTCCAGGACGGTCAGAGGCGCATCCGGGGAAAAGGGAATGCTGTACGGGCTGAAAGACCTGTCGTACAGCCAGCTCCATTTCCAGTAAGGCGTCCAGACATCCGCTCCCAGCGTCCGGGTAATCGTGATGGTTGCCTTTCCCTCGCTTACGGGGCCGCCCGCGTAATAATCCGCCTGAATGGCGACGGGAATGGGCTGGCCCAGCCGGACTGGTTTGGCGGGGGCTTCCATTCTGACGGAGAATTCCGGCTTTTTATACTCTTCCATCCGGAAAAGGGGGGCATACAGCCGGAAATCCGGGTCTGCGGAGTCATGCAGTTTCAGCTTGGCCCCATACTGGCCCAGCGGGGCGTCCGCAGGAATAAGCAGTTCCAGTTCAAAGCTGCCTGTGGAATCCGTCGTGACGGTTTTTGGAGGGAAAATGCTCTCATCCCCTGTTGGGGAGGCAATGGTCAGCGTCAGTTTTTTCCCGGCGCAGTCTTTTGTTCCGGGATTCGCGATGTCCGGGCGGAAGAGGACGCCTTTGAAACGGGCCGTCTGTCCGGGGCGGTACACGGGCTGGCTTTCCAGGAAAAAGCAGGAATAGGAGTCGGAGGCCTTGTTGGCCGTATCCATGAGGTAATTGCCGGATTCCCAGCCGTAGTCAGATATTCCCGCCAGCACATAACTTTCCCCCTTGGAAGCGATGCCCAGGAACATGTTGTAGGAAAAGGCGCTGGAATCGCGGGGAGGTATTGTTTCCACCATGGCTCCGTCCTTGTCCGTGATCCCCTTTATCTGGCGTTTTTGGAGCGTTTTATCCTGCCGGTAGCGGAGGATCCGCAGGCTGCCTCCTTCCACGGGCATTCCCGTTCCGGCGTCCGCCAGGAACCAGAGATTGCCTTCCGGAACGGAACGGCGTACCAGCACCATGTCTGACAGAGTGAGAAAGCGATGGAACCGGTAGCCGTTTTCTAGGGTGACGGTAAGCAGATACCAGCCTGGCTTGCGGGTGGGAACGGGAATATGGGCGATGTGGTTCAGGTGCCGGTCCCCGGGAGTCAGGGCTATTTCCTCCCCCTTGATTTCCTCCCCCAGATAGCGGGCACAGGATGAGTCATGCAGCAAATTGGAGAGCAGGTTTCCCAGATTGGAATACCCGTTTCTGTAAGCTTTTTCCAGCGTTTTGGAGGTCTGGATCTTGTCCATGCGCTCTTCCTGCCACCGCTTCATATCTACGGGGCGGACCGCTACGCAAGCCCGGGAGGCATTGCGGTAGGAGAAGGAGACGGTCACCGGTTCTCCTGCCAGCAGCGTCCTTTTATCCGTATCAAATGTCCCGTTGGGTTCCGTGATGGAGGCGATGCGTTTCTTCAGGTTGTCCGCCACGTTCAGAAATTCCTTCCTGTCTTTCTTGTCCCAGGATTGCGCGTTCCAGTTCTGAAGGGCTTTTCCTAATAACTGCGCGGCGGAAGGCCTCTGGTTGCGGGCCAGGAACTCGTCCGCTGCCAGATGGGCGGCGTTGATGTAATCATCCGGCTCCGGAGTTATCCGGACGGCGGAAGCAATCCGGATGAAATCGTAATCCGGGGGAAGGGTGGCGAGCAGGAATTTGCCGTTGCCCGTCCGGTCGGTTTTAACGACGGTCTGGTTCGTTTTTAATTTAGCCGGGTTGATGCCCGCCACCATGCCCGCATTGCCGGGACCGTACACGAATTCCTGATCCGGCGCCGTATTGGCATAAGAGAACAGCCGGCGGCACCAGGATGCGGTGAAATAATTGACCTGGTTGGCCAGTTCCGGATTCGCCTGAATGGCGGCGTCCAGCAGCCAGCGCATGCGTTCTCCGTCGTTTTTAGCCGTCTCCCAGGAGGAAGAGGCATGGTAAAAGACGACTTCCGGCTTCCCCGTTTTGGCATTGACCTCGACGGGCACGGTGGCGACGTTCCGGAACGGGGGGGCTTCCTCCCTGGCGACGTACCCCGGCAGTTCCTCCAGGCTGGTGAGGTTCCCCAGGGCGGCGTAAGCCTGGAAGGGGGAAGGGGAACTGTAGCGGCTGCCTTTCACCAGCAACGCCTGTGCCGTGATGAAGCGCAGTTGTCCCAGAAGTTTCATGTTGTTGTCCTTTTCCGCCAGCCGCATGGCCTTGACAAGGCACCGCAGGGCTTTCACGCGGTCCCTTGCTTCTCCGGAATATTCCCCATCCCATGGTCCGGAGCCGCGGATATAGGCGCCGTTCACCAGTTTGAACGTATGGCAGGCGTTCTGGGACAGGAGCGCGGCGTCCATCAGGAAATATGGGTTGCCGCCGTGACGCTTCATCTGTTCCTGCAGAATGGAATCCAGATTGATGGAATCATCCAGGGCATTGAGACGGGTAAGAGCCTGGAAGTAAAGAAGCAGATCTGTCCCGCTGTATTGGTCGTCATATTCATGAAGTTGTTTCAGAGCCTGTTCCGCCGCCTTCTTGAACAGTCTTTTACCCAGAAGTTTTTCAAGGTTTTCAACAGCTTGCTTCCTTTGCTGCGGGGAAACAGGGGAACTTTTGACTTCCGCTGGGGCATGTTGTTGCGGAGGGGTGGAGGCGTCCGCCGGAGACGGCATTCCTGAGGCCAGCAATCCTGCCGCCAGAAAAAGAGCGGAAAAGAATCTGTTCATTCCGCCAGACTACTTCCAAGTAAAATCTTTGGCAAGTTGCAAGTAGGCTGCGGGAAAAGGGAGAGTGTCTTAACGCTGTTAACAACACCGGGAATGCTGGAAGGCCGGGAATTTCATGAATGGATGTTTTACCCCTTTCGTCATGCGTGCTGAATGTTGCTGCAACCCAGTCTGTAGATGGCCTGGATGTCCCGGACATCCAGCTTTTCCAGGCCGCCGACGGGGCCGCGCACACTGACGGCCTGTTCCGCCATCAGGGGGAAATCCCCGGGAAGGATGTCCAGCTCCTCCATAGTCGTCGGGAGCCCTAATTCCCGGTAAAAACGTTCCAGACGGGAAATACCTTCCCGGATGATGGCCTCCGGTTCCCGGAAAGAACCTTCCACACCCATCACATTCACGGCGAATTGCACGAATATTTCCTGGTGTTTGGGGGAAACATACTTCATCCAGGCCGGGGTGACGACGGACAGCCCTGCGCCGTGGTCCACATGGTACAGCGCGCTCAATTCGTGTTCCATGGCGTGGCAGCCCCAGTCCTGTTCGCGGCCTACGCCCAACAGGTTGTTGTGGGCGATGTTTCCGGAAAACGCAATCTCCGCCCAGGCGTTGTAATCATTCAGGTCCCCGTTCAGGATGCGGGCGTTTTTCATGATGGTGCGCAGAGTGGCTTCACAAAGGCTGTCGGAAAGGTCCGTATGCAGGGTTCTGGTGAAATAGCGCTCAAAAATGTGGCTCATCATGTCGCTGACGCCGTTGGCCATCTGGCGGCGCGGGAGCGTGAAGAACAATTCCGGATTGATAATGCTGAATACGGGGCGCAGTTTGGGGGAACCGTACCCCAGTTTTCTTCTGGTTTCTTCATTGGTGATGACCGTATTCGGGCTGCTCTCGCTGCCTGCGGCGGGAATGGTCAGCACGGTGGCGACGGGCAGAGGGTTGGACTGAGGCTGTTTTTTGGAAAGGTATAGTTCCCATACGTCCCCTTCGTAGGGAACGCCCAGCGCAATCGCCTTGGCGGAATCAATCACGCTGCCCCCTCCCACGGCCAGCACGAGGCCCAGGCCGTGTTCCCGGCAGAGGCGGATGCCTTCATACACCAGGGGCAGCGTAGGGTTTGCCTGGACGCCTCCCAGTTCCTCATACTCCACGCCGGCGGCTTTTAAGGATGCCGTGACGGCATCGTAAAGACCGGAACGTCTGATGCTGCCGCTACCGTAATGAAGCAGGATTTTTTTGCCTAACGGCTTGAGAAGGGTTCCCGTTTCATGGTGGGTGCCTTTTCCGAAAATAAGAGTGGTTTTGTTATCGTAAACGAAGTTGAGCATGGCGGGAATGATACGGCAACGCTACGGTCCTTCCGCCCCCTTCTCAAGATTTTTGTATGGCCTGTTCCCCTTTCCAGGGGGGGGATGCTGTTCCGGAGGATATTCTCTCATGCAGGGGTTCTGTTCTTCTCTGTTTTTTCATCATTGGCTCATCTGGACGGAGCTTTCTGGAGGATTGTTTTCTTTCCGTTGTTTTTTGGCGATAAGATTCAGCGGAAATGACTCTCTGCGGGAGTGGCGGCGCCTTCCGGCCCCGAGGGGCCAGCGGAAGACGGTTATTTCATTATTCTGGGCCGCTTCCGGCAGGTAATCGGAACAATGGCCGTATTCGGCCAGGGATGCGCGGAGAAAGGCGGGGAAACGGGAAGTTTCAGAAATCCGTAAAAATTATCCTGGTGAATACTGTTCAAAATCACGATGCATGGCATACTCCTCCTGCTTTTTGCTTGAGCGCGGAGGCCTTCCCGTTTATTGTCATGCACGGGCCATGTCCGGTCCCCGTAGTTCAATGGATAGAACGGGTCTCTCCTAAAGACTAGATGCAGGTTCGATTCCTGCCGGGGACGCCACCCAATATTATTCAGGGCTTTGCATCAGCATTAAAAACGCAGGGATTTTGCCTCTCTTGTGCGAGGTATCGTCATGGTTGATTGAATGGGGAATGATTCAAGGGAAAAGCAGGTATCCGGATTATCGGTGTCCGGCCGGAGAGGGCGAATAACTTGGGATTCATGTCCGATTGGAAACAAAAAGCAAATGCGGAAGAAAGATTGCAGATAGCAAGGAAATGTGCTAAAGGCTGCCGGAGAAGAGCCTTTGGGGCGGAACATTGTGCTTCGGGACATGACAGGCAGGCATGGAGCAATGTTTCCCAGCCGTACAGGGGATGGATGAAAGAGCGTTATGCAATAACAAGGACAAGAAGATGGAGGCAATTAAAATAATCCGTTATCTGTCGCCCGTTGGAGAAATGATGATTGGCTCATATGGCGGCTATCTTTGCATTTGCGACTGGGCGAAGGAAAAACGCCGCGGCACGATAGACCGCCGCATTTGCCAGCATCTCAACGCTGAATATGAAGAAGGGACTTCCGAGGTTATTGAACAGGCGGTAAGCCAGCTCCGTGAATATTTCCAGGGGGAACGCAGAGACTTTGATATACCCATTGTATTTACCGGATCGGAATTTCAAAACTCAGTCTGGCATGAATTGATGAAAGTCCCTTACGGTTCCACCATTTCTTATGCAGAGCTGGCGCGCCGCATTCATCATCCGAGGGCTGTCCGGGCTGTAGCGTCCGCTAATGCCACCAACCCCATCTCCATTTTCGTGCCCTGTCACCGCGTCATCGGCAGCAATCAGAAACTGACAGGTTATGGCGGGGGGCTTGATGCGAAACGGGAATTGCTTGCCCTGGAAGCGCAGGTGAGCGGAAGTGTGCTGGCCTTGTGACCCGTGATGTGAGGAAGACAGGCAAGGCTGTTTTGGGAGGCTGCTCTTCCGGGGCAGCCTGGCAGGGGGGGCGTTAAGAAGCTTCCGCGTTTGCGCCGGAATTTCCGGCTGTCTTCGTTTAAATGGAGGTGCCTTGTGAGGCGCTTCACCATTTGAGGAGGGTATTCCCTCCCTGGGCGAATCCGGAGAGCAGGGTGCCCATTGCTGAGGTTTTCTGGGCTCTTGCATTGGCGCGGCCCGTGTATTGCTCCATGTTGGCGCGGTTGTACAGGGATTGGGCGTTCCTCATGGCTTCCGCCGCTTCATCCTGAATCCGGGTTTGCAGGCGTGTCGCCAGAGCCTGTTCCCTGATTGGAACGGAGCCTTCCCGAAGCAGGGAAGATTGGGCGGCGTCCAGTCGGGCTTCTCCCATTTGGCGCGCAGCGTCCTGCTGCATGCGTTTGGCATTTTCCATCCCTGTCTGTTTTTGGAGGTCCGCTTCGTTCCTGAGGGTGGCGGCATTTGCGTCCGCCGCCTGTCTGGTGGCTTCCGCGCTTTTTTTCTGTGCAGACGCGGATGCCGCACCTGCTGCCGCTGAAGTAGCGGCCAGTGTTATCATTCCCAATGATGCTGGATCAAATCCCATGCGCGCATTCTGATATGAAAAACGGTTCAGGCGCAAAACGCCTGAACCGTTTGACATGAATCAGGGTTTGGCACAGAAGAGGGGTTACTCAATCACGATGCTTTCAATGTTCAGCACCGGACGTTCCGGAGTGGAATGGGGATCAATGGTTCCGGTAATGATGACGGCGTCTTGTTCTTTCAGCCCGTTCACGCCTTTGGCGGAGTGCTTGATGGGCTGCCCCTGTTCATCCACGAACTGGACGGTCATCGTATTGTTTTTCCGTATTTCCACCGGTACCGTACCGGCGGCCCAGACTCCCTTCTCCTTCATATTGACCAGGAGCTGAGCCGGGTCTCCGATGGTGAAGGAAGCAATGTTTTTTGAAAAGACGGGGTCATCTCCGATCACCGCTCCCTTGACGGTGACTTTGTCGCCCGGAGCCGCTTTTCTGGCATCTGAAACGACCAGAGCGCGTGGCAGGCCAACCATATTTTCCGCGAATCTCACGGCCATCTTCTGGGTAACGTTCTGGTCGGAGGTGAGGGCGTTTACCGTTTCCTTGGGATTGCAGCCCATCAGGGAAACTGCGGCCATTGTCAGAATGATCAAGTGTGTGGTGCGCATGGAAACTCCTTTCTATTGAAAGGTTGGATTCCTTTTCTCCTTCTGCCGTTCATCATTCCGTGTAAGGAAAAGAATATTTTTTACAGGAACAGCCCGGCAGCCAGCATGGCGAGGTCCCTGAGAACGTCCCACAATTTTTCCGCATTGTGGATGCAATCCGCCAGAAAGCGGTGAAGGCTTACGGCGTTGAACAGGCGCAGGAGCGCCAGGAAGAGAAGAAGATTGGCAAAATATACGAGAATCAGGGAGAAGAAGGTGCCGTTGTCCGCTAGGTCCGGCTGGTCCTTGGGAATGATCCATGCCGTCCAGAACAGGTGGAAGCACCACCAGAAGCCCAGGCCGGAGTAAAGAATGGCCTGGCAGGTGACTGTAGGCCAGAAGAGGTACGTTACGCCCCATACCAATCCCCACAGCATGGCCCAGAGAGGAAGGAAGTAGGGGGAAAGGGAGATAAAGATGTTGTTTTTGTCCGTCTGGATGTACCCTCCGTCCAGATCCGCTTTGAAAGCATGGATGGAGCCGTGGCTGCAAATGACCGCCAGAGCGTGCGTCAGTTCATGCCCCAATACGTACAGGTACAGCAGGGAGGATGTGAACAGCCTGCTGCTGCCCAGCACCACCCACACGGCAGCTCCCATCAGGGCATACCATACGGGAATGGAGAAGAGAATATTGAGGCTGCCGGAGGCATGGGCTAGCTGGTCGCACAGGGACATGGCCGTGATCAGGGCCAGCGGAAGCAGGATAAGGGTGGCTACGGCATGCCTGATGAACCGGGTTCTGCGCGGGAGATCCATGAAGGAAAATTCCTGGCATTCGTCCTCCCAGTATTCGGAGGATACCTGGGCGCGGTAAGTCTTGTTCCAGGCGTCCCGGTTGCATTGCCGCATCATGTCGCCGAGGCTTGCCGCGGATCTTGGTTTCCGGGCGGTTTCTGCATACCGGCGCCAGTCCTGGCGCGGCGGTGTGTGTCTGGGAGCCTTGGGCATGCGGTGTGAGGTCTGGAACCAGCATAAAGGGACTTGAGGAGAAATGCGAACCAAATTTTCCTCTTCCAGAAACCGGAGGAAAAAATGTTTTATCCACGCCGGCTGTTCCTGTATAATCCACCGCATGCAAGATGTCCTGCTGGTTCTGGAAACTTCCTGTGTGCAGTCTTCCGTTGCGGCTTGGAGCGGGGAAAGTCTGCTGTGCCAGGCGGCATGGAGAGCGGAGCGCAACCATTCCTCCGCTATTTTCAAGGCGGTGCGGCAGGTTCTGGATGCTTTGGAAGGGCGGCGTTTGAAGGAAATCGTGGTAGGTTCCGGTCCGGGCGCTTACGGCGGAATCCGCGTAGCGCTGGCCGTGGCGGATGGCCTTTCCCTGGTGCACGGTTCCCGCGTGGCGGCTTTTTCCTCCTGGAACGGACTTGGTCTGCATCATGGTGAGGCCTGCGTAATGTCAGATGCCCGGCGTGGCGGCTGGACGTGGGGGAGGCTGGAAAACGGCGTTCTGACGGATGTGCCGGCAGTGCTGCCTGCGGAGCAGGCCCGCGCCTGCGTGGCGGAGTGCATGGAAAAAGGCGTGCCCGTTTTTTCCACGGAAACGGCGGAACATCTGGCCGCCCGGGAAATGTCGGGGATTGTCCCCGTGTTTCCTTCTGCAGAGGCGCTCGGGGCCGCGTGGCTGTCCCTGGCGGAGGCCCGCAGAGAAGAACTTCTGGAAAGTCCGGCGGAACCGCTGTATGTGAGGGCTCCGCACATCACCCGCGCCAAACGTCCCGCATGGGCCGTGAAGGCGTAATTAAGGTTTGACTTTTTGGAAGATTGTTAGACTTTTAACCGGTAATATTCACCACCAGTAGCATTTTTTAACATGAGCAATGACACTTTTTCCGAGCGCCTCGCATATCCCAAAGGTTTAAAAGGAATCATCGCCAATGAATCCGCTTTGAGTGACGTGCGCGGCGAGGAAGGGCGTCTGTTGTATCTGGGCTACGATATCGATGATCTGGTGGAGATGTGCTGTTTTGAAGAAGTGGTTTATCTGCTTCTCAACAAGCGTCTTCCCAACCGGGAGGAATTGGAGGGCATCAAGAAGCGCCTCCGTTCCGACCGCGACCTGCCCCAGCCCATTCTGGATTTCTTCAAAACGGCCACTAAGTCCGCCCGGCCCATGTCCGCCCTCCGGACGGCTGTTTCCATGCTCGGCATGTATGACGACCGGACGAAGGACGCCGGGCAGTTGAAGGAAATAGGCCTCAGCCTCATTGCCAAGGTTCCCGTGATGGTGGCGTATTATTACCGTTTGTGCCAGGGTCTGGAGCTTCCCCCCGTTCGGGAGGATCTGAGCGAGGCGGAACATTTCCTGTGGTTGCTGAAGGGTGAGGAACCGGATCAGGATGAAGCCCATATTCTGGAGGTAGCCTACATTTTGCACGCAGACCACGGCATGAATGCCTCCACCTTTGCGGCGCGTGTCTGCATCGCCACGCTTTCGGACATGTATTCCGCCATCACAGCGGCCATCGGCACGCTGAAGGGGCCGCTTCATGGGGGCGCCAATGAGGGCGTGATTGAAATGCTCAAGGAAATAGGCACGGAGGACCGGGTGGACTCCTACATTGAGGACAAGCTGGCGCGGAAGGAAAAAATCATGGGCATGGGCCACCGCGTGTACCGCGTGCTGGATCCCCGCGCCCCGCATTTGCGACGCATGGCCATCCGCCTTTCCTCCCGAATCGGGGAACCCAAGTGGATCCGCATGTCGGAACGCATCGCGAAACTTGTCCGGGAGCGCAAGGGCTTGAACGCCAATGTGGATTTTTATTCCGCCACGGTTTATTACAGCATCGGGATCCCCACCAGGCTGTTTACCGCCATTTTCTCCATTGCCCGCTGTAGCGGCTGGGTGGCCCAGGTTCTGGAACAAATGGAGGATAATACGCTGTACAGGCCGTTGACTCTTTACACAGGACCCAAGGACCGCATTCCGGTTCCTACGATCGACATGCGGTGACAGGTTTTAATCAGGAAAGGCGCCGGAAGCAATATCCGGCGCCTTTCCTGCATCTGCCTTCCGCTTTTCTTTTTCGTGAAAATATCCTTTCTATCCGCCGGCGGTATTCAACCGTACTGTTCATTGTCCTGGGCTTTTTCCATTATAGCCGTAGCGGAAGCTCATGAAATTATTGAATAGCAATATGCCGTTATCGCGGGTGGGGATGAAGCAGATGATTTTTTTCAGTTCCCTGGGAGACTATACGGGATTCCCATAAGGGTATGTTCTGGGATATCTGCGGAGCCGTCTCTTCCTTGATTCTCTTTTATCTGGTATGTCCCTGACAGAGGAAAGACGCGGAACCCGCCTCTTCATGGCCCTGTGTTCTTTGGTGGTGGACCCCGCAGAACATCCATGCCGATGTGGAGAGGCAGGCGGGGGGCCGTCAAATGCCGGTCTGGCGCAGTCCTTCATAAAGGACGACAGCTACGGCTGTGGATAGATTCAGGCTGCGGGCTCCTTCTCCGGGCATCGGAATAGTCAGGGCGGTATCTGCGTGTTCTCTCAGCATGCTTTCCGGCAATCCGCGGGATTCCGGTCCAAAAACCAGATAGTCCCCTGCGTGGAAAACCGCATCCCAATGGGAACGTGGCGCCTTGGTGCTCAGGTACCAGAACTGCGCGCCGGGGGCTGCCGCCTGCTTCAATTCCTCCAGGCTGTCCCAGACATGCAGGTCCACCTTGGCCCAATAGTCCAGACCCGTACGGCGCACATGCTTTTCATCCAGACTGAACCCCAAAGGTTTGATCAAATGGAGCCTGGAGCCCGTTGCCAGCGCCAACCGTCCGGCAGCTCCTGTATTATGCGGAATTTCCGGATGGAACATGACGATGTGGAAACGGGGCTGCATGCGCTTATTCTCATCACAAACAGGCCTCCCGTTCAAGTGGGACTTGTCCAAAAGTGGCAAATAATGTACGTTTTCACCCGATGAGAGACATCGTATATTTTGATTTGGAAACCCGTCATTCCGCGGCGGAGGTGGGCGGCTGGCATAATACGGCCGAGATGCGCCTTTCCGTGGGCGTGACTTATTCCACGGCTTCCGGCAAATATACGATTTATTCTGAGGAAATGGTGGATGATCTCATCCGGCAGCTTTCCCAGGCCGACCTGGTGGTGGGTTACAACCACGAGCATTTCGACTATGGCGTGCTCCAGCGTTATACGATGTGGAACATGATTGATATCACGAACAACCTTGATTTGTGCAAGGACATCGAACAGCGCGGGGGAGTGCGCGTCAAGCTGGATTCCGTGGCGGCCGCCTCCATCGGTTCTTCAAAAACGGCCGTGGGCACCCAGGCTCTCAAATGGTGGGCGGAATACGCGCAGACGGGTAATACGGAGCTTTTAATGGATATAGCCCGTTATTGCTGTTTTGACGTGAAGGTGACGCGGGATGTGCACTGGTACGGGGCGGAACACGGTTTCATCCGTTATGATGATAAAAAGGGCGGCCAGGTGGAATTGCCCGTGGATTGGAAATTGTAACTTTTCCTGCATGCATGTCCGGCCGGCTGTAGCCGGTTTTTTTCCGGGCGCTGAAGTGGGTCTGGTTTCCCGCCTTTGGTATCCCCGGACAGATGCCGGATATCAGGGAATGGCTGGGGCGGAGAAAGGCTTCCGGGAGGAAGCGGACGGCAACCATGCTGTTGCCGCCTGGCTTAACGGCGGTTGATGCGGGCCACTTCCCGCTGGGCTTCGCGCATTTCCACGCGGGCTTTCAAATCGTAGCGCTGGTCGCGGTGGGTTTTGCCCTTGCCCAGGCCTAGAGCCAGTTTCACCTTGCCGTTTTTCCAATACAGCTTGAGAGCTACCAGGGAGCAACCTTTCTGGGAAGTCTGCTGTTCCAGTTTGAAAATTTCCCGTTTATGAAGAAGAAGGCGGCGGGGCCGGCGCGCCTGGTGCTGGAAGAATTCTCCCGCTGTCTCCCAGGGCTGGATGTCGCAGCCGTACAGGAGCATCTGGCCGTTTTCCACCCTGGCGAAGGAATCGGCAATATTCACCTTGCCGGCGCGGATGGATTTGACTTCCGTTCCCTTGAGTTCCATGCCGCATTCGTAGGTGTCCAGAATTTCGTAATCCCGGCGGGCTTTTTTGTTGGTGGAAATGTCGGAGCTCATGGCACGAAGGGGAGAAGGATGAAAAGGCCCCGGGCTGGGAGACCGGGGCCTGACTGGATAGAGAGGATTCCGTACGGAATTCCGGTCCGGAACGGCAATAAAGGGAATGTATTGTTACTGGTTGTCTTCCTGGAGGCTGCCGGATTCCGTATGATAGACGAGTTTGCCTTCAATGATTTCCGTCAGGGCAATGTTCGCGTTGCCCATATGGGGCGTGGTGGGCACCAGCGGGGAGCGGCCATTATTAAGCTGGGCTACGCGGCGGGAAACCACGTTGATCAGCATTTGGGGCTCGGGAATGATTTTGGAGGCTTGTTCGACGAGTTCGGCTTTCATGTAAAAAGGTCTAGGTAGATATCCTGATGCGGAGAGAGATATAAAAACGGTTCCTGTCCGGAATCAAGCTTATATTACGGCATGAGCTGCCTTCGCTCGCGGGAATCCAGTTCTTTCCATGCACCGGGTTTCAGTCCCGCCAGGGAGAAATTTCCGATTCTGGCGCGAAGAAGCCGGAGTGTGGGAAAACCGATGGCGGCGGTCATGCGCCGCACCTGGCGGTTTTTCCCTTCCACCAGCGTCAATTCCAGCCATGAGGTGGGAATGGAGGCGCGGTAGCGGACGGGAGGGATGCGGGGCGGCACGTCAGGCTCCCTGCGCATGAGGCGTGCCCGGCAAGGCAGCGTGCAGTGCCCGCGGATGCGGAGGCCCCCGAGTTCCAGAGGGCGAAGGTCCGTTTCGGAAGGAGTGCCTTCCACCTGGCTCCAATAGGTTCTGGGATGCCTGCCGGAGGGGTTCAGGAGACGGTCCGCCAGGCCTTTCTCATCGGATAAAAGAAGCAGCCCTTCCGAATCCGCATCCAGCCTTCCTACAGGATACACGCCGGGAGGAAACCCGAATTCAGCCAGTGTCCGGTGGTGGGGAGCCTCCTTCGTAAATTGGGAGAGAATACCGTAAGGTTTATTGAACGCCAGAATCATGCCGTGCACGGCAAGGGTAGCATGAACCGCCGGCTTTGGCACGGGAAATTGAAGCGGCTTGACTTGTCTGTGTTGGGGAAGGAAAGTATCTGCATGCATGGAAGAACGGCAGGTTGTGTCCTGATGCTTGCGTGTTGCGTGCCCGTCTGGGTTCAGGCGGCGCCGGATACGGGGGAAGTGAAGGCAAAAATTGCGCGGAAAATCTGGCAAAACGAATGTGCCGGGACAATAAGGGGGCTGGTTTCCTGGAACCGGGGAGAGGCGTTTCCATCCCTGGGAATCGGACATTTCATCTGGTTTCCTGCCGGAGTCACGGAAAGGTTTGAGGAAAGTTTCCCTGCTTTCATTCAGTTCTGCCGCAGGAAGGGAATCCGGGTTCCGGAATGGTTTTCCGGTGTGGCTCCGTGGCGGACCAGAAAGGAATTTGAAGCGGCGGACGTTCGCGGCGGTCTTCCTGAACGGATGCGCCGGTGGTTGTCCAGCCCGGCGGCCCTGCAAATGCAGGCGGATTTCATTATTGCCAGGTCTGTGGCCGCTCTGGAGCGTATCAAGGGCCAGTCCCGCCGTCCGGAAGAGATGGCGGCCCGCTATTACGCCGTGGCGTCGGTTCCCAACGGCATGTATGCCCTGATTGACTACGTGAATTTCAAGGGAGAAGGAACCAATCCGGCGGAACAGTACCGGGGGATTGGCTGGGGGCTCAGGCAGGTGCTGGAGGAAATGCGCCCCGTTTCTCCCGGACAGCCTGCGGCGGTTGAATTTGCGGAAGCGGCCAAAAGGGTGCTTCAGCGCCGCGTGGACAACAGCCCGCCGGGCCGCGGAGAAGCGCGCTGGCTTGCCGGATGGCGGAACCGGTGCGATTCCTATAAGAGGAATTTGTGACGAATTCCTTTCCCAACAGAAAAGACCAGTTGTGCAATTATCCTTGACCTGACGGGGATTAGGGTGTAATTCCCTCACTCCATCCTGAAACTTCGCTGATTTTATGCCAAACACTCAAGAAGAAACAACGCTGATTTTGCTGAAGCCCGACTGTGTGCGGAAAAACCTTTCCGGCACCATTTTGAAACGTTTTTTGTCCGAAGGGTTTCGCCTGCGCGGCATAAAGATGATCCAGCTTGACGAACCGGTGCTCCGGGAACATTACGCCCATATTCTGGATCTGGTCATCAATGGGGAACCGCTTTTCCCGAAGCTGCTTGATTTCATGACCAGTTCTCCGGTCATCGCCATTGCCCTGAAAGGGCCCGGCGTTATTGTGCGCGTGCGCGAACTGCTGGGGCCCACCAATTCCCAGAAGGCGCAGAAGGGCACTATCCGCGGCGATTTCGGAACAGACAGCATGATGAACATCTGTCATGCGTCCGACAGCCGTGAATCCGCCGCCGTGGAGCTGGCAAGATTTTTCCGGGAAGAAGAACTGTTTGACGGCCTTAATTAAGGGAAGGCCGCCTTTTTCCCATCAGGTTCATTGAGGGCCGCAGCTGTAATAACGGCTGCGGCCCTTGCCGTATCGGGGCTGTGCCTTCCTTGGGAGGATGAAGGGGGAAGGCAGCGGCTTTTCTGGGAGAAGCAGGAAAGAACGGGTTACTTTTCCCAGGGAGTGGTAAGATAAAGGAAGGCCTTTTTCATACGGTAGGCCTCACGCATGAAGCCGTCCATGATATTGTTGCAGCTGTGTTTGGAAAAGGAAAGGCCGTAAATGCGCTTGATGGCGGCATCCTCTCCGTGCTGCTTCTGGCGCTTTAGCTCAGCGTCCATGTCCCGGCATTCGATATTGGGGGCGCTCAGATTGTCGCCATGCCAGCGAAAATCCGCCAGCAGCCTGTTGTAATGCACGAACTTCTTCCCCGCCCGGCCAAGGCGCGCGTAATATTCCCCGTCCATGTCGTAGTGGAAGCGTTCGTCCAGCAGGAACCCCTCTTCAATAGTAGTGCTCCGGCGCAGGAACAATGCGGTGGAAGCCAGATAGGTGCCGTACCAGATGTGCATGTTCAGACTGTAGGGCAGGGCCTTCATGGCGCGTTGGATTTCTCCGTCCGGCCCGATGAAATTCCATGCTCCATACACAATGTCCGCATCCGGGCGGGAATCCGCAAAGGCCTTGACCGCCGCCAGAGCCCCCGGCAGCAACCGGTCATCCGTATTCAGCCACATAACCCATTTCCCGCGCGCCTTGCGGAAGCCGCGGTTAATGCCTTCCGACATGCCGGAATCCTTCTCCACATATAGTTTCAGGTGAGGGTAGGAGTGCAGGATATCCAAGGTGCCGTCCGTGGACCCTGCGTCCTGGATAATGTGTTCAAATGTAGCCCCTTCCTGGTTTTTGACGCTCTCTATGCATTCCCTTACGTAGCGGGCGTAATTATAGCTGGGCGTAATAATGCTGAAATCCGGTTCTGTGTCCATAGGCAAGGTTAGTTGAAAGGCTTGATGGAACGTTCCCTGGCGATGTAAATAGGGCGTTTTTTAACTTCCGTATAGGTTTTGGCCAGATATTGGCCCAAAATGCCCAGGCACAGCAGCACGATGCCCCCCATCATGCAGAAGACGCATACCAGGGAAGTCCATCCGTAAGCGGAATGGGGCCAGATCAATTCGCGGACCGTCAAGATAATGATGGAAAGGAATGAGATGAAGGAAAGAAGTACCCCCATGATGGAGGCCAGCGCCAGGGGGGCGGTGGAAAAGGCCACGATACCTTCAATGGAGTACAGGAACAGCTTGAAGAAAGACCACTTGGTTTCTCCTGCCACCCGTTCCACATTTTCATATTCAAACCATTTGGTCCGGAACCCCACCCATTCGTACAGCCCTTTGGAAAATCGGTTGTACTCCTTCAGGGAAAGCAGGGCTTCCAGTACGGGCCGAGTCATCAGCTTGTAGTCCCGGGCTCCGTCCACGATGCGGGTGTCCGATATCTGATGAATCGTCTTATAAAAGGCGCGGGCGAAAAAGGACCGCAGCAGCGGTTCCCCCTGACGGGTGACGCGGCGCGTTCCCGCACAGTCATATCCTTCCTTTTCAATGGCTTTCAGCATATCCGGAAGCAGGGAAGGAGGATCCTGAAGATCCACATCCATGACGGCGGCATAATCCCCTGTGGCCGCTTCCAGGCCCGCATAGATGGCGGCTTCCTTCCCGAAATTGCGGGAGAAGGAAATGAATTTTACTTCAGGGGAGTGTTCCGCCATTTTCTTAATCATTTCCAGGGAGCGGTCCGTGGAACCGTCGTCCACGAAGATAAGTTCCGGGGCGTAGCCCTCCAGGCATTCCTTGAAAACCCGGTCTATTTCTTGCTTGAACGCCGGAATGGCTTCTTCTTCATTCAGGCAGGGAACGATCAGGGAAATACGTTTCATGTCAGTGCCCGAATCATACTTCAGAAGCCGTGCGGATGCCAGAAAATATGCACAAAGCCTTCCTCCGCCGGAAGGGGAGGAAGGCTGCCGGAAAAGAAGCCGTGCGCGGAAAAATACCGGTAAGGTCAGAACTTCGGCAGGTTGCCGATGTCATCTTCGTTTTCAGGGGCGTGCGGGTCTTTCAAATCACTGTCCCCGTCTTTTCCGAAAGACCAGAAATCATAATCCGGATTCAGGCCGTTGCCCATTTTCAGGTTTCTGGCCCTGTCGGTTCTGGTGGGGATGGACTGCTCGCTGCCCAGGCGGTAGCGGTAGGGGGAACCCCATGGATCCGCAAGAATATAAAGGGTAACCGGCCTGCCGTCCTTGCTTTTCACATGGACTTCCCGGACAGTCGGGTTGCTTTTGGGCTGCGTAGAGGGGTTCAACTCATCATTGTAAATGGTTGTATCCCTGGAAGGAACACCCTCATTCTTATGGTCGCCGAACAAAGCCATGTAAACCACGTTGGAACTGTATTCCTCCCCGTTGGCCACGGCTACGCCGTGATTGTTGAAGGGAGCTTCCGTGCCGTAGGGGTAGCGGTCATGGTCGCTGTGGTAGCTCTCCAGCCCCATTTCAATTTTGCGGACAATGGATTCCGTAGCCTGTTCGTTCTTTCTGGTTTCAAGCCAGGTGTAAATGGAGATGGTCAGCGTGGCCAGCACCACAATGATCACCATCACTACCAGGATTTCCATGAGGGTGAACCCCTTTGCCTCCCGGAGCCGGCGGTATGCGGAATGATTTTTCATCTGATTCTGCTTGAGGGGTTACCCCATCTTTTCAATAACCTGCAGGAGAGGAAGGAACATGGCGAACACGATGCCGCCCACGACCACGGCCAGGAATACGATCATGATGGGTTCCAGCATGGAGGTCATAGCTCCCACGGCATTGTCCACTTCATCATCATACACGTCCGCGATTTTCAGGAGCATGTCCGGCAGCTGGCCGGTTTCTTCCCCCACGTCCACCATGGAGATTACCATGGGCGGGAAAAGCTTGGAGGAGGACATGGGCGTAACTACGGATTCGCCTTCCTTGACGGAGTCATGGATGAGGCCGATGGCGTCTCCCACGATCATGTTGCCGGCGGTATCCTTCGTGATGGTAAGCGCCTGGAGGATGGGAACGCCGGAAGTCACCAGCGTACCGAAGGTTCGGGCGAAGCGGGCGATGGCGCTTTTGCTCTGCACATTGCCGATGACCGGCATGGTCAGCAGAGCGGAGTCAATCTTGCGGCGTCCGTTGGGCGTCTTGCTCATGGCCGTGAAAACAGCGTACAGGATGGCGACCACCGCGGCCAGAATGACGGCATTGGGCACAAAGAAGGGGGCGGCCATGAACCAGTCGCTGATGCCGAACACAAACTCGGAAATACCGGGAAGTTCCTGGTTCTGTTCTGCGAACATCGCCTTGAATTTGGGCACGATGACCAGCATCAGGAAGATCACGATGCCTACGGCGATAAACAGGACGATGGAGGGATACACCATGGCGGAGATTACCTTGCTTTTCAGCTTTTGGGCCTTTTCCTGGTATTCCGCCAGACGGTTCAGCACGACTTCCAGCACACCGCCCAGTTCCCCGGCCTTTACCATGTTGACAAACAGGCGGTCAAAAATTCTGGGGTGTTGGGCCAGGGCTTCCGAGAAGGTTGAGCCGCCCTGAACGGAATCTCCAAGAGCCTCAATGGTTACGCGCAGGTTGGGGTTTGCCTCCTGTTTGGCCAGCACGTTCAAACTCTGGAGCAGGGGAAGCCCCGCGTCAATCAGCGTAGCAAGCTGGCGGGTGAAAATCATCAGAGCCTTGGCCTTGATTTTGCCTCCCAGCTTGCCTTTTTGCTTCTTGGCTCCCTTGGCCTTTTTCTTGGCGGCAGGCGTCTGCTGAATCTTGCCCTTGCCCGCTTCTACGATCTGGGTGGGGTACAGGCCATGCGCCCGGATGGATTCCATGGCCTCCGCTTCGGAATTGGCCTCCAGGGTACCTGTTTTCTGGTCGCCTTTATGGTCAAGTGCTGTGTATTGATATTTAGGCATATATGTTGTATTTTAAGTGTTTTTTCTTAATGGTTGAAATAAGGGGAAGCAACGGCGTCCGGCTGTCCGTTAAGTATATTTCAGCACTTCTTCAATGGTGGTGTTGCCGTCATAAATATTTCTCAGCCCGTCTTCCCGCAGCGTGGACATGCCCATTTCAATGGCTTTCTGCTTCAGCACCACGGAAGGAGCGCGGTCCGTAATCATGTCGCGCAGGGTATCGTTAATATCCAGGAGCTCATAAATCCCCTTGCGGCCCCTGTAGCCGGAATTGGAGCATTTATCACAGCCTCGGCCCGTGAAAAAGTGCTTGTCTCCCAGTTCATAGGGAGAGACGCCAAGCTGGGAGAGGATGGTGGATGAGGGTTCATACGGCGTGCGGCAGTCCGGACAGATGGTGCGCACCAGGCGCTGTGCAAGCACCCCTTCCAGGGAAGCCGCCACCAGGAAAGGTTCGCATCCCATGTCCACCAGTCGCGTAATGGCTCCGGCGGAGTCGTTCGTGTGCAGGGTGGAGAGAACCAGGTGACCCGTCAGGGATGCCTGGATGGCGATCTGCGCTGTTGCCATGTCTCGCATTTCCCCCACCAGAATACGGTCCGGGTCCTGTCGCAGGAAGGCGCGGAGCACCATTGGGAAGTCCAGGCCGATGGCTTCATTGATAGGAATCTGGATGATGCCGTCAATATCGTATTCAACAGGGTCTTCCGCCGTCAGCACCTTGGAATCAATGGTATTGATTTCACGCAGGGCGGCATACAGCGTAGTTGTCTTGCCGGCGCCGGTGGGGCCGGTAACGATGAAAATGCCGTTGGGCTTGTGAACCGTATCCAGAATATATTCGTGGATATGCGCGGGAAGCCCCAGGTTGTCCATGTTCAAGTTGACGGAAGAGCGGTCCAGAACGCGGAGCACCACGGATTCTCCGTACTGAGTGGGAAGGGAGGAAACGCGCATGTCCACGGAACGGTTTCCTATCTGCTTGACGATGCGTCCGTCCTGCGGAATGCGGCGTTCCGCGATGTTCATGTTCGCCATGACTTTGACGCGGGAAATGACCGGCACGGACAGGTGGACGGGGGGAGGCTGCATTTCATACAGGGCGCCGTCCACACGGTAGCGGATTTTGAATTCCTTCTCAAAAGGTTCGAAGTGAATGTCGGAGGCCTTTTCCTTGATGGCCTGCGTAATGACGAGGTCCACAAAGCGGATGACGGGAGCGGCGGCGGAATCCTCCGTCTCATTGTTGACCTGCATGTTGTTCAGCTCCTGCATCAGGTCGGACATGGCGGCGGATTCGCCTCCATAAAGCTCATTGATGCGTTCGGAAATCTGGTAATCCGGCGCTACCAGAACATGGATGTCCTGGCCGAGGGCGAAGCGCAGGTCTTCCACCGTCTGGGGATTCAGGGGATCCACCAGGCAGACGTACAGGCCTTCCGGACCATGCCGCACAGGGAGCGCCCCGTGCAGGCGCACGAGCGTGGCCGGCATCATGTTCTGCACGTTCGGGTCCGGCTGGAAGTTGTCCAGTGTAATGAATTCCGTACCCAGGTCGCTGGCAATCATCTGCCAGATATCATCCTTGCTGCCGATGATGCCGAAGTCTGCAAGCACTTCCGGCAGTTCCTTGCCGGAGGCGATCATTTCCTCCTTGATGTCCTTTGCCAGGGATTTGTCAATCATTCCCCGGCCGATGAAAAGTTCCAGTGTGAGGTTGGTGTCCATAATAAGCAGAATGAATAGCGGGGAAAAATCAGTTGGCGTCTCCCATGGTGACGTTCAGCACTTCTTCCGGAGAAGTAAGGCCGGCCAGCACTTTGCGTACGCCGTCTTCCCTCAAGGTTCTCATGCCCAGTTCCCGGGCGCGCTGGCGCAGCTGGGGGGAAGTCAGATTTTCGTTGATCATGCGGCGCACCTCGTCGTCGATTTCGAAAATCTCAAACAGCCCCATCCGGCCCTTGAATCCGCCGCCGCGGCAAAAGTCGCAGCCGTGGGGCGCCTTGATTTGGCCCTGGGCAAGGCGGGACATGTCAATGTTCAGCGTATGCGCCTGCTTTTCCGTCAGAGTGCCGTCCACCTTGCAGCGGTCGCACAGCTTGCGGACAAGACGCTGGGCCATGATGGCGCGGACGGAGGAGGCGATCAGGAAGCGTTTGATGCCGATGTCCGCCAGACGGGCCACGGCGCTGGGAGCGTCATTGGTGTGAAGGGTGGAGAATACGAGGTGCCCCGTCAGGGAGGCGTTGATGGCGATGCTGGCTGTTTCCATGTCTCGAATTTCCCCGATCATGATGATGTTGGGAGCCTGGCGGAGCATGGCGCGCAGGGCGGCGGCGAAGGTCATGCCGATATCCGCCTTTACCATTACCTGGTTGATGCCGGAGAGTTCGTATTCCACAGGGTCTTCCACCGTGATGATTTTTTTATCCGGGCGGTTGATGTGGTTCAGGCACGCGTAAAGGGTCGTGGTTTTACCGGAACCGGTAGGACCCGTCACCAGGATAATGCCGTCCGGCAGCGTGATGAGGCGGTCGAACACAGCTTCATCATCCGAGAAAAATCCGAGCTGGGGAAGGCCCAGCACCAGGGCGGATTTGTCCAGGATACGCATGACGATGCTTTCCCCGTGGTTGCTGGGGACGGATGAAACACGGAGGTCGATTTGCTTGCCGCCGATGCTCATCTGGATTCGCCCGTCCTGGGGCATGCGTTTTTCCGCAATGCTCATGGTGGTACTCATTACCTTGAGGCGAGCGATGATGGGGCTGAGCAGTTTTTTGGGATGCGTGGCCACTTCCACCAGCTTGCCGTCCACGCGGTAGCGGATGCGGAGCCTGTTTTCCATGGGCTCAATGTGGATGTCGGAAGCCCTCATTTTGAAAGCGTCCGTCAGCATCTGCTGCACCAGCCGGATAATGGGAGCATCCTCCCCTTCCAGCCCGTCGGTTTCTTCCGGAACGCTCAGATCCCGGTAAAATTCATTCAACCGGCTTTCTACCGCGCTGTGGGTGGCGACGCTGAAAATCACATCCCGCCCCATCAGCTGGGGCAGGCTGTCCATGGTTTCCAGATTCAGGGGGTCGTCAATGGCAATGTTGATGGAAAAACCGTCGTCGGAAATGGGGATGGCCCGGAAGCGCCTGGCAAGTTCCGGCGTAATGAGTTCGCGCACCTCCTGGGGGATGTGCATGGAGCCCAGGTCCACGACGGGGAGCAGGGAGTTTGACGCCGCCACCTGAGCGATGACGTCTTCCGTAAGATAATTGGCCTGAATCAGAAAATCGACCAGGTCCTGGGTGGGAGATTTTTGACTGCGCGCGTACTGAAGAATTTCTTCATTCAGATATCCGGCCTGCGTAAGAAGTTCGATGAGATATGATTCGTTGGAGTACACGTCGATCTCTGGATGCTATTGTTGGAAGTCTGCCGAAATGGAGCGGCAGGATACTCCCCTATTTCTGACAGGTTCGGAACGTAAAGTCAACTTAGCTTCCCTCAAAATGGCATTTTTTTTCGGGCGTGTCCGGAGGCGGGAAGAACCTCCTTCCCTCTCCGCCGCTTTTCAAACCCTGCGGAATCTTCCGGAAAGCGGGATTTTCCCTGTACTCAGGGCTTCTGGCGGGGGAGCTTGGAAAGCAGGTCTTCCAGCTCCGGCATGCTGGATACCCGCACCAGGCGGGAACGCATTTCCTTGGCGCCGGGAAATCCCTTCGTATAAGCCAGGATTCGTGACCTCATATGGCGCATGGTGTGAAGTTCGTCCCCATAATGGCGGGATTCCAGGGCCATCCGGGCATGCCGCAAAATCAGGGCCGCCTTTTCCTGCGGGTCTCTGGCCGGCGGCATGGTTCCGTGCAGCAGATAATACTTGGCGTCTCCGAAAATCCATGGGTTTTCCATGGCCGCACGGCCAATCATGACGCCGCTGACGGCCGTATTTTCTTTTACATAAGCTACGGCCTGCGGGGTGGAAATATCCCCGTTCCCGATGACCGGCACGGACATGGCCCGCGCGCATTCGTCAATAATGTCCCAGTTGGCCGTTCCGGAATACTGCTGGGAGCGGGTGCGCCCGTGAATGGTAATCATGGAAATTCCCTCATTCTCCAGCAGGCGGCACGCGTCCATGGCGCACAGGCTCTGAAAATCCCAGCCAATACGTATTTTGGCCGTGACGGGGATTCTCTCTCCTACGGCTTTCACGACGCCTCCGGCAACGGAAGCCAGCAGGGGAAGATCTTTCAGGAGGGAAGAACCTCCATTTTTGCCAACCACCTTGGGAACCGGGCAGCCGAAGTTGATATCGATAAAATCCGGCTTTTCATGGTCCAGGATAATTCTGGCCGCCTCTCCCATGTGGTTCCCGTCCGCTCCGAAGAGCTGGATGCCTATGGGTCGGTGGGCATTTTCTATCTTTGTGTACCTGCGGTTTCTTTCCCATGCCTGGAGAATTCCTTCCGCAGAGACGAATTCCGTTACCATTACATCCACTCCAAGCTCCTTGCAGATAGTGCGGAAAATGGGGTCCGTCACTCCAGCCATTGGAGCCAGGAACAGCGGGAAATCCGTTTTGAAGAACGGGAGGGGAGCGGGACGGTTGGAAAAAGTCATGATTCCTTAGGATGAGGCTAGCACGGGTTCCCGTCCCATTCAAGCATCTTGCCTGTTCTGGCGAAGAAGGGAAGGTGCAAGATGCCGGTGCTGTGCAAACATCGGAGCGTCGAAAATATGGCGCTCAATAAAGAGGTGCAGTAGTCCGCCCGGTTTTCCGGAGGAAATTGCAGGCGCGCTGGATAGTGTCGTTTGTTTTCGGGAAGAAAAAACGGCTTCACTTGTTGAGTGAAGCCGTTTGGCAAAAGTTGAAAGATTGTCTTAATGGTTGCCGCAGCCGCAACCGCCGTCCTTATGGTCGTGGTCGCACTTGCCGTCGCAATCGCAATTTTCCTTGTCGCACTGGCCGCCGCAGGAGCAGGAGGACTGGGCGCTCATGGCGCGCTGGCGGGCTTCCTCTATTTCTTCAGGAGTGGGAGCGCGGCCAAGGTCAATGGACATGCCCAGATAATGATTGATGGTGTTCAGGAGTTCGTCAATGGTCTGGCGGGCTTCCAAAAAGCCGCGGGCCGCATCATTCTTGATGACGTTTTCACGCAGGGCGTCGAATTTGGAAATTTCCTCTTCGGTAGGAGGCATTCCGGCCAGGTGCTTGTTGCGCAGTTCTTCTCCGTAAGCGTTTACTTCTTCAAAAAGCTTGGTTGCTTCCGGATTTTGGAAAAAGAGACCTATTTTTGCCTTGGAGGACACAACCTTGTCTTCCTTGGCGAGCAGATTGCAAAGGGCTTCCGTGGCGGCGCGCAGGTTGTCGTTGAGAACGGGGGTATTCATATGAGGTTTATTTAATCATGCCTTTTCGTGCAGGGCAATCCGGTTGCGAGGCATGGCGCGCATTTCCTTGCCGCAGGTTTGCTGCAGGAGGGAAATCCGGAAGAATAAAAAGGCGTTCCGCTTGACGTGGAACGCCTTTTTATGGTGATCAACGTTTTTTAATGCGCCTTGCAGAATTCTTCAAAGCGGTCCAGAGCTTCTTTCAGAATGTCCAGCGTGGTGCAGTAGCTGATGCGGATGGCCTTGTCATTGCCGAAAGCGATGCCGGGGACGGCCGCGACCTTGTAGCGTTCCAGAAGCTTGTCGCACAGATTCAGGGAGGTGAGTCCCAGCCTGCTTGTGTCCACAAAGAAGTAGAAAGCGCCCTGCGGCTCCACAACGTTGATATTCGGGATGGCGCTGAGGCGGGAGTAAACGTACTGGCGGCGCATGTCATATTCGTCGCGCATGTCGCTGATGAAGCTCTGGTCTCCCGTAAGGGCCTCAATGCCTCCATACTGGGCGAACGTGCAGACGTTGGAAGTGGTGTGGTCCTGAATCATCTGGATGGCCTTGGCAATGGCTGCCGGAGCTGCGGAATAGCCCAGGCGCCATCCGGTCATGGCGTAGCCCTTGGAGAAGCCGTTGATGGTGATGGTCAGGTCGTACAGTTCCGGACTGAGGGAGGCGATGCTGACGTGCCTGGCGTCCCCGTATACGAGGTGTTCGTAAATTTCATCAGCCAGGATGAGGATGTCTTCGCTCAGGGCCACTTCTCCCAGGGCGCGCAGTTCTTCTTCGGAATAAACGGACCCGGTCGGATTGTTCGGGGTAGTGAGGATGACCATCTTGGTGCGGGGGGTCATGGCTTCCTCAAATTGTTCGGCGGTAAGCTTCCATCCGTTTTCCGCCGTGGTTTCCACGATGACGGGGATGCCTCCGCACATGCGGACCATTTCCGGATAGCTGACCCAGTACGGAGCGGGGATGATGACTTCATCCCCCTCGGATACGGTTGCCATGATGGCGTTGAAACAGGCGTGCTTGGCGCCGGCTCCCACGGTGATCTGGGTGAAATCGTATTCCAGGTTGTTTTCCCTCTTGAGCTTTTCTGCGATGGCCTGGCGGAGTGCGGGAAGACCGGCGGAAGGCGTATATTTGGTGGCTCCGTTGTTCAGGGCCGCGATGGCTGCCTGCTTGATGTTTTCCGGGGTGTCCATTTCAGGTTCACCGCCTGCCAAACCGTAAACTTCTTCACCGGAGGCTTTCATAGCCTTGGCCCGGTTGGTCACCTTGAGGGTCAGGGAAGGGGTCAATGCCGCAATGCTGGGGGAAATCATGTCCATTGTTGTGGTGCAGTCGTAGATTTTGATGCCCTGGCGGAAAACAGGCTGTTCTCCGCATAGGCGGAAAAACTTTACTCATTGAGCGCACCCCTGGCAAGGAGAATGCTTGCGGCGGCCATTCTTTTTCTTGCGGAGGGCGTTCCTCCCTCTATGGAAGGGATTTTTCCCGTCAGCGTTTCAGGAATTTGGCGCGCACCGCTTCCAGCTCCGGCGTCTTCAGCAGGAAAGCCGCCGCCAGGTAAACGATGCCGGCGCAACCGCAGACCAGGGATATCCCCAGCACCCTGGCCGGGAAGGTCCAGTTCAGGAAGCCCTGGAGGAACCATGCCTTGCCTGCCCAGCACACGGCCCCCAGCAATATTCCCGCCGCCATGATCCTGGCCAGTCCGGAAAGCAGCGTCCGTCCGTCTACGCCGCCCAGCTGGCGTCGCAGGTAAAAGAAATAAAAGAGAAAATTGAAGGTAGTGACCACGGAGGTGGTCAGCGCCAGCCACGCCGCGTTTTTATGCAGGATGTAGACGAAACAGTAGTTGAGGCCGATGCTGATAGCCAGAGCCACGGCGGCGGCAATCAGGGGAACCCAGCGTTTTTCAAGAGCTAGGAAGACGGGCTGCACCACCTTGGTCCCGGCATAGCCCAGCAGGCCCAGGGAATAGGCTCCCAGCACTTCCCCCGTGTAACGCACGGCCTCCTGGTTGAAGCGGCCCCACTGGTATACGGAGGAGACGAATTCCGTTCCCAGGATGGAGAGGATGAGAAAAGCGGGTACCGCAAAGAATGCCACCAGCCGCAACCCCTTGGCGATGTGGACAGCCACCTCTTTTCTGCCGTCTCCCACCATCATGCGGGAAACAGCGGGCAGCACCACCATGCCCGTCGCAACTCCGAAGAGCCCCACGGGAAGCTGCCAGAGGCGGAACGCCGTGGTCAGGGCGGTGACGGAGCCTTTTTGGAGATCCAGAGCGAACCCCGTATTGATGAAGATGGTGAACTGCGTCACGCCTGAAGCCAGCACGGAGGGAAGCATCAGCCCCCAGATTTTGCGCACGCGGGGATCGTTCCATTGGAAATTGGGTTTCCAGCGGAAGCCGGTTTTGCTGAGTTTGGGGAGCTGCACGGCAATCTGGGCCATGCCCCCGATGGTGACGCCGCAGGCAAAACCGTACAGAGCTTTGGGGCCGAAGGACGGATCAATGAAATATCCAATCAGCAGGCCGAGCAGGATGGAAGTAACGTTGAAAGCGGCGGAGGCCAGCATGGGCAATCCGAAAACCCCTACCATATTCAGCGCTCCCATGATGAGGGCGGACAGGGAGGCGAATCCGATGAAAGGCCACATGATGCGGCTCAGGTCCGTGGCGAACAATTGCTCCGCCAGAGAGTGATCCCCGCTGTAGAGGGCTTCCATGATGGGCCCTGCAAACAGAATCCCCAGCGTTACAATGGCGATCATCAGGGCGGAAAGCTGGGTAGCTACCTTGTTGGTCAGTTCCCACGCGGCCGCGTCTCCCTGCGCCTCCCGCGTTTTGGAGGCTACGCTGGTATAGGATTGGGAAAGAGCCCCTTCCGCGAACAGATCTCGTAACAGATTTGGGATGCGGAAAGCCGTATAAAAGGCGTCCAGTGCCCCCGTGGCCCCGAACAGGGAGGTGTACACAATTTCCCTGGCCATGCCTGTCAGGCGGCAGGCGAAGATGGCGCCGGAGGCAACCAGGCTGTTCCGCATCAGGGACATGAAGGGGGGAATTTACTTGAACAGCTGGCGGCAATACGGCTCCACCCGTTTCATTGCCGGGTTGTCCTTGACAGCCTGGTCGCGATCATCCCGGCAGGGGAAAAGGTACAGGGCGTATCCCCCGTAGCCGCCTCCCAGATATTTTTTTGCAAGGGCATTGGGAATATCCGGCAGGGGGCGCATTCCTTCGTCAAGCTGCACGCTGTAGTACAGGGCTACGCCTGCCGCCAGTGTATTGATGTTGCGTTCCAGAACTCCGGTGCGGGCAATGAGGGAGGATTGGGAGATGCGTACGTAGTCCCGTTGTTCATCCGCCATCTTTGGGGTGTCGTGTTCTTCACCCGTATATAGAATGGCCATTCTTCCTTCCAGGAAGTCACCCGTGCCTTTGACATCCAGCACCGGAGAACTGCCGGAGCGCCATACGCACAACCCCGTTTCTGCAATGACGGCAGGATCCTGCCAACCGACGCCCAGAGCGAGTTCGGACGCGACCGGATCGCGCCCTTCCAGCATGGCCCACGCGCCGCTGCCTCCCAGCCCGGAGCGTTTTTCATACGGCCATTCGCAGAGGGAAACCATGGGGGTGATGGCGCAGTTGACCACATAGGAGCCTTTTCTGGCGTAGCGGGGCACGTCCAGCCATCCCCCGGCAAAGTCCACGCGAAGCGGTACGGCGGACGGAGCCTTGATGCGGTTCACCAGCATGGTGGTGGAGACGGGAGTGAATTTGGGGGGAGTCTTGGGGAGCACCACGTAATTGGCTCCGACGCGGGCGCACAGCTCCTTCTTGATATCGCTGTAAAGGTCATCTTCCGTCACAGCCAGGATGTCCGGTTTTTCCTGAAGAAACTCTTCTTCAAAATCCAGGCCCTTTTTCATGCCGGTACCCAGGATAACCTTGTCAACCATGCGCAGGCTTTCCAGCAGAACTTTTTTGTGTTCGTCCGGAATGGACGGCTTGCGCTGCTTGTGGTGCCACAGCACGGGTTCCGAAGCGAAAGAGACGATTAGATAGTCGCCCAGAGCGCGGGCTTCTTCAAAGAACTGGATATGGCCAGCGTGGACAATATCATAGCAGCCGGAGACGAAAACTTTTTTCATGCGTGTAATGATAGATAATTAGTCTGCAACAGTATGCCCTATTGCCGTGCCGGATGCAAGAGCGAGATGAAAATGCGTTAAAAAACGGCGCGGACTACAGAAAGCCCGTGCCGTTTGGGGATAGGAAAAATCAACTTCTGCAAAAACGGTCAGGAAGCCATAGCCTCCTGGTAGCGGCGTTCCACATCGTCCCAGTTGATCAGGCGGCAGAAGTCTTCAATATAGTCCGCCCGAAGGTTCTGGTGCTTCAGATAATAGGCGTGTTCCCAAACGTCACAGACGAGAATGGGGACGAGACCGGGAATTTCCAGATTCTGATGTTTTTCCGCCCCGCAGATTACCAGCGTCTTGCTGATGGGGTCCACGCCCAGAATGCCCCAGCCGGAACCTTCCACGCCCTGGGAAGCCGCCTTGAATTCCTTCATCATAGCTTCCAGAGAACCGAATTTTTCCTTGATGGCATCTACCAGAGGACCTTGCGGCTCTTTTTTGGGATCAGGCGTCATGTTGGTCCAGTAAATGGTATGGAGAACATGGCCGGAAGCATTGAAGGACAAGTTACGCACCCAGTTGGTGGTGGCGGAAGCGTCCAGTTTCCCGTCCGCAATTTCACGGAGCTTTTCAGCCGCGGCATTGGCTCCGGCGACATAGGCCGCATGATGCTTGTCGTGGTGGATGCGCACGGTTTTTTCATCCAGCATGGGTTCAAGCGCGTCGTAGGCGTACGGAAGGGGTGGCAGTACATATTTGCCGTCGGCATAGCCGATCGTGGAGGGGTCTTGCTGTTTAGTCATCTTGTGCTGTGGTTGTATGAATGGCCCTGTTGCCCGGGCCTGGCTGATTGTTCCCAGCGCCGCCAATGAGGAAAGAGCAATAAAACGCCTTCTGTTCATGTCCGCGCCATGGGAATGCATGGGTGTTTGGACATGGATTGTTTTGGAGTTGTTCAAAAAACAGAAACCTCGGTGTTCTATTTTTCTTCTTGTAGAGGCAGCTGGGAAAAAGCTTTTCTACCTTCTGGCGGCTGCTGCCGGGCCCTGGGCTCCATAGGCGCTGACGCCCCTGACGGCGACAGACCCCGCATCCCCCAGGAAGGATTTGGGCAGGGTTACGCGGGTCTGGCTGCCCGGCAGGAGGATGCGCGTGGCCCACTGGCTGCCGTAGCGCGCCTGGACGGCCCATTTCCGGGAGGGATTGCCGGACGGCTGCCAGGAGAGGGTTACGGTGGAACCATTGTCCGCCACATAAAAATTCTGCGGTTGTCCGGGTGTGCCGGTTCCGCACCAGGGCATGGCGGGCGGAACGGCCATGGAGGGGTACAATCTGTTCAGGTATTTCTGGATGCCTCCGGCATTCCGCATGATGGATTTGATGCTCCAGAAGCATTGTCCGGGGGCGGTTCTGGCAAGGCTGCGGGAGTAGTTGACCTGCGCCGCTATTTCAGAGGCGGGGCGGCCCGGGTCTTCGCTGCTCATGATACGTGCCGTGGCAATGCCGGGCCACACCGGGCGTCTGGAGTTCTGGGCGGCCCACCATTGCATCAATGCGGGAAAGCTCTGCTTGGCCGGGCTGCAGCGCCAGTAAAGCTGGGGGGCCAGGTAATCCACCCATCCGCGGGAAAGCCACTTGCGGGCGTCGCACGCCAGATGCTCGTAGGCGTCCACTCCCGCTTCAATGCCGCCGGGAACGCCCGGCCTCCAGATGCCGAACGGGCTGATGCCCACCCGCACCCAGGGTTTGGAAGATTTGACGGATTTGTACATGTCTTGCACGAAGTCGTCAATGTAGCCCCGGCGCTGGGAGGGGGATTTCCCGTCTCCAAAGCTGGCGGGAGACCAGGCGCGGCCGGGAGTGGGATAGGGGTAGAAATAGTCGTCCAGGTGCACCCCGTCAATGTCGTAGCGGCGCACGACATCCATGATAACCTTCAGCGCGTGGTCGCGGGAGGCGGAGGCGCTGGGGTTCATCAGCAGCACGGAGCCGTTTCGCTTCATCAAATCAGGGCGCGTGAGGGAAATATGGTTGCGGCCTACGGCATGCTTGACGTTGGCCTTCGCCCGGAATGGGTTGAACCAGGCGTGCAGTTCAATGCCGCGGCGGTGAGCCTCCTGAATGGCGAAAGCCAGAGGATCATACCCAGGATTGACGCCCGGGCCGGAAAGCCATTGGCTCCACGGTTCCAGAGAAGAGCGGTACAGGGCGTCGGCATTTGGGCGCACTTGGAGAAACACGGCGTTCAGTTTCAACTGGGCGCAGGTATTCAGGATGTTCAGCAGCTCCGCGCGTTGGGCTGCTCCGGAGAGGCCGGAACGGGAGGGCCAGTCAATATTATGAACGGTGGATATCCATGCCGCGCGGAATTCCTGGGGGACAGCGGGAACGGATTCTCCGGAGGTCTGCCACCCAAGCGCCTGGGAAGCCAGGGCCAGCAGGGAGCAGGAGAAGGCATGGAACAGGGGAAATCTGGTCATGACGGGAATGGAGAGGGATGTTTCCGGAACATTTAACGCCTATTCGGAGGATCTGTCCATGACGGATGCCGGAGGTTCCGTCATGGACAGGCGGCCCTCAGCTGGGCCGGGATGCCAGGCTGTTGATCAGGTGGGCGTTGAAACCGGCCCCGAAGCCGTTGTCTATGTTGACGACGGAAACACCGTTGGCGCAGGAATTCATCATGGCGAGCAGGGTGGTTACCCCGCGGAAATTGGCTCCATAGCCCACGCTGGTAGGCACGGCTATCACAGGAACCTTTACCAGGCCTGCCAGCACGCTGGGGAGAGCTCCTTCCATGCCCGCCACGGCCACCAGCGCAGTAGCTTGGCGGATGGAGTCCAGATGGGAAACCAGGCGGTGCAGGCCGGCCACGCCGCAGTCCCGGTACCGGACTACCCGGCTGCCCAGAAATTCCGCCGTCAGGGCGGCCTCCTCCGCTACGTATTGGTCCGAGGTCCCCGCGCTGACGATGCCGACGAAGCCCGCCGTCCGCGGAACGGGATTCGGAACAATGCGCATGAGACGGGCTTCCGGGTGCATGTCCGCCGCCGGAAAGGCGCGGTTCAGGTAGTCCAGAGCTTCCCCGCTCAGACGCGTGGCCAGAACATTTTGTCCGGCGGCAAGCAGGCTGCGGGCTATCTCTTCAATCTGGTCCGGCGTTTTTCCTGCGCCGTAAATGACTTCCGGGCACCCGGTGCGTTCCAGGCGGCTGTAATCAATGTCCGTATGGGAAGGAGCGGATACGGTGCCGGCTCTGATTTTTTCCGCCGCTTCTTCCGCAGAAAGGAGGCCTTTTTTAAACTGATGCAGAATGGAGGTGATGTCGTTCATGAGGGTTCGTTCATGCTCCCTCTGGAATATCCTTCCAGATCTAGGGTGATGTGCCGGAAGCCCAGTTCCCGCAGCCGGCGTGCTGCAGTGGAGGCAAGCTGTCCGTCCCAGAACAGTCTGCGTTCCTTTTCCGGCAATTCAATGCGGGCCAGGCTATCTCCGTGAACACGGACACGGCAGCCTTTCAGCCCCAGGGTTCTCAGGAAAGATTCCGCTGCGTCCACGCGTCTCAGCAGAACTTCCGTTACGGGGCGGTTGTGTTCCAGGCGGGTCAGCAGGCACGCATAGGCCGGTTTGCCGCTGACTGATTCCGGAAGACCCAGCCGGCAGGCCAGCCGGCGGATATCCTCCTTATCCATGGAAGCTTCCAGAAAGGGACTCGGGATGCCGAGCTCCTGCAAAGCTTTGCGGCCTGGCCGGTAATCGTCCAGGTCGTCAAGATTGGAACCGTCCGCCAGCAGGGGGAACCCCATCTCAGCCGCTCTGGCTGCCAGGGAGGAAAATAGGGCATGCTTGCACAGGTAGCAGCGCAGGGGAGGATTATTCGCAAGGGCGGGAAGGATGGGAAACGCCAGTTTTTCCTGCCGGACGCCCAGGCGGCGGCACAACGCCGTGCTGTCCCGCACTTCCTCCTCCATCACGTAGGGCGTTCGCGCAGTCAGTGCCAGGCAGTGATCCGCTCCCAGGATACGGACGGCGGCGGCAAGCAACACGCTGCTGTCCAGCCCCCCGGACAAGGCGACGGCAATGCGTTTCCTGGGGAGAAGGACGGCGCGAAGCCGTTCAAACGGAGTCTGTGGCGTCGTTGTCATGGGAAGATGTGGGAAAAAGCCCCATCAGCTGGCATTGTCCCAGCGGCAGCCCGGTTTTTTCCGCCAGGATTCTGCAATCTTCAAATTCCGCTTTCCGGTAATGGGGGCGGCCGTGCATGAAAGAAGTTTTTACATGAACCGTTCCATGGGGAGTGTGGACAGGGGCGCTTTCCCGGCGCAGAATATGGCGGAGCATGCCATGCTGCCTGATGCCCGGCGTGCTGCTGTGCCGGAAGAAGGCTTCCCGCACGCGGTCCGTCTGTTCCGGCTGGCACAGGGCGCAAACCTTGACTGCCAGACGGCCTTTCTTCATGCAAACGGACTCCTGCCAGGTATCCAGAGCGCCTGCCTCCATCAGCTTTTCCGCCAGGTAGGCTGTCTGTTCCGGCGTCATATCGTCTATATTGGCGCACAGCTCCGTCAGCAGTTCCGGGGAAGTTTCCTCTTCTTCCGTTTCTACCAGCATCACCCGCAGAATATTCGGTACGGGAAGTCCCTGGCGGTGGCCGATTCCATAGCCGGTTGCGGTAATACGGCCTGCCAGCGGAGCGGGGACGGGCTGCGCCAGGGCGGCAATGTAGGCGGCTCCGGTGGGTGTAGTGGCCTCATGGGTGGTTCCATTCAAGGTGGCCCGGAAATGTTTCGCCAGCAAAGCCGTTGCCGGCGCAGGAACGGGCATTGTTCCGTGCTGGCAGGTTACGGTGCCAGACCCCAGCTCCACCGGTCCGGTGAAGACGGCGTCCACCCGGAGCATTTCCAGGCAGATGGCAGCTCCCGCGATATCGATGATGGAATCCACCGCGCCCACCTCATGGAAATGTACTTCTTCAGGAGTAGTGCCGTGTACGCGGGCCTCCGCCTCCGCCAGCAGGGTGAAAATAGAAAGGGCCGCCCGCTTTACGGTATTGGAAAGGGCGCTTGTCTCAATAAGCTTTCGTATATCCGCCATAGTCCGGTGATGGTGCGCATGGCTGCTGCCGGAGTGCCCTTCTTCCTCCGTCAGCACGTCAATCCGTGTTCCCCGGATGCCGTGCTGCTGCGCCCGGCGGCATTCCAGCTTCCACTCCCCGTGCACATGCAATTTGGACAGTTCCCGTTCCAGGTTTTCCCGGTCCGCTCCCAAATCAATCAGGGCGGCCAGATTCATATCTCCGCTGATGCCCGCGCTGCAATCATAGACCAAGGCTCTCATGATGGCCCAGTGTAGAAGGAAAAACTCCTGGCTCAAGGTCAAAATGAGCCTTATCCCGGGAGGGGGGCCGGTTCCTGGCGGACCGGGTTTGGCGGATTGCCGTCCGGTTATGAAAAAGATGCCTTGTGAAATACATTGCTAGGGAACTTTAAATATGCCACAATCCCTGCGGCGCTGACCAGCGCCGCCCCCGTTCTATATCATGTCCATTCCGTTCTTTTCGAAATTACGATCCCAGAAGCATTATCTTCAACTGGTTAAGCCGGAATTGAAGCAGGTTTCCGAGTTTGTTGAAGCGCAATCATCATGTTTTGACCCGGAAGTGGCCGATTACATGGAAACGGTATGCCAGTCCAAGGGTAAAATGCTCCGTCCGGCCCTGGTTCTGCTGGTTGCCGGCGCTACGGGCGGCATCAAGCCTGCCCATATCCGCCTGGGTGCTTTGCTGGAAATGGTGCATCTGGCTTCCCTTGTGCATGATGACGTGATTGACGAGGCCGACAAACGCCGGGACGAGGCTACGGCGAATGCCCTCTGGGGCAACAGCCTCGCCGTACTGCTGGGGGATGTCCTCTTTTCCCACGCCATGGTGCTGGGTACGGAATTCGGCAGCACGGAATTCTGCCGCAGGCTGGCGAATACCGTCAGGAACGTATGCCAGGGGGAGGTAGCCCAGTCCAGCCGCCTGTATGATCTGAGCATGACCCGCGAGGAATATTTTGAAATCATCCGGAAAAAAACCGCTTCTCTTTTCTCCGCAGCTACGGGGGGGGCTGGCTGGATTTCCGGAGTAACCCCGGAAGTGGAGGAATCCCTTTACCAGCTGGGGGATCTGCTGGGTGTGGCTTACCAGATTTACGACGACTGCCTGGACATGGTGGGAGATGAAGACGATGCCGGAAAGACGCTTCATACGGATGCCACCAAGGGCAAGCTGACCCTTCCCATCTTCAATTTGCTGGAATGCGGTGACAGGAATGTGGAAGCTACCCTGCGGGACGCCATTGAAAACCGTGAAGTGGTGGATTACTCTGCCTTTCAGGACAATCCCGTTTTTGCAGAGGCTCTGGACAAGGCGATTCAGGTAGCTCTGGAGAAAAACGAGGCGGCCCGCGAAATTCTGTGGCTCCTTCCCCAAACGGAATATCGTGAAGCTTTGGCGGAAATGACCTTTTACATGGACGAGCTGCTTAACGACTGCCGTATCTCCTGACCTGCTTCAAGGAGTTTTTGTCCGGTCATGCCCTCCTTATGTAATTTGTGTCTTCCGGCATTTTCCCAAAAGGAAACCTGCCGGAGGGAATGGGAGGAGCGCATGCTGGTTACGGCCTGATTGTTTTTTCAAAACATGGTTAAACCCGGCCACGCGCCCGGGAACGGCAGTGCTTTCTTTATTCCGTTTTTCCGTACCTGCGCGCCCGGAAGGAGTAGGCGACCGCCACCACGGCGGCGAGCACGGCGTACAGGATGAAGCGGTCCGTGGAAATGGCGTTGGCTGATTCTCCGTTGGACAGGAAAAAAGTAATTGCGGCCACCAGCATGTTGCCTGCAAAGATAGTGAGGTTCCAGAAACTGGTGATGAGGCTTTTTAAATGCGCCGGGGCTTGCGTATAGGCGAATTCCAGGCCGGTGGTGCTGACCAGGATCTCAGAGATGGTGAGTACGCAGTAAGGAATCAGCTGCCATGCGATGGACATGGAGGTTCCTTCCTCCAGCCGGTATTGCAGGAAAGCGACAATCAGGAATGTAGCGGAGCTGAGGGCCAATCCCGTTCCGAGGCGCACCAGGGGCCTTGCCAGCGTTGCCACCCTGGGATAAACAAATACGGTGATGAGGGGGATGAACACCATGACGAAAATGGGATTGGCCGCCTGGATTTGGGCCGGCCCGATGGACCAGGAACCGCCCGGGAGCGGGATGGAAAGAGGAATCATCCTGCTGCCCTGGGATACCCAGGAAGAAGCCGTCTGTTCGAAAATGGACCAGAATGGGATGATAAAGGCGAAGATGGAGAGGATTTTCAGGATGTGCCGGGTGTCTTCCACGGCAGAAGTTCCGCAGCGCTGTTCTGCGTTTTTCCAGCCTCCGTGGAACAGAATGATGAAAAGGACTTTCCAGAAGCCAGGCTGCCCGCTGTTCCGGGCCGGAGGCGTTTTGTGGTATTTTTTGCGGCCCAGCCAGAAGACGAAGGTGGCAACTCCCATGAAGAGGCCCGGGATGGCAAACGCCCAACTGTACCCGTAACGCTGTTCCATGGCCGGAATGACCAGGAAGGAGAAGAAGGAGCCAAGGTTGATGGCCCAGTAGAAGGCATTGAAAGCCTTGGTCATTAACTGCGGGGACTTATTGGGAATCTGGTCTCCCATAAAGGCGGAGACGCATGGCTTGATGCCTCCGGCTCCCAGAGCGATGATGAACAGGCCCGCCATGAGAATGTAACGGCGCGCTTCAATGGTGTGGAAAAGATCCGCCGTCGCCAGAACTCCGTGTCCTACGCAGTAAAGCAGGGAAATATAAAGAATGGTTTTATATCGGCCCCAGACCTTGTCCGCCAGCCAGGCCCCCGCCAGGGGAAGCAGATAAACCATTCCCATAAAAATATGAAGGGTGGAGGTGCCCCAGTTGTCGCTCATCAGCAGATGGCCCGTCATGTACAGCATGAGGATGGACTTCATGCCGTAGAAGCTGAAACGTTCACAGGCTTCCGTTCCGATGATGTATCTGGACTGGGAGGGCAGGGCGCTCATTGGATGATGAAAAGGAGGGAGATGGAGTAATAAAAATGATGGCCTCCGGGCGGAGGCCATCATGGCGAATGCGTTCAGACGGCGTTCAGGGCCTGTGAGAAGGAGACGGGCTCACTGACGGTTGCCATGAAAGGGAAAACGTTAGCGTTCCTGGTTCAGGATGGGAGCGATTTCCACCTTATATTGGGTGATGCACGCTTTCAGCCAGTCCAGCATGATCATGGATTTTGCCTGGGCAGTCAGAGCCGGAGCAATTTGCTGGGTAGATTTGATTTGGAATTCCGGCGTATCCTCCAGTTCGCGCTTGACGAGCTGGGTCAGCAGGATGCCGTCCCCCGTGTTGATGGGCTGAGCCATCTGGCCGGGGTTGATGACGGAAGCCGCCTGGAATACTTCTTCAGGGGCCGGGAGCTCTTTGGGAGGGGCCAGGCGGGAATTCATGGCCCGTTCCAGAAGAGACTGGAGCTCTTCCTGTGTTTTGGCGTTTTGCAGGTTGACGCTGCTCAAGAGTACGTTTGGATTGACAAAGGGACCGTAAGAGGCAGTTTTGGCACCGGCTTTTCCGGCAATGGCATTGAACTGTTCCACGGGGTTTTCCGCCTTCTGCAATTCCGTATTGAGTTCCGTGGCGGCCTTATTCATGGATTCAACGGTCATGCTTTCCAGCAGGTCGGCGCGGGCGCTGTTGCGGGCGGTCTCGTAAGGCAGGGCTTTGACCGGGGTTATGCCTTCCAGACGGATCAGGACGACTTGTCCGTTTTCCAGCACCTGCATGGTGCTGATCTGTTCGGCTCCGGTCTTGGCGCGCGCTTCTTCAATGGCCTTGGCATCCGCATCCGCATTCAGGGCCGGGGCTCCCGCCAGGGAGAAAGCCACATCCAGCAGATTGGCGCTGCGTCCGTCGGAAGCGGATTGGTTGATTGCCTGGTTGATTTCCTGAGGCGCGTTTTTACGCGTTACGGCCGTGTAGGACTTTTTCTCCATTTTGCAGACGCCGGGAGTCTTGGCCAGGGCTTCGCTGATGGCCTGGTCCATGTTCCTGCCGTTGGTGGCGTTCAGCGGTTCCCAGATGTCATTTTCCACCAGATTCATGGTTTCCATGGTGGCGTTGGAAATGTCTCCGGGCTTGGGTGCCTGAGCATCGCCTGCGGGGATGAAGGTGTAAACGGTGAAGAAGCGAGCTTCCTCATTTTTGTAATTTTCCTTGTGCTTGTCCCAGAAGGTTTTTATTTCCTCTTCTCCGGGATCCGTCTTGGGGCGGAAGGCACTTTTTTCCAGGAAGGCAGTGTTGATTGTAATTTGCTGGCTGTTGGATTCCGCTACAGCCTCGGCAAAACCGGGCTCCACGGAGATACTCCCGGCCAGCACGTCCTTGATGCGCTCCAGGCTGATGGTGTCTTCCATCAGACCGCGCAGCAGTTCCTCCTGAAGCTTTTTACCCATGTTGCCGCGCATGGAAATGAAATTATCGTATTTTTGGGGGTCGAAAACGCCTTTATCGTCCTGGAACTCTGGAATATTGCAAATGGCATCGTCAATTTCCGCGGTGCTGGGAGTCAAGCCCAGGCGTCCCGCCTCCCGGCGGATAATGCCGCGGTAGGCCAGGAAAGCCGCATTGGGATTATTTGTTTTCAGCAGATGGCAGAGTTCGCGCAGGTTTTCTTCCGAGCTGAAATTGTCCTGAAGCAGCGGACCGAAGGTGGAAGGGAAGGAGAAAGCCACGGACAGGCCGGTCCTGCCCATATTGTTATAATCCTTTTCCCCATAAGATTTCCCGTCCACGGAAACGAAAGTCTGCTTGAACATGCCGGTCAGGGAGCCGCCGCTTACGTCCCCGCCGACGAACATGAGGCCCACAAACACCAGGGCCATGGCTGCCATGATGACGATTGTATGTTTACGTAAGTAATCTAGCATGGAATGTCAGGTTGAAAATGTACGTGTAGCCGGCCATGAGCTGACGGCAGCCCGGGCAGCCCGAACCTTTTACACTTTTTCCCTCCGCTAGGCAAGAACGAAGCTCTCCGCTTCCGGCGGCTTTTCCAGAACATGGCGGAATGCTCTTTCCTGTCATGAAGGGCTTTTCCGGCCGGGGCTGAACAATTTTTGACCTCGACGGTGATGCAAATACGCCTTATGTTGCTCCTGCACGGAAGGTTCCGGAAACCATGGGTCGGTTCTGTCCCATGGCATTCGGAAGCCTCCGGTGCATGTCCTTAGCCGGATATTCCTTTAATTGCAAGGATTTATGCTGAACCAGGTAGTAGAACTCAAAAGAGAAGTGACGGCGGTCCAGATCCCCAGCGGGGATGTGCTCACCCTGCCGGAAGGGGAACGCGTGTATATCACCCAGATACTGGGCGGCTCCTATACCGTGGCTACGGACCACGGCCTGGCCCGTATCTCCAGGGAGAACGCGGACGCCCTTGGCGCTGGAGCGGAGGAACCTTCTCCGGAAGCGGCTGCGCTGGATGAAAACGCCACACTGGAAGAAAGGGTCTGGGATACGCTGAAATGTGTGTATGACCCGGAAATTCCCGTGGACATCGTCAACTTGGGCCTGATCTACGATGTGGCCGTCATTGAGCTGGAGAACGGCCTTCATCATGTGGCGGTAAAAATGACTCTCACGGCGCCCGGCTGCGGAATGGGGCCCCATCTGGTCATGGAAGCCAAGGACCGCATTGAAGCGTTGGAAGGGGTGGAGGCTGCGGATGTGGAAATGGTGTGGGACCCCCCCTGGAACCAGGACATGGTCAGCGAGGAGGGCAGAATGAAACTCGGATTGATTTGATTTCCCATGCCGGTGACGTTGAAATTGTCCGACGAGGAAGCGCGTGATTTGGCGGAAATGCTTTCCACTGCCGCCACGGTGGCTGCCTCCAACCAGCAGGACGGGGCGGAGGCGCGTCTGGCGGCGTGGGGGAATTTGGTTTCCCGGCTGATGAAAGAGCTTTCCGTCACCTCCAAATTGAAAGGGCGCATTGCCTATGCGGATGAGCTGGGCGGCTATGCTTTCACCCGGGAATATGAAGAAAGCGCCTTTTTCCAGGATTGCCTGGATGAATACCGGGACAACTCTTTCTGGGCGGATCTCGTGACGCGTATGGCGGACAAGGCCATCAGCGAACACCTGGGGCCGGAATATTTTGAAAACATGCCGGAGGATGAACGCCGCCGTACTGCGGAAGCCCTGGAAAAATCCCTGTGGCAGGAATGCGCCAGATACGGCATTGACCGGCTGGGCTTCATCTTGCCTCCGTCAGACGGATAAGGAGAAGAACCGTTTAAAAATCCTGTGGACCGGTGCGGCCCGAATGATTCGGGCGCGGTTTGCGTGCATATCCCCGGAGAATACCGGTCCATGTTGCCTGTCTGCCGGGAAATACTCCCTTATATCCGCCCTGTTTCAGGTATCGGGACGACATGCGCTCTCTCTGGATGCGGCAAGATGATTTTGGGGGAGTTGTTCAGTCCGGAGTGCAGCGGTTCACCGGGTCGGGGCCTTATTCCTCCGCATTTTCCGGCAGTGGCGGGGTGGGGCTGCCCAGATATTCCGTTTCCTTGGGGGTGGAGAGTACTTTGTAATACGCCCAAGCGGCGGCGGCCAGTACGCCGCCGATGGAAACAATCATGGTTAGCCAGCCGGTGGGGGACATAATCAGTTAATGTTCTCCTGAACAAGACTGGTAACGGCCTTGTCAGGCAGGACCAGCTTGATATTCTGGGGCAGGGGACGATTTTGGAACAGCTTGAAATCCGTCATTTTCGTAGTTCCCCCCGTCTGAAGCAGCACGGAACCATCAGGCTGGATATTCGCCATGACGTTGGTGGAGGGGGTTGGGTCGCCGGTGAACGTTACGCTGGTATTGGGATGCCATTTGCCGTCCTTGTACGCGAAGCTGGGGCCAAAGAAGGCTCCGCGGGCCTTCTTGGCTGATTCAAAATTACGCATGAAATCTTCCACGAATCCGACGGAGAAGGAAAGTTCCTTTTCCGAGGAATGCGTTTTCCATTTGGAAATAAGATCCCAGGACCTGCTTTTATTATTAAAGTAATAACCGCTGATTTCCTTGAATTTCCCCATTTTTTTGACGCAGACGAGGAAGCGCATGTTCTCCCCGATTGCCCAGGGATAGTCCACGAAGCTTTGTCCGCCTGTTCCTTCACCGCCAAAACGTCCGGAGCGCGCATCTTTGCCCAGTTTTACCAGCTTGGTGCGTTCTTCTTCCGGCACATCATTGGGGTTGTCTCCGTGTGCCACCGGATCCCAGATGGAGAAGATGATTACTTTTTTACCGTTGGATTGTTCCTGAAAACCGATATAGCCGTCGTCAAAATTCATGGCGCAAAAGTAGGTGCCGGGAACGGATGTTTTGGCTTTCACTACATTGTACAGGGCGCTTGCCTGGGAGGGATGCCCCTGCTGGTTGATATGGACGGAACGGCACTGGCGCTTGGCCAGCAGTTCCGGGTCCTGCGCATGAAGGATGGTTCCGGAGAACAGGGCGGCGCAAATGACGGCGGCGGAGGATAAAAGACGCATGGTTTTGAATGATTGATGGTTGTCTGATTTGATGCCCGGAGGGTGGGGGGCAGGCAAATAATTAGGACAGGCTAATTACGTTTGGCCTGGGGGAAATCTCGCAGGCAGGCCGCACTTTTTTCAAAATTTTTCCGGCATGAATGTGATAAAAGAAATACTTGGCTCAGGCTGGTTGCTCAAGATTCTGAAACGGCTGAAGCCGTAAGTCCGGAAGGCCGGGCAGCCGCACTCTCTCCTTCCCCTTCCCGCTTTCAGTCAGCCGACGCGGAACATACAGCTTTGCCTGAATGGGGAAGGCCGTTCTGCGAAAAATTCGGGAAACGGCCTTCGGAAGAATGGGGGAAAAGGACGCGTTTGTTACCGGATGGGGTTCAGGAACAGGGGCATCAGGCCCCCCAGCACGATGAAGATGGAAAACGCGGCCAGCATGACTCCGGAAATGGCCGGTACCTGCACGGGTTCTGCGTTTTCTGCGGGCTTGTCCCAGTACATGGAGCGGATGACCTTGAAGTAATAGTAAAACCCGGATGCTGCGCAGACGATCATGACGGGGAGCATCCAACCCAGATACAGACCCGTATTGATGACGTGCACGAAAGAAATCATTTTGGCGAAAAATCCGGCCGTCAGCGGCACGCCCGCCAGGGAGGCGAACATGATGGTGACCGCCAGCGCCAGCCGGGGATTGGTTTTGCCCAGACCGCGGAACGCGGAAATTTCCTCGCTCCCGCGCTGGATGCGGATCATGGCAAGGGCGAAAAAGGCGCCGAAGGTCATGACCAGGTACACAGCTAGGTAGAACGGGGCGTTCGGAGCCAACTGGCCGTCCACAGTACCGATAAACAGGGGCAGAATGAAGCCTGCCTGTGCAATGGAAGAATATCCCATCATGCGTTTCAGGTTCGTCTGGGGAATGGCGCCCAGGTTGCCCACCAGCAGGGTGGCGGCGGCCATCAGGGCTACGACGAATTCGACGGGAGGCAGCACGGCGAATGGGGCCAGGATGATGCCGAGCAGGGCGAATCCGGCTACCTTGGAGGCTACGGAAAGGAAAGCTGTCACCGGAGTGGGAGCTCCCTGGTACACATCCGGAATCCACAGCTGCATGGGAACTGCGCCGATTTTGAATGCTGTACCGAGCAGCAGCATGGCGAGGGCCAGGTACATGGCGGGGGCTGTCTGGCCGGCCAGGGCGTGGCTGACGATCGTTTCATTATAAATGAATGTTCCCGTAATGCCGAAATACCAGGCCAGGCCGAAAACGAGAAACCCCGTGCTGACGGCGCCCAGAATCAGGTACTTGATGCCCGCTTCCGTGGAACCCAGGTTCCGCCGGAAGTAGCCTACCATGATGAAGGAACTCAGGGTGAGCACTTCCAGGGAGACGAACAGTTCCACCAGGTTGGATGCCTTGCACAGGGAGGTGATGCCTACGCAGGCCAGCAGGGGCAGGATGTAGAATTCCCCCGTTCCGTCCTGGGATTTGGAATCATTGGAGGAAAGGTTGATGACGGCCCGGAAATCTACGGAAAGCAACAGGGTGACTGCTGTGGCGACGAGCGCCAGGATGATGTAGATGTTGTCATAGAGCCCTTCCATGTAGAAGGGAAGCATCGCCAGGGTTCCCGCCGCGCCAATCAGCCCGAAAATAAATTTGGGCGTTTTTTTGCAGAAGGTCTCCGCCAGAAGCAAAAGCATTGCCAGGCCGGCCAGGATGAATTCCGGAATATACGCTTGCATGGGTAAAAGAGAATCAGGTTAGACTAGGATTGTATTCGGAAGGGAGGAAATCAGGAGAAAAACTGGAGCACCAGCGTGGGGAAGAAGCCGAAGACCGCCAGGGCGATGACCAGGAAGCAGTTGGCCGCCCGTTCGGAGGGCTGCAGTCCCGTGGCGTAGGCGGAGGCTTTGGACAAATCTCCCTGGAAAATATTGCGGTAGGCCCTCAGCATGTATACCGCGCCGATGACCAGTCCCCAGAGGCACAGGATGGTGGCGATTTGAACGGGGCCGAAGCCGTTGCTGAAACCGGCGAAACCGGAGAAGAAGACCATGAATTCCCCCGGGAAATTGGCGAGGCCGGGGAGGCCGATGGAAGCCATGCCCGCTAGGCCGAAAACGAAAGCCATGCGCGGCAGCCTGGTGCTCAGTCCGCCCAGAGAGTTGATTTCCAATGTGCCTGTTTGCTTTTCAATCTGCCCGCAGAGCAGAAAGAGAAGGGCGATTGTCAGGCCATGGGCCAGCATCAGCAGGGCAGCTCCTTTCAGCGCCCAGGGATTGGCTTCCGCGGAACCGGAAACTACCAGGGCGGCGAAAGCCAGGAAGATATAGCCCATGTGCATCACGGAAGAGTTGCCCAGCAGCAGGTCCAGCCTTTTCTGGTTGACGGTCACGTACCCCACCCAAATGACATTGCAGACGAGCAGGACCAGCAGGATATTCGTCCAGGGAAGGAATCCTGTTTCCATCAGCGGCTGGAACATGAAGAGCCCGTACAGGCCAAATTTCTTAAGTACTCCGGCATGCATCATCGCTACTGGAGCGGGAGCGGATGCGTATGCGGGGGCTGCCCAGGAATGGAAGGGGAAGAGGGAAATCAGCGTGCCGAACCCGGCGATGAGCAGGGCCCCGATGAGTTCCGCGTGGGCAAGTTCGCGCCCGCTGGCCATGAAGTCTTTCAGGCCGGAGAAGGTGAAGCCAGCCTGCGTGCCGATCATCAGCAGGGCTGCCAGCAGCACCATGGAGGCAAGCCCCAGGTAAAGCGTGGCGCGCCAGGCCGTGGTGCGGCGGTCGCCGCGTCCATACAGGCCGATCATCACGAAGGTGGGGATAAGAGCCAGTTCATGGAAGGCGAAGAAGGAGATTATGTTGTCGGACAGGAACGCCCCGGTGGCGCCTGCGGAAATCAGAAGGGCGGAGTTGTACCAGGAAGCTTCCCCCCCCTGGGGCGGGTTGGTGCCCAATACGGTGGCGAAGGTAACCAGGATGGTCAGCAGCAGCATTACTTTGGACAGGGCCGGAGCCAACGTGAGCTGGAGGTCCATCCCTTCAAAACGGGACCAGCAGGAAGAACAGCCGTCAAAGCTAACCAGGGCCCAGATGCCGAGGGCCAGCGTCAGGGAGGCGCTGAGCAGGGCTGTCGGGCGTGCGGGCGCCTTGCACAGACCGATGAGGGCCGCGGCAATCAGAGGAATGAGAACAAGCCAGATAAGCATGGTATGTGATTGGTTGGTTAGGTTAGCAGGAATAGAAGACGGTAAAGTAGATGACCAGGAGCAGGCCAATGCCGAAGAGAGCCGTATAGGCGGCCATGTTGCCGGACTGCAGGCGGCGCAGCAGGGAGCCTATGGCGGCGGTCAACCGCGCCAGTCCGCCAACGATGAGGCCGGAGATGATGAACTGGTCCATAAAGTCGATGATGGCGGCTAGAACGCCCTGGACTCCCCTGACCAGCACTTTATCATAGAACAGATCAATATAAAGGCGGTTGGCGAGAGCCCGGGAAACGGCATTGCCGGAGAGTTTGTCAGAAGCCGGGGAGCCTGCGTAGAAGGCAGCCGCCAGCAGGATTCCGAGCACCAGCGCCCCCATGGAGACGTAGAAGGGCATGCCCATGTGGAAGCTTTCGGAAACGAATCCGTTGAAAGGAACCAGCCTGTCTGCGATGAACCCGTAGCCGGAGATGAGAGCCAGGACAGCCAGAATCAGCAGGGGCACCAGCATGAGGCCGCCAACTTCCGAGGCGTGTTCCGAACTGTGGCTGCGGCTCTTGCCGAAGAAAACCACAAAGATGACACGCATCATATAGAAGGTTGTCAGCAGGGCTACGCCCGCGCCGATCCAGAAGAAGACCGGGTTTTTGCGAAGGGCTGCTTCCAGAATGGCTTCCTTGGAGAAGAAGCCGGACGTGAACGGAATGGCAATCAGCGCCATGGTGGCAATGATGAAGGTGAGGGAGGTCAGCTTCATGCGCTTCATGATGCCGCCCATTTTCCAGATGTCCTGTTCATGGTGGCAGGCGAAGATGATGGCACCGGCGCCCAGGAAGAGCAGAGCCTTGAACCATGCGTGGGTGAAGAGGTGGAACATGGCTGCCTCCCCGGCCAGAAGTCCCAGGGCCATGACCATATAGCCGAGCTGGGAGAGGGTGGAGTAGGCCAGGACGCGTTTGATGTCATTCTGCTGGGTGGCCATGAAGGCGGCGATGACGGCCGTAATGGCTCCGATGCCGGCAATGACATTGCAGGCCAGGGCGGGGAAGGCCTCAATGCCGATGGAGTATTGGACGCGCACCATCATGTAAACGCCGGCGGCTACCATGGTGGCCGCATGGATCAGGGCGGAGACGGGGGTGGGGCCTTCCATGGCGTCCGGAAGCCAGACGTGCAGCGGGAATTGGGCGGATTTGCCCACCGCTCCGCAGAAGAGGCACAGTACCGTAATGTTCAGCAGGTTTTCACTGATTCCTGCGGGTATTTCCATCAGGCTGAAATCCAGCGTGTTGGTCAGCGCCCAGAGAGTCAGAATGCCGATCAGGAAGCCGAAGTCCCCGACGCGGTTGCAGATGAAGGCTTTTTTGGCGGCGTTGGCGGCAGTGTCCCGTGTGTACCAGTGGCCGATAAGCAGATAGGAGGAGAGGCCCACAAATTCCCAGAAGATAAAGGTCATGGCGATGTTGTTCGCCAGGACGATGCCCGTCATGGAGAACATGAAAAGGCTCAGGCATGCGAAGTAGCGTGTTTTGGCCTTGTCGTCTGCCATGTAACCCAGAGAGAAAACATGGACCAGCAGGCCGATGCCCGTGACCACCAGCATCATGCGGGAGGAAAGGGGATCCAGCACGAAACCCAGGTCCACGGAAAAGATGTCGGAAATCGGGAGCCAGGAGAAGGAATCGGATCCGGTCCGGTCCAGCAGACCCAGGGAAAGGACGAAGGTCGCCAGGCAGGAGAAGGTGGAGGTGAGGGCCGCGACGTCAGGACGTTTGGTCAGCAGGAACCAGTCAAAGGCGGCTACGACCAGCGGCAGGAAGAGCAGAAGCCAGGTGTATTGAATATCAATATTGAACATGTTCGTGGAGTAGTGTGTTGCTCTTAGTCTTTCAGCGTGTTGAGATCTTGCGTGCTGGCCGTGCGCCTGGCCCTGTATAGGGAGACGATGAGGGCCAGGCCGATAGCCACTTCCGCTGCGGCGATGGTCAGGATAAAGATGGAGAGGGCCTGGCCGTCATAGTTGGGCAGGCCCATAGTGCCCTGGGCGCGGGAAAACGCTACCAGGGACAGGTTGGCAGCACTGAGCATCATTTCCAGGCACATGAAGATGACGATGATGTCGCGCCGGACAATCACCCCCATCAGGCCGATGGCGAACAGGACGCCGGAGAGGATCAGATAATGCGTAAGAGGTATCATGGTGATGGCTGTGGTAAGGGGTTCTTTATTTTCCGGAAGGGCGGCGGCTCAGCACGACGACGCCGATGGAAGCCACCAGCAGGGCCAGACCGGCGATGACCAGGCTCCGGTTGTATTTGTCAAACAGGGTACGGCCCAGCAGGGCGGTGTCCGGGAATTCTCCGTTGTCTATCTCCTCACGGATGGTGGTGCCTTCCGGATAGAGGTGGGCGGAACATTGGGGGGAGAGGGGGGGGAGAATGACGGAAGGGGCGCCGTTGTTGCGAAGGCTACAGGCGGGAGTTTCCATTCCGGTTTTGGAGGGGGCTGCGTCCTCCTGCCCGATTTTCAAATCGTTCCAGGCCTGTTCCGCGCTGGCCATCGGGCAGCGGTGCGTTTCTTTGGCGCCGGGCAAAGAATAGATGATGCCAATAAGCTGGCCGAGGAAGAGGCCGGCGATGATGACACCGATAGCGACGGAGAAAGGCCTGCTGAAGGGGGATGTTTCCTGCTTCACATTCAGCAGCATGATGATGAACGCGAAGAGCACCATAATGGCCCCGGCGTATACAAGGATTTGGAGAATGCCCAGGAAGTGGGCTCCCAGCCCGATCATGACGGCGGCGGTGGCTCCAAAGGAAAGAGCCATCATCATGGCGGAGGAGACGGGGTTGCGCATGAAGACGACCATCAGGGACAGGACCACGGCCAGGGCCCCGAAAACGTAAAAAAGTATGTCGCTGGCAAAGATGTTCATAACGTACGGGAAATGGAGTGTTCGGGGGTTATTTGTATTGGTTCCACTTGTTGACCAGCCCCTTGCGGGTGCCGCCCAGTTCGTAGAGCTTGGCCTTGTTGTGGATGGCCTGGGTTTTATCCGTGGGGGTGAACAGGTAGTTATGGCTCATGAAGATGGCCTGTTCCGGGCAGGCTTCCTCGCACATGCCGCAGTAGATGCAGCGCAGCATGTCAATCTGAAATTCCCTGGGGGCTTTTTCCACTTTGCCCCACGGTCCTTCCTGTATGGGGCCAGGGGTGATGGTGATGGCGCGGGCCGGGCAGATGAATTCGCAGAGCTGGCAGGAAACGCAGCGTTCACGGCCGTCTTCGCCTTTCACCAGTACGGGAGCTCCGCGGTAATATTTCGGCAGATGTTTGTCCCATCTGGCTTCCGGATATTGCATCGTAACGCCGATGCCGGAGCCGGCCAGTTCTTTTTTGTTGCGGGATTTGCCCAGCAGAGCCAGAACGAGGTGCCTGATAGTGAGCCAAAGACCGCCAAGAATGGATTGCAGATAGAACCGCTCTCCAAGGGAAATCTTCGGACGCTTGATCGTTTTGAAGGCCATAATAGTAATGTTGTCGGAATGAAGAAGGGGGGATTACTTGACGAAGTACAGGATGGCGGCTGTAAGGAAGATGTTGATGACGGCCAGTTCAAAGAAGACCATCCAGCCGAGCTTCATCACCTGGTCATAGCGGAAGCGGGGGAGCGTCCACCGCACCCAGACGAAGAAGAAGGCGAAGAAGAGAAGCTTGAGCACATATGCGATGAGCTGGCAGATGACCGCCACCCAGTTGGCTACGTTTTCATTGAGCCAGCCGTCCAGGCCGAAGCCGATGGACCAGCCCCCCAGGAACAGCGTGATGACAAGAGAGGACCCCACCACCATGGCGGCATATTCCCCCATGAAGAATTGGGCGAATTTCATGGAGGAGTATTCCGTATGGTAGCCGCCCACGAGATCCGTTTCACATTCGGACATGTCAAACGGCGTGCGGTTGGCTTCCGCAAAAATGGAGGTGAGGAATATGATGAAACTGATAGCTACGGGCACCAGCAGTATCCAGCGCTGCCAGCTCAGGCCCTCGCCCCACACGGGAAGCAGGAGCCAGCCGTTGGCGGCCTGGTATTCCACGATGTTGGACAGGTCCAGCGTGCTGTAAATCATCAGCACAGGAATGATGGACAGACCCATGCTGATTTCATAGGAAATCATCTGGGCTGAGGAGCGCACGCCGCCCAAGAAGGGGAATTTGGAGTTGGATGACCATCCGGCCAGCACCAGTCCGTACACGGAGAGGGAGGAGATGGCGAACATCCAGAGGGGGCCTACGCTGAGATTGGCCACTGCCATGTTGACATTTCCGTAAGAGGTTTGAAGGTCTCCGGCGAAGGGAACCACGGCCGCCGTCATCAGCGGTGGCGCAAGCACCAGGATGGGGGCGATCCAGAAGTATACGCGGCGTACGAAGGGGGGGGTGAAATCCTGTTTCAGGAACAGTTTGCCGCCGTCCACCATGGGCTGCACGAGACCGAAGATGGGGATGTCGCGGTCCAGGCGGAAAAAACGGCACAGGTTGGCGATTTTGCCGTCATGGGGCAACCCGAAGTAGTCCAGCGTCTTTTTGAACGGCAGGTCGGATTTCATACCGAAGCGGCGGAAGATGCTTAACGGAATGCCGGCTCGGTTGGGGCCTACGCGGTCCTGGATCCAGGCGGCCACCCGGCGTTCAATGTACACGCAGACCGGAATGAACAGAATGGTGATGGCAAAGCAGATGACGATTTTGATCAGCAGAGTGATGATATAAAACCACACAGGGTTGCTGAGCACCTCGTCGCAAAAGGTTAGAATCGAATCAATCATGGCGGATTAACAGGTTGTATGCGTGTGAAGTGTGATTAGCGGCCCTGGTTTTTTTCGCGTTCCACCACGGGAATGGTGACGCCGGTTTCCAGAATGGGCTGGCCCCCGTCTCCGATGGAACCCCAGGAGACTCCATTGAGTGCGCCGTATTCCGTACTCATGGCGGTGAGGATGTCCAGGGCGGAGTTGAAGTCTTTCAGAGCAGGATTGCCTCCCAGCAGAAGGGTGATGTCTCTGAAAATCTGCCAGTCGTCCCGGGCGTATCCTATGGGCTGGATAGCGCGGTTCAGGCGTTGAATACGGCCCGTGACATTAATCATGGTGCCGAATTTTTCAGCGTAGGTGACGCCCGGCAGAACCAGGTCCGCATGGCGCGCCGTTTCATTGGCGCTGTGGGCGGTCATGAACAGGTAGTCCAGCTTGTCCAGATCTTCCGCCGTGAAGCCTGCTTCCGGGGAGATGAGGTCTTCCCCCAGGGAGAGGATGCCCTTGATGGAACCGCTGCGAACTCCTTCGCGAATGGCGTCCAGCCTGGAACCGGGTTCGATATCCAGCACCAGCCTGGCCCCGTTCGTGTTCGGGTTGCGATCCGCAGAAATAAGCATGCCGTCGCTTTCTCCCATGCGGGGAACGATGTCCACCATATCCGTGCCGATTTGGGCGGCCAGATGGCGGACCATGTAAAGTTCTTCATTGGTCATGCGCCCGGAGGCAATGATGGCGAGCTGGTTCGGAGCGATGCGCTTGACGGCTTCCGCGGCGGAAGCCAGAGCCGGTTCCCAGGTGGAGGGGCGGTGGGGCGCTTCCGCATCCGTACGGATGACGGGCTGGGGAATGCGGGTTTCCGCATTGATGTATTTGTAGTTAAGGCGGTGAGAGTCCGGCATCCAGCAGGAGTTTACGGCATCATTCTGGCGCGGGGTAATGCGGTATACCTTGTCTTCCCTTGTCCAGAGGGTGATATTGGTGCCCGTTCCGCAGTCCACGTCAATGGTCTTTGTTTCCTTCAGGAACCAGACGCGCATTTTAAAGCGGAAATCCTTGGAAGTAAGGGCTCCTACCGGGCAGAGGTCCACGGTGTTCATGGAGTAGTTGCTGTCCAGCTCGCGGCCGGGGTAAACCGTGATGGCGTTGAAGGTGCCGCGTTGGGACATGGTGAGCACCTCATCGTGCATGATGTCGCGCATGAAACGCACGCAGCGGCCGCAGAGCACGCAGCGTTCCTGGTCCAGGTTCACGCGCGGGCCAATGCTCAGGTTTTTTCCTTTTTTGGTCTTTTTCTCTTCAAAACGGCCTTCCACCTGGCCGTAGTCGTTGGAGTATTCCTGAAGCTTGCATTCCCCGGCCTGGTCGCAGATGGGGCAGTCCAGAGGGTGGCTGGTGAGCAGGAATTCCATTACGCCGCGGCGCGCTTCACTGGCCAGGGGGCTGTCCGTGCGGATGCCCATGTTTTCCGCCACCGTGTTTGCGCAGGAGATGATGGGGCGGGGCATCCACTGGATGCGCTGATAGCCGTTTTCATCATAGGATGGTGTCTGTCCTGGAGCGAGCCTGGGCGGCATCCCCTGTTCCACCATGCACATGCGGCAGGAGCCGGCGACAGCCAGCTTGGGGTGGTAGCAGAAGCACGGAATGGGCACGCCCACGGAACGGCAGGCGTCTGCAATCCGCGTGCCGCGCGGGAACCGGTGCCACGTTCCGTTGATTTGGACGTTCACCTTGCCTTCCGCGGCGGCAATGTCTTTGGGGAGTTTGGAAGCTTCTTCACTCATGATGACGGATGGGAGAGGGATGGTTTTGAGAACTGGTGTTGCGTGCTGCTGTTTAGCGGGTGAGGAAACGGTTTTGCTCCCTGCCTTCCTCCGTGTGGGGCAGACAGGCGTTGAATGGATCCGTCAGGGCTACGAATTCCTCCTTGAATTTGGAGACCATGGCCTGGGTGGGCCAGGAGGCGGCTTCACCAAAGGCGCAGACCGTTTTTCCTTCAATCTGGTTGGCCACTTCAATGAGCAGATCCACATCCGACGGGGCGGCTTTTCCTTCCAGGATGCGGGTGCTGAGTTTCATCATCCACGGACAGCCTTCCCGGCAGGGAGTGCACTGCCCGCAGGATTCATGGGCGTAGAAACGGTTGATGTTGTTCATGGCCCAGGGCATGGAGCGGGAGTCGTCCATGACGATGACCGCGCCGGAACCGGACATGGAGCCGTGCCGGGCGATGCTGTCCAGATCCAGCGGAATGTCGAAGAAGGTGATTTTTCCCATGGTGCCGTCCGGATTCTGCACTTTGTATTCCGCATCCGTGCGCATGACCTTGGAGGAGGAGCCTCCGGGTATCACGGCCTTGAACTGGCGCCCGTCCCGCGGGCCGCCGCAGACGTCGTACAGCAGTTCACCGAAGGTCATGGAGCCGGAGACGATTTCATAGAACCCAGGACGTTTGACGTCGCCGGAAACGCCGATGATGCGGGTGCCGGGGGAACGTTTGGCTCCTTCCTGGCTGTAGGCTTCTCCTCCCATGGCCATGATGTGTTTCACCTGGCAGAGGGATTCCACGTTGTTGACAATGGTAGGGCATCCGTACAGGCCGATGGCGGCCGGGAAGTAGGGGGGCTTGATGCGGGGATAGGGGCGATCCCCTTCAAGGGAGTTGAGCAGGGCCGTTTCCTCACCGCAAATGTACGCTCCCGCTCCGCGGTGCAGGTGGATTTCCAGATTATAGCCGGACCCCTGGATATTACTGCCCAGGAAGCCGCGTTCGCGAGCTTCCTGAAGGGCTTTGAGCATGATTTCCGCGGCGATGGGAAATTCTTCGCGCATGTAGATGTAAGCCTGATGCGCTCCCACCGCGTAGCTGGAGATGACCATTCCTTCAATGAGCTGGTGGGGATCCTGATGGACAATGTAGCGGTCCTTGAACGTGCCTGGTTCGGATTCGTCACAGTTGCAAACCAGGTAAACAGGCTTCGTGTTGTTCGGCGGAATGAAGGTCCATTTCACGCCGGTGGGGAACCCCGCGCCGCCACGGCCGCGAAGACCGGATTTTTTCACCTCGTCAATGACGGCCCTGGGCTCCATGCCGAGCGCCTTTTTCAGTTCTTCATAACCGCCGTCGGCCAGATAGCAGTCAATGGAGGTATTCCAGCCCTCACGGTTGACGTTTTTCAGAATGCGGCGCGTTTCCCTGGGGTGGGGTTCTTTACCGGGAAGATAGGTGATGCTCATGGCGAAAATCTGGTGCGTGGGAAATGGAAAGGGTTAGGCTGTCTGATATTTGGCAATCACTTCTTCCAGCACTTCCGGAGTGACTTTTTCGTACAGGAGATCGTTGACCATCATGTTGGGGCCAAAGCCGCAGTTGGCCAGGCATTCCACTCCTTCCACGCTCCACAGGCCGTCCGGGCTTACTCCAATGGGGTGGTGGTGGTCGATGCCGTTTTTGTCAATGCCCAGACGCGTGCAGATGGCGTCGAACAGGCTGTCCGCCCCCGCCATGGCGCAGGAAAGAGTGCGGCATACGCGGATGTGGTTTTTTCCAGGGCACATCTGGCGCAGACCGGGATAGAAAGTCACCACGCCCAGAACATGGGCGGCGGAGATATTCAGTTTTTCTCCCACCCAGGCAATGGCGTCGCCGCTGATGAAGCCGAATTTTTTCTGTATTTCATGCAGGATGGGCAGCACGGCGGATTTTTGCTTGCCTTCCGGGTAATGCGTAACGTATTCGCTGGCGGCGGCGTCAAGTTCCGGCGTTACTTCAAAGGCCGGGTAAAACCGTTCGCCCGGGCTGGGCTGGTGGGCGATAGTCGCGTCGATGGCGTTTTCAGCGTAATCGGACATGGGGAAAAAGTTTGGTGTTTGCGTTGAAGTGGATGAAAGTGGCGGGTGTTTAACGGTCGCATTCGCCCATCACGAAGTCGAAGGAGCCGAGAATGGCCGGAACGTCGGAAACCAGGTGGCCTTTCATCAGTTCCGGCAGGATGGACAGGTTGCAGAAGGAGGGGGAGCGCATGCGCAGGCGGTTGGGAAGTCCGCCCCCCTTGGAGTCCAGGAAGAAACCCAGCTCTCCCTTCGGGTTTTCCGCGGCAAAGTAAACCTGCCCGGCAGGGGCGTTCACCCCCATGGTCGTCGTCATGAACTGGCGAATCAGGGATTCCATGTCCGTCAGGACTTTTTTCTTTTCAGGCAGCGTGCCTTTGGTGTCCACCATGTTGATGGGGCCGTCCGGCATGGTTTCAATGACTTGGCGGATGATGCGCAGGGACTGGCGCATTTCTTCAATGCGCACGGTAAAACGGTCGTAGCAGTCTCCGTGTTCGCCTACGGGGACATCGAATTCGTAATTTTCATATCCCAGATAGGGGGTGAGTTTGCGCAGGTCCCGCTTAATGCCGCTGGCTCGCAGGTTGGCCCCCGTAATACCCCAGGAAAGCGCTTTTTCACGGCTGATGACGCCTACGCCCTGAAGACGGTCAATGAAGATTTTGTTTTTGAGCAGGAGGGCTTCCGTTTCATCAAGGGTTTTGGCCGCTTCATCGCAGAAGACGAGCACTTCCTTGAGCATTTCATTGGGAACATCACGCGTCTGTCCGCCGATGCGGGTATAGGAGGAAGTGAAGCGCGCCCCAGTGAGCTGTTCGTAAAAATTATGGATTTTTTCACGTTCCTCATAACAGTACAGGAAAACGGTCATGGCGCCTACGTCCATGCCGTACACGCCTACGCCCAGGATGTGGGAGGAAAAGCGGGAAAGTTCCAGGGCCAGTACGCGCAGGGCCTGTCCGCGGGGCGGCAGTTCCCATCCCAGCAGTTTTTCCACCGCGCAGGCATAGGCGATGTTGTTGGACAGGGGGGCCAGGTAGTCAAAACGGTCGGTGTAGGGAACAAATTGGTTGTACTGGATGGTTTCGCCTATTTTTTCCATTCCGCGGTGCAGATGGCCAACCACCGGATCACAGCTGATGATTTCTTCACCATCAAGTTCCAGCACTAGGCGCAGCACGCCGTGGGTGGCGGGGTGGGAGGGGCCCACATTCAGGGTCATCGTTTCTCCGAGCGGTTCGGATGTATTGGTGAGATAGTCTGCGTTAGCGGCTGTATCTGCAATGGCGAAAGTTTTGGTGCTCGTCTTCATGTGGATGTCCGTGCCTGGCTGAACCTGATAATGGTGCCGGATGATTATGCCACTTCACACCATGCGGGCAAGCCAAATGTCAGTTTTTTTGGCATTCCGGGGAGGTGGTGCGCGAGTCTCCTCAACTGATGAATGTTAGTCCTTTCTAACAATAAGCTTTTATATGGAACCTGCCGAATATGGGAAAAAGCGGATTAGGAATCCGGAGTCAACCTACAAATTTGAGAAAAAATAATTTAATGCAAATTTGCTCAGTTATTTCCGAATGGCGGGTGCCGGGAAAACAGGGCTGCTGGGCCTTATGGCTGGACGTGTCCGAACGCAGCGGAGGAGAATCTTCTTCCTTTGTAGCCGGCCTCCCTGCGTAGTCCTTTTCGGGATTCACGTTATATGCGGATTCCTAATCCGTTAGGAAAAAAATATGTTGAAGCCGAGGAGAATTTTTGTCTTTCCCATTGCTGTAACATTTTCAGTATTATTTATTTTATATATTATTTCATGGTTTTCCCCTATTGCCGGGGATTCCTTTATTCACGACAGGACGGGGTACCTTGGGCAGTTTCATATCCGCCATGTCTGGAAGGCCTGCGTGGACAGTTACCTGTATTGGAATCCCAGGCTGGGGGAAATGGCTGCGTTTTTTATTACTTCTGCTCCCCGGCTGGTCTGGACGGTCTTGAATCCCGTGTTTGTGCTTGCCCTTGTTCTTGGCCTTTATGTGCTCGCTCTGGGGAGAATGCCCAATCTCCGGCGGGAGTGCGGAGCATGGACGTGGTTGTTTGCTTTAAGCATGTTCGTCTCAGCCGGGGTAACCGTTTATTATGTCTGCCTGACACGCGCAGGCTCCATGAATTATGTGTGGACCGGATGCCTGATCGTATGGTTCATGAATATTTACAGAACCAGGTGGGGGAAGCGGATAACCTCCCCTCGATGGGGCCTGTCCTCAGGATGTCTGATTTATGGGATTTTCTGCGGCGCCTGTAATGAGGGGGCGACGATAGGAATGGCGGCGGCGTTTTGCATCATGACCGCGGTCGGCATGCTCCGGGACCGCAGGGTTGGCGCTTATGTATGGTGCGGGTTTGCCGGCGTTGCGTTGGGAGGCCTGTTTCTATTTGCCGCCCCCGGGTTGTACTCGCGGCTTGGCCATGATTTGGGAGCGAGTGAAGTTTTGAGGAAGGGCGGTTTTTGCGCCTATGCGGAGTCTTTCGGGATATTGCTTTATTACCACGCGAGGATGCTGTGTAAAATATATGCCGTTTCCGCAGTATTAACGGGATTTTTGTTGTTCAGCGGCACGGAGCGGTGCCGGGAAGTAATCAGGAAGGAAAAGGAATCCTTCTTTTATATTCTTTTTTTATTGTTGCTGGGGTTCATCATGTCCGTTTGTTATTTTCCGGTGTGCATTCCCGCCCATCATGTTCAGTTCGTGTCGTCCCTGCCCGTTTTGGCGGCGTCAACCGTGTTGTTCTCCGTATTGTACCGGAATGAGATCATGGTGCGCGGATTGCGCGCGGTGACTGTTTGCCTTGCCGGAGCTACTTTGTTTTTCGGGGTGGTGTTCACCCTGGAGTATTATCATGTAGGCTCTCAGGCTTTCCAGAGAGAGGAGCTGATTCATAAGGCCTTCCAGGAGGGGAATCTGGAACCGGAAGTTCCTTCCATCTCTCCTCTTTTCTTTGAAGGAAAAGTATCCGGAACGGATGGGAATTGGGGTGGGCCGGATACCAACCGCCGGTTTGGCATCCGCAAGCTGGTAGTGAAAAAGCCCTGAGGGAAAATGGCTATTTGACTATGTTCCGGGGAGTGAAGTGCATTTCCTGTTCCTCGATGCCGAATTGCCAGGTGGCCGTTTGCCACATGTTGACAGCAGGATTTTTCCAACGGACCTGGACGGTTACGGGGCTGAGCCGCAGGGGACGGGAGGGAGTCCATTTCAAAATTTTTTCCTTGGCGTCGTACCGGGCGTTTACCAGGCCGAAGCCGGAGACGCGCATTTCCATTTGCTTGGGTTCCAAGGAGGGTTCCCCTGCCAGGGAAATGGATATATCGGGAGTCTGGTTTTTCACCACGGTATTGGCGGCCGGATAAACGGGCTGGGCCGGGGCCGGGTAGGAATTCAGCTTTTTCCCGCTGCTGTTGCCAGGGGTGGCCGCCGGAGTTTCCGGAGTGGAGGGAACGTTGAAATTCAGGGCTCTGGTAAATGTCTTAGGGTCTTTGCCGAAGACCATGTAGCGGTGAATCCGCCAGCGGTCCGTGTCCTTGGTCACTTTTTTGGGGATTACCGTAAAGGCCGCCTGGAATCCGGCTTCTTCCGCCTTGGAGATCATTTCCGGCAGGATGAAGCCGCCAGGATAGCAATAGGCCTCCACGGAAGAACCGGGGAATTTTCCCTGAAGGATTTTCCGGGAATTGCCTATTTCCGCCGTTGCCAGATCCAGAACCGCTTGTGTACCTTTCCGCTGGGCGGCCCTCCAGGATCTTGGGTACAGGTGGCTGACGGAGTGGCTGCCCAGGGTGGCGCCGTTATTCAGCATTTCCTGAATCTGGGCGGGGCTCATGGCAGAACCGCGGCCCGTGATGAATTTGGTGTATGGGAAAATGGTAAAGGGGAATCCCGTTTCTTTCAGGATGGGATAGGCGTCCGTGTAGACGCTCTTCCAGCCGTCGTCGATGGTGATCATGACGCATTTGGCCGGAAGCTGTCTGTCCCCCAGTTTCCATTCCAGAAATTCCTTCATGGAGATGACGGGCACTCCGGACGCCTTCAGCGCCTGCATCTGGGAGCGGAATACATCCGTATTCATGCGCATTTCCGTAGCGGGAAGGGTGCGGCTGAAATCATGGTAACCCAGAATGGCTACGCGGGTTTCATGCTGAGGAACCGGAACGGGGGAAAAAGCCGTGGAGGGAATGGCAAGGGATGCCTCCGCAGGTTGTACCGGGGCGTGCAGGTTCGTTTCCCCGGGAATGGGTTCCGCGTTAGGGATGGACTCCGCCAGGGGAGCGGAAGAACCTGTCTCTCCGGGAATGGGGTCCGCCATGGGGATGTATTCATCCTTGCGGTTGGCTTCAATCAGGTCTTTGACGGGAACGATGCCGGCGGCCGGGTTTCCCTTGATGGTTCCCCCGATGACCGGGCCGGGAGCAAAGGGAAGGGGAGACGCCGGCGGCAGGTCGGGCGGAAGCTCCGCACATGCGACACCGGCTGCGATCAAGAAAACGGAAAGGAGGCCTGGGACGGAGCGCATATCTGCAACTACTATTTTTAAGTTTTCTGTTCAACCTTAAACTCAGGCAGGCATGACAGCCTGTTCCGTGCCGCGCGCGTTTTTTCCGGGGCATGTCTGGATTTTCCCGTTTGAATGCGTTATCGCTAAAAAGCATGCAGACTCATTTTCCGCTCGCGGAAGAAAGGAGAGGCGTTTAGTCTGTCTGCAGACATGAGCTGTATTTGTCATTTCTTCAAAGTTCTGGCGCGCCGTGCGGGTCTGCTCACTGCCGTAGCTGCCGCCGCTTTTTTCCTGGGGGCTCCCTCCAGTGAAGCTTCGGCCCGCACGGCGGCTCCCGCTTATCCGGCCGCGGAAGTGGGGGGGGAATCCCAGTACAGCCATTTTCCCATTCCTCTCAATCAGTACAATCCGGTGCCGCCGGATGCCAGCCTGTACCAGGTGCTTAGTGAACGCAACAAGCAGTCCGGCGGTTTCAACCTGGCAGTGACGCTCGTTTTCTTCGGCGCTATTATCCATACGTTTCTGGCCGGCCGCTTTGAGCGTTATTCCCATAAGCTGGCCCTGCGCTACAAGGAAAAGCTCAAGGAAACCAACTTCCGCGTGATGCATCCGGAAGAGCGCCTCCCGGTTTCCTTCGCGTCCGCCATTTTCCATTTTCTGGGAGAAGTGGAAGCCGTGTTCGGAATCTGGCTTATCCCTTTCATGTTCGTGTGCTGGAAGTATTATTCCTTTGAGGATTTTTCCGCCTATTTGAATTATGACTGTTCCTTCACGGAGCCGATGTTCGTGATGATTATCATGATCATCGCTTCTTCCCGCCCTATTTTCAAACTGGCGGAATATGTCGTGAACTGCGGCGCCAGGCTTGGAAAGGCAACGCCGGGCGCGTGGTGGATTTCCGTGATGTGCCTGGCTCCCCTGCTGGGTTCTCTGATTACGGAACCTGCCGCCATGACGATCGGGGCCCTGATCCTAAGCAAAAAATTTTACGACCTCAAGCCGAAGAAAACCTTGATGTACGCCACTCTGGGGCTTCTCTTCGTGAATATCTCCATCGGGGGCACCCTGACGCACTTTGCAGCTCCGCCCGTAGTGATGGTGGCGGAAAAGTGGGACTGGGGGCTGGCTCACATGATCCAGCATTTCGGATGGAAGGCCGTTTCCGCCATCGTCATTTCCAATTTGGCGTATTTTCTCCTTTTCCGCAGGGAGTTCGCCCGCCTGGCTTCCCAGCAGAGGGAGTTCGACGAGTTTGACGACGCTGTTCCCCAGTCCTGGGAAGACCGCAATGACAAAATACCGTTATGGGTGACCCTGGCGCATGTCTGCTTCCTGGTCTGGACGGTTCTTTTTGCCCATGAGCCGGTCATGTTCATCGGCAGTTTCCTGTTCTTTATCGGTTTCACACTGGCTACGCCGCAATACCAGAACCAAATGTCTCTGCGCGTACCCATCATGGTGGGGTTCTTCCTGGCGGGGCTGGTCATTCTGGGCGGCGTGCAGGCCTGGTGGCTGGAGCCGGTGCTGACGCGGCTGGGGGACTACGCCATGGTCGGGGCTACGCTGCTGACGGCATTTAATGACAATGCCGCCGTCACTTTCCTGGCGTCTACGGTTCCCAACCTGCCGGAAGCCGTCAAATATTCCGTGGTGGCGGGTGCTGTGACGGGCGGCGGCCTGACGGTCATCGCCAACGCCCCCAATCCGGCCGGGCAGGCCATTCTGGGTAAATATTTCAAAGGCATCAATCCCCTGTGGCTGTTTGCCTGGGCGGCTTTTCCCACTGCCATCGTGTTTATTTTCTTCACCTGCTTCGGCCATTAATGGCCGGAGCGTACTGTCACTCTTATGTTTACCGGACTCGTTGAAACAACAGGAACCGTGGAAGGGTTTACGCCTATTAACGGCGGAGCCAGGCTGACGCTGACCATTCCGTTCGGCCGTGAACTTTCCCTGGGGGATTCCGTTGCCGTCAACGGATGCTGCCTGACGGTGGATGCCCTGGAGGGTGAACGCATCTCCTTTGATCTGCTTTCCCAGACTCTCCGCGTCACCAGTCTGGGAACCCTCAAACCGGGGATGCTGGTTAATCTGGAACGCGCCATGTCCGCCATGGACCGTTTCGGAGGCCACTTCGTGATGGGGCATGTGGACCATACCGGTACGATTGCCGCTCTGGAGCCTGCAGGGCAGGACCACCGTTTGGAGGTGCGCATTCCGGAGGAACTCACCCGCTATTGTATTGACAAGGGTTCCATCACCATTGACGGCATTTCCCTGACCATAGCCAATTTGAGCGGCTCTCTGCTGGAGTTCTGGATTACGCCCCATACTTTCGGCCGCACGAATCTGCAGAATTCCGTTCCCGGCCAGCCGGTCAATCTGGAAGTGGATATGCTGGCCAAGTATGTAGAGAGACTGTTTTCTGCCCGTGAACAACGTGCGGAGGGATAGTCCTGCCCGTAAGGAGAATCACATGCCGGGCATGCGGGCTGGTTTTTCCTGCCGGACAATGAAAGCGCATTCCTGTTTTCTGTAGCAGGGGTGCCGGGATGCGGAGATTTTTGAACTGGAAGCCGGGTATTGCTGTTCCGATGAAGGAAGGGCCGTGAGGGCGGAACAAAAATGCGGAGCGAGTCTATTTGCTACCGGGCCATTCCTCCCTTTGCCGTAATCCATTTCCCGCGTTTGACGACCCGTTCAAAGAACAGACCGTGACGTTCCGCTGCCGTTTTCGTTTCTTCCCACTGGGAAGCCAGAATGCCGGAGATGACCAAAGCGGCATCCTTCTTCATGGCGGCGATGATTTGTGGAAAAGCCTTTTGCAGTATGGTTGAAAACAGGTTGGCGACGACAAGGTCACCCTGCTGGGATTCCGAAGGTTTCCATTTGAAGACGTCTTCCACAAATAAGTCCAGCTGTTCCGCCGTAACGGCGTTGCGGACCATGTTGTGCCGGGCCACTTCAATGGCCATGGGGTCAAAATCGAAAGCCGTGGCGTGCTCCGCCCCCAGCTTCAGCGCCGCCATGGCCAGCACGGCGGTTCCGCAGCCTATGTCCGTCATGCTCCATGATGTTTTTCTGCGGGATTTGGCAGCGTCGCAGATAAAACGCAGGCAGGTGGATGTGGTAGCGTGGTCTCCTGTTCCGAAAGCCATTTCGGCGGGGACGCTCAGGATGCAGCGCGAGGGGAACTGTTTCTGCAGAGCGGCCAGATTCTCCGGAGAACTCTGCTCCGTAATGACCAGTGCGTCCCTTATTTTGAGCGGAGGGCGTTTTTCCCGCTTCTGGGTCGCTACCCAGTCCTGCGTCTTGATTTCCCTGACAGTTCCTCCAAAATATTTTTTCAAGGCCAGGGCGTCTTCTTCATCATCGCAGTAAACGGTGATTCGAACCGTTTTCCCCCCTTTGATTTTTGTAATAACGGCGTTCGGATTTCCGGCGATGCGTTCGCTCCAGGCGTCTTCCCATTTGGCGGCGGAAAGTTTGTTCCAACTCCATGTCATGCAGAAAGTATGGGATTTTTCCGTCAGGGAGGCAAGAATGGATTGATTGTAACTGCATTCCCGCAGTTTTTGGGATTGTGTGGCTCTATTGTTGAAAATTTGATTTATTCAAAGAAGGATATAAAGCGTCAACTATCAAACCATTTTATTTTCAGTATGGTTGCGAATTTGGAATCCGGAGTAAAGATTATTTTTTTATATTCAATGGCCAACCTGTAAGAAGAGGAAGGAATCTTGTTCTGTTTCAATCTTTTTTTCTAACAATAATTCATTGATTGTTATTTTGTTGTTTTGAATTTCGAATAACAACGGATTCCAAATTCGTACATTAAAAGGAGCGCGTTTGATATGCAAAAAACATCCAAATGTACAGATTATCATGAAATTATTTGCTTTTGCCATGTTGTCCTTGGTTCCTTCAGTTACTGTCTGTTCCGTTTTTTCCAAGGAAGTGGATATTTATTCAGGAACATATGGAAACGATGATGTGGAAGTATTCCAGCCGGAGGAAGTGACGTATCATCTGGCCGGAAGGGATGGCGTCTTTTATGAAGGTGCGTTTACGTTTGATAATTATAATCCGGACAAGGGCGGCGCCGGAAACAGGCAGGGTGTTTTCTCCGGCTATAGTACACATTTTTCCAGCACGGAAGGAACGTCTCTCGGCTTTCACTGTACCGGGCTTAATCCCGGAAAGAACAGTTCCGCTTCCAAATCTTTTATTTTTGTCATGGGGCCATGGGAAAGCGGGGAGGAGTTTGTCGCTCCTCAGGTTACTTTTCAGAATTTGGGCGATTTGAGCTTCATTGCGGATAATATGGACATGATCGGCATTACCGATGGCGCCACGGCCGGAACCGGTGGCGGGAGGTACGGGAAAGCTGATATTGTTTCTTTCAACAATGTAGGAAATATCGAATTCCGGGGGCTGAATCATGGGGGTATAGGCTTCAGCCGTTTGAATTCCTTGGCTTTTACCAATACCGGGGATATTTCTTTTACGGATATGAAGATGGGATATTCTTCCAATGGCGGTGCCATTTTTATTAACCAGGGGGGGGATTCTTCCCTTTACTCCAATCCTGGAGATGGGAATATTTCTTTTGACCATACGGGAAGTATTATCTTCAGGAATCTTGTTAAAACTTCTTATTACATGAGTTCTGCGGGGATTTTTACCAATGAAGGGAGTATTTCATTTAATGATACGGAAAATATCCTGTTTGAAAATAACACGTCCACCGGAGGACCTGCGGCGATAGGCATTGGATCCATATTCTTACCGGATAACCAGCCGTCTTTGTCGTTTAGCAACATCCGGGGAGATATTATTTTTAGAAATAATAAGGCTTCCGGAGGGAGTATGCCGGGGATGGCGGGCGCTATCACTATTTATGGATCTTTTAAGCTGGTGCAAACGGGTGATGTCCTGTTTGAAAATAATGTGACTGATAAAAATACGGCCGGAGCCATTTATTGCGGCAATAATGAAGGGAAAAGGTTTGGAGGGCAATGGCTTTTGTCTGCGGATGGCGGGAATATCGTTTTCCGAGGCAACTTGGTTAAAGGAAGTTCGGGGGTCTTTGCCCGCGCCCTGGGGATTTTTGCTTATGCTCCCGAAAACGATTATACGGGCATATCTCAGCCCAATGGGAATTTAACCATGGATTTCCGCGCCCAGGCCGGACGAGAAATTGTATTTTATGATGGTATTGATATTGAAAGTATTACTGTAGCCATGCCTACCCTGCATATTAACAGAATTCCGGCCGATTGGGCAGATTATGGAGGTATTCCTGTGGAGTTTGGAGGAACCGTGCGTTTTTCCGGTGCATTGACGGAGTCGTTTCTAGTTCGCAATGACGGGGAAAGTGATGGTGATTACGCGGAACGGGTGGAGACCTCCCGCAGGGTGAAACTTGAATCAAATATTATTGTGGAAGGGGGACGGCTGGTTCTTGAATACGGCATGAACCTGGCGAATGAGAGTGGGGATGTATGGCAGGGAAGTTCAAGAGTGGAGCAGGACAAACCGGTGTTTAACCTGGCCGGCGGAGTGCTGGAAATGACGTCCGGTTCATCCATCAGCGCCCAGCAGGTGATTGTTTCCGGCCATGGCAGCGGCGCTATCCTGCGGGTGGGAGCCGCTCCCATCGGTTCCGACAGTTGGGAGGGGAAGACCTATGAACTGCCTTCCCTTTCCGCTGTCACCATTGACATGTCCCACGGGTTTGACTGGGATCTCATGCCTTTCTCGGAACGGGGGGACAGCGGTATCAACATCACCGCCTCCGGGGAATTTTTACTGGGGGGAACCATTGGAATTGCGGATACGCTGGATGATTACGCCTCCGCCGCCTGGGGAAGGGACAGGGAGTTTGTCATTTTTAATATGGATTCTTCCAGCAAACGGCCGCAAGGAGAGCTGAAAGGGGTTATTTCCAATACGACCCAGTCATCCACGGTTGATTCTCCCTATACCTACGGCGGTACCTGGGAATATGAATGGCGCGACATGGATGGAGATGGAGAAGATGACCAGCTGTTGGCAATTTGGAAACATGAAGCCGGATGCCGCCCGGATCAGGTCCGTCCGGAGCAGGCTGGAGAGCTTGCTCTCAATTCCCTTTGGAGTTCCGCTTCAAACGCGGCTTCTCTTGGGAATACTGCGTTGGCGCAGTTAACCCCGGTGCGGTTGTATCAGCGGTATGCACGCAATGTATGGGGAATGGGGCTGGGGGATTTCGCCCGCCAGTGTTCCCGGGGCGGCGTAGATGGTTATGACTATGACGGGGGCGGATATTCCGTTGGCATGGATTCCGATTTTGGAGGAAAGAGCGGGATATGGGGGATAGCGTTCGGACAAATGCACGGTTTCAGCAGGAGCCGGGATTTTAATGGGAGGATTACCCAGGATTCCCTGATGGGGAGCATTTATTGGGGGCGGATATTCCGCTCCGGCGAGCGTTCCCTGTGGACGGTGAAAGCCGATCTTACTTGGGGAATGACTGATAACTGCATGAAAAGCCGGTTCAGCAACGGTATGGACGCTCATGGGGAATGGAACAACAGAACGTGGCTGGTCCAGGCGGAAGTTTCCAGAAGCATTCAGTATGCAGGAGGATGGACTGTGTCTCCGTTTTTGAGGATGGAGTTTACACATGGCACGGAGGCTTCTTTTCTTGAAGACGGCAGCTATGCCAGAAAATTTGAAGGAGCGGTTTTGCGCCGGTTGTCCATCCCGGCAGGTGTGAGTGTTGAGAGAAGTGGTGACTGGAAAGGCAGGCACTGGACGCAGGTGCTCCGCCTTTCCTATGTGGGAGATGCTATTCAGGATGTGCCGGAGGCTTCCGTTTACAGCATATACAGCGACATTTTCTGGAGGGCCCGTGGTGTCCAACCAGCCCGCCATGCCGTACGCGTGGAGTATGATGCCGCCTTGCAGTGGAATGACCGCTGGACGGTTTATGCCGGTTATGGTATGGAAGCCCGGGGAAGCTCCGTGTACCACCGCATAAATGCGGGCGTATCCAGGGCGTTTTAGGAAACGTCAGCACGGATAGAAAAAAGGGCACGTTTTCGAAGGAAACGCGCCCTTTTTTGATACTGCGGGGGGGATGTTCCGGCAGGGGGGACAGCTACAATGTTTTGCCGTTCGGCCACATCAGCATCCGTTTCAGGAAGCGTTCGTTGTTGACGGTGATCTTCGGGAAGAGGCGTTTGTTGGATTCCTTGAGCGCCCTGATGGCGTCTTCACCCTGCAGCGGCGTGCGGCCGGATTCGTCGATGACGGTGCGCAGCCATGCGGTCTGTGGCATGCCGCATGCTTCCACGGCCTTGAAGGGCATGCGTTCCCTCCAGTTGGTCCCTCCCGTAGTGCCGGGAATATTGAGCCGTTTGTTGATGCCGAAGAGAGCAGGCCAGAGAATGGCCGCATAACGGGAACGGGAACGGAACAGAGCGTTGTACATGGCCGTCTTGATTTCCTGGTTCCAGTAGGAAAGACAGGTTTCAGGCTGCATGCCGGAGAAATCCGCAAACCATTTCAGCAGGCGCGCTCCGTCCTCCGCCTGGCGCACGATGTTTTCCTGTTCCGGGCTGGACGGCGTTTTTGGGGAGCCGTTCTCCCACAGGCCCAGCTTGCGGGCGCGTTCGATTTTCGCGTAGCTGTCGTTCCATGTCTGCATGATGGTTTCGAAATCATGCGTTCCGAACGCCGCAAAGGAGCATTCGTGATATTCTTTTCCAGACGTAATGGTTCCGTCCGCCTTGATTTCCCAGTGGGGAATTTTGAAACCGGGGATATCCAGCTGCCGCATGTTCGGGCGCACGTAGTCCGGAACGCAGCCCAGGTCTTCCCCCACCACGCTGACGCCGGGGGCGGCGGAAAGCAGAAGGCGCAGGTACAGGTCCCCGTCCGCCAGGTTCATGTTGCGGTCCGCTGCATTGTCATCCCCGCGCGGCTTGAAGCCGGGCAGCCTTCCGCCCGTTCTCTGGGCAGCCTGATCGGGGGAAAGCGGCAGGAAGACCCCGTTTTCCGTGGGTTTCCACGGGAAGGAGTAAATGCGGTAAAAGCCCAGGATGTGGTCGATCCTGTACATGCTGAAAATCTTGGTGCAGTATTTTACCCGGCGGCGCCACCAGGCGAAGTTGTCCTGCGCCATGACATCCCATCTATACAGCGGAATGCCCCAGTTTTGCCCCCATTTGGCCGTGAATGGGTCTTCCGCATAGCTGCCTTCCGCCGGGGCTCCTCCGCACCATTCCGTGTCAAACAGGTGGCGTTCAAAAAAGACGTCGGCGCTGGAAAGGGAAACGCCAATGGGGATATCCCCCATCAGCTTCACATTGCGTTCGTCCGCATAAATACGGATGAATTCCCACTGTTTTTCACAGAGCCACTGGAGCCAGCGGGCAAAATCCTTTTCTTCCTCGTAATCGGCGGCAATGGCCTTGGCCCGCGCCGGATCCTGTTCCGGCCAGTGCCACCAGATTTCCGTGCCGAACAGGTCGCAGAGAATCTGGAAACAGACAAAGTCTTCCAGCCAGCTCCCCTGTTCTTTCACCCATTCCCTGAATTTGGGCATAATGCACTCATATTCCGGCTTGGTTTTGAAATTGTTCCAGGCTCCCCGCAGAATCCACATTTTCCAGAATCTGACCTTGGGGTAGTCCACCAGATCCGGGCCGGAGGGCTGTTCCCACGGCAGCGTGTCCCCCGTTTCATTGAATACGCGTTCTTCCAGGCCGGGTATGGTCCAGGGTTCCAGGGAAAGGTACAGGGGTTCCAAAGCTACGGAGCTGATGGCGGAATAGGGAGAGGGGCATTCGTCCCTGCCCAGGGCATTGACGGGGAGCAGCTGGAGGAACCCCACATGGGCATCCGCCGCCCAGTCAATCCATTGGCGCAAGGCCGTCAGGTCCCCGATTCCGTGGTCATTGTTACGGCGCAGGGAGAACAATGGCAGAACTACGCCGGCTAATCTTTTCTCATCCATATCAGAACGCATTACTTGAGCGGTTCCCCCGGATGGACCTGCGTCAGCCGTTGGAACAGTAAGCGCCAGAATAGCATTTCCGGCAGGAAGGCGGCAAGCTTAATACGTTGTCTCCGCGCCATGCTTTGCGGTTTTTCCTGGGAACTGGAGCAGGGGGGACGGTAAGACAGGCTGTTTATTTTCCGCCGCAGAAATAAACGCCTCACCGGGAATCCGATTATTTGTTCGGGATGCAGTTCGGAAGCGGCATGGTTTTCTCTGCGGGAAACAGCATGAACCGGAGGGAAAGGCGGAATTTTTCTTTTAGAAACAGTCTCTGGCGAAGACAGGCGTAAATTCTGCTTCCATCCGTAATCCCCGGCAATTAAGATAATCTGCAAATGAAATTGCTTTTTCTCCCTTCCGCTTTGCTGGTGTTGCTGGCCTCCTGCGGTCCGAACAAGCATGTGAATGCCTGGGACCGCCAGAGTTCTGCGTTGGATCCCGTGGGAATCACTTCCAAGAAAATGGCGGCTAAAAACAAGGCGGAGCAGGCATTTTACAAGCCTGGGGAAGCCGTTACGTTCAAGAAGGACAGAATGATGGTGTTTGAACAGAATCCGGAAAGTAATTTTTCCACAAGCGGAACCGTCAGGGGTGGGGTGAAAACCGGGAAGGTGCTGGTCTGCGGGGACTTGTTCGCCAAAGTCGAATTTGAAGACGGCAGCCAGGGTTACGTAAGCCTCTCGGAGATTGTTAATCCGCAGGAAATGATGGGTTTTTATCCTGTTTCCGCTTCTGATCTAATTGGTCCGGACGGAGCTTTGCTTCCTTTGCCCTCAAACATGGGCGCCGTCAGCCCGGAAGCCGCCGCTTCCCGTGAGCTGGATATATCCCGGATGAATACCTCTCTGGTTCCTGTTCCGAATTCCGTTTCTTCGTCGGGAGCTGCGTCTCAGGAAGCTCCTCCGGAAAACGTTCCCCTGCCTGAATCCAGCGTGAAGCAGTAGGGCCTTTGCAGAAAATCCGGAAAGCCGGGCGGAAAACAGGAGGCAATATACGTCGGCCTGCGCTTCGCCTGTATTTTTGTTCCCGGGTTCTTTCCGACAGGCACGGAAGCAATTTTATTCCGCCGTCAATTCATACGCAACGGCATCCGTTACGGTGACAGTGGCGAATTGCCCGACGGGCAGCGTCAGAGGAACGGAGACGGTTCCGTCAATGTCCGGAGCATCCCATTCCGTTCTGGCGACTCCGGGAGCATCCACCAGCACGCGTATTTGCCTGCCGATTTGTTCCTGGCCCGTTTCCGAAGCGAGACGCGCCAGCAACAGGGTGGCTTCATTGTAGCGGCGAGCCTTGGTGCGGTGGTGCACCTGGTTGGGCATCTTGTAGGCTTTTGTCCCTTCCTCCCGTGAGAAGGTGAAAATGCCGGCGCGTTCAAAACGGAATTCCTCGATAAACTCCATCAGTTCCTGATGGTCGTCTTCCGTTTCTCCGGGGAATCCGGTGATGAAGGTGGTGCGGATGGCGATGCCCGGAACGGCCTTCCGGATATTCCGGAGCAACGTGCGGATATAGTTTCCGTCCGTTACGCGCTGCATGGCGTCCAGCATATTATCGGAAATATGCTGGAGGGGAATGTCTACATAGCGGGCCACTTTGGGGCATTCCGCGATGGCTGCGGTCAGTTCGTCGCTCCAGTGGGCGGGGTGGGTGTAGAGCAGCCTGATCCAGAATTCTCCCTCAATGGCGTTCAGAGCGCGGAGCAGGGAAGCCAGGGATTCTCCGCGGGAGGAATCCACCGCGCTGCGGCGGTTTGGGCGCGCATCCGTCCATTTATCCATGCCGTAATAGGTGATGTCCTGCGCGATGAGGCAGATTTCCTTCACGCCGGACCGGATAAGGGTTTCCGCTTCACGCACTACGTCCTGCTGGGAACGGCTGCGGTGGCGTCCGCGGATCATGGGAATGATGCAGTAGGCGCAGCCGTGGTTGCAGCCTTCCGCTATCTTGATGTAGGCCGTGTGCGGCGGGGTAAGGCGGTAGCGCGGCGTGTTCCAGTCAGGAACGTACCTGCATTTTCCTTCAATGAAGTTCCGGTCCTGTATGGTCCGGTCCATCACTTGAGTGATGATTTCCGGCAGTTTGGTGATTTGGTCCGGACCGATAAAGGCGTCCACCTCCGGAAGCAGGGCGGGCAGTTCCTTCCGGAAGCGCTGGGACAGGCAGCCCGCCACGATGAGTTTCTGGTTTTCCGGATAAGCCCCATTTTCCCGGGCACGCACGATGTCCAGAATGGCATCGATGGCTTCCTGCTTGGCCTGGTCAATGAAAGCGCAGGTATTGACCACCATTACGTCCGCGAGTTCCGGTTCCGGAGTCATGGTCATGCCGGCTTTTTGCAGGTGGCCGATCATGATTTCAGAGTCAACCAGATTCTTGGGGCAGCCCAGGGAAATGAGTCCAACGGTGAGAGGCATGGCAGTAGATAAGAAGCGTGATGGCGTCAATCCCCGGAGGGGGAGTCGTCCTTGACGACGACGAGGTCGAATGGCCGGATGTCCACGACGCGCACAGGGGTACCCTTAATCAGTATGCCTTGTCGAGAGAAAACCTCGCATATTTCGCCATGAATCATGGCTTTTCCATTGGGTTTCAGCTCCGTGACGGCGTTCCCGCGGTCTCCTACCTGAACGCGCGCGATATTGACCGCTTCCCCGGCGGAACCTCCGCTGACCGTGGCGTTGGTAACGCGGCGCATCAGGATGGAATCCGGGAGGTATTTCATCAGCAGGGCAATCAGAAGGGAGCCTCCGGTCAGGCCCAGGGCCAGTTTCAGAAGGGGGATGCCCAGGACTGCCGCCAGCGTGTTGACGTCATCCCACTGTCCGTCCCGGATGATATGGTCCCATTCCCAGGAGCTGACCATGCCGCCGAACAGGGCCAGAAAGATGCAGACGCCGCCCGCAATGGCCGCAATGAATGTGCCCGGGATAACGAAGAATTCCACGCAAAGGAGGACTATGCCCAGAACGAGCAGGGCCGCCGTCTCATAGCCGGCCAGATTCCCGGCAATGTTGTTGCCGAAGAAGAACAGGGCAAACGCGGCAATGGCCACAATGCCGCCGATGCCGAATCCCGGCGTTTTAAATTCCATGTAAATGCCGCCGATGCCCAGCAGGATCAGGATGGGGGAAGCCCATGCAATCCAGAGGCCGATGCGCTCAAAGGCTGTAGGTTCCGCCGTGACCACGGGGGCATTTACTTTCTCCTGGGCCAGCAGGTCCGTGACGGAGGAGGCTGTGCCCTGGGCCAGCAGGGGCCTGCCGTCTTCCAGACGCGCGGCGGCTTCCTTGCCCGTCAGGGTCAGGAGCGCGCCTTTTTCCAGTTTGACGGGGCCGAACTGCTGTTCCTGGTCGGACGGGATCATCATGGCTTTTACCACTTCCGGGCGGTAACCCTTTTCCGTCACGACGGAGCGGGTAAAGGCCCAGAAGGCGCTTTCCGCTTTCTTGCGCATGACGGGATCCATTTCCTCTCCGGATGAGGTGATGATGCCCGCTGCGCCGATGGAGGAGACGGGAGCCATGTAGATTTTGTCGCACGCCGCGGAGATGAGCGCCCCGGCGGACATGGCCCTGGGGTTTACGTAGGCGTAGGTGGGAATGGTGAGCGGCTGGATGCTTTTCATCATCATCTCGCTGGTCTCCCAGGCCAGGCCGCCGGGCGTGTTCAAATCGAATATTACCGCGCACGCCTGCTCCTCCTGCGCTCTTTTCAGGATGCGGTTCATGAAGCCGAAGCTTTGTTTGCTGGTCAGGGAGTCCTCCCCTACGGGGATGACGACTACCCTGTCGCGGAAGGTTTCCTCCGCGGCCGCCCGGAAGGGGGCGCCGGCAAACAGGGCCAGCAAAGCCAGCAACAGAAGGTGAATGCGCTTCATGCGGACAGGCTAGCATGTTCCGCTCCCGCGCTCAATGGGGAAATGTGTTCCTCCGGGGCGGGAAGCCGCCGGTGTTGCGCCGTCTTTTCCCTGCCTGTGGAGGCCTTGTTTCCTCGCATGGCGTTCCGATTCTGTATTCTTGTGCACCCGTACCCCTTGTGATAGACTGGTTCCGCCTTATGGGAAGGATTGATGAAGACAGTATCCGGCGCGTTCTGGAGGCCACTGACATTGTAGATGTGGTGGGATCCTATCTTCCCCTGAAAAGGGCCGGTTCCCGGTGGAAGGCATGCTGCCCGTTCCACAATGAAAAGACGCCTTCCTTCATTGTGGACCAGAGTCGGCAGAATTTTAAATGCTTTGGCTGCGGGGAAGGGGGGTCTGCCATCACTTTTGTGATGAAGATGGAGAACCTGGGGTTTGCGGATACCGTGCGAAGGCTGGCGGAAAAAGCCGGAATCTCCATTGTGGAGGAGGTCTATGACGCAGCGGAGGAAAGGCGGCGCAAGGCACGCACGGCTTTGCTGGTGGCCCACAAGAAGGCGGCTGGGTTTTTCCACAGGCTCCTGCTTTGTTCCCCGAAGGCGGCGGAGGCCAGGGCTTACCTGAATTCCCGCGGATACGGGGCAGACATGGCGAAACGCTGGCAGGTAGGGTGGGCTCCTGACTCCTCGCGGGAGTTTCTGGCCTGGGCCCGCAGGGAGGGGATTCCGGACCAGGTGCTGATAGATTCCGGTCTCGCCAACCGCGGAGAACGGGGAGATTTGTACGCCCGCTTCCGGGACAGGCTGATGTTCCCCATCAACAATGTGTACGGAGAATGTGTGGCGTTTTCCGGCCGCATTCTGCGGCCTCAGGAAAACGTAGGCAAGTACGTTAATTCTCCGGAGACGGCCATTTTCAAAAAGGGGGACGTGGTGTTTGCCCTGGACAAGGCGCGCGGCCCTATGGGAAAAAGCGGCAAAGCCCTGTTGTGCGAGGGGCAGATAGACGTCATTGCCTGCCACGAGGCGGGTATTTCTTTTGCCGTAGCCCCTTTGGGGACGGCGTTTACTCCGGAGCATGCCCGGATTCTTTCACGCTATGCTTCACGGATAGTGTTGTGTTTTGACGCGGACAAGGCGGGCATGGCTGCGGCGGACCGGGCTTTCCGTGAACTGGCCCCTTTTGGCAAGGATATTTACCTGGTGAACCTTCCTGCCGGGGACGATCCGGATTCTTTCATGAAGAGGGAGGGGAAAGAGGCTTTTTCTGGGATGGTGGAGCGGGCCCGTTCCTTCTTTGAGGTTCGCATTGAACGGGCCAGGGAGAGCGGTTTGTTGGATGACGCCGCTTCCAGCGCCGCTTTTGCCCGTGAGATGACGGCCCTGCTGGCCTGCATGAGCGACCCGGTGGCCCGGGACCTGGCTACGGCTGACGTAGCCACGCGCATGCGCATGGCTGCGGATAATTTGCGCGGCGCCGTCAGAATGGCCGGACGCCGGAAGGGGCAGGAACAGACCCAGTCCGCAGAGCGTAAGACGGCTGAGGAGGTTCCGCAGCATCCTCCTGTGAAAATGGATCGCGCCGTGGCCGTGCTCTGTGAACTGGCCCTTCAGAATTCCCGTGCCCAGGGGCTTATCGTGGACCGCATTGAAGAATTGCTGGAGCCGATGCGGCTGCTGCAGGGCGGAGGCATCTTAAAAAAAATTCTGGCCAGGCTGCCTTCTCCGGACAGCCCCGCGGCCGTTCAGGCTTTTCTGGTGTCTCTGCCTCAGCCGGAACGGGATGCCCTGGGCATGCTGAATCTGGAGCCCATACCTATTCCCGATGTGGACAGGAGCGTACAGGAAGCCTGCTCCGGCATTGCGAAGGCCGCTTTGGAGAGGCACATCGCCTCCCTGATGGCGGAACTGGCGGATCCCTCCACGGATGCTGCCAGAAGGCTGGAATTGTCCAAACTTAGTGTTGACTTGAAGCGTTTGCTGGGTACAATGTAGTGCCTCGATACCTCCGGGTATTGATATAATGGTGAATTGTGCCCTCTTCTTTTCAAGATATGTCCAAATCCGGTGACCCATCCCCCTCTTCTCCCAAGAAGACTTCCGCCAACAAAAAAGCTTCTGAATCCAAGGAAAAAATAGCGGCCCGGCCCGCCGCAAAAAATTCCAAAACCGCTCCGAAGGCGGCTCCTGTCAAAAAAAACTCTGCCAAGGCTGCCGCTCCGGCTGCGGAAAAGGCCGCCGCCAAGCCCGTTGCAGAAAAAAAGGCCCCGGCAAAAAAAGCGTCTCCGGCTTCTGCCTCCAAGAAGGCGGCGCCGTCCGCCAAAAAGACTCCGGCAAAGGCGCCTGAAGCTGTCCCTGCCAAGAAAGCTCCAGCCAAGGCTGCGGAGAAGAAGCCGGCTGAGAAGAAGGCCGCCAAACCTGCCGCGAAGGAGGAAACGCCCAAAAAATTAAGCGAAATACTGGAAGAGGAACGCAAGAGGGCTGCCAGCCGCAAGATCACGAATCCGATTGACGCTCCGGAAATTCAGGAAAAAATCCGTGAACTTATCAAGCTCGCCAAGGAACAGGGGTATCTGACTTTTGACGATATTAATGACTCCCTTCCCAACGACATTGTCGATCAGCAGGATTACGAGGCCATCATGGACCGCCTGCGCAGCATGGCGTTTGACATCATTGACGCGTCTGATGTGGACAGCTACACGGACCGCACCCGCATCAGCACGGAAGAAGAGGACGAAGAGGAAAAGCTCGAAGCCAAGATGGACATTCTGGATGATCCCGTCCGCATGTACCTGAAACAAATGGGCCAGGTTTCCCTGCTTACCCGTGAAGAGGAAGTGGCCATTTCCAAGAGAATTGAGGACGCGGAGCAGAACGTCCAGCGCTGTGTGCACCGCTTCGGTTTCATCGCGAATGCCTATCTGGACGTAGCCTATCGCCTGCTCGACAATGAGGAACGCTTTGACCGCGTTATCCTTGACAAAAAGATAGACTCCCGTGAGCGCTATATGAAAGGGCTGGCCCAGCTCTGCGCCCAGATACAGCAGACCCATCAGGACGCATCCGGTTCCTTCCGCAAGCTGTACCGCAGCAAGGAGGCGGCCAAGTCCGTCAAGGCCCGCCAGGCCGAATTCGACAAAGTTGCCGGCGTTTTGGTGAAGTTCTTCGGTCGCCTGTATTTCAAGCACAAGGTGATTGAGGATTTCTGTTCCATGATTGACGAGGCCCGCGACCGCGTGCTCCGCATGCAGAAGAAGGTTGCCCTGGAACCGGACAACAAGGAACTCAAGGAACATCTGGCAGAGCTGGAGCTTCGCATGTGGATGACTGCGGATGAGATGGGAGAAGCCTACCAGGAACTCCGCAAATGGCTTCGCGAAGCCCGCAGGGCCAAGGATGAAATGGTGGAGGCCAATCTGCGCCTGGTCATTTCCATTGCCAAAAAATATACCAACCGCGGCCTCTCCTTCCTGGATCTGATTCAGGAAGGCAACATGGGCCTGATGAAAGCGGTGGAAAAATTTGAATACCGCCGCGGCTACAAATTCTCCACCTATGCCACCTGGTGGATTCGCCAGGCCATCACCCGCTCCATTGCAGACCAGGCCCGCACCATCCGCATTCCCGTGCACATGATTGAAACCATCAATAAATTGATGCGCGTGCAAAAGCAGCTGGTGCAGGAGTATGGTAGGGAACCCACTCCGGAAGAAATCGCGGAAGAAATCCATCTGCCTGTGGAACGCGTGCGTTCCGTTTTGAAAATGGCCCAGCAGCCCATTTCCCTGCAAGCCCCCGTGGGGGATTCCGACGATACCTCCTTTGGTGACTTTATTGAAGACAAGGCGGCGGAAAATCCCATGGAGGAAGCCTCCTTCTCTTTTCTGAAAGAAAAAATCAAGGATGTTCTGGACACCCTCACGGATCGTGAACGCGAAGTTATTGAACAGCGCTTCGGCCTCCGGGACGGCAGTCCCCGCACTCTGGAGGAGGTGGGCCGCCAGTTCAGCGTCACCCGCGAACGCATTCGCCAGATTGAAGCCAAAGCCCTCCGCAAGCTGCGCCATCCCACGCGCATCAGCAAGATCAAGGGATTCCTGGAAATGACGGAATCCTGACCGGATTTGCGCCGCATGCCGTGCTACGCTTCGTGGTCATGAAGACTTGCGTAGCTGCGGTATGCGGCATGTTCATGTTACTGGTTTCCTGTTCCGGCAGCAGGGAATTCAAACCGGCGTTCAATCAGCCCCTTCAGCCCGTGATGCAGCCGGGCTTTGTGTATGTGGATCAGGTGGCTCCGCTGGTGAAGACTAATTTGAAATATGCCGGGTATGACAATTTTGTAGGGCGTCCGCTGGACGGTTACCACGGTCGGCGCGCCATCCTGCGCACCCAGGCGGCGCAGGCGTTGAAAAAAGTCTCGGAAGATTTGTATCGTCAGGGTTACCTGCTGGAAATTTATGACGCCTACCGTCCCCATACCGCCGTGCTGGACATTTGCAAATGGGGAGCTGACGACGGGGACCAAAAGATGAAGTCCCGGTATTATCCCCATATTGACAAGGCCAAGGTGTTCGGAGACCACTATGTGCGCGATTTTTCGGAACATTCCCGGGGCGTGGCTGTGGATGTTTCCCTGCTGTACGCCAAGACCGGAAAGCCGGTGGATATGGGCGGCCATCATGACCTGCTGGATCCCAGTTCCACCACAGACTCTACATTAGTGACTCCTTCCCAACGCAGAAACAGGATGATTCTGAAAACGGCTTTTGAAAAACAGGGTTTTGCCAATTATGCTCCGGAATGGTGGCACTATCGCCTGTTGAATGAGCCTGAACCTACCCTGCATTATTACTTTCCCGTGTGGGACGGCATGACTTCCGCGGGCAGGCCATAAAAGAATTTTACATATCAAATTTTGTAAAAATTTGTTTGTTAGTTGAGTGTCCGACCCCGTGCTGATTCCTATCAAGCAGAATGTAGAAGATCGTACTGACACCTGGAAAGCATACATTAGAGTAGAAAAAGCAGAACGGCATTATTTCCTCATCGACGGAGACGATGTTATGACTCTCCAATGGCGCGAGTCATCTATGCGGAAGCCGATACGAAGGGTGCCGAGATAAGGACGAGTGCATTGGTGATGTTGAATCGTCCCGGCAGCACGAAAGGGAATGCTTATCGAAATCCCTTGTTGAGTATATTGACGGAATTTGGCGAAATCAAAGACGGTAAGAATCCTGATTGGGCCTCCGTAACAAATCAGCAATGTGCCAAGGTTGAAGTGGAGGAGTACAGGGATATTGACAGGCTGAGCTGTGAAAAACTGGAAGAAGCCAGAAAGGCGCTCCTTGAGGTTCTGAGCGGTGGCGTGACTGTTCCTTATGATGAATTTAGAACGGCAGGTACTACTTCCACGCCTCATGTCACTATTGGCGGAACTGACTTTTTGACGGAAAAGCAGTATCGGAACTGTATTGTCAAACCAGACGGATGCGATAGTTTGTCTGTCTGGCCCGGTGGATCTTTGGATAGATAAATCATTCTGAAGCATCATCAGGCGATCAGGTGATTGAGACTTGAGCCGTCTTTTTGACGAAGTAATATCTGGAGGATGAATGCCTCTCTTAAAACGCTTCTTTTTTCTTGCCGCACGGTTCCCCTTGTTATGGCTTTTGACGTGCCTTCTCCCCTTGTCGATCATCCTCCGGTGGATGTTGCCGCCTTGCGTTTTCACAAGCAGGAGATGACTTTTCTGGAAAACTGTTTCCGGGAGAATCCGGATAACAAAGTAATTTGGCAGGCGGACCATGAAGCCGCATTAGTGTGGAGAACGCCGAGGGGTGCCAATTTTAACAGTTATGAATTTAAGGCTTTTCTGCGCCAGCAGGACGGTTCATTCATGGAAATGGGGAGGTATTCCGTCATGTCTAGCTATGGATATTGGGATGAAAAAAATATCCAATTCTCCGATAAAGGATTTCAGGTTGTTTTAATTGCGGATGGAGGAGCAACGCATGCAAGTCATCAGTTCTATTATTCCCAACCTGCCGCTACCTTTGTTTTCCGGTTGGGCCGGGAAGAGGGCAAATGTTCCAACGAGGAAGTGTGGATGGACAATGGCAGTTGATTTCCAAACCGGTTTGTCTGCAATATAGGAGGGGAAAAGTGCAGTTTGGATGAACCCCGACCATTCCTTGACGAAGAGGTTTTTTGTTGCGGGCGTCTTGGCCGCGCGTATCGGGGGCCGTAAATACGGACTTTTGATGAAAAGGCCGTTCCGCGGTAAAGGCGGAACGGCCTGAAAAGCGTTTATACGCAGGAGATGTTAATGAGGCAGGCGGAAGTTGCGGTTAAACGCGGAAACTTCTTCCTTAAGCTGGGAGAAGCCTTCCGGATTCGGGCATACCTGGTCACCTACGTACAAGGCCAGCGCACGCGCAATGAATTCAGCCACCTGTTCCACGTCTTTTTCCTTCATGCCGCGAGTGGTTACGGCAGGCGTACCGATGCGGATGCCGGAAGGTTTCATGGGAGAACCCGTGTCAAACGGGATGGCGTTCTTGTTTACGGTGATGCCTACGCGGTCCAGGGCTTCCTGCGCGTCTGCACCGTTAATGCCTTTGTTGCGGAGGTCTACCATGAATACGTGGTTGTCCGTACCGTTGGAGACGACGCGGAAGCCGAGTTCCGCCATTTTGGCCGCCATGGCCTTGGCGTTTTTGACAACCTGAGCCGCATAGTCCTTGAATTCGGGCTTCAGAGCTTCTCCGAAACAGGCCGCCTTGGCGGCAATGATGTGCATGAGGGGGCCGCCCTGCATTCCGGGGAAGACGGCTGCATCCAGTTTTTTGGCGTATTCCTCCTTGCAGATGACGAAGCCGCCACGGGGGCCGCGCAGGGATTTATGCGTGGTGGAGGAGACGAAGTCCGCATGGGGAACCGGATTCGGGTGCTGCCCCCCGGCCACCAGGCCCGCGATGTGGGCCATGTCCACGAACAGGTAGGCACCGCAGGCCCTGGCAATCTGGCCCATGCGTTCAAAGTCGATTGTGCGTGAGTAGGCGCTTGCTCCCGCCGTGATCATTTGCGGCTTTACCTCCAGAGCCAGTTTTTCCAAAGCATCATAGTCAATAGCTTCCGTTTCCTGGGATACGCCGTAGTGAACCACATTGTACAGTTTGCCGGAGAAGTTGGCCCGGTGTCCGTGGGTGAGGTGGCCGCCGTGGGAGAGATCCATTGTGAGAATGGTGTCGCCCGGCTTCAGAACAGAGAAGTAAACGGCCATGTTGGCCTGGGAACCGGAGTGGGGCTGCACGTTGGCATGATCCCCGCCGAAAATTTTCAGCACGCGGTCAATGGCGAGCTGTTCCACTTTGTCCACCACCTCGCAACCGCCATACCAGCGCTTGCCGGGATAGCCTTCCGCGTATTTGTTGGTCAGCAGGGAGCCCTGGGCTTCCCGGACGGAGGGAGAGGTGAAATTTTCGGAGGCAATCAGCTCAATGTTGTTGCTTTCCCGGCGTCCTTCCTCCTGGATGAGGCCCGCCAGTTCCGGGTCCGTCCATTGCAGGGGGCTACCGGAGGATTTAACGACGCGGCGTTCATGGCGTCCGCCTTCAAAGTCAGCATGCAGCCAGGCGTCCAGGACGTCTTCCACACTTTCATTGTCCACATAGGCGGAAGCCAAGCAGAGCAGGTTGGAATCATTGTGCTGGCGGGAAAGGGCCGCAGCAGGGGCCGTGCGGCAGAGGGCGGCGCGGACGCCCACCCAGCGGTTGGCGGCAATGCTCATGCCGATGCCGGACCGGCAGATAAGGATGCCGCGGTCGTTGGTGCCGTCAGCAATGCTGCTTGCGACTGCATTGGCGTAGTCGGAATAATCACAGGAATTTTTGGTCATGGTTCCCATGTCGGTCACTTCATGACCCCATGCCTTGAGGAGTTCTGCTACGGTTTCCTTGAGATCGACTCCGGCGTGATCCGCGCCGATGGCAATTTTGTATGTCGTATTCATGGTGGTGCTCATTGCTGACGGGCAAAAATACTGCCTTATTTCCCTCCGGCTGGCAAGCCCCGGATTCATTTCGGGCTGTTCGGGAGGCACGGCTCCCGGAATTGCCTCGGAAAAAAGAACCCCGGTTCCCTGAATGGGGCCGGGGCGGCAAGGAGGTTCGCGAGGAGCGAGCCGTTATTTTCCGGAGGATTCCAGCTTCAGCATATCCTGGACGATGTTGATGCCTTCGCGGAGTTCCGGATCAAGGCCGGAGGGGTATTCCGGGGAGTCGTCCAGTTCTGCCGTGGGGTCTTCCGCCAGGTGCATGAATTGTTCATTGTCTTTTTCCGGATCCGCCAGGGGCAGCTCCTTAGCGTTGACGTCATCCAGCGTCAGACGGTAAATTTTGTATTTGGTTGCGTCTTCCCTGGCCATTTCCGCGAAGCGGATTTTACGTTCCTTGTTGATGGATTTGCGGCGTTCTTCCAGGGCGGAGTTTTCCTGTTCCCGGATTTTCTTGTTCAGGGAAAGCTTGTTGTCCTTGATGCGCTGTTTCATCATGGCGATATCTTCCCTGGCAATCTGGAGGTCGCGGTCTTTTTCCACGCGCTTCGCGCTGGCATCTTTCAGCACGGGCAGCATGGCCGCGATGGAGGAGTCCTTTTTGTAGTTGGTGCAGGGCGTAATCTGGTCATAGGGCATCGCGTAGTCCAGAATGTCTTCTCCCAGTTCGAATGCCGCCGTAGCGGTGGGAAGCTGGATATCGCTTTCCACGCCTTTGAGCTGGGTGGAGCCGCCCGCCACACGGTAAAATTTCTGGGTAGTGACTTTCAGCAGGCCCGCACGGTCTCTGGCCGCGAAGAAAGGCAGGTATTGGCCGATGTCCACAGGCTGCTGCACAGACCCCTTCCCGAAGGTGGATTCATCCCCCACAATCACGGCGCGGCCGTAATCCTGAAGGGCCGCGGCCAGAATTTCAGAGGCGGATGCGCTGAGTTTATTGATGAGCACCACAATGGGGCCATTGAAGAGTTTCTGGCGGTTGTGGGCGGATTTGATATCCACGTTGCCGCGGGTGTCCTTGATTTGCACCACGGGGCCGTTTCCGGTAAAGAAGCCCGTCATCAGGCGCACTTCCTCCAGGGAACCGCCGCCGTTGCTGCGCAGGTCAATTACCAGGCCATCCACATTTTCCTTGTTCATCCGTTCCAGAATTTTTTTGACATCCTTGGCACAGCGGCGGTCTCCGCCTTCCATGTCTGCGTAGAATGAGGGAAGGCTCAGCACGCCAATGCGGTTCCTGCCTTCCGGAGCTCCGGTAAGTTCAATGATTTCACCTTTGGCAAGTTCATCCTTCAGAGGTACCTTGGAGCGGGTCAGCGTAATGATTTTGGCCTGTCCGGGGGCGTCTGCCGGCTCTACTTTCAGGCGCATCTGGGTATTTTCGGCTCCGCGGATCATATCCACCACTTTGTCCAGCTTCATGAACAGGATATCCACCATTTCTCCGGAGTTGTCGGAGTCAATGGCAACGATGCGGTCGTTCAGCTTCAATTCTCCGGATTTGTCAGCCGGTCCTCCCACAACGATACCGGTAATTTTGGTGGAACCGTCGTCTTCACTGCCCAACAGGGCGCCGATGCCGGTGAGTTCCGTACCCATGGAGATTTTGAAACGGTCCACCTGGCGCGCACCCATGTAATCCGTATGCGGGTCATACGTCAAGGCTACGGCGCTGAGCAGTGTTTCCGCTACGTCTTCCAGATCCGTTTCCTGAATATTGCGTTGAATGCGTTCATAACGCATAAGCAGTTTTTCCTCCGCGGGTTTTTCATTGGCCAGGGGATCGGGCTTGTTCTGTTCCTTGGCCAGGCGCGCTACGGTTTCACGGCGCAGGATTTCGGACAGGAGCTGTTCCTCCACCATGTCTTTCCAGACCTGCTGCATTTCCGCCTCATCCTTGGGCCACGCGGCTGTTTTGCGGCGGGAACGTTCGATAGACTTGTCTTTGTCAAAGGTGAAGCCTCCCTTTTTCAGCAAATCCCGCGCATAGGAGATGCGCTGCATGGCGCGCTGGCGGTAAAGGGCGTGCATGGCCTGGGCCGCATCCATCATCTGGCCGGACATAAGGTAGTCGTCCAGCTCCTTACCGTATTTTCTTTTGAGGGCGTCTACGTCCTGCTGGGTGAAGAATATTTTGTTGGGGTCTACCTTGCGCAGGTAGGTTTCCAGGAATTTAGTGGATAGTTCATCGCTGAATTCTTTGCGGGAGAAGTGGAAATTCTGGAGCAGCAGGGACATTTGCTTGCCCACCTGGTTGAAGTCCGTAGCCGCAGAGGCGCAGGAAGTAATGGCGGCTGCGGCCAGGGCCGAGAATGCGGTGAGTCTAATCCAACGGAATGAGTGCATGTTCATAACGGAAAAGGGTGCGTTTTTTTCCATTTGGGGAAAAAGCTGGCGCCGGGATGTAAGTGTTACTGATTTGCAGGTGATTGTCTATCTTATAAAACGTCCACATGACGCTATTTTGCTCTCCTTGTTTCCGGAAGGGGACAAGAGTAAATGGAAGCCGGTTCATCCGGAAATATCCGGCGGCGGCAGGGGGAGGAAAGAAGAGAATTCATGGGTGGATAAATCCACCATAAAGTTTGAAATTTTGTGCGGAAGTCCGGCATTTGTCATATTGGAGCTGCATGGAAATGGATTTCATTTTACGGATGTTTTTTTTGCATTTTTTTCGCTTTTTGTTGTTGCGTGCTTTCTTTGGTTTTCCGTTGCTGCATCCTTCCCGGAGAGGGAAAAGTGGCGGGATGACTGCTTTCCTGTTTGCAGCGGGGAGGGTGAGGATGGGGAGAACGGACGTTTTCCGAAGAGACGCCGCAGGAAAGGAAGCATTTCAGGATTGAGGTTGCAACGGTTTTCTGTACACTTCGCGTGATGATGAGCATACCGAATCGGGACAAGAGTTTTTCCGGAAGCAAGATGGGTGTTCTGCTGCAGCGTTCATTCAGCACCGTGGTTTTGCTTGGGTTGCTGGCCGGGGCTTTGTGGTGGGACTGCGAACTTGGGTATTACGGTCTGGTCTGCATTTTCTGTATTTTGGCCGCCTGGGAATGGCGGCACATGCTGCTGCGTTCCGGAAAAGCCTCCCAGCCGAACTTGAGCTTTCTTTTCGGAGTGGCGTACCCCGTATTGCTGTCCTGGTCATGCTGCATCACTAAATTCCGGGAAAGCGCCCTTGCGGAACAGGTTTCTTTCCTCATCCCCCTTCCTCTTCTGGTGGCACTTGCCGCTCCGGTCCTCCTGGTAGTGGTTGCCTTCATCCGTGAGATGAAGCACCCGGTGGATGGAAGCAGGGCTCTCCGTTCCGTGGGTACTACGCTGCTTTCCTTTATTTATCCCGTCTGGCTGTTCTCTTTTGCCATTCTGGCCCTGCATCTGGCGTATATGAGGGCGGGGTATGTTTATCCGGCCATTGTCATGTGTGTGCTGTGGGTCGTTCTGGTAACGAAGATGGCGGACATTTTTGCCTACGTGAGCGGGTTCCTGCTGGGCGGCCGCCTTTTTTCCCGCAGGCTCATTCCCCACATCAGCCCCAAGAAAACGTGGGAGGGCCTCCTCGGTTCCTGGGTGCTGACGAATGCGGCGGCCATAGGGCTGGTTTTCCCGATGTTCGGAATTTCCGTCTTGTCCATAACCCAGGTACTGGTACTGATGGGATGCACATCCCTCATTTTCCTGCTTTCCGTTTACGGGGATCTGGCCGGGTCCCTGGTTAAACGCAGCCTGGCCATCAAGGATTCCGGTTCCCTGCTGCCGGGGATAGGAGGAATTTTTGATTTGATTGACAGCCCTTCCTTTACCGTGCCGTTTTTCTGGTTTCTGCTGGCCTGCATCGGCTGAATGTCCCCGGCACGAACGGATTCCCTGTAACCCGTTATGGTTTTTTCTTCTCTTCCCATTGAGGAAATCCGCGGAGAATTGATGGAGGCTCTGCGGGTTCCTTCTCCGCGCATTTTGTTGAAAGCTCCTACCGGCTCCGGCAAGTCCACCGGCGTTCCTCCGATGATGGATGACGCCGGTCTGGGAGACCGTGGCCTGATTGTCGTTGTACAGCCCCGGCGGATGGCCGCTCGCCTGCTGGCGCGGCATGTGGCCCGGCTGCGCGGGGTGGAGCTGGGAAAAGAAGTGGGGTATGCGGTGCGTTTTGAACGGTACATTTCCTCCCGCACCCGTATCGCGTACGTGACGGACGGCATGTTGGAGCGCTGGCTGACGGAACGGCCCTCCCTGGAAGGGGTGAGCGCCGTGGTGTTTGATGAGTTCCATGAACGCAGCCTTTCCGGGGATTTATCCCTGGGGCGTGTGCTGGATCTGCAGGAAGGGCCGCGCCGGGATCTGGCCGTGGTCGTGATGTCCGCCACACTGGAGATATCAGGGCTGCGGGAATATATGGGAGGTTCCTGCCGGGTTCTGGAAGCGCAAGGCAGACAGTATCCCGTGGAAGTCGTTTACCGGGCTCCCCGCCTGGTCAGTGACGGACGCGGCAGGGTGGCTCCTCCCCCCATATGGGAGCAGGCGGCGGATGTTGTGCGGGAGGCGGTGAGGGAGGATGACTGCGGGGATGTGCTGGTATTTATGCCGGGCGTGTATGAGATACGGAAAACGGTGGAGTTGCTGGCAGGAAAGCCGTGGATGAGCGGCCGGGACGTTTTTCCCCTTTACGGGTCTCTGGCGCCGGAGCAGCAGAATTGCGCCGTGGAGCGGGGGGATATCCCCCGTGTCATTGTTTCCACTAATGTGGCGGAAACTTCCCTGACGATTGAGGGAGTGCGTACGGTGGTTGATTCCGGGCTGGTCCGCCGGTCCGGATGGGATCCGTACCGGGGGATGGATACGCTGCATCTGGTGAAGATTTCCAAGGCGTCCGCCGCTCAGCGCGCGGGCCGTGCCGGGCGCGTGGCTCCGGGGCGCTGTTTCCGGCTGTGGAGTGAGGCGGAACAGGCCCGGAAGGAGGATTTTGACCCGCCCGAATGTTTCCGGGTGGATCTGGCCGGAGCCGTTTTGAATTTGGCTGCCTGGGGCGTCACCGTACCGGAAAATTTCCGTTGGCTGGATGTTCCTGCCCCCCTGGTGATGCAGCGGGCCGTGAATTTGTTGGCTGCCCTGGGTGCGACGGAAGAGGATGGAAGCCTGACGGATACGGGAAAAAGGATGACCGCTTTTCCCCTGCCGCCCCGGCTGGCCCGTCTGATGGTGGCCGGCCAGGATGAACAGTGTGCCGTGGAGCTGGCCGCCGTTGCAGCCCTGATGCAGGGAGAAGGTGTTGCGGTAAAGGGGGGGCTGAACGATCATTTGCGCGATTCTGCGGATTACACGGATTTCCAGGCGGAGTGGCGCGCGGTGGAGAAGGCTGTGGATGCCGGTTTTGGGGCGGCGGCGTGTACCCGCTGGGGCATCTCTTCCCGCGGGGCGCGGGAGGCATGGATGGCATACCGGCAGCTTCTGTCCGTCGGCAGCCGGGGAAAAGCCCGGGAAACGCCGGGACCGGATTTTACGGCGGCGCGCCCTGCCGTAGTCCGTGCAATGATTGAGAGTTTTGCGGACCATGTGGGTGTGCGAAATGGCGTGGCAGCCAATACATGCCGCATGGCCGGCGGGGTGGGCGGCAGGCTGGCGGAAGGAAGCGTGGTGTTTCAAGGAGAGCATTTCGTAGCCGCAGAGGTGGCGGAATTGTCCGGAAAGGCGGTGGAAACCCGTGTGGGACGCTGTACGCTTATTGCGCCGGAAGATTTGCGTTCCATTTGGCCGGAGCGTTTTTCCTGCGGGGAGGAAGCCGTCTTCGATGCCGCTTTGCGGCGCGTGCGTCTGCACCGGAAGCTGATGTATGGAGATCTGGTGCTGGAGGATCGTGACCGCGGGGATGCCCCTCCGGAGCTGGCCGCCCCGGTTTTGGCTGAAAAAGTAGTGGACGGAACCCTGAAGCTGGTGAAATGGAATGATGCCGTGGAACAGTGGATACGCCGTCTTAATGGTTTGAGCGTTTGGATGCCGGAACTGGAGCTGCCCCGGTTTTCGGAGGAGGACAAGCTGGTCGCCATTTCTCTGGTCTGTGAAGGGGCCGTGGGTTATAAGGACATCAAGGAAAGGGAAATTATTCCCGTGCTGAGGGATTGGCTTTCCGGCTGGCAGGCGAAGGCGCTGGACGATTATGCCCCGGTAAGCCTCACGTTGCCCAACGGCCAGCACGCCAAGGTCAGGTACGGGGAGGATTCCTCCCCGGTGATCAGTCTGACGGTGCAGCGCCTGTTCGGCGTGGCGGTTTCCCCACGCATTGCCAACGGGGCCGTACCCGTGATTGTGGAGGTGCTGGCCCCCAGCCAGAGGCCGTGGCAGGTAACGGGATCTCTGGAAAGTTTTTGGCGGAACGGATACGGGCAAATGAAAAAGGACCTGGCGGGGCGTTATCCCCGGCACCGTTGGCCCGACCCCGGGGAACTGGATTTCCTTCCCCGTTCCCGGTGATAAGGAGAAAGGATTTTTCTGTAACAAAACAGTAGCAAAATCGACCGTTTCCGTGTAAAGAGGCGGTGGTGCAGCTCGCGGATGCCCTCCGCCCACCATTCACAAGAGACAGTTATGGACTCAATTTACTGGATTATCATCACAGCCCTGCTGCTTCTGGCGGCATTTGACTTGATCAACGGCGTAGCGAATGACGCTGTCAACTTCCTCAATTCCGCCATCGGTTCCAAGGCTGCACCCGTGCGGGTGATCCTGACCGTAGCTTCCATCGGCGTGCTGGTGGGGGCCTGTTTCTCCGGAGGCATGATGGAAGTAGCCCGCAACGGTATTTTTCACCCGGACATGTTCAGTTATCATGAAGTGATGCTGCTTTTCCTGGGAGTAATGATCAGCGAAGTGATTCTGCTGGATACCTTCAATACTTTCGGATTGCCTACGTCCACCACCGTTTCCCTGGTATTCGGTATTTTGGGGTCTGCCGTAGCGACGGCCCTGTTCAAGATTTCCAAGCTCCGCCTGGTTCAGTCCGTGTGGGATTTCATTAATACGGACAAGGCTTTTGAGATTGTCACCAGCATTCTTCTTTCCGTAGCCATCGCCTTTACGGTAGGCACCATCGTCATGTGGATTTCCCGTCTGGCGTTCACGTTTAAATACCAGTCCCGGTTCAAATGGTTCGGCTGTTTCTGGTGCGGCATTGCCATGACGGCGATAGCCTATTTTGCCGTTTTCAAGGGCTTGAAAGAGTCTACCCTGATGGAGCCCTCGTTCATCCAATACATTGACCAGAATCTGGGCATGGCCCTGCTCACGGCCTTCGGCGGTTTTTCCGTGCTCATGTTCCTGCTTCAGCATTTGTTCATGACGAATATTCTGCGCCTGACCGTTCTGGCGGGCACTTTTTCCCTGGCCCTGGCTTTTGCGGGCAACGACCTGGTGAATTTCATCGGCGTTTTTATGGGTGGTCTGGATTCCTTCCAGTACGCCAGCAGCGTGGCGGCGGCCGGTGGCTCTCCCTCATCCATCACCTCCATGGAGTGTCTGATGCCGGGGCAGGGCATGCCGGTAAACCATTATATTTTGTTCGCCGCGGGCTGCATGATGATTTTTGCCTTGTGGTTCTCCAAAAAGGCAAAAACGGTGATCGCCACCGGCGTGGAACTTTCCAGGCAGGGTGAAGGCGGTATTGAGCGTTTCGGCTCCGTCCCCCCCGCCCGCGCCATCGTTCGCAGCGCCATCGCCCTGGGACGCGGGGTGAAAAGGCTTATTCCCGCCCGCATGCTGGTGCGCATGAACCACCAGTGGGATCCCGCCCCCCAGCCCTTGAATCCCAAGGACCGGGTGGCATTTGACCTGATTCGCGCCACGGTGAACCTGACGGTTGCTTCCCTGTTGATTGCATGGGCTACTGGCAGGCAGCTCCCTCTTTCCACCACGTACGTGACGTTCATGGTGGCGATGGGCTCCTCTCTGGCGGACAAGGCATGGGGAAGGGAGAGCGCGGTTTACCGTGTAACCGGCGTGCTGACGGTGATTTCCGGCTGGTTCATGACCGGGCTGGCTGCCTTTACGCTGGCCGCCGTCATGGCTACCATCCTGCATTACGGACAGGTGTACGCCATCTTCGGTCTGCTGGCCCTGGTGGTTGTCATTCTGGTAAAGTCCACCATCATGCACCGCAAGCGGGAAAGCAAGCTTTCCGTAGAGCGTTTTGACCAGATTACGGAAGAAAATATCCTGGATGTATGCAGCCACCAGATTGTGGACAGCACGCTCAAGCTGCGGGAAATTTACAATGACACCGTGGAAAACTTTTTCCAGGGGGACAGGAAGGCCCTGAAAGAACTGGCGGATGCTGCAGAACGGCTGGCCATGACCAGCAGCGAACATCACAAGTACGATATTCTCCCTATTCTGTACAAGATGCAGTCCCGCTCCCTGGATATGGGCTACCACTTTGTGCAGGCCCTGGAGCATTTGAATGAAGCTACGCAGAGCCTGTCGCAGTTTTCCGAGTCCATCTTCACGTATGTGGATAATAACCACACGCCGTTTACGATTGACCAGGTGGACGATTTGAAGGAGGTGCATACCGCCCTCATCAAGCTGCTGGATGAATATTGCAAAATGCTCCAGACGGGGACGTACATTCAGTTCGACTATACGATGGTGGCCCAGGAACAGCTTCTTCAACTGGTGGCAAAGGCCACCAAGCGCCAGATCAAGCGGGCCCAGCGCAACCAGACGCGCACCCGTTCCTCCCTGCTTTATCTGAACATGCTTAATGAAATGAGGTTTATGGCCGTGCAGGTGCGGGCCCTGACCAATGACGAACGAAACTTTGTAGCGGCCTGAAGCGGCGGTTCTCTGTTTTTTTCACGTAAGGAAAAAAATTCTTGAGCGTTTAATTCGTGAAGGTATCCTGAATGAACAGGGATGTTCGATAAGGGAGGAACGAGAGCTTCCCTTGTCACCAGGAATAACCCTGATTTCATAGGTAGTTAGTTGGAGCGGCTACGGGAGAAATTCCGTAGCCGCTTTTTTGTCTTCCCGGGCCTTGTGTCATACAAAAGAAATAATGTTTGAACATATTTGCCGTGTGTTTGTCTCACCCATAACGGTTATGATCCGGATGCAGTGAAAGAGAGAGCGCTTCATCCACTTAAGGACTCAACCGTCTTCATAGGTAGTTAGTTGAACAGCAGCCCCGGCGAAGGGATTCGCCGGGGTTTGTTCATTTCCGGAAGATGTATTCCGCGCTGTAAACAGCTGGAAGGGAGGGGAAAAGAAAAAATAGGCTGCGTTTTGCCACGGGGTTTGATTGACGTGTGGGACGCGTCAGGGCATAGTGGCAGGGTATGAAGAGAGCGTTTTGTGTGATAGCCGGTGCATGCAGCCTGCTTGGATGGGCTCCGGCGGACGAGACGGGCATGAACAATGTGCTGGAGGATTGGCGGATGAGGCAGTCCGACTGGGAATCCGCATTGAAAACGGCTGAAAGCGGGGAAAAAAGGGCGGAATTGATGAAGAACCGTCCGGATGCCGTTCCGGTGGCTCGGGAATTATGGAGGCTGGTAGGGCGCGACCTTCAGAAGCCCGAGACTCAAAAATCCTGCCTTCTTCCGGCTGTCGTCTGGTTTCTGGATCATCCCCAGGCTGTAGCGCAGGCGTTCCCCAATGGAGACATGGCTAGGAAAATTGTCGTGTTCTGCCTGGATTCCCTGGAAAATACGCTGTTCCGGGAACAGGGGGCGGGAAAGGCGGCGTATGCCCTGAGCAATTCCCGTGACCTGCGCTGCCGCGTTATTCTGGAACAGATCAAGGATTACAACCAGTTCCCTGAGGACCAGGGCCTGGCTTCCCTGGGCCTGGCCATGGTGATGAAGGAAACGACAGGGATGCTTCAGGATGACGTCAGGCTGGTGGCGGCCCGCGGAAAATTGCTGAAAGACGCCATTATCAAATGCTATGATTCCAGTTTCGGCCCTATTCCGGTTCAAAATATTGTGAAGGAGGAACTGTATGAAATACGCAATCTCAATATTGGGCAGACCGGGCCTGAAATCAGCCTTCCCTCTACCGCGGCGGCCGGAAAAGTGACGCTCCCCTCTGGGAATAAGCCCGTGCTGGTGGTTTTTTGGGATCCGCAGGATATGCGTTCCGTTCAGTTTTTGCAAAAAGCCGCGTCTCTCCGGAAAGAATTTCCCGGTTTGACGGTGATGCCGGTGGCTCCCGGAAAGAGAGAGAACATAGAAAAGGCCCTGTTGAACTTGAAAATGGATATGCCCTCCCTGGTGGATGAAAAAGCGGCGGCGTTTAAGGATTACCGGGTGAGTCTCACCCCGCGGGTGTATCTGCTGGACCCTGCGGGGAAAATCCTGATGCGCGGCACGCCGGATATGCTGTTTGACGCCAACCTGTACGCGGTCATGGGCAAACTTGAGGGAAAAAAGAAAGAAAAGCCGGATGGGAAAAAGTCTCCCTCCTCCCCTGCTTCCTCCAAGCCTGTTTCTCCGCCGGCCAGGATTAATTCCCCGGATACGCGCGTTCCCTCTGTTTCCCGGCCTGATAGGCCGCGGCCCGCGTTCCCTTCCGCCCCCTCCGGTGCGGAGGACCATTCTCTTTCCGCTCCTCCTTTGAGGCCCATGCCTGAATGATCCGTTTCATGGAGGGGATTCTGTTGAGAAAGGCCGCGGAGGACGTGGCCCGGGTTCTTTCCGGAGCAGGACACACCGTATATTTTGTGGGCGGCTGTGTTCGGGACAGGTTGCTGGGATATTCCGTGAAGGATATCGATATTGCCACCTCCGCCCGCCCGGATGAAGTGTTGCGCCTGTTTCCGGATGCCTGGGAAGTGGGCGCCGCCTTCGGCGTGGTGCTGGTACGCCGCGAAGGTTTTTCCTTTGAGGTGGCGACCTTCCGCAGAGACGGAAGCTACAGGGATGGCCGGAGGCCGGAGGACGTCTGTTTCACGGATGCGGAAGAAGATGCCCGGCGGCGTGATTTTACCATGAACGGCCTCTTTGAAGATCCGTTTTCTTCGCCTCCGGGCCGTGTGGTGGATTATGTAGGCGGAGTGGAGGATATCCGGGCCCGCGTATTGAGGTGCATCGGGGAGCCGGACCGTCGTTTTGAAGAAGATTCCCTGCGGCTGATGCGCGCCGTACGTTTTGCCGTTACCAGGGAAGTTCAGGTGGAGAAGGAGACTTGCTCCTCCATTTTCAGGAACGCTCCGCTGCTGGCCCGGATTTCCCCGGAACGCATCCGGGAGGAACTGGACAGGATTTTATTGTCTCCCGGAAGGAAACGGGGTGTAGAAATGCTGGTGGAAACGGGGTTGATGAAGCATGTCATTCCGGAAATATACGATATGATAGGCTGTACGCAACCTCCCCAATGGCATCCGGAAGGAGACGTATACACCCATACGCTGATGATGCTGGATGCGCTGGGAAGGGACGGCTCCCCCGTGTCTTTGAAGCTGGCCCTGGGGGTTCTGCTGCATGACATCGGGAAACCTCCCTGCCGTCAGGTGGATGAAACGGGGCGCATCCGTTTTTCCGGTCATGACAAGGAAGGTTCTTCCATGGCCAGGGTCATTTTAAGAAGGCTGAAATATTCCAATGCCGTGGTGGATGCGGTGTGTTCCATGGTGGAGCGCCATATGCGCTTCATCAACGTGAGGCAGATGAGGAAATCTACGCTGCGAATGTTCATGAACGCTCCTCATTTCCGGGATGAACTGGAACTCCACCGCCTGGATTGCCTTTCCTCCAACGGACTGATGGACAACTGGCAATTTGTCAGGGAATTCATGGATTCCTACCGGAATGCCCCTCTGGTTCCTCCTCCTCTGGTGACCGGGCGTGATCTGGTGAATCTGGGGCTGTCCCCGGGGCCTGGTTTCGGGAAATGGCTGTCCCGTCTGCAGGAACTTCAGTTGGAGGGAACGCTCCAGACTAGGGAGGAAGCCCTGCTGCAGCTGGGACAAATTGCCCCGGTGGAACAGAATGCGCTTGCAGAATACCTGAAAAAGTTAGCATTATAAGCGTCAAAATTTGATTATTTCAACTCATGCGTCCTGTCATTTATCAACTATTTGTTCGTCATTTTTCCAATATGGAGACCCATGGAGTTGACTGGGGGAGCCGGGAAACGAACGGGTGCGGAACTTTTAATGGAGTGACGGATAAAGCCTTACGTGAAATAGCACGGATGGGTTTCACACACATCTGGCTGACCGGGGTATTGAGGCACGCTACGCAGACGGCCCATCCCGGGCTGGCCGCCCAGCCGGAATCCATCGTAAAAGGCCTGGCAGGAAGTCCCTATGCCGTGGTGGATTATTTTGACGTGGATCCGGACCTGGCCTCCTCCCCGGAGAAGAGAATGGATGAGTTCAAGGCTCTGGTAAAGCGTTGCCGGACGGTGGGGCTGCTGCCGATGATGGATTTTATTCCCAACCATGTTTCCCGAGCCTACCTGGCGGACTGGGACGGGCATGACGATTTTGGAGAAGGAGATGATCCCCATACGTTTTTTTCTCCGGAGCAGGGGTACTTTTACCTGACCTCCAACAGCCCTGGGGACGGTCCACCCCTGCGTCTGCCGGACGGCCTGTTTGAAGGGGAAATGACGTTCGGACGTGTGACGGGCAACAATGCCGTTACATGGAATCCCGGCAAGTACGACTGGTATGAAACGGTCAAGCTCAACTACGGCTATAACTTTATGGCCGGTCTTCCTGCCCTCCGCCTGTTGCCGGGGTGGACCAGCCCCAAGCAGCATGTGCCCAAGACATGGCGCATCATGGACGATATCCTTTCCTTCTGGCAAAGCCTGGGCATCGGCGGTTTCAGGTGCGACATGGCCCAAATGATCCCCATGGCTTTCTGGAAATGGGCCATTTCCCGTTCCCGGGTGCGTCTGCCGGACGTGTTTTTCATGGCGGAGGCATACAACGACCACATGAAAACCACACCCGGCGATCCGTGCGCCGCCCTTCTGGATGCCGGATTTAATGCCGTTTACGATTCCGACTGCTATCATCTGGCGCTCCATATGTACACGGAAAATAACTGGGCCAATGACTTCGACCGGCTTTTCCGAAGCAATCCCATATACATGACCCACGGCGTCCGCTACGTGGAAAACCATGATGAAACTCGCGTGTGCTCCCCTCTTTCCTGGGGCGGCGTGGGGCGCGTTGTTCTGCCGGCGGTCATGACGCTGGTGTATGCCTCCGGGAGCGGTCCCGTGCTGGTGTACAACGGGCAGGAAGTGGGGGAACGGGCGGAGGGGCCCGGCGGTTTCGGCGGACATGACGGACGTACCAGTATTTTTGACTATACCTGCCTCCCCCGGCTCCAGCCCTGGGTGGCGAATGGCCGGTTTGACTCTTCCCTGCTGCCGGAAGAGTCCGCAGAACTGAGAAATTTTCATCGGAAGCTTCTTCCTCTGATGCAGCATCCGGCGCTGGACCGGGGAGATTTTTACGGCCTGAACTGGGCTAATATGAAAAACACCACTTTCGGCAGGGAACCGGCGGAAGACACTTCCGGCCACTGGGTATATGCCATGCTCCGGCATGATGCCCGCGCCAGGGCTACCGTGCTTGTGGTGGGGAACCTTTCTCCAAATATCAATTTCTACAACCTGCGCATTTCCATTCCCCAGCACGCTTTCGGCTGGTGCGGCATCCAGACGGATCGGGTACGCGTCAGAAACCTGATGGACGCCGAGGATGAGGAGAGGATTTTTGAGCGGCGGGAATTGATGGACTGCGGTCTGTCCCATCCCCTGAAACCGGGACATGTGGGCGTGCTGGAACTGTCTGCCGTTTAAAGAAACGTTCCCTCCGGAGGGAAGCTGCAGCTTTTGCCGATATTTTTTACTCTGCTGGGCGTTTTTATGATGACGGGCGGTTTTTAATTCGGTATAGTCCCGGAAATTCCTATGACTAGACGTTTCCCTCACTCCATGTCTGCCATTCAGCAAATTGCCATGGCGCTTGCCGTTGCCGGTATTGGAGCCGGCCAGGGGCTGGCCCAGGAGGGGGCAGGGGCCGCACGCCGGGCAGCAGCCCGGATGGAAGAGCAGGCTCAGGCTTCCATGCTGCTGTTGGGGCAGGCGCGTCAGCAATATTCCGAGGGCAAGTACCAGGAAGCTCTGGACAATTACCGCAGAAGCCTGACTGCGCTGCCCAAATCCCCCAACATGGAGAAGCGCCGCCGTTTCCTGGAAACCAGCATCGCGGATGCCAGCGTGGCCGTGGCCCAGGAATATATCAAGGCGGGGCGTTATGATGAGGCCGTCAAGTTGCTGGAAAATGCCCTGAAATCCACTCCGGACCATGCCCTGGCCAGGCGCACGTTGGAAATAGCCCGCGACCCGGTGCGTACGAATCCGGCATTGTCTCCGGAACACGTAAAAAATGTAGAGGAAGTCAGCCGTCTGCTTCACCTGGCTTTCGGCTATTATGAACTGGGCCAGTATGATGCGGCCCTGAAGGAATTTACGTCCGTCCTTAAGACGGACCCTTACAATACGGCGGCGCGGCGCGGCATGGAACTGGTTAACCGCGCCAGAACCGCCTATTTTAGCGCTGCCAGGGATGAAACCCGCAGCAGTGCCCTGGCGGATGTTTCCAGACAGTGGGAGATGCCCGTTCCTTTGACGGAAACACCGGAAGAACCCGCTTCATTTTCCCGTCCCCTGGATAACCCGGTGGTGAATGTGGACCAGAAACTGGGCATGATCCGTCTGCCCCGTGTGCAGCTGGATGGAGCGACGGTGCAGGAAGCCGTGGACTATCTGCGCAGCCAGGCCAGGACGCATGATGCCACGGCCATGACTGCGGCGGAACGCGGCGTGAATATTTCCGTGGATCCCGGTCCTGCAGACAGCGTTTCCGCCAGGGACGCCGCCGCCAAGAGAATTACGCTTAATCTTCAGAATGTACCTCTTCGTGAGGCCCTGGAATACGTGGCGCGCGCATCCGGCCTTATTCTGCGGACAAATGCCTTTGGTGCGGAACTGGTATCCAGTTCAGACGGAACTTCCTACATGGTCACCAAGTCCATTACCCTTCCGCCGGGCTTCTTTTCCGGATTGTCGGAGGACTCTGGTGCCGAAAATTCAGACCCCTTCAGTTCCGGTGATTCCGGTTCTTCCGGCATGACCCTGAAACGGGTGGATCCGCAAAAGGCGCTGGCTTCCATGGGGGTGAAATTCCCGGAAGGCAGTTTCATTAAATACAACTCGGGCAACTCCACTCTTCTTTTCCATGGCACGCCCAGAGATTTGAGCATGCTGGAGGAGCTGGTAGCGGCCAGGACTGCGGAACAGCCCCTCCAGGTGGTGGTCAGCGCGACCTTTCTGGAAGTCAATCAGACGGACTTGGAGGAATTGGGCTTTAACTGGATCGTCAATCTGAACCTGGACCCTACCAAGTGGTTCATGGGCGGCGCGGGAACTGATAAAAATGACTATAACAATTCCGTGCTGGACAGCGCCGCCAATGTAGCCGGGGCCGTCGCTCCCGCAGGAGTGGTGGGCGGCCTGCGTTCCGGCAACCAGGTTTTTACGGAAGATAGCATTGACAGCATGATAGAACGCGGCACTTCCGCCAGAAGTTCTGATGCGACCTATGTTCCCGGCGGTGCTCCCAGCATCGTCACTCTGCGCGGCATGTGGAGTCACGCGGATATCACGATGATTATGCGCGGCCTGAGCCAGAAAAAAGGCACAGACATCATGCAGCATCCTTCCGTGATTGTGCGCCCCGGTGAAAAAGCCACCTTTTTCAGCGGCAGGGAACTGATTTACCCTACGGAATATGATCCGCCTGAAGTTCCCAACAGCACGGGCAATAATAATGACTGGGGCGACAATGACAATAACGGTGGCGGTATTCCGGTCATGCCCATGACTCCCGCCCATCCCACTGCCTTTGAAACCAGGCAGCTTGGCACGATCTTCAATGTGGAAGTGACCGGCATCAGCGATGACAAATCCATCGTGGAAATGACCGTAGTGCCGGAAATCGTGGATTTTGACGGTTTCATCAATTACGGTACGTCGCTTTTCGTTCCCATGGTCTCCCAGGAAAAGGACGCAAAGGAAGAAGTCGTCATGGTGAAAACTTCAGACAACTTCATCCTTCAGCCCGTGTTTTCCACGCGGCGCCTGACCGCTCCGGTGCGCATAGCCACCGGCAATACGCTCGTCATCGGCGCCTTGAAAAAATCCACTTCCATTACGTATGAGGATAAAATTCCCGTTCTGGGGGATATTCCCTGGGTGGGGCGCCTTTTCCGTTCCAAGGGGTCCAAGGAACAGCGCAAGGCCATCATCATCATGGTAAAGGCGGAAGTGGTGGATCCGGGCGGCAAGAAGCTTTATACGCCGGATACTTCCATTCCGGACGAGGAGGTCCCGGCAGGGGACGCTTCTCTTCCCGCCCTCAGCAATGCCCAGTAACCTTTAACCGGATCAAGACCATTGAAAAACAGCGGTTCCGATTTTGAGTCTTCTCCTTCCCAGGGGGCTGATAATATCATGCGTCAGCTGCATGCGTCGGATTCCCACGGAGTAGAACGGAGAAGGGAAGTAGTAGTGCGCCCGGACGGCAGCAAGGTGATCCGGGTGGAAAAGCGCCGGCGGACTTACAGTGACGACCAGCGGGACGCCAAACAGGCCATGTTGAAAAACAAGCGTTTTTTAATAGGCCTTTGCATTCTGGTTCTGCTGGCTGCCGGTGCGCTGGCGGGGACGTATATGTACCGCCTTACTTCTTTCAATACGGAGGAATTTGCCGGCCGCCTGCAAGCTGATCTTTCCGCCGCCTGGGGCGGAGATGTGAAAATTTCCGGAATGGCGGTGGATGGCCTTACCATGAAGGCTTCACGCATCAGGGTATCCTTTCCGGAAGATTCCTGCCTGTCCTTTGTGGCGATGGAAGGCATCTCCGGGGAAATTTCCGCCGTGCCCTTATTCATGGGGAAAATCAAGGGGGAAAGCCTTAATGTGTCCAGGGCGGTAGTCGGTTTGCGGCCCGGATTCGTTAAATTTGCCGTACCGCAGACGAAACGGGAATTGCCGTTCGTTTTCCGGCGATACACAGCGCCGCGTCTGGAAGTGGGGTATGCCCATGGGACGGAAGAATTTACTCTGGAGAGGAATGGCGCTCCCTTTTATATGACAGCGGAAGCCTACATCCGCACGTCCGGGAACGGACCTGAACCGGAATACGTGCTGGATCTGTCACAGCAAAAATTGAAAATCAAGGGCTGGCCGCTGATGGGGGTTGATTCCGGTTCCGTCATTCTAAACGGGAGCGGCGTCAAGCAGCTCACTTTTTCCGGTTTTCTGGACAAAGGGCGCCTGCTCAATAAGCCTACGGATCTCAGCCCCTTCATGATTACGGGGAATTTCCTTCTGGGTACGGATTTCCGTCACCAGGCGTGGACTTTGACAGGAAAAAATTTCGATCTCGCTTCCCTGCTGGGAGATGATTTCTCTTTCCTTCTCAAGGTGCAGACGGGAGAACAGGAAGGGGATGAAAAGCATGAATTGAAGCTGGATTTTGCTTTGCCTGTAACAACTGAACAGAAGAGGCCCTCCCTAAAAGGATACAGCGGTTCCGTTATCAAGGCGACCATGATCAGGCTGCCTGTTTTGCGCCTGCTGGCGGCCATGGCTGCCCGGAATACGGAAATAAGGCTGCCGTACTCTTCTCCCGTCTTTACGTCCGGTTCTTTCCTGCTGGAAAGCGATGGAACGGGCCGTTCCGCCTCCCTGAAGGAAATTTCCCTGTTTGAGCAGGGCTTTCTGGGAGTGACCGGGGGGGTGTACAGTAACGGTACTTCCTTGACGGGGAAGCTGGTTTTTAAAATTCCTTCCTACATGGTGGACAGCCGGAAACTGCCTTCCGGCGTGACGCAGGAAGGGCATGAAATTATTCTTCCTGTGAAAATTTCCGGTACTCCGGAGTCTCCACAGGACAACTCTGCCGGAATGTTCCAGGAAGAGGCGCCGCGCACGGGCCGCCCGGAAATGCATACCGCTCCTTCCCGTGGAATAGCTCTTCCAGCTCCGTCAAATTCCTCTCCTTCCCGTATTACGGTAGACGGATTCATGTGATATTGCCAGGACTCCATGCTGCTGCTCAATCCTATTGTTCGGAAAACATCTGAAAAGCGTTCCCGCTGGTGGACCAGGCTGGCCGGATTTGGCCTGTGGTCCGTACTCCAGCCCATTTGCATGAGCCTGAATATCCGTTCCATCAAGGAGGAGCATGATGATGTTTATACGGCGCCTTTTCTGGTAGCCCTTTGGCACAACCGCACGATGGTGCCGGGTTATGCGTGGTCCCTGGCCCAGAAGCCACTCAAGATGAGTGTGCTTACCAGCGCCAGCAAGGACGGCGCCCTAGTGGAGGCCGTATGCAGGCATTTTGGCCTGGGTGCCGTCCGGGGATCTTCCGGACGGCGGGGGGCTCTGGCCTACATGGAAATGATGCGAAAGATCCAGGAGGGGGACGTCTGCTTCTGTTTTACTCCGGATGGTCCGCGAGGCCCTATTTACGAAGTGCACCACGGTATTGTCAAACTGGCCTCCCAGTCAGGGCTGCCCATCGTTCCCGTATGTATCGAATATGAAAGCTGCTGGCGTTTGAACAAGACCTGGGACCGCTATGCCATTCCCAAACCGTGTTCCAACGTAAATATTCTATGGAAAAAGCGCCTGTTCATTCCTCCGGACGCAACGGATGAACAGGTGGCGGATTATGCCCGTCTTCTGGCCGGGCTGCTTGGCGAGGGGCTTCCGGACTTCCCTCCTCTTAACCAATCATTATTATGCAAATCATCGATGGAAAACAAGTAGCTTCCCAGGTGCTGGAAGAGGTTGAAAGGGATATTGCCCGGCTCAGGGAACAGGGAATAACGCCCGGTTTGGCCGTGGTTCTGGTAGGGGAAGATCCCGCTTCCCAGGTATATGTAAATTCCAAGGTGAAAAAGTGTGCGGAGCTGGGGATGAATTCCCGTAAAATAGTTCTCCCTTCCGACGCCTCCCAGGAAGAACTGCTCCGGATTGTCCGTGAATTGAACGTGGATCCTGCCGTCCACGGCATACTGGTGCAAAGCCCGCCTCCTCCCCATATCGACGAGGCGGCTGTGGTCCTGGAAATAGACCCTGCCAAGGATGTGGACGGCTTCCATCCGGAGAATGTCGCCAAGCTGGTGCTGGAAGATGAGACCGGTTTTGTGCCCTGTACCCCTCTGGGCTGTATGAGGCTGTTAAAGGCCGCCGGCATTGAAACGGCGGGAGCGAATGCCGTGGTCATTGGCCGCAGCATGATTGTGGGCAAACCGATGGCGCATCTTTTGATGTCCAAACAGGCAAACGCTACCGTAACCGTGGCTCATTCCCGTACGAAAAACCTGCCGGAACTTTGCCGTTCCGCTGATATCATCGTGGCAGCCATAGGCCGGCCCGCTTTTGTGACGGCTGATTTTGTGAAAGACGGCGCCGTAGTGGTGGATGTGGGCATCAACCGCGTGGAAGATGCCTCCGCCAAGCGCGGCTACCGGATTGTGGGAGACGTAGCCTATGACGAGGTGGCTCCCAAGTGCCGGGCCATTACTCCCGTGCCCGGCGGCGTGGGGCCGATGACTATCGCCATGTTGATGTCTAATACGGTCAAAGCGTGCCGCCAGCAGACGGGAGCCTGACGAAAATGCCGTGACGTCCGTTTTTCTTGTCAAATGAAGGAAAGTAGGGCAGTATTCAGTTACCATTATGTCAAGTAAATTACTCGAAGGCAAAGTTGGTGTCGTAGTCGGCGTAGCGAACAAGCGCAGCATCGCGTTCGCAATTGCCAAGGCGTGGCATGAAGCGGGCGCAAAGCTCATCTTCAATTATCAGGGAGAACGTCTCAAAGACGGAGTTCTCAAGCTGATCCATGAGAACTTCGGCGAGGATGTTCCCGTTTATGATCTGGATGTCAGCAGTGATGAATCTGTTAACGCTTTCTTTGAAAGGGTCCGCCAGCATACGGACAAAGTAGATTGTCTGCTGCATTCCGTGGCTTTTGCCCCGAAGGAGGCTCTTGGCGGCAGTTTCCTGGAAACGGGCCGCGAGGCGTTCAAGATTTCTCTGGATATCTCCGCTTATTCCCTGGTAGCTCTTTCCCGCGCCGTGGAACCCATGATGTCCGACAACGGCAGCATTTTGGCGATGTCCTATCTGGGATCCGAAAAAGTGGTTCCTAACTACAATCTGATGGGAGTTTCCAAAGCTGCCCTGGAAGCCTGCACCCGTTATCTGGCTTATGATTTGGGCCGTTCCCGCGGTATCCGTGTCAATTGCATCAGTGCAGGCCCCATGCAGACGCTTGCTGCTCGCGGCGTTTCCGGTTTTAACACCATGTTCAAGGTGTATGAGGAGCATGCCCCTCTGGGCCGTTCCTGCACGGGTGAGGAATTGGGGGCCACCGGCGTTTTCCTGGCCAGTGACGGCGCAGCCGCAATCACCGGGCAGGTGATTTACGTGGACGGCGGTTATCAGATCATGGGAATGTAACGCGTTCCTTGCGGAAGCTTTCTTCCTGTTCACAAGCCGTACCGGTTTTTCCGGTACGGCTTGTTTATGGTTTTATGGAGAAGGTAAGGGAGGCTGGGGGCTTCCTGGCTTCTGTCGGAAAGGCCTGTTTTCCCGCTGCGTTTCAGGGGACGAACACTTTCAGCGAGCCGGGGCGGGTGATGCGGACCGGAGCGTTTCCTGCATAATCGCCGTCCAGTTCGCAGGAGGCCTGTTCGGCGGAGGTGACGGTCCCCCCCGTCATCCGGATGTATTCAAAACTGCCGCTCCTCCGGGAATGAAAGCCCCCTTGGACTGCGGCCATCAGAAATTCCCCGATGATGGAAGTAATGGAATGCCTGAATACTACTGCGTCCAGAAGGCCGTCACTGTTGTCCGCTTCAGCAAAGAAGTTAAGCGGCCCGCCATACTTGCGTCCATTGCCGAAGATGATGGAACGGCCTTCCAATACCCGGCCTTCATCTGTGGTCAGGGTGAGGTGCGGCTGTTTTTCCGTACAGACGCGGGCGCCGGCAATTACATAGGCAAGGGCTTTCCATTTTTTTTTCATTTCCCATGTGGTCAGTTCTACGGCTCGGGCATCCGCGCCAATGCCCGCCATTTGGAGAAAAACTTGCCCGTTGAATGCGAACAGGTCCACATTTTTGGAACGCCCCGTGTTCAGAATGTGCAGGGCGTGGTCGAAATCCGGGCGGATTCCTATTTCCCGTGAAAAAACATTCATGGTACCCGCAGGGAAGGGGGCCAGCACCGTTTCCGTATTGCAGAGAGCCCTTGCCGCGATTCCCAGCGTGCCGTCCCCGCCTGCCACAGCAACGGCAGGCGCTCCGGAATTAGCCTGAGAAACCAAATGGTTCAACATGTCTTCCCTGCTTTCCGGTTCAATGACGTCAAAAAAATCCCGGTGCCGATCCAGCCAGCGGCGGAATCGTCCGGCTCTGGCGCTGCGCGCCGTGTTATTGAAAAACAGGGGAATTTTCATGGAGCGGACACGAAGAAGTTCAAAATCTGAACCGGGGCTTCCGTGTGTGCCACAGGTTCATGGCGCACGGTTCCGTCAGGCAGCTTGAACTCCAGCATGCCGCGGGAAATATTGTCCGGCAGGAGTACCTCAAGAAACTTCCTCATGTCGTCGGACGGTCCGGGTGTAATACCTTCCGCCAGAACTTTCCCTTCTTCCGATTTGAGGACGACGTGCAAAGGAAGCCTTCTGGCACCGTTTTTTCTCTCTTCCCTGATGTCCAGCATCAGCCGGCTGCCGGGCACATATTCCGGTTGGGCCGCCACCCATTCATTCGCCAGTTTCATGTAGCGGTCCGTGATATTGACGGCGGGGACGGTACGGCTTTCCGGAGGGAAAGCCAGCGCGTGCCGTTTGTTGTCGTAGCGGGCTTCCCATATCATAGGAAAAAAGGCTCCTGAAGGTTCTTTTTTCCAGGAGGTGGCATAAATGGCGTTCTCCGGTTTGCGGGGATCCAGCATGCTGATGGCGGACATCACCCACGGGGTGTTGAAGTCCTTTTCATTGTATTCCAGCATTTTCCATTCTCCGTCACACCAGGCTTCCACCCAGTTGTGGTTGCCGCGCACGTGGTTCCAGGTAAGAACGCCCGCCATGCGGGCCGGAATGCCCACGGAGCGAAGAGCGCAGATTAGCAGGATGCTTTGGCCCGTACAGGAGACCTTGCCGGATTGCAGGGATTCCTTGACTCCCTGGTGGGGAACTCTTCTCTCCGTGGAATAGCGTACATTCAGGGTTTTCTGGATCCGGGAGGCGATGGCGAGGGCGGCTTCCCGCCCCGTCTTGCATGGGGAAACAAGCGGTGCGAAGAGGTGATGGAACTGCTCCCTCCATTCGTCGCGCGGTTCGTTGACCACGGCATAAGGGAGAACATTATTTTCATAAAGTTCCCACGGAACCTGGGCAGCCCAGGGGAATTGGCTCCGTGCAGCCAGGGCGAGGCGGACTTCCCGGACCAGCCTTTCTTGCGTAACCGTTCCCCTGTCCTGCGCGGGCATGTGGGCACGCAGAAACTCCACCCCGTCCTGAATGGCGTCATGGGCGGCGCAAATAGCGGCGGTCAGGCCCGGGAGAAGGGCGAAAGGCAGCAGATTCATGAACGTTGAAATTCATACCTGAATTCCGGGAGGGAGACAAGCTTCCTCTTGCGCAAGAAGGGTATGGAAATGGGCAAAGAGATGCGTGTCTTCCGGCGGAGTGGGGGCAAAGGGTGCGTCGTTATCCAGAATATCCTCGCAAATGCGCATGAAATCGCGGGCGGTTTTCGCCCTTTTCATGTAATGGTCAAAAGTGTCGGGAAGTCCCCGCGCGGTATAAACCAGGTATTTTTTCATGCGGTGGATGTGTTTTTCCTCCACATAATGTTCCTGCATTTCCCGCGTGCGTTCATAAAGGCGGCGAATATAGTGCAGCACGTTCCGAAAGGTAAGGTCTGCTGCAGGATGGCCCTGAAAGCGGGAATGAAGCTGTGAAAATATCCAGGGATTGCGCAGGGCTGCCCGCCCAATCATCAGCCCAGCTGGCCGGGCCAGCCGCACCCATGCCTCCGCTGTGGCTGCATCCACAATATTTCCGTTGGCGACTACTGGGCATTTCAGCATTCCTGCGGCCCATTTCACCCATTCCGGGTGTACCGGGGAGCGGTAGCCCTCACGGACGGTGCGGGCGTGGATGCACACCCTGTCCGGGGAATGGGAGGCAATTACCGGAAGAATCCGTTCAAACTCGTCCGGCGTTTCGTATCCCAGGCGGCATTTGACGGTGAAGGCTCCGGGGGGCAATACGTCCCGGAGCGCTCCCAGAGCCGCGTCCATGGCCTTCAGGGACCGCAGCATGCCTCCGCCCGCATTTCTCCGGCATACGATGGGAGCGGGGCAGCCCATGTTCAGATCCACGCCTGCACAGGCGTGTTCCATCAGGACCTGCGCATCCCTTGCCAGGTATTCCGGTTCATGGCCCACGAGCTGTCCGTAAATGGGGCGGCCTGTAGGATTTTCATCAATGGAGCGCAGAATGTATGGCGACATCTTTTTATGATGGGCCACCGTCCGGAAATACTCCGTGATGAAATAATCCGGCAGGGAATTCAAGTCCTTCAATGTGTTGAGGAAAGCCAGATCCGTCACATCTTTCATGGGGGCCAGGGCCAGGAGCATGGGTCTGTGCATACCGTGAAAAGCTCCGGTTGGCAAGCTGTGATTGTCTTGACGAAAGAAGGAAAGTGTGGAAGCTGGGAGCATGAATCAGGACTCAACCCGCAAAGCCAGAGTGAATGTGAGACGGGCCGAAGTAATGGAGCAGGTGGAAAAGGAAATCCAGCAGCATTACCAGAGTGAATTGATTTCCCACATCCGTTCTGCGGGCAATGTGTACAATCTGGGCCATACGGAATTTTTTCTCGCCCGGGAGTTCGGGTTCTGTAACGGCGTGCGCCGTGCTATTGACATAGCATATGCGGCACGCAGAGTGTTTCCTGACCGGCGGATTTTTCTGATTGGGGACATTATTCACAATCCGGAAGTGAACCGGCAGCTGGAGGAAATGGGCATTCGAAAACTTCCCTGGAAGCAGTTGGATTCCTCCTATGACCGGGTTGCTCCGGACGATGTGGTGATTATTCCCGCGTTCGGTGTTCCCACTCCTTTCATGGATGCGCTGGAGGAGAAGGGCGTGCAGATTGTGGATACGACATGCGGAGACGTGATGAAGGTCTGGAAAAGAGTGAAGAATTACGCCGCCATGGGGATTACCTCCATTATCCACGGTAAGGCTACCCATGAGGAAACCAGCGCTACGGCTTCCCGGGCTCTTGGGGAACGGGGAAGGGGGAAATACCTGGTGGTTTACGATTTGGAGGATGCCCGTATCCTGTGCGACTACATCATGGGCCGCGGGGACCGCGAGGCATTCCTGAAACGGTTTGAAGGATGCTGTTCCCCGGGATTCGATCCCGACCGGGATCTGGAGGAGGTTGGCATCGCCAACCAGACCACCATGTTGAAAACGGAGACGCAGACGCTCCAGAAGATGGTGAAGGATGCCATTGTTCAGAGGGACGGGGACGATGATAATTTTTATGTGTTTGACACCATTTGCGGTGCTACCCAGGATCGCCAGGATGCCCTGTATGAACTGCTGAAAAATCCTCTGGACGTCATGTTTGTGGTGGGTGGCTACAACAGTTCCAACACAACGCATCTGGTGGATATTGCCAGGGAGCATGTGCCCACGTACTTCATTGAGTCCGCAGAATGCATCAAGTCCATCCAGTATGTGGATGCTTTTGATACGAAGACGCGGGAAGTGCGCCGCATGACTACGGAACCGGTAGTGCAGAACCTGGGCAAATCCCTGAAGGTGGGAATTACGGCGGGCGCCTCATGCCCGGCCAACCTGATTGAGGCCACCATCCTCCGCATTGCGGATCTGCGCAAGTAGCAAAACGCCTCCGGTTTGGTGAATGAGAAAAAAGAAGAGTTCTCTTTCAACGGCGGCACGGCCGTTTTTTCCGTAACACGGCGCAGTTGCCTGGGCCGCGGAAGAAAGCATAGGGAAAACTGCGCGGGAGCGTTTCCTAAATTTCCAAATCTTCCGGTGTAACGGAACGTTGTTCCCGGGATGCAAGCAGTACGGCTTGTTCCACGACATATTCCGTATTGGAGTCAAAACGGTAGGCGTTGCAGTTGGGACACACTGCCGTAGTCAGGGATACGATGGAACCGCAGGCTTCGCAAACCTTGAAGTCCCCGGGACGGTCAATAATCAGTTTGGCTTTATCCAGGCGGGATTGCTGCATGGGAGTAGAAAATAAAACAAGCCGCTCAGCAGAACAGAGCGGCTTGCCATAAAGAATCGTCAGAAAACCGAAGTGAAAACTCAGGCGATTTTTGCGATGGCCTTGGCGGCCTTGCTCTTGTAGTTGGCTGCACGATTGGCGGGGATGGTGCCAACCTTGGCGGCTTTGTCAACGGCTGAGGAGAAAGTGTTGTAGGCAGCAGCAGCGGCTTCCTTGTCGGACGTTTCCACCGCAGCGGCAACTTTCTTGCGGAGGGTCTTCAACTTGGAGGTCACGGCGCGGTTGCGGGCGGTGCGGGTTGCTGTCTGGCGGATGCGCTTGAGTGCGGATTTGGTATTGGCCATGTTTAAAAAAGGTTCGGTTTCCGTTTCGAGGTGGCAAAAACATTAGAATAACAGGACAAAATGTCAAGCTCTTGATGTATTTTTTAAGGCATTCCTTTCCTGCACGGGCTGACTGTGGGCTTTACCGGAAAAGGAGTTTGTGGCACTATATTCTCCCGTTATGAAGAAACGCGTGGATTTGCCTGAAAAAAAATATGAAGGATATATTTTTGATTTGGACGGCACCCTGGTGGACAGTATGCCGCTCCATTACAGGGCATGGCGTGAAGCCCTGGCTCGAGCGGGGGCTCCGGACCACGTGTTCCGGGCGGATGAATTTTATTCCTGCGGCGGAAAATCCGCCAATGATGTGGTGCGTTTTTTAAATGAACGGTACGGCATGCACATGGATGCGGCGTCCACAGCTGCGGACAAGCGCCGCATTTATTTGGAAATGCTGGAAAAGGAAGGCATGCAGCCTATCCGGGAAGTGGTGGAATTCGTGCATTCCCTGGGAGACGCCCCCAAGGCGATAGCTACCGGGAGCGCCATGCCGGGAGCGTCCCGGACTCTGGCTGCTGCCGGACTTTCAGGCCTTTTTGATGTGATTTTGACGCCGGATGAGGTGGAGCATGGCAAACCTGCTCCGGACATGTTTTTGAAGGCGGCGGAACTCCTGGGGGCATCCCCGGACCGTTGCGTGGTTTTTGAGGATGCCGAACCCGGCATGAAAGCTGCCGCGGCCGCAGGAATGGACTGCGTACAGGTCCGGCGGCCATCCCTGGCCTGATTCCTCTTTCCGGATTTGGTACGAAAGGGGATTCCGGGATTTTCCTCCTTTCTCCATGCCCTTCTTCCTTTTAAGGAAAAGGCTTCACATTGCGCCCGGAATGCGTTAGAACCTTTTTTCCTATTGAACAAATAAAATATTATTTGCACATGAGCACAAACGACAAAACATCATCCGCCCCGACGAAAACCCGCATGACAGGAGCTGAAGTGCTCGTGGAATGCCTCGTGCGTGAAGGTGTAGACGTCGTCTTTGCCTATCCTGGCGGCGCCAGCATGCCGATTCATCAGGCCCTGAGCCATCAGCCCAAGATACGGACCATCCTGCCCCGCCATGAACAGGGCGGGGCATTCGGCGCGGAAGGCTATGGCCGCGTTACGGGCAAGGTGGGCGTTTGCATTTCCACCTCCGGCCCCGGCGCCACCAACATGATTACCTCCATTGCGGATGCTTATCTGGACTCTACGCCTCTGGTGGCGATTACGGCTCAGGTCATGCGCTCCTTGATTGGACGCGGCGCCTTCCAGGAAACGGACGTATTCGGCATGACCGCCCCTATCGTGAAGCACAGCTATCTGGTGACGGAACCGGAAGAACTGCCCCGTATCATCAAGGAAGCCTTCTACATCGCCTCTACGGGTCGTCCGGGCCCTGTGCTGATTGACATGCCCAAGGACGTGCAGGAGGCCGTGTTTACACCGGACTTTGACATGGAGATGGATATTCCCGGCTACAACCCCGTGCTGCCCGTCCCTGCGGATAAGCTGGAAGAACTCATCCCGTTGATTGAAAACGCCAGGCGGCCTGTCATTTACGCCGGCGGCGGCATCATTTCTGCGGAAGCTTCCGGGGATCTTCTGGAATTTGCGGAACGTTCCCAGATTCCTGTGGCGACCACCCTGATGGGCATTGGCGCCATGCCGGAAACCCACCCTCTTTCCCTGCGTTGGCTGGGCATGCACGGAGCCGTGTTTGCGAATAACGCCGTGAATGAAGCGGATCTGGTTATTGCCCTGGGTGCCCGGTTTGACGACCGCGTGACAGGCGCCGTCAATATGTTCTGTCCGGAATCCACGATCGTTCACATTGATATCGACGCCAGCGAGATCAATAAAAACAAGAAGGTGGCGTATCCCATCCGTGCAAACGTGAAGGACGCCCTCCGGGTGCTCAACTCCGCTCTGGCCGCAAAAGGCTGGGAGCGCAAATCCTCCGGCTACACCCGCACTCCTGAATGGTTCGGCGTGATTGACGGCTGGAAAAAACAGTACCCCTTCTCCTATGAGGACCGCAAGGGGTATATCGCCCCGCAGGCTGTCATTGAGGAGCTCTACCGCCAGACGGCGGACAAGGACCCCATCATCTGCACGGGGGTGGGCCAGCATCAGATGTTTGCCGCTCAATTCTTCAAATTTGACAAGCCCCGCCGTCTGGCCACTTCCGGCGGTTTGGGAACCATGGGCTATGGACTTCCCGCCTCCATGGGAGCGTGCCTGGCTTATCCGGACAGACTGGTTGTGAATATTGACGGGGACGGTTCCATGCTCATGAATATTCAGGAGCTGGCAACCATTCATGTGGAGCGTCTGCCCGTCAAATGCATTATTCTGAACAACCAGCACCTGGGCATGGTGGTCCAATGGGAAGATTTGAAGTATGATTCCAACCGGGCCCAAACCTTCCTGGCGGACCCGCACGACAATTATGATCCTACCCATAAAACGGAAGATGTCATCTACCCGAACTATCCGCTTATTTGTGCCGGGTTCGGCGTCAAGTGCGAGCGTGTGCTTCGCATAGAGGAGCTTCCGGCGGCTATCACTCGGATGATTGAATCCCCTGAGGCCTATGTCCTGGACGTCATGGTTCCCCATGATGTGCATGTGCTGCCGATGATTCTGGGGGGCATGAGCTACAAGGATGTGATTCTGGAACGTATTGCCGGGGATGGTTCCGCCAAAAAGGCGTCTGAACTGGGCAAGGAAATCCCGACTGCCCTGTAAGAGCGAGGCAAGCTTCTTCTATTGAGCCTTAAACAGGAGCCGTCCGTAAGGGCGGCTCCTGTTGCATGGCGGCGCAAGTGGAATGCAGGTCAGTTGACTGCCATTAGGGTGGCAGCAAGGCATGTATATAGATCCGGATATTCCTGTTTTCCGGTAGGTGAATTCCTGGTTTTGTGAAGGAATGAGGAAGATGTTTCTGGACGCAGTAAAAAAGAACGGTTAGCATCAATGAGCCAAATTGAGTGCAAGCTGGCTCGGACGTGAAGTAACTGAGGTTTTCTAAGATGATGCCACATCGGATGCTGCGCTTGCGCCAACCTCAAGCTCACAGAAAATTTCCGGGAATCCGGCGCATGCTGTAAGCGATTGAGAAATGTAGCTTGACAGAAAAATTCCCTTTGATCAGGCCTGGCCGCATCCGGTTCTTGCATCAGGTTGGCGCAAGACCTTTGTTGCATGTTTGATACTCAAACCGTATTCGTCAGGCCGTCGCACCCTCACGGGTGCGTGAATTGAAACTGTTCGGCGCAAACAGCACGCAAAAAATCAATGCGTCGCACCCTCACGGGTGCGTGAATTGAAACATGCTGACCCCCCCGGCAACCCCCATGCCGGGAAGTCGCACCCTCACGGGTGCGTGAATTGAAACTTTTTTAGAAATTGCAAGAGAAAAAAGAATCTTGTCGCACCCTCACGGGTGCGTGAATTGAAACCCCAAAATCGAAAATTCCTGATGACGATTTAAAAGTCGCACCCTCACGGGTGCGTGAATTGAAACCTCCGACATGAATCCGCACATGCGCCCGGCCATGTCGCACCCTCACGGGTGCGTGAATTGAAACCGGTCATGAAGCCCCAGAGGCTCGTCGGAAGCAAGTCGCACCCTCACGGGTGCGTGAATTGAAACTCTTAGGAGCTTTCCTCCCTTTGATGAACACAATGTCGCACCCTCACGGGTGCGTGAATTGAAACCGCTTCCTGTGTCGGCGTTAACCGCATTTTTGGAGTCGCACCCTCACGGGTGCGTGAATTGAAACCTCGTCGCCAGGTGGTTGATAAAATAACCTCCGGGTCGCACCCTCACGGGTGCGTGAATTGAAACTTCCGCCAGTTGTTCGCACGTCCCGGATAAAGCGGTCGCACCCTCACGGGTGCGTGAATTGAAACGACTTCAACGCAACCTGGCGCACGATGGAGGGGTGTCGCACCCTCACGGGTGCGTGAATTGAAACTAGTTAGGCGCGGGTGTTGTCCTGAAGAGAACCAGTCGCACCCTCACGGGTGCGTGAATTGAAACTGATCGGTGTCCTTGATGTCCCCGTTGTCCATTGGTCGCACCCTCACGGGTGCGTGAATTGAAACGGCGTATAAATGTTTTACATGCCACGAGCACGGGTCGCACCCTCACGGGTGCGTGAATTGAAACCAGAAAAACGAGGAAGGGACCACCCGCGACAATCGTCGCACCCTCACGGGTGCGTGAATTGAAACTGGTTCGCCGG